>Ga0302320_10000040_pt1 | contig 232917 bp, 202 predicted proteins | sample Bog_T0_3_FD_202130 | JGI IMG/M metagenome (GOLD analysis project Ga0302320, IMG submission 202130) | Peat permafrost microbial communities from Stordalen Mire near Abisko, Sweden - Bog_T0_3 | ecosystem: Environmental > Terrestrial > Soil > Wetlands > Peat | place: Sweden: Abisko, Stordalen... | reverse complement strand
TTTCTTCACGGTTTCCTTCCTTTTGGTCGTAGGAACAGAGGATTCGTTCGCGCAAGTCCAAGGATGTGGTTCGCATGAACGAATCCTATCACATCGGAAACCTTATGGCTATAGTTTTATTTAAAACTCTCTAAGGTCGGTAGCAAGGTGGGTTTTTCCCCAAAGAATCTGCCACATGGACTCAAAATGCTTCTTGATACAAGGCCCTTCCAACGGAGGCGGCGGAATTCTTGGTAGATTGCGTTTTTTCATTACGGTTGGTTTTATTTTACTTCGCCGGTGTTGCAGCCGGCGGCGGCGTGGGCGTGGCGGGCGGGACGTGATGGTCCGGCGGGAAGATGCCCAGTTTGAATTCGGCGCGGACGGACGTTGGCGGATTGGGGACGATGCTTCGTAATTGGGGAAGCCGTTCTGAAAAAATGGCTGCGGATGGAAGCTGTCCGGTTTGGGGTTAAAAATTTCTCCGGTCAGGGCGCTTTGCTTTTGCGCGATGGCTTCCACTGAAACTTCCAACGGTTCCCCAGTTCCTCGTGGCCTGCGGAATGACTTTTTCTAAAAAAGCGGCGGGCGTCAAGAATTTTAATCACTTCACACCGCCTGTTGTCCGCCGCCATCGGTGCCGCCGCCGTCCAGATCAATCAAGATGTCGCGCGGCTCGGCGCCTTTGCTGGGGCCGACGATGCCACGGTTCATTTGGCAAATTCGGGGTGTTCCTTCAGGAAACGCGCGTATTCCTGTTTGGCGAACCTGTTGTTCGGGTCTAATTTCAAAGCCAGCCGATAAAGCCACTGCGCTTCGTCATCGTCCTTGTGGGTATCCGCCATGAAGTTGGCGAAGTTACCAGTGTGGATCGCGTGCTTCGGATCGAGTTCCAACGCTTTGCGATACAGCCGCTCGGCTGCTTCATTGTCCTTGCGGATTTCATACATGAAAACCGCGAAGTTGCCGGTGTTGTTCGCTTGCTCCGGGTCAATAGCCAATGCCTTGCAATATAGCCGCTCTGCTTCGTCATCGTCCCTGCGGACATCCGTCAAGAATAACGCGAAATTGCCGATGATGTCCGTGTCCGCAGGGGCAAGTTCCAATGCCTTGCGATATAGCCGCTCAACTTCGACTTCGTCATAGTCTTTGCGGACATAAGTCATGAAACTCGCAAAGTTGTAGATCAATTCAGCACTTTCAGGAAAGTCTTTGAGTCCGGCCCGAAAGATTCTTTCCCGTTCGACTGGATCAGGTTCAGCCTTTGCCTTCAACTGCCACGCCCACCAGTCCTTTTCCTTAGTCATATAAAGAAGTTACATGACGCCTTGCTCAAACCGCTTCCTGCCCGCCGCCATCAGCGCCGCCGCCGTCCAGATCAATCAAAATATCCCGCGGCTCGGCGCCTTTGCTGGGGCCGACGATGCCGCGGCTTTCCAGTTCGTCCATGATGCGCGCGGCGCGGGTGTAGCCGAGGCGCAAGCGCCGTTGCATGAGCGACACACTCGCCTTTTGTTCGCTGCGGATGACTTCGATGCATTGCTGGATAAGGTCCTCGTCCTCGTCAATGCCGGTTTCGTTCCCGAAACTGGCGGCGGGCTGGGAAAGTTGCTTGTGAATTTCCAGGTCGTAGTTCGGTTTGCCCTGCTTGGCGATGAACTCGACAATGCTGTTGATTTCCTGGTCGGTAATGAGCGCGCCCTGCGCCCGAATCAGCTTCGCCGAGCCGGGCGGCAGATACAGCATGTCGCCCTTGCCCAGCAATTTGTCCGCGCCCATCGCGTCGAGAATCGTCCGCGAGTCCACGCGAGAGGCGCATTGGAACGCGATGCGCGCGGTGATGTTCGCCTTGATGACGCCAGTGATGACGTCCACGCTCGGCCGCTGGGTGGCGACGATGCAATGGATGCCCGCCGCGCGCGCCATCTGCGTGATGCGCGCGATGGCCATTTCCACGTCGGCAGGCGCGACCAGCATCAGGTCCGCCAGCTCATCAATGATGACGACGATGTAGCTGAGCTTTTCGGGAATGACGATGTCGTTGTCGCGCGGCACGACGATTTCCTCGTCCACCTCGACAGCAAAGCCTTCCGCGCCCGGCTCGACCTTTTCCTTTTTAGCGGTGAGCGGCAATTCGGGTTCGGTCTCCGGCAGCGGCTTGTTTTTCGGGCGCGAATTGAACGAGGCGATATTGCGCACGCCGACGCGCGCGAAAATCTGGTAGCGCTTTTCCATTTCATTCACTACCCAGCGCAAAGCGAGGATGACTTTCTTGGGGTCGGTCACGACGGGCACGACGAGGTGCGGCAGGGCGTTGTATTGCTGCAACTCGACGACCTTGGGATCAATCATCACGAACCGGAGCTGGTCGGGCGAAAATTTGTAGAGCAGCGACGTGATGATGCAGTTGATGCAGACCGATTTGCCGGAACCGGTGCTGCCGGCGATGAGCACGTGCGGCATTTCGACGAGATCGGCGATGATCGGATGGCCATAAACGTCCTTGCCCAGCGCGATGGGGATCTTCGCCTTGGAGTTGCGCCATTCGTCGGACTCGAACAAGTCGCGGACGATGACCTTGGTTTTGACCGCGTTGGGCACCTCGACGCCGACGGAGCTTTTGCCGGGGACGGGCGCGAGGATGTGGATGCGCTCGGCCTTGAGCGCGGCGGCGATGTTGTTGGAGAGCGCGGTGATTTTTTCCAGCTTCACGCCGGGCGCCGGATGCAATTCGTAGCGCGTGATGGTCGGCCCCTTGGTGATGTCGCCGATTTCTACCGGGATATCGAACTGCGCGAGCGTCTTCTTCATCAAATTCGCGTTGGCGAGCAATTCCTCCTTCGATTCGGTGGGCTTGACGGTCATGTCCGGGTGCTGGAGAAAATCCAGCGGCGGCAACTGGTAATTGCCGATGATGGGCGTGGCAGCCACCGTAATCGGTTTCGGTCTCCTTGGCGTTCTGGGTTTGGGCGATGCGGTTGACACCGAGTTGTCGGCGATGTGAACGACCGGTTCCGCTTTTTCGCCATCGGACTTCTCCGCCTCTGCTTTTTCAGCGCCCGCCGTTTCCTTTTTGGCTCCAACGGGCTTTTCCGCGGCGTCGGATTTTCTGCCCAGCACTTCTTCGGTCGTGGCGGCGGCAACCGCTTCGCGCGGTGATGGTGGCTCTTCCGGTTTGGCGGAATCTGTGGCTTCAGACTCTTTGGCTGATTCAGGCAAAGTAGTTTTGCGGATGCGGGCACCCGTTGGTTTGGCCTGCGGCACGCTCAAATCGCGGACGGTCGGCTCCGGCACCGGCTGCATGTCCGCACCGAGCCCGGAACGGGCGACTTCCTCCTGAAGTTTCTTCGCCTGTTTTTCGAGTTCGCGGGCGCGCCGGTCGAGCGCGATTTCATCGGCGGATTCGGGTTCGGCTGCGGCGGGTTCTTTGTCAAGGAGACGGCGGATCCATTCGCCCAGGCGAAAATTGGTCAGGAACAGCAGGCTGATGAGGCACAGCGTGGCATAAACAATAACCGCACCGACAATGCCCAGCAGGCAAAAGCCGTAATTGTAATATTGCGTCTGTCCGTAGGTTGCAAATCCCAGCCAGCCGCCGCAGCTCTGGGAACCGATGGTTTCATGGAATTTTCCGCGCCGGCCGCCATCGTCCATGATGAACAAAAGTCCGGCCACCGCAATCACCAGCACCGCCGACCACAGCACCGACCAGCGCAGGCGCTCGCGCAAGTAACCCAGGATGTTCAGCAGATACGCCGTGCCAAACGCCGCCAACAAAAGTGGCAACAAATAAGCGGCCACGCCAAACACGGAGAAAAACCCATAGGCCAGCCAGGCGCCCAGCAAACCGATCCAATTATGCGCGGGCTTGTTAACCTTGGTGGTCAGGAACGAGACGTCATTATGATCAAACGAAAACTGCGCGACCAGCAGCAGCAACGCGGCGGCCAGCAGCGCGACGCCAATGACATCGGCAAAACCGTTGTGCGAATCCGACGATGACTTGCGTGACATGGCCGGAGCGTAACAATATGGCACGGCGACTTCAAAGCGGGAAATTGCCGCTGCAGGCCGATTCCGCGCTTGCCAACGCGCGGCGCGATCGTCAGTTTTTTGGCTTGCCCGGATTATGGATTGCAAGCGCCACCCGGCACGCAGCAGTCCAGCAGCCCCCGGATCTGACATGAAACAAATCATTTGCCTGGCTGGAATCACCCTGATGACCGGGTTATGCGCCTTGATTTTTTCGAGTCTGAACTCGGGCTGCCGGTCGGATGCAGCCGGACATTCAGCCACCTGCCCCGTCAATCTGGTGGTGGCTGCCGACGGCAGCGGCCGATTCAAAACGGTACAGGAGGCGATCCGGTCCGCGTCGGCGGGCAGCCGCACCCAGCCGGTGGTCATCCACATCAAACCGGGCATCTACCGGGAATTGATTTGTGTTCAGCGCGAGAAGCGCTTCTTCCGATTGGTGGGCGACGAACCGGAGAAAACCATTCTCACGTATAACTTGCAGGCAAATCTTCCCGGCCCCGACGGCCAGCCCATCGGCACGTTTTCCACGCCTTCGACAACCATTGCCGCGGATAATTTCACGGCCGAGAACATCACGTTTGAAAATTCCGCGGGCGCGGTCGGACAGGCGCTGGCCATCCGCGTGGACGGCAACCGCGCAGTATTCCGTAATTGCCGTTTTCTGGGCTGGCAGGACACGATTCTGTTGAACCGCGGACGGCAGTATTTTGAAAACTGCACCATCGTCGGGCACGTGGATTTTATTTTCGGCGCGGCAACGGCCTGGTTCGAGAAATGCCAGATCCATTGCCTGGGCAACGGCTACATCACCGCCGCTTCCACGCCGGCAGACCAGCCGTTCGGATTTATTTTCTCAAACTGCAAAATCACCGGCGACAAACCGGAAGCGCAAACCTGGCTGGGGCGGCCCTGGCGGATTTACGCAAGCACGATTTTTCTGAACACGGAAATGTCCGGCGGGATCCGCCCGGAAGGTTGGAACGATTGGGAAAAACCCGAGGCGCATAAAACGGCGCGCTATGCGGAATTCAACAGCACCGGCTCCGGCGGAAGTCCAAAGCAACGCGTAGACTGGGCGAAGCAATTGACAGAGGCCGAAGCCGCAGCCATTACGCCGGAGAAGGTTCTCGGCGGTTCGGATGGCTGGAATCCGGCCGCCGGCCGCTGATTTTCAGTTCTCCAAGCCTGCGACCTGCGCATTCTTCAGGGTGAATGGATCGCCTTTTTGCACGGTCACTTTCACATCCTTGAGTCGAATAGCTTTGGCATTGCGAATCAACAAGCCGGTTTCCGCGGAAAGTTTGACGTTTTCCAAAACCACATTTGAAATACAACTTTCCGGCAGGCCGACAATCAGCCCCGCGCTCCGTTGGCTCACCGAAACGAGATCGCTAATTTGGATGTCACGATAGGCCGGCGTACTCGCGGTGACCGGTTGGGCGGCGTCCGTTGGCGGGATTCTCGGGTAATAGCAGGTGATGTTGATGGGAATTTCCACGTTGGTCATCACGAGGTCGCGGTAAACCAGGTTTTCCACCACCCCGCCACGGTCGCGGCCGGATTTGATGCGAATGCCGCTGGTTGTGCCGTTGAACGTGCAGTTTTTAACCAACAGATTTTTTACACCGCCGCTCGTTTCGCTGCCGATGGACACGCCATGGCCGTGCAAAAACGTGCAGTCGGTCACGGTGATGTCTTCGCTGGCAAACTCGCGGTCCAAAACCTTGTGGCTGGACTTGATGGCCACGTTGTCGTCGCCCACATCAATGCGACACCGCGTGAGCAGGACATTTTTGCACGAACTGGGATCAATCGCGTCGGTGTTGGGCGAACCCGGCGGAGCGAGGATGGTCACGTTGGAGACGACCACGCCTTCGCACTCCGCCGGCATAAAATGAAACTTGGGCGAGTTTTGCAACCTGAGGTTTTCCAAGCAGACGTTTTTGCAACCGGCCAGCACAATCAAGCTCGGCCGGGGCAGCGTGTAGCCGGACTTTTTTTGCCGGGCCTCCTCGGCGGGCACCCACCACTTGCCGCCCGAACCATCAATCGTTCCCGGACCGGAGATGGTTACATTGGTGAGCTTGGCGCCATTGATGAAGGCGTTGAATTTCCCCATTGTTTTGACGGCAAAATCGTCACGCTCATCGGTCGCCTTCAACATCGCCCCGGCATCAAGTTGCAGTGTGGTTTGGCTGTGCAGCCAGATCGGTTTGCTCAAATAAGTTCCCGCCGGCAGCCGCACGATGCCGCCGCCAGCCTTGTCGCAGGCGTCCAATGCGGTTTGAATCGCAACGGTGTCCAAAGTTTTTCCGGAGCCGGAAGCGCCGAAAGCACGCACGTCAAAAATATTCGTCCCCGAGCTGGCAGTGGATGACGCCGCCGCGATACCAGACGCCAGCAGGCAAACCCAAAAGACCATCGTGCTTTTCATGAAGCGAAAACCCGCGCGGTCGTCACTTTTTCCGGCGTTTTGACGCGCCGGATTTCTTTCCATCGCCATCCGTCAACCCGGGGAATGCCAGGTAATTTTTGGCATTGGTGCAGCAGATATTGCGAATCATCGGACCAATGAGTTTTTCGTCGTTGGGCAGCGCGCCATTTTCAACGTCGCGCCCGATGAGGTTGCAAAGCGTGCGTCGAAAATACTCATGGCGCGGATACGACATGAACGAGCGTGAGTCGGTGATCATACCGACAAAACGCGAGAGCAGGCCGAGGTTCGACAGCGCATTTATCTGCCACTCCATGCCCTGCTGCTGGTCCAAAAACCACCAGCCCGAACCAAACTGGATTTTTCCAGGAATCGTGCCGTCCTGGAAATTCCCGATCATCGCGGCAAAGGCGTAATTGTCCGTCGGATTGACGTTATAGATGATGGTTTTCGGCAGCGAATTTTCCGAATCCAGCTTGTCCAAATACGCCGCGAGCGATTGCGCTTGCGGAAAATCGCCGATGGAATCGAAGCCGGTGTCCAAACCGAGCTGTTTGAGCCGCCGCGTGTTGCTGTTGCGGAGCGCCCCCAGGTGAAGCTGCTTCGTCCAGCCGCGTTTTGCGTCAAGCTGGCCGAAACAGACCATCAGGAACGTAGCAAACTGGCTGTGTTCCTGCGGCGTGACCGGTTCGCCATCCCGCGCCTTGTCAAAAATCGCGGCAGCAACTTTTTCCGAGCAAAAATCGGCGGGGCAATGGTTCAAGCCGTGATCAGATAACCGGCAGCCTTGTGAATGGAAAAAGCTGTGGCGCTTTTCCAGCGCGGTCACAAAGGCGGAAAAACCGTTGATGTCAACATTGCTGGCGGCGGCAAGCTGTTCCACCCAGGGGTTGAAACTGGCAGGCTGATTGACCGTCAGCGCCCGGTCCGGCCGGAACGCGGGAAACATTTTTGTCGGATGGCCCTGGGACGCAAATGCACGATGATGTTCCAGACTGTCCACCGGATCGTCCGTGGTGCAGACGACTGTGACGTTGAATTTTTTCAGAATGCCCTGCGCGGTCAATTCGGGTTTGGCCAGTTTTTCGCCCGCCTGCCTCCAGATTTTATCGGCGGTCTTTTCATCGAGCAGATCGGTGACGCCGAAGTAACGCTTCAATTCCAGATGCGTCCAGTGATGGAGCGGATTGCGGAGCGTGTGCGGCACGGTCGCCGCCCAAGCCTTGAACTTCTCAAACGGACTGGCGTCACCGGTGCAAAACCGCTCGGCCACGCCGTCGGCACGCATGGCGCGCCATTTGTAGTGATCGCCTTCCAGCCAGATTTCAAACAGGTTTTTAAACCGGCGGTTGGCCGCGATGTCACGCGGCGAAAGGTGGCAGTGATAATCGAATATCGGTTCGGCTTCGGCGAACTGGTGATAAAGTTTGCGCGCGGTTTTCGTGCTCAACAAAAAATCTTCGTGGATGAAAGGCATAAATTATTTATCGAGCAGCAGCGGTTTCATGTGCCGCTCAAACAGGTTTTCCGTGACGTTTTTGGCGATGACGGCTTCGTGCCGCTTGAGAGCGTTGAGGTAGCGGTCGCCCTTTTTGGCGGCGATCTTGAAACCGACGTGAATCAATTGCCGCAAGCTCGGATTGAAAGCACGGTTTTTCTGATCATGCCGGAGCGCGGAAACGAATTGTTCGGAAGTCCAGCCGTTGACGGTTTCCTTTGGCGGCAGTTTCTTTCGGTCAATGTCAATGACCGTCGCGTACGGCGCGCAAAGCTCGTCCAAATGCTCCAGCGCGTCAGCGTAAATTTCCTTCGCCAGCGCCAGGCCGTCGCCGCCGGCCTCGGCCAGGCCGATGACTTCTTCGAGCCAGGTCGTGCCCGCCGTTTTGAGGTGCAGTCCGGCATCGAATTTTTTCAATGCCCGGCGAATCGGCGCGTAAATGGAAAATTTGTCACTGCCGGAATGGACGCTGAGCTTGAGCGTGGCGGGCAGGCCGTATTGCTTGACGGCAAAGGCAATAACGGCGAGGTCATCGTTGAATTCCTGCTCGAACTGCTTTAGATCACCCACATAATCCACGCCTTTGTTGAAGCGGCCGGTGAATTTCGGAGCGATGGTCTGGAGGGGAATTTCTTCGTCGGCGAGCGCAGCCAGAATGATGAGCAGTTCCGGCGGCGTTTGCGGACGGTCGGTTTCATCCATCGAAACTTCAGTGATGAAATTCGCCTCGCCCTTGGCCCGGGCGATGTGCCGGTAAATTTTCCCCGCATCCTGCGCGGCGAGCAAATATTGGCCGGCGATGCGCTCGATGTCCGTGCGGGTGATTTCAAACGGACGGTCAATATGCGGAATGACAAGCTTGCCGACCAATTCAGGATGGCGGTCCACAAACACCCCCACGCCTTTGGCCTCGGCGGGCTTGCCAATCGAGTCGGCCACGTCAATGGTGAAGAAATCCGCATGCGGCATGAAGCGATCCACGGTTTCGAGCCGGATGTGGTCGGCGTCCAGATGATACGGCTGCTTCCAGCCGAGTTCCCTGACCGCCGCGTCCGCCGCGGCGCGGGTGACGGACGGTTCAGAGCCGATGATGGTGTGTTCGCGGTTGGACTTGTTCCAGACGGGAACAATCTCGACGCCTTGATTGGCGACCGTGATGCACGCCCGCAGTTGGGCCCTGGCCTGATGCGCAAAACGGTCGCCTATGCCGAACGAAAATTTTCCCAATTTCAAAAATTTGTTCACAAAATCACGGGCGAATTCTTTAGAAGCTAACAGATTCCCGGTCCGGGATGCCACTGTCTTTTTCCAACTTGTGGGAGTTGACTCGGAATAATGATTACTTGGGCTGGGAGCTGGACGTGGGATTCAACCATAAATGGGCGCCGGGAATGCGGCCACCACCTTTGGCATATCCGGGAACCCGGTTTTTCCGGCCAAACGTCGGACAACGGAACTGATTGAAGAAGAAGCCCAGAGATCGGAAAACCAAACCCGCTGGCGGATGACGATTTTGACCCGTTTCAAATCCCGCCCTTGAATCCCTGCTGCCGCAATGCCTCGAACAAGACCAGCGCCACACAATTCGACAGATTCAGCGAACGCGACTGTTCGTTGAACATCGGAATCCGCAGCCAGCGTTCGCGGTTTTGCTCCAGCAACTGCTTCGGCAACCCGGCGGTCTCGCGCCCGAATACCAGATAATCGCCCGCTGAAAATTTCACGTCGCTGTAAATGGTTGGCCCGCCGGACTCGATGAACCAAAACCGTGCGTCCGGTGAAAGTTTTTCCTTAAACGCCGCCCAATTCGGCCACCGATGCCATTCGACGTGCCGCCAGTAATCCATGCCGGCGCGTTTGAGCTGCGCGTCATCGAGCTTGAAACCGAACGGCTCGATGAGGTGCAACACCGTCTTCGTGGCCGCGCACAGCCGCGCCACGTTGCCGGTATTCGGCGGGATTTCCGGTTCAACCAGGACAACGCGCATACATTAAACCGGAGCGTCGCTAAGGCGCAGAGGTAATTTTCCCCTTCGATTTTTCTCCGCGTCTCCGCGTCTCGGTGGTGAATAAAAAACTTTCCACAGCACCAAGCCATGCGCCGGGGCGGTCATGCCGGCCACGCGCCGGTCCTTTTTGGCCAGCATCCGCTTGATTTCATCCGCTGGAAATTTCCCCTGCCCGATTTGCACCAGCGTGCCGACAATGCCCCGGCACATTTTGTAGAGAAATCCGTCGCCTTCGATGATAAACGTCAGTTGTGGGCCGCTTTTTTTGATGTCGCAACGCGTGAGCCGGCGCACGGTGGATTTCATCTCATAATTCCGGCTGGCGGCAAACGATTTGAAGTCATGCCGCCCGACCAGCAGCGGCGCGGCGGCGCGCATGGCCCTCAAGTTGAGCGGGCGCGCCACGTGCCACGCGGCATGGCGGATCAGCGGATTCATGGCCGGATGATTCCAGACGAAATAGCGGTATTGTTTGCCCGCCGCGTCGAAGCGCGCATGAAATTTTCCCGGCGCGTGGGAGGCGGACAGCACCCGAATGTCTCCCGGGAGCCAGGCATTGAGCGCCAACCTGAGCTGGCGCACGGACATTTTGATTTCGGCTCCGGGAATTTCAAAATGTGCGACCATGGCCAACGCATGAACGCCAGTATCCGTGCGGCTGGCACTGTGGAGGCGCGGCTGGCTCGGGAACAGCTTGGCCAGCGCCGTTTCGACTTTTTCCTGCACGCCCGTGCCGGTTTTCTGCACCTGCCAACCTTCGTAGCCGGTGCCGTCATAGGCGATGGTCAGTTTGAATTTCATGCTCGTGATTTGTGATTGGTTAAATGAGCGATTCGTTAAATAAGCCTGGCCGACACGAATCACCTGTTTAACTGATTTAACGAATCACAATCCATCCAAGTAGCTTTGCAACAGAATGGCCGCCGCCGTCTGATCCACTTTTTCTTTGCGTTTGGCGCGGCGCGCCCCGCCTTGAATCAAAACCCGGTTTGCCTGCGCCGAGGTCAGCCGCTCGTCCCACATTTTGATCGGCACGGTGATGGCGCCGCCCAGCACGCCGACGAAGGTCTGCACCTTTTCCGCCGCCGGGCCGTAGCTGCCGTCCATGTTGCGCGGCAGGCCGATGAGAATCAGATCAATTTCCTTTTCGCGAATCAATTGCCGGAGCCGCTCCAGAAAAGCGGCGAACGGCTCGGCGGGAATATATTCCAGCGGCTGCGCGATGGTTTTGGTTTCATCGCTCACCGCAACGCCGATGCGCTTGGTTCCGTGATCGAGGGCGAGGATTCGCATGACGCAAACAGTTTTGCAGCAAAAGTGTTGTCTGGCGAGCCGATTTCAATCCCTAAAATTCAACCGACACGGATTTTACAAATTTTCACTGACTCAAGTCCAATCCACGTCAGGAAACAGGTTGTCGCGCAATTCGTGTCGTTGAATCCGTATTTCATCCGTGTCTAAAAATGTTTTTTACCGGGTAATTTCTTTTTCCCGAGCGCGTTTCGTGGTTAAACTCGAATTCCGAACCACGAACCCGCCCGCCAACCCGGTTGAAAAATCTTCTTGACGTCGGCCGCCAACTGTCATACTGTTATATGACAGTAAAAGACGGCCATGATATTTCAGATTGATTTCAAGTCCGGCAAGCCGGTTTACCTGCAACTGGTGGACCAGATCCGCTACGCGGCGGCCTCCGGCACGCTGCGTTCCGGCGAACCGCTGCCGTCCATCCGCCCGCTGGCCGAGGAACTGCGCGTCAATCGCAACACCATCGCCAAGGCCTACGCCGAACTGGAAGGCCAGGGCGTCATCGAGACGATTCCGGGCAAGGGCTGTTTCCTGAAGAAAAGCGATTCCCCGTTCAACAAACAAGTCCGCCAGAAACTGCTGGCGGCGGAAATTGACGAAGCCGTGGTCATGGCGCATCACCTGCAGGTGGACCGCGAAAAGTTCCTGGCGCTGGTCCGGGAACGGCTTGATTTCTTCGAGCGCAAATCCGGCGCGAAAGAAAACGATTAACGGAAAGGCGACATCATGGAAACGAACACTCCCGCCATCGAAATCAAAAACTTGACCCGGCGTTACGGCAAGCTGGATGCCGTCAACGGTCTGAGCCTGACCGTCCAGGCCGGACGGTGCTACGGCTTCTTCGGCCGCAACGGCGCGGGCAAGACCACCACCATCAAATGCCTGCTGAACCTGCTCCGGCCCAATTCCGGCACGGCGCGCGTGTTCGGCCTCGACCCGCGGCGCGACGAAGTGGCCGTGAAATCCCGGCTGACCTACGTGCCGGACATGGTCGCGTTTTATCCGTGGATGACGGTGACCGGCACGCTGGAATATCTCGCCTCGTTCCGCCAGCATTGGAACGGCGACATCGAGGCCGATCTGCTGAAACGCTTCCAGCTCGACCCGAAACAGAAGGCCAGCAATCTCTCGAAAGGCCAGCGCACACAACTCGCGTTGATTGGCGCAATTTGTCCCGAACCGGAACTGCTCGTGCTGGACGAACCGACCTCCGGCCTCGACCCGATCGTCCGCCGCGAATTCATTGAGACCGTCATCGGCGCGTATCAATCCGGCGATCCGGGAAGCCGGACGGTGTTTGTCTCCACGCATTTGATTTCGGAATTTGAGGGGTTGATTGACGAATTCACAATCATCGAGCAGGGGTGCGAACTGCTGACGATGGAAGCCGACGCCGCCCGCGACCGCTTCCGCAAAATCCGCGCACGGTTCGCCCAGCCGCCCGCCAAGCTCGACCTAACCGGCGCGTTGAACGTGAAACAAAACGGACGCGAACTGGAAATTCTGACGAATGGCAATAGCGAGCAGTTGTTGGAAAAGCTCCGCGCACTCCAGCCCGAGGATTTACGCTGCGAATCGCTGTCGCTGGAGGAAATTTTCGTGGCGTCGGACATTTTGAAAAAAGCGAAAGCATGAACCCGCTCGTCAAAAAAGAAATCCGCCTGCTGCTGCCAAGCTGGATGGCGGCCGTGCTGCTGGCGCTGGTTCAAGCGATTATACGGCCCTATAATTTCTATGCCGCGTGCCTGCTGTTCTTTGGATTGGCGATCATGGCGCTGACGACATTTGGTCGTGAAACCAGTCTCAACACCTTTTCGTTGCTGCTGGCCCAGTCGGCGGAACGGATGCGAGTCTGGCAGACCAAACTTTCCGTTTTAGCCGTCGCCTTTCTGACTGTTTTCGGCGTGTGGCTCGTGGCTTTCAGAATTGCGTTCTTACATTCCAACGTGGATGTCCCCGATCAGGCGTCTTCATACAATCTTTTCATCACCATCTGCCTGATTGCCACCGCGACGTTCACAGGCGGACTTTGGACGACACTGCTGCTTCGCCAGCTTGCGGCAGCATTCTGGCTTACGTTGCTGGTGCCGGCGGTTTTGTCCGGGTTCGCCGGCGGTTTTCTCGCCCCAAGCCAGTCCAACAATACCGTCATCGCTGTCCTGTGCGTCGTTTTCGCGATTTATTCGGTTGGAGGATTTCTGTTTGCGCGCTGGTTGTTTTTCCGCGCGCAGGACGTGGGCTGGTCCGGCGGAGTCCTTACGCTGCCGGAATGGAAATTGTTCACGGCGAGTTCGGAAAATGCGATTTTAACCCGGAACCGGAAACCAATTTTCGCGCTGGTCAAAAAAGAATTTCAATTGCATCAAGTCAGTTTGATGGCAGCGTTCGGATTGCTGGTGCTGCACGTCGGCGTCATCATTCTGCGAAAATATCACCACTTTGCCAAAGACACCGCCGGCGAATGGTTCACTACCATTTTCTGGATGCTGTGGCTGGTCATGGCACCCGTAATCGGCAGCATGGCCGTGGCCGAGGAACGCCGGCTCGGCGTGATGGAAGGCCAGTTGTGCCTGCCGGTTTCGCGCCGGGTTCAGTTCGCCATCAAAGGATTTTTAACTTTGTTTCTCGGCATATTCCTCGGCGGCGTCATGCCAATGTTGCTGGAAGGCATTGCGATTGGATTTGGCTCGAACAATTCTGTTTTCAAACCGGAATCTCACCCGGGCGGGTATTCTGGAGTTCAATTGTTTCAATTGGGCATCGTGGCATTCGCCGCATGGCTGGCGCTGGTCAGTTTTTTCGCCTCGACGCTCGCCAAAAATTTTCTGCAAGCCGTTGGCGTGGCCATCGCCACTTTTTTCTGTTGCACGCTATTGATTCCAGTCTTCTTCACCAGCAACCGGGTGATCCTCTTTGACCTCATATCCGTGCATTCCATCCTGCCGCTGGTAATCACAGTCGCGACGCTCATCGCCACCCTGCTCTGGCTGGCTTATTTGAACTACAAGAATTTCCGGCCCGGCTGGCCGTTGTGGCGGCGCAACCTGCTGGGCTTTGCCGGGGCATTTGTATTCATCGTTGTGGCAAGCAACGCGCTTTACCATCGCGTCTGGGAAATTTTTGAACCGGCGGAACCGGCTCACGGCCCGGCGCGTTTGTCAATCTCGCAACCTTCAGTTTTGAGAAAGAATGATTGGGATACATTGACAATTATACTACCCGACGGCCAGATCTGGTTTGATTTTTTACACAATGGTTGGCCTTCCTTCTCATGGACCAACTGGCGTCGTAGGATCAACCCGTTATCCGAACGTGCCGGGCCGCAAAAAATTATTGCTGGATCAAACTGGGTGTCCGCAACGGCCGGGAGTGTTAACAGTGTCTATACCTGGCAACAAACACCCCCTGTTTGGGGTCATCCGGACACGATCGGCATCCGGTCAGATGGCACACTCTGGGTTTCCGACAATTGGAACCCGAAAGTCTGGACGGGGGACAAGTTGACACGGTTTGGCGATGAGACCAACTGGCAGCAAGTCGCCCGATCATGGTCGGGTCCTTCTGTTTTGCTTTTGAAAAAGGGCGGCACGCTCTGGCGTTGGGGAACCAACTATTTTACCGGGGAAAAATTGCCGCAACGCTGGCTGGGACTGCGCGCTTTCATACCATATCAGATCGGAACCAATTCCGACTGGAAGATAATTTCAACGGCCGGTGGATATGGATTTCTGGCCCAGAAGTCCGATGGAACCACTTGGACAATCCGGGTAAAAAAAGGCGGAATTGACGAACTGATTGCCGCGACAAATTTCGACCGAATTCCGCTGCAAGAACTTTCCCGAGCGAACGATTATTTTGGAGCCTATGTTCGCACGAATGGAACCTTATGGCTATGGGGCGAGTTATATGGTCGCGGCCACACTTCCACGTTGCAAAGCGGCATGGAGACAAACTGGGTTTCAGTGGCAGTGACTTGGAGTTTCAGGATGGTTGCGCTCAAGTCCGACGGCACCCTCTGGGAATGCTGCCGGAACAACCCGCCCTTCGCCGTTCCAGCGCCTCCAACCCGGATAGGTATTCACAACGATTGGATTGCCATTGTCGGAGCCGGGGATGGTGTCGTGTCGCTGGCTGCGGACGGCAGTCTGTGGTTCTGGCCGGATCGGAATCTTTACGAATGGTCAGAACATTTGCTGAAATTTCCCAAGCAACCGCGATTTCTCGGCAACATTTTCGGTAAAGCAGATTGATGCGTGTCCAGCAGGCGGCGAGGTGATGAGACGCTGATTGAATTTATGCCGTTCGATTTGCGATTGGTGAATTCCTCCACGATTCGGTTGTATCGCGTAAATCGTGTATCGTAAATCGCAAATTTAGTCAGAGACTCGTCACCTCGTGCTACGGATTATTGGCTTTCTGCCTGCGTGCCTTCGTGGTAGATTCGCCTTCGTGGAAACGGTCACTGAACTCACAAACCAGCTCGTCGCGTCGTATGCGCGCGTGGGCGGCATCAACCATCTGGACGGCAAAAACCTGCCGTCCAAACGCGCCATTGCCGCCATCACGCAGGATTTGCTGCGGCTGCTGTTCCCCGGTTATTTCGACGAGAAGCTGATCCATTCCTCGGAAATCAAGGTGGTGACGGCGGAATTGCTCGATTCAGTGCTCGGCGCGCTGGAGGATGAAATCCGCAAGAGCCTAGAATACAATCCCCCGTCCCATCTGCCGAAAGAGAACATCACGACGGCGGCGCACAGCCTGACGGTGGAATTTCTCGGCAGCCTGCCGCGCATCCGCGATATTTTGCAGACGGACATGGAAGCCGCCTACGACGGCGACCCGGCCGCGAAGAGCAAGGAGGAGGTGCTGGTTTCGTATCCGTTCATCGAGGCGATTGCCGTGCAGCGGCTGGCGCACGAATTATATTTGAAGGATGTCGCGCTGATTCCGCGCATCATGACCGAGTGGGCCCACAGCCGCACGGGTATGGACCTGCATCCGGGCGCGCAGATCGGGTCGCACTTTTTCGTGGACCATGGCACTGGCACGGTCGTCGGCGAAACGGCCATCATCGGCGACCATGTGAAGATGTATCACGGCGTCACGCTCGGCGCAAAATCCACCGCCGGTGGACAGCAATTGAGCGGCAAGAAGCGCCATCCGACGATTGAAGACCGGGTGACGATTTATCCCGGCGCGACGATTCTCGGCGGCGAGACCGTCATCGGCGCCGGCAGCACGATTGGCGGCAATGTGTTCCTCATGGACAGCGTCGCGCCGAAATCGCTGGTCGTTTACGACGGCCTCGACATGCGGGTGTTGAACAAAACGAACAAGACCGCCGTGGTGGATTTTCAGATTTGAAAGCAATGCGGATTGTTGCTTTCTTGAGAAAGACTGGCAAATTTACAATATGAAACTGACCGCTGTCATTTATCCGGATTCGGAAACCGACTGGCTCGTGGCTGAATGTCCCGAAATCGGCACGGCCAGCCAGGGCAAGACCGAAGCGGAAGCGCTCGCCAACCTGCGCGAAGCCACCGAATTGTTTTTGGAATCCTTTCCGCACGCCTTGAAGAAAACCGCCGCCATTCGCAGCTTCGAACTGGCCCATGCCTAAACTGCCCATCGTCTCGGGAGCAAAAGCCGTGAAGGCGCTGCAACGACTGGGGTTTTTCGTTGACCGTCAACGCGGCAGCCATGTGGTGATGAAAAAAATCACAGCCGAAGGTGAACGCGGTTGCGTAATCCCGATGCACAAGGAACTCGCGCTGGGCACATTGCGGAGCGCGCTAAAAATGGCGGGCGTTTCACCGGAAGAATTTGCCGAAGCGTTATGATTTTCAGATTGTAGCCTCTCCTGCCGCAAAAAGTTGAAAGCACTCATCGAAACCAGAAAAACGAGGCCGGAACGCGTCTTCCTCGTTGGCGTCGAACTCAAATCGCGCAGTGGCACGGGCGTCCCGCCCGTAACGAACGGGCAGGATGCCCGTGCCACGAATATGCGCGATTCGCTCACCGAACTCGGCGAACTGGCCGCCACCGCCGGCGGCGAAGTCCTCGGTGAAGGCCTCCAAAAAACGGAATCGCTGAATCCCGCCACGTTCATTGGCAAGGGCAAGGCGGCGGAGTTCGCGGATTTTTGCCAGCGTCAGGACGTGGACACGGTGATATTCGACGACGACCTTTCGCCGGCGCAGAGCCGCAACCTCGAAAAGATTTTCAACTGCAAAATTCTCGACCGCACGTCGCTGATTCTCGACATCTTCGCCCAACGCGCCCGGACGCGCGAAGGCAAGCTGCAGATCGAACTCGCGCAACTTCAGCATCTGCTGCCCCGGCTCACCAAATATTGGGGCCATTTGTCGCGGCAAAAAGGCGGAATCGGCATGCGCGGCGATGGTGAAACGCAGTTGGAAACCGACCGCCGCCGCGTCCTCGACCGGATTGCCCGGATTTCACGCGAACTCGAAGTCGTCCGCCAGCAGCGCTCAACCCAGCGCAACGGCCGCCAGCGCAACAACTGGCCGCTGGCCTCCATCGTCGGTTACACCAATGCCGGCAAATCCACCTTGCTCAACGCCCTCACCGGCGCGGACGTTTTGGTGAAGGACATTTTGTTCGCGACGCTCGACCCCACAACGCGCCGGCTGCGATTGCCGACGAACCAGAATGTTTTGTTGACGGACACGGTCGGTTTCATACGCAAGCTGCCGCACGGGCTGGTCGAGGCGTTCAAGGCCACGCTCGAAGAAGTGGTGCAGGCCGATTTGTTGCTGCACGTCGTGGACGTCAGCCATCCGCAGGCCGAGGAGCAAATTGCCGCCGTAAACGCCGTGCTGGCCGAAATCGGCGCGGGCGAGAAATCCACCATCATGGTTTTCAACAAAATGGACCGGCTCAATCCCGACGGAACCGGAGCGGGCGGCGCCGGCGCCTTGAACCGGTTGCAGGAGCGGCATCCCCATGCCGTCGCGATTTCAGCCATGACCGGCGAGGGAGTGGCGTCATTGCTCGCGGAAATCGGGACACAATTGCGGCCCAAGCGCGAGTTTCTGGAACTGCGGGTGCCACACGAGCAGGCGGCAGTGATCGCGCGGCTGCACCAGGTCGGGCAGGTCATCTCGCGCAGTTATCGCGGCCCGGCGGCGCGGTTCAAGGCCCGCATTCCGCCGCAGCACCACGACGAATTCGCGCCGTACATCGTGCGTGATGCACAGACAACTTGAAATTCAAGCTGCCTCTTCCGTGGTGAACTCAATTCCGCCGGTCCATTTGGCAACCAAGTTGTAAATGAATGCGGCAATCACTCCGCCAATAAATCCGAGAACGGCATAAATAATCGGCAGAAAAATCACGAACACGCCCGAGAAAATGGCGGGAAGCGCCTGACCACCGCCTCTGGCTGCGCCGACGGCGCCAAACAGCGAAAAAATAAGAAAAAGAGGAACCGCAATGATAAGCGAAATCACGCCGTAAACAACCGCGAGCGTGATTCCCAGTTTAAGTGGATTGACGTTGGTAAGTCTTTTTTTCATGGTTTTGTTGGTTTGACGTTTATTGCGGGTTTCGCCGGCAGCGTTTCTGATTTATGGAGCTGGGTCAATTCACAAATCCCCGGCTTGCCTGACCCGGCGGATAACGGTATAATTGCGGTGAAAATAGGATATGTCACAAACCGGGCGCCAGTCACTCAACACCAGCAATGTTCTCTGCGTCATCATGGGCGGAGGACAGGGAACGCGGCTGTTTCCGCTGACCAAGGAACGTTCCAAACCGGCCGTGCCGCTCGCCGGCAAATACCGGCTGGTGGACATTCCGATCTCGAACTGCATCAACTCCGGTTTCCGGCGGATTTACATCCTGACCCAGTTCAACTCCACCTCGCTGCACAGCCACATTTCGCGGACATACAAGTTCGACCAGTTTACCAGCGGATTCGTGGAAATTCTCGCGGCGCAACAGACCCTGACCAATAATTCCTGGTATGAAGGCACCGCCGATGCCGTGCGGAAAAACTTGATCCACTTCCTCAATCACGATTTCGATTACCTGGTCATTCTGAGCGGCGACCAGTTGTACCGGATGGATTTCCGCCCCTTGGTTGCCCAACACATTGAAACCGAGGCGGACATCACCGTTGCCACCATCCCGGTCCAGCGGGCGGCGATCCCGGGACTGGGCATCATGCAAATGGCCGAAGACGGGCGCATCACCCGGTTTGAGGAAAAGCCCAAGGATCCCGCGCTACAGGACTCCTTGCGGCTGGACCCGAAATTGTATGACAAACACGGCATCACCGGCTCCGCGGTGCGGGACGAATTGTTTCTCGCGTCCATGGGCATTTACGTTTTCAACCGCAGTCTGGTCGTCAGCCTGCTCGACAATCCGCTGACTGATTTCGGCAAGCACATCATCCCCCAAGCCATCCATTCGCGCCGCGTTTTCTCCCACGTTTTCCAGGGCTATTGGGAGGACATCGGCACCATCCGCTCGTTCTTTGAGGCGAACCTTGACATTGTTTCCGAACTGCCGCGGTTCAATTTCTTTGACATGAACGCGCCGATTTTCAGCCGGCCGCGCTTTCTTCCGGGCTCAAAAATCAACGGCGCGCAGATTGACCACGCGGTGATTTCCGACGGCTGCATCATCAACTACGCGACCATCAAGAACAGCATCGTCGGCCTGCGCATGGTGGTGGGCGCGGGCACGGAATTGAACCGCGTCATCAGCCTCGGCAGCGATTATTACGAGTCGAAGGAATCGGTGGACCGGCACGAACGCGAAGGCAAACCGCGCATCGGCGTCGGCTCGAATTGCAAAATAGACAACACCATCATTGATAAAAATGCGCGGATCGGCAACAACGTGAAGATTTCGCCCGCCGGCAAGCCCGACAAATTGGATCACGAACTTTATTACATCCGCGACGGCATCGTCATCATTCCCAAAGGCGGCCTCATCCCGCACGGGATGGTGATTTGAGGTTTGTCGTCATTTACTTTCCTTCGCCTGGCTGCTAAAACTTCCGGGTGCTCAACGACGCCGCCATCTGGAAAAATCTCAATTCGCCGCGCCGGTTGTTTTTGATCGCCGGGCCGTGCGTGATTGAAAATGAAAAGTTGTGCCTGCAAGTCGCCGCCGCGCTCACGAAAACCTGCGCGACGCTCGGCATTTTCTACGTGTTCAAGGCCAGTTTCGACAAGGCCAACCGCACGTCCGGCAAATCCTTTCGCGGGTTGGGTCTCGACGAAGGCCTGCGCGTGCTGGCCAAAGTGCGCGCTGAATTTGGCGTGCCCGTGCTCACGGATATTCACCACGAGGCGCATGCCGCCGTCGTCGGCGAGGTGGTGGACATTTTGCAAATCCCGGCGTTTCTGTGCCGCCAGACAGACTTGATAGAAGCCGCCGCCGCAACGGGCCAGATCGTAAATCTCAAAAAAGGCCAGTTCCTGTCGCCGGCGGAAATGGGCCAGGTGGTGGAGAAGGCCCGGCGCGCCGGCGCGGAAAAAATTCTGCTCACGGAACGTGGCACGACGTTCGGCTACAACAATCTCGTCGCCGATATGCGTTCGATTCCGATGATGAAACGCTTCGGTTGTCCGGTGATTTTCGATGCGACGCATTCCGTGCAATTGCCCGGCGGCGGCGGCGACAAATCGAGCGGCCAGCGCGAATATGCGCCGGTGCTGGCGCGCGCGGCACTGGCGGCGGGCGCGAATGGTTTGTTCATCGAGACGCATCCGCGGCCCGATCGCGCGTTCAGCGACGGGCCGAACATGATTCCGCTGGCCGAGATGGCCGGTTTGTTGAAAAACCTCCTTAAAATATTTAACGCTGTTCACTGATGCCCAAAAAAATCGAGAGTCGAGGGTCGAAAGTCGAGCGCAAGAAGAGCTCTCGATCCCCGTCTCGCGACGCGCGACTAAAAGCCGTCCGGCTGTTCCTGTGCGACGTGGACGGAGTGTTGACCGACGGTTCGGTGTTCATCGGCATCGGCAGCGCGCGGGAAATCAAGCGGTTCAACATCCGGGACGGCCTGGGGCTGGTGTTGCTGCGCCGGGCCGGCTTCCAGGTCGGCTGGGTCTCGGCGCGACCGTCGGTGGTGACGAAATTGCGCGCCGCCGAGTTGAAAATTGATTTTCTTGTCCAGCAAACCGACCGGATCAGCAAAACCGGCGCGGTGGAAAATCTTTTGCGCCGCACAAAATTAGATTGGGACGCGGTCTGTTTCGTTGGCGATGACGTCGTGGATTTGGGACCGCTGAAATGCGCAGGATTCGCCGTCGCGGTGGGTGACGCACGGCCCGAGGTGAAAGCGGCGGCGCATTTCGTCACGGGTGCGCCGGGCGGTTGCGGCGCGGTGCGCGAAGTTGCGGAAATGCTCCTGAAAGCGCAGGGCAAATGGGATGCGATTGTGGCGCATTATTCAAAATGAATGCGAAAGCAAATATCGCGCAAATCACTTTCATTGCGGGCGTCGCCCTGCTTTTCGCCGCCGCTGCCAACGGACGTGCGCAACTAAACGGCCCCCAGCACGCGAGCGATTTCACCTCGACCGAGTATCACGAGCCGCCACACCAGCAACAAATCAAATCCATTTTATCCGGCGCGGAGGCATTACCGCAACCCGGCGGACTGCTCATCGTCAAACAGCTCAAGCTTGAAACGTTTGACCTCGACGGCAAACTGGGAGTTGTCATCATGGCGCCGGAGTGCATTTATGACACGTTCAAAGGCGTGGCGAATTCTCCGGGGCATTTGCAGGTGCGGACGGGCGATGAAAAGATCCGCACCGATGGCGACGGTTTTTTGTGGCGGCAAAGCGATCAAAAACTCACCATCTCAAATAATGTATGCACCGTGTTTGAAAACGGGGCAAAGATAATTACCAAGCCATGAAACGCCATTGTCTCATCGTAATTGCCGTGCTGTGCGGCCTGATAGTGCATGCGCAAACGAACACATCCGGCAAGCTGCCCGCGCCGCGCAGTCAGACGCGGATCACTGCGGGGAGCGGAGATTTTGACCTGGCCGGGCATGAGGCCATTTATCGCGGGCATGTGCGCGTGGACGATCCGCAGATGAAACTGACGTGTGAAAAGCTCGTTGCTGATTTGCCGGAAGCCGGCGGGCACCCGAAACACATTGTTGCCGAGACGAACGTGGTGATTGATTTCACGGATGAAAAGGGTCAGACCAATCACGCGACCGGCGACAAGGCGGTTTACATTTATTCGGAACAGGACGGCGTGACCAATGAGACGGTGACGCTGACAGGCAATCCACAAATGGAAAATGCCCAGGGCATGCAGTCGGGCGATCTTATCCGATGGGACCGGGTGAACGACAAAATCCATTTCGACAATCCGCACATGATTTCCCGACAAAACCTCAACAGCGCCATGACGGAGACCAATCCGCCGGTCACAGCGGTGAAAACAAATTTTCCGCCGGGAACGGCTGAAAACACCAACACCAATATGCCCTAAATGGAAACGCCCGCGCCATCATTGAACGGACCGCTGCTCGCCACGGAAAAATTGGTGAAGGCGTATCGCGGCCGGCGGGTGGTCAACGAAGTGTCCATTGCGGTGGGCGCGGGTGAAATCGTCGGGTTGCTCGGACCGAACGGCGCGGGCAAGACGACGACGTTCAACATGGTCGTCGGCCTGGTGAAACCGGACGAGGGCACGGTGAATTTTCTGTCGCAGAACATTGCCAGCCTGCCGATGCACCAGCGGGCGCGGCTGGGCATCGGTTATTTGACGCAGGAGCCATCGGTGTTTCGCAAGCTCACGGTGGAGGAAAACATCCTGGCGATTCTCGAAATGTGCAAGCTGTCAGGCGACGAACGCGCAGCGCGGTTGAAATATTTGCTGGAGGAACTGGATTTGACGCCGCTGGCCAAAAGCAAGGCCTACACGCTGAGCGGCGGCGAAAAGCGCCGGCTCGAAATCACCCGCGCGCTGGTGACGAGCCCGAAGCTGATGCTACTCGACGAACCGTTCAGCGGCATTGATCCGATTGCGGTTTACGAAGTGCAGAAGATCGTGCGCCGCCTGAAGGAGCGCGGGCTGGGCATTTTAATCACCGACCACAACGTCCGCGAGACCTTGAAATTAATTGACCGCGGCTACATCATCCACAAAGGTCAGGTGCTGGTGGAAGGTGCGTCGGAATTTCTGGCGAACGACCCGAAGGCGCGGGAAATTTATCTGGGGCCGGAATTTAATTTGTGAGCTTATGGCACGATCATCCATCAAGGTCGAACAGTTTTTCAAGGAATACGCCGCCTCGTTGCAAATGCGATTGGTGGCGGACAACGGTGGCATGGGGCGCATCATCCGCGAGCCGACGGTGAATCGTCCTGGTCTGGCGTTGAGCGGATTCACGCGCTATTTCGCCTACAAACGCGTGCAGGTTTTCGGCAATGCGGAGGTATATTATTTGCAATCGCTTCCGCGCGAGGAACGCGAGGCGCGTTACACCAATTTGTTCGCCTGCAAAATTCCGTGCGTCGTCTTCAGCCGCGGGATGCGGCCGGACAAGGAATTTCTGGCCGCCGCCGCAAAGGCGGGCGTGCCAATTTTCCAAAGCCCGCTCGTGACCATGAAATTCATCAACCTCGCAACGCTGGAATTGGAAATGATGTTCGCGCCGCGCGCCATGGAAATTGGCAGCATGGTGGACATTCTCGGCGTGGGCGTGCTCATTCGCGGCGACAGCGGCATGGGCAAAAGCGAAGCCGTCCTCGGTCTGATCGAACGCGGCTATAGTCTCGTCTCCGACGACGTGACGCGCGTGACGCTCGTCGGCGGGCATGACGTCATGGGCACCAGCGTCGAGGTGACGCGCAACCACATGGAGATCCGCGGCATCGGCATCATCAATGTCGCCGCGATGTTCGGGGTTAAAAGCATTTGCCCGGAAAAAAGCCTCGACCTCATCGTCACGCTCAAGGCTTGGGACCAGGTGCCGGACATGGACCGGCTCGGGCTGGAGCAGGAATTCGTGAAAATTCTCGGCGTGGACATTGCCCACATTGTCATTCCGGTGCAATTGGGACGCGATTTGGCCCGGCTGATTGAGGTTGCTGCCTATCAGACCAAGCTGAAAATGTCCGGCTATAACGCCGCGCAGGAGTTGAACGATCGCCTCATCGCCCAGATGACCTCCGGCAACCTGCCGCCGACAAAATAAAATCAGTGGCACTTCGCTTCCGCATCGTCTAATATAATATGGGTAAACTGATGAGCGCAAAAAAACTGCCGGATGGCGAGTTTCTTACCAAGGAACTCACCATCGCTAACAAGCTGGGCATCCACGCCCGGCCGGCGGCGATGTTTGTCAAGACCGCCAACCGGTTTGTGTGCGATGTGTTTGTCGAAAAAGACGGCGAAAAGATCAATGGCAAAAGCATCATGGGGTTGATGATGCTCGCCGCCGGACCCGGCAGCAAACTGACCTTGCACGTTCGCGGCGCGGATGCCCATGCCGCCATCGCCGAAATCGAAGCCCTGATTAAACGAAAGTTTGATGAGGAGTGACTTGCGTTTACCAGACTTTTGGACTTTCAATTTTTGGCGCCGGGCTTTAGTTTCCGCGCATGGCTGCTGTTGAAATTGATGTGAAATACGTCGCACATCTTGCGCGTCTTGCGTTGACTCCTGACGAGGAAAAAAAGCTGTCCGCCCAGCTTGGCAACATTCTCAGTTACATCGAAAAATTGCGCGAACTCGACGTGACTGGTGTCGAGCCGACCGCCCACGCCATGCCGATGACCAACGTCACGCGCCCCGACGAGGTCCGCCCATCGCTCCCGCATGACGACGCCTTGCGCAACGCACCCGCCCAGGCCAACGGCCTGTTCATGGTTCCTAAAATCGTTGAGTGAAATATGCCCGACATTGGCAATTATACCGAGACGACGGGATTGGTTCTCGCCGAAGCGGGCAAGTATTTTACCCTGTTGCTGTTTTCCGTTCTGGCCATCCGGCTCTGGCGGAGGTGGGCAGGAAGTCCTGGCGCAAACAAATCGGGAAATTTGTTTTTGGCCTGCTCATTTACCTTGGTCGCTGCGGCCATCGGATATTTTTCGATGCGCCAAAGCCTCGGCAAACTTTACTCATACTACGGAATGAGCGCCTTCCACGCGAACCGGCTTCCGCAGGCGTTCGCGCTGTTTGAAATGTCCTCGAAATACTGGAACAGCGCCGACGCGCTGGGGCAGCAAGGCGTTTGTCTTTTATTGTCGGGTGATCCGGCCCGGGGATTGCCATTGATCGAGGAAGCCAAAACCCTGCGTCGGGGCCATAATGTTCCCTTTGAAGCATTTTATGAGGGATTATATTTTTTCACCCGGGGGCAACCCAGCAATTCCGTGTCGCTGTTGGTAGCAGCCTCGGCGGACGGGAATTATCGCTGGAACGTCACAAAAATTTTCGCGATCATGGCACTGGACGAAAACCGTGTGGCGGATGCGGCGGGGCAGATGAAGCCGTATCAGGAGTCTGAAGTCACAGAATTCGATCAGGCTTACATCATAGCTTCGCTGGAACTGGCCGACGGCAAAAAGGCCGAGGCGCGGGCGATTTTGAGCAAGTTCCCGATGGAAGACCTTTCGCCGGCGTGGAAATCCAGGTTTGAAAAACTTCAGGCGAAAATAAACAATTAGACTTTATGGCGCGAAAATTCATTTCGTTTGTCCTGCGCTGCCGTTTGGAAAACGTCATGGCGCTTGGATTTTCCGCCGCGTTGCTGCTGTTCTTTCTCACCACCCGGATTTTTCGGTCATTCCAGATCCAAGGGCACGACATTATCTTTATTCTGCTCCCCGTCGGCATTCTGGGGGTGAAATGTTTATTGGAAATGCTGTTGTCGTCAGAATCCGAAACCGCAGACAGCCTCGACCCCGGAGCTTATCTGGTCTCCTTTTTCAAGCCGCTGTTAAAAATCGTCCGCGACTGGTTTCCGTTTTTGCTCCTGAGCGCCTGCTATTACGCCCTCTACACCAACCTGATGCTGCGGGTCAACCCGCACACGGCAGACACGGTTTTGTCGAAGATGGACGCGGCGCTGCTCGGCAATCAGGCATCCTTTTTGCTCGAACCATGGATCAACCCGTGGGTGACGGATGTTCTGTCCCTGGTTTATTTTTCATATGTTTTCACGCTGCCAGGTGTCGCCCTCTATTTTTATCTGGCGCAGGAGAACGTGATTTTTCGCCGCGTGATGATGGGCTATCTGACCTTGATGCTGCTGGGCATCGCCAGCTACCTGCTGGTGCCCGCCATCGGTCCGGAAAGTTTTTTTGCCGATCAATACACGCGCGAATTGAACGGACACCCCGTCATCCACGGCGTGGACTACATCATGCGCGCCGGCCGGGTGGGCTACGATTGTTTCCCCTCGCTGCATGTCGGCATTCCTCTGCTCTTGAGTTTTTACCTGTACCAGCACCGGCGGAAACTTTTCATTCCGGCGCTCGCTTACGTCGCCATCATGGGCTGTGCCACCCTCTATCTGCGCTACCATTATCTCGTGGATATCCTGGCCTCTTTTCTTTACGCTCCCGCTGCCTACTGGCTGAACGATTTCCTGCTGTCGCACTGGCCTGGTGAACGCATCATCTCGTTTGCGCCGGCAAATAAAAAATAAAGCGCCCCACGAATGCTCAACCAACTCACTATTTCCGAACTCGCCGCGAAACTCGCCAAACGCGAGGTCTCCGCCCGCGAAGCCATGCAATCGTGCCTCGACCAAATCGCGCGCGTGGACAATAAAATCCACGCTTTTATCAGCTGCGATACAGCGGATGCGCTGGCGCAAGCCGATGCCGCTGACAAGGCAATTGCCGACGGCATGAATCATTCACAAAAAAAACTGCTGGGCATTCCGGTTGCGGTCAAAGACGTTCTCGCTGTCAAAAACCAGCCGCTCAATTGCGGCTCGAAAATCCTCGGGAAATTCATTTCGCCCTACGATGCGACCGTCGTGGAAAAGTTGAAGGCGGCGGGCGCGATTGTTTTTGGCCGGCTGAACATGGACGAATTTGCCATGGGCAGCTCAACGGAAAATTCCGCGTTCGGCCTTACGCGCAACCCGTGGGACACCACGCGCATTCCCGGCGGCTCATCCGGCGGTTCGGCGGCGGCCGTCGCGGCGAACGAAACCATTGCCGCGCTCGGGTCGGACACCGGTGGATCCATTCGCCAGCCGGCGGCGTTGTGCGGCTGCGTCGGCCTGAAGCCGACCTACGGACGCGTGTCGCGCTACGGCCTCGTCGCCTTCGCCTCGTCGCTCGACCAAATCGGCCCGTTTACGAAAAACGTTCGCGACGCGGCAACGATCCTCAACGTCATCAGCGGACACGATCCGCGCGATTCCACGAGCGTGCCGCAACCGGTGCCGGATTATGCCGCGAGTCTGACTGGCGACATCAAGGGCTTGAAGTTGGGCCTGCCGAAGGAATACATGATTGGCGGGTTGGATCCCGAGGTGAAAGCCGCGGTGGACGCCGCCGTGAAGCAATTTGAAAAACTGGGCGCGGAGATTGTGAAAATTTCCCTGCCGCACACCGATTACGCGGCGGCGACTTATTACATCATCGCGCCCGCTGAGGCGTCCGCGAACCTCGCGCGTTTCGATGGCATCCGCTATGGTGCAAGAGTGGACGGCGCTGACCCGATTGAACTTTATTGCCGAACGCGCGGCGCGGGTTTCGGCGCTGAAGTGAAGCGGAGAATTATCTTGGGCACTTACGTTTTGAGCAGCGGCTACTACGACGCCTATTATTTGCGCGCGCAAAAAGTCCGCACGCTCATCCGCAACGACTTTTTGCAGGCGTTTGAAAAAGTGGATGCCATTATCACGCCAACCACGCCGACGGCGGCGTTCAAAATTGGCGAAAAATCCGACGATCCGTTGCAGATGTACTTGAGCGATATTTTCACGATTTCATGCAACCTGGCGGGCATCTGCGGCATCAGCATTCCATGCGGTTTTACCCAAAAACCGAAACTACCCATCGGCCTGCAATTGCTTGGCCGGCCTCTTGGCGAGCAAACACTTTTGAAAATTGCCCACACTTATGAGTCGGGCACCTTCTGGCACAAGGAAAACATTGATCCGCAAAAAATTGCCGGCAGCAAAACCCATTCTCCTGACGCCTGAGCCATCAGGCTGACGGAGCCGGGCAAAGACGCAATGAATAGAATCGCCCGGGCGCTGTTTTCGAATGCGCGAGGAGGCGGGCTGCTGGCTGAACGCCCGGCAGCAGTGCGTCAAAGCCGGCGTGATCTCCAGCGCAATTGCGCCGTTTGAACCAATTATAAGGCTTGCGCTCCAAGTAACTTGATGGTTACTTAGTGGAGTACATGAGCAAACTGGCCAAACCGAACGGCGCGGCGGCGGGGCGGAATCCCGAACGCACGCGCGAGCGCATTTTGTCCGCCGCTTTGAAGGAATTCGCGGCGAACGGTTTTGCCGGCGCGCGCGTGGATGCGATAGCCCGGCGGGCGGCCATCAACAAGCGGATGCTTTACCATTATTTCGGCAACAAGGAGCATTTGTTCCGTGAAGTGCTGCGCCGCAAAATCTCCGAGCGGCAGGCATGGGCCGATAATTTGTCCGGCGACCCCGCGGAAAGCCTGACTTTCTGGTTCGAGGCCACGTGCAAGGACGCGGACTGGGTTCGCCTGCTGGAATGGGAGGCGTTGCAGGGCGCGGACAAAAAGCTGATTGACGGGAACACCCGGCGGGTGCTGGCCATACGGTCAACGGGTCGCATCCGCCAACAGCAGACGTTCGGCTATTTGTCCGGCGAATTTGAACCGAGCCACCTGTTGCTGGCAATGCGGTCACTGACGATGTTCCCGATGGCGTTCCCCCAATTGACGCGGCTCATCACAGGCCGTCCGGTTTCCGATCCGCACTTTCAGAAGCAGCACGCGAAATTTTTGCGACAATTCGCCGCCGCGTTCCAGCCGGCGGACAGCCGCCGCATCAAAATCAATTTTGCATATTGAAAATGGCATGAAAAGTTCAACCCTGATTCTGGCGCTGGCAATGGTCGCGGCGATATTGGTCAACGGCTGTTCGGACGGCGCCCAAAAAGGCGCGGGTGGCGCTGGTGCGCCGGTGCTCGTGGCGCAGGCGGTCGAAACCAACGTGCCGGTGCTGATCAATCCGCCGCCGGTCGGCCATGTGATGCCGTATTCGACAGTGACGATCCGCCCGCAAGCCGGGGGCGTGATTAGCGCGGTGCATTTTCAGGAAGGCTCGGAGGTGACATCGAATCAATTACTTTTCACGATTGACCCGCGCCCAATGCAGGCGGCGCTGGCGCGCGACAAGGCGCAGTTGGAAAACGCGGAAATCCAATTTGACCGCGAGCAAAAATTATTCGATCAAAAACTGGTTTCGCAGGATGAATACGACACCAGCAAGTCTGCCCGGGACACATTCGCGGCGACGGTGCAAACGGATGAATTGAATCTCGGCTTCTGCGAAATCCGCGCGCCGTTTGACGGCCGGACGGGCAGCCTGCAATTTCACGAAGGCAACGTCGTCAAGTCCCCGGACGACACGCTGCTGACCATCAATCAGATTCATCCGATTTACGTCGCGTTCGCCGTGCCGGAGCAATACCTGCCGGAAATCAAAAAGGAGATGCGCGAAAAGATGCTGAAAGTGCAGGCGACCTTTCAAAACATGGATGCGCTGCCGCAGGGCGAGCTGACGTTCATTGACAACGCCGTTGACATGACGACCGGCACGATTCAGCTCCGAGCCACGTTTCCAAACGAGGATGGCACATTGTGGCCGGGACAGTTTGTGCAGGTGGTGCTGACGCTTTCGGATCTGACGAACGCCATCGTCGTGCCGTCGCAGGCGGTGCAGACGGGGCAAAATGGCCAGTTTGTTTACATCGTGAAGCCGGATCAAACCGCCGAGGAGCGTCCGGTGACAATTGGCATTACGTACCAAGGCGACACCGTGGTGCAAAACGGATTGAAGGCTGGCGAAACAGTGGTTACTGACGGGCAACTGCGGCTGGCGCCCGGCGTGAAGGTAAATATCAAGAGCGCCCTTTCGTCAACCAACGCGCCGCCAACCGCCGGGCAGAAATGAAACCGGAAAGAACATCGAACATCGAACATCGAACTCCGAACTCCGAACTCCGAACCGGCATCCGGCTCGCAATTCATTCAGTGTTCGATGTTTAATCTGCCATGAGCGTCCCCGAACTGTTCATCCGCCGTCCTGTGATGACCACGCTGGTCATGTCGGGCATTTTGTTGTTCGGCATCATTGGATACAGCCTGCTGCCGGTGAGCGATTTGCCGAGCGTGGATTATCCGACCATCCAGGTCTCGGCCAGCCTGCCCGGCGCCAATCCTGAAACCATGGCATCGTCCGTGGCGACCCCGCTGGAAAAACAGTTCTCGATCATCGCCGGCGTGGACTCCATGTCGTCGGTCAGCTCGCTGGGCGGTGTGCAGATTACCATCCAGTTTACGCTGGATCGCAATATTGACGCGGCGGCGCAGGATGTGCAGGCGGCCATTGCGCGGGCGGCGCGGCAACTGCCGCCAAACATGCCCTCGCCGCCCACCTACCAGAAGGTCAACCCCGCGGATTCACCGATTCTTTATCTCGCCTTGTCGTCACCCACCCTGCCGCTTTCGACGGTGGACGATTATGCCGAGACGATGCTGGCGCAGCGCATCTCGATGATCAGTGGCGTTGCCCAGGTGTCGGTCTTTGGCTCGCAGCAATACGCCGTGCGCGTGCAGGTGGACCCGAACAAACTGGCGGCCTACGGCATCGGCATTGATGAAGTCGAGTCGGCGGTGGAACAAGGCAACGTGGACCAGCCGACCGGCACGCTTTACGGCCGGCATCAAGCGTTCACCTTGCAAGCCACGGGCCAGCTCCAGAAGGCGGCGGACTACCGGCCGCTCATCGTCACCTATCGCAATGGCAATCCGGTGCGCCTACAGGAACTGGGGCGCGTGATTGACAGCGTGCAAAACGACAAGGTGGCAAGCTGGTACAACAACACGCGCGCTATCGTACTGGCCATTCAACGCCAGCCCGGTGCGAACACGGTCGCCGTGGTGGACAACATCACCCGCCTGCTGCCGCAGTTCCGCAATCAAATCCCGGCGGCCGTGCATATTGACGTTCTTTTCGATCGCTCGCAGTCCATTCGCGATTCGGTTGCGGATGTTGAGCACACGCTCTTCATCGCCGTCTGCCTCGTAATCCTGGTCATCTTCCTCTTTCTGCGGAACCTCTCAGCCACGCTCATTCCGAGCCTGGCGTTGCCGATGTCCATCATCGGCACGTTCGCGGCCATGTCGCTGCTCGGTTACAGCCTCGACAACCTTTCGCTTATGGCGCTGACGTTGTGCGTCGGATTTGTGGTGGATGATGCGATTGTGATGCTCGAAAACATCGTGCGCCACATGGAAAACGGCGAGCCGCCAATGGAGGCCGCGTTGAACGGTTCCCGGGAAATCGGGTTCACCATCATTTCCATGACGCTGTCACTATCGGCGGTGTTCATTCCGGTGCTGTTCATGGGCGGCCTGCTGGGGCGTCTGCTGCATGAATTTGCCGTGACCATTGTTTGTGCGGTGCTGGTGTCCGGATTCGTTTCGCTGACGCTGACGCCGATGATGTGCAGCCGGTTCATCCGCTCGGAACATGGAAAAAAACATGGCCCGCTTTACAATGCCTTCGAGCGATTCTTTGACGGAATGCGCAACACTTACGACCGCAGTTTGCAGATGGTCATGCGCCACCGGCTAGCGATGCTCAACGTATCGCTGGCCGTGCTGGTGGCGACCCTGGCCCTGTTCTTCGTGACCCCCAAGGGTTTTTTCCCCGACGACGACACCGGCCAGATTTTCGGCATCACGGAGGCGGCACAGGGCATATCCTTCGATGCGATGCGCGAACATCAGATGGCCGTGGCGAAAATCACCGCCGCCGACCCGAATGTCGCGAATTTCATGTCCGCCATCGGCGGTGGCAACGCGAACAACGGTCGCATCTTTATGCGTTTGAAACCGCGTTCCGAACGCAAGTTGAACGCGAACCAGATCATCCAGGAGCTCCGCCCGAAATTCGCCCAGATTCCGGGCATCAACGTGTATCTGCAAAATCCGCCGCTCATCCGCGTCGGCGGCATGTTGACCAAGGCGCTGTATCAATTCAGCTTGCAGGACACCGACACGAAGGAGCTTTACCATTGGTCGCCGATTCTGATGAATAAGATCGCCGCGATAACCAATATCTTTCAGGACGTGACCAGTGACCTGCTCGTCGCCAATCCGCAGGTGATGGTTGAAATTGACCGCGACAAGTCCTCCGCGCTCGGCGTCACGGCCGGCCAGATTGAAAACGCGCTCTACGACGCCTACGGCGAACGCCAGTCCTCCACTATTTACACCGACATCAACGAATACTGGGTCATCCTCGAAGTCGAACCGCAATTTCAACGCGATCCGGACGCGCTTGGGCAACTCTACATCAACAGTTCAGTCACCGATTCCAACGGTCTTCCGAAACGCGTTCCACTCAACGCCGTCGCCCGGCTCACGCGCAATCTCGGTCCGATGAGTATTTCGCATGTCGGCCAGTTGCCGTCCGTCACCATTTCCTTCAACCTCGTGCCCGGGGTTTCGCTTGGCACTGCCGTCGAACAGGTGCAAAAACTCCAGGCTGACCTGCATCTGCCGGCGACCATCAGCGCCAGTTTTCAAGGCTCGGCTCAGGTTTTCCAGTCTTCCTCGCAGGGACTTGTCCTGCTGCTCGCCATGTCCGTTGTCGTCATCTATCTCATTCTGGGAATTCTCTACGAAAGCTTCATTCATCCCATCACGATTTTGTCCGGCCTGCCCTCGGCGGGCTTTGGCGCGCTGGTGACGCTGCTGTTGTTCCGTCTCGACCTGAACATCTACGGTTTCGTCGGCCTCATCATGCTCGTCGGCATTGTGAAGAAGAACGCCATCATGATGATTGACTTCGCCATTGACGCGCAACGAAAGGGGAAACCCGCCGCCGAGGCGATTCACGAAGGCTGCCTGCTGCGCTTCCGTCCCATTATGATGACCACGATGTCCGCGCTCATGGCCACGCTGCCCATTGCGCTCGGCTTCGGCGCGGGCGGCGCATCCCGCCGGGCGCTTGGTCTGGCCGTCGTCGGCGGATTGGTGGTGTCACAATGCCTGACGCTCTACATCACGCCGGTGATTTATCTTTATCTGGAATCGGCCCACCAATGGTATTTGCACCGGCGCGACCGGTCTGCCAGACCTGCGGCGCTTCAACCCGGAATCAAGCCGACGACCGCGTAAGCCCGCTCTCAATCACAGGGCTGACGGCACATCGTTTCTCAAAACCACATAAAAGGTGCAACCCTCGCCGGGCGGCTCGAGTTTTACTCCGATATGCCCGCCATGTGCCACCGTGATTTCCCGGGCGATGGACAATCCCAGTCCGGCGCCCGACTTGGCCTGACCGGGCACGCGAAAAAAACGCTCAAAAATCCGGCTGTGATATTCCTCGGGAATGCCGGGGCCCTGGTCGGTGATGCTGAATTCAACTTCATTGTTTTCAGACGGCTTGGCGCGCAAGAGAATCTCGCCATCCACGGGCGAATGCTTGATGGCATTGGACATGAGGTTGGTAAAAACATGGTTGATGCGCTGCCGATCCACCATAACGGCGGGCAAATCCGGCTCCACGATGAAGTTCACATTCAGATTCTTGGCCGTGAATTTGTCGGTCATTTCCTGCAGCACACCCGCCAGCAGCTCGGACGGGGCGACCGGCTCCTTGCGCAAGCCGGCATGCCCTTCGTCCAACCGGGCGAGATCGAGCAGGTCGTTCAAGATCCGCAACAGCCGTTCCGTGTCGTTCCGGGCCGCCTTGAGCAATTCGTCCTGCTTGGCCGTGAGCGCCCCGACGGTTTTTTCGAGCAAAATGTGCAGCACCATCCGCACGCTGGTCAGCGGACTTTTCAATTCGTGGCTGACCGTGGCGACAAGGTCGGTTTTGGCGGCATCCAGCAGGCGGAAGCGGGTGACGTCGTATAAAACCACCGCAACTCCGAACAAGGCGTTCTCCTTGCTACGCATGGCCAGGACGCGCGGCAAAAAAAACTTGTCCTCGGCGCGGATGCGAAAGGAGATCACTTCTTTGAAGCTGTTTGGGAGAAAATTTTCGCCGCTTTCGAGCGTCTTCCTGGCGATGGCCTGTAGCCGGTCGGGCAATTGACCTTTCAGTTGAAGGCTGGATACCAGATCATCCGCCGCCGGGTTTTTCAATTCGATGGACCCTTCCTTGCTCAACACGAAAATGGGATCCGGGAAGGAAGCGAGCGTCGTTTCCATCGTGCGATGGACACGGACGATTTTCTCCGAGGTGCTCTGGCGATATTCCTGAAGTTGGGCCGCCATTTTGTTGAACGCCAGGGCCAGTTCACCCACTTCGTCCCGCGAGGCCACGGGCACGAGTTGGCCCAGCCTGCCTTCCCCCAGTTCGCGGGTTGCCTGGGTCAACAATTGAATCGGCTGCAAAATCGAGCGGCTGAGCCGGTAACCGGCGTAGGCGGAAAAAAGCAGCGCGAAAACCGTGCCGATGATCATCAGACGCGTCACTTCCCGGGTGATGGCCCGAATGTTCTGACTGGTTTCCAGCATGGCCCGGTGGTTCAGATCGTGAATTTTCTCCAATAGCAGGTTCATCATCTGCCCGCTCGGCACCACTGCCTGTTCATACACGTTGCGCGGGTTTCCCGGGCTGTTGGTGGAACTGCTGTTGGTGGAACCGATCGTGTCCACCGCCTTCAGGAAGGCCTGGTAATTGGTCGCCACCTGCCGGGTCAAGTCCATCTCTCCGGGCAGTGTGCTGGCCTTGAGCAGCAAAGCGAGGCTGGCCTCAAATTGTTTCCGGTGTTCCGAAAAGGCGTTTTGGTCAATGGAACGTTTCGGGGATTCCGCCGGGTTGCCTTTGTCGCCGGAGCGCGGGCCGGCGATCACCCACGACACCTCGCGATCCATCCCCGCCAAAGCCAGACTCATGGCCGAGGCCGCGGTGAAACCCTGGTAAGTGTTCGTCACCGAGTCATCCACGCTGCTGGCCAGGCGCGCAAAAAGCACGATGGCGTAAACGCCGATGCCCAAAAGAATGACTGCGAACGGCGTCAGGTAAAGGAACAAGCGGGTGCGCAACATGGACTTGAAAACAGGTTATCCTTCTTGAGCGTCCGGGTCACGCGACATTTCCTTCTTCTTGCGATGCAACGTGTCCCGGGTGATGCCCAAAATTTTTGCGGCTTCAGTCATGGTGGAGGACTGTTCCAGCACGCGGGTGATATGTTCTGTTTCGAGTTCCCTCAGCGACACCCTGGCGCCAATTTGAACGCCCGGCGCCGGGGTTGGCGGGGAAGCCTGGGAAATTTTCTCCGGCAAATCCAGCAGATCAATTTCACTGGTGTCGGCCAGGATGACGGCCCGTTCGATGACATTGCGCAATTCACGCAGGTTGCCCGGCCAGGCATACTGTTGCAGGACCGCTTTTGCCGCTTTGGAAAAACCCTTGATCTGTTTCCCGCATTGCTCCGAGAAAAAATAAAGGCATCGTTCCGCGATTTTCAACAAATCGCCCGGACGCTCCCGCAAGGGCGGTATCAGGACGGCAATGACGTGGAGCCGGTAATACAAATCCTCCCGGAAACGACCCTCTTGGACGGCCTTTTCGAGATTCCGGTTCGTCGCGGAAATCACCCGCACCTTGGCGCGGCGCGTCCTGGCTTCCCCGACGCGTTCATATTCCTTCTCCTGCAACAATCGCAGCAGCTTGGGTTGGATCTCCAGCGGCAATTCCCCGATTTCGTCGAGAAACAAGGTCCCGCCATCCGCCAGCGCAACCTTGCCCGTCTTGTCGCTCGTCGCGCCGGTGAATGCGCCCTTGGCATGACCAAACAATTCGCTCTCCAGCAACTCCCGCGAAAGACTCGGACAACTCACGGTCACAAAGGCATTTTCCTTTTGCGGACTGGTTTCATGCAGCGCGCGGGCGATCACTGTTTTCCCCGTGCCGCTTTCTCCCAGCAGCAAAATGGTCGCGGGGGTCGCGGCGGCTTTGAATGCCAGATCCAGCGCCTTTTGCATCGCCGGCTCGCAAGTGGTCAGGTCGGCGGTCAAGGTATCGGCCGAAATCCGGGATTCCAGTTCCGCCACGCGGCTCCGGAGCTTGCGGGACTCGATTACCCGGCTCAGCGCCTGCCGGATTTGCTCGGGCGTGAAGGGTTTGGAAATATAATCCACCGCGCCCTGTCGCATCGCTTGCACGGCCGTTTCAATCGAAGCATAGGCGGTGAATACAATCACCTCCAGTTGCGGACTGGCCTTCAATAACTGAGGCAGCAATTCCAGTCCGCTTTCCCCGCCCAATTTCAAATCCAGAAACGCAACGTCGAACGCGCCGCTTTCAAGCTGCTTCAGCGCGGCGGCGCCGTTCTCCACGCTCACCGCTTCATATCCGGCGGCTTCGAGCACGACGACCGTGATTCGACGAATGTTTTCCTCGTCATCAATAATCAGTATTCGCATCGGACTGCTCCTTTCCAAGCCATGACGACATGATAAGCGACCGGCGTCGGAAAGGCGAAGCGGTTTTTCAGCCGAAGACCCGCCGGGCATGCTTAAAAATCCGTGTTGGTCCCGCCTTCGTCAAACTTCGGCGTGGCAAGCCGTGTTCATCCGTGGTAAAAAATCCCCGCCATTATGGAATACGAAGCGGTCATCGGGCTGGAAACGCACGTCCAGCTCAAAACGAAATCGAAAATGTGGTGCGGTTGCGTGAATGCCTTCGGCTCGCCGCCGAACACCAACGTCTGCCCCGTCTGCCTCGGCCTGCCCGGCGTGCTGCCCGTGCCCAACGAAGAGGCGTTGCGCCTGACCGTGCTCACCGGTTATTTGTTGAACTGCGAGATTCCCCGCTTCGCCAAATTCGACCGGAAGAGTTATTTCTATCCGGACATGCCGAAGAATTACCAGATCACCCAGTACGACAAACCATCCACGGCCAACGGCCACGTCGAGTTTGAATTCAATGGCGGTTTGTCGCGCGTGCGCATCACCCGGGCGCACCTGGAGGAGGACGTGGGCAAAAGCACGCATTTCGAGCGCAACAGCGGCGTGGATTTCAACCGCGCCGGCGTGCCGCTCATGGAAATCGTTTCCGAGCCGGACCTCACCAGCTCCGACATGGCCTACGAATACCTCAACGCGCTCAAGGACATTCTCGTCTATGGCGGTGTGAGCGATTGCGACATGGAAAAGGGCATGGTGCGCTGCGACGTGAACGTGAGCGTGCGGCCAGTCGGCACGAAGGAGCTCGGCGCGAAGATTGAAATCAAGAACATGAACAGCTTTTCCGGCGTGCGCCGCGCGCTGGAATATGAAATCCCGCGCCAGATCGAAGTCGTGTCCAAGGGCGGCAAGTTGATTCAATCCACGCGCCGCTGGGACGACGTGGCGGGCATCACCGAGGAAATGCGCACCAAGGAACACGCGCACGACTACCGTTATTTCCCCGACCCCGACCTGATGCCGTTGGAGCCGACGGATGCCTGGCTGGCCGAGGTGAAATCGCGCGTCGTGGAATTGCCGCTGGCGCGCAAGCAGCGTTTTATGAAGGATTACGGTTTGCCCGCCTCCGACGCCCAGACGTTCGTGTGGGACGTGCCGCTGGGAAATTATTTTGAAGGGATCGCCAAAAAGTCGAAGAACCCGAAACCCATTGCGAACTGGGTCATCAATAATCTCCGGGCGAAACTCGCCGAGGCGAATGAAAGTAGGTGCCGAGGTAACGAGGCGGACGCCTTGGTCGCTCCGGAAAATCCGCCTCCTCACGTCGGTGCCCACATGATCTTGGCGGATTTGAAATTCAAACCGGAAGCCATCGTCGAGTTGGCAGGTTTGGTTGAAGCCAAAACCATTAGTAGTTCCGCCGCGCAGCAGGTGTTCGCCGAAATGTTCGACACCGGCAAATCGCCCGCTGCCATCGTCCAGGAAAAAGGCCTGGCCCAGGTGAGCGACACCGGCGCGATTGAAAAATTCTGCGACGAAGCGATTGCCGCGAATCCCGGCCCGGCGGCGGATTTCAAAGCCGGCAAGGCCGCCGCGCTGAATTTCCTCAAGGGTCAGGTGATGAAATTGAGCAAGGGCAAGGCAAACCCGGCGCTCGCGGGCGAAATCTTGGAAAAGAAACTGAAACGTTGAAAACCTTCCCAAAAGAATTTATTCATGAAACAAAGTTTGGCCCTGCTTTTATGCGCCTTTATGGCGTTCGCCGCCTTGGCGCGCGAAACCAAGGAAGATTTCGGAATCCGCCAGCAGGATGACGCCACCATGAAATGGTTCATGGACGCCAAGTTCGGCATGTTCATTCATTGGGGCCTCTACGCCGTCCCAGCCAACGGGGAATGGTTCATGGAAGCCGCAACCCTGCCGATCGGGGAATATCGCAAATACGCCTTCGATCAGGGCGACGGCGTTTATTTCGACGCCAGAGATTACCATCCCGCCGAGTGGGCGCAACTGGCCCGGGATTCGGGCATGAAATACATGTGCCTCACCGCCCGGCACCACGACGGTTTCGCGCTGTTCGACAGCAAACACACCAATGCCTTCACCAGCGTGCAAACTCTCAAGCGCGACCTCTACGCCGAATACGTCAAAGCCTGCCGCGCGGCGGGTCTGCGCGTCGGCCTCTACTACTCGCCGATTGACTGGCGCTATCCGGGTTACTTCGACGTGACTGGCACAAACTGCGCCACGAACGCGTGGGGTTACACCACCGCTGTCTGGCACAGGGAAAACGCCCGGGTCATGAAGGAGGAAGTCTATGAACAGGTGCGCACGCTCTTCCGCAACTACGGGCCGTTCGATTACGTCTTCTGGGACGGCGGCTGGCTCGCCCAGCAAGGTTCGGATCGCGACGCCGCTTTCTTCTGGGAACCCGGAAAATATCGTGATCCTGACAATTCGTGGAAAGTCGCGGATGAATACAGCGTTTTTGACACCAACGGCCGGGCGCTCGGCTTGATGGGCATCGCCCGCAAATATTCACCCAACGTCATCTGCAGCCCGCGCGCCGGATGGATTGGCGATTTCGCCGTGGACGAAGGCGGTGGCGCGGTTACCGGGCCGGTCCGGAAAGATCCTTGGGAAAAATGCCTGAACCTGAACCAGATCACTTGGGGCTACAACACCAACCAGAACCTGATGACCTACGAACAACTTGTACGGTATCTGGTAGATGTTTCCGTTCGCAATGGCAACTTGTTGTTGAACGTGGGGCCGGATCGCCACGGGAAAATTCCTGAAACGCATGCCGCCCTGCTCCGGCGGGTTGGCACCTGGCTGAACGTGGTCGGCGACAGCTTCTATGGCACCCGCGGAGGTCCTTGGAACCCGGTGGACGGCCAATACGGTTTCACGTTCAAGCCCGGCAAATACTTTATCCATATTTTACCCGGCTATGCCGGGACCGAAATCATTACCCCGCCCGTTCCGGACAAGGTTTCCGGCTGCTTCGATTTGTTTAACCGCCGGCCATTGGAACATGTCCAGCGTACGGACGGCACCGTGCGCATCACCGGTTTGGAACGGAACCTTCACAACGCAGACACAGTCGTGGCAGTGGTAACGGACGGCTCGAACCCGGCAAATCCGCCGCGCTGAATTTCCTCCAGGGCCAGGTGATGAAATTCAGCAAGGGCAAGGCAAACCCAGCGCTCGCCGGGGAAATCCTGGAGCGGAAGTTGAAGGTTTAATTTTCACCCGTATCTTGAACTTCATGCGTTCCGGCCACGAAACCCGTATTTGAAACTGCCGCTTCATAATAACTCCAATCTCGTTTTACTCCTGGTTCAGGCTTTGGGGGACTGTGCGTTTGGAGGCACACCCTGTGCATTTGATTGCACACCCGCCCAAACCGGTGAATAATCCGGCGCGACCCCAAAAAGCGGGCCGTTTAAAATGAAGTTTTGGCGGCGCATTTTCCTTCTGGGAACAGTTCTTTTGGCGCAGGCGCAGGCAGGCCTCGGCCAGAGCGCTTCCTATTGGCGCGTGTACAAGGTTGACGACGGCTTGTATCAATCCGCCTGCATTGTCGTTTCGGTTACGCCCAATGGAAAGGTCCTGGCCGTCCACCTCAACCGCACTTTCGTCACCGAGCTGGATGGCTACAGCGTCACCCCGGTCACCTTGCCGGAACCGGCCGAAGGGGTTTCTGCCAGCCCCGACGGCCAAATTTGGGCAACCACCCGGAACGGACTGCTACAGGAGGTCAAACCAGACACCTGGATGGCGCATCCGGTGCCGGAAATCGCCGTCGAATTTAACATCGTCGCGCCGCTGTATCCGATCCGTCAGGGTCACATCCTGTTTTTGCGTGACGACCAGTTGATGGAACTCAACGCGGAAAATCCAGAACACTCTCAAATACAAGTGTTGCTCCGATCCGAACAGACGCGCCTCGGAAAATTTACAGACATGGAAGTGGCGCGTGATGGCGGTCTGTGGATCGTCGGCGAGCGGGGATTGGGCAAGGCGTCCAAACTCAAAAACGCCTGGAGCGATTATCTTCCGCCGGAATCGCTCCAGATCAAAAACCTGCGCGAGCCGCGCGAGGACGACGAGGGCGGCGTCACCATTGTCGCTGAATCCATTGCCGACGGACAAACCGTCGCGGTGCGTTTCGACGGCGCCGGCTGGACGGTGCAGCCGTCCGGCGCGGGAAAAATCCGGCGCGCATGGCGGAGCGACAACCAAGCATTATGGGTTCTGACCTCGGATGCCCTGCTGCGGCAGGCGTTGGGAGAGGCAAAGCCGGCGGAGGATCAGGATGTTTCCGCCCGCCGGTACTTCGACATGGCGATGGAACCCGGCGGCACGTTCTGGCTGGCCACTTCCGCCGGCTTGTTTCATTACGCCCCGCCCCTTTGGCGCAACCCCGCTCCGCTCCAGCAGTTCAATTACCCGGTTTTCTGCCTCGCGGACGATGATGCCAGCCGGCTTTGGTTTGTCGCCGCTGGCCGGCTGCACTCGCTCCAGGGCGAATCGCACCGCGAATTTGCGCTGCCGGAACCCGTGACACACGACGCACAATCCGTGCGCGCGCTATATCCGCTCAAGGACGGGACCTTGTTGCTGGACGCGGTCGAAAACCCGCTTCGGTTCAATCCGGATTCAGGCGCGTTCAGCCCCGGCCTCCATCTCCGGGACGACGTCCGGCACGTAAAGCCGCTGGGACTGCTGCGGGACGGCAGTCTCGCTGTCCAAAGCTGGAATTCCGAAACAGCCACCGGGAAATGGACCACGTGTTATTTCGACCGCTTCGACGGGGTTCAACGCCAGCCGCTGGCGGAGACGCCGCTCGCCCCGGACACGGTCGGGATTTGCTCCACCTTGTTTGCCGCGCGTAACGGCGACCTCTGGCTGGATGGCGACCAGGGCATGGCCTGGTACCATGAGAAAAGGTGGCGGGCGTTTCCGGTTTTGGAACGTACCAGCCCGCACTCGGTGATTGGCTTCACGGAAATGACGGACGGACGGATTTGGTGTGCCACGTCGGACACACTCTGGGCATTTGACGGGCATAGATGGTCGTCCATGGCCGGCGGTTTCGACCACATCAATGCCCTCCTGTGTGCGCGGGACGGCAGTCTGTGGGTGGCCGACGACACCGGCGTGCATCGCTTTTTCCAGAACACCTGGATTGAGAACAGCCGGGAGGAGGGATTGCCCGATGCCGCCGTGCAAAAGATTTTTGAGGACCGGCACGGCAACATCTGGGCCGCCACGCCGCACGGGTTGAGCCGGTACCATCCCGAAGCCGACCTGGACCCGCCGCGCACGTTCATTGACAAGCCCGACCGGGAAATGCGTTTTCGCGCGGGCAGCTCCATTTCATTCACATTCAGTGGGCAGGACAAATGGAAGTTCACATCCCAGGACCGGCTGCTCTACTCCTACAAACTGGATTACCGCGACTGGTCACCCTTCATGAAGTCGCACCCCGTTTCCTTTTCCGACCTGCCGGCCGGACGGCATGTTTTCCAGGCACGCACCATGGACCGCAACGGGAACATTGATCCCAAGCCGGCGCTGGTTGAATTTGTGGTGACCCTGCCGTGGTACAAGGAAATCCGCCTCGTCCTCATCGCGTTCACGGGCGCGGTGGTGGCGCTGTTCTTCGCGGCGCTGGCGTTCAACCGCCACTGGCGGCTGCTCCGCAGCTATGCCGAGGTGGAGCGGAAGGTGGCCGAGCGCACGCGCGAACTGGAAGCCGCCAGCCGCGAATTGGTGCATAGCCAGAAGATGAACGCCCTCGGCACGCTCGCCGCCGGCATCGCGCACGATTTCAACAACATCCTCTCCATCATCAAGGGTTCCGCCCAGCTCATCGAGGAGAACCCGGACAATCCGCAGAAAATCCGCACCCGCGTGGACCGCATCAAGACCGTGGTGGAACAGGGCGCGGGCATCGTGAACGCCATGCTCGGCTTCAGCGGCGGCGCCGGCGAGCAGCCCGGCCCGTGCGATCTCAATGCCGTCACGGCGGACACGCTAAAGCTGCTCGGCGACCGCTTCCTGCATGAGGTGGAGGTGAAATTTGAACCCGCGCCGGGCCTGCCCGAACTGCGCGCCTCGAAAAATTTTATCCAGCAGATCCTGCTGAATTTCATCTTCAACGCCGCCGAGGCCATGACCACGCGCAAACATCTCATCCTCGCCACGCACAAGCTGGAGCGGCTGCCCGGGGGACTGATGCTGACGCCGCCGGCGGCAGCCGCCCATGTTTCGGTATCCGTGCGCGATTTCGGTTGCGGCATAGCACCGGAAAACCTGCCGCGCATCTTTGAACCGTTTTTCACGACCAAGGCGCTGTCCACCCGGCGCGGCACGGGCCTGGGCCTTTCCATGGCCTATGAACTGGCCAAAAAATTGGGGGCCGGCCTCGCCGTGGAATCCGCCGTGGGTCACGGCAGCACCTTCACCCTCATCCTGCCGGTGCCGGATGCCGCACCGGAGGTAAAAGCATGAACATCCCATGAATTCACTTTTCATCCTGATTGTTGAAGACGACGACCTCCAATACGAGATCTACGAGGAGGCGCTGGCGAAATACCAGCTCGTCCGTGTGAAAAACGCCACCGAGGCGCTGACCCAAATCCGGCGCGACCCGCCGCAGTTGCTCGTGCTGGACCACGTGCTGTCGGAAGGCGAGCTCGGACTGGATTTTCTGCCGGAGTTCAAGGAGCTGCTGCCTCATGTACCCATCATCATCGTCTCCGGCGCGCTGGAAATGCACCAGCAAATGGCGGCGCTGCAAGGCCCGCGCCGCGCGCACTATTGTCTGCCCAAGCCCGTGGACGTCCATGCCCTCCGGCGCACCGTGGAGACCGCGCTGCACGAGTGCGGCGAAGCCGAGGTGGTCCGGCAATTCGAAGCCCTTGAACGCTCGCACCGCGTGGACGCGCTGGAATTGTTCAGCCGTTCCACCGACCGCCTCGCCCGGCAGAACCAGCTCCTGGACCGGCTGGGAAAATCGAAGGAACGTCCCAACATCTCCGCGCTCGCCCGCGAATTCAAAGTGGCCCGCCGCACAATCATTCGCGACCTGCAGGGGCTGATCCGCCGCGGCCAGCTCCCGCCGGAGGTCTATCCTGAATGGGAGAATCCACCACCGGAAGATCAGACCTGAGTCAGCCCGCACCCCTTTCACTTCCTTGGCTACGGCACGGAGCGGATGCGCCAGAAATTGTTGCCGGTTGGATCCGGCGTGTTGGACTGCAACTTGGATATTATTTTGTTTTTTGACCCGGGACGGCGCGCGTTTCACTGCGCTTGCCCTGGGCTATTCTCTTTCGGGCTTTCAGCCCTCCGAATCCGTGTTTCATCCGTGTGAATCTGTGGCTTCCATCTTCGCATTACTTCGACGCGACAAGGAAAAACTTTGAGTCTTGGCGCCTTGGCAGTTACTTTCTCCGGGATGTTTTCATCGGAAATCAAATCGGTTCACTTTGTCGGCATCGGCGGCACGGCCATGGCGTCCGCCGCCGTGGCCATGCAGGAAAAAGGCTTCGCCGTCACCGGCTCGGACCAGAATGTTTATCCGCCCATGTCCACGTTCCTCGCCGAGCGGAAGATCGGGGTGATGAACGGTTACGCGGAGCGGAACCTGGCCCACAAGCCCGACCTCGTGGTGATCGGCAACGCCATTTCGCGCGGCAACCCGGAGGCGGAGTTCGTGCTCGACCACAAGCTGCGTTATTGTTCGCTGGCGGCGCTGCTGGCGGAATTTTTCATCCGCGGCAAACGTTCCATCGTCGTCTCCGGAACGCACGGCAAGACCACCACGACCTCGCTGCTGACCTGGGTGTTTGAGCACAACGGGCTGAATCCCAGCTACCTCATCGGCGGCATGCCGAACAATCTCAGCCAGGGCGCGCGGTTCACCAACAGCGACTGGTTCATCATCGAAGGCGACGAATACGACACCGCGTTTTTCGACAAGCGCAGCAAGTTCATCCATTACCAGCCGGAAATCGCCGTCGTCAACAACCTCGAATTCGACCACGCGGACATTTTTGAAAACCTGGACGCCATCAAAAAAACGTTTTCGCACTTCATCCGGCTCATCCCGCGCAACGGCCTGCTGCTCGGCAACGGCGACGACCTGAATCTCGCGCCGCTGCTGAACGTGACGCATTGCCCGGTGCAGCGCTTTGGTCTGGGCGAAGACAACAAGGTCCATGCCTTCAATCTGCGTTTCGGCCCGACGGCGACGGAGTTTGAAATTCCGAGCTTCAAGTTTCACCTGAACCTGGTCGGCGAACTGAACGTGCGGAACGCGCTGGCGGTCATTGCGTGCGCCAAGCATTGCGGGCTGAAGAACCAGCAAATCCAGTCCGCGTTTGACACGTTCAAGGGCATCAAGCGCCGGATGGAAGTGCGCGGCATTGTGGGCGGCGTGACGTTGATTGACGATTTCGGCCATCATCCGACGGCCATCCGGGAGACGCTGAAGGCGCTGCGGCTGAAATATCCGCACGAGAAAATCCGGGCCATCTTCGAGCCGCGCTCAAACACGACCCGGCGGAATATTTTTCAAACCGAGTTGGCCGCCGCCTTTGCCGATGCCGACGCGGTCGTGGTGGCGGAAGTGGCGCGGCTGGAGCAGATCGCGCCCGAAGAGCGGCTCAACCCGGAAAAGCTGATGCAGGATTTAAAAACCACCGGCAAGGATGCGGCTTATCTGCCCGACGTGGACGCCATTGTCGCGCATGTCGCCAAAAGCGCGCAAGGCGGCGACATCGTCGTGGTGTTCAGCAACGGCGGCTTCGGCGGGATTCACGCCAAGCTGCTGGAGCGGCTGGGGCGAAAGTGAATGGAGAGCCAAACTCCGGTCCAGGGCGTTTTTCTTGGAAAACTCAACACCTGCCACGCCTGACGGCCGGTGCATCCGGGACCGTGCGCGGATGCGCCCGATGGCACTCGCTGCCAATTTTATTCAACTAACCCGTCTGAACTTTGCGCTTTGCTCTTCCCGCTTTAAAACTAGAATAGACCCGTGAGCATGCAATCCATTGGACAGTTTCCGGCTTATCGCCCGCGCCGGCTGCGGCAGTCGGCGGCGTTGCGCCAACTCGTGGCCGAAACCCATTTGAGCGCGTCGCAACTCGTCCTGCCGCTGTTCGTTCGCGCCGGACGAAAACTACGCCGCCCCATCGCCGCCATGCCCGGCGTGTTCCAGTTCTCGCCCGATGAACTGGTGCGCGAAGCGGCGCGCGCCCACGCGCTCGGCGTTCCGGCGGTTTTGCTGTTCGGCATTCCCGATCGCAAAGATTCCAAAGCCAGTGATGCGTACGCCAAAAACGGCATCGTCCAGCAGGCCGTGCGACTCCTGAAAAAGGAATTGCCGTCGCTGCTCGTCATCACCGACGTGTGCCTGTGCGAATACATGGAACACGGCCATTGCGGCGTGGTGGAGCACGGAAAAATCCTGAACGACCCCTCGTTGAAGCTGCTCGCGCGCGCCGCCGCCAGCCACGCCGAGGCGGGCGCGGACATCGTGGCACCGAGCGACATGATGGATGGCCGCGTCCGCGCCATCCGGACGGAATTGGATCGCACCGGTTTTGCCGATACGCCCATCATGTCCTATGCTGCGAAATTTGCGTCCGCGTTCTACGGGCCGTTCCGCGAAGCCGCCGAATCCGCGCCCAAATTCGGCGACCGGCGGAGTTACCAGATGAATCCGGCCAACGCGAACGAGGCATTGCGCGAGGTCGCGCTCGACATTCAGGAAGGCGCAGACATGGTCATGGTCAAACCCGCCCTGGCGTATCTCGACCTGATTTACCGCGTCAAAACGGAGTTCGGTTATCCGACCGCCGCCTACGCCGTGAGCGGCGAACACGCGATGATCAAAGCGGCGGCGGCCAACGGCTGGATTGACGAGCGGGCGGTGACGCTGGAAAGTTTGCTGGCCCTGCGCCGCGCCGGCGCGGACATTCTCATCACTTACGCGGCGGCGGACGCGGCGCGCTGGCTCAAAGCGGGTTGAATTCAATGCGCTTTTGCGTTTGACCGCGATTGGCCGGGCTGGTTACGCTCTGCCTTTCCTTTTACCACTATGATCGGAACAATTCGCAAACATTCAAAATGGCTGTGGTTTGTCATTATCATCGCCACGGTTATTTCCTTCGTTTTCTGGGGAGCCGGCCCCTCGCGCATGGGTCGGGGTGCCGGCGGTGAGTACGGCAGCGGCGATTACGGTTCGATTTACGGTCACAAAATCACACCGGATGCTTATCGCGACGCGCAAGCCGGGTTTTATCTTTCCTATTGGTTCCGTAGCGGCGAGTGGCCGGATAAAAATCCGAATTTCTCCGGAGCCGATCTGGCGCGGGAAATTTATGTCCGCTTGATGCTCACTCAAAAAGCGAATGATCTGGGTATTTTTATCAGCGACGACGAGGCGGCCACTGTGGCCACCGAAATGCTCCGTTCGATCGGGCGCAATGGCCAGGCCGTGCCGCTGAGTGAATTTGTGAGACAAGTTTTGCAGGCCAAAGGTCTGACCGCCGACGATTTTAAAGATTTTGTCCGGCAAACCCTTGTCCTGCAGCAATTGCAGCAGGCGGTCGGCCTGACCGGAGAGCTTGTCACCCCGCAGGAAGCCGCCGCCGCCTATCAGCGCGACCACCAGGAATTCTCCGCTCAAATTGTTTTCTTCTCCGCGTCGAATTATCTGTCGTCGGTCCCCGTCACGCCGGCCGCCGTCGCGCAATTTTACACCAATTACCTCGCGGCATACCGCCTGCCCGACCGCGTGCAGGTCAGCTACGTCGAATTTGAAGTGACGAATTATCTCGCGCAGGCCAAGGCTGAATGGGCCAGGACAAATTTTGACGAGTTGGTGGAAGCCTATCTTCGCCAAGTCGGCGAGAATTACAAAAATTCCAAGTCGCCCGCCGAAGCGAAGGACAAAATCCGCGAGGAACTGATTCGTGACCGCGCGGTAAACGACGCGCGCAAGGACGCCAATGAATTCGCCACCGGCGTTTTCAACCAGGACCCGGCGCGGCCGGAAAATCTCGCCGCCGTGGCCACCCAAAAAGGACGGCCGGTTCACGTCACCGCGCCCTTTGCCGCCGAATTGGGGCCGGAAGAATTTATCGCGCCGCCGGGCTTCACCAAGGCCGCCTTTGCCTTGACGGCCGATGAACCTTTCGCCGGTCCGATTGCCGGACCGACTGCCGTGTATGTGCTCGCGTTCGCCAGGCGCCTGCCCAGCGAAATCCCGCCGCTCGACCAAATTCACGAACGCGTCACACAGGAATATCAACTGCAAGCGGCGACTTTTCTGGCACGGAGTGCCGGTACCAATTTTGACCGCACCTTGACGGGCATGACGGCGGATCGCGGCTTCGCATCCCTGTGTGTCGCCGCCGGTCTACAGCCGGAGATGTTGCCGGCGTTTTCGTTGAGCACGCAGGAATTACCGGAACTGGGCGAACGCACCGAACTGAATCAACTCAAGCAGGCCGTGTTCACCACGCCGGTTGGGAAAACGAGCGATTTTGTGGCGACCAGCGAAGGCGGCTTCATTGTTTACGTCCAATCCCGCCTGCCGATGGACCAGGCCAAAATGAATTCCGATTTGCCGCGATACACCGCCGCCCTCCGCCGCGAGCGCCAGAGTGAGGCGTTTGGCCAATGGGTCAACTTGGAAGCCAGCCGTCAATTGCGCTCCACGCCGGCCTTTCGCGAGCAGGCCGCGCGCGGCGCCGCCAAATAAACTCAATCTTAATCCTGATTCGCTTTCGATGGCGATCAGGATTGAGAGCAAGCCGGGGATTAAAATTTTTGAGCGCGGTCATCAAACTCTCTTCACCCGCCACGCGCGAGTTTTGGGAAATCCCCGTCCTCTTTGAAGACGGGCACCTGCTGGCGCTTGACAAACCCGCCGGCCTGCTGGTCTCTCCCGACCGCTACGATCCGGAGCGGCCCAACCTGATGAAGCTCCTTCATACTGCCATCGCCGCCGCCAAACCGTGGGCGCGCGAACGCGGGCTGGAGTACTTGATGAACGCGCACCGGCTCGACCCCGAGATGAGCGGCGTGATTCTGCTCGCCAAAAACAAATCCGCGCTCATCGCGCTGGCGAACCTTTTTGGCACGGAAAAACCGGTGAAAAAATACACCGCCCTCGTTCGCGGCGTGCCGCTGGAAAATCAATTTGTCGTGGACGCCAGGCTTGCGCCGCATCCGGTCAAAATCGGGTTGTTATGCGTGGATGCGAAAAACGGCAAGCGATCGAATACCCGGTTTGAAGTGCTGGAAACCTTTCCCCGCTGCGGTTACGCGCTCCTCAAGTGCGAACCGCTCATCGTCCGCCGGCACCAGATTCGGGTTCACCTGCGTTATGCCGGGTTCCCTGTCGTTGGCGACGAACTTTACGGCGGCAAACCGCTCTGGCTTTCGCGTCTCAAACCAAATTACCGGCTCAAACCCGGACACGAGGAGCGCCCGCTGCTTTCACGCGCCACGCTGCACGCGGAAGAACTGACCCTGCCCCATCCGGTCACCGGCGAAGTTTTGACCATCACCGCCCCGTGGCCGAAGGATTTGAACGTCGCGTTGAAATATCTGCGCCAGTTTGCAGTGTAGCGGCGCCTCGGCAGAGCGCCGCAAATCTCATTCCGAATGGCGGCGCTCTGCTGAGGCCCCGCTACGTCAATCAAGAGACCGCCCAGTTCAAAATTGCCTTCTGCACGTGCAGCCGGTTTTCGGCCTGCGTAAAAATCGTCTCGGCGTTCGCCTCGAACGTTTCCTCGTCAATTTCCTTGCCGCAATACGCCGGCAGACAATGCATCACCAAGGCGCCGGGTTTGGCCAGCTTCACCAGCTTTTGATTGATCTGGTAGCCCGTCAGAATCTTGATGCGCTCCTTCGATTCGGCTTCCTTGCCCATCGAAACCCACACGTCGGTGTAAAGCATGTCCGCGCCCTTCGCCGTTGCTTTGATGTCGTTGGAAACGGAAATTTTTCCTCCGGCGCGCTTCAACAAGGCGGCGGATGGCTGGAATTGTTTCGGCGCGGCAATGCGCAGTTCAAATCCAAGTTTTGCCGCCGTCCAAATCCACGAGTTCGCCACGTTGCATGCGCCGTCGCCGATGAATGCAACGGTTTTGCCCGCAATCGGCCCCCGCTTTTCCTGGAACGTGAAAATGTCCGCAAGAATCTGGCACGGATGCTCGCTGTCGGTCAGCGCGTTGATGGTCGGGATGTTGGAAAACGCCGCGAACTCCTCGACGTCGGCCTGGTCAAACGTGCGGATGACCGCGCCGTGAATCATGCGGCCCAGCACGCGCGCGGTGTCCTTGATCGGCTCGCCGCGGCCAAGCTGAATGTCATTGGCATTGAGAAACATCGGCCTTCCACCGAGTTCGTGGATGCCAACCTCGAACGAAACCCGCGTGCGCGTGGATGATTTGGAAAACATCAACGCCCAGGTTTGGCCCGCCAGCGGCTGGGTTTTGTGATGACCACGCTCGCGCTTGAACGCGGCGGCGTCATGCAGAATTTTTTCAAAATCCGCCCGTGCCAATTTTTCCAATGACAATAGATGCTTCATTTTTTCAAGGTTTTCGGGAATTCGCCCAAAGGAAATTTTATATCCCAATCGCGGAACGGCGTCACTTCTTTTTATGCGCCGGTTACGTCCGGATTTGACCCTGGTGGATGCGCCGCTGCCGCGGCGCACGGCGGTGCAGCAGCACCGCCGCCACCAGAATAAAACTACTTCTTTGCCGCATCCGCAGCCTGCCAGAGGTACCACGCGGCGGTGGTGCGGTGCGGACGCCAGCATTCGCCGAACTCCAGCAGTTCCTTCACCGCCGGCAAATCGCGTTGTTTATAGGCGCGGCGAAAACCGGTCCTCACGCCGAAATCGTCAGCGGGCAAAACATCGTGACGACCCAGTTGAAAGATCAGCAGCATTTCAACCGTCCAGCGCCCCACCCCGCGAACCTCCGTGAGCCGCTCAATGATTTCGTCGTCGGACAACTTCACGATCTGCCGCGACGCCGGCACGACGCCAGACAGGGTTTTTGCCGCGATATCGCGGATCGCGGCAATTTTTGCGAAGGAAAATCCACAGGCGCGAATTTGTTCGTCAGTCACGCCCGCCAGATCTTCCGGCCGGGGAAACCTTCGCCCCGGAAACAATTTCTTGAAACGGGAGAGGATCGAGCCTGCCGCCTTGCTGTTGAGTTGCTGGTGTGCAACCGCCAGTACGAGCGACTGGAACGGCGAACGCCGGGTTTCCGGCTCAAGTCCGCATGGTCCAAAATCCCGGATGAGCCGTCGCATCACGGGATCACTCGCGGACAGATGCTTGAGCGCGGCGGGGGTCATGCAAACCAATCACACCAGCGATTTGATGACTTCCTCAATTTTACTGATGCCTTCGCCGGCTTCCTGCGGCTTCAGATTCAGCGGCGGCAGCAAACGCACAATCTGCGTGCCCGCCGGAATCGTGAGCACGCCGATTTCATGCAGGTGATTTACAAATTGCAGCGCAGCCGTTTTATCGCTTTTGGCAAATGCCGGGATTTTCTCTTTTTCCACCAGTTCCAGACCCAGGATAAAACCCAGGCCGCGCCCGCGTTTGACGACCTGCGGATACTTGGTTGCGAGCCGCTCCAATTCGTCTTTAAACCATTTGCCGAGTTTGCGGGCTTGTTCGTCCAGATGTTCGCATTCAATGACTTCAAGCACCTTGAGCGCGACGGCGCAGGCGAGCGGCGTGCCGCCAAACGTTGAAGCGTGCGTGCCCGGCCCCAGCAAATCGGCATACGGCGCCCGCACCCAGAACGCGCCAATGGGAAATCCGCCGCCGAGCGATTTGGCCATCGAAATACCGTCGGGCAGGAATTTCTCGCCGCTGGGAACGTTTTCCAAAATCCGTTGAAAACTTTGAAACCGTCCGGTGCGATAATGCCCGCACTGAACGCCGTCCAGGAACAGCAGTAGTTTTTTCTCGTCGCACAACGCGCGGAGGCCGAGCAGGTATTCGGGCGTGGCCGGCGTGACGCCGCCTTCGCCCTGCACGCCTTCCATCAGGATGGCGGCGGTCGCGGGCGAAATCGCGGCGCGCGCGGCGGCCAGATCATTGAACGGAATGTGCCGGAAGCCCGGCGTCGCCGGCTCGAAGCCTTTCTTGACCTTGTCCTGGCCGGTCGCGGCAATGCCTGCCAGTGTGCGTCCGTGAAAGGAATTCGTTGCCGTCAAAATTTCAAACCGGCCTTCGGCATGACCGAACTTGCGCGCGAGCTTGAACAGACCTTCGTTGGCCTCCGCGCCACTGTTGGAAAAAAAGCACTTGCCCGGACCGATGCGCTTGACGAGTTCGGCGGCGAGCCGGCCCTGCGGCTCGGTGAAATACAGGTTCGAAACGTGAATCAATTTGCGCGATTGCTCGACGAGCGCCTCGGTGATGGCCGGGTGCGCGTGTCCGAGACAGCACACGGCGATGCCCGCGCCAAGGTCGAGGTAACGCTTGCCCGCGATATCAAACAGGTAACTGCCCGCGCCATGGCTGAACACGAGGTCGAAGCGGCCATAGCTGGGCACGACGTTTTTGCTGAACAATTCCCGCACCGACTCGAACTGGTTGTGAACGAGCGGCGGCGGTGATGGCGGTACAATTTCTTTCATCAGTGGATTGATTAATCGCAAAGAGACGCAAAGAAAACAAAGAAATTTTATTTCTCTGCCTGCAGGGCATCCCAAGTTTCAGTGTAAAGCGCGCGGACAACGGGGTTCACAGCAACGTCGCGGGGAAGTTTGCGATACTTGATCAACTCGATGACATCAGTTTTGTCTTTGTGCCGGCGCACGGGCGAACCAGCCCAACTGTCGAGCTTGAGCGCGATGAGTTCCTCAAGTTTTACGACTTGAAATTGCTCGGCCACGGTGGTGGGTTGCGGAAACGGCACCTTGCAGCCGCGCTTCAAAACCTTCCCCGCCGGCAGCAAATCAATTTGCACCCCATTCCGCCGGTCTTCCACGCGATCGTCAACTCCATGCACACGATAAAACGGTCCGGTGAGGCTGGCCGTGAGAAACTCCACCGCCTCCAGCACGTCGGGCACCACAATGTCCACGTCAATGGTCACCCGCGGATAGCCATACTCCTGCACCGCCAATCCGCCGACAATCAGATGCGGAATATCATGTTCCGCCAGCGTGGACACCGCCGCGCGGGCGGACTCCACAATCCCGGAAGTTCCGGTGTTCTCGCGCAAAATGTAGGCGGCTTGGTTGGTCACATTGACAAGTTCGCATTTCCTGGCCACTTCATCAATTCGGTTTTTCGGCTCGAAAAATCGCTTCCCTATAGGACGTGCCCCGCCTTACTTCAAGGAGTGAGTTGCCAAAATCAAGAACCCCTTTAGGGACTGACCCGAATGGCCCTTAGATAAGGCCTAAAACTTTCTTGGTCAAGCGTTTGCGGCGAACCACGCCGGGGACATTTTCAAAGAGGATTCGCCGGGAAAGTTTTTGCATCTGTTCCACAATGCGCTCCAGATTTCGTTGGTTGGCCACCGCTTGCTTGAGCCAAAGATGCTGCTCCTGGGATAAGGCGACCGTGATGGTCTTGGCCCGCACCTTGCGCGTCCAGAAATAGCGACTGCCCTGTTGGCCCGGGGCGCGTTCAAAGACACTGCCTTGGCTGACATAACCCAACCGGGCCAACTGCCGCTGGAGTTGGCGATAGGGCGTGGGGAGGCTGGCACCGGGGTTCATCACCTCATTAAACCTTGAAACCCCGGGCCTGTCAATATAGTAAGTGTATATACTTACTATGAAGACTCCCTATTTCCCTTGTTGGCGTTCCCGGCTGGCCCCTTTGGGCCGCCGCACCACCCAAAACCTCCGCCAGACCACCCTGGCCCAGTTCCAGCAGCACCTGCGCGATTTTCTGCCGGCGCCGCTGCTCTCTTCCGAAGAGGACGGCCCCAACAGTCGCGATCGCGTCTTCAACCTGCGCCTGACCTTCGAATGCTTCGTTTGGCAACTGCTCAAACCCAAAACCTCCTGCCGTGAGGTCGTCCGTCAGGTTCAAACCCTCTTGCGCCTGCACGGTCGCCATCCGATCCGGGAGGGTGATTCGGCCTATATCCAAGCCCGCCAGCGTTTGCCCAAGGAGCGGCTGGAAAAAGCCCTGAGCGCCACGGCCCAGGCTGCCGAGCGCCGCATCGGCTCGAACGGCCAATTGTGCGGTCGCCCCGTCAAAGTGGTCGATGGTTCCACCCTCCAATTGCCCGACACTCCCCGAAACCAGAAACGTTATCCGCAACCGACCAGTCAGAAACCAGGTTGCGGCTTTCCGGTGATCCGCTTTGTGGCGCTGCTATCCTTGAACAGTGGAGCCATTCTCAAGGTCATGATGGATGGTTTATGCAGCCACGATCTGCGCCTGTTCCGGCGTTTGTGGCAGTCGTTGCACATCGGGGACATCCTCCTGGGCGACCGGGCCTTCGGGGAGTACAGCACTTTGGCGCAATTGCCGCAGCAGGGCGTGGATGTGGTCGCTCGCCTGCACCACCAACGCAAAGTGGACTTCCGCAAAGCCAAACGACTGGCCAAAGGCGATGGCCTGTTTGTCTGGACCAAAGGCTACGAGCAGTCGGGCCTGTCAACCGTTCGACAATGGCAACAGATGCCCGCCTATATCACCGTGCGGATACTCCGCTTCACCACGACCATTCGCGGTTTCCGCCATCGCCGCGTCACCTTGGTAACGACCTTGTTGGATTCTCAACTCTATCCCGCCGGGCAGATCATCGCCTTGTACGGCCGACGCTGGTCATTGGAGTTATGCTTCCGGGATCTCAAAACCACGATGGGCATGGAAGCATTGCGTTGTCAGTCGCCGGAAATGGCCGAGAAGGAACTGCTGGCGTATCTGATCGCCCACAATCTGGTCCGTTGTGTGATGGCCGAAGCGGTGGCCCGTTACCAGGGGCAATTAGAGCGGATCAGTTTCAAGGGAAGTCTGGATGCCCTCCGACAGTACAGCGCCGCCATGGCTCAGGCGCCCAATCGAAAACTGCGACGAGCCTTGTGGGAATATCTGCTGCTCAATCTGGCCCGGGACTTGGTGCCCCGCAGACCCAACCGGCGCGAACCGCGCGCCGTCAAACGCCGACCCAAAGCTTATCCGTTGCTCAACCAACCGCGCCGTCGCTTCATCGAAATCTCCCACCGCAGCCGCTACTGGAAAGGTCGACCCCGCAATTATCGTGACCTTAACTAAGGGCCATTCGGGTCGGTTCTTGATATTGACAACTTCATCAATTCGGTTTCTTACAAAACGATTTCCGTGCCGACGCCTTCGTCGGTGAAAATTTCCAGCAGGACGGCGTGCGGCACACGGCCATCCACGAACGAAACTTTTTCGACGCCGGATTTGATGGCGGCCACGGCACTGTCCGCCTTCGGAATCATGCCCTTATCAATCACGCCGGATTTTTTGAGCCCGTCCACCTCGCCGGATTGCAGGTGCGGAATAATTGAATCGGGCTTTTTCGGATCGCGCAGCAAGCCCGGCACGTCGCTCATGAACACGAGCCGCCGGGCGTTGAGCGCAATGGCGGCCTGCGCGGCGGCGACATCGGCGTTGCAATTGTAAATCTTCCCATCCTCGCCACGCGCAGTCGGACTGATGACGGGCGTAAAGCCGCACCAAATGGATTCCTTCAACGGCTTGACGTTGACCTCCACCACTTCGCCGACATAGCCGATGTCAATTTTCTGGCCCGGGTTGTCCTTGTCGTCGAGCCAGAGCTTGCGGCATTTGAAAATGTCCGATCCGGCAAAACTGATGGCCTTGCCGCCGAGCGCGTTGATGGTTTTGACAATTTCCGGATTGATTTCGCGCGACAGCACGTCGTCCACGATTTTCACCGTGGCCTCGTCGGTGACGCGCTGGCCCTGGATGAAATTCGCCTTCAGCCCGGCTTTTTCCATCGCGCGGGTGATGGCCTTGCCGCCGCCGTGAACGACAACAGGATTGATTTCGACCGCTTCCAGAAAAACGACGTCGCGGGCAACTCCCTGGCGAACGCTGGCGTCCGGCGAGTCCATGAAACTGCCGCCGTATTTGACGACGAAGGTTGCGCCGTTGAATTTCTGGATGTACGGCAACGCTTCCAGCAGCGTCTCGGCTTTGGCGATGAGATCTTGCACGGCCTGTTCATAACAAGAAAAGGGCGGCCAATGGAAGCGCGTTTGTGACAACATTTTTGCTTTCGCTGGCGCGGGACTTTCCCTAGATTGCCCCCGACATGCCTGAGATTGCGAAATTCGTGAACAGCGCCGCCACGTGCATCACGCCCACCATCGCGGAAAAAGTCCTGCGCCAACTGCCGCAGTGGAAGCTCGAATTCACCCAGATCAACGCGCCGAGATTTCCGCATCTCGTGGACCAGTTGGAATTTCTCGCCGACGCGGTCGAGGACGCGGTTGAAGGGGCTTACAAGGATTTGCCGTATGCCGCGATTGCGCAGGCGGTGTTCGCGCTCCTCTACACGCACAAAAAAATGGGCCTCATCCCGGACCACATTCTGGAATTGGGCCGCGCGGATGATTCAACCGTGGTGCGCGCCGTGCTGATTCAAAATGAAAAGGCCTTTTCCGCCTACGCCACGGTCCAGGGCGTCAACTGGCAGAAAATCACCAGCCAGCCTTGAGGTTCAGCCGCCGACGCCGGCGTATTCCTCATTCGTCTTCAGGTCCATGCCCATGAGCACGTAATCATGCATGACGGCCTTCATGTCGAGGACGTAATCCTCCAGTTTCATCAAGTGCTGAAACCCGATCTGCTCCAGCGCGCGGATGGCGACCTTGCGTTCGCCGTTCAGCTCCGCCTCCAGCCGCCGCAGGCCCAGAGTACGCGCAATCTCAACCTGTTCGGCCACGAGAAATTTTGCCACGTCGCGCCCGCGATATTGCGGATGCGTCAGCACGGTGATGAGCCCGATGTGGCGTTTCCAGCCGCCGAAACGCTGGTGCAACGTCGCCTCGCCGATGATTTTCTGGCCGTGCAACATCAACAGCGGCAGGTTCCGCTCGAAGTCCGCGTGCCGGCACCAATCCTTGAATATTGCGCGGTCGAAAACCGGCTGCTTGATGAACAGCCGCTCCTCCTCCGGCACGACGAGGAAAAATTTGTGCAGGCGAGTTTCATCGCGTTTGCCCAGCGGACGCACGACGCATTCCGTGCCGTCACGCAGCTTCATGGAGATGGGATATTTTTCCAGCGCGTATTCGAGCATCATAATGAACCTTTCGTTGTGATCGCTTTTTAGCACAGAAGCCGCCGGGTGAAAAGGCCGGATGGGAATAATCGCGATTTCGCGGACGATTTTAGTTCCCTGAATCCTCCGGCTGACCGTGACTGATGGTGGCAACCCGAAGTTGGCGTCCTGTTCCGGTAGGGCGGTGCTGCCGCACCGCCGTGCGCCGCGGCAGCGGCGCACCCACCAGATTCAAATCAAGACACCACCACCCCAGAGAATCACTTGCCAGCGGCACCGGGAAGGTTTAACAAGACTTTATGCAAGTTCCCTTGGTGATGACCATCATCGGCCCGGACCGCACCGGTCTGGTCGAATCAGTCGCGCGGTGTGTGGCCGATCACGGCGGTAACTGGCTGGAAAGCCGCATGTGCCGCCTCGGCGGCGAGTTCGCCGGCATTCTGCGAATCGAGTTGCCGGTTGAAAAACGCCAGGCGCTGCTCGGCGCTTTGCAAACGCTCCAGAATCGCGGCCTGACCGTCGTCGTTCGCCCCGATGAAGCCGCAACCGCCGCGACCAAAGGCCGCCAAACCAAACTCGAAATCGTCGGGCACGACCGCCCGGGCATCGTCCGCGAAATCACCAGCGCCCTGGCGCGCGCGAATGTGAACGTCGAGGAATTTTCCAGCGAATGCGTCAGCGCGCCGATGTCCGGCGAAACGCTCTTCAAGGCCGCCGCCCGATTGCAACTGCCCGAACGCTGCGACCTCGCCGCGCTGAAAACGGATTTGGAAAAAATCGCCGCCGATCTGCTGGTGGATGTTTCGTTTGTGGAAGTGTCGGTGTAGAACAGGCGTCGCGCCTGTCTCCATTTTTGGAAATGTCTTATCGGGTTTGACGATGAAATTTCGACAAGAATGATGCCAAAATGAAAAACCGGCTATTCATAACTTCGCTCTTATTGACTGCTCTCGCGGCCATGCTCTCCAGCTGTGCAACGGGTCACGATTCACAACCAAGCACCAGCCCAACCATAAGCGGTTACATCAGCGTGGGAGCGGATAAAAGTGTTAAGTAACACAAAATGGGCGCGTACGAGAGAGCGCCTAAACCAACAGCCCGGTGAAATTTTTCCCTTTGCGGCTTTGCGGCTTTGCGACTTTGCGTTAAAACCTTTGCACGATGTTTGAACTGCTCAAAACGGACACCCACACCAAGGCGCGGCTGGGCCGGCTTACCACCACGCACGGCATCGTTGACACGCCGGTCTTCATGCCCGTCGGCACGCAGGCCAGCGTGAAGGCGCTCGACCCGCGCGAGCTCCGCGAGATGGGCACGCAAATCATCCTCGGCAACACCTATCACCTCAACATCCGCCCCGGACTCGACATCATCCGCGCCGCGGGCGGACTGCACCGGTTCATGAACTGGGACCTGCCGATCCTCACCGACAGCGGCGGGTTCCAGGTTTTCAGCCTCGCCAAAATCCGGAAAATCAAACCGCACGGCGTCGAATTCCAGTCGCATCTCGACGGCTCGCCGCTGTTCCTCGGCCCGAAGGAGGCGATGGAAATCCAGCGCGTGCTCGGCTCGGACATCGCGATGGTGTTCGATGAATGCCCGCCGCATGACGCGCCGGCCAAAGAGCAACGGCTGGCGGTCGAACGCACCATCCGCTGGGCGCGGGAATGTCACGAGCAGCCGCGCACGCCGGGGCAACTGGTTTTTGGCATCGTGCAGGGCGGCAGCAACGCCGCGCTGCGCGAGGAATGCGCGAAGGAACTGGTTGCGATGGAATTTGACGGTTACGCCATCGGCGGCGTGAGCGTGGGCGAGCCGGAGCCGGAGATGATGAAGGCGATTGAATTCACCGAGCCGTTTTTGCCCGCGACCAAGGCGCGTTACGCGATGGGCCTTGGCACCCCCGCGCAGATGCTTGAGCTGATTGCGCGCGGCGTGGACATGTTCGACTGTGTGCTGCCAACGCGCATTGCGCGCACCGGCACGGCATTCACACGGCGCGGCGCGTTTGGCATCAAGGGCGGCAGCTACAAGGCGGATTTCCGCCCCATCGAGGAAGGCTGCGACTGTTTTGCCTGCAAGCATTTTACGCGCGCCTATCTGCGGCATTTGCTGAACGTGAACGAAATTCTCGGCCTGCGCATGGTGAGCGTCCACAACTCGCACTTGTTTTTGAAGGTGATGGCGGACACCCGGGCGCATCTCGCCGCCGGCACCTTCGCGGAGTTTTACCGCGAGTTCATCGCGAATTATGTTCCATCACAAAAAGTCCTCGCCGCGCGGAAAGCGGAAACAGAAAGATAAATTCCTGTCCTACTTTTCCTTTGACCAACCGTCATAACAGGTTAAGTTTTCACCATGAGTTTCGCGGAAGTTTTGCAGGAATTGCCCTCGCTGACTTTGAGCCAGCGGCATCTGCTCGTCCGCCGCGCGCTGGATCTTGACGATCCAGCCCTGTCGGCCACCGATGAAGCGTTGGTGGAAGAACGTCTGGCCGCGCACCGCAAAAACTCTGGTTCCGCCGTGCCGTTGGAGACGATGAAATCCCGCCTGCGTTCGCAATTCAAAAAATGAACTGGCGGGTGGTCATCCGGCCGGAAGTCGAGTCGGACGTGACGGAGGCGGCGCGCTGGTATGAATCGCAGCAGGCAGGTTTGGGCGCGGAATTTGTGGAAGAAATCATCCAGGTCTGGGATGCGCTGGCCGACAATCCATTGCTCAACGCCCGCCGCCACCCGCGTAAAAACATCCGCTGGCGCTACCCGGAAAGATTTCCTTACCGCGTCATCTACGAAGTCTCGGAAGCGGAACATTCGGTTGTGGTAGCAGCGGTTTTGCACGCTGCGCGGGATGACAAACATTGGCGAAAGCGGATTGGAGATTGAAATACGGTTTTTTGACACGGATTTTCACTGATTTCATTCTGTCGTAGCGGCGGTCGGCAGACCGCCGCATATTTCAATCAAGAGTGCGGCTCTCTGCCGAGAAGCCGCTACGCCGTGGAGTTTTATCCGCGTCTAAAACACTTGCCTCGCGCTTCGGATTATGGCACTTTATTGTCATCGTAAAGACAATTTATACATAACCATGGAAACACCCAAAATCATCGCCTATCTGAAACCGACCTGCGGCTGGAGCAACGGCGTGCGCGCCGTGCTCAGGAAATACGACCTGCCCTTTGAAGATCGCGACATCATCAACGACCCGGTCCAGCGCCAGGAAATGGTCGAAAAGAGCGGGCAAATGTTGAGCCCGTGCGTTGAGATCAACGGCCAGATGCTCGCCGACATCAGCGGCGAGGAAGTCGAAGCGTGGATGTTGGAGAACAAGGTCGTGCAGCCCAATGACCTCGTGACGGAAGTGCCGATCAACCAGGCCTGCGGCGCGCATCATCGCCGGTGATTTTAAAAAAGTTTAATGCCCGACGGCGGCCATCGGCTTCTTGCCGGGCTGCACGCGTTTGAACAGGAATATGAGTGGGATGCCACACAGCGCCAGCAGGCCGAACAGCCGGAAATTGTCCACGAACGCCCACAGATGCGCCTGATGGTCGAGCGTCTGGTAAATCATGCTGTAGGCCTGGGTTTTTGCGGTCACGATGTCGGTGTGCCGGGCCAGGGCGTATTGCGAGGCGGCCAGCCGTTCCCGGAACACCGGGTCGGTCGGCGTCAGATGCCCGACCATGAGCGCCTGATGCACCTGCGCGCCGCGCGCCAGCATGGTGGTGACGAAGGCGATGCCGATGCTGCCGCCAAGGTTGCGCGTGAGATTGTAAATCCCGGTGGCGTTGCCAATTTGCTGCTGGCGCAACTGGCTCATGGTCGTCGTGGTCAGCGGCACGAAGATGAAGCTGATGGCGATGCCGTTGACAATGCTCGGCCAGATGACGCGCATCTGGCTCACCTGCAAAGTGATGTCGCTCAACATGAACGACGACATGGCGAGCAGCGTGAAGCCGCAGCATAACAACCAGCGGCTCCGGATGCGCCCCACCAGCCGTCCGACGATGAATGTGGTGACAAATGCGGCGCAACCGCGCGGGCTCATGGCGTATCCGCTTTGCAGCGCCGGATAACCCATCAGCGTCTGCAAAAACAGCGGCAATTCCGCCGTGGTGCCGTAAAGAATCGCGGCCAGCGACAGCATCAGGATGACGCCGACGGCGAAATTGCGGTTTTTGAACACACGCAAATCCACCAGCGGATGCTCGGCGGTGAATTCCCGCGCGATAAACCCGATCAGCGAAATGGTCGAGATGGCCATAAGCCAGCAAATCCAGTTGGATTGAAACCAGTCCTCTTCCTGTCCTTTGTCCAGCGTGATTTGCAACGTTGCCAGCCAGACCGCCAGCAGGCCGAATCCGATGAAATCAATCGCCGCCGCCTTGTTTCGCTTGATGTAAGACGGGTCCTCGACCAGCCATTGTTGGAGGAACACCGCAGCGATGCCGACCGGCACGTTGATGTAAAAAATCCAGCGCCAGGAATAATTGTCGGTGATCCAGCCGCCGAGCGTGGGGCCGAGAATGGGTGCCACCACCACACCCATGGCAAACATCGCCATGGCTGAGCCGCGCTTGCTCACCGGAAAACTTTCCAGCAGAATCGCCTGGGCGATGGGCACCATCGCGCCGCCGCCGATGCCCTGAAAAATGCGCGCCAGAATCAGGGTTTGCAAATTCCACGCCAGTCCGCACAACACCGAGGCGAATGTAAAGATCGCCACACAGGACAGCAGGACGCGTTTCCGTCCGAAATAATTTCCCAGCCAGCCGGTCATCGGCAGGATGATGGCGTTGGAAACGAGATAGCTGGTCAGCACCCACGTCGCCTCGTCGGTGGTGGCCGAAAGGCTGCCGGCGATGTGCGGCAGGGCGATGTTGGCGATGGACGTGTCAAGCACCTCCATGAACACCGCCATCATCACCGCCAGGGCGATGAACCATGGATTGTGGCGCGGATGCCAGTCCTCGTGATGGACGCTGCCGGGCATGGGAAGGTTATTGGGCGTTCAACTTCCGGCGCAAAACCGACCGGAATCCTATCGCCACCGCGACCGCCAGAATAATTGCGGCCAGTGCCAGCGCCCAATCCGGCAGACTGAACGAACTCACCTGAACGTCCGGGGTCACCGAAAGTCCCGGACCGATGCTATGGCCGGCGGGCAGCGGCTCGTCGAAAATGATTTTCACCGGCACGCGCTGGACGACCTTCACGTAATTGCCCGTCGCGTTTTCCGGCGGCAGCAGGCTGAACCGGGCTCCGCTGCCGGCTTGGACGCTGTCCACGTGCGCGCGCAGCGTTTTGCCGAGCGCGTCAATCTCCACGAGCGCCGGCTGACCGCGTTTCATGTGTTTGAGCTGTGATTCCTTGAAGTTCGCCACGACCCAGACCTCATTCGGCACGATGGACAATAGCGTCTGTCCCGTTTGCACGTAATCGCCGGCCTCAACGGATTTGCGCGTCACGCGCCCGTCGCAAGGCGAAAATATTTTCGTGTAGGAAAGATCCAGTTGCGCCGACTGCACGCTGGTTTGCGCCTGCCGGAATTGCGCGAGTGCCATGCTGACGCCAGCTACCGTCGCGTTCAACTGCGCCCCGGCTTCGTTGATTCTCGATTCGTCCGCCGTGGCTTTTTGCCGGGCGGCATTCAGGTTCGCTTCCGCTTGTTGAGCCGCCGCCTGTGCGCTGTCAAACTCCTGTTGCGAAATCGTGTTTTCCTTCCGCAATTCCTGGCTGCGCTCAAAATCCGCTTTCGAGCGCTCAGCGGTGGCGGTTGCCGCGGCGGTATCGGCTTTTGATTCTTGAGCGACAGCCCCGGCGGTCGTCACTTTTGAGCGCATCAACTCCAGCCCGGCAAGCGCGAGTTTGTAGCTCGCTTCCTGCGCGTCCGCCGCGGATTGCTTCTGTGCAACCGTCATCGCGTAATCCGCCGGGTCAATTTCCACGAGCGGTTCGTTCGAGCGGACGAGCTGGTTGTCCAAAACGTGGACCGCCAGCACCTGGCCGGAAATCCGGGGCGCGATGGAAACGACGTGGCCCTCAACGAACGCGTCGTCGGTGGATTCGTGGGTCAAAAAGCCGTTGAGATAGGATAGTGCAAAATACAACAGCCCGGCGAGCGCCACCGTCGCCGGCCACACCAGCCACGGCGAATTCAATCTTGCCAGCTTCCCGCCATTTTGTTTGGGAACATCCACAGGTCTGTTTTCGTTCACAATTTAATAATTCTTACGCCCGCGCAACACTCGCTGTCACCCAGCCCGCGATCGCTCATCTCTGGCAGACTGGCGGGTCATGCTTGATCATAAACCTACCGAACGGTAGGTAACAAACGGCCAATTGTCAAACGGATTACCAAAACAGAAGGTGATTCATCCTTTCATTGTGCGAAACTGGCGCAAGGCGACGAAGGGATCGATTCGGGTCAGCAAAAAATGCGCCCAGCGATTTTGCCAATTCTGCCAGAAGGTCTGTGACTTCCGCCATGGGTGAAGCTCGATTCTGTGAGAGTGTTCTAACAGGCGCTCAAAAATATCCCGCGCCTTGACGGCAACCGTCTTGTCCTCGAGGCGCAGCATCAGTTCGTAATTCAGATTGAGGCTGCGAATGTCGAGGTTGGAAGAGCCGACGTAAACCGCCCGGTCGCCGAGAATCAGTTTGGCATGCAGAACTTGCGGTTGATACTCGTAAATCTCCACCCCGGCTTTCAGCAGGCGGTGATACAAACTCCTGGCTGCCAGTTGCGAAACCAGGATGTCGGATTTGCCGGCCAGAATCAGTTGCACGCGTCCGCCGCGCCGCGCCACGCGCAGCAAATCCCGCCGCAGCCGCCAGGTCGGCAGAAAATACGCGCTCACGATCCGCACCTCGCGGGCCACAGCCAGATCCTGATACAACGCGGTTTGAAAAGGGCCCGCGCCACGACCGGGATGGCTCAGCAATAATTCCCCCGCCGGTTTTTTGAGCGGTTTGCGTCTGCGTTTGAAGGCGCGTAATCGCATCAACGGGTTGCGGCGAAAATCCGACAGCGCAAACAATTCATCGAAGGATGCCGCCAACTCCACGGCCAGGGTGGGATTTTCAATCCGGATGCCCACGTCGCACCAACCGCGCGTCACGCCATCGCCATCATATTCATCGGCCACATTGAATCCGCCGATGAAGAGCGTGGCGTCATCACAAATCAACAGTTTGCGGTGATTGCGCACCCCGAACCGCCAGAGATTGAGGGGATTGAAGCGACGCACTTCCGCCCCGGCGGTAACGAGCGACTCAAAAAAATCATCCGGCAACAGCCACGAACCGAGCGCATCCACCAGGATTTGGACGCGCACACCGCGCCGCGCCGCCACCAGCAATGCTCCCAACAATTGCCGCCCCAGCTTTCCGTCGGAATAAATGTAAGTTTCCAGCCGGATGGATTTCCGCGCCGTCGCGATGGCCTCCAGCATGGCCGGAAAAATTTCCTGTCCCGCGCAGAGCCATCGCCAGGGAAAGGATTTTGGAGCAGTCATGAATCACCATAATTTTGTCCAGATTCAAACCGGCAATCAATCTTCAACTTGAGGGTGCGCCCTAATTTTGACCGGCAGCGGTACTGCTCGGCATTGTCGCCCCCTTTTCCTTCGCCGGACATTTTTCGATCTGGTGTCCCGTGCAGATGCAGCCTCGGGCGAAACGAATCAACTCCAAGCAAAGCGCAATCTCAAAGGCAACGACCCAAGTCTTTGCACTTTTGCGAAAGACGCCCCGAAATTCCTTCTCCTAAAACGGCGGAGCCATGGGGGGGGGCCGGCAACCCCTGAATTCAGGCATTCTTGGGCATTGACATGAATTAATAGATGGAGTAATAATCCAAATTAGATGTTAACAGGTTATATCAGCGATTCGGTGACATGATCAATTTACCAGTTTCCCGTACTTCCGCGCTTGCCAGCGGAGCGAGAGGGAAGGGGTTTACCCTGATTGAATTGCTGGTGGTGATTGCCATCATCGGCATTCTGGCGGCGATTTTGCTGCCGGCACTGTCCCAGGCGAAAGCGCGGGCACAGGCCATTCTTTGCCTGAACAACACCAAGCAACTGCTCGTGGCGTGGCGTGTGTACGTGGACGATCATGAAGACCGGCTGCCTTATAATCTTGGCATGGTTGGATCACCGTTCCGCACCCCGCTCAACTGGGTCAACAATGTAATGACCTGGGATTTGAGTTCGGACAACACCAATCTGGCCACCGTCACCGACGCCAGCCTCGGTCCGTACAGCGGCGCCACGAGCATTTACCGCTGCCCCGCCGACCACACATTGAGCGCGGCCCAAAGCACCGCCGGCTGGGACGGGCGCATCCGCAGTTATTCCATGAATGCGATGGTCGGCGACGCGGGCAGCTTTTCAACCAACGGAATCAACATCAACAATCCCGACTACATCCAGTTTTTCAAAATCACGCAAATTCCGCAGCCCACCGATATATTTGTTTTTCTGGACGAGCATCCGGACAGCATCAACGACGGCTATTTTCTGGACCGCGATTATTATCCGGAGTGGCATGACCTGCCCGCCACGTATCACAACGGCGCGACGGCGTTTTCGTTTGCCGACGGGCACAGCCAGTTGCATCGCTGGAAGGAATCCGGCACCTACCGTCCACCGCTTCCGGATGCCGCGAACCTGCCAATCTCGCTTTCCGCCGATCAGAAGCAGGATCTCGACTGGGTGCTCGACCACATGAGCGTGGACCACAACTGACGACCGGGATCAGAGGTATTGCCGCAGGGTTTGTTCGTCTCCTTCCACTCCCAGCACGTACAACTTGTCTCCCTGCGCCCAGGTCACGGTCATGAGTTTGTTGACCCGGACAAACTGGCGCGAACCCGCCGGCGGAGCGTTCTTTACTGCTACGCGGTCAATCACGAACAGCCAGAGATCGCTCGGCTGTGCCGGGGGAAGCGGCTTGCCGGTGCGGAAACAAATCATCGAAACCTTTGCGCCCTGCCAGCTTTCAATGGCACAACCGGTTGCGGCGGTTTTTGCCAAAGGCGCAGGCAGGACATAATCCGCCGGCGCCTGGTTGCGTGCGAGGTATCCCTGGATTTGGGCTGAGTTATTGGTTGCCAGATCCATCAAGTAGCCACGCAACGCAACACCCACCATCCGGCTCCGGTAAATGGCAAACGTATCGTCATTTCCACGGGGTTGAAACCGGAGCAATGCCAGGGCTGTCAGCGCCACTACGACCGCTGCCGTTGCCAGGACGGCGCGACGCCGCCAGAAAAGCCTCTTCTCATGTGCCGCCTGTTCGGAAATGATTTGTTCCTTCAATCCGGTGGGAGCGGTGATTTTCCGGAACCCGGCCCGCACCGCCTCCTGCCGCGCACCATGCTCCGCGAGCCAGCGGGTCAATTCCGGATCCTGCTTGGCCAAGGCCAGCGCCGCTGCAACTTCCGGGTCATCCGCATCCGCCGTTCCGGGGCGATAGAGCAGCAAAATGGTTTTGGCTTCGTCGCGGTTCATGATTTTGGTGGCGGTGGTTGGATGTTGGCGGCGTCATCCGTCAATAGTTCATGGAGCCGGCCGAGACCGCGGGTGAGACGTGATTTGACGGTGCCGAGCGGCACGTCGAGAATTTCGGCGATCTCGTTGTAGGAATAATCTTGCAGGTAAAACAACGCCACGGGGGCCTGGTAAATTTCGTCGAGGCGCGCCAGGGCATCGAGTGCTTGTCCGGAGTCCAGGCGGTTGACGGTGGGCGGTGGGACGACGGGCAGTTCCGTGGCTGCGAATTCCAGTTCGATGTGCGGAAAGCGGGTTTGCCTTCGCCGCGCGCCGAGAAACTCGCGATGCAGGGTGGTGAACAGCCAGGTTTTCACTTTGGATGCGTCGCGCAACTGATGGCCTTTGGCCGCCCAAATGCAAAAAGTTTGTTGTGTAAGGTCACAGGCGTCCGATTCGTCACGTGCGAGGCTAAGGGCGAATTGATACAGCGGCTCGTAATAACAAGCCACCAGACTTTCAAAATCCAAGCCCTCAGCCATATCGCAACATTGAAGTTAAGAGTCCGCGGAACGTCAATTGTTCCCGTAAAAACCCGCCGGGAACAAATGTTCTCCCGGTTCATCTTATTTGCAAATGGGAATGGAATTTTCACTCAAAAACCGGTGGTCACCGTTGAGGCAATTCCATTACGTGCCAGTAATGTGACCGCCACCAATGAAGTCAATCAAGCATTATGAATGTGACCTGTAATTTATTCAAAGCGGCATTCTTGAGCGCGGGAGTCGCGGTTTTCGGCTGCTCCTTCAACGGGTTTGCCGCAACAGCCAACGTGCTGGTCGGGAGCGGCGGGCTTGTTTTCAAGCCGGCCACAACCAACATCGCTGTCAATGACCGGGTGATATGGAATTGGGCCGGCAACAACCATTCCACGACCAGCGATACGAATGGGTTGTGGGATTCGCTCGTGAACAATTCCCCGCATTTTTTCACCAACACGTTCACTTCCGCAGGCACGTTTCCCTATCACTGCACCATCCACGTCAACTCTGGCATGAAAGGCACGATCATTGTCGCAGCCGCCAATTTGCCGCCGGCCGTCACCATCACCAATCCGGCGTCCGGCACGGTCTTCGCCGCACCCGCCAACGTGACTCTGCAAGCCTCGGCCTCGGACAGCGATGGCGCGGTCACCAACGTGCAATTCCTTGTCGGCGCAAACGTGGTGATCAACAAGGCCGCCGCCCCCTTCTCCGCTATCACCAACAATCTGGTGGCGGGCAGCTACACCCTTTTCGCCATCGCTTCGGACAACAGTGGTGCGAAAACCACCAACCAGGTCGCGATAAGTGTCGTTGATGCGGTGTCAGTGTTGCTCAGCGCGCCGCAGCCAGTGCCGCCCGGAAAATTCAGGCTCAGTTTCACGGCGAACACCGGACTGAGTTATATCGTTCAACGATCCACGAACCTGGCTGCGTCCAATTGGACCACCCTTGTCACCAATACGGCGGCCAGCAGTTTGATCAACTTCACGGACCTGAACGCGACATTCAATCCGGGGTTCTATCGTGTCGGACGTTTGCCGAATCCGTGATTGTTCACGAAATAAAACATCGGAACCACTAGCCAGAAAGAGACCACCATGACCATAAAATATGAGACTACAGGCACCATTCATCAGCGCATTGTCGTCCGGTTTATTGATACTGATAGTTTGCCGTGTGAGATCCGCCGGATCCCTCCCATTATCCAGCGGGGAGACAACGAACCCGCGGTCGTTCATGGCAAAAGGAACGGTGATGGAGATCCAGCCGGACGGTCGGACGGTGGTTGTTCAACACGAGGCCATTTCAAATTACATGGCTGCCATGACCATGCCGTTCAAGGCAAAGGCTCCGGAAGAACTGGCCGGCCTGCATCGGGGTGATGAAATTTCCTTCCAGCTTCAAGTCACCGAAGCGGAAAGCTGGGTGGATGGCATCACCAAAATAGGAATGGTTTTATTGCCGTCGGCCCAGTCGCCAACCCGGTTGCCGGATGCCCCGGCGGGCCACCCCTTGCTGGACTGCAAGCTCACCAATGAACTGGGTCAGGCGGTGAGTTTGAACGATTTTCGCGGGCAGGCGCTGGCCATCACCTTTTTTTACACCCGCTGCCCCATCCCCGATTATTGTCCGCGCCTGTCGAAAAACTTCCAGGAAGCGCAACAAAAACTTGAATCGCTGTCCGATGCCCCAGCCAACTGGCATTTCCTTTCGATTTCCTTCGATCCCGAATTCGACTCGCCGCAACTGCTGAAGGCGTATGGGAATAGTTATCAATACGACCCGAAGCATTGGAGCTTCCTCACCGGCCCGGCGGACAAGATCGGCGAACTCGCCCGGCAATCCGACGTCAGCTATCAATCTGACGCCGGCACCTTCAATCACAATTTCCGCACGCTGATCATTGACGCGAGCGGGCATTTGCAAATGATTTTTCCGACGAGCGGAAACCTTTCCGACCAGATTGTTGCCGAAATCATCAAAGCCGCCGCTATGACCAACTCGCCGGGCACCCCTGCTGGTGGCTTGCAATGATTTGCCAGGCCGGTTTTAACCCCTTGCATTTCGTTTAGCCCCCCCAGCCCAGCCCCGGCGGCATCAGGGGCAGCCGGCATGGTTGGGTGGCAGAGGATTCGCGGCAGATTTTTCCGGGAACTTTTTCAGCGGACAATCCTCTCACCTTTCGTAAAACGAGTCTGTTTTAAACAAAAACAAAAGGAGAAAATATTATGATTAAATCACACACCAAAGGGTCGGCCGGGTTTTCATTCCGTGCCGCTCTCACCGCCGTCAGCGTTCTGGCACTGGCCGGCACAGCTTCAGCCGACGGCATGAAGCTGAATCGCCACTTCAACCAGCCCGGAAACATACTGATCTCGGACCAGTTCAACAACCGCGTCATTGAGACGGATGCCGCCGGCAATATTATTTGGTCGTTCGGGCTGGGGCCGAACGACTTTTCGGCCAGATCCATCATCGGCGTCAACGACGCCCAGCGGGTCGGGCCGTTTACTCTCATGGCCGGCACCGGCACGCCCGCAGACGTGATTCCGCAGGCCCCCGACGGCGTTCCTGACAACCGCGTCGTTTTGGTGGATCCCTTCGGAAATATTATCTGGCAGTACGGCCAGTTCGGACAAGCCGGTTCGGGCCCCAACCTGCTGGATACGCCGGTGCAGTGTACATGGCTCCCGAATGCCCACGTCCTCATCACCGATCAGGCCAACAACCGGATCATTGAGGTGAACCTCGCGAAGAAAATCGTCTGGCAGTATCCGGGTTCGAACAACAATGAGGCGGACCAGCTTAATGGTCCGAACTCCGCCGAGCTGCTCGAAAATGGCCACATCCTGATCGCCGACCAGGGCAACAACCGGGCAATTGAGGTCACGCGTGGCGATGTCATTGTCAGGTCGTTCACCGTCGGCGGCACGGCTGATACGGTCGCGTTCGCCAGCCGCCTTAAAAACGGGGACACGCTGCTGACCGATGCCGGCAACTCCCGCGTCGTCGAAGTGGATGCCAGCGACAACGTGGTCTGGCAATACTTGACAGACACCGACCCGCTCAGCGTGCCGGCGCCCCTGCCGACTCGTGCCATCAGGTTGCACAACGGAGACACGTTGATCAGTGACCAGTTCAACAACCGGGTCATCCGCGTCAATCTGGCCAAGCAAATCGTTGCCAACTACGGGCTCCCGCTCGCGGGCGGTGATCCGATTGGCAACAACGTCGGCTACGACCTCCACACCACGCAGAACGGGCTGTATTCGCCTTACGACGCGAAAGTGGTCGGGGACTTCACCGGATTGACGCCGCCGTTCGACTTCGGCAAATAGGGCGGCGCGCCGATAATTTTGAGACAAACACCGTTCTGCTCTCTCTCTCGACTCACGGGAGAGCAGAACGGCTGTTCAAAATGGCCAAACCAATGAACCCAATAAACCCACTTTTGGGAAAGACGGTCAACCGCTGTCTCAAAATCAAGGTGTCGTTTCGGTTGCCAGGCCCACTTTAGTGATGTCGAGTTGCTGGAGCACGTCCAGCACGTTGATCATGTTCTGGTAATCCACATCGTCCGAGCCCTTTACCACCACGCTCAACCCCGGGTCCTCGGCCTTCATCTGTTGCAAGTCAGTTTTAAGCACAGGGATGGTGACCGGGGCATCGTTCAAATACGTCTGTCCTTTCGCATCCACCACGATATGGTTGATCTTCGGTTTCTTGTCGGTCTTGGGCGGCGGTTTGCCCGACGGCAATGTCATCTCCAGATTGTTCATCATCTGCGGCGTCGTGATGATGAAGATGACCAGCAGCACGAACACCAGGTCCAGCAACGGCGTGATGTTCAGTTCGTTCAGGGTGCTGTGATGGGAACGGGAGGTCTTTTTCATTGCAACACGGGTTCGGTTTCCCCCTGCACGTCAAACCGGATGGTCACACGCGGCGGGAAATTCGTCGGCGGCGGACGGTCAAGACGGCTGACCGTGACAAACACCTTTCTCACGGACTCGTCCCATTTCGGGTCGCCGGAGCCTTTTCTCCAGACCGGTTCGCTGACGTCGCCCGCGCGGTTGACCGCCACTTCCACCTCGGCCACGTAATTTTCATCGGCGAGGTTGTCTGGTCGCTGCCATTTTGACCGCAAAGCATATTCCAGGTAACTCTTATAAATCTGTACCGCATCGGAGCTGGTTTCGACCGTCTTGCCGCCCTCGAACTCAAACGACGGCAGTTCCGCCGCCGGCGGCGCCACTGTCGGGGGCGCCATTGTGGATGGGGGGGGGGCGGCCTTGGCTTCCTCCACCAGCTTGGGTTTTTCCACCACCTTGGGCGTTTCCACTTTCTGTGTTTCCATCTTCGGCTTCTCCGGTTCCTTGAGTTTCTCCGGCGGCTTTTCCTTCACCATCTCGACGGCGATTTTTTTCATCTGTTTGCCCAGCAACCCCTGCCGCGCCGCAAAATAAAACATCACCACCACAATGAGGGTGTGAAAGATGAACGAGATGAGCAGGTTCACCTTCGAGGAGTTGTGCTTCTTGCGCTGTTGGCTTTGCGGCAGCATGGTCTATTTCTGGTTGGCCGCCTCGGTGGCCAGGTCCACTTTGGGAATGTTCGCCTGCTGGCAGACGTCCAACACGGCGCGGATCTGTTTATACTTGGTCTGGCTGTCGCCGCGCACGATCACGTTCAAGTCCGGATCATCCATGCGCAGACCAATCAGGGTCTGCAACATCTCGGTTACGTCCATCCGCTTTTTGTTCAGATACATCACCCCGTCGGCCTGCACCGTAATGTAATTTGCCTTGCGCGGCGGGTCTTTCAACCGCTTGGCGGCGGCGGGCAGCTTCAAATCCAGGTCATTCACCGGCGGGATGGTGGTGATGATGAAGATCACCAGCAGCACGAACGCCAGGTCCAGCAGCGGAGTGATGTTCAACTCCGTCAGTGAATGATGTGCTGTTTTTGAACACTTTTTCATCGTTCAACCAGCGTGGGGGGTTCCTCGCTCTTCAGCGCGCCGACGATACGGTCGGCCAGCACTTCGTTGGCATTCCGGATTTCCTCGGCCAAGGGACGGTGGTCCACATAGACGTGCTCAATCTGGTTGGCGTAACGGCTGGCGAATCCGTCGAGTTCCTGCGTGATGGCACGGATGGTGGTCACCATGAAGTTGTAGGCGAACATGGCGGGAATCGCGACGAGCAGGCCGGTGACCGTGGCCACCAATGCCGCCGCCACACCGGGCGCCATGGCTGTGAGCGTTGCAGCCCGGCTTTCGGCAATGCCCGCGAAGGTGGACATGACGCCCCAGACCGTGCCCAACAATCCGATGAACGGACCGCCCGCCACCGCCGTGGACAATACAATCATCCCCTTCTCCAACGCCATCGCCTCTCCGCCGGAGGCTTCCTCCAGGATCACTTTCACCGCCTCAAACGAGGCTATGCTGACCTTGGTCTCGGCGGACCGGGCAAGGTAATCGGTGTTAGTATGTTCCCCGCCGTTTGGAGGAATGAACTTGGCGATGGCTTGTACCTGCACCGGGTTATTTTTCAATTGATACGCCAGCTCGTCCGCGCCGCGGATGTAAAGCTGGTAGGCGGGCGCGCCGTCGAATTCCTCGCCTTTGCGCTGGATGTCCAGCGGGTCGCGAGTGGAGGTATAGGCGGCAAAGAATTTTTTGGTCGCCTTCCTCGCAATCATCAACTGGCGGAACTTGGTGATGATGATGGTCCAACTGAACAGCGACAGGACCAGCAGCACGAAGACCGTGATCTTGCCCTCGGTGGTGGCATTCTGGATGGCGTACACGGCCGCATTGGCGGCAAACATGGGATGGATAAACATGGGGGTCATGGATGATTATTTAGGTTCGAGGTTCCGGGGTTTGGATTTTGGATTGTTGCCGGGGCGCTAAAATCACGGTTACGCGACCGGCCTTCTGCACCGTGGCCGTCTTGCCTTTCTTCTTTTTCTCGTCGTCATCGGTGGCAGTCGTGTCAGCAATTTTGGCGGGACTGGTGGAAGTTTCACTGGCGATTCCCTGGCTGGCCGAATCCGCAGCCGTACCCGGCGCCAAGCCGCTCTGGCCGCTCGTATTGCCACTGACGGAACCATTGGATTCCAAATTGGCGCCAATGGAGTTGCCGCTGGCGCTAACACCCTCAATGCCAGCAATGGTTCCAGAAACGGCGCCGCTGGCAGAAGCGACATTGACATTACCCAACCCCAAGACACTGACATCGACGTTGTTAACGGCGTTTATATTGACGTTGCCGAGGGAAAAAATATTTCCCGTGACCGTGCCGGAAGCGTTTAAGGTTACCGATCCGGCACCCAACACACCCGATCCGGTGGCGGTAATATCCTGATTGTCGGATATTTTCACTTGTGTCCCGTCAGCCAGATTGAGGGCCGTAATGGGATTGTCAGAACCATCCAATGGTTGCAATTCATAACCCGCAAAAACATCCACCACACTATTTCCCGGATTGCCATTGAGAGCGGTTTGCAAGTCCAGAGCGGTCTTCATCTTGCCGTTAAGCGCCAGATTAAACATATCTGCCAGAGCTTTATGGTTGAGCGGCAAACCAAAAAGAGTGGTTGATTCAGAAAGTGGAGGCCCGTTCAAAAGCATTTGGAGGATGCCGCCCGCTGCGGCATTGACCGAGCCATTGGGGGCTTCAACAAGAATATTACCGGGTTGGCTGTACGAGACATCCATGATACCGCTGCCCGGAATGGTGGATGACTCCGCGTTAACCGACTGATCGGGATTAACCAGATAAGAAGTGACACCCACAAAACCGGAACCACCACTGCCCGCATTTATATTGCCATTCAGGGACACCACGGTCACGGAACCGCCGGGTATCGTGGAACCATTGTCCTGGCGTGTGTCATAAACGCCAATCCGGGAACCATTGACATTGATGTCGTTGTTGGCATAAACGAAAACATTGCCTTGGTCCGTCGAATAAATGCCGCGAGCGGAAGTGGTGTTGACGGAAAAATCCGCCGAGCCGGCATTGATATCGCCACCGGCATTGATGGTGATATCGCCGCCCTGCAAGGAGGCGATGGAACTGGAATACATGTCCAGATCGCCATAAAGCTCACCGGCGGCAGTGGTTCCATCATGGTTTCCCTTGGTGGTGATGGTGATGTCGGCCCCATGGTCGAATACACCTCCGCTGCCAAACAAACCGGCAAGCGGATAATTGCCGTGAACTACATACGGACCACCCACCCCATCCGACTGGATTCCGGCGGTGGTTCCCAGATCGATGGTTCGTGCCGTAATGTTGAATTGTCCACCGCCGCCAATGGTGAAACCGTAAGTGCCATCAGGAGGCGCCGAACCGTCAGGAATATGGCTGGCCTCGTTCTCCGCGTTATATTTAGCCAGCAGTGCCTGCGTGGTTGCCGGGGTCAAGACGGAAACGGTCGTCTGGTTTAACGGGTTGCCATTGGCGTCGAACTCGGTCGCAATTTTCAGATTTTGCAGCAGGTTCAGAACATCGCTTATATTCGCTCCGGCGATGTTCTGGTAGGTCAGGACGTCGGTTTTGGGATTATAATACAAACTCGTGAGCAGTGTGGCTGCCGAAATGGAAGTGGACCCAATGGTATTGCCGAATGCTTCCGAAAGGTAAGTCATGTCCTGGGCTTGCACGCCAGCCTGAGTCAAATCCAGGGTAACAGAAGTGAAATCACCCCGATTGATGATGTCACCACCCACAGTCAAGCCACCATCCGTGTACGAATTCAAAATGCCGCTGTTCTCCATGTTTTTCTCGGCGGTCAGACCGACATTGATGCTGGTCACATCGTTGGCGTACAAATTCATGCCCTGAAACCGGGAGTTGTACATGTTACCAACCACATTGATTTGCGCCGCCTCGGGGGCGTCCAGCAGCACCAGGCTCATATCCCCCGAGATGTTCAAGGCGATCGGAGTGGAGTTGTTGGGGTTATCCCGTGTGGCGGCGTGAATCGGCGAAGTGGCTAAATCGTTTATGCCAAAGGAAGCGCTTGATTTGTACTGGGTGCTCCCACTGTCTGACACGATCAAGTTGAAAATCTGGGGGGCTCCGCCAGAAGACGCGAGAACGCCGACGAGTGAGCCGCCGTCCGTCGTATTGATGGTGAGGCTTCCCTGCGGTGAAGGGAATAAAATCAGCTGGTTAAACGGATCGGTGTCCCCCACCAATTCCACACCACCCGCACCCGCATTGATATTCAGGATTGAGGGATAGATGAATGGCACCTGAATGCCAGTCGGTCGAGGCAGCACCGAGGCAGAGGCGCCCAACTCCACCAGGTTTCCCGCGTTTAAATCAAAATAGTCGCCAGCCGCGTAATTAAAATTATGGATGTTGGGGCGTCCGCCATTGATGTCAAAGACGCCATTGGGATTGCGGACTTCCTGGAGGTGGATGTCCTGGGCGGCATTCACCGTCCAGCCGCCCATGATCAGATTCAATGCCAGTTCGTTGTCCGCCGTCCCGGCGCTGCCCGTGACGGAATCCAAGACATAACTTTTGCCGTCCGTTACGGGGTTGCCATTGGCATCCACGGGAATGCCGTTGACCATTTTCACACCGGCATAGATGGTGCCCGCGCCGTTGGCCACGAGATAATTGCCGGTCACATTGCCGCCCGCCACGATGGTTACATCCCCATGCTGGGAGCCATAAGCACCGGAACCCGCCGTCATGTAATCATTGCCATTGTTGGGTTCTACCTGATTGCCGTCGTAATAATAAACCCCGTTGCCGGGCAATACGCTGGTGACATCCCCGCCCGCAATGAGTGTCACATCCCCGCCCGCTTCGGTGCTGATGCCGCCCAAACCATCATTCAAATTCGGCAGGCCAAGAAAATTATAGCCCTGCGCGTAGTCGCCGGTGTCAATTTTTCCACTCAGAGCATGGGCACTGATGTTGCCGCCGCCAGTAGTGATGACGAACGCAGTCCCCAAGGTAATATCCTGCCCGGCAACCAAGGTGATGTTTCCCTGGGCGGTTTGAATGAACCCACTAGGATTGGTGATGGGCTGAGGATTGGCTGGATCATATTCATCGAAGAACGAGATTGAACCCTTGCCGGGTGTGACCGTTGGCGTTGGTTGGGTGAAATCGCCGACCCCGGCATAAATGGCGACCGACCAATTGTTGGCGTCGGAAATTGAAGAACCGGTTTGAGAGACGCTGTCATATTGAAAGATGATGTTGCGCCCGGCCTCCAGTGTCAGTTGGCCAGTGGTCACTCCTCCGAAATTTGCCCCGATGGTCTGGCTCAGGTTCCATGATGTGCTGCCTGTGATCGTGATGTCAACCGCAGCCTGAAGAATGATCGTGGAAACCGCGAGGTTGGCAAACGCGCTGTTCACGTTCAAATCCAATGTGCCTGTGCCATTGGGGTTATCTCCTACTAGCACGGTTCCGCCGCTGATAGTGTCGGCGCCGGATGTGTCCAAAATGATGTAATCCGGATCCAGCAATAATTTCCCCGCCAGCCAACCCGCCTGCGCACGGGCGTCGATGCTGGAATTCAACGAAAGGACATTGGGCGCGCTGATTTCAACATTGCCACCATTGCCGCCCTGCGTACCACCGGTGATGATAATTTGACTGCCAACGCTGTCGTTGAAATCGTTGCCAGATTTGAGCGTCACATCACCGCCAGCACTCCCGGCTGGTGAATTGTCACCGCTGGCGCTGATTTGAGAATTCGCACCCAGCGCCAGTTGATCGGAGGCAACAAGTTCGATGACGCCATTTCGATTCCGCACCGAGTTGGCCTGGATAAAACCGTCTTGGTTCACCACCCGGGCGTTCATGGCAATCGTTCCACCGTCGGCGATGAGCCGGCCTTCGTTGTCCACTGAACCACTGGGCAACGTGACCTGCATGCTCATGCCACGGCCATCAGGACGATCGCTCAAGAGTACGGTCTGACCTGCCGCAAGCCCGACGGTGCCGCCGGAGGCCGTGATGCTGCCGTGGTTTTCAATCTGGTCGGCGATCAAAAATGCCGAACCGCCATTGCCGACTTTGATCTGACCGTAGTTGACGATGCTGGCGAGCGGAGGCGGGCCGTTGAACTCCCAGCCGCCGCCGGAATTTTGCGGTGGGATGTAATTCGCGGTGGAAACGACCAGTCCGGCGGCGCTCACGAATGAGTTCGGGCCGAAATAAAAACCGGAGGAATTGAGCAGCACTACGATGCCGTTGGCCTGGAGGCTGCCGTAAATCTGCGACGGGTTCGCATTGTTGATCTGGTTCCATACGATTGAGGTGGTGGAAGGTTCCTGAAAAATCGTGGTCTGGCCGGCTGCAATATTGAAACTCTGCCAATTGAGGAAAGTGTTTTGCGAAGTTGTGGTGACAGTAAGCTGTGAACCGCTGCTGGTGGCGGTGGCGGAACCATCATGCACGGTCATGCCCGTGGGATTGGCCATTGCGCTCCCGGTCAAATCGAGCATTAAAACCGCGGCAGCCAACCGGCGGAACATGGGGTGGCGATACGCTTTGCGCATAACAATCCTAATTTTTAAGTTTAGAACAATCCCGCGCGACCGTGCGTTACAAATAGGTGACATGTTGTTGGTCATTGCATTTAGAATTGAGCACCCACACCGAAATAGATGTGAACGCTGTCGGCTTCCCCAGCATGACCGATCAAGGGCCAGGCGACCGTCAATCGCCCGTCCATGTGACTGCCTATATTGGCGGTCATGGCCCAACCCGCACCGCAAAACGACTCGCTGCTATCACTGCCGTGCGTTGGCTCGGAGAGCAGATATATCTTGCCATAATCCAAGAACACCGAGGCGCGAACCCAGCATGGTTCGAGGTGTCCCTCGTTGCCGACCATGCCGATTTTCATGAGGGGTGTTTGTGGTTCGATGGAGAAACGCCAGCCGGTGTCGCCATAGGCCTGACCATCCTGATAACCCCGCACACTGGCCGATCCGCCCATGGCATATTGTTCGTTGCTGATCAGCGCGCCATTGGCCCACTGCCCATCGGCATGAAGCTTCACCGACCAGTCTTTGTAAATCGTCTGGATGCGGTTGGCGCCCGTCTGTAGGGTGACGTAAGCGGCGCGAGCGTTGGTCGTATAAGATGCCCCTGAAAAATTCATGTCTTTATCATTGGAAAACATATTCGGCACATTGAAATTGGCTTGGGAGTTGAAAAAGGTTGTTCCCAGAGTGTCGGGAACGGAGCCGCTCAACCCCACGTTCAGGGGAAAATAATTCACCGCCGTCTGCCGAACCGGTTGCTGCATCGTGTAAAGGACGTTGCCAAACTTGACCGCCGAACCATTGTTGGTCGTGCTGACCAACTCATAAAAAATGTCTGCGTTGGCGCTTTCGGCTTTATAGTTTTTGTAATCCGAGCCAAAAGTGAGCGTGGAGGCCAGCTTGTCCAATGGCGGCATGGGCAGGGAGAATTTAAAGCCCAGTCCCTCGTTCAGAGTAACATTCTCACCGGCGGTCCGATGACCAAGGGCCACCAGATTTGTGGGATTCCCGTCAGGCGTAGAACCTATAATTACATTGGGTGGTCCCAATTGAACGCCCGTGTCCGAGGTCGAACGACTGGCGTAAAGCGTCAGTTCCGGCCGGCCGGTTGGTGGCGGCATTTGGAACTGGTGGGTGATTTCATTGTAACCGAAGCTGCCGGGATTGGCGTCCACCTGCTGCTCCACCGAATTATAACCGCCGAGCGGCAGGCGATAATAAGCACTGTAATTGGCAACCAACGGATCATCGAAGGGAGAGGCATTATACGGGTCGCTGTTTTTGTAATAATTGGGCGTGAAGTTGTATTGGATGCCGGCCTGGTGCTCTAAATCCCAAAGGTTGTCGTATTGGGCATTGAAATTCACACGCAGGTCGGGCGTGCCGGGCGTGCCTTGGTTGTTGAGCTCCAGCCGCCCGTGCAGCGGCAACTGGTCCTGGACCTTGAGCGTGAGTTCGCTGGTGTCCGGCTCCGGGCCGGGACCGATGACGGGATATATCTGCCGGTCGCGACTGGCATTGGCATTGTCCAGTTCGCGCTGCAGGACGAGCGAGTTGAGCAGCATGTTTGTTTGCAGACTTGGCAGGGAGCGCATCACGTTGTTGGAACTGAAGTAGTGGTTGCCGGTGACATTGATGGCGGCCAGCCGGCCTTCGGTGACCTTCACTTTCACTGTGGCGTTGGTAAGTTTCTGTTGGGGCAGGCCGACAGACACGGTGACGTAACCACGATCGCGATACGCCTTCTGTAGTTCGATCATCGCTGCACGAATCCCGTCAAAGCTGGTGTTGGTGCCAAATGCACCGTCAACATTGGTAATGGCCCTGGCGATGGATTCCGGCGGAAGAATGGTGTTGCCCATGACCAGATATTTGGCCACATCAAATTTTGGCCCGGCGTTTGTGGAAACCACATGAATCCGGGTGTCTTGTTCCTTGGCGTTCAACTCGGCCATCTTCTGGAATAATGCGGCACGTGCCTGGGCCATCGCTTCAGGCCCGGCTGCCGCTGTCTGATGGCTGGTTGCCTGCTGCGGAACGGCGTTGGTGGCGGCGGTGAACGCAACCGGGGTCATTTGCGGCAATGCCGGTTTGGCGGCCGGCAAGTTCGAGCGAACTTGCGCATGGTTGCCGGAACTGACGTAACGACTGCCAGACACCCAAATCTGGGGCAATGCCGCCGGAAAAACATTCATCGTAACGGTGCCGTTGGTGATCTGCTGTTGCGCGATGGCAATGTTCATCGTCGAATAGCCTTGGTTGCGGTATTCCAATTGCAGGTCTGAGGCCGCTTTCACGATCTCGTCCAAACTGACGTTTGTGCCGGTGTACTTGGAAAAGATGCGAGTCAGGATATTCGAGGAAAGCAAAGTGTTGCTTTTGACCGCGTAGGCCTGGACGGAAAAGCCGGGAGCCGCGTCGCTCTCAGCCGTGGTTGTGGCATTGTTGGCTGGAGAAGCAACTAAATCCGGCGGCGAACCACTGTCAGTTGTCTTTGAATTCGTCTGTGCGACTGCCGGCAAAATAAAATTCAAGCCGAACAGGAGCAGGGCGAGCAGGCTGCCGGCACGAGTCGCCGGCTTCGGAAAGTTTTTCCGGTGTTGGGGCGGAAGACTTTTGCGCAGGGACTGCCGGCGCCATTCGCTGGGAGTGGTGCCAAAACGTTTTTTAAACATGCTGTTGAAAAGACCGAGGTGGCGATAGCCGCTGTCGTAGGCGACATTGATGATTTTGGCGTCCGAGCTGATGAGCAATTGGCGCGCGCGCTGGAGTCGCAATTCGATCTGGCGCGCGCGAAACGGCACCCCGAATTCCTCCCGGAACAAACGGGTGAAATGCCGTTCGCTGCAATTGAGCCGTCCGGCCAGGTCATGCAGCGAGCATTGGGAAAGCTCGGCCTCCGGCATCTGACCAACCAGTTGCCGGAAGCGTTCGAGGAGTTTGCCGCTGCCGGCGGATTCAAATGCAGGCGTGGGCAACAATTCGGCGATGGCGCTGGCCCAGAGTTGGAGCAACCCGCAACGCCCCGGCAAGCGCTCCCGGTGTGATTGTTCCACCAGCCGCGTGAATCTCTGGGCCAGCGGTCCATCGGCGGTGAAAATTGAGACGCAGGATGCGGGACTGTTGGGAGCAACTTCAAGTTGATGCGATTCCGCGACTGTGAGCAAGCCGTTGAGGTATTGCGGATGGATGGTAAAAAATTGCAATTTCAGCGGACCGAGCTGGCTGGCTCTTAACACCCCATTGCTGTTGCCCACCACCATCAGCCCGTCTCCCACGCCGAGTTGACGGGCGGCAACTCCCGGCTGCAGCCAGTAACCGACGCCTTCGGCCACACGCACCATGAACCATTCATGATGACGTGGTGTCCATTCGCCAGAAGGACACAACGTCAGCTCTCGCAATATGAGATGACACTCAAAACTCACAGCGCACAAGATTGAAGGCGGCTTGTGACTGCCGTGCGTCAACCTCGTGACAATTTTGAAACAACGATTATCATTAATCGGACAAATACGGCTGAAAGAGACACTTTGCGGACATTGGACACCTCTTAATCTTGGAATATCACTGATGGCTGTTGGGAATGCTTTCAGACGACGGCTCAAAAAAATTTGACCCGTTGCAAAACAAGTCATTTTTGGTTAGATTGGTTGCGTGCAGAAATTCACGGTACTTTTGGGTTTATGTCTGATTGCGTCTGGTTGTGCATCCAACCAGACAACCGTGGCCGAAGTATCTCCTGGCAATGTGATTTTTATGTCATCGTCACCTTTGAACGGTGTCCGCGTCGGATGGACTTCATTTAACGATCATCTCACCTCACACTACGCTGACGATGCCATGGCGCACATGAGACAGGATGCGGCCGGGAAAGGCGCAAACGTGGTGGTCTTGCTGGGAGTTGATCCACCCAACCGCACGGGCAATTTCGGGCAATTTGAAATCCATGGTTATCTCGCCACAGTTTATGTCTGGGCGGACTTGTATTATTGTCCGGGGCTGACCAATTTGCCGGCGCAAGAAATGCCGGATGATAAAACCCCGTCGTTCCAGCTCGTCTCCGCCCGTTCCGATCCATCGTTCTCCTCGTTGTTCACCACCACCGACACCCGGTAGCAATTCATCTCAACCGCCAGACATTTGAAAGAGAAGGGCGCTGGTGGCAGAACAAACACCAGCGCCTGTGGCGAGCCCACTCGAATTTTGGTAAGAATGCCAACTTGCGGGCCTAGTCAACCACAGCCCTTCTCTTTCGTCAAAGACGGGACGGAAACAAGCCGGTGACATTTCGGAAAACGACGAAGGTGACATAATTTTGCTCCCTAATCGCCATCAGGCTCCCTCTCGTTCTTGATGTCTTCGGGCGTTGGCTGGGGTGGCCTGGATAAAATAGAAACTAACTGCGAAATTGTAGACGAGGGTTTCGTTAGGACCGGCATTCGGAATAGTCAAGCCACGCACATGCATCTCTGATTGTGGGCGATTCGGGATTCATCGCTTGACGGCCAAAAGGGTTTCTGCCACTGCTCTGGCCCGCCAGAGTCGAATGCCCATGAATATTCCAGCCATCACAAAACGGGAGTCGTTGGCGGTGGAGGCTGGCGTGTCCAAGCTGGCCCGCGTGGAGTTTGCGCGGCATCCGCATCCCGCCTTGCTGAAGGAGCCGGCCCATTTCTGGGACGAGATTTTCATCGCCAACGAAGCCTATGTGCTGGGGAAGGTGACGCACCCGCGCATCCGCCGCAAACTGGCGTATGATGCCGCGTCGCACCGGCTTTTTCTGGAATACATCGAGGGGGCGACGTTGCATGAACTGGTGCAGGCGGGTGTCACCCGCTCGAATCCGGGCCGGACGCATCGTCTCCTGCAAAGCGTGGCGGAAACGGTGGCGGATATGCACGCCGGCATCTTTTGCGGACACCCGATCGTCTACAATGATTTGAAGAGCAAGAATGTGCTGGTGCCCGTGACCACGCCCGAGGAAACGCAGCTCATTGATTTTTCGCACTCGTATTTCGAGGGAAATCTGCCGCCCTTCATCGTAGACAAGAAAAACAACCCGGCGGGCACGGCCAAATATTCGGCCCCGGAGAAATGGGAGGGAGATTTCACGAAGGGTTTCAAGGGCGATGTCTTCGCCTTTGGCGTCACGGCTTATTATGCGTACACGGGAAAACATCCGTTCGACGGCAACAAGGCGCAAATTGAGCGGGCAATCCGGGAGGCGACGCCGCCTTCGCCCCTGAAACCAGGGCACAATCTAATCCGCAACACCGTGGTCATCATCATGGCATGCCTGGAGAAAAATCCCGACCGCCGACCTACCATGGAACAGGTAGCCCGGGTCTATGCCGATGCCAATTCCTTGTTTAAGTAAACCTGCGCCGATAGGTGAACCAACTTTAGGCCCTTCGCGTAAACCGCCAGAACCGCGCACCGAGACATGGTGGCCCGTGCGGCACGCACCTCCCGGTGCGTTCCAGACAATCCGCGTTCGGGATTTTCATCAGGTTCAAATGCCCGAAGGCTTTGCGTTTGAAATGTCGCGGACAAACTCTGTCACCAACATGTAACGCATGTCAAATTGACGGGGTGAGTGCCGATTTTTTATACTCTCATCAGTAAAGACAGTTTGAATATCCACCAAGTTGTTTATGGCGATTCTCCTTAAAGTCAAATGGATTGGGTCGCTGGTGAAAAGGGAATTCAAGTTCCACTTACGTTTTCAACAAACTTGAACCGGAATCGTTCCGCCTGAGTGAAGGTCAGGTGCCGATTCGAAGCTTTTGCGCCTGAATTCTAGAGTGAAAACTGTGGATTTTCCAAAAAAGAAGGCCGGCGCGAATGAATTCGCACCGGCCTTCGGCGATAAAAATATCAATTGAACGGCGGATAAATAATTCCCCCAACTGACTGACGGTAATTACCCATATCAGAAAGGCGTATGGCTGTGGCGCCACCGGTCTTGCTTAATTCGATTTCATTTTCGATGCTGCCAGTCAGGGGCGAGCCACCATTGATCACGGTTTGGGCGTTGAACACACCCATGAAGCTGCCGGACGTGTATTGGTCGCCCAATTGGGTCTTCGTGATGTCCTGGTCGGAGATTTTGCTGGGGTCAACGGGATGAACCAGAACTTCCAAACCCCACAACGGATAGAAGCCCAGGGTGATGGGTGAGTAGTCGTTGGTGCCAGAATTGCCATGAATGCCGGCGCTGGCGGCCGTCGGCCACATGCCGTTAAAGCTCATCACATTGTTCCAGTTGGCGCTGCCTACGCCCTTGGCGTCGGCGATTGAAAGATAGGCAATGGCCTGGTTGGCAGCGTTGCCATTGTTTAGTGAGTTCTTGATATCACCACCGGCAACATAGCCATAGCCCCAGTTCAGATTCGCATTGTTGAGACCCGCCGAACCGACAACGCCGTTGGGGGAGGCACCAAAGGCAGTTGCAGCAAGAATAGTGGGCGTATAGAACAAGTTATTTGTGTAGTCGTAAATATAGACACCTACCGTATTGTTATATTGATAATAATTGCCGGCGGTTTCGCAGCGGCGTGTACCGGAGTCCTTGGTGCGTTGCATCAGATAAACAAACGTGTTGGTGTCCGTAATTTTGCCCGACCAGGCTGCGAGGGGAATGCGTCCCTGCGGAATGCCGTATTCCAACTGTTCCCAAGTGACATTGCTAATGGTAGTCACTGCGCCAGAGGCTGCCGTTGATTTGGCTATGACAAAAGGCTGAACACACACCTGTTCTTCTACGAAATTGCCCTTCGCCGGATAGGGAGTGGCGACACCAGACGCATCGGAAAATCCGATGGTGGGACTGTTCGTGGAATAGGTGGCACAATTCCCGCCGGCTGCGCCATCAGCGTTCGGGAAGATGAGCTTGGTGCTTTGTTCCGTAGTCTGAATGCCCTGAATCGAGCCGGTGAAAAGGCCGTGGATGGTCAGCGTGTTGCCGCTGAGGGCCGTGAGACCGGAGATCGGGGTTCCCGTCATGGCCCAAGCGGCCGTGCTGGAGCTGAAGCTCGAACCGGCCCCGCCATGCGCTGCGTCGCCATAATAGACGTTGGGAGTGACGGTAAAGAGTTTTTGGCAGGCGGTATAGACGTTTGCGCGGAAGGCCGTGGACCCGGTGATATACACATCAACGTTGCCGGCCAGAAGCGACGGAGCGCCGGCCAAGCCGAGCGCCAAGGTTAGGAGCAGTGTTTTTTTCATATTATGTATTTTTGTTTTTGTTGATATTGTTTGGTAAATTATTTTGTTGGTTTCGATGGATTGGTTATTGGGCGGTAATGGTGTAGAATCTGGCATTGTCCGTGGTTGTATCCGTTATGGTGTGGGTTGCCGTATCACCACTCGTCAAGGAGGCAATGGCCGGCCAGTTGGTCATAGGCGTTCCAGAAGTCAGATTGTTGGTTCCACGAAGGGTGTAAGTGCCGTAGAGACCGGTCGTGTATTGGATGACGGTTAACGAACCCGAACGGGTGATGGAAGCCATGACAGCCGGCGAGCTCGGATACGCCACATAGGTCATCGCTCCATTCGTTGATAGTTCAAAATAGCCCAGCCATTTCCCCTTCTGCCCGTAAACGGTGGTGGGCGTCAACTGATAAAAATCAGAGCGAACTACCGCTCCCGAAGTGGTGAAATTGTTGAGCGTGGCATTTTCCGGATTGCCTGCAAATGCACCATCGAAATTGCCGCCATACGCGCCAGTCAGCGCATCGCCATAACTGCTGCCGTCCGGGTAATTGGCGTTGCCCGCACTGCTATCCTGTTCGACCACGGCAGTCGGCGTGCTGACGGGATATATATTGGCGTTTAATTGATCCAGCGCACCGGGCGGAATTGTCACCATGTTCGCGATCGTGCCTGATTGGACGCTGGATCTTTGTGCTATCCACGGGGAGGTCTGGCTGTTCAGGGAATCCCGGGCCTCGGTCACAAACAGCGTGTTGTCATTCAACCAGGTGAAGGCTGACCAACTGACACCGTTGGTGCCCACGGCGGCGAGTTGGGTGCCGGTGTATTGACTGATGGATATCCTCTGATTGGGCGTCGCATTGGTGAGCGTGGAAATCGGGCCCGCGTCAACGACCATGTCGTTCCCTCCCTTTCGGAAACATACCAACACATCCCCAACCGCATAATTGGTGATTGTGCCTGCCCAGACTCCGCTGGCGGCAACACTTGTGAGCAAGGCAATCAGTCCGACCTTTTTGTTTAGCATATGATTATATTTTAAATTTTTAACGGTTCAAATTTTCAATCTTCTCAACGACGACATATTAAAGATATTGCACCCGTCCAACCTCCATTAACCGGCCAGTCGCACTCAGTTTAACGACAGCCGCGGGACAGTCGGCCGGGGGTGGTCGCGCCTGCTCCAGCGGGCGGGTTTATCGCCAGCAGCTTTGGTGGGAAAATTTTTGGTCTCGCCAGTAACAGAAACGTAACGCTGGTTGGACCGTTGAAGCGCCCTCAATAGGAGGGACTTTTAGACACTGGAAAAGGTCGCGTGAGTGGATCCCGGACGATCAGCTCCACAACTGGCGATCCAGCGAGCGGTATTGAATGGCTTCGGAAATGTGGTCGCTCAGGATTTTTTCCGAGCCGGCCAGGTCGGCAATCGTCCGTGCCACTTTCAAGATTCGGTCGTAGGCCCGGGCGCTCAAATTCAAATCGGCCATCGCATTCTTGAGCAGTTCCTTGGTCGCCTCGTCCAGCGCGCAAAAATCTTTGAGTTCCTTCGGCCCCATCAGGGCGTTGCAGGTGATTTTCCGCTTGTACGCAAATCGCGCCTGCTGCCGTTTCCGCGCCTGGACGACGCGCTCGCGGATTTGCGCCGAGGTCTCGCCCGTGCGGTCCCCGGCAATCTCCCGGAATTTCACCGGCGGCACCTCCACGTGCAGATCAATCCGGTCCAGCAGCGGCCCTGAAATCCGGCCCAGATAATTTTGAATTTCGCGCGGCGAACTTTTCGATTCGCCGGGCATTTTGCCGTCCGGCGTCGGATTCATCGCCGCAATCAGCATGAATTGCGATGGAAAGGTCATCGTGCCCGCCGCGCGCGAAATCGTCACGCGGCCTTCCTCCAGCGGCTGGCGCATCGTCTCCAGCACGCTGCGTTTGAATTCCGGCAGTTCGTCCAGAAACAACACGCCGTTGTGCGCGAGCGAAATTTCGCCCGGCGTCGGATTGATGTTGCCGCCGAGCAAACCGGCGTCGCTCGCCGTGTGATGTGGCGTGCGAAACGGCCGCCTCGTCACCAGCGCCTGGCCCGGCCCCAGCAAACCGACGATGCTGTGAATTTTCGTTGTCTCCAGCGCCTCGTCCAGGGTCAGCGGCGGCAAAATCGTCGGCAGCCGCTTGGCGAGCATGGATTTGCCGGTGCCGGGCGGACCGATGAGCAGCGCGTTGTGTCCGCCGGCGGCGGCAATTTCCAGGGCGCGTTTCACGTTTTCCTGGCCCTTGACCTCGGCAAAATCCAGGTCGTCGTCGTGCGCCTGGTCGAATATTTTTGCAATGTCCACCTTTGCCGGCGCGATTTTGATTTCGCCTTCGAGAAAGCTCGCGGCCTCGCGCAAATTTTGCACCGGGATGACCTGCAATCCTTCGACGACCGCCGCCTCGGCGGCATTTTCCGCCGGAACCAGCACGCCGATTTTGCCGTCCGCGCGTGCGCGCAGAGCCACCGGCAAAACACCCTTGCACGGACGCACTCCGCCTGTTGACAATTGACCAACGCACGATCCATCACGAAAGACCAACGGTTTCATTGCATTTCATGCAGTTGCGGCATTATCCAACCCACCCCAAAACCTTCGGGGAACACCTTCGAAAGAAGCGTATTGATATGCACTTGTCAATGCCGCAACTCGCTCAACTGCTTGGGCTTGGATTCACCGCCACCGCCATCGAGAAATGGGAAAAGAACCAGAATCGGCCAACTGAACCCTACCGTTCCCGGATTGTGGAGTTTCTTGGGTTTGACCCGGATTCCAACAATTCAACAGACGGACTGCCTGTAGAGGATTTGCCGTAAGGAATTCGCCAAAGCGGCCGACCATGGCGTTTGGTATTGAGAGCGAAAAAGCCTATCACTAAAGGCCATTGTTGGGTTTTACACGGTTGAATTCACGTGAAATTAGGGTCAATTCTCTTTCGCCCGCTCCGGCTTAAAACTGGCGTATCCCGAGCCCACATTCCTCCAAATCGCAACCGCCGAAAGCAGATCCCGACCACCATGCGGACGCTTGGCGGTTATATCCAGGCCAAGCGCTATGAAAAGGGGCTTCATCCCTACCAAGTAGCGGGTAAAATGGGGATTGAAACGAAGCTAATTTCGGCTTGGGAAAGTGGCGGCAGCAAGCCCGATGAGAAGCAATGGCGGATGTTGAGCGCCCTGTTGTCATTCGACTCTGGAGTTGATTTGCAGAAACCTAACAGGTGATGTTTGTTGAGTTTTGCACAGTCAAAAGCGCAAAATGACGTCTTCTTGCCGAAGGCGCCAATGTCCACAGCTTGTGTCAAATCAGGCCGGTTCAGGTTGTACCGCTTAGAAAGTGGGAACCGTTCTCCCTGTTGATTCCCCTTTTTCTGTTTTGCTGGTTCACAATGAAAGCACGTAAGCACAAAGATCGTTAATCTCCTGCTTCGACAATTTGGAAGTCTCACCATGTTCATCGTGCGGATTACAGGTCGTCAGCACATCCCGAATGGTCGCCGCCGAGCCATTGTGCAGATAAGGGGCTGTGCGCCAGACTTCAATCAATGTGGGGGTGTAGAATTTATCCGTTGGCCGGTCGTACGATGCGCGGGTACCGACATCATGGGGGTGCAAATCCGTGTAAAGCCCCGGCACATGGCAATCCACACAACCAACCTTTGAAAAGATTTTTTTGCCGTGCTTTGCCGCCTTGGAAAGCTTTCCGTGCTCCAGATACGGACTTGGCACTCGCTTGAGGGATTTAAGATATTCATCTATTGAACTGGCAACTTCTTCCGGTTGTTTGGTGAACAGAATATACTCAATTCCGGCTCGCACAGCGGCTTCCGCATTGGCGCGCACACCGAGACTCATCGCTGGTGGGGTTTTGTGGGCGAGCAACAGGCTCTTGGTGTTTTTGGGATTGCCGAGACCATCGTTGGGTAAATCCCAATTCAAACCGTCTGCACGGGCATCCCCGGGATGACAACTGGCACAACTTTGCCATCCCTCCAGGCAAATGGTCGCATCGTTGAAATAGAATTCACCTTTGCGGGCGGCGCTCATTTCCACTTTCTTACCGAGCGGAATGGATTCAATGTTGCCATGTGGAGTCCTCAAATCAATCGCACTTAACGTGTCGGAGAAATAATTCGCGACATAGGCCGTGTTGCCGACAATGGTGACTGCCCGGGGTCCCAGGTCGCCTTGGGGCAAACGCATGCGTTCACGGGCGCCGGTAAGGAGATAAAGACCCTCATCAAGACCCGGTTGCCGCGCCAAATCAACCATGACGGAAGCCGGATTGGTGGTTAATCCGGCAATCAATGCCGGGAAATTGATGACGCTCACCTCATGTGTGCCCGCATGGGTGACAATCACCTTTGCGCTGTCGAATGACCAGGCTATCCCCCAGGGATTGGCCGCGCCGCTGTTTCTTGAATCCATCAACAAAGTGCGAACTGGCTCCATCCTGCCCAAGTCAATAATTGTCATTGCATTGACATTAATCCAACCGGATTGAACTTCGGTTGCTGCGACGTTGTAATTGCCGATGATGTGGGTAAGGATTGCGTATTTGCCGTCCGGTGAAATACGAATGTCTTTAAGGTCTATACTGCCGTTGGGCAGATGAAGCTCATTCACCACTTTCCCTTTGGCAACTTCAATTACGCTTACCACGGCAGCCACATTTTCCACGTCCGCACGGCCGGTTGGAAGCTGATTGGCCACCAGCAGATATTTCCCGTCTTTGGTGATGTCCGCCGCCACCGGTTCCCGCTGGACGGCAATCCGGCGCACTTCCCGTTTGGCCGCCAGATCAATCACGCTCACATCGTTGTTGAACTGATTGCAAACAAAGAGGGTTTTGCCATCTGGGCTGATGACCGGAGCCAGTGCGTTGTGACCGACGGGAATGGAACCCACCACCTTCCGTCTTGCAACATCCACCACGCAAACCCTGTTTTCCGGCGCGGCACAAGTGACAAACAATCGCGTGTTGTCTGGCGAGAGCGCCAAACCCGACGGTGATTGCGATACGGTGATCGTGCCCACAATCTTTCGGCTAACTGTGTCCAAGCATAATACCTGATTGGTCACGGCACAGGCAATGTAAGCTGTATTTCCATCGGAGGTTGCAGTCAAAGCACACGGTGAAAGCCGCGATCCTTCGCCTGTCACAGAATGAGCGAGCGTCATTGCCGCTGCAAACAGCAAGAGGATTGCAGCCTTCAAAAGGGACGGAATTTTGCCAGCAGAGATTCTCATTGGCCGTTCATCTGCTTCAGTGGGTTCGGGTCGGGGCCACCAACAGTCTGGCCAGGAAGTTCCAAGTCATCCGTCCCTCTGGCTTGTGATGTCTCAACAGATTTCGAAGCCGACAATAATGGAGAACTGGACGTTTCCGTGTCAGCCAAGAGCGCGCGATACGCATTCCAAGTCGGAGCCAATCGCGATGCTTTTGCATAACATTCCGACGCTTCTTTCAGGCGTCCAGCTTCCTTCAGGCAGTTGCCCCGCAGTGAAAGAAAAACCGCCAATTCTTCGGATGCGGTCAATGATTTCAAAAAACCTTCCCTTCGAATTTCCTCATCGGTAACCGGGAAGGGCCATTGCTTAAAATGTTCATCATCATAGCGATTCATCCCTTTGCTGGTGGCCTCCACGTCAAAATAATCCACATTGCTCTCCCAACGAATAAAAAGATGTGCTTTGGTCGCAACCAATTTAAGCGGATAACCCAGCCGCCGGCCGATGGCGATATACAAAATCGGCATTGAGCTACAGGTGCCCATTCTTTGCCCCTTAATCAGACCATTCAGGAAAATGTCTTGGGAGTTGGCAAAAAACCTGTCGTTAGGATCAATTTGTCCAGGTGACGTGATTCGATCGGGATTGTAGCGAACGCCAAAGTCCTCATACACTACAACGGCCATCATGAGCATTCGGAAATACCCTTCTGAATTATAGAAATCTGCCGGATTATCCCGAAATCGGTGAAAATTCCGCGCGGTTTCTGCTTGTACGTGTCCAGCCCACTTATCGAGCGTATCCAAGTAATCTTCGATCCTCATCTCTCCAGCACCAGGCAAGCCTTGTGAACAGAGCAAGTTCACCAGCGCAATGTCACATTTTTCAAGTTGGCTGGGCTGCAATGTCAGAAGATCTTCCAGTTTTTTTGGGGTCGTTGCTGAGACATATTGCTGCTTCTCTCTTGGCGTGAAGATTGGAAGATATTTGCGCCAATAAGTTACAACAAACACGCTTCCCGCTAAAGAAATAAACAGAATAGCGATCCAGAGATTTCGCAATCCTGTGCTGGGGTTCTGAGGTTTTTCCTTGCGTGTCACTAATTTCGAAATGTGGATTTTTGCTCTTGCTTTCATGGCTATTACCAGTTGGTTGTAAAGTTATGAATCAAGGTTTTTTAAACTGGCATATTAAAAGGTGAATTTCATACCAATTCGATTCATTCGTTCAAATCCATAACGTCACTTTTCCAGGACTGATCGTTTCGTGTTGCCTACCCCTTTTACTAAATTGCTGTTTTGGAAAGAAGTGGATTCGGGGAGATTTATTCTGTCCACTGTTTCGGGATCAACCCTTTTTGGGATTGGAATCGGAACTCCCCGTAGTCAATGAGAAGACAAATCGATGGCCTAACTTTTCGATTTATTTCAACAAGGTCAAGTCCTTTACGCTGGGCTAAGTCCAAGGCTTCTGCAAGAGTGAACACCCCGATTGTTTCACCTTCCTCATTGCGTATTTCAACTTGATCTGCCGATATTCTACCGTTAACTCTCACCTTAACACACGGCGATTTTCTTTTCCCAACGTCTAATAAATTCTTGCATCCTAGAGGCAGGAGATAGCTTCTCTTCTTAGGATTTGGTTTAATAGACATGGCTTAACCGCAATTTGGTGGTGGGGGCATTGGATCCGGTGCCGAGTTCATACAGGTAACAACTAAAAACCAAATGTTGGCACGAAATCCCATCCAATCAAAACTGAGTTTTACCGCTGTACAACTGTTGACGATAGAAAAAAAGCCGCCAGCATTCTTGCATTGCTGGTTTGCTCTTGCCCATTCTTGCTTGTTACATCCTCTATATTGTGGTGTTGGCATTAGACCATACCTGCCATCAGGATCAATATTCTGCAACGGTTGATTTTTTACGAACTCATAAAGATTCGGCCCTTCCTGTTTCTCGAACGGCGGCGGCGCCTGGAGTGGACGTAATTCAAGATTATCCAGTCCAGGCAATGCAAGTCTCTCGCGTTCTAAATCTCCACACGGATCTCTATTCAGCCACCGCTGCATGCAGGGATCGTAGAAGGCGCTGGCGTTACAAAGGCTGACCCAATAGGCCAGTAATGCCACAATAATTAGAGCCGTATTCGTTTTTGCCTTCATTTCAATCTCTGCTTTGTCGCGTTGCCGAAAACTGCCGTTTTGGCGTTCCTTGTGTTGGCCCCAGCTCGCACAAACAACCAGCATTTGTTCACCCAATCAAACCTACATCGTTCACCGCCAAACTAAATTGGCACTTTTCTAGGACTGACCCTTTCCTGGGAGTGCGGCCAAACAGCCCAAATCACATAATCACATAACACCCATCCACAAAATCAAGCAAGTCCCAAAAACTAAACATATCACTTTTCTAGGACCGGCTCATTCACTGGAGACGCCACTGATTTGTGCGGAGTCTCTATGTTATTGGTCTGGAGCGGGAAATATTTCCCGTATTTGAATACCTTATTCACCGCGTCTCTCAAATCGTTGGGGTTCTGACGAGCATTGAAAAGTTTGTCAAACGTAATTATGTCGTTAGTCAAAGCTGTCAGGTCCTGACGTTCGGCCAGATCACGTAAGTGCCATGAATACCGAGAGAATGGAAATACATACGTTTCGTAATCCCTCACAATCTGCCATTGGCAACCAACATAGAAACCCAAACAGGCTGCCACCAGAAGCGAGGCTGAAACGATCAACCTCGTTCTGCCAGCTTGGGTCGTTGATACCGTAGATTTAGCTGAATCTTTCATTCGACATTGCATACTTGATGATTTGGAAGAAAGGAGGACCGCCGATCATAGAAGTTAAGCGTGCCAACTGGGATTCTAGCCAGACGCTCTTGCGGAGTAAGCCTTAAGATTTTCCAGAACGTCAGATTGGCAATTACCGCCTGGAGTTTCCAATCAAGGGGCTGTGCCAATGATTCCAAAACTGGGCTGCTGCTGTTAAGCCGCAACCCCACCGGGCGCTGCTCTAAGCCAAACTGTACTCGGAGCTTCTTGAGTTTGAGCATAGATTCTCTCACTCGCATGTTCAGAAAATCGGACCAGTCCCACTGGGCCCAGGTCCGGGGGGATAGGCGTACCAACTTGGATTCCATCCAGGCGCTTTTGCGGAGCAAGCCTTAAGGGCGTCCAGAACATCAGATTGGCAATTACTACCTGGCAAGCTCATTCCCGCACCTGTCGGATGTTGTTTCAAGCAATCCGACATGTCCTTGTCTGACTTACATTGGCCATTACTATTTGGATCCTGCATAACCGGGTAGCGCTTGCCACCGGGATCGGGATCGCAAGGGCCTTCTCTTAAATCGCAGTGAGTAAACAGTGAAATACCAAAACTTCCACGGACAGGACGGCAGCACACTGCCCAAAGTCCCTCCGCATCGGCCAAATCAATTGGAGAATTCAAGACAAAGAGAAAATCCTTTGCGGTTGGACGCAGAAGTTCATATCTGGGACGCACTCTTGCAAAAAACGCACCTTCGCTAATAGGGTCTCTATTTAGCCACCGCTGCATGCAGGGATCGTAGAAGGCACTGGCGTTACAAAGGCCGACCCAATTGGCCAGTAATGCCACAACAATAAGAACCGTATTCGATTTCATTTAAATTCCTGCTTTGTCGCGCACTATGCGATTTGCGCCCGAATTCCGTTTTGCCTCTTTCGTGTGCTGGCCCCGGCTCACACAATCACCCAACACCCATCCACCAAACCAAGCGAGGCCAACGAACGAAATTGCCCGTCTCAACTCCTGTCCCTTTCAATCCCCAAATATCACTTTTCTAGGACCGCCCCTGCACGCTGGCGCTTTATCCACTATTCGCCAGGCATGAACGTGGCTTTGCCTCCTGACTTCTCCACGGATACACAATGCCTGCCACCCACGGGCAGGGAATCGCCCTTCCTTTCAAACCAAACGATCCACTTGCGTCCGGTTGAATCTGCTTCCACGCTCACGCGGTAGTCTTCTATCTTCCTTCCAGTTTTTGCAAATTCCTCTTTTGCCACCTCGATGGCCTTTGATTCCGTGATCATTGGGGAAACCTCTTGTCGTTTAACGCATGATGTGCATATAAAGGCTGCTACGAATAACACGTATAAGCCAACGCAAATAAATTTGATACAAGGCTTTTTCAATTGCATTTCTCCTTCTTCATCTGCTCATTGTCTCGGTCAATACCTTGCTGAATAGCATCTTTATCCGCCTGCGACGGACAATTTTTCAAAAGATCTTCACGACATTTCTTACCAGCTTTGTATGCCTTACACTCACTTTGACGTCGAAATTCTTCCCAGCCATCTCCACCGACAGGTTGAGTGCCATTTTTCTGTCCCTTGCACACATCGTCACCAAATTGCTTCAGGTAATCTTGCAAATGGCTATACTCATGCTCACCTGTGCATTTTCTGTCAGGCCCTCTATTTTTATTCTGGATTGTTAGTTTGCCATTGTAGCAGATGAGGGTGTTATCGTTCGGGTCCATTGGCGGGTATGAAGTCGGAGCTATAACGAGTCCAAAATGATCAAACCAGATGATTGGATCGTTTCCCAAAAATTCATACAGGTCGATTCCGCCTCGTTCCCCGATGGGATCACGATTTAGCCACCGTTGCATGCAGGGATCATAGAAGGCGCTGGCGTCCCACAGGCCGACCCAATGGGCCAGTAATGCCACAACAATTAGAACCGTATTCTTTTTCGCTCTCATTTCAATCCCTGCTTTATCGCGTTGCCCAGAACTGCCGCCTTGGCGTTACTGCGTGTTGTCCCCAGCTTACACAAGTACCCAACACATATCCACCAAATCGAACAAAAGCCAACAAACCGAAATTGTCACTTTTCTAGACTGACCCTTTCACTTTCACAGCTTTTTCCAACTGCAAACGGGCGGACAGCAGAACGTATTCTTGCAGTGTCTTCAATTCCTTGGGCCAATCGCGGCGGGAAACGGCCTTAAATCGTTCCCTCAGTGTCTGCTCAAGAGATGCGTTGACTTCGGCATGTGGAAACAGAGGAGCGCCGAGTTCAGCATCAAACCTGTCGGTGGGCCGAAGCTTTGCTTCATCCAGGTGGAGATCAGCCGCCGATTGTGTCCAAACGTCGTGAATCACTTCCTTCGGGAACTCTGATGTCTTGAAGTATTGTTCGTAGATTTGGTCGAAGGGAAGACTGGGGCGCTGTTCTATCTTCCGATGGCGAAGCCTCTCAGGGAGGAACACGGAAAGGATGCCGTATATCGCACAGAGCGAGACAATGACAATCCAACCGAAGCGCTCCATCGGCGGCATAGCGCGCAATGCTTCCCACCGAATGCCAAACCCGAGACCGCAGATTGCGACAATCACTATCGCAATCACGAAAAAGCGTCTGAAAGACCAGCTTGTCATTTTAGTAGGAGTTTGAGTCTCCTGCACATGTCCCGGCACAAGCGGCCTCCGCTCCGGCGAGGTATAGTCCGTAAACTGTGGTGATGGGTGCCAAGACTCGCCCGGCTATACGGAGACCGTTCGCGCCCGATGCAGCCGTGCCACCTCCCAAACCCAATGCACTCAGCAATGATGTAAATCGACTGCCCATCGTGGGAAAACCAAGCAATTTTTTTGGAATAGGACCCAAACACAAAGCGGCTCCTTTGCCCAGGTTGTTTAACGGGTCCTTGGACTGGATGCAATTTGCCATGCAACTAAGGAAATCAAGCCCGTCTGGATCGAGATTGTCCACCGGATCATTCATAACCGGCTCATAGAGATTAGGGCCAACCGAATTGAATCGTTCGGCTGGAATTCTGCTCAGGTGTATAAACGTGGTGAGTTCAAGCCCTGAGTTGCGTTCTATCTGGCGATGGGAATTGTAAACCAAGCTCCCGTAATCTCCCAAAGGGTCTCTATTTGGCCACCGTTGCAAATTCGGGTCATAAAAGCGGTAGAGGTAGTAATAGAGGCCCGAATTCGCATTCCATTCTTTGCTCGAAAACTGATACACGTTGACACCAGCCAATGGCCCGCTCATTGACAGCGTGTTTCCATACGGGTCGTAAAGGTATTTTGCCACTATCGCCTGACTGCCATTGATCAGCGCGGTGATGTTCCCATTGCCATCCGCGTGATAGTAGGCATTACCCAGTCCGGAGTCCGAAGCCAAAAGTCCAAAGTCGGTCCGCGCCAGCAAACCTCCAATTCCACCGGCGCCCTGCAATGTTCCGCTCAAATCATTGCCGCGCGTGTAAGTGATCAGCGGCAGGTTGTTCATATCCCGTTCCTGAATCACTAGATTGCCATCGTAAATGTAATGCACCTCGTTGGTTTGCTGCCACGCGCTGCTTGACCAGGTGTAATCCCGCTCGATCCGCCGGCGCATCTTGCCATCATATACAAACTGGCTCTGCCAGACATTGGACACCGTGACACTGATCAATTCATTCTCGTCGTCATAGGCAAAACTCCGGTTGCCATCGCTGAGGAGATTCCCGTTCAAGTCGTAGTTGTAATTGACTGTCGCAGGCAGATTCACCGTCACCGTATTGGTATCCATCCGCCCGTAGGAATCTTTGGCCACCGCGGTGAATATGTTCATCCCATTCGCCAGCGAATACCCACCCCTCGCAAACGTAGCATCACGGTAAAGATTGGCGGCCAGATTGTTCACCATCACATTGGTCGCGGGACTCGTGGTGGTTCCGGTGACCGTGAGTGTGCCACTATTTGTTTCGATGGTCAGCTCATTCAGGTTGTTCACGTTGAACTGTTGCACCAAGGCGTTGTTCGTCCGCTGATTCAGATTTCCCGCCGCATCATAGGCATAGCCGAATTGTTCTTGCAGCCGGCTGGGCGCGCCGCCAGATTCCTTGCCGATGGCTTTTTTCAATTCACCCATGTTGTCGTAGGTGTAATTGACGGAATCGCCCAGCGTCCTGACCGCGTTCGTCCGCTGATTGGCCTGATTATAACTATAGGCGTACGAATCTAGATTCGAGGTGCCGGAATTCAGAAGCTTTGTCGAGGTCAATCGTGCCACGCTGTCGTACGTGTTGGCGATGTAAGCGCCACCAGGCAGGGTTAAATCGTCCACCCGTTGCTGTCTGGCCGGATCGTAGACGTAGCCAAACGCGCCGGCGGGGGAAGTGATGCCGGTCAGGCGCCGGGCTGAATCATAGCCGTAGCCTTGATTCCACACCGCCCCGTTGGGCTCTTGCAAGCTCAATCCGGTCCGCAACCGGCTCTGGTAGGTGTAATTCACCGTATCATTGGCCCACGGGCCATCTTCGCTTAACAACTGACCCGCAGTATCGTAACCGTAACCCGTCGTCCCGACAGCGTCAACCATGTTCGTCAGGCGATTGACCGCGTCATAAGCTAAACGGATGGCCGGACTGACGGGATATGTAACATTTGTCAGATTGCCAACAGCATCGTAGCTGTAGGTCGTGTTCCCCCTGGCGACGCTCCAGCGGTTGGTCAGGCGATTGTCGGGATCGTATTGATAGATGAAGATGTTTGTACCGAGAGCATCCACCTTGTTCGTCACCCGGCCATATTGATCGTAGCCCCAGGTGGTCGTCTGGCTCTTGCCGTCGGTGAGCGTGAGCAGGTCGCCAGTGCCGTTGTAGACGAATTTGTTCGTCGTCACACCCACGTACACCTCGTTGGTTTTGCGGTTCGCGGGGTCGTAGCCGTAAAGCACCACATTGCCGATTTGGTTGGTATAGCTGGTCGGGCCGGGCACGTTGAGGGTGTAACCGAATTTCTCCACGCCGTTATCCGGGTAACTGCGGGTCAAAATCCGCCACACAGCATCGTAGGTCGTGTTGATGCTGACGTTGTTGGCATCCACGCTGTTGGTGAGCCGGTCGTTGATGTCGTAGGCATTGGCAGCGACCATGCCAACGGTGTTGCTGATGGTCGTCATCAAACCCTGATTGTTGTAGGTATAACTGGTGACAGCCCCAGAAGTGTCCGACCGCTGGGTCAGTTGTCTGATTGAGTTGTAGGTGTCGGTGACCGAATAACCGTCGGGGTAGATGACGCTGGTCAGATTGCCCTGATTGTCATGGTTGAAGTAGGTGACCTGGCCCGAGGCGTTGGTGATGGCATACAAAGCGCCGCAGTCGCAATAGGCGTAGGCGGTCGTGTGACCCAAGGCGTCAGTTTCCGATATTTTCTGGCGGATGGCATTGTAGCCGTAGGAATTGGTGTGTCCCATCCGATCCACGATCTGGACCAGATCAAGATTGTTGTAAGTGTAGGAGATGGACGTGCCGTCGGGATAAGCCACACGGGTCAGGCGTTGCAGCGCGTCCCAGATGTTGGTGACGGTCAGTCCGCGCTCGTCGGTATGGGTATAGACCAGGCCGTTGGTATAGGTGTAGGAATTTGTGGAAATGCCGATGACAATTCGCTGGGCCAGATAGCCGTTGGTTCCGTAAATATTGGTGGTGACCAAACCATCGGGCTGGGTGATGCTGGTGGGCTGTTCGTTGGTGTTGTAAGTGTAACTGGTCACTTCACCCAGTGCATTGGTCAGAAAGAGGACTTGATGGTTGGTGTCGTAAGCGTAGGCGGCCTGAACGACGCCATCCGGGCCGATATGCCGGAGCAAATCCATTCCATTCGCTGAATACACGTAACTGTTCGTGCGGTTGAGAACGGTTCCGTTGATGGAATAGGTGCTGATGATGTTGGTGCGATTGCCAAACTGATCCACCTGATACAGTTCATACCAGTCCGAACCGTCGGGCAACACCTTGATCTTCAATGAAGGGAATTGTGACGTGCCCGCCAAATTAAAACCAAGTTTGCCGGGATAATCATACCAAGTCATCTTGCCTGGAGTGCTTCCACCATCCGGACTGGGTTCACGCTCCATGGAAAGGCTGTGTGTCTGCATGTTGTCGTTACCCGGATTCGAGGCCTGATTCCAATGCCGCAAGCGGGCGACTGCGAAATCGTTCGCAGTCAACGCCCCCTTTTGCCAATGCGAACTGGAGGAGGCCAGGAATTGGGTGGAAAGATTGTCAAACTGCTGCCGGCCCCAGTAAAAGCTATTGGCTAGTTGCATGCCATCATTTACACGACTGATGTTGTACCAGTCCGGGTTGTCGAGCCTATTAGTACCCTGCGCATTATCAGCCGGGCGGTTGGTGGGCACGTTATCGGTATCCGTGTAGGCTACCGGCACCAAAGGAAGCCCCTCTGGGACATAATAAAACATCTGGTGGCTGCCGTTTGGCTCGGTGACCACAACAAACCCCCCTTTTATAATGGAGTATTCCTGGTAGAAGCTGGTTGTGCCGTAAGGGGTGATCATATTAGTCAAAGCATAATTATCAAAGCCCGATACAGCATTGTAAGCGAAGGAACTGGTGAGGCCAGCCACATCCACCACGTTGGTCAAGGTTTCATCCCCATATCTGAAAGTGACCGTATGTCCGTAGGGATCGTTAATCTGGCTGATCACAAAGGTGCCGACGTAATTAGTCGTATATTGCGGCACGCTCAGGCCTGTGTAATAAAGGGTGTTGGTTTTGCCGTCAGCATCAATGACATAATTGAGAAGAAGGAAGTTTTCGCTATTGGTCGTATAGATAAAAGTTGTGGCCCGGCCGCGGCTATCCATTTGTTGGGTTAACATATAGAGCGGGGGGTAGTCGTTCTTAGGCCCCGACCAGATCAGCCCATAAATATCTTTCGCGCCGGAAGGATGCAAGACGACGAAATTCGTGATATTTCCACTGGCATTGGTTTCGGCCAGCAAACGTGTATTCGTGTCAGGATCGGGAACGGCGCCGTCAAAATTTGTGTAAATACGCTCACCACCACCAGGGGGACAAAGCGTCGCAGTGTCGCCATCTAGCAAGACATAGGAACTCCACGAACAGTTCCAGTTGTCACCCATGGTGAAGATATTGTAATCATAACTTTTACTATTAAAAGAATCGTACGGATCTGTGAAATTTCCGTATTGTGCCGAGTAAAATATTTTGAATGAGATTCTCGGCCCGGTGGCCGGTTGATAAGCCAGCGGCTCGTCCGCCAGACAGAGATCAACCCAGGGTTCCCTGACTGTCCAGATAGGCATACCGCCAGGGGAAGTGGAACAACCTCCCGGGCAACTATTACCTTGATTTTGAACTATACCCCTTCCGCCACCGCCACCGCCACCGCCACCGCCACCGCCACCGCCACCACCACTGCCACCACCACTGCCACTGCCACCGTTACCGCTAACACCGCCAGAGCCACCGCCAGTACCGCCAGTATGACCAGAGGAGGTCATTGGGGCAGCGCCACCATTGCCAGCACCGCCAGGACCTGCACAAGGACATACTGTGGGATCGTTACAACATGGAGGTTTTGTAAAACCACTAGGGAAGCACTTTCCGAAAATTTGGGCTGATTCAGCCTGGCTCAGGCTTCGCCAGCCGTTGGGCATTTGCCAAGCCAGCACTAGAAATCGCCCACTGGCTTCGGCGTTGATCACTTCCGCCTTCAACCATCTGCCCATCCGAAAAGCCGGGTCTTCCACCTTGTACATATCCCCATTTTGCGCAACAATGGCCACATAGTGGTTTTGCTTTTCATGCACCACGGAAGGCACCACCAATTCGTCTTGTCCGGCCGGCCGTTCCACTGCCACCAAGTTCAGATGGTTTGATTCGGCCATTTCCTCCAGCCGGGCCAGCGAAAAGCCGGTTTGAGGCGCCGGGATCTTTATTAACTGCCTGAACTCATTCGTGGGGGACAACGCTTCCGCCACTGCGGCGAGAGCAATGGTACCGCACCGGTTGGCGAGCTGCGGGGACTTCTGCGCGTATTCGTAAACCTCGTGAGATTGGTTATACTGGCGCTGAAACCGGGGCGGAAGCGCCCGGCCTTGGGTTTCATCGAACAGTTCCCGCATGATTCCCGGCTGGCCAAGCTTGGAAAGTAAATGCAGGTAATTCACCAGTGCACTGTCAGCGACCAACTTTCCCTTGCCGTCAGTCATTTGTTTGGTGGCTTCCCAAGCCGCCTGCCAATGATTCAGGGCCAGGGTGGTATACCCGTTGCGCTGGTAGTATTCGGCCAGTTTGGTGCGCAAGGACGGCACCCACGGGGAATCGGGATGGGCCTTGATAAAAGCTTCCAATCCGCCAACCGCTTCGCCCAGCTTTTGGCCACGGTCAATGCCCAGGGCTTCCCAAAGTTCCCGGGACTCCGTCTCGCTGGGCGTGGCCGCCCCCAGCCAGAGCAGGGGCGCGCCGCCCAATCTGGCATGGCTGAGTTTGCCGGCATATTCTTCCGATTGTGTTTGTGTTTCTGCCAACAATGAGGCGGCACTGGCCAGCCACAAGGTGGTGGCCAGGTAAAACGCCGGGGAAAGCTTGCTCCAGAATGACCTGATAACCGTGTTCATTTTCATAGGTGCTTAAAAATCCCTTTATGGAATGATTGAATTATTCGCGGGCTGCGTGATGAGCACTTTCAAACCCAGATCGCCCTGGATATTCCAGCCGATTTCGCCAGTGTCCACCCGTCCATTGCCATTGGCATCTTCCAGGTAATCCGGGATACCGTCACCGTTCGTGTCCAGCGGATCGCCATTGGCATCAGTTGCGGCGTAATGGAAGCCGATGCAGACGGTGTTGGTGCCTTCAACCACCTGATTGGTCGTAACGGTGTAATGATAAAGGCCGACCAAGTTCGCATTCGTGCTGCCCTTGTGGATCAGCGGGCTATTGGTCGGCTGATAGAAGTTGCCCAGGGTGCCGGATTGATAGGCCAGACTGCTGGCTGATACGATGTCAAATGCGTTGGTCGGATACAGCCGGCCGTTGCAGTTGAGGTAGGCGTTGTAGCCGTTGGTCAATGTGGAAGTGGTGATGGTGCAGGTGTCGAAGTCATTGTTAAAGGCCTGCCAGACGGGGCTTGAGGGTTGAGGCAGGTTGACGGTGGTTCCAAACACCAGATTATTGGACAGGGTGATCGTGGACGAAAGATTGGTGGCAAAATTGGCGATGACGGAGTAATAAAACAGGTTATTCATCAGTGTCACCGTCCCTCCGGCACCACAGCCCACCGCCGTCCCGCACTGCATAAATTGATTGTTCTGGACGTTCACCGTGCCCGAACCAAAAATGCCGACGCCGGCATATGACAGCCGCAAAAACGCATAACTATTTGTCTGTCCGCTTCCGGCGGAAAGATATGTCCCGCCGTTGGCATTGCTTGGATTGCCGGTGCTTCCGGGAATGGTTTCGCCCACGGAATTGTCATTCTGGGAGGTCAAGACGGCCAGGTCGGCGGGGCCGGTCAAACAGACCAATGGCCCGTTCAACGTCAATTGTGCCATAGGTTGATTGGTATATTTGATGATTGCCCCGCCTTCGATCGTCGTGACCCCGTATAATTGGACGTTTGTTGGTATGTAATACGTGGTGTCGGACTCGAATGTATAATTGGTTAGTGAACCCGAGAGAACCACGGTAGCCCTGACCACCAGGATCGCATTGGAACTAATCGTGTTACCCCACACGTTGCTCACCAGTACTGAATAACTGCCCGCCTGGGCTGATTGCACATTGGTCAGGGTTAACGAAGTATTTGTCGCTCCCATCGAAATGTTCGTTCCGTTAAGCCGCCAGTAATAGAACAATGGTGGTGAACCGCCGGCCACCACGGTAAATGTCGCCGTATCGCCACCAGAGACCGTCTGGCCGACCGGTTGCGTTGTGATCGTCGGCGGCCCCGGCACGATCAGTACGGCGTTGGAACTGGTCACGCTGCCGTAGGGACCGGTAATGATGACGGTATAATTGCCCGCGTTGTTCACGGTGACGTTGGTCAGCGTAAGCGAACTGACAGTGACCTTCCGTATGACATTATCCCATGTATCCGCGATGTACAGATTACCAAAGCCGTCCACGGCCACGCCCTCGGGGTTGTCCAGACCGGCATCGGTGGCCAAACCGCCATCGCCGGTATTATAGCCTCTGTTACTATTGCCCGCAAACGTGGTGATGATGGCGTTGAAGATGCCGCTGTTGTCCACTTTACGGATGCGGTTATTGTATGAATCCCCAATGAACAGATTGCCGGAGGCGTCCACGGCCACACCGTTAGGCCAATACAGTGTGGCTTCGATGGCCAAGCCGCCATCGCCGGAATAGCTTCCAGATTCGTCGTCGTTGCCGATGTAGGAGCCCGCTACGGTCATGATGATGCCGTTGGTGTCCATCTCCCGGATGACATTGTTGTCCGTATCCGCAATGAACAGATTGCCGGAGGCGTCCACAGCCACAGCGCCGGGGCCATTCAGGGAGGCATCGGTGGCCAAGCCACCATCGCCGGTATAGCCTACATAGTAGTTGCCCCCCGCCACAGTGGTGATGATGCCATTGGTGCCCACTTTGCGGATACCGTTGTTCCCTGAATCCGCAATGAAAAGATTGCCGGAGGCGTCCACGGCCACACCAGAAGGGCCCTTCAGTTTGGCATCAGTGGCTGGGCCATTATCGCCGGAATAGCCCGATGTGCCACAGCCCGCCACGGTGGTGATAATGCCGTTGGTATCCACTTTGCGAATGCGGTTGTTCCCTGAATCCACAATGTACAGATTGTCGTACGTGTCCACGGTAACGCCGGAGGGAGAAGAAAGCTCGGCACTGGTCGCAACACCGTTATCGCCGGAATAGCTCCCGATGCCATTGCCCGCCACGGTGGTAATAATGCCGTTGGTATCCACTTTGCGAATGCGGTTGTTCCCCGAATCCGCAATGAACAGATTGCCGGAGGCGTCCACGGCAACGCCGCCAGGGGCACACAAGCTGGTATTGGTGGCCAAGCCGCCATCACCGGAATAACCAGGGCTGCCATTGCCCGCCACAGTCGTAATAATAAAGTTGTTATTCGGCAGATTGGTGCCATTCAACTGCCATTGGAAAGTGAATGGGCCGGTGCCGAAAACCCCCACGCTGAACGTCACATTGCTTCCCGGACTCACAGTCACATTCGTTGGTTGCATTGTGATCGTCGGCGGCACAAATACTACCAACATCGTATTGGAACTGGTCACACTGCCTGCCGGGTTGGTCACCACCACATAATAATTTCCGGCATTCAGATACTGGACATTGTTGAGCGTCAGCGAGGCATTGGTCTGGCTGGCCAGCGTTGCCGAGTTGAAATACCACAGGTATGCCAGTGCCACGCCGGTTGCTGTTACACCAACGGTCGCATTACTGCCCAGAATTACCAACTGATTAGTGGGTTCAATTGTGATCGCCGGCGGCGCCATCCAGGGGGTTTCTCCGTTGTCCACCAAACCATTGCCATTGACATCTTCCCAATAATCAGGAATTCCATCGCCATTGTTGTCCAACGGGTTGCCATACTGATCCACCGACACATAGTGGTAACCCAGGCTCACAATGTTGGTGCCTTCAATAACCTGATTGGTCGTGACGGTGTAATGATACAGGCCCACTTGATACGCCGTCGTGCCGCCCGCGTTGATAAGGGGACTGTTGGTGGATTGATAATAATTGCCCAAGGGGCCGGTTTGATAGGCCAGGGTCACATTGTTCACCACATCGTGTGCGTTGGTGGGATACAGCCGCCCGCTGCAATTCAGGTACGCATTGTAGCCGTTCGTCAATGTGGAATTGGTGATGGTGCAACTGTCAAAATCATTGTTGAACGCGTACCATGCGTTGGCGCTCGAAGGATTCAACTGCACCGACAAGACGCCCCAAGCCAGTGTGTTAGAGAGTGATAATAAGCCGTTGCCGGAGGCGTTGATCACCGAACGGGCAAACAAATTGTTCTTTAGCATCAGCACCGCGCCGTTGGTCCCGCCAAGGGTATTGGCCCCGCTCCAAAACTCACAGTCCTGCACCAGTAGGTTGCTGCACGACGAGGCGGCATAGTCATAAAGATGAATTCCACCCCCTGCCGGGCAGGTGAACTTGGTGAACCAATACTGGGCAGAGGGCATCGCACTGGTATAGGCAGGGAGCACGGCAACGCCTGAACTGTTCGTCCCCTTCAACGATACGGGCTGTTCCTGAACCGAGGCATACCGGACAAACCAGTTGGGAGATCCCGGCGATCCGATCGAAGTGATTTTGCTGCGGTCTTGCAGAAGGAAACCGGCTTCGTTGCAGGTGGCGATAGCCACACCGTTGGTCAGGGTCAACGTCGCATTGGTCATTGCCCACTGGTCAGCGATGTAATCAATCGGGTCGTAGTGATAACCCAAATCCGGCGCCGCCTGCGTGTCTCGGGCCGCTTGCGGATTGAGGTTCGTGTTGACGGAAACAGTCGTGTTGGTCAACCAGAGTGGTGGATGCGTGGTCTTTTGGGCCAAGGCCGCCAGCAAGGCCGGGTCTATGTCGGCCGAGCCCGCATTTGTAAAAGCACAGCCATTGGTCAGATAGTAATTGCCGGCTCCCACGGATTGGAACGGATTAAAAGTGTTCGTGACTGCACCTCCCCCAAATTCCGGACAGTTGTAGAAGCCGTTGGTACCGCCGGATATTTGATAGGTTAACGAGCCGCTGGTGTAAGTGTTGGTCAAATGGCTTACGTTGGCCATCAAACAGTTGGTGAAATTCAAGGACACCACCTGGTACGGGGTATCTTGAACCGTTGTGAGGTAGGAACTGCCACTGAACGTTGAGTTTTGAACGTCGAGGCTGCCGGCGTGCAGGTTGTTGAAATTCGTTTGCACATTGGCAAAGAGCATATTCCTCAGATAGGTGCCGTTAATGCCACTAACAGAAAATCCGTTTAGACAATTCACAATCTGGCCGTGGTAAAAATAAAGATTGTAGGTACTACTCGCTAATGAAACCGCCTGCTTGGCATAGGCAATGCGGAAATTGGAAATCGTCGATGTTGTGCTAGGACTGTTAATCTGCAAAGCGGGGTTGGCATAATAATAATTGGTAGGATTGCCGGTGGAACCACTGATAATATCGCCCACCGAATTGTCATCCACAGCCGTGAAAATCACCGGGCGATATGCGCTCGCCAGCCAGTTGATCTGCATGGGAAAGGCGTAAATCGTTACTGTCGCCGAGGCGTTGCTGGCGTATTTGAGCACCGCTCCGCCTTCAAAGGTGTTGGTGCCATACAGATTCACTGTTCCGCTGATGTAATAAGTTGTATCGCCCCGAAACGTGTAGTTGGTTTGGGTGGCCATGGTGACATAATCCAGCACCAAACCCCGGACTTGGGTGGGCGCTTGGGCCACTTGTTTGAACTGCCCCAGGGGATTTTTTTTGGTCAGTCGTTGGGCCGGCAACAATCGTTTGGCCGAGACAATATGTAGTGCGGAATTCCCTTTGGATTTTATGGAAGCTGCTTGCGGCCCCGGCAATTGTGCCAGCTCATTTGCCAACGCCTCCACCGGCACCTCTTCCACCAGAAATTGCCGACCTTCCAACCTTACCCAGGATTTGCTTACCAATGCGCCTCCTTCATGAGCGTCCGATCCCAGCAGGAAAGCCCGGCCCGGAATCATTTTCATCACCCCAAAGCCCAGGTTCTCATCGGTCAGAGCGATTCCCACCTGTGCCGGCAGCACCATCGCTGTCACCGCCGGTTGCGGGGGATTGAAAAACTCGCTCAAAACCTGCAACCGTGCTGTGGCAGGGTTAAGTCCATAGGATTCCGGCGTCAGTGGCGACTCTCGCAGGACGATGTCCTGCTCGAATCCCGCCTTTGTATAGGTATAACGCAGATCCGCCTTGAGATCCGTAAACGCATTGGGATAGATGACTTGATTGGAGCCGGCCAAATATCCAACCGAGTTTGTCAATTCGGCTATCAGCACCGTGTTGGTGCCGTCGTCATAACTCAGGCCCAGCGGACGGCTTTGCAAATGCAGGCCGTCGGGCGTCACCAGTTCAATCACGCCTTGGTAGATGTCTGCGGGGAAATAGGCTTGATGCTGGCCGTTGGTCGCAGCGGCCGTACCGTTGGGCAATATGTCTATCTCCTCCCTGCTGTCCGCCCACTTGCCATTGCTCCAATAATGTAATCCGGTCGCCAGTTCCGTGTATTGGTGGATGCGCGGAATCGTCTGGCCAGACGGCAGGGTGTCGTAAGTGGTCCGCTGCCACACTTGCTGATTGGCTCCCTTTGACACCGCCACATATGGCGTTGGTGCGCCTGTCCCGGGTGGATTGACGTCGGCTGGCACGGGGGCGCTGGCGACCTGTGCCTGGGTTCCGATAACGGTTGAAGCCAACAACACGACGGCAAACCATGGAATTTTCATAGAATCAAAGAGAAAAACAGACACGCCAACCGCGCGGAGAAAACCAATCGTTGAAAGACAATCCTATTCCTCTGGCTGAGGAACATACCAGCCGCTTACCCAAAACCCACTGTCCACTTGCTTTCATGCAACCCATTTCCCTGACACACCCCGCCGAATGGCGGGCGTATCAAACTGCGGTGTCCCTTTTACTCGTTAACGACCATTATGTCAATAAATAAGTTGTTACTTATCAAGCTGTTGTGCTTATTTGTCTGATTCGTCATTCTTACACTGCGACGGTTTGACCGTTCCTGTTGGCTTTTGGAGATTCCAATTGCAGCAGCTTGGTTTCCAATTCGCCATCCCTTTCCCAAATCAAAGCCGCGCTGAATTAACTGTTACGCCCCGTGTCTTCGGCAAAGACGCGGCAAGAGGGCCAGCGCCACCGCATCAAAGATGTTCATCCGGGAATCCTCGCTCATCCACGGCTTGCGTTCCGGCGGCAAACGGGAACCCAACTCTTCTGGAAACCGTTTGGCGATGATTTCGGCCAAAGCGTGCTTTGTCCCCCGGCCGTCGGGAATAAAGGTCTTCATCACCTGGTCACGGGAGAATAGCTTTATGCTGACCTTGCGGTTTGAGGCCATCTTGATGATTTGCTGGCAGAGTTTCCGTATTCGCGGCGAGCGGCGGGAGTTTTTGGCTGAAGTATCTTCAAGAACCAATGTCCCCGGCTGGTAATGGGCGATCAGATCTTCCACTTTTGCGAGCGATTGGATGTTTTTGTCCCCTTTGACCGTTTTGACACCCCAATCCACGAGCGTTTCCCGCCCTTCAAGGACGGCAAAGCCAAAGCCTCTGGTTGATGGCGCAATTGCTAAAATGCGAAAATGTTTGGGTTGAATTTTGTTCATTATTGATTAAAGACGTTATTGGCAATGTTGGTAAGTATCTCTCGCTTGCGGGCGGTTCGCCGGTTGGGCTTTTGGCGATCCGTCCGTTCGGCGAGCTCTTTGGCGCGCGCAGTGACCTCCTGTTCGACCTTACACCACAACAATTGAGCCGCGAGGCCATCGAGGAGTTCAGAGCCATTTATCAGGAGGAATTCGGGGAGATACTGTCAGACGATGAAGTGCAGGAAATAGCCATGCGCCTGCTTCGTTTCTTTGGGATTTTGAACAAGGGAAAATAGCAGCTTCGTTGACGCTTCTACGTTGACGGGGTAGCATGGCCATGTAATCCCCCAAAGTTGCCTGTCTCCCTTTCGTTAAGAACACATCAATGCCAGGATATTTCATCTATTGCCGCAAATCATCCGAAGCTGAAGACCGGCAGGTTCTTTCTATTGAGTCGCAAACCCGCGAGTTGGAGCAGATGGCTGCCAAATTCAATCTGCCCGTGGCAGAAGTGTTGACCGAATCAAAATCCGCCAAAGACCCAGGCCGGCCGGTGTTCAATCAAATGATGCAACGGCTGTACCGGGGCGAAGCCGCCGGCATCATTTGCTGGAAACTTGATCGTCTGGCGCGCAACCCGGTGGACGGCGGCTCCATAATCTGGGCCATCAAACAGCATGGCATCAAAGTCATGACCCCGGCCCAAAGCTATGCCCGTGAAGATGACAATATGGAACGTCATGCACCAGCAAGTAAGCACCTCTCGTCTCCACCCCATACCCATCGTCGCGGAGTCTTTTAAGGTCAGGACTACGATTTATTAGTTTGTGTGACATCGAAAATCATCCCGCATTTCACTTTGACCGACTTGCCCTTGACCAGCGACCCCTGACGGTTGTGTTCCGGTCCTTTTGAGAATTTAACCGTATAAACGATGTTTGGATCGGGCGAATAAGAGCCGAATGCCAAAACGACAACTTGCTCGTATGAAATGTCCTTTTTATGCCATTTCTTCTCCCGCGTGTTCACGATAATCACAATTCCGTGATGCACATGGTGCCCATGCTTGATGCCACAATCCGAGAGTTTATGCCCGCGTTTGAGTAGTTTTTCCTCGTTTTCGACCAGAAGAAGAACTTCCTCTTCTAGTTCGCCGATGACGGCACCATCAGGAATGTCCTGCGGGGTTTTGTTCCATGGTGTTCACAATAACTACCAACAGGAAAATTATTATGTCCGACGAAATCACGGTTAAACCGAAATCGGAATCCGCAGCCGTGCCCGCCAGTTCGGGGCAGAATCAAACCGTCAACTTGAGCCGGACACATTTGGTCAACCTCTGCGCCGTCGGATTGGGCGTCAGCTTCTTTCTGCCCTGGGCGCGATTTTTCGGCAGCAATCTTTCCGGCTTCGATCTGCAAAAAATGGGTGACCAGCACCGCCTCCTTTGGTTCATCCCCATCTGTTGCGTGATCACCATCTTTGCCAGTGCCACCAAGCGCAGCCAACAGATTGCCGGACAGATCACAGGGGCGCTTCCCTTCGGCGTCGGCGTCTATTGGTACGCCAAACTCGGCAACGACCTGTTCCAAATCCTCTCCTATGGCGCATTTCTGTCTCTGGCGTTTGGCGCGGCTCTGTTCGTTTTGCCGCGCAAGTCGAAATAACCATCAAACACGAGGGAAAATATGTTCGGACTTTTTGGAAAGAAACAGCAGGACGCGATTGACCACTGGTACGCGCTCATCCCCGGTTTCAACACGTCGGCAAAAGATTTCTACGCCGCCATTGAAAAAGAATTGAAAGATCGCCAGGTTCCCGGACTGGACATCGCCTACGTTGATTTTGCCGAGGGCGGCGTGTTGTCGCAAAAACGCGAGTATTTGCGGATGACACGCGAGCGGCTGGTGTTCGACATCTGTGCCGCACCATTCGGCACCTCCTACTTCTTTAGTTGCCGGTTTGCAGAAATCCCGGCCATCATCCAACTGTGGCAATTGCTCGTGGTGTTTGCAGGCGGCTTCTTGACCGTGGTATTGGCGTTCAGATTTCTTGGATTGTTTCTCGGCTTTGCCGCTTTGGTGGCCGGTTTTGTGTTCCTGATTTACCTGCTTCGCAATGCCGTGGCAATGGGGTTGAAAGACCTTGACGCCACTCTCATCAAGTCCCCGATTGTTGGCCCGATTTACGAGAACTGGTTTCGCAAGGAAACGTATTATCGCCAGGACACCCGGCTCATGTATTGCGACACGGTGAATGCCGTGGTCAAAGCCAAGGTGGAGGAAACCACCGGAGCAAAGGGCATCAAACTGGTTCGATATATGGAAAATTGCCCGATTTTAAGCGAAATTTACAAACCGAACATCGTGCCACCGCCCAAGGGAGAATAGCCTCATGTCCCGGCTCGACGAACAATTGACCGAGCAGTTCCACCAGTGGGAACAGCGCGGCCGCGGCTGGCAGGTATTTGACAAGCCTGTCTCCCTCGAACCGCCATTCCGGCCGTTTGCAGGCCATTATCTCCCCGACACCCCACCCATCGACGACGGAGCCAGGCCGACATTTTTGAGTTCGCTGGTGAAAGGGTTAAGCCAAAAGTTGAGCACCGAAAAGCCGACCGCCCCAGCAAATTCCGAACCCGAGGAAGAACCGGAGCCGACACCGCTCATCCGCGAATCCCTGGTGGAATTACAGGCATCGCTCCCTGACAAACTCGACATTTCCAAGGAGGCGTTCGAGCAGTTCCTTTTGAATCTGTCATTATGCCGTGAGCCGATTGCCTTTGAACTCGTGGGGTCGCATAAAAAGGTGGCAGCGCAGTTTGTGGCCGGTCTAAGCGACGCCCCGTTGCTCCGCCGCCAGTTACAGGCATATTTCCCCGAAGCCGTGTTTGTCCCCCGTGAAGGCGGCTTGGAACAGGCATGGGATGCGAGCCAAGGTGATGAAGCATTGGCGGTGGAATTTGGCCTGGCGCGCGAGTTCATGCTGCCCCTGGCCAGCGGTAAACTTGATCCCTTCATTGGCATCATCGGCGCATTGTCTGAATTGCATCCCGGCGAATTTGGCTTGTTCCAAGTCCTCTGGCAATCGGTGCATCATCCCTGGAGAGAAAGCATTGTGGATTCAGTGACGCACAGCGACGGCAAGCCTTTTTTCGTCAATTCGCCCGAACTAGCAACTGCGGCAGAGAACAAAATTGATCAGTCTTTGTTTGCCGCCGTCGTCCGCATCTTGATTCGCGCAGAAGAATTTGACCGTATGGTGCAACTGGCCCGCGATTTGGCCGGATCACTGCGCGTATTTACGCACCCCAGCGACAACGAACTCATCCCGCTCAAAAACGACGACTATCCTTTTGAAAATCACATTGAGGACGTGTTGCGACGGCAGACCCGGCGCACGGGCATGATATTAAACAGCGACGAGTTAATCGGCTTTGTTCATTTGCCATCCACCGCTGTCCGTTCGCCCGTCTTTCAACGGCAAACAACCAAGACCAAAGCGGCCCCGGCCATTGTCCGGCAACAGGGCTTGCTGCTTGGCACGAACGTCCATGCCGGCAAGATGGTTGAAGTCAGGTTATCAGCCGAACAACGCACCCGGCATACCCATATCATCGGGGCCAGCGGCACCGGCAAAAGCACGTTGCTTTTCAATTTAATTTCGCAAGATATTCAGAACGGTGAGGGCGTGGCCGTGCTTGACCCCCACGGTGATTTGATTGACCGCATTTTGGGCATCATTCCCCATGAACGGATTGACGACGTGGTTTTGGTTGATCCGTCCGATGAACAGTATTCCGTTGGATTCAATATTCTTTCCGCCCACAGCGATCTGGAGAAAAACCTTTTGGCTTCCGACCTGGTTGCCGTTTTTGAACGCCTCTCGACTACATGGGGGGACCAGATGAACAGCGTGTTACAGAATGCGATTCTGGCGTTTTTGGAAAGCGACCGGCGCGGGACTCTGGCCGACTTGCGCAGTTTCCTCATCGAACCGGCCTTTCGGAACGAATTCCTGAAATCAGTCAAAGATTCAGAGGTGGTGTATTACTGGCAGAAAAGCTTTCCCCACCTGTCCGGCAACAAGTCCATTGGCTCAATCTTGACGCGGTTGGACACGTTCCTTGCCAAGAAGCCCATCCGGCACATGGTCTCGCAGCCGGAGAACCGGCTGGACTTCGCGCAGATCATGGACAGCGGCAAAATCTTCCTGGCCAAACTGCCGGAGGGGCTTTTGGGCAAGGAAAACTCGTATCTGCTCGGAACCCTGATGGTGTCGAAGTTCCAGCAGATGGCCATGAGCCGGCAGGCGCAGCAGATCGCCTCCCGCCGGGACTTTTGGATATACATTGATGAGTTCGCCAACTTCATCACGCCCAGCATGGCGGAAATTCTTTCCGGAGCGCGCAAATATCGGATCGGCCTGACGCTGGCGCACCATGAGTTGCACCAGTTGCAGCGCAGTCCCGAAGTGGCGAGCGCCGTCATGTCCCACCCGTTCACCCGTGCAGTCTTCCGTGTGGGCGACGATGATGCCAAGAAATTGGCCGAGGGCTTTTCGTATTTTGAGGCGAAGGATTTGCGGAACTTGGACGTAGGCCAAGCCGTGTGCCGGGTTGAACGCAGCGACTTTGATTTCAATTTATCCATCCCGCTTCCGATTGATCCGGGCAAAGACGATGCCACCCTACGACGGCAGGAAGTCACCACGGTTTCGAGAAATAGATATGGGACGGCAAGGGCGGACGTGGAGGCGATGCTGGCGAAATCCAGAGCCACGCCGACACCTAGCGAGCCGCTTGTCGCTTCCCCATCAGCCAAACCAACAGTTTTTGCCCCAAACCCCCAGCCCCCAAGGGCGGCGGAGGTTTCCCCGCCTTCGCCGCCCATCGCTATTCCGCCGGCTTCCGAACCGCCGAAGATTTCCGAAGTTCCGAAACCAAAGGAACAGCCAGTTCCAACCGTCAAACACGAACCGCCGCGTGATTTGGGCCGAGGCGGAGCACAGCACCAAGCCATTCAGAAACGCATCAAAGAGGCGGCGGAGGGGCTTGGTTTCCGCTGTATCATTGAAAAGCCGGTGCTGGATGGTCAGGGCAGCGTAGATTTGTGGCTTGAACGTACCGGCCAGAGCATCGCTTGTGAAATTTCCATCTCGACCACCATTGACCATGAAATGGGCAATGTCGCCAAGTGCTTGAAAGCTGGCGTTCCGAAAGTGGCGGTAATTTGTCTGGATGAAGAACGCTTGCGGAAGATCAGCAATGCCGTTTCCGGCAGCTTGGGTGCGGAACTGGCAGCGCGGGTGGAGTATTTCCAGCCCGATCAGTTCATCACTCACTTAAAATCCCTGCCACTGCCTGCCACGCCAAGCTCTGCCACGCCCGAGATCCGCCGTGGATACAAAATCAAACACTCCGTCCCAAAACTTACCGTGGAGGAACAGCGGCAGCGCGAAGATGCTGTCAATCGGATGATGGCCGAGGCCATGCGGTCGAAGCATTAAGGCTGCTTCAAAGAAGATTCAATGAATGCTGCAAAATCTTGATTTTGCAGCAGTTTGGACTTGGTCCAGACTGCGTTTGGAATCGGCAGCGAGAAAAATAATCCCACATCCCGACGCAAACCTTCCCACTTAACAACCAATTTATCATTCGTGGCGTAAAAGACGCTATTGATATGAGAAATAATCAGTCCCACGAAAAGTTCTTCCGCTGGCGTGACCGGTTGGTTTGTCACATCCGCTAAAGGATCGATCACCCGAGCCAATGCTGGGGAGTGAAAAAACTCTTTCCAAATCTCACGGTAATTGGCGGTAACGGTAAGCAGATTTGCGATTCGGCGCGTCTTGGTTTCGGAATGAAGCGAGACAGCCGTGAACCACAAACCGCCGATGATGCCGAGGGAGCTGAAAAGGTTGAACCAATTATCAGTAAACCATTGTTCCATGTCCCCCATTTTAACATGGGAGGGGCGAATGGCGCTAGAGGCGGTCGGGAATGTCGCGTTTGGCGTTGACCAAAAGATTGCGCGGCAGACGGACGATGCGTTCATCCGGCCCGCAACCGGCCGTCGGCGGCAATTTAGGCGCGGCTGCATTCGTGATGTCGATGCCAATCACAGCAAAGTCGCCACCTTCAATTTCCCAAATGTCGGGGCAACCCCGGCAGGCAGCGGTTTGTGCTCCATTCTCGTGCGGATCGGGGCCGATGCGTTTGATAAAAGTCATGCGTTACTTCTAACTATGGTGAGATGTCTTGTCAAGGCCATTTGGGATTATTTTTCCATCGTGGCATCAAATAAATCACAGCAGGCCGTTTGCGCCCGCGTAGCCCGTATTTTGCGGCTGGAACGGGAGAAGCAGGGGCTTTCAATGAATCGTGTGGCCGAACGCGCCGGATTGTCGCAACAGATGGTGAGCTACGTTGAACGCGAAATGCGCAACCCAACCTTGGAAACCGTGCTTCGCATCGCTGCCGCGTTGGAAATTGATTTGGCAAATGTTATCCAGACCGCACAAAAAACAGCGTCCAAATCAAAGTAATCCGGCTTCCCTATTTCTTTTCCAATAAAAATACGGGGCCTCTGACTTTGAATTCCGAATAGGCCTCAATCATCCGCATCCGTAATTTGACCAGGCTTTGATCGGGAGTTTCTTCCGCATTGAATATGGAGGTTTGAGACACTTTCATATCCCGCGCGGCTTGAGCACGGGTCGTGCTTGCTTGCCGGCGAAATGTTTTGGCAAGCACAGCCAGATCGTTTTCACACATGGTGGTTGGGCGCGACATGATGAAACCCTAGCAGATGTATTCAATTTGACTACATATTTTTCTTGCCATCCGGTTACGTTTTCAGGTATGAAGTAGTGTATGAAGGACAATTATGTCTTGAACAAACCGGTTGGTATCTGGATTCGGGTTTCGACCGAAGATCAGGCCAAAGGCGAAAGCCCGCAGCATCACGAAGCCCGCGCCCGCGAATACGCCAAATTCAACGGCTGGACGGTCAAGGAAGTCTACGACCTTGCCGGCGTATCGGGAAAGACCGTGATGGAACAGCCCGAAACCAAGAGGATGTTGGCTGACATTCGGCGGGGCCACATTACCGGCCTCATTTTTTCCAAGCTGGCGCGGCTGGCCCGGAACACAAAGGAGCTTTTGGAATTTTCCGAAATCTTCCGCCAGCAGAATGCGGATATAATTTCGCTCCAGGAGAAAATTGACACTTCCAGTCCAGCCGGTCGTTTGTTCTACACCATGATCGCGGCTATGGCGCAATGGGAACGGGAGGAAATCGCTGAGCGGGTCAAAGCTTCGATTCCGATCCGCGCAAAAATGGGAAAGTCTCTCGGCGGCAATTCTCCTTTTGGTTATGTGTGGAAGGACAAGAAGCTCGTCCAAAACCCGCAGGAAGCGCCGATTAGAAAACTCGCCTATGAGCTTTTTCTCAAGCACCGGCGCAAGCTGACCGTCGCAAACGAACTCAACGCCGCCGGCTACCGCACCCGAGCCGGCAAGAAGTGGCGCGATGTTACGGTTCAGCGGGTTATCCGCTGCCCAAGTGCCAAAGGCGTGTATTACCTGAATCGCACTCGGCAAATGGGCAATTGGAAATGGGAGCAAAAGCCGGAGGAAGAATGGGGGGTCGTTGAAGTCGCTCCCATCGTCCCAGAGACGCTTTGGAACCAATGCAATCAAATCCTTGATGAACACACGGCTAATAAGAAGCCGCTGGGCAGGAAACCGGTGCAAATCTTCGCCGGCCTTGCCTACTGCACATGCGGCCAAAAAATGTACGTGAAGCAGGGTTCCCCCAAGTATGTCTGCCAAAAATGCCTCAATAAGATTCCAATCGTCGATCTTGAGGCGATTGTTTTGGAAGACCTGAAAGCCTATTTCGCAGTGCCTGAGCGCCTTGCCGAGCATCTCGCCAAAGCCGATGAGCACCTGACCGAAAAAGAAGCCCTGCTGCAAAGCCATCAGAATGAGATTCAGAAGATACGCGCGGAAATGACGCGGACGCACCGCCTCTACGTTGACGGGCACATAACGCCCCAAGGCTTTGGGGAATTCTACAAACCGGCCGAGGAACGCTTAAACCAGCTTGTTGCCGAACTTCCAGTCTTACAGGCCGAGATTGACCACTTGAAAATACATAACTTGTCAGCGGAAGAAGTGGTTTTTGAAGCTCAAAACCTGTATCGCCGGTGGCCGAGCTTGCCGGTTGAACAGAAGCACAGCATCGTCGAATCAATCATTGAAAAGGTGACTATTGGCAAAGACGAAATCGACATAAGGTTCTCGCACCTGCCTACTTCTGAAGAACTGGTAAAAAGTCAACAGGCGCTACCGCGCCGGTCAGCGCGAGTTCGCCCACGATGATGAAATTATCGAGCTGGTCGGTTTCGATTTGTTCGCTGGCGGCCAGCATGCCGACGGCGATGGGCAGGTCGAAGCTCGGCCCTTCCTTTTTCACGTCGGCGGGCGCGAGGTTGATGGTGGTGCGCCCCATGGGAAATTTGAAACCGGAATTGGTGAGCGCGGTCGAAACGCGGTCGCGCGATTCCTTCACGGCGGCGTCCGGCAGGCCGACGATGACGACGAGGGTGTCGCCGTAACCGGCATTGACCTCGACTTCAACCGGAAAAGCTTCAATCCCGTTGAGCGCTGCGGAGCAGACCCTTGAAAGCATGGCCGAAACTTAACCAGAGATCGAAAGCTATGGCAACTGGAACCGCCATCCGCGTTTCCCGTGCTTTTTGTTTCCTTTGACCTGGGTCAAGGCCGGATCGGTCGTTGGCTGGCATGTTCTCCTCATCAATCACCGCCAACGCGGTGACACAACAACCATTAACTGAAATCTCAATCGCCATTATGTTTTGCTTTCAATGTGAACAAACCTCCAAAGGAACCGGCTGCACTGATTTCGCGGTCTGCGGCAAAACGGAATCCACCGCCATCCTCCAGGATTTGCTGGTGCATGCGGCCAAGGGCATCGCGCAGTTCAGCCACCGCGCCCGGCTGCTGGGCGCGACGGACCCGGAGCTCGACCGGTTTCTGCTGGAGGCGCTGTTTGTCACGGTGACCAACGTGAATTTCGACGACGCGGTCATCGAGAAAACCGTCCGTCGCGCCATCGTGCTGCGTGAACGCGCCAAAACGCTTTATCAAAATGCCGCGCGCCAGGCCGGCAAAGCCGTTGAAGAAATTCGCGGCCCGGCCACCTGGTCGCCTGCGCGCACGATGGCAGCACTGGTCGCCCAGGGCGACGCGGTATCGAGTCTCACGCGCCGCGAACGTTTCGGCGCGGACATCGCGGGTTTGCAGGAACTGCTGCTTTACGGCCTGAAGGGCATGGCCGCCTACGCCGAACATGCGCTGGTGCTCGGCCACGAGAATGATTCCGTCTATGCCTTCATCAGCGAGGTGTTGTATTATCTTGCTGAGGAAATTCCGTCGGTGGAAAAACTGCTCGCGCTCAACCTCAAGTGCGGCGAGGTGAATCTGCGCGTCATGGAACTGCTCGACACCGCGAATACCGGCGCCTACGGCCATCCCGTGCCGACGCCGGTGCGCGTGGAACCCTTGAAGGGCAAGGCGATTCTTGTTTCCGGGCATGACCTCAAAGACCTCGAAAAACTGCTCGTCCAGACCGAGGGCAAGGGCATCAACATCTACACGCACGGCGAAATGCTCCCGGCGCATGGCTACCCGGAATTGAAAAAGTTCAAGCATCTCGCCGGCAATTATGGCGGGGCGTGGCAGGATCAAAAAACCGAATTCGCCAAATTTCCCGGCGCGATCCTGATGACCACCAATTGCATCCAGGAACCGCAGGAGAATTACGAAAAACGGATTTTCACCAGCGGCTTCGTCGGCTGGCCGGGCGTGACGCACATCGCCAACGGGGATTTCTCCCCGGTCATCGAAGCCGCGCTCGCTGCGCCTGGATTTGCGGAAGACGGCCCGGACAAGACCATTCTCGTCGGCTTTGGCCACAACGCCGTTCTCGGTGTCGCCGACAAGGTCGTGGAAGCCGTGAAGACCGGAGCCATCAAGCATTTCTTTCTCGTTGGCGGCTGTGACGGCGCGCGAAGCGGGCGTGATTATTACACCGAGTTTGCCGAAAGCGTGCCGAAAGACTGCGTCATTCTCACGCTCGCCTGCGGCAAATATCGTTTCAACAAGCTCGACTTCGGCACCATCGGCGGCATTCCGCGCCTGCTGGACATCGGGCAGTGCAACGACGCGTATTCCGCCATCCAGATCGCCGTCGCGCTGTCCAAGGCGTTCAATTGCGGCGTAAACGACCTGCCGCTGTCGCTGGTGTTGTCGTGGTATGAACAAAAGGCAGTGGCGATTTTGCTCACGCTGCTCCATCTCGGCATCCGCAACATCCGGCTGGGGCCGACACTGCCGGCGTTCGTCACACCCAACGTGCTGAAGGTGCTGAATGAAAAATTCAACCTCATGCCGATCAAGACGGCGGAAGAGGACTTGAACACCATTCTACAGTTGACGGCCTGATTTTATCATTGAAGAATTGGTCCATGAACTTCCGCGCCGTCTTCATCGCCCTGGTCATCGGCACGGCCTTGATTGTCTCGGCTTACGTCATCAACTTGCAACGCCCGCGCGTGGTGGTTGAGCAGCCCAGCGCAGCGTTCGTGAAGGCCAGCGGCAAATGCGCCGAGTGCCACCGCAACAACCAGTATTCCATCGTGCATGAATTCGAGCTGAGCGCCCACGCCAAAAAGGGCGTGACCTGCCTCGACTGTCATCAGGTGGCGCAAGGCCAGACCGGCACCAACCACAATGGTTTCGTCATCAACAGCGGCGTCACCCCCGCGAATTGCAAGGCGTGTCACGCGGTGATTTACGACCAGTTTGCCCGCAGCCGCCACGCCGCTCCATCGTGGGTGGCGGTGATGGGGAACCAGGACTTTTCGCCGGAGATGATTGAGCAGTTGGAAACGCTCCATCCCGGCTCCATGAAACGCCCGCCGCATCCGCTGACGAAATTGGAAGGCGATTCGTCGGCGAAAAGCGGTTGTATTGCCTGCCACGCCATTGGCAAGCCGAATGCCGACGGCAGCATCGGCAGTTGCACCTATTGTCATGCGCGGCACACCTCGTCGGTTGAAATGGCGCGCCTGCCAAGCACCTGCGGCCAATGCCATCTCGGCCCCGACCATTCACAAATTGAAATCTACACGCAGTCCAAGCACGGCGTCATGTTCGCCGCGCAGGAAAAAATGCTGAATCTCTCCGCTCCTCCCGGCAGTTTGACGACGAAAGACATGTTTGTGCCGACCTGCGCGACCTGCCACATGAGCGGAATCAACGGCCGCGGCGTCACGCACGACCCATCCGAACGGCTTTCGTACAATCTGTTCGCCGAAATTTCGCAACCGCGCCCGGATGCCGAACGCGCCCGGGCCAGGATGAAGGACATCTGCCTGCAATGCCACACCCCGCCCCTGGTGGACCGCGTTTACCGGGAAGCAGCGGCGGTCGTGGATGCGACCAACGAAAAAGTCCTCGCCGCCAGGTCCATCATGGACGGACTCAGGGCGGATGGCCTGCTTTCGACGAACGCCTTCAGCCAGCCGGTCCAGTTTACCTATTTCGACCTGTGGCATTATTACGGACGCACCGCGAAACACGCGGCGTTCATGGGCGGCGCGGACTTTGTGCAATGGCACGGCAACTACCCGATCCTCCAGCACACGGTGGAACTCCGGGAACAAGCCGCGCAACTCCGCCAGGAACATGGGAAATAACTGGCTCCGCCAACCGCGCACCTGGGTGGAATTGTTCGCGCTGTTCAATCTCGGCGGACTGGCGCCGGACATTTTTCTGGCGCACAGCACAAACGCATTTCATTCCCGCGCGGAATTCTCGCCGCTGATTTTTTCGCTGGCCGCGCCGGCAATTTTACTGCCGGCGATGTGGGCGCTGGCGAAGGGAAAACATTCCGTCTGGCGCAGCCTGGGAAATGTCACCGGCTGGGTTTCCGTGTTCATCGGCATCGTCGGATTGGTGCTGCATTTGAAAAGCCAGTTCTTCCAGCAATGGACGCTGGCCAGTCTTGTTTACACCGCGCCCTTCGCGGCACCATTGGCTTATACCGGCATTGGACTACTGCTGATCCTCAACCGTTCGGTGGATGCCAGTTCGCGCGAATGGGCGGAGTGGGTTGTCTTTCTCGCGCTGGGCGGCTTCGCGGGCAACTTTATCTTCAGCGTCACCGACCACGCGCAGAACGGCTTCTTCCGACCGGTCGAATGGATTCCCGTCATCGCCAGCGCGCTGGCGGTGGGCTTTCTCACCGTGCCGCTGATCATCCGAGTCCAACGTGGATTTTTTTCGCTATGCTTCGCGGTGCTGGCCCTGCAAGTTCTTGTGGGCATCGCCGGTTTTGCCCTGCATCTGCAGGCGGACTTGAACGCCGCCGGCAGCAACCTGTTTGAAAAAACCGTCCACGGCGCACCGGTCTTCGCCCCCCTGCTGTTTCCAAATCTGGCACTGCTCGGCGGCATCGGACTCTGGGTTTTGCGCCAAAAATCCTCCGATGCAAATCCTTGACCTGGGTCAAGGCAAGCTTGACCAATCCATGCGATGTTAGCCGCATGCAAGAGAAACCTCTAATCGAAGCCGGCGCGCAGAAAATCCTTTCGCTCGCCGACGAAACCAAATTCGCGGAAAACGGCATCGTCAGCCGCACCGTTTTTCGCTCGCCGAATTGTCGCGTCGTCCTGTTCGGTTTTGCCGCCGGGCAGGAATTGAGCGAGCACACTTCCACCCAGCACGCGCTCGTCCAGATATTGTCCGGCGAATGCGAATTTTTCCTCGCCGGAAAACCTCACCAGTTGAAAACGGGCGACCTGCTTTACATGCCGCCGAATCTGCCGCATGCCGTGTGCGCCACGCAGCCGTTTTCCATGCTGCTCACCCTTTCGCCGGCGGCATTGCCATCAAAACCTTGACCCAAGTCAAAGCATCTTCACTGATCACCACTTAAAATCCATTTATGAACAATCCAATTGAAATCTTCGATGGCCGCGCAATTCCCTGCTCGGTGAAGCACGGCCTCATCATCGAAAAATGGCGCGCGCTGCCGGTCGGCGCGGCCTTTGTGCTGGTCAATGATCATGACCCGGCGCGGTTGCACCAGCAGATTTCCGGGCTGTGGCCGGGAACCTGCGAGTGGAAATACCTGGTGCAAGGCCCGGAAGAATTCCGCATCCAAATTACCAAGCTCAAACCGCTGCCGGAGGCGGCGACCCCGCAGCCGCTTTCCTGCGGACACTGAAAAGGCCGGTCTGTGCCAGCAGAAACTTCAGCCATCCCGCGCGTGCCGTGGAAATATTTTGAGCCAAAGGAAGCCTTCCACCTGGTGCTGCCCAAAGAACACGGCAGCTGGTCGCTCGCATTCGAGCCGGTTGCGCTTGGCCTGCTGACCGCGCCGTCCAAGGCGGGAATTCCGCTGGCGTTTGCCGCCGGCGCCGGATTTTTTCTGCGCCGGCCATTGAGGCTGCTGCTGCAAACCAGGCCGGATCCACGCCGTCCACTCGCGGCGTTCTGCGCGGGAAGTTTGATTTTGCTGGCTGGCTTCGGATTGGCGCTCGCCGCCCGGCTGGGCGGGGTGGCGCAACTCTGGCCATTGATTCCCGCCGCGTTCGCCGGGGCGATCTTCGTCTGGTTCGACGCCCGCAATGAAAATCGCGCCGGCGCGGTGGAAATCGCCGGGGCAACCTCGTTCGCGCTGCTGCCGGCGGCATTCGCATCGCTGGCGGGCTGGCGGATGGAAAGTTCACTGGCGCTTGCGGCAGTGATGCTGGCGCGTTCCGTACCAACGGTAATGCTGGTGCGGACCTTGCTCCGCCGCGCCAAAGGCCGGACGACGACAAAAGCGCCGGTTTTATTGGCGACCATGATCGCCACGGGAATTTTATTCTGGCTGGCCGGACTTTCGCTGGCGCCCTGGATGACAGTGGCCATGTCATTCTTGTTGCTGGCCCGGGCAATTTGGTGCTTGTCGGCAGATCGCCCGCGACTGACAGCGCGGCAGTTGGGTTATATGGAGCTGATTTTAGGCGTGGTCGTCGTCCTGACGGCGGCGGTTGCCTGGCATTATTGATTTATGCAAACCGAAAATTCATCCCCAAGCTTGCCATGCGTGCTGGCGTGTTCCGGATGCTCTCGCGCGGGTGAACTTGCCGACCGCACAGCGCGGCGACTGCAAGAACTCGGGGTCGCACGCATGACCTGCCTGGCCGGCGTCGGCGGACGCGTGAAACCCATTCTGGCCACGATCAACGCCGCAGCGGAACGGATGATGATTGATGGCTGCCCGCTGGAATGTGGCGCCCATGCGTTGCGGCTGGCCGGCATCACGGAGTTTCAGCATTTCAAACTGCATGAACTGGGCATCCACAAACATCACAGCGAGGTTTCCGAAGGCACAATTCAAGCCCTGGCCGAAGCGGCAACCATCCGGCTCCAGCCGTTTCACGGATGAATTTACTTTTGCCCGCATCTCATCCAATGTCGGGCCATGTCAAGCCGACTGGCTGAATTGAAGAACGTCATGACCGTCAACACGCTGCGAGGCTGCCGCCTGTTCGCCGGACTGCTGGCGGCGGACCTGGAAAAAGTTGCCGCCATCACCACCGTCCGTTCACTGGCAGACGGCGAATATCTTTTCCACGAAGGCGAGTCCACGCGCGGGTTTTACATCGTTCAGCAGGGGGCCATCAATGTTCATCGCGTCAGTGCCGCCGGCAAGGAACAGGTCATTCACATTTTTCGCCCGGGGGAATCTTTCGCCGAAGCCGCATTGGCCTCGGAGCGCGGTTATCCCGCCGACGCCCGCGCCGTCGGATCCTCGCAAGTGTTGATGGCGCAGAAGGACGGCATTCTGGCCCTGATCAAACGCCAGCCGGACCTGGCGCTGCGGATGCTCGCTTCAATGAGCGGTCATCTGCGGGTGCTGGTCGGCCAGATTGAAGACCTTACCTTGAAGGACGTTGAAACCCGGCTGGCCAACTGGCTGTTGAAGCGCTGCCCCGCCCCGCACCGGCCAACGCCGGTGAAAATCAAACTGGGCATCACCAAACGGACCCTGGCCGCCGAACTCGGCACCATCAGCGAAACTTTCTCGCGCACGCTCGCCAAATTCCGCGACCAATCGCTCATCAAGGTGGAAGGCCAGGTCGTCACCGTTTTGTCGCCACAGCGCCTCACCCAATTGCTGGAGAAAAATCTCGGCGAAGGATGAAGACGATTCAGGACGGCGGGATGATTTCGAAGGGGATGGCGGGCAGGGCGCCCAAGGGCAGCCGCTGGTTGCTGTTTGCCTTCGGTTTGACCGCGTTGGTTTCCGCCGGACGCGGCACGTAGCCGTTGATGATCAGGTTTCCCTTGAGGCCGGGCTTGACCTTGGCGGCGTCCGTTTGCAGCACGATCTCCACGCCGTCGCGAACCGGCGATGCGCTCTGGATTGAAATCCCTTCCGGCGGATTGTTCAACTCGAACTGCGCCCGCTCCGCGATCCGCGGCCCGGGCAGGCCAACCTCAATCCGCGCGGTCGCGCCGGGAGGGATTCGCACCGGACTCCCGCTGATAATGGTCATCGTTGCCCGCGGATTCGGGCGTTTCAACACAGCGACTTCCAGTGCTTTGGCCGGAACCAGATGACGATAAGCAAACGCCTGCATCATATCTTCGGCAGGCACGGCCTTTCGCATCCGCATTTGCCCTTGAATCATCGCACTGCCCCGCAGGCTCAGGCTGACAGGTTCAGCCAGTTCCGTCGGGGGAGCGGTCAATGTGACTTGCACCTTGTTCTGGCCTGCCGGGATGGAGCCGCCGGTCAATTTGAACCCCTCCGGCACGTTGTCCAAAGCCAGGGTGATCTGGTTGGTGAACCCGTCTTTGCGCAGGGCATAAACGGTGAGCGGAACACTCCCGCCGGCGCGGACATTCAGGCTGGACGGCACAATCCGCAGTGCGAAATCGGGCTGCGGCGCACTGAGGCGCAGACGGTAGCTGTATTCCGGGCCGCCCTTGTGCTGGGCATCGCCAAGCCAGAGATAATAGGTTCCATTTGTCGGCAGGACCGTGCTGAAATAGGAATCGGCGTGGTGCGTGTTCAGCCCCGAACCTTTGTCCTCATAATCGTCATTGAACGCCAGTTGTTTGCCGGCGGCATCGGTCAGCTTGATCACCGAATCCAGCGGTGAATCGAGCCGGCGCGCATCCACATCCGCCACCACCGGATCGCCAGTCTTGCCTTCAAACCGGAACAAGTCCCAGGCGCCGGGATGATCAATGCGCCCGTTGACGATGACGGGGAGCGTGACGGGTTGGGCGGTTTCCGGGGAATTGTTCGGCTCCTGCTCCAGGCATTCCGGCAGGTCATCCACGGCAAACAGAACGCTGTTGAAAAAAAATTCGTTCAGCGAAGTGGTTCCAGCTTCGGCGTTTTCGCGTTCAAGCGATTTCTCCGGCAGATTCCAGCCGGTCAGCGCGACGGAGGTTTTTTCGCCAGCTCGGCCGCCCAGCGGAAAAATGCCGGTGACGAATGGCAACTCGCCGATGGTGAGGCGATAGACGAAATCCTCGCGCCCGCGATAAAGTGAATCATGAATCTCAACGGTGTAGGTGCCGTTGGATGGCACTTCAAAATGGATGACCGGGTCGGGCTTGAATCGGAACCGTTCCTCGCTCGCCAAGTCTTTGCCCTTGGAATCGTAAATCGTCAGCACCGCCTCGCACCAGCCCGGCACGGCGTCGGCCAGATACGGAATCAACCGGCGCGCCTCGACGGCCAGGACTAGTTGCTGGCCCTGCCGCGCCCAAAAATGATAACGGTCCGCGCCGCCGGGCAGGATCTGGCCGTTCAGGGTGACGGGCAGCGTCACAGTCGCCTCGGTGGGCGGCGGCATCGCAGGGTCCATGCTGCCGCGATCCTTGGGCAGGGCTTTCCAATCCGGATTTGTGGTTTCCGGAAGCAATCCCGCACAAAATTTTAATGGATTGGACAATCCTCCCGGAGTGCGTACGCGAATTTCATGGTCGCCGGGCGCGAGATTGGTGGCCAGGGTGAGTTGCAGCGTCATGAATTCACTGATGGCCGGATTGGCGGGCCGCCGTCCAAACTGCGTGAGCAAACGCTTGATTTCTTCCAGTCTGGCCAGATCAATTTCGGTGAGCCGCTCGCCACCTTTCCGTTTTTCCTGAAACCGGTTCAACTCCTCCTTCAAGGCCTGCTGTTCCATGGGCTTCAGCGGGCGGTCGTAAGCAACAACTTTCGCGCGCGCCAAATCGCCATCCATGACCACAGTGAAATTGGTGATGCCGGAAGGGAATTGCCCGCCCACCGTCACCAGAAACGTCGTGCCCTGCCGTCCGCCAGCGGGATAAACATAGCCGATGTGCGGGACGTTCTGAGCTTGGACGACAGGCGTCAGCGCCAGAAACAGAACCATAGTCCAAACCGCCGCGAGGTTTTGGACTGCGCCAGTCCTCTGGCGCTTTTCGAACCGCCGCTGGCCGATCAAAGGCGGCAGAGGGCTGGCGCAGTCCAAGACGCTATCGCGCCTGCCATAGGCGCTTTCCATTTTTTGAGCAACACTCATGACGGCATGATTTCCTTCAGCAGCCCGGCGGACTTGATGCCGTCGTCCGCGCCGGGCATGACGAAGGTGGGCAGCCCCTCGGGATTCGGCAGTTTCGTCGTGGCTTCGATGCCCATTTGGGCGTAGATGCTGCCGATGAGATCCACCGGATAAACCGGCCGTTCCTTGACCTCTTCACCTTTTGCATCCGACGCGCCGACAACCTGGCCGCCCTTGAATCCGCCGCCCGCCAGCATGGCCGAAAAAACCTTGCCCCAATGATTGCGCCCGCCGTTCCACGGCGCCTCCCACTGGACTTTCGGTGTGCGGCCAAATTCACCGCCCCACCAGACTATGGTGCTGTCGAGCAGGCCGCGTTCGGACAAATCCTGCAGCAACGTCGCCACTCCCTTGTCCATTTCCGGCAACTGCCGGCGCATCGTCACGAAATTATCCTTGTGCGTGTCCCAGCCGCCGTAGTTGATCGTGACGTAAGGAATGCCGCGTTCGACGAGCCGCCGCGCCACGAGGCACGACTGGCCAAACTTGCTTTTGCCGTAGCGGTCGCGCAATTCCGGCTTTTCCTGCGACAGATCAAACACTTTCGCCCCATCGCCGAGGATCATGTCGTACGCCCGGTTTTCCGCCTGCGTGGCCGCCGCGATTTGCGGATCGGCGGGCATCGCCTGCGCCAGCGTGTCGAGCTGGTGCAGCAGTTCGCGCCGGTCTTTCTGGTGTTCTTCGGTGATGCCCGGAGCGACGACGCCTTCCACCGCAAACGGCGTTTTGGCCGGATCGCCGCCGGTGGCGAACGGCTTGAAGCGCGAACCCAAAAATCCCGCCTCGTCAAAGCGTCCCTGTGGTTCCGTCAGCACGACATAAGGCGGAATCAGTCCCTTGTAGCCGGCCTCGTAGCCTTTCGTCAGCGACACCACCGCGCCCACGCACGGATAAACCAGCCGTCCGCCCGGTTGCCGCCCGGTTTGTACGATGTAGGACGCCGTTTCGTGGCCATTGTTGCCGTGCGTCATGCTGCGGATGATGGAATACTTGTCGGCCTGCTTCGCCAGCAGCGGCAGCAGTTCGCAGATGCGAAGGCCGGCAACATTAGTCTCAATCGGCGTTTTCAGCGGCCCGCAATAATCGTAGCCCGCCTCCGGCTTGGGATCAAAAATGTCCGTGTGCGACGGCCCGCCCCACATCCAGATTTGAATGACGGCCTTAGCGCGGGCGGTTGGCGATGCGGCAAACGCGCGAAAGGAAAGATGCTGCGCCAGCACCAGCCCGCTCGTGGCGAACAGGGCGCGGCGGATGGCCTCGCGCCGGCTGATGCGGGGCCGTTGTTTTTCAAAATCAAAATATTTTGTGTTCATAAACAAACCGGTTTGGTTCAGTGCCGGTAGAGAAATTCCTTGCTGTTGATCAAGGCCCATGCGACGTCCAGCGCCGCCGCCCGGTTGTCTGCCCCTGCGGCCGGGAAATGCCCCACCGCAATCTGGAGTTCGTTCTCCGTCGGAAATCGCGAGAGAATCGCCAGGTAAAATCCGGTGACCACGTCGCGTGGATTGTTCAGAGTTTTGAGCAGGTACTTGAATTTCTCACTCTGCTCAATCTTGCGCTGGATGTGGCTCGAATTCAGCAGATGCAGCCGCTGGGAGGCGGTGGTTATGTTGTTGCGCTCCGATTCCAGGCCGGTGTCGCGTGATGGGCGGCCGAACATTTCCAGAAATGAACTGGTGATGCTTCCGTCCGGCAGCGCAATTGAGCGTTCCTTTTCCGGAATGAACGTGAACGGCTCCGGTATCGAGCTGGAATATTTCTCCGTCGTGCCGGTGATCTCGCACAAGGCGTCCGCCAGCACTTCCGCATCGAGCTGGCGCGCCGGGTAAAAGGCGAAGTTGGCCGCCGCCTCCGGTTTGGTGCTCCGGGGAATGGACGACAACTGGTAGGTCTGCGAGTTCAAAATCAACCGGAGGAGATGTTTCAAATCGTAATGTGACGCGACCAGTTCCTTTTCCAGATACGCCAGCAGTTCAGGGTTGGCCGGCGGATTGTCGGGCCGGATGTCATCCGGTTCCTGGATGATGCCGCGCCCCAGTAGCCAGAACCAGGCGCGGTTCGCGATGTTGCGCGCGAACCACGGATTCTTCGTATCAATCAACCAGTCGGCGAACACCTCGCGCGGGTCGCGGTCGGATGAAAGTTTGACGGTGGTGCCATCGGGAAACGTTGCCGTGGTTTGCGCGTTCGTCGAGGCGGGATTCCAGAACACAATTTCTTCCTTCCACTCCGCCGTGGTCTTGATGCTGACCTGCGAGAAAAACGCCGCCATGCCCGCCAGTTGATTCGTCGGCCATTTGTCGGCGCGTTCGCCCATGAACGTCAGCGCCACCGCTTGCGCGATGCCTTTCGGGTCGCGGTTCTGCATGGCGCGATAAAAGTTGGCCTGGCCGACCTCGAAATTGCTGCCGCTGGCCGTGAGCAGGTCGCGCACGAACTGGTCGTAAGGCTGGTTCGCCGCGATGGCAGCCCGAATCCAGTGGTGATACGCCTGCGCCGCGTTGGGCCACAAATCAATGGGGAACTCCGCCTTTACCCGCAGCAGGTCGCTCCACTTCATCGCCCAGTAATCTACAAATTCATCGCGGGCCAGAAGCTGGTCAATGAGCTTGGCGCGCTTGTCCGGGTCGCGGTTCAGGATGAAGCTGCTGGCTTCGCGCGCGGCCGGCTGGGTGCCGATCACGTCCAAATAGGCGCGCCGGACAAACACCGCGTCGGAACAGAGATTGGCCGGCTGGATGTCCAGTTGTTTCAGCCGGTTGAAAACGAGCCGGTCAATTTCGCCTGCCGGCGACAGCTTGGCCGGGCTTTCATACGGGCCGGTCTGCGCCCGGGCGGCAACCGCTCCCATCAGGGCAACCGTCAAAACAAGCGCTGGTATTACTGATGCTTTCATGGCGTCAGGCGGAGTTGCGAATCCGTTGCCTCCCTGACACGTTGCCTTGACCGAAATCACAACCAGGGTATTGGACGGACATATTGATTGGTTGGTTACCGGCCATTGGCAATTTTTGTGTAACTCGAATGCTGACTGTTACGTCATAATATACAGCAAATGTCGTAAATAGGAGATGTATATGCCTGCCGAAACCGCGCCTTCCCGGAGTCCCGCCCGGCCTTGTGCCCTGCCCGCGCGCGTCCGCCACCAGCATGGCGATGGACTGGACATCGTCGCGGTTGAATCCTCGCCCGTCTCCGAACTACATTTGACCGTGACGCCGATGAAGGGCGAATCCATCAGCGCCATGGCCAAGCGTCTTGCCGAAGCGTTGAAGCCGCGAAACGCCACGGTGGTCCGACACATTGTTTTTGGTTCAACGGCGGCATACGAAGCAACGCTCAAAACCTTGCGCCAGGTGCTGGACGACCCCGAACTGCCGGTCATCTGGGTGGAGGGCGCCAGTTGCGACGATCAGGCCATCGCCGGAATGCAGGTCCACGCCATTGCCGGTGCGCGTGTCCGGACGCTCGGCGACCATGGCGTGGTGACCCGGATTTGGGACGATGCCCTGGCCACCCGTTGCGTGGTCAACCCGATTTTACCAACGCGGCCGCAGGCCGCGGCGCCGGAACAGGCCCGCGAAGTTTTTGAAAAGCTTCAAGCGGGGTTGGCTATGGCAGGCATGACCATGAAAGACATCGTGCGGACATGGTTTTACCTCGACGACCTTTTTTCGTGGTATGGCGAATTTAACCGTGTGCGGAACGACGTTTTCGCGCGCAACGAACTGCAGCCTCTCAATCTTCCTGCCAGCACGGGCGTGAGTGGCCGCAATCCGATGGGCGCCGCGCTGGCTGCCGCCGCGTGGGCGGTTCGCCCGCATGACCCGGCCGCCCAAGTGATGCATTTTGCCCCGTCGCCGGAGCAGTGTCCGGCGTCGGCCTACGGGAGCGCCTTCAGCCGCGCGGTGGAAATCGGTTGCGCCGGATATCGCCGGCTGCTGATTTCCGGCACGGCCAGCATTGCGCGCGACGGAAAAACGGAACACATCGGCGATGCACGGGCGCAAATCGAGCGCTCAATGCAGGTGGCGTCGGCCATTCTCGAATCGCGACGCATGACATTTGCGGACACCGTGTTCGCCACGGCTTTTTTCAAACATCCCGCCGACGCGCCGCTGTTTGCGGACTGGCTGGCCCGGCACGGACAACAATCCATGCCGGTGGTTAGCACATGCTGCAACATTTGCCGGGACAATTTGCTGTTCGAGATCGAGCTGGAAGCCGTTCAGGCGGATGGTTGAACTACAATTGGGTAGCCACAAAAAGGCACAAAACGAAAATGGAAGTGCATGGTCAGCTGTTTTTTTGCGCCTTCTGCGCCTCTTTGCGGCCATTTTGCCGTCTGCATACAAACCAAAAGGGTTTGACTGGTCATGGCCGGGGCGCATCATGCCCGCGAAGTCAAGCTGGCGGGAAGGGACAAGGCCTTCGGACTTTGGCTTTTCCCGGCAAAAGACATCCAATGACAAAGTGAGTTTTTTCTGAAAAATAATGTTTGGCAAAATTATGCACTCCCCAACTGACATGAAGAGCCACCTTGAACATCGCACCTCTATACTGAGTGCGTTCATCTCGGAACGAAAGAAAGTGTCACGAGATGGATTCAACTGCTACTTCGATGCGACGGTTATTACTTGCAGGAGTCTTTGGGCCTTACTGGGGATTACGATGTCCAGCCATTGCGAGACCGATTTGAAGAAGCCCACAGCCACCAAACTCTCATTTTCTAATTTCGCGAATATACGCAAGAATATCTCGCCCCTCGTGCAAATCACACCGTTTTCTTCGGACGCAGAATTCGACGCCCTACCTGAAAGAGACGCGATCATCAAAGTTCTCGCCGCTGCGAACAAGTGTGTCGCACACTTCGAAGATCTGCTCGACCACGGTGTGCATGAAGATGAATTGGAAATGGTGGCGAAACGAGTGCTCTGTGAACTGTCCCACCGCGTCAAAATACCAACCCAACCGACAGGCGCCTTGATAACATGAAATGTCCAAAATGTGGCCGCAAGAATCCAGATGATATTTGGCATTGCGATTGTGGATACGACTTTCACCCATCGCTGAACTCCCCGTCGCGTGCAGCGCCTACACCTGCTGCGTCTTCTTTGCCACCTCAGTCGTTTCTCTTTGCCAAGATCTATGCGTGCTTCTGTTTCTTGGCTTGCATCATAGCCGGATACTTCGCTGTTATGGCCTTATTGCGCATTGTCGAGGTTGGGGATTGGATGAACAACACAGCCACACAGTGGAGCGCTGGGTTGTTGGTGGCTATGATTCTGATGATCGCACTTTGGAGCGCCACTGGAGTTGCCATTCTGCGCCGAAAAAAGTTTGCGATTACGCTCAGTTATATCGGGGCAGTTGTTGCTGTGCTTGGTATTCTAGCGAGAGGCATTATTCCGCTCGAAATCGTGCTCGCTATTCCGACGTTCGCAATCATAGGTTACTTGCGTAAACGTTCAGCCCTTCTCAGCTAGTCCGCGTTGACCAAAATAGTTTGCGCCGATTGGCATCGGTCGCTACTTCCCCGCCGCCAGCAACTCGTTCACTTTTCCCATCACGGCGAAGGCGTCGGCTACGTAGAGGACGTCCGCTTTGCCGCGGGCCCAGCCGCAGTTCGGGTCCAGGCTGATGGCGCGGCGCTCGTTGATGAAACGCCAGCCGACGGTGTGCGGTTCCTCGCCGTGACAGCAGGTGCTCAATCCCTTCGCATGCCGCGGCGTCGAGCCGGTCTGGCCAATCTGGTTCAGGTGCGACAGGAACGACAGCACGGCCTGGCCTTCGCCGCCGAGGTCCACCAGCGATTTGCTGCTGCCCAGCGACGCGCGGCCGAGTTGCAGGAAATTGCGGATCAATTTTTCCGCCTCCGGCACGTGCGTCTGGCCGTCGGCCTGTTTTTTCGTCCAACCGGCGCCGGTGACGAAGAGCAGTTCCGCGTCGGGCCGGATGGTTTGAGCGTCCGCCTTCGGCTCGCGGATGCCAACCACCGTGGTGCGCTTCCCGGAGTCCGGCAGATTCACGGTCACCGCTTCAATCTTGGCCGTGCCCGCGCCGCATTCGCAGGCGGTCTGGCTGCCGGGGTCAATGAGAATGAACCAGGGCCGTTGCGCGCGTGTGAGCGTGGCTTCCATGCGCTGGCGGTAATACCAGCGATTGATGGCCGGCTTGCCGCCCGCATCGGAAACGCCGGTCACGTGGGTATCGGCGCGTCCGCCGAGGCGTTGCGCGACGCCGGGCAGCACACGCGCCCAGCGCGACGTCGCCGGAGCAACGACAATCGTGGCCTGGGCCGATTTGCAAATGGCTTCCGCCGCCGCCGCGTCGGAGGCGTAGCGCGACTGGGCAAAATCCTTGCCGGCCACGCCAAAATATTTCGTGGCCGGGCAGGCAGCGATGGAGTCCGCTGCTGCCTGGACGCTTTCGCCGACAAGCCCTACGACGAGGCTGGAGCCGGCGAGCGATTTGTTCAGGGTGCGGGCCGCGTGCAACGCTTCGCGGGCGGATTTGGCGAGCGAGCCGTCGGTTTCGGTGTGGGCGAGAACGAGAATTGTTTCCATAAATTTTTAGCCGCAAAAAGGCGCAAAAAGCGCAAAATTAAACTGCATCCGATAAAACAAATTTTTTGATCTCCAATTTACTGGTGCCGAAATTGATCAAGAGACCGTGCATAATCCTGCAGCCTCGTAGATAACCCAAGAGTTGAGCCACATGTTCGTCGGCGATAGCTTTGCAGGCTTTCAATTCAACAATGAGTTCGCCTTCGACAAGCAAGTCGGCTAGATAGTCGCCGAGAACAGTCCCATCCTCGTCCAAAACCTGCAATGGATGCTGCTGTTTGACCCGCACTCCGTCCTTCCTCAGGCGGTGGGCCAACCCGTTTTCATAGACTTTTTCCAAATGGCCGTGCCGGAGATGGCGGTGAAGCGCAAACGCCGTCTCTCGAATCTGATCACAAAGCCGGAAAATTTCCTTTTCTGTCTTCATGGTTTCTTTTGCGCCTTTTGTGCCTTTTGCGGCAATCATTTCTTAATCCACTCGACGATTTCCTTGGCGATGTCGTCGGCTGATTTGTCCTTCACGATTTTGGTTTCGCGCAATTGTTTCGGGAGCGAGACGCTCGCGAAGCTCAAGCCTTTGCCGGCGAGTTTCACCGGCTTGGCCTTTTGCAACGCGGGCATCACGGTGCGCATGTTGACCATGCCCACCTGCGGATTATTCTTCGGCTCCGGCAGATTGCCGGTGGCCCAGCCGAGCAGTGCGGGCAGCCCGGCGCACTTCGAAATTTGGTGTTTGCCGCCTTCGATGCGCTCCAGAATCTCCAGCGAACTGTCGGCGGCGATTTTCAGTTCATCCACGCCTTGGAACTGGTCGGTGATGCCGAGGCGTTCACCGACCATCTGCATCGTGGCGCCCGCGCCGCGCGACGCGGATTCCCAGCCGCCGAACACGAGCAGCTTGGATTTGTCGAGACCGGGGATGGCCGAGATGGCATCGGCGAGGGCGGCGGCGACTTCCGCGGCCTCGGTGAAGCCGCTGGCCGGGCCGTCGAGCGCGACGAGTTCAAACGGCACCTTTTGCGCGACGGTCATCATCACCTGCTGGAGCTTGGCCTTGGGGCCGAGGCTGACGAGCCAGACCTTACTGCCGGGCGCGGTCTTGGCGAGATTCGCAGCCTCGTAAAGCGCGTGGCTGGCCCACGGGTCGAGGATGGCGGGCAGCATCATTTCATTTTTCAATGCGGGACCGGCCGGGCCGGTCACCGGCTCCAAGGTTTGGAGCGGGTCCGGGACGATGCTGCCGCAGACAATAATCTGGTATGCAATGCTCATGCGGGACGGATGATTGTGATTTTAGGCGCAATTGGAAAGCTTGAAACGAATCGTGGAAACAAATTGGGCGCAATCCGACACCGCGCAAGCACCCGTCGGTATTTCGCCATGAGGATTGGGGCGCGGCGTGAAGAGCTAGTGTGAAAAACTGTAGGAGCCGACGTGAGGAGCCTTGCTTCTCGCTGCAAACCGATGATTTCTGAAAAAGATGAAGACTCGTTACCTCGTCTCCTACAAAAAACGGGCGTTTTCACACGGATCTTTGCGTTGTTTCGCGACCTTCACCCGTTAAATCGGTGCTCGTCAAGGGGCTTCGTGCGTTGAAGCGGCCTGAAGTTCGCGTTCCGGCGGCTGGGCTATTTTTCACTCGACCAAGCCGGCCGCCCGCATACAATGGCCACATACCGATGAGCAGAACCAATTCTCACTTGGCCGTATAATGTCAAAATTCAAAGCCCCATCATTTCCCCGATCCGGGCGTCAACGAATAAATCCTTGAAACCAAAGAGAAACCCATGAGCAACGAAAATCAAAAATGTCCGGTATTGGAACGAGCCGTTTACGGGTTTGGTGATCTGGCCTCCTGCCTGTTCTGGCAGACCATCACGCTGTATCTGCTGTTCTTTTATACTGATGTGTTCGGCATGAGCGCCGCCGCCGCCGGAATCATGATCGGGGTTTCCCGGCTGTTGGATGCTTTTTTTGACGTGGTCATCGGTATGACTGCGGACCGGACCAAAACCCGTTGGGGCAAGTTCCGGCCTTATTTGTTATGGATGGCGATTCCGCTGGCCGTTTCGGCGATTCTGGCATTTACGACGCCAGCTTTTGGCGGCGCGGCGAAAATGGTTTACGCCTATGTCACCTTCATCTTTTTCATGTTCATGTATTCGGCCATCAACATTCCCTACACGGCCATGCTGGGGGTCATCAGCGGGGACCCGGTCGAAAGAACGAGCGCCTCGTCCTTTAAATTTATCGGCGCTTATGTGGGCGGTTTTATCGTTTCCGCCACGGCCTTGCCAATGGCCCGGTATTTCGGGCACGACGGCGCCGACCCCCAGAAGGGCTGGCATATGACGCTGCTGATTTATGGCGTGGCGGTGGTCATCCTCTTCTGGATCACCTTCCTGATGACGCACGAACGCATCCAACCCATTGCCAAGGAAAAGACCTCCATCGCCCAGGATCTGGGGGACCTGACTCAGAACGTGCCCTGGATGTTACTGTTTGCCGCGACGATTCTTTTCATTTTGTTTGTCTGCATCCGCATGAGTGTGACCACCCACTATTTCAAGTATTACATTGGCGAACAGGAAGTGACCCTCTTTGGCACCACCCACAAATATGGCTTTGAAGTGCTGGCGTCCGCCTTCAACACCATTGGACAGGCGCTGGCCATATTGGGCGTGATTCTGGTTCCGTGGTTCGCAAAAGTCTGCGGGCGAAAGAATGCCTTGATCATTCTTTTTGTCACCGCGCTCATTTGCACCGGCTCGTTCTATTTCTTCAAGCCGGAAAACCTGGTGCTGATTTTCGCCTTCCAGACCATCGGCTCGCTGGTGGGCGGTCCCATTTCCGCGCTGTTATGGGTGCTGTACGCCGACACCGCCGATTATTCGGAATGGAAAACCGGACGCCGGGCCACCGGACTCGTGTTTTCGGCTTCCATCATGTCGAACAAACTTGGCTGGACCATTGGCAGTGTGATCGCGGGCGTGATTCTTTCGCAGACCGGATTCGTGGCCAATGTGACCCAGAACGTGGATGTCCAGAATGGCCTGAAAAACATGATGAGCATCATCCCGACCGCGATCGGAGTGGTCGCTTTGATCATTCTCCTGTTCTACAAATTGGACGAGCCAACCATGGCGAAAATCAAGGCGGATTTGGATGAAAGACGCAAGGCGAGCGAAGCCGGCACCGCAACCACGTAACCGATGCCATTTATCGCAAAGGCCAAAAATCACAGAGTATGATTTTGTTTTTTCTGCATTCCCAGCGTGCTCGACTGTAAAATAATATTGTTTCCATTTAACCACCAACCAGGACAAAAAGATGAAAGACACAATTATTGGCGAACCATTACCCAACCTGCCATGGGAAGACCGACCCCAGGATTGCAGCGATGTGCTGTGGCGCTACAGCGGCAATCCGATATTGAGCTGGAACCCGATACCAAAGGCGGCGCGCATTTACAACAGCGCGGTCCTGCCTCATAAAGGCGAATTTGTCGGCGTCTTCCGGGCTGACCAGAAAAACGGGCGGGCGACGCTGTTCTTCGGCAAAAGCAAGGACGCCCTCCAATGGAAGATCGGACCTGACCCGATCGAATGGGTTGACGAAAAAGGGAAACCCAATCCGATCAGCTACGGCTACGATCCGAGATTCGTAAAGATTGATGGCACCTGCTATGTCGTCTGGTGCGATGACATGCACGGGGCGTCCATCGGCCTGGGCCGGACCACGGATTTCAAGACTTTCATCCGGATGCCGAACCCGCTGATGCCGTTCAACCGGAACGGCGTTCTGTTCCCGAGAAAGATCAACGGCAAGTATCTGCTGTTGAGCCGGCCCAGCGACAGCGCCCATACGCCGTTCGGCGATATTTACATGAGCGAAAGTCCGGACTTGGTTTATTGGGGCAATCACAAATATGTCATGGGTAAGGGTGGCAGTGGCTGGTGGCAGGGCACCAAAATCGGCGCCGGCCCGATTCCGATTGAGACCACGGAAGGCTGGCTGTTGTTCTACCATGGCGTTTCCGGAACCTGCAATGGTTTCGTTTACAGCTTTGGCGCGGCGATCCTGGACATCAACAAACCCTGGAAAGTGTTGTACCGCACCCGCGATTATCTGCTCACGCCGGAGAAGCCGTATGAAACGACCGGCTTTGTGCCGAACGTGACGTTCCCCTGCGCGAACCTGTATGACGCCTCGACGGGCCGCATCGCCATTTATTACGGCGCCGCCGATACCTGCACGGCCATCGCGTTTACGCAAGTGGATAAATTGATTAATTATATCAAGAAAAACTCGGAAGTTTAACCGCATCAAAATCAACCAGCCACTCATCCCAATCAGGAGCAAAGATGACACCCGATACGACCGCAAATAATGCCGGCCAGATCGTCCGGGATCGCGTCCCGGTTCTTACCAAAATGGCCTATGGCCTGGGAACCGCGCTGGATATGTGGGGGCTTTGGTTGTATCCGGGTGTCGCTTTTGCGGTGTTTAACATCTACTTGGGGGTTTCCCCGTGGCTGGTAGGGCTGGCGTTAACACTCATCCGCTTATACGACGCGATTTCCGACCCGTTTGTGGGCTGGATTTCAGACAACGTCCGGACAAAATACGGCCGGAGACGGCCTTTTATTCTCATTTCAGGCATTATATGCGGCCTGGGACTTCCGATACTGTTTTTGGTTTCCCCTTCCTGGTCGGATAAGACGTTTTTCGGAGTATCGGCTGTCTTCTGGTACATGATTGTATCCTCGATGATTTACATTCCCATCTTCAGCACCTTCACCGTGCCCTTTAACGCCTTGTCCAATGAGATGACCCCCGATTACGAGGAACGGACGTCCATTATGACCTACCGAAGCGCGATGCAGAAGGTTTTCGAGGTGGGTAATTTTTACGCGCTGCGCTTTACGAACCTGTCGTGGTTCCTGGTTCCAGCGACGGGCAAACAAAATGTCCTTCTGGGCATGCAAGTTTATACCTGCATTTTGGGCGTCATAATGGCCATCTTCGCCATCATCATTTTCTTCCGGGTCAAGGAGCGGTATTACGAATCAGTCGTTGTGAAAATCAAGGAGCGCGTCTCCATTAAAAGCTCATTTTATGAAACGCTGACCTGCCGGCCGTTTCTGATCATCTTGCTCGTGGGCGCCTCGTTTAACGTGGCTACGAGCATGATCGGCACACTGGGCTACTACGCGACGGTCTTTTATGTCTGCCGCGGTGATCAGGTGTTGGGCAACGCCTGGAACTTCTGGATGGGACTTTCGTTTATGGTCGGCGGGCTTATCGGCGCTCCGACCCTGAACCGGGTTGCCTATTTAATCGGCAAGCGCAACGCACTGATTTGCGCCGCCATTATCGGCATCATCGGCTACGGCGGCTCATGGTATCTTTACAACCCCGCCATCCCCTGGCTGCAAACCATCGCTTCCGGAATCATGGGGCTGGCCGCATCCGGTCTGTGGATGCTGCACGGCTCCATCAGCGCCGACGTCATTGATTACGACGAGCTTCATACCGGCAAGCGACGCGAGGGCTCTTTTACTTCCTGCGGCACGTATATTCTCAAACTGGGCAATTCCATGGGCGGAGCCATGGCGGGAGCCATCCTCTCCTGGATCGGTTACAACTCGGCCATCACGATACAGACCCCTCACACCATTTTCTGGATCCGCGCGATGCTGGCCATCATCCCTCTGGTCGGTCTGCTTTTGGTTATAACCTTCATTCTGCAACTGCCGCTGACCAAGAAGATTTGTGAGGAAATCCGGACCACGCTTGAGGCGCGCCGGGGCAAAGTTTGACAAAGTATAACCATCACATTGGAGAAACAGGTGAATTATGAAATTCGGATATTTTGACGATCAAGCCAAGGAATACGTCATCGAGCGGCCTGACACGCCGCGGTCCTGGGCCAATTATCTCGGCTCCAAGGAATACGGCGCCATCATCACCAACAACGGCGGCGGCTACAGCTTCCACATGTCGGCGGCGCAGGGACGCCTGATGCGGCTGCGTTTCGACGACGTTCCGACCGACCAGCCGGGCCGGTATATATACCTGCGCGACAAACAATCGGGTGATTATTGGTCCAACGCCTGGCAGCCCGTCGGCAAACCGCTTGACCAGTACAAAACCACCTGCCGCCACGGCACCGCTTACACGATCATCAATTCCCAGTATTCCAAGATCGAAACGGAAACCACCTATTTCGTTCCGCTCGGCAAACGTTTCGAGTGCTGGCTGCTGAAGGTCACGAACCGGGACGCGGTCAAACGCAAGTTGAGCCTGTTCACCTTCGTCGAATACCCCAACTCCGGGCATGTCTTCAACGATTTCCTCAACCTGCAATACTCGCACGGCATCGTGAAAATGGATTTCGTGGACGGCATCATTGACTATGGCAGCTCCGTCCTCATCAGCGACCAAATCAACCGCTCGTTCCTGGCGTTCGTGGGCGGCGACATTGTCGGCTTCGACACCGATCGCGACGTGTTCATCACCCCGTATCGCAGCTATGCGAATCCCATGGTCGTTGAAAAAGGCCAATGCACCGGCTCCAAGGCTTTTGGCGACGATGGCTGCGGCTCCATCCAGATTGACGTCGAGCTGGAACCGGGCCAGTCGAAGGAACTGGTCGTCCTGATGGGCGTCGGCAAGGCGGCGGTCGAAGGCAAACGCACCGTCAAACAATTTGGCGACATCGCCACAGTCAAGGCCGAGTTTGAAAAGCTCCGCCAATACTGGCACAAGCGCATTGAGGGATTGAGCGTCTATACGCCGGACCCGCAGTTCAACAGCATGATGAACATGTGGAGCCCGTTCAACTGTCTCATGACGTTCGCGTGGTCGAGAATGGCCAGCCTCATTTACAGCGGCGAACGCGACGGGCTGGGCTATCGCGATACCGTCCAGGATTTCATGGGCGTCATGCAGCTCATCCCGGCCGAGGCGAAACAACGGCTCGAGCTGATGATCACCGGCCAGGGTTCCACCGGCGGCGCGATGCCCCTCGTCATGGCCTTCACGCACAAGCCGGGCAAAGAAAAGATGCCCCCGGAAGATGAATACCGTTCCGACGACTGCCTGTGGCTGTTCAACGCGATTCCCACCTACGTCAAGGAAACCGGCGACACCGCCTTTTACAACAAGGTCCTGCCCTATGCCGACAAGGGCAAGGCCACCGTGCTCGGCCATCTGCGGCGGGCCATTGAATTCAATCTCAAACGCACGGGCCAGCACGGCCTGCCCAGTGGCCTGTTCGCCGACTGGAACGATTGCCTGCGCCTGGGCACCAAGGGCACCTCGGTGTTTGTGGCCCTGCAAGTGCGTTACGGCCTGACGGTCTATATCGAGATTTGCGAAATGCTCAAAAAACCCGCCGAAATCAAATGGGCGAAAAAGGAACTCGCCATCATAGACCGCAAGCTCGACAAATCCGGCTGGGACGGCAAATGGTACGTCCGCGCTTACAAAAAAACCGGCGAGAAAATCGGCTCGCACGAAAATAAGCACGGTTCCATCTATCTCAACACGCAATCTTGGGGCGTCATCAGCGGCCACGCCGATAAACAACACGCCGAGCAGGCGATGGAATCGGTGAATGAAAAGCTCGCCACGGATTACGGCCTAATGCTGTGCGCGCCGCCGTACGAGAACATGCCCTGCGCGGAAATCCGCTCGATTGTGTTCAACAAGGGCGTGAAGGAAAACAGCGGCATTTTCAACCACACGCAAGGCTGGGTGGTGATGGCGGAAACTATGCTCGGTCACGGCGACCGGGCGTTCAAATACTTCCGCAGCTCCATGCCGGCCTCGTTCAACGAGACGGCCGAGATCCGCGGCAGCGAACCATACGTTTACTCACAATACACCCACAGCGTTTTTAGTCCCCGCACCGGCGCCTCGCGCGTCCCCTGGCTCACCGGCGCCGCTACTTGGGCTTACTACGCCGCGACCCAATACATCCTGGGTATCCGGCCTGATCACGATGGCCTGCGCATAGACCCCTGCATCCCCGCTGCGTGGAAAGGATTCACCGCCACCCGCCGTTTCCGGAACAAAACGCTGAACATCAAGGTGGTGAACCGCGCTGGCGTCCAGAAAGGCGTGAAAAAAATCACGCTCAACGGCCAGTCCATCGCCGGCAACCTGGTTCCTGTCTCCAAAATGAAACCGGAGAATGAGGTTGTGGTGGAGATGGGGTAATCCCGTTTGCAGTTTAATTTTACTGATATGCACATGCCGGTGGAATTAATCCTCCGGCTCTCTGATGTTGAGCGAATCAACCCAAGCAGCAAAATCTATAACCGGGATCGCAAGAATTGTATCCGCCGAGCCGCATCCGAACGCGATATAGCCTGAATCATATTCTTCCAATGTTGTTTTTTTGGTGTCGAGGGAAGTCGAACCAACAACTTAGATGCTTGCCCTTTTCATACTTTCGGGAATTTAACAGGTGTGGACTTCTTCCCCCTTTTTTCCAACGATTCGATTTCCAACTGAAGTTTTTCTTCTGCTTTGGCTTTGGTCGCTGCTGAAAAGACCAGACCGATAATTTCGTCAACCTTGGCGTATTCCTTGGGCCAGAGGATTTGGCGGATTTTTTGAACAGCCCTGGAGTTTCCAAATCTTCTTTCACCGTCACGAGGCACATGAGCACGAGTCAACTCGGATCCCAAGGTTGGCAATGATTCCGTTTGGGGGAAGCCGGTTAAAAATACCGGTCAATCACCCGGGTCAGGCGGTCGTTCACGTAAACCGCATTATGGTGGCCAAACAGCGGTTTGCGTCGTTTTTCAATCCGCACGTCCGTTTTCTCCGCGCCATCAATCACGAAATGGTAAACTTCGTGAATCGGTTCATTGAAAACGCGGGTGGATTGGAAAATCGGCCGGTCGTCCACGCGGATGACCAGGGTGCCGCGGAGTTGGTTGAAATTAAATTCGACGAGGTGTCTGTCAGTGGTGCCAATCTCCAGAGCAAATTTCATAAGTAATGGGTTTGTGCCCGGCTTTCATAATGCGCAATCCCTGTGCCACTTGTGACGAGAATCTCGCTCACAATCATTCTGGCAAATCCAGGGTAACTCGAGGGAAACTGCATCTTCGGTTAAAATCGTACCGCTGAAGATCCCGCAATGCGTCCTGTTGGTCACGGACGGTGTCCATTTTTCACTTCGCCATTCGAATCATCTGGGAATTTAAAAGAACGGATGGTGTTCCTTTTCCTCCACCACCGTCGTCAACAGGCCGTGGTTCCAATCAGCGATGCGGCCTGTTTTTTACCGACAATATCTGCGCTCGATGCCGCCGGCGGCGATTGAATCCGGATGATTACCAGCCAGCAGATCAGGACCAATGCAGCAAAACCGGCCAGCCATAATCCGAGAATCATGCTAGCCGGTTTGTACATGAACTCCAAGGTTCCGTTTTCGGCCGGGACAACAACGCCCCGGATGGCATAGTTTGCCTCAAGAATCGGCACGGGCCGGCCATTCCAATACGCCCGCCATCCTTTGTCCCAGCGGTCAGCCAGCACCACCAAACCCGGGGTTTCCATTTGAGCTGATATCTTGATGTGTGTTGGAGTTTCGTCTGTGATTTGAGCCGCGCCACGACTGTCGGCGGGCAATGCAACCGGGGTTTCAACGAACGCGACTTCTGCCGGGTTGAATTGCGGCGATGCCAGGGCGGCCAATTCCGCTTCGTCGTTGGCCACGATTTGAACCGATTTGGGAATGAATACTCTTGGAAGCGCGTTGGAGTTGACAAAAACCATGTAGTTGTCCCCTTGAAATGCGGGGCGCATGGATGAAGGCGGCGTGCCACGGAAGATGCCATAGCGCACGTTGAGCATATCCAGGATGGGCGGAAGCCGCAGGCCGGACGGCGGCGAAAATTTTACCAGCGGTATGAAATATTGAATCTGCGCGTGGGGCAGGATGACGGAGCGTGGGTCGGCTGCCAGTTTCAAAAGGCTGACCATCCGGGCAGGGTCAATCGAGTCATAACCCTTGATCTCGTTCAGGCCCGCCATGAACGTGACGGACGCGGGCAGGCCGCTGGTGACGCGGCCGGGAATCGCTTGGGCGACCTGATCCAAAACAGGAATTTTAGGGTAATAAAGTGACGGGTCGCATTGCGGACTGCGCCCATAGTCAAACCGGAGCAAATCTCCCAGCAGCAGAATGGCAAATGCCGGAAACAAGAAACGCACGGATTTTTGAAGCCACAGCAGCAGCCAGCCGACAAACCCCAGCGCGCAAAATTCCGCCATGATGACATAATGGCGGGTGAACCAGGACTGAATCTCATCCACGTTCAGGGTGATTTGGATTGACCTAAAATGCGTTGTGTAAAACGCATTGAAATTGGATTGATTGGCGATGGGTTCAGGCAAAATCATGCTGCGGTAAACGCACCAGACAAACAGCCCGGCGAGCAAGCCGGCCGGAAGCCAGAACCACCAGCGTCGTTGGACGGAGCCGCGCAAAAGATTTTCAAGTCCGATGGCGGTCAGGGAAAGAATCGCGAAAGAGGTCAGGAACACGAGGCGATTGTGAGACATCATGTTCAATCCCGGCAAACGCAACAGGCTGACGAAACCCGGAACATTGAGCGACCAGCTCAAACCGAAAAACGCGAGAAAAATCCAAAACGCATTAATGGCGCGGTGACGCTGGCTGAACCAGGCCAGGGGAGCAACGAGTAACGCCGCGAACACGCCGGTGTAGGCGGCAGTCGTGCTTTCGGGCAGGCTTGATACGCGTCCGGCGGCAATAAACGCGCTCCCTTTTTCCGTTGTGCCGTAGATGTCCGGCAACACAACTTGCGGCAATGCAGTCAGCCCCACCGGCGGTCGTTCTTCGGTGCCGGCGTTGCGATGGATCATGCGCGAACCGGTTTTTGCATATTCCACAAGAGGCAGGATGTACGGCGCAGCCAGTAAAAATCCCAGCCCCCAACCAAGCACCAGCATCATACTTGCCGTCCGGAATTTCCATTGAAACCATTGGCCCCGATGAGTGTGCAACAAACACCATGTTGCATAAATTCCAGAACCCAAAAGCACCTGCCCCGCAACGTCAATCGGTCCGCTGGTTAATACCAGGAAGGTTGCGATGCTCAAGCCGATGGTGGTCCTGGGATTTATGCCCCGTATGGTTTTATCGACTGACAGGAAAAGCCATGGAAGCCAGGAAATCGGGAGGCTATTGAAAAAACCCTGCCAAAGAACAAAATAGGCCGTTAAAGGATAACACCACGCACAAACGACGGCCGGCCAAAAACTGACCATCAATACTCTCCGGCAAAAAAAGTACATTCCCATACCCGCCACCAGAGCGGCGAAGAGTTGCACCCAGGCAAGTATTACCGGCGATTTTGTCAGGCATTCCAAAAGGGCAAAAAGCGAATATTTCGGCCACACGAATGGAACGCCTCCATATTGATAAGGCGCCCACAAGGGAAACCGGCCCTGGCGAATTTCCGAAATTGCAAACTGCCGCGCGGGTTCCCATTGAACCACCAGGTCCGACAATACGATGTTGTGCGGCACAATCTTCGCTGTTTCAGGAGTCGGTGGCATATAAACCCCAAGTTGGGCGAGAATATCCAGGGGCAGCAGAATTTTTTCCCCGATCAACGACGGGCCATAAAGAACCATCTGTCCCAAAAAAATGCCCGCAACAACGGCAAAAAAAATCAATATTTTCCGGTTCATTGCCGCAGTTCAAGAAAACGGATTGTGTTCCTTCTCTTCGGCCACCAGTGTCAACGGGCCGAACCTGTTCCCGGCTGAAACTTATTAAATGGCGTGTCGTGTAAAACCGTTTGGAACAGAAAAACAAGCTAACAACCCCTCAAGCCGCGGTCAATTTTCAAATTCATCATCAGCTTCAAAATATGAATTGGCCGCCTGATGATAATCGCATCATTAAAAGAACGGGAGCCGGACAAGGAGATTCTGGTTTTGAATACTACGCGACACGGAAATTTGAACCGATCAAAGCGGCTTGGTGGTCGGGGCTCGCACGGCCAGCCGCTTTAAAGGGTCGTCCGCAACCGCGGTTCCGCTGAGGAGATCGTTGATCACCTCAATCAATTGACTGGGCGTACAACTCGATTTCAGCAGGGACCTTTCCGCGCCGATGGCCGCCGCTTCCTGTGCCAGGGTGGTCATGTGAGCGTTGGAAAGAATGATTACCGGGACATCTTTCAAGGCGGGAGTGGAACGGATGAATCTGAGGACGTCAACGCCGTTGAATTTGGGCATCATCAGGTCCAATACCACAACGTCGGGCCTCACTGCGGCCAGCATTTTCATCGCCTCCAATCCATCCCTCGCCACCTCGATGCCGAATCCTTCGCGCAAAAACTTCGCGGCGTAAACCTTGATCACCACCAAATCATCCTCGACGAGAAATATTGTTTTCATGGCCATATCGTTTTCGCCGTCCTGAAAGCATTAGTAAAGTAAACCTGAAATCCAGATTTGAAAAGTAAAAACAATGGCTGCGCGATCAGATCTGTGATTTGGTTGGCGGGGCTGGCTGCTCCGAAGGGTCGGATTCAACCGTCTTTACGCTGAAAAGATCATTGATCACCTCGAGCAATTGACCGGGGGTGCAGCTTGATTTCAGCAGGGCTTTTTCGACGCCGAACTCTGCCGCCGCCTGCGCCACGCTGGTCTTGTGGGCGTTGGAAAGAAGGATCACCCGGGTCGCTTTCAAATTGGGGACGGAACGGATGTATTTGAGGACATCCACCCCGTTGAGTTTGGGCATCATCAAGTCCAACACCAGCACGTCGGGCCTCACCGAAGCAAGCATTTTCATCGCCTCCAATCCATCTCTCGCCACCACGACGAGGAACCCTTCGCGCTGAAACTTTGCGCCGTAAACCTTGACCACCACCGGATCATCCTCGACAAAAAAAATAGTTTTCATGGCCAATATCGTTTTCGCCATCCCACAAGCATTGGCAAAATAAACCTGTGGTCCCGGATTGGAAAGTAAAAACCGCGTTCTGGCGGTCAACTGGGCGCACTCAGTTTTTATGCGCTTGGAAACCGCATCTCGTTAACACCCGGCCTTAGCCGGAACCGTGCAATTGAAATTGATTTTTCCATGTGATTCAACTGCTGAAGGCAGCGTGTTAACGAAAGGACTCTAAACACAGGAGCTTTCAACGGCGTGCCTCCCCCCTTAAAAACTGAGATGCGTTCCATTCACGGGCTTCCGGCAAGTCCCTTGGGCAAATCTTCCCGGTTGACGATCCAAGGATGATTCAATAATTCCACCGTGTTGGTATTTCGGGCCAGACTCCATTTGGCGTTCCAGCACATAAAGAACACCGTCCGGGGGAAATTTTTCTGCACCCCCTGAATGAACCTGAGATAATCGTAGTCGCCCGGGGGATTGCTGGGCCCGTACGGCCCGAATTCCGTGAAGCCAAAAGGCTTCTTGATTTGCGCCATCGCCACGTAGCCCTTGATGTGATTGGTGTCCACGAAGTCCGTATAGGCATCGAGGCCGACCAGGTCCGCATAGCGGTCGCCGGGATAATAGGCAACAACCTTGTCGCCATGGTTGGGCGCGTAAACCCAGAGCAGGTTGTCCAAGCCTTTTGTCTTTGTGAAATAGTCGAACATCTGCCGCCACAGCTTGATGAATGTCGCCGGGTCTTTGCCATTCCACCAAAACCAATCCCCGTTCATCTCGTGAAACGGCCGCCACAGCACCACCACGCCGGCGTCCTTGAGTTGTTGCAAGCCCCCGGCCACTAGATCGAGTTCCTGTAGCCAGCGGGCATGCGTCTCAGATCGGACATCCAGCAGGGTGTTGAGATCAACGCCTTTGTCGCGCAACCCGCCGTTCGCATTCGTCCGGGCGGGATTATAAAGGTGCGTGCTGATGGTGACCAACCCGCCCTGCTGCCAATACTCGATGGCGGCCTGGTTGGGTGCGCCGGGGTTGACGCCGCCCCGGCTGGCATAATCAACCCCGAGAAGCGCCGGCCAGTGACCCGTGTGATCGTGAATCTCATCCATTATACGCAAGTTGGTTCCGTTCCCAAAATTGGAGAACTGGCCGGACAACACACATTTGTTGGTGCGCCCCTCGAGGCTCTGGAAATATTCAAGGATGGCTTTCGCTTTGGCATTGGACTTGGGATTGGCCGGGGCTTGGGGAGTGCGGCATCCGGATGCCAGGATTGTTGTCAGCAAAAGGCAAATGATTTTTTTCATGTTATTTGTTGGTGCAAAAAGCCGGTTAAGCCGGCTTGGTTTCTGAACATCCGTCGGCAAAAGTCAGGGCGCAGGTCGGGTTGCCGAGGGCAATGGTGGCAGTCCGGACGCGGCGCGGATGGGAATGATGCCCTGGCGAAATTCTGGGTCGTCCCGGCTTAACGAGCGGGGATTGTTGACCAGCGTTTGCATCACGCTGGGGCGATTGGTTGTGGCCATCCCCCCTCCGCCCATTGCCCATAGCATCCACCAGGTCCATTTCGGCTGCTGCTTCAGGACCGCCGGCGCTGGCGCCGGCCCCACCTCGGCCAGGGTGACCGGCTTGCCCGCCGCCAGCTTGAGCAGGTTGTCGTAGTACGACTTCTGGAAGTCATTCCGATAAACGTCCAGGGCGGCAATATCAAAATATTTTTTGCCGGGAAAAAATTCGGCAAAGGAGCCTGAGTTCGTGCCGGGCCGGTCCACGCTCCAAATCCAGACCAGATTGTTCAACTGGTGATAATTCACCAGCCGGTCGAACAGCTGGCGGTAGAGTGCCACCGTGCCGCGGTCGCCGCCGCGTCCGCCCCACCAGAACCAATTGCCGTTCATCTCATGGTAGGGCCGCCACAGCACCGGAATGTGCGCCGCCTGAAGTTGTTTTAGGAAACTGGCGATAACGTCCACTTGGGCGCACCAGTGATTGTATAATTCGGTTCCGGGCGTGATCACTTCGTTCCATTGTTCATCCGTGAGCTGGCCCTGCACGCTGGCGAGCCGGTTGGTTGGCGCTCCCGGCTTGGGCCGGAAGGTAACCGGCTCATCTGCGGTGGGTGGCACGGCGTGCCAGCACAAGGTGACGATCGAGCCGTTCTCGTACTGCCGCTTGACCTCTGCGATGATCTCGGGGCGGGCGGCCACCGCGTCCTTGTCGCCGGGCTTGGCGAAGCCGAAGTCCTGGCCGAAAATAGCCGGCGTCTTGCCCCAAGCCTTGATGGCTAGGCGGGTGGAAGAGTCCTGCGTGTTCGGATAATTGTGCTGGCCGGTGAGCGTGTGCCGGCCGGAAAGGCTCTGGATATAATTCAAAAGCGCCGCGGCTTCCGGCGACGGATTGGGTGTCACCGGCTTGATGGAACTACATCCGCCGCACAATAAGCCGACCAACGGCACGAGAACGGTTCGTTTTTTCATAACTGCAATTCCCTTTGTTAAAAAAGAATTCATGGTTGAGGCTTTCCACTTTTCAACAGGCCGGCCGCAGGTTCTTTTCATCAAACAACTGCGCTGTTCGGCACCAATTGCCGAACGCAGGCCGTCTTCGGGCGTATTGACCGTGTCATCCGACCGCTCACCTTCGCCCCGGCTATTCCACGATTTTATCCGGCGTTTTGCCGGGTTGCGCCGCCTGGCCGCTGAAATACTCCAGTTGCAATCCCTCGACGTGATGTGTTTCCAGCGCCGCCCCATAATAATCTTCCAACCGTTCGCTCCAAATCACCCGCGTGTTGCAAAGCGTCAGTCCGCGCACAAACTCGCAATGGATGCCGGCGATGGTATTGGTGTAAATACCCGTGAATTTCCCGTCGGCGGAAGCCGTCCCGATCGGACGGTCATCATAAAATCCTCCCGGCACATCGCCGGTCTTGCCCACCTCGAGGCGCACGTTGTCAAACACGACGTCCTCGATTGGTTGAGCCTCGCAGCCGTGGAGGTAAATGCCGTTCTCTCCCTTGCAAAGAATGTTGCTGAAGCGGATCTGGTGGACGTGCCCCAGCTTCGTGTCCGGGTGGCGCGGAAGGTTGCTTATATGAATCGGCTCGCCCGCGCCCCACCATTTGCCCGGTTGCAATTGGGTTTCAATCGTGATGTTGGCGAACAGAATGTTTTCAATGTCGCCCTCGTCGCGGCTTTGAATGCAAAGCCCGCGATTGCTGCGGTAGATGACGCAGGCGTCGAAGACCACGTTGCGGATTCCTGGCGGCGCGTAGGCTTCATCCAACTTGAGCGCGCAACTGCGCGAAGCGATGGTGCAACCGGTGACGGTGATGTTTTCGCTGCGGCCGTAGCTGGCGAAGTTCGGCGTGTTCTTGAGCACGATACCGTCGTCCGCCGTGTCAATGTGGCAGTTGGCGACGCGCACGTTCCGGCAGTGATCGAGATCAATGCCGTCGTTGTTGGCCACGTTCCAATCGTTGAGAATGCTGATGGAATCAATCACCAAATCCTCGCATCCGACCGGATGCACTGTCCAGCTCGGCGCATTGCGAATCGTGATGTCCCGGATGCGCACCTGCTTGCACCCGATCAGGATGATCACCATGGGCCGGCCAGGGACGAGGGTCTGGTTGGTGGCACTACGTCCGAACGGCCACCAGACTCCGCAGAAGGATTGCGGCCACCAGCCCGGCTTGTTCACATCGCCACCCGCCTCTTCATCGGCGAGTTTTTGCCACACCGCCTTGTCATTGCCATCGAGTACGCCGTCGCCGGAAATGGAAATGCCCGTCGCGTCCTTCGCAAACAGCAGCGCCCCCGCCTGGCCGTAATCCTGCCAGCGCGCGCTCCCTTTCAACACCGCGCCGCGCGCCAGATGGAAATCCACGGCTGTTTTGAGCGTGACCGCTCCGGAAAGAAACGTTTTCCCGCCCGGCAACACGACTTGGCCGCCACCCTGGGCAGTGCAGGTGTCCACCGCTTTCTGGATTGCCGCTGTGTCATTGGCCGCGCCATCGCCCTTCGCGCCGTAGTCCAGCACATTGTAAACGCCGGATACGGGCAGTCGTTCGTGATGGCCGGACGGGTCGGCCGCGCTCGTTGCGAATGCAGACAATATCAACATTCCAGCCAGAAAATGAGCGGTCATGTTTATGGGTTGCAGTTTTTCAACTGTCTAGGTTTGCCGTGCGGTCATCAGGCGGAGATTCTTTTCGATCAAACGGCAGCGCTGTTCGACACAAATCTTCGTGCGGCGGCCGTCTTCAGGCGTGTTGATCACGTAATCCAGCAATTTCTCGACCGTCGTCGTCGCCACATGCGTGCGCGTGTCCGAGGAACCATAGTAGATGAACACATCGCCGTTGGGGCGCGCCACCCAACCGTTGGCAAACACAACGTTTGACACGTCGCCAATGCGTTCTTCGCCTTCCGGGGCCATGAAAAATCCGCCGGGCGCGCTGATTTGTTTGGCGGGATTCTTCAGGTCACACAGGAACAGGTAGAGAACGTAACGCATGCCAGCAGCGGTGTTGCGGACACCGTGCGCGAGATGCAGCCAGCCTTTCTTCGTCTTGATCGGCGCCGGTCCAAGACCATTCTTGCCCTCCTTGATCGTGTGATAAAAACGCGGGTCAATAATGCTTTCCGTTTTAACGACGGCGTTGGTGATGTCGTCCACGAGTCCCCAGCCGATGCCGTCACCGGAACCCGTCGCGGCGAAGTCGCTCATCGGCCGCGTGTAGAACGCATACTTGCCGTTGATGAATTCAGGATGCAAAACGCAATTGCGCTGGTGCAGTGCTGGTGTTTTCAAGTCGGGCAGCCGTTCCCATTTCACCAGGTCTTTCGTGCGCGCAATCCCGCAACGGGCGATGGCCGCTGAAAGATCTCCCGTCGAGTCGTCATGCCGTTCGGCGCAAAACAATCCGTAAATCCAGCCGTCCTCGTGGCGGACCAGTCGCATGTCGTACAGGTTCGTTTCCTTGTCCTCCAGCTCCGGCATGCGCACCGGGTAATCCCAGTATCGGAACCCATCAATGCCGTTTTTGCTTTCGGCCACGGCAAAGAAGGATTTGCGGTCCCAGCCTTCCGTGCGGGTCATCAGCACGATGTTCCCGTTCCATTCCATCGCGCCGACATTGAACGCGCAGTTGATGCCGAGCCGCGTCATGAGATGCGGATTGGTGGCGTGGTTGAGATCATAACGCCAGAACAGGGGCACATGGTCGGCGGTCACGACCGGGAATTCGTACCGGTCGAAGATGCCGTTGCCATTCTTTTGCGGGCGATTGCGGCGTTTGATCAACTGTTCATGCTGCCGCTGGAGTTGTTTCAATTGGGCTTGAAATGCGGTTTGGTTCATTGGGCTTGGGCCGTTGTGAGTGAATGGATGTCGGTTTGGGCAGTTTTTCTTCAATCGGCATCAGCCGCCAGCGCCAGCAGCATGCGGGCAACTTGCCGGCGCGCCGTTTTATTGCGCACCAAAATGTCACTGCTCCGCTTCCTGCTGGTTGTCGGCTGAAAAATCATGCTCGCTTATGTTTGCTAACCGGTACAGTTTGGCGAAGGTCAGGCGGAATTCAAAATCAAAAATGTCGTTAAAATCTGCGACTTGAAAAAATATCCATTCCGGCATGCAATATTTGTATTTTGCCGCTTCTATTTGAATATTTAGCTGGAACCATTTAGTAATCTTGCACATCAAATCATTATGAGCAGCCGACACACATCCCGCCGGGACTTCATCAAAACCGCCGCACTGGCGCTGCCGCTGGCTGTTGCCGGCTGTTGCCGGCTACAGCCGAAATCCACCACCGCCAAAAAGAGCGCGAACGATTTCGTCTCCGTCCGCAACGGACGCTTTGAGTTGCATGGTCATCCTTATTATTACATCGGAACCAATGTCTGGTACGGATGCTATCTCTCGGACGCCAAATCAAGCGGAGGCCGGAAACGCATGCTTCGCGAACTCGACCGCCTGCAGGGCATCGGCGTCACCAACATCCGGCTGCTCGCGGGGTCGGAGACTTCGCCGCTGGCCGGCGCCATTTCCCGCGGGATCACACGCAGCCCCCGCGACTGGGACGAGGATTTGCTCGCGGGGCTGGATTTTTGCCTGGCTGAAATGGCCAAACGCGACATGCGGGCGATCCTTTTCGTGTCGAACTATTGGCAGTGGTCCGGCGGCTTTTCGCAATATGTCCGCTGGGCCACCGGCGACACGATTCCCGACCCGGACAAGCCGGTCATGGCGCGGGGCAATTGGGGCGGCTTCATTAAATTTTCCGCGCGGTTTTACGTCACGCCCGCCGCGAACCAGCTTTATCTGGATTACCTCGCGCAGCTCATCCAGCGCCGGAACACGGTGAACGGCCGGGTCTATTGCGACGACCCGGCGATCATGACTTGGGAACTCGCCAACGAACCGCGCCCCGGCGCGGATGCCGCAGTGAGCGGAGTGCCGGAGTTTTGCCGATGGGTGGACGCGACGGCGCGATTCATTCATGCGCAGGATCCGAATCATCTCGTTTGCACCGGCTCCGAGGGCATTCATGGCTGCCAGGACAAGCCCGAGGTTTTTGTGAAGGCGCACGAAACCCCGGCGATTGATTATGTGACCGTCCACATGTGGCTCAAGAATTGGCGCTGGCTGAATAACTTCCAGCTCGGGCCCGATTTTGAAACGGCGGCGGCCCAAGCCCGGGACCATGTTGAACAGCACAACCTCCTGGCCACCGACACGCTGCACAAGCCGCTCGTCCTGGAGGAATTTGGACTGCCCCGCGACCATGAGCAGTATGGACCTGAAGCTCCCACGACGGCCCGCGACGAATATTTCCGCCGCATGTTTGATCAGGTGTGGCAATCCTGCCGGTCCGGACGCGCGCTGCAGGGTGCCAATTTCTGGGCGTGGGGCGGCGAAGGCCGCATGGGCGACAGCATGAGTTCAGCCAGCGGGCTGATGGGCGACCCGTTCTGCGAACCGCAGGGATTGAACTCCGTTTTCGACACGGACCAAAGCACGCTTGCGGTCATCGCCCAAGCCAATAAGAAACTGGCCGCCATCGCCAGGTAAACTGCAAACGTCGCGTTTGGCTGAAATATTATTTGGGTTTGTTGCTGTCAGCCGGAGGGGAAGCTTCCAGAAGATGATTGTCGGCCATCCAGTCCGCCAGGCGTTGCGGCCAGCCTTTGATGGTGGCCAGTTTTGACCGGTTCCCCATGTTGAACGCATGGCCACCCTGGGCAAAGAGATGGACCTCGGCCGGAACTCCAGCGAGACGATATTTCTGCACCAAATCGGTGATGGTGCGCGCCGGATCGAGGTCATCGTTGGCGCCGAGGAAAAATGCCGGAGGCGTGTTGGTGGGGACAATTTCCGGAACCCCCAGCGGCCCCGGATAAATAACGATCTGGAAGTCCGGCCGGCAACTCATCCGGTCAATCGGGTCCGCCGCCGCCGGATCGCCCGCAGTTGGCTGGTACACAACCAGCGAGACGACTTCACCGCCCGCCGAGAATCCCATGATGCCGATGTGGTTCGTGTTCAGGTTCCATTCCGCCGCCCGGCTGCGAATCAGCCGCATTGCGCGATCGCCGTCCTCGCGCGGATGGATTTTCAGCGAGTAGGGCGAGTTCGTTTCCCGCGCCAGCCGGTATTTTAAAACGAACGCCGCCACACCGAGATTGTTCAAGTAATGGGCCGGCTCAACGCCCTCGGCATTGTAAACGAGTTCGCGATGACCGCCGCCCGGACAGATCAGCACCGCTGTCCCGTTGGCCTTCCCCTTGGGTGGAAGAAAGACCGTGATGGACGGATTGTGGATGTTGCGAATCCAGTAGTCCTTGGCGAGTTCCGGTTCATTGCGCCGGGCTTCAAATCCGGGCGCGCCGTTCGGCCAGAGAGGAATGACCGGGGCGGTTTCCTGAGCCATCACCGCCATCGCGATCACCAGAATGAACGCGCCGGTCGCAAGCGGTTTGCGCATAACCTGTTTTTCCAAACGGCCTTATATTTTGTTGAGCCGCAACATCAACACATCGTGTCCCGGCACTCCAGCCGTCAAGATATCTTTGGTGGTTCCGATGTCCTTTTTCGTCCACAAGTTGCGGACGCCATAGGTTGTCGTGTCAAACTTTGCTTCTCTTTTCGAGAGGTCATCCTTCACGACTTCATTTTTCCAGTTGAAGGTGACGGGTTGCGAATTGGTGCTGCGATTGAGCACGCACATGGCCCAGGCGTCGTTGCTGAGCGGCTTGAACCAGACTTCCACACTGTCTTTGGCGGAATATTTGAACCCTTCCACGCCCAGCGCGTCCTGATTCACGGCGATGACTTCCTTGTTGGTGAGAATTTCGCGGGTTTCCTTGGACATGTGTTGCAGGTCGTTTCCAGAAATCAGCGGCGCGGCCAGCATGCACCACATCGAGAAGTGCGCGCGATCTTCATTCACCGCCATGCCGTTGCCAACTTCCAGCATGTCCGGATCGTTCCAGTGCCCGGGCCCGGCGTATTGCCGCAGGCCTTCCTGTTTGTCGAGGATTTGCAGGACGCCCCAGTCCTTGTAGCTGCCGTGGTCCTGCACGCAATCGAAGCAATTACAGATGTCGCCGGTCGTGCGCCACGAATTGCCGACGTCTTTGGCCCAGAGCCACGGCTGGTTGTCGCCCCATTCGCACAGGCTGAAGAGGATCGGCCGGCCGGCCGCATGCAGGGCGTCGCGCATGGTCGTATAGGCTCCCTCGGCCTTCAGGCCCTCGGCGTTGCACCAGTCGTATTTCAAATAATCCATTCCCCACTGGGCATAAGACTGCGCGTCCTGAAATTCGTGTCCCCGGCTGGCCAGCCGGCCGCCGCAGGTTTTGTAGCCGACATCCGAATAGATGCCGAGCTTCAATCCCTTGGAGTGAACGTAGTCGGCCAGCGCTTTCATTCCGGACGGAAACTTTTTCGCGTCCGGCTGGATGAACCCCTGGGCATCCCGTTGTCCCTGCCAGCAATCGTCAATGTTGATGTATTGGTACCCGGCATCCTTCATGCCGTTGGTCGCCATGGCGTCGGCGGCCCCGCGGATCAATTGCTCGTTCACCTTGTCGGCAAATTTATTCCAACTGTTCCAGCCCATTTGCGGGGTCAGGGCCAGTTGGTCGAACTTCTGGCCATGCGCGCTGAGGCAGGCCACACAGGTGATGGTTAACAGGATTCGTTTCATGGTGGAGGAAGGGTTGGACGTCGTGGTTGTGGAAGCGGTTCGGTTTTTCAAGCAAGTGATAAATCTGTTCGGTGTTGCTGCTTGCCGGCGGAAATGGCGTGTAATCGGTGGAGCGTTTCCAGGCACGCGCGCGACCCGTGATACGGGCCTTTCCATTCGCTGACTTTGGGCAGGCCCGGATCCACGCGGCCCTCCGGCGTGATGCGCCAGAACCATTCGCCGTGAACGCGATCCATGAGATGATTTTCAATAAAATCCCAGACGCGCCGGGCGGCTTCGAGGAATTTCGCGTCGCCGGAAATCTGGAACGCGTTAAGAAAACCGATGACCGTCTCGGCTTGCGGCCAGCATTCCTTGCCCGCATTGATGATGGTTCCGCCCTTCCCCTCGTAACGAAGCGCGCCGTCCGCAGCGATGCCTTCCCGCAGCACCACCTCCGCCATTTTCAAGGCGAGTGCCTGCACGCGTTTGAGCAAAGCGGCATCGCCCAACACTTCCGCGGCTTCGCACAGGAGCCAGGATCCCTCGATATCATGGCCGAAAGTGTAACTGTCCGAGCGAACATGCCATTCTTCATCGAAAAAGTGCTGGAAGTGCAGGGTGCGGGCATCAAGAATGCGTTGCTCAAACAGCGTGATCAATTCGCGAAGCCGTTGCTCGACCCGCGGTTCTTTCCAGACCCGGTACAGATTGGTGTAAGCCTCGAGGAGATGAAGATGATTGTTCATGGACTTCTTCTCGTTCATGTCCTTGTCGCTGAGCCGTGCATTGGTATCGGCCGCCGACCAATCGCGGCGGCACACTTCCAGATAACCGCCGTATTTCGAGTCGTGCGCGTGACGCTCGATCAATTCAAAGAGTTCCCGGGCACGGGCCAGGGCGGTGGGTGTGCCAAAGGCCTGGTGATATTCCGCCATCGCGTAGATGTAAAATGATTCGCCGTAGATTTTCTTGGAATCATCACGGACGCGTCCGGCATCATCCAATTGCCAAAACGCACCGCCGAATTGCGGATCCCAGAACCGGTTCATCAGGTAATCAAACGCGCGATCGGCCATTTGCTGGAAAAGCTTTTCGGGGCGGGCCCGGTGGACGGCGGAAAACGCCCACAGAATGCGGCTGTTGACGATCAGTCCCTTGGGTTGCGTGCGGTCGGGCATGAGATCGTTGAACAGCCAGCCCATCCATCCGCCCTGCTCGTGGTCCACCGCCGGGCCGCACCAGAATGGCATGATGTGACCGTACAACTGGTCGTTGACGCGCTTTGAAAAATCCTTCAGTTCATTTGTATTCATGTAAAATTCCGGATCACCGGCTATTTTGCTTCCAAAGCATGGATTATTTCCACCCGCCCGATCTGGGTTTCGCCGGTCAGTTCGATTTTCAGGAACTTCGCTCTGCCGCCGATATTCTCGGCATGGTAAAGGATGGGCACCCAGAAACCGTAATCGCCCGCGCCGCTAAAATATTCATTTTTGCCAACCTGAATGTCATGATAAGTCTGGCCATTTTCAGAAATTGAACACTTCAAGTCCACAACATTGTTGGGAAACAGCGTGAAAACGCGAAAACTTTCGATCGCAGTCGGAAGCTCGTAGATGAGGGCGTCCCCGGCACCGCCGGCGGCGCGGTGCGCGTCTTCCTTCGCCCGGCGGCAGTTGCGCGTGGTGATTTCGATTTGCCCCTGCCGGGCGTGGACTTTCGAGAAGTCAGTAAATTCATCCACCAAGGTTGCGTGCGTGACGGCGACCGGCCCGACGGGGTTGGAGGGTTTCGAAAGCCCGGCTTCATTTTTTGCGCGGACCCGATAATACCAATTGCCCTTGAGGGCGGACTCGTCGTTGAACAGCGGACGATATTGCACGGAGCTTTCGTCAATGTTGGTACCGGCCATTGTCCACGGTCCGTCCGCTTTCGGGGCGCGTTCCACGGTGTAACTGGCGGCGCCCACGGCGCCTTGCCAGGAAATAGCGGCGGCGTCGGGGATAGACAGCAATCGGGGCGGTTCCGGAACGGGAATGGGCGGCGGAGTCAGGCCGCGGATGGCAAAGGCGTATCGCCGGGCTGCTGCCATCAAATTGATTTCGTCATATGCCGCGCCAGTGGTGGAAGCGGGCCAGTGGAAGCCTTTGTAAAGATTGCCACCGGACGGTTCGCTGTGCCAGTAGAAGCCACCGTCACGGTCGCGGAAACGCAGGCTCCAGAGCAGGCCGCCGGAAATGCCGGTATCAATGATGGTCTGCATGGCCGCCGCCATCTGTTCGGTGGGAACGAATCCAAATTCACCGACGACGTAGGGTTTTTTGCCCTTTGCCATGGCCGCATTTCCCTGGATGAACTGGGCGAAAGTATTTGTCCACCTCGGGTTCGGATAGTGGTGCGTTGTGACAATGTCAATTTCCGGGATGGAGAATGATTCCGGCTGCAATCGCCAGGCACGACCATCCATAATCAGGTGGTTCGTATCCAGGCTTTTGATGTAGCGCGCGATCTCGCGGGTCCACTCCGTGGTCGGGGCAATTTCATTGCCAGTTTCCCAGCACAGGATGGCCTTGTCGTCGCAATAACGCACGCCGGTCAAGGTGTTCGTGCGCATCAAGACAAACCGGATGGTCTCTTTAAAATCCGCAATGAGTTGAGGATCAGTCCAGAAGTCGTCCCGGTCCTTGCCGCGAAAGGCGGCGTATTCGGCCCGGCCACCCTGCCATTTCCAGTTGTCCACCAGAGGAATGACGAGCCGGATGCCTTGTTCATTGGCGATCTTCAGGGCGAGATCGAGTTCGCGAAAAGCTTCTTCATTGAACTTGCCCGGTCCCAAAACATGACGGGGCGTCCCCGGCAGGTCATTGGTGCGCATCACGGACAGCACATACGTGCGCACCACGGTGCCGCCCATCTGGCGCACCGTTGCCAGCGCGTCCGTCAATTCGAACTGATCCGGCAGGCGCCAGAAATTGGTCTCCGTAAAAGGCATGTTGTCCTCGATCATTTGCAGATTGGGGAGGTCAAAAGAAATGAAGCGAAACGGCTGGCTGCCGTCCATCAACTGGTCGCCCTGCACGGTGATGAAACGCTCGAGTCCGGATTGGGCTTTCACCGGTTGGACGGCGGCGAACAGCGCAACGGACAGGGCGATCAGCCCAGCAATGTTTTTTTTACCAACGGGCAGTTTTTTCATATTGCTACTTTTTTATAATTGAACGATTTGCCGTTCGCCGTTGTAGAAAATGACCTTGTCCGGATTGCCGGTTGTTGCCACGCCGGTTCCATGGTCGGTTCCCACGATGACGATGTTGAGGCAGCGTTCCTTCAGCATGCCGGGGAACGATCCTTTCCGGTCGTCAATGGTGAGCCGGCGGTTGGCGTCATCCCAGTGAAAAGCGATGGTGGCATGGACGCCCTTTTCATAATTATAATTGTCGTTCTCATCTTCATACAGCGTGAAACTTCCGTTCGCGCCGGGATAGATGCGCAGTTCCAGCGGGTCGGCCGGTTTTTCCGCCGCGTATTGAATGAACGGTCCCATGGGCACGATGGAGCCGGCCCGGACCAGCAGCGGGATTTTATCAATGGGTGCATCGGCGGTAATGGTCTGGCCACCGCGCAGAGTCTGCCCGGTCCAAAAGTCAACCCATTGAGTTCCGTCCGGCAAATAAACCGGCCGGGTTTGCGGTCGCGACTCGACAATTTTTTCGCGGGCGAAAATTTCCGGGGTCTTCCAGAAGAGCTGGGCCCGGAAAGCGCCGAGGGTGTAATTGGCGGTCTCGCAGGCAAAGTTGTATTCCCTGCCGGCCTGAAGTTCCACGGGGATGGTCCAGGCTTCCGTTGAAACGCAATTGTTGGTCAGTTCCTTGCCGTCCAGAAAAACCCGTTTGGGTCCGAAGCTTTTGAAGTGGAAGCGGTACGTTCCGGTTTCAGTCGGGGTCAACTTGCCCTCCCAGCGCATGGAAAATTTGGGGCCGGTGATGTATTTCGGCCAGCCGGTGTACCAGAAGAGGTTGACGTTGGTCTCGACCTGTTCATGCACCAGCGTTTTGAAATCCGAGTCGCCATAGTATCTGGCGGTCAGGCCCGGCTGGCCGTCTTTCGTCTTAAAATGTTCCGGCGTGATCAGAACGCTGTTCTCCGGCGGCCGGTGGATCATGTATTCCGTGACCGGACAGACCATGATGGCCGAGCCGAACATGAACTGATCGTCAATGCCGTAGGTTTTTTTGTCGGCGGCAAAATCCATCGGCAGGCCGCGCATAATCGTGTAACCGCCGTCGGTCACCTGCCAGGCGAGCGAATAAATGTAGGGCAGCAGGCGGTAGCGCAGGTTGTCAAATTTCACGAGAGCATTCGTAAATTCGCCGAACTCCCAGATTTCACGCGGGGTTTCCGAGCCGTGCGACCGGAAGATGGGAGAAAAGGCGCCCAGTTGAAACATGCGGGTGTAAAACTCCTGGTAGGCGGGATCCTTGCCGCCGTTGGAAAACACGCCTTCATAGCTGCTGATGTTGAAAGCGCCGATGTCGAAGGTCCAGTACGGGATGCCGGCCATGCAATGGTTCAGGCCCCCGGCGATTTGTTTTTTGTAAACATCCCAGTTCGCGCCGATGTCGCCCGACCACGTGGTGGCGGCGGCGCGCTGCTGGCCGGCAAAAGTTGAGCGGGTGAGGATATAAACGCGTTTCTGATCGGTTTCCGCGCGCTGATGATTATAAACCGCCTCGGTCACGAGCAGCGAATAGGGATTGAGATATCGGGCGAAGGAGCCGAGGTGATTGTTCTCGACGCGTTTCATCTCATATTCCTCGCCCTCCTTGGTCAGGGCGTTGACGATGTCCGGCTCGGTCGAGTCCATCCACCAGCCGTCAATGCCCTTGGAGAACAGGCCCTTGCTGGTGTATTGCCAGTACAGGTCGTTCGCCGCCGGATTATAGACATCGTAATACCGGAAACCGGCCCAGCCGACCGGCGAGTACAGGTAACCGCGCTTTTCCATGTCCTGGTAGATTGCCGTGGCCGGCCCGAGTCCCTCCCAAATGGAAATAATGAGGTGAAAATTCTCCTGGTGTAGAATGTCGATCATTTCCTTGGGGTTGGGATATAATTTTTCGTCAAAGAACATGCTGCTCCAGTTGGTGTTGCCGCCCCAGTAATTCCAGTCCTGAACCAGGCCATCAATGGGGATTTGCAGCGCGCGGTATTTCTCCGCGATCCCCAGCAGCTCATTGCGGGTCGCGTAATGCTCCTTGCTCTGCCAGTAGCCGTAAGCCCATTTGCCATACATCGGCGCGTGGCCGGTCAAATCCCGGTATCCGGCAATGGCCCCGTCCATGTTTTTGCCGCCGACAAAATAGTAATCCAGGTTGTCGCCCACCTCGGACCAGAGCGACATGTGATCCGGGTCATCGGCAAAAATGGTTTTGGAATAGTTGTCCCAAAGAATTCCCCAGCCCGCGGTGGAAATCAGAAATGGGGTGACCGCCTCGGTGTTGGCCTGCACCAGCTTGACGGTGCGTCCGCGATAATTCATGTACCCGGATTGGTGCTGCCCTAGCCCGTAGATGCCTTCCTCCGGCGTCAGCTTGAAATTCTGCTGAACACTGAACGCATTCTTTTCGTTCTTGATCTTGACCGGCTCAATGATTGCCCCGGCTTGTTCCGCGAGGATGGGCCGGTTGTCAGCAGTGAGATATTGAATGGCCCCGTCGCTCTTGGACAACCGCACTATGATTTTCGCGGAAGCGAGAGTGATCATTTCGGCATTCTCCTGAAATTGGATGTTCAAATCCGGCAGGTTGGTTTGAATCACGACCAGGCTTGCTTTTTTGGGTGTGCCGCCGGGCGCCCACTTGATGACGCGGACCCGGTCGTCCGCATAGAACTGCACCTTGACGTTCAGCTTGCCGGTTTTCAATTCGACGCCGTTTTGAATGCGGTTGACCTGTGTGTCTTTCGACGCGGAAGATTCCGTCTGGCAGGAGGCCAGCGCGAAGCTCAAACCGAGGATGCAGAGCAGAGCGGTTGTCCGCAGGGCGGGAGATAAGATTTTCATCATTTCACAATTTCTTTCTGGTTGTGCTTTCGTTGGCGAATCCATAATAACCTTCAGATTGTGACTTTTCCCGTCTGCGAAAACAAGCCGGACATGGCTGCCTGCATGCGCAAGCTCATCATCCTTATGAATCACCTCTTTAAAAACGATGATTTTCAACTTGCCAGCCAACACCGTTGCTCTGGCGCTTTGCCTGATGACGAAATGCCCGCGCGATTTCCGCCGGAACTTTTTGTGCGCCACCTACAATACAAATGGCTACAATGGTGCGAAAAGGCCACGGCTGGAGCGCAGCCAACCATCATTAGCCCATGAGCGTGACGGCGGCGTTGGCCGCGCCGTACAGGGAGATGGAATAATCCCTGACGATATAAACCGGGATCTTCTTCAACAGCGGCCTGATGATGGGATTATAGTTTTGCTCAAAGTTTTTCATGAAGAGATTATCCTCCAAAAACAGCCATTCATTTTTGGTCGCAATTCCTCCGGCCAGATAGACCCCGCCAAATGGCAGAAAAACCACGGCAAGATTGCCGGCAAAGCTGCCGTACATTTTAACAAAGAGCTTCATGATGTTCCGGCAGGCCTGATTGTCCCGGGCATTTTTTGAAATGAGAGCGGGTTTATCCTCGTCTTTGGTCCGGTCAATTTCCTTCAACACTCCATCAACCGCAAATTTTTTCCCAGCCTTCATGCAGTGATAGATGTTGGAAATACCCTGCCCCGAAATAAACGGCTCGGCCCCGGGGGCCGTTCCAAATTTCTTGGTGATATATTCCTTCAGTTCGAAAGTCTCCTCATCGAAGGCGGCAAAACTGGAATGGCCGCCCTCGGATGGATGAGCCAGATATTTTCCGTTCTCCGCAGTGAGGAATCCCACGCCCAAACCCGTGCCCGCGCCAACTACGGCCTTGGTTCTCCCGGCGGGTAAGGGGAATTCCCCGTCAGTGGTGGGAAGCCGGGTGATCTGCTGCGGATCCTCCACGTCCAGAGTGGGAATTCGATAACCCACCGCCAGGAAATCGTTGATGACCAAAGTGTCCACCTTCAAGGATTTCTTTATGGCGTTGCCGTCAATATCCCATTTGCAGTTGGTCGTCTGGCAGTGATTATTTTCAACCAGTCCGGCCGCACTGATGCAGCACAGGTCAATTTTCAGGAAAGAATGCTTCTGCCGGGCGGTGGCAATGACTGCCTTGATCGGGTCTATGACGCCGTCAATTTGGTTCGATTTGAAGGCGCATTTTAAAATGAGCGTGTATTTGGATTTTTTTTCACCGACCAACGCAAGAGTGGTGTTGGTGCCGCCAATGTCGCCCACCAAAATCATCCGGTCATGCTTGAAATCCGAACTAAGCCAGTTTGTTTCCATATTGAATCTTTGTTGCTCTTTGTCGCGGTCAGCCTTCGAGCACGGCGACGACCTGGATGGGCTGTGACTGCGGCGGACGCACAGGCAGGACGTTGCCCGCGATTTCCTTCCCGTTCACCAGCAATTTTTTCACGCCGCGCTGTTTGCCCTTCGGATTCTGTACCTCGATAACATAGGTGTTGCCGCGGAAACGGCGCGTGGCGGTGAAGCCTTTCCATTTCGCGGGAATTACCGGGTCAACCCGCAGCCCATCGTAATCGGTCCGGATGCCGAGGATCCATTGGGTGATGGTGTAGTAAGTCCAGGCGGCGGTGCCGGTGAGCCAGGAATTCTTGGCTTCGCCGTGCGTCGGCGCGTCCTTGCCGGCAATCATCTGGGCGAAGACGTACGGCTCGCAGCGGTGCAGGTCGCCGATTTTCTCGCGCGCCGAGGGATTGATGCGGGTGTAATAATCGAACGCACGGTCGCCGTTGCCAACCATGGTTTCGGAAATGATGATCCATGGGTTATTATGGCAGAAGATGCCGGCGTTTTCCTTGTAGCCCGGCGGATACGAGGAGATTTCGCCCATGCTGATATAATATTTGGTGAAGGCCGGCTGCTGGAGCACGATGCCGTGCTTCGTGGCGAGATGCTTGTTCACCGAGTCCAAAGCGAGTTTCGCCTTGCCGTCCTTGAGGCCGATGCCGGCCATGACGCACATGCCCTGCGATTCGATGAAGATCTTGCCCTCGTCGCAGACCTTCGAGCCGATTGGCTTGCCAAAATCGTCGTAGGCGCGCACGAACCATTCGCCGTCCCAGCCATGCTGGTAAATGACCTTCTCCATCTTGGCGGCCTCGGCGAGACAGCGTGCGGATTCCTGGCTCTGTCCGAATTTTTTCGAGATGACGGAGAGTTCCTTCCCCGCCAACACAAACAGGCCGGCGATGAAGACCGACTCGGCAACCAGCCCGTCCTTGTTCGTCGTGGTCTGGAACGACTGGCCCGGCGTGTCGGAGAAACAATTAAGATTCAGGCAATCATTCCAGTCGGCGCGGCCGATAAGTGGCAGGCCGTGCGGGCCGATGCGTTCGAGCGTGTAATTGAAGCTGCGGCGCAGGTGTTCGAAGAGCGATTGCTCGGAGCCGGGTTCATTCTCGAACTGCACCGGTTCGGCGAGGATGCCCCAGTCGCCGGTTTCCTTGAGATAAGCCGCGACGCCCAGGATGAGCCAATGCGGGTCGTCGTTGAAGCCGCTGCCGATGTCGTTGTTGCCACGTTTGGTGAGCGGTTGATATTGATGGAACGCGCCGCCGTTCTTGAGCTGCGTGGCGGCGATGTCGAGGATGCGTTCGCGGGCGCGGGCGGGGACCATCTGGACAAATCCAAGCAGGTCCTGGTTCGAATCGCGGAAGCCGAGACCGCGGCCAATGCCAGATTCGTAGAACGACGCCGAGCGCGACATGTTGAACGTGGCCATGCACTGGTAGGCGTTCCAGATGTTGACCATGCGGTTGGCGTGAACGTCGGGCGATTCCACTTGGTAAACGCCGAGCAATGCGTCCCAATTCTCGCGCAACGCCTGGAAAGCCGCGGCGACATTTTTGCCGTCGAGATACTTCGCAATGACCGGTTTGACGGTCGTCTTGTTGATGGTCTGGGAGTTGGGCGGGTCGAACTTGTTGTCCACGGGATTTTCGTGGTAGCCGAGCACAAAGATGATTTCCTTCGTCTCGCCGGGCTTCAAACTCACCTTGACGTGATGCGAGCCGTGCGGCGCCCAGCCATGCGCAATGGAGTTGAACGATTTGCCGGCTTCCACTGCCGCCGGGTTGTCCCAACCGCGGTAGGCACCGAGAAACGTATCGCGTTGCGTGTCGTAGCCGGCGAGCTTTTCCGAGCAGGCGAAATAGGCGAAGTGGTTGCGCCGCTCGCGGTACTCGGTCTTGTGATAAATGACCCCGTCCATGACTTCAACCTGGCCGGTGCTGAAATTGCGCTGGAAGTTGGTGGCGTCGTCCTGGGCGTCCCAGAGGCAGAACTCGATGCTGGAAAAAAGCGAAAGCTTCGCGGGCTTGCTGCGGCGGTTGGTGACCGAGAACTTCCAGATTTCCAACGTTTCACCGAGCGGCACGAAATAGGTGGTTTGCGCGTCAATCTTGTTGCAGCTCGAACTGATGGTGGTATAGCCCATGCCGTGGCGGCATTCGTATTTGTCGAGCTTGGTGCGTGTGGGCTGCCACGACGGCGACCAGAATTTGTCAGTGTCGTTGTCGCGAATGTAGAGATAACGCCCACCGACATCGAACGGCGCGTTGTTGTAGCGGTATCGCGTCAGGCGGCGCAGGCGCGCGTCGCGGTAAAAAGAATAGCCGCCGGCGGTGTTGGAAATGAGGCCGAAATAGGATTCACAGCCGAGGTAATTGATCCACGGCAGCGGGGTGTCGGGCTGGGTGATAACGTATTCACGCTGTTGGTCGTCAAAATGTCCGTATTGCATAAAAGGATGATAGCAGTTTGGTTCGGCTAATTGAATCGTTTTCGCTTGCTCGTGACTACACCTTGGCCGGCGCGGGCGGGGCCTTTTCCAGTTTGTCGTACCAATTGAACTTCATGTAAACCGACGTGGCGACGAGCAACGCGAGAATTCCGGCGGATACCGCCCACTGTTGCAGCACGACGAAAATGGCGAGGGTCACCAGGCAAAGCTGCCACACGATGCCGACGGCGACGTTGGTCAGGTCGTGTACGGCTCCGCGATTGGGTGCGAACGACGGGTCCTCTTGTATCACCTTCTCGCGAATCGGCCCCCACCAGCCCCAGGGATTCACCGACTTGTAGAACTTCTTCAGAATTTCGTCGTCTTCGGGCTTCGTCATGAGGGTGCCGGCGAGTGAGCCGATCAGGGAAACCAGAAAGATCGCCGGGAACGTGTAGAGGAGGTTGAAACCATCCGGGGCCACCAGTTGCGCGATCAATGCGCCACCGATGCCGGTGATCATGCCCCAGAAGTAGCCGTAGCCGTTGAACCGCCACCAGTACCACTTGAGCACATTGGCAATGACGAAGCCGCCGTACAGCGCGCCGACCAGGAACATCATCGCCTTGGTGATGCTGGTGGAAAGCACGCCGCAAACGATGCCGATGACCAGGAACACGATCGCCGTGATGCGGCTCAGCGCCACCTCTTTTTTGCCGCCGGCATTGGGGTTGATAAACCGCTTGTAGATGTCGTTGACCACATAGGCGGGGGCCGCATTGATGGTCGCCGCAAAATTGGACATGAAAGCCGCCGCCAGCCCGGCCAGCAGGAAGCCGATGACCCCCGTCGGCACGTGCTCCGAGAGCACAATCGGCAGCAGTTTCTCGAAATCCGGCGTCGCCATCGCCCGCATCTCCGGCATGCAAAACGCCAGGGCCAGGACGGTGATGCCGGCGATCATCAGGTAGCGCGGAAACATCAGCACGAGCGTCACCATGCCGTTCATCAGGCAGGCTTCGCGGGGGTTGCGGGTGGCCAGGATGCGCTGCATGTCGTACGTCGGCGCCGGACCGGCGAGACTGGCGAGCACGCCTTTGAAAAACATCAAACCGAAAATGATGGAGAAAAACCCGTTGCCGTCCTGCTTCAGCGCGGTGTTGGCCGAGTCCAGGATGCCGGTCCAGTCAATGCCCAAGTGCGTTCCGAAGAACGGATTCATCCAGCCGGCCGGGATGTTGTGCGCAATCATCGCCGGCGAGACCGTCACGATGGCAATCACTCCAATGGTGATCGCCGTCAGCGTAAGCACGGTAAACTGCATGATCTCGGTGATGACCACGCTGATCATGCCGCCCTTGATCGCATAGAGCGAGGTGAGGCCCATGAGAATGAACGCGTAGATGTTGTCGTCGCTGAACAGGCCGGTGCTCCGGCCGGTGAAGTGCCACGGCAGCATGATGGCGGCGAACTTGCCGATGCCCTTGAACGCGTAGGCGAGCAGGCCGATGACGTTGATCAGGGCGAACACGACCACGCTCAGGTGGGCGAGCGTGGCGCCGCGACCGCGCCCGAACCGCGTTTGGATCCACTCGGCGCCGGTCAGGACGTTCGAGCGCCGCATCCAGGCGCTCATGAACATCATCAGGAAAATCTGGTTGAACGTCGGCCACAACCAGGGCAGCCAGATGCTCTTCAAACCGTACAGGAACAATATATACACGAGCCACATCGTGCCGCTGATGTCGAACATGCCCGAGGCGTCAGAGACGCCGAGCATGTACCAGGGCAGCGTCTTGCCTCCCAGGAAATAGCCGTTCATATCCTTGACCCCGCGCCGCGAAACCCAAAGACCGATAAGGATGACCGTCAGGAAGTAACCGACGATAATGGCGATATCAAGGGTGTGAAGTCGCATGAGGTTGAAAGAAGATGGTCGTCGGAGACTTGCCGGCTAACCGGTTGTGCTGCGGACGCTCGCAATAAGCATGCCCACTCTATGTTTGGCCCAATTCATTCCCAGAATAATAATTTCCTCCGGCTTGCAGTCAAGGAGGAATGAGGTCCGGCAGTTCTTTTTCGCGAGCGCCAGCCGCAGGCAAGTTCCGCCGAATCATCCCGGCGGCAAGCGCAACGTCGAATCCAGCGGCTGAACATCCGGCAATTGTTTGGCCGAACTCGCGCCGCCGAGTTCCGCGAGCCGTTCGCCGGCGGGCCGCACGCGAGTTTGAAAACTGGCTGCGGCGTCGTTGAAGGCCGTGTTCGCCCGCTCCAGCCCGGCGCGGATTTTTTCAAAATGCTCGGTGAATTTGACCACGCGCGAATAAAATTCCTGCGCGGCCTCGGCGATTTTCTGCGCGTTCTCTGTCTGCGCATGCTGCTGCCAGCTCACGCTTACTGAACGCAAGAGCGCGATGAGCGATGCCGGGGTCGCCAGCAAAATCCGCTTCTCCGCCGCCCAGATAATCAGATCATGGTCGCCTTCAAGCGCCGCGCTGAACAGCGATTCCGCCGGCACGAACAGCACCACGTAATCCAGCGCGTTTGGAAACTGATGCGGATAATCGCGATCCGCGAGCGCCTTGATGGTGGCCTTCAATTTTGCCGCGTGTGCGGCCAGGGCCTCCGCGCGCTTGGCGTCGTCCGCCGATTCCAGCGCGTTCAAAAAATCAAAATCCGGCACCTTGGCGTCCACGATAATGAAGCGGTCGCCGGGCAGGCGCACCACCAGGTCCGGCCGGTTTTCGCCCGCCTGGGTTTGCTCGGTGAAATCGCAATGCGCGCTCATGCCGGCGGCCTCAACGACGCGCCGCAACGTTTCTTCGCCCCAGCGCCCGCGCGCCTGGTTGGAACTCAACACGCGCCGGAATTGCAGCGTTTCCGAGGCGAGAGACTGGCTTTGCTGCGAGAGCAATTCCAATTGTTTCTTCACCTCGCCGAGCGTGGACGATTGCGCGGCTTCGCTCTGCTGCAGGCGTTTCTGGTAGGTCTCGAGCTGCTGTTTGAGTGGCTCGACCAAACCCTTGATGGCTTCCTGTCGCTGGGATAAATCGCCTTTGGCGGCTTCCTGAAGTTTTCCGAAACTCTGTTCCGCCAGTCGCAGAAATTCCGGCGCCGTCTGCTTCAACGCATCCGCGCTCAACGCCTTGAACGCTTCGCGCAAATCAATCAGCGCCTTATCCTGCAACGAGCGCTGCTCCACCAGCATTTTTTCCGACGCGGCGTGCCGGGCTTCCGCCGCTGCGCGCGCATTGCCAGTTTCAGTCAACTGCGCGCGAAGCTGGGTGAGTTCGGTTTCGCGCTGTTTGACCTGATCGCGCAATTCGTTTTCCAGCCGCGAGTCCGGCCCGGCGGCGCGCCCGCGTCCTTTGAGCCAGCCGAAGAAAAATCCCGGCAGGCCGCCAGCGACAAACGCGATCAACAATTGAATTCCAACCGGCATATTTTAATTTTTTAGGAGCCGAGGTAACGAGGCTCATCATTTAGAGACTCCTCACGTCGTCTTCTACATTTCAAAAGTGTGCGATAACTTCAATTTCCACGTTCGCACCTTTCGGCAGCGCGGCGACCTGGACGGTCGAACGCGCTGGAAAATCGCCCGTGAAATATTTCGCATAAATTTCGTTCATCCCGGCAAAGTCCGCGAGATTGGTCAAAAACACCGTGCTCTTGATCACGTTCGCAAACGTCAATTTCTGGTCGTCCAGGATCGCTTTGACATTTTGCAGCACGCGTTCGGTTTGCGCCTGGATGTCGCCGGAAACCAGATTGCCGGTGGCCGGGTCAATCGGGATCTGGCCGGCGCAGAACAACAGGTCGCCGACGCGCACGGCGTGGCTGTAGGGGCCGACGGCAACGGGCGATTTCGCGGGTTTGATGATGGTTTTGGTTGCCATAAAATGCGGCGCAAGGTCTAACGGCTTTACCCGTGCGGGTCAAGGAAAGCTGTCGGCTTGATCGGAGCGCGGAGCAATGCTCCGCGCGAACCAAGGTTTCCGGCTTGCGGAACATCGCTCCGCTTGCGTCTTTTGCGGAACGTAAAACTACAAATATGCCGCGCCTACGGCGCTGGCTTTCACAGATACTTCGCCAATATCGGCTTCAATTCGTTCACGGTTTTCTTCGGCCAAAGCTTTTTGTCGGTCAGGATCGCGTTTTGGAGCGAGGAATGGCACGGCCAGTCCGGTTGGGTTGGGATTTGCGAAATGGCGCGGACGACGATTTTTTTGGCCAGGTCCGCGTTACGGTGAAGATTGCCGATAATCATTTCCAGCGAGACATGCTCATCTTCCTTCCAGCTATCGTAGTCGGTGGCCATGGCCAGTGTGGCGTAGGCAATCTCCGCTTCGCGGGCGCATTTGGCTTCGCCGAGGTTGGTCATGCCGATGACGTCGTAGCCGGCCCGGTGGTTGGTGAGCGATTCGGCGCGGGTGCTGAACGCCGGGCCTTCCATGCAAACATAAGTGCCGCCGTCGTGGACCTGCGCCTCGCAGTCTCTGGCGGTCTGCAACAGGATCTGCCGCAGTTCCTCGCAAATGGGATGCGCAAAGGCGACGTGCGCCACGATGCCGCGCCCGAAAAAAGTGTGGGCGGACGATTGTTTCGTGCGGTCCAAAAACTGGTCCACGAGCACAACATCGCACGGCCAGCATTTTTCCTGCAACGAGCCGACGGCGCTGACACTGATGATCCAGGCGACGCCGAGTTTTTTCATCGCCCAGATATTAGCGCGATGGTTCAGCTCGCTGGGCAAAATCCGGTGGCCGCGACCGTGGCGCGGAAGAAAGACCACGTCGCGTCCGGCGATCTTGCCGGTGAGCAAATCGTCCGACGGCGCACCAAACGGGGTTTTGACCTTCACCCATTTCTGCCGGGTGAAGCCTTCGATGTTATAAAGGCCGGTGCCGCCGATGATGCCGATGCGATGATTAGACATGGGTGTTTTATAGCATTGGCCCGGCAAAAAGTCCCGGTTTTTTTCCCGGTTGGCGCGGGCCGGCGGGTCTGCTAGTCTGCGGGCGTGGAACTTTTCCAACGCATTTTAAAGACGGCCATCGAAGGCGGCGCGTCGGACGTGCATTTGAAAATCGGCACGCCGGTCATTTTTCGCATCAACCGGGAATTGATCGCGGTGGATTCCCCCCACCCGACCCCGGAATGGATGGTAAAAGTGGTCGAAACCATCACGCCGGCGCATTTGAAAAAGCGCCTGGATGAGGAACGCGAAATTGATTTTTCATATTTTGTTCCCGGCATCGGCCGCTTCCGCACCAATCTGTTTCAACAGCGCGGCCAATGGTGTCTGGCGATGCGCTACGTCAAGACACAGGTGCCCGGCTTTGAGGAACTCGGGTTGCTGGAGCAGGTAAAAAAAATCACCGAATCTCACCGCGGGATCGTGCTGGTGGCCGGCGCCACCGGTTGCGGCAAATCCACCACGCTCGCGGCCATGATCGAACACATCAACGGGAATTTCAAAAAGCACATCATTACGCTGGAAGATCCGATTGAATACGTTTTTGAAGACAATCAGTCGGTGATCGAACAGCGGGAGGTCGGCCTCGACACGTCTTCGTTCCATCATGCGCTTCGGAATGTTCTGCGCCAGGACCCGGACGTCATCATGATCGGCGAAATGCGCGATGACATCAGTTTTTCCGCCGCCATGAGCGCGGCGGACACGGGGCATCTGGTGGTGTCCACGCTCCACACGACCAACGCGTCGCAATCCATCAGCCGCATCCTGGAATTCTTCAAGGCCGATGAGCGCGAGCAAATCCGACGGCAACTCGCCGCCACCTTACGCGCCGTGGTCTGCCAGCGCATGGTCGGCACCATGGACGGCAAATTGATCCCGGCTCTGGAAATCCTCATCAACACGCCGATGGTCAGAAAACTCCTCGAAGAAAACCGCCTCGACAAATTGCCCGCCGCCATCGAAACCAGCGTGGACGATGGAATGCTCACATTCAACCAGTCGTTGTTCAATCTGGTAAAGGCGGGACGCGTGACGGAGAAAGAGGCCCTGTCCAAAGCCACCAATCCCCAGGCACTGGAAATGAATTTCAAGGGTATTTTCCTCGATGAAGGCCGTCGCATTATCAGCAGTTGATTCAACGTCTGCTGAACAAGCCTTAAAACTGCAATTGACTTAACCCCGACTTGGCGTATCGTTTTTAACCATGCGAGTGTCGAAGGAAACTGATTATGCGTTGCGCGCCTTGTTTACGCTGGTGGACCATTTCGGCGGCGTGCCCATACCGATTCGTGAACTGGCCCGGCGGAATGACGTTCCCAAACGCTTTCTTGAACAAATCATGCTCAAACTCAAGGCTCAAGGCTGGGTGGACAGCGTGGCGGGTGTGCGCGGCGGATACATGCTCGCCAAAGATCCCGGCAAGATTTCGATGGGCGAGGTGGTGAGGCTTTTTGACGGTATTATAGCCCCGATTGATTGTGTTTCAGTCACGGGCTACCAGCGGTGTTCGCAAGAGCCGGTCTGCCGGTTCAGGCGTGTGTTTCTCGACGCGCGCAATTACGTTGCCGGGTTGATGGAGCGCGCAACGCTCGCCGAAGTTGCCAAAAGCGCGCCAGTGTCGAAACAGGAGATTTCAGCCGGTTTCACTGGCGGAGAAGGCATTTAGAAATAATTCCAAAAACCCGTTGACAATTCCAGCCAACCGTGGATAATAACGACAGTATAAGTCGTTAATTAAATGAATAGCAAAATTGAGATATCGGTTCAAGTTGCTGCCTTTGGCGGAAGCTTGAGGCTTGTGGAGCAGCGGTTTTTATTTAGTTTTAATAACGATAATAACAGTCGCTATTTATAAATTACGATGATGGATTTGCCGACGCCGACAGGGCGAGGCGCAACTCGAAAAAATCACGAGGGCTGACCGGTTCACCGGAGGTTCTTCGAAGAAGAACAAAACCGTTTTAGTGTGAATGCGAATGGAGACAGTGGGCCGAAACTGGCCCGGTTCCGGGCATCGGTTGATGCCGTTGAAATTCGCCGCTCGCCTGGGCAGGCGGCACTGTCTCCCGCAAACACCGGGCGGATTTCCGTTCTTCATTTGTAAAACCAAAAAACAGCCAAAGAAAAATTGTGAACCTATGAAAACATTAAATCTAAACAAACTCATCGCCGTCGGCCTGACTCTGGCCGGTGTGGCGTTCGCTCCCAACCTGCGCGCCGCCGTCGAGGTGTTCCTCGAGGGTGGCAGTGCCAGCTCGAGCGTTCTGTTCCAGGCCGCCACCAATATCCTCAATGGCGGCACCATTACGGCGGTCGGCAATAACAGCAGCGTCCGCACGTTCTCTGGCACCAGCACGCTTCCGCCGTTGAACGGGTATGGCACCATCACGCTGGACATCAATCTTAATGGTGCCGTGATCGGGTTGCAAAACCTGATCGGGCAGCATGCCGACACAAACATCAGCGGCGCGAATATCATTCCGGTAGTGGTGGATTCCGCCACCTACCCCGAATCGGTCGGCCTGCTGTCATCGGGCCTGACGGAGCTCCCGACCTTCGTGGTGCCCCTGGTGTTCATCAAGAACACCAATTCCATTGACACTGCAAGCATCACGAACCTGACCCAGCGGCAGGCGGTCACCTTGGAAAGTTCCGCCACGAATCCGGCGACCTTCTTCGGCGGCACCAACGGTCCCAATCCGATTTATTTTATCGGCCGCAACAGCCAGGCCGCCGTCCGCACGATTACGGATCTGGTCATTTACAACAGCGCGGGCTTCATCTCCTATCAGACCAACGCGTTGGGCCAGCCCGTGCCGGACACCAGCGCCGACCCCGGCCTGCAATTTGGCGGTTCCGTGGCCAACACGGTGGCGGTGCTCACCAACTCCATTGGCACGGTGGCGGTGCAGAACATCATCAAGAACACCGCCGCGATCCCGTACGAAGGGGTTCCCTATTCTGTTTCCAACGTGATCAATGGCAGTTATCCGCTCTGGGGCTATGAGCATTATTATTACATCACCGCCAACACGGGGAAACCGACCCAGCCGCAACTGGACGTGATTAACGCCCTGTACAACGTGGTGACGAACGGCGCTTTCCAAACCACCTCCGTCTTCACGAATAAATTCATCCCCAACGGCGCGATGAGGGTGCACCGGAATTCTCCGACGGATGGCGGTCCCATCTTTTTGAACACCGGCTATTGAACCATCCGATAACCTTAACCGGCCTATTTCCGTATGAAAAAGTTTATTCCTAAAATCCTCCTAGCCGCGCTGGCGCTGCTGGCATCGCCGCTGGCGCAGGCGCAGACGTGGAACTATAACGACGGCGATTTGTTGCTCATCTTTCGCAAGACCGGGCACAACAACATCGAGTTCGATCTGGGCAGCGTCACCAATTACCTCGGCAAGACCAACGGTTACACGACCACGGTCACCGGTTGGGACCTGAGCCTGGTCACCGGCGAATTTGGGTCGAACCTGAAGAACGTCAACGTCATCCTGCTGGCCACCAGCGGCCTGACCAACGCCAGCCAGACGGTGTGGTTGACCAGCCCCGAACCCAACACCACGGCCTACAACGTCAGCGGACAGGAATTGAGCACCTTGTCCGGCTTGATCAGCGCCGTCGGCAACAAGCCGATCAATCCTTTTCAAGTGCCTTACGCGGAACCCAACGCGTACGTAATTGATCCCGGCGATCCGCAATATGGGGCGGCGTCCTTTGACCACATCGTGTCAATCAACCCCATTAACATCCCGCAGTTGGGCGGCAACGCCGCGTTCACGGTGCAGCAGCCCATTCCCGGCCTGCTGGACTTCTGGGCCATCAAGTCCACGGGGACTTCTCCGAATCCGCCCGACCATCTGGTGGGCACCTTCACCGCCGCCACCAACGGCGTGTTGAAGTTTATCGCCGGGCCGCGCGCGTCAACCATCACCAGCGTCAGCCGTTCCAGCGGCGTCAGCGCGATTAAGTTCACCACGACGGTGGGCAACACCTATTCGGTGGCTTACACCAACAAGCTCGGCGGGGCCACAACCAACTGGCCGGTCGAGGCCAGCACCGTGATTGGCGATGGGTATAACGACACCATCAACCACACCAGTTCAGACAGCGCGGAATTTTACCGCGTCAACGCACAGTAAGTAGTGTGTCTTAAACCCGCGGCAGACCCGGACGCAAGCCGGGTCTGCCGCCAACGGCCAATTCGTAGAGAGGACAACCACAGCGAATGAATTTCCGGTCTATTTTGATCGCCATGCTTCTGCTTGCGAAAATTTTGAATGGAGGTGCGGCAGAAACCAACGCGCCGGCCGGTTCCGCGCCGAAGTTTGAAGTGCGTGCTTATCGCCTGGAAGGCGACATCGCTTTGCTGCCGGAACCCGACGGGGTGATTTCCAATTACATCGGCCAGGTGGACCTCGCGCGGCTACACGAGGGTTTGGATCAATTGCAATTGTTTTACCGCCGGTCCGGTTTTCCGAACCTTAGCGTCACCCTGCCGCAACAGTCGCCCACCGACGGCGTCGTGCGCGTGGAAATAATCAACCATTCGCCCGCCGGGGCGACCAACACTCCCGCCCGGCCATCACCGGTGTTCGAGGTGCTGGGCTATCTCGTCGAGGGCAGCGCCGTTTTGTCGCCGGAGCAACTGGGCCTGCTTTCCAATTACACCGGCCGGGTGGACCTCGCGCGCCTGCACGAGGGACTGGACCGGTTGCAGTTGATTTGCCGCCAGTCCGGTTTTTCAAGTCTCAGCGTCACCCTGCCGCAACAAGAGATCACGAATGGCATTGTGCGCGTGGAAATTGTCACCTCCGGGCCTGCCGTGATTGGCGGTGAGCCCGCTCCGGCCACGCCTGCGATCACGAATGCTGTAACCCAGGCTGAGAGCGTTCCCGCCCCGGTCACAAACGCCCCCGCCCAACCGGCACCCACGTTCGAAGTGCGCAGTTATCTCATTGTGGGCAACACCGTTTTGCCGCCGGAAAAGTTCGGCCTGCTTTCCAATTACACCGGACGGGTGGAATTCGCGCGCGTCCACGAGGGATTGGGCAAATTGCAAATGCTTTACCGTGATCTGGGTTTCGCCACCATCAGCGTTACGCTGCCGCGGCAAAAACTGACCAATGACACTGTGCGCGTGGAAGTGGTCGAGGGCAAACTGGCCAAAATCAAGGTGGAGGGCAACCGTTATTACAGCTCGAACAATGTGCTGCGCGTGCTGCCCAGCCTGGACACGAATATTTTGCTCAACACCAAATGGTTTCAACCCGAACTCGACCGTGCGAATGCGAACCTGGACCGCCAGATTTATCCGGTCATCAGTCCCGGACTCGAACCGGGCACCAGCGATTTGACGCTCAAGGTCAAGGACCGGCTGCCGTTGCATGGCCACATCGAGGTCAATGACAAGTCGTCCCCGGGCACGCCGCTGCTCCGGCTGGATACGGCGCTGCAATACAACAACCTCTGGCAACTCGATCACCAAGTGGGCTTTGATTACAACTTTTCACCGCAGTCCATGAAGACGGACAGTCATATGCCGCGCTTCTATGACCAGCCGATGGTCGCCAGTTACAGCGGCTTTTACCGGTTGCCGCTTGGCTTCGGTCACGGCTTGCGCGAAGATTACGACCGGCAACCGGTAAGTTTTGGTTACAATGAAATCACCCACAAGTTTGATCTGCCGTCACCCACCGGCCAGCCGGATTTAATTTTTTACGCCTCGCGTTCCGTTTCCGATACTCCGGTGACCCATGGCCCGCTCACGGTCATCACCAACACGGACCTGCTGGACCTCGACAGTCAGTTTCAGCAACACGTTCTGACCTACAACAACGACGTCGGCACCAAGTTCACCCTGCCGGTCCAGGAATTTCTGGGGGTGTGCTCATCCTTCACGCTGGGCTTCGATTTCAAATCCTACAGCGCCCAGACGTTCAGCACCAATCTCACCTTCGTCAACCTGTATGGGACCAACGATCTGGGGGACCGCGTGCTAGTCACCAACCTTACCGTCCCACTCGCCAACAATAGCAGTGTTGAACTGGATTATTTGCCAATCTCGTATGGCTGGTCCGCCGTGCGCCCGGACAAATGGGGCGTCAACAGTTTCAATTTCAACCAGAACATCTTTCTGACCGACCTGGCCTCGGCGCGGACCAATTTCCAAATCGTCGCCGGTTCACCGAAGGCCGGCGGCAATTACACCACCCTAAACGCTGGGTTGAACCGCCGTCAAAACCTGCCGGATGACTGGTCGCTGCTTCTGCGCGCGAACGGCCAGTGGGCCAGCGAACCGGTCATCAACAACGAACAATTTGCGCTCGGCGGCACAAGCGGCGTCCGGGGCTATCAGGAAGGCGAGGCTTATGGCGATAACGGATGGCGTGTGATGTTCGATGTGAACGCTCCGCCGGTTCAGGTTGGTGAATTTCCAGTTTCGGGCGGTGGCAACGGTGTCCCCGCTTATCTGCGCTGCTCCTGTTTCATGGACTACGGCGAAGCGTACCTGATTGACCGACCAAGCCCGCACGACCCCACCTATCGCGAATGGGGGACCGGCGTGGGCTTTTACCTGACGGCCGGCGAACATTTTGACGCCCGGTTCACGCTCGCCTGGGCATTGAACAATACGCCCGCCACTCAAGCCGGCGAGGCGCGCGCTTATTTCAGCGTCGGACTCCAATTCTGATCAATGCCATGAAACTCCAACTTCAACCAAAAAAATTACACGGCACGCGCGCCTATGCCGCCCGCAAATGGCTTTGCCTCGCGGTCGCGCTACTCGCGGCCGGTCGGAGTGTGAAGCTGCTGGCCAATCCAACCGGCATGACCGTCAGGCTGGGCTCTGCCACCGCCCAGACCAGCGGCGCCCAGCTCAATGTGACCGTCAGCCAGGTGGCGTTTCTCAACTGGAGCAGCTTCGACATTCAAGCGGGTGAAACCACCACCTTCATCCAGCCCTCGGCGAACTCCGTGGTGTTCAACGAAATTGGCGGCGCCAGTGCGTCGCAGATTTACGGCAATCTCAACGCCAACGGCACCGTCATCCTCGCCAACGCCAACGGCTTTTACTTCGGCCCGAATTCCATGATCAAGGTCGGCGGCGACTTCATCGCCACCACCGCGCCCATCACGCCGGATTTCGGCGCGGGCTCCAGTTGGACTTTCACCGGCATGCCGCCGCTGGCGAGCATCATCAATTACGGGTCCATCCAGGTGGGCAACGGCCGTTCGCTCTTTCTCATCGCCGAAGACATCCAGAACAACGGCAGCCTGAATGCCCCCGGCGGCAACATCGGACTGGCCGCCGGCCAGACCGTGCTGGTGAGCGAACGTCCCGATGGCCGCGGCCTCAGCGCCAATATCCAGGTGCCCGTCGGCGCGGTGAACAATCTGGGCCAGATCACCGCCGATGCCGGGACGATTGCACTACAGGCGCAAACTGTGAATCAAAACGGCATCATCCAGGCCAATTCCGTGCAAGATCAAAACGGCGTCATCGAACTCGTCGCCTCCGATTCGCTCACCCTCGGCGCCAATTCTCAAATCCTCGCGCATGGCGACGACTCCACATCGGGAAGCGCCGGCGGCAACGTGACATTGAAATCCGGAAATACATTTGGTGACGCTGTCGGCAGCCAGATTTTCGTGACCGGCGGCGCTCAAGGCGGCAACGGCGGCAATGTGGAAATCAGCGCGCCAAACGTCCTGTCGTTGAATTCCGGCATTGATGCGCGCGCGACGGCGGGCTGGACGGCAGGGAAATTGTTGCTGGATCCGGATTACATCATTTTGGACACGTCTGGTTCCGGCAGCGCCGGCAGTGGGACGGTCCTGGCAGGGAGCAACCCGGGCAGCACCCTGGATTTGAACGTGAACAACGCGTTTGCAAACCTCGCGGTTTCCCAAATCATTCTCCAGGCCGCGTACGACATCACGCTCGCCGGGAGCACATCGTGGAACCTCAGCGGAACCATCGGGGCAAATTTCGGCGGAGTGACCAGCGGTCAGCTGACGCTGGAAGCCGGGCGCAATATCATCTTTGGCGACGGTTCGCTGCTCGTTGATTTCCACAACTGGTCGGTGACGCTCCAGGCGGGATACGATTTTGTCAACCACGTCGTTCAATCCGGCAACGGAAGCATTTTCCTGAACAACAACAGCGGCGACAACACGGGCGGCGGCTGGATTCAAACAGCCGGCGGCAATATTAATTTGATTGCGGGACAGGACATCCTGCTGGGCGGCGGTTCGGTGTTCACCACCGGCGGCGGCGGCATCTTCGTGGACGCGATGGCCGGCAGCATCAATCTCGGTTCCTGGAATGGCGGCACCAGCTTCACGCGGCAAACCACCGATTATTTGTTCGGCAGTTCCGGGGTCACGCCCAACACCGTTCTTGGCGGCTTTTCCACGGCGGCGGGCGGCGATGTCACGTTGATCGCCGGCAACAACGTTGACAGCACGGCTTCCGTGACGACGGGCACGTGGCAGGGCGAATCCGGTGCTTACGGTGCGGGCAACGTGACGGTCATCGCCGGCAACCAGATCACGGGTAATTATCTGGTGGCGAACGGCGTTGGCACTTTGCTGGCAGGCGTTCTGGTTTCCAGCGCGCAGGCCAGCCAGCTTCAGAACCGCAGCACCGATCCGGTCGGCGCTGCCACCGCGCTGAACGAATTGGAAACGGCGGTGCAACAAGCGCAGAATCCCAACGGCAACATCGGAATCTCGTCGGCCGCGAGCGGACTGAACCCGGTAACGTTGAGCTTGATCAGCGGTTCGTGGAACGCCTGGGCGGCCAACAGCATCTACCTCAAGGAAGTGAACAACCCGGACGGGGCGTTCAATGCCGCATCATCATTTTTGTTCAGTTATGCTTCGGATGCCGCCGTGAGCCTTTGGGCGGGCAATGCCATTGAGCTGACCGGCAATAATCTGCACCGGGTGGCGAGCCAGAAAACTCCCATCGTCTATGCGCCAATTCTTTCGCTCAACGCCGGCGTCGGCGGCATTCTCATTGACAAGACCATCCTCCTTTACCCTTCCAGCCAGGGTTCGCTGCACATCACCACGCGCAACGGCGGCAATTTGACCGGCAAGGTGAACACGAGCACGACCGCACTCACCGGCATCACCATGTCCGACGGCAATCCAGCCGATTACCAGACCTTTACCAGCGGTTACAGCTCCCCGCCGCTGCATTATAACGCCAATGATCCCTATGCAAACCCGGTGGTGCTGGACATCTCCGGCAGCATCGGCAGCTTCGGACTGGTCGTGCCGACCTTCGCGCAGATTACGGTGGACAGCCAGCTGCCTTACATCGCCTCGGACGGCAGCAGCCATTACGGCACCTACAACTTTGGTTTCCAAGGTCGGAATCTTTCGCCGTTGCAAACCACCTTCATCGATGTGACGGGTGACATCGCTTATCCCGACTACACTCCCGGCGCGCTGTTCGGCGGCCAAGGCCTGGCGGTGGCTGGTTCCGGCAGCTTCATTATCAACGCCCAGAATATTGATCTCGGATTTTCCGGCGGCATCAGCGTGCTCGCGCCGAACGCCCCGCTGGCCGCCATTTCGCCCTACGGCGCGAACCTCACTGTCACCACCTTCGGCAATCTCGAAATGACTTCCACCGCCATTGCCAATTACAGTTTGCTGGGCGGCATCACGCTGAACGTCGGCACGGCCACCGGCGGCATCCTCGATGTGGGCGGGCCGCTAACTGCCTTGGGTGATCCCGGCGTGGTAAAAGGAATTTTCACCACCAGTGGCGGCAATATTTCCGTCAACGCCGGCGGCAACATCAATGTGGACGGCTCGCGCATCGCCGCCTACAACGGCGGCAATATCAACCTCACCTCCCAGACCGGTGATGTGAATGCCGGCTCCGGCGGCTCCGGTTTCGTGAGTTTTCAGGCGCTGGGGTTTAATTCAGCCGGTCAGCTGGTTCGAATTCCGGCGCTGATTCCCGGCAGCGGCATCCTGGCCACGACCGTCCCCGGATCGGACGCCGCGCTGGGCAACATTACCATCAACACGCCCAACGGTAGCATCAACGCCAGCCTCGGCGGAATCCTTCAGTTGGCGTTCAACGGCACGGATGCGAAAGCCAATTTCATCGACCTGAACGCCGGCCATGACATCAATGCTGCCGGCTCCGGTGTCATCGGTTACAACATCAACCTTCAAGCCGGCGGCAATATCAATGGCGTCATCATTGGCCGGCAGGGCGTGGACATCAAATCCAGTCAAAACGTGACCGTGACCGTGGTGAGCGGCGGCAACGTGGATATCAATGCCTCGGGCGAGGTTTCCGGCACCGTCATCGGCGGCGGCAATGTGGATGTGAGCGGCGACTCCATCACCGCCTCCCTGATTGGCGAATCGGTGTCCGCCTCCGGCGACACCAGCGGCGCCAGCATGGGCATCCCGCAATCCAATGTCACCAAGGAGAACGCCGAAACCGCCGACGATGCCGCGACCATGGCCTCCAATACCGACGATCAGGATGACGAAAACAAGAAGAAAGGCAAAGGCATCGCGCTGGCGCAGAAAACCGGCCGCGTGACGATTGTTTTGCCGCCCAAGCAACAACCCAAGGCCCAGACCCCGGACCCAAGAACCTAGACCCCAAATCAATCTATGACCATATTCATTCAACCAATGTTTGCCGCCAATGCGGCGGTTTATGCCATCCAGAACGCCACCACTGAAGGCAAGGCCACGGTCGTCGCGCTGCTGATCCTGTCGCTGTTCAGTTGGACGATCATCATCACCAAGTTCCGCCAGTTGCTGATCGCGCGGCAGGCGACCAAAAAATTCCTGGCCGCCTACAGCTCCACGCGCGACCCGCTCGACATCCAGCGCAAGGGCGAGGAATTTGACGGCGCGCCCGCCTACCAGCTTTACATCCGCGGCGCGGACGAGCTGGCGTATCAATTGAAAAACAATCCCGTCACCGTGAAAGGCGAGCGGCGCATCAGCATGGCGTCGTTCGAGGCGGTAAAGGTAGCGCTCGAAGAAGCTGCCAGCGGGGAAGCCATGGCTTTGGAAAAAGGAATGATTGTGCTGTCCACGGCAGTCGCGGGCGGGCCGTTCATCGGGTTGCTGGGCACGGTCTGGGGCGTCATGTCCACGTTTGCCGGCATTGCCGAAAGCCGGGCCGCCACGCTCACGGCCATGGCTCCCGGTGTGGCGGCGGCGCTGGTGGCCACGGTCACCGGCCTGCTCGTGGCCATCCCGGCCATGTTCGCCTACAACTTCATGGTCACCACCATTCGCGCCATCACCCAGGAACTGGATGGTTACGCCACGCGTTACGCGACGCAAATCGTGCATGGCTACGTGGATAACCGTGATCTGGAAGACAAAATCGCAATGGCGCTGACACGTTCCGAAATGGGCGAAAACACACCGGCCATCTGATCATGAAAAAGTGTTCCAAGTCGGTGCATCATTCGCTGACGGAGTTGAACATCACGCCGCTGCTGGACCTGGCGTTCGTGCTGCTGGTGATTTTCATCATCACGACGATCCCGCCGGTGAATGATTTGGACCTGAAACTGCCGTCGGCGGCGAAGCGATTGAAAGACCCGCCGCGCAAGGCCAATTACATCACCGTCCAGGCCGACGGGACCATCTACCTGAACAAGAAGCCGGTGGCGGTGGCGGAGATGCTGCAAACCTTGATTGGGTTGCGGATGGACGATCCGGACTTGAACGTGATTGTGCGCGGCGACAGCCAGACCAAATATAAACAAATCCGGGCGGTGCTGGACGTGTGCCAGCAGGCGAACCTGCCCAAGGTGGATTTGGCGACCGAACCCCTGAACAAATGAAGAAGAAAAAGGCCGAATGAAGAATTTAATTTCACACGCCCCGCGTGCTGATTTGTTTCAGCCTTTAGCCTTCAGCCTTCAACCTTGATAAAAATGCTGCCGCAAAGCCAGGCGCGGAAGAAGCGCAACTCGTCGAAGGTGAACCTGATGATCTCGTTCGCCCTCCACGCGCTGATCGTGCTGGTGGCGTTGTATTTTGCGGCGCGGCAGGGGTTGCTGGGCAAACAATTGAAGAAGATCAGCATCGAGATGGTGAAGGAAAAGCCGCCGGAGAAACCCAAGGAACCGGAAAAACCGAAGGAGGAGCCGCCGAAAGTGGAGTCGCCCAAGGTGGTGGAGAAACCGAGGGTGATGGAGGAAGCGAAAGCGGCCCCACCATCAGTCATTGCGCCGCCATCGGTTGCCCCGCCATCGGCGGAAATGCCGTCGTTTGAATTTGAGGGCGGCAAGACGGTGGAAACCAGTTCGGACCCGGTGCATCTGTACCAGAGCTACATGGAATACACGCTGCGCTCCAAATGGAACCGGCCGGACAACATCGCCGACGACAATTATGTCGCCGAGGTGGAGGTGTCGGTGGATCGGGCCGGCCAGATCAGCAAGCCGGAATGGAAGAAAGGGTCGGGGGACAAACCGTGGGACGATTCGGTGAGGCAGGTTTTCAAAGTGGTGAACAACATGGACCGGCCGCCACCCACAAACTTCCCGTCACACGTGACTGTAAGGTTTGATGTCCAGAAGGAGAGCGAACCCATCAGCCAATGAAAAAGATTTCGCATTCCCATCACAGTACGCTCAACGAATTGAACATCACGCCGTTGTTGGACCTGGTGTTCGTGCTGCTGGTAATTTTCATCATCACCACGCCGCAGATGATGAACAACCTGGAGATGTCGCTGCCGTCGGGCAAACCGCCGCCGCCGCAAAAGGAAAAGCCGAAGATCAACCACATTGTGGTGGATGCGAAGGGCCAGACATATTTAAATAACGAACCCGTCACCGTTCCGGTGCTAAAGGACAAATTACAACAAATGAAAGCCGCCGATCCCGGACTGAGCGTGGTGGTAAAGGGCGCCGACGAGGTGGATTACCAGAACATGATCAACGTGCTGGACGTCCTCCAGCAGTTGGACATCACGAAAGTTGGCCTGGCGACGGAAACCGGACTTTCACCTTAAATGGCAAATCAATGAAACTTCAAGCAGACAACGATTGGGCGTTCCGGATTCCCGCCGGTCTGGCGGCCGAACTGGATGAATTCCAGAAGTCGGTGGAGCAATTCCGAGCCGGTGCGATCTCCGAGACGCAGTTTCGCGCGATTCGCGTGCCACAGGGCATTTACGAACAGCGCGAGTCGGGCACCTACATGTTGCGCGTCCGCTTTCCGGCGGGCGGCGTCCTGCCCGACCACCTGCGGCGTTTGGGGGAAGTTGCCTCAACCTTCGGTAACGGTGTGCTTCATATCACCACCCGCCAGGAATTCCAGGTGCATCGCGTGCCACTGGAATCCATTCTGGCCGCCTTGCATTCGCTTGCCGCCGCTGGATTGTCCACCAAGGGCGGCGGCGGCAACACGGTGCGCAATATCACGGCCTGTTTTGATTCCGGTGTCTGTCCGCATGAAGTGTTCGATGTTGCGCCGTATGCGGTCGCCCTGACCGAGCGGTTCATGCCCGACCCGCTTTCGTTCCAGCTTCCGCGCAAATATAAAATCGCTTTCGCCGCGTGTAATCGGGACTGCGCGGGCGCCACGGTGAACGATGTCGGTTTTATCGCCCGGCGACAGAATGGCGCCGACGGTTTTGCGGTTTATGTCGCGGGTGGCATGGGTGGCAAGAGCCGCGTCGCCAGCCTGCTCCATGAATTCATTCCGGCATCCGATGCCTTCCTCGTGGCTGAAGCGGTCAAACGCGTCTTCGACAAAAATGGCGACCGCAAGAACAAGCACCTGGCGCGTCTGCGCTTTCTGGTCGAGCGCATCGGCCTCGACGCCTTCCGTGATTTGTACGAAAACGAACTGGCCGCGCTGCGCGCCTCCGCACCGGCATCTTTGCAAATCCGCCCCTATCCGAGCCGCAACCTTGCGCCGGCAAAAGAAAAAGCTGCCAGGGCTGTTGCGGCTTCCACCGACTTCGACCGCTGGTTCGCCAGCAATGTTACACCGCAAAAACAACCGGAATTCTTCATAGTGCACATTCCGCTGGCGCTGGGTGATTTGCCGGCAGCGAAGACGGCGGCGCTGGCGAATATAGTCGCCACTCACGGCGACGGAATTCTCTGCGCCACCCAATCGCAAAACCTGGTTCTGCGCTGGGTTGCAGAATTGGAGTTGCCGGCGTTGCGCGAAAAACTCGATACCCTTGGTCTGGCAACACCGGACGCTCCGGTGCTTCGCAATCTCGTTGCCTGCGCGGGCGCGTCCACCTGCCGGCTGGGCATCTGCCTGTCACGCGGATTGGCCAAAGCCATTCGACAGGAGCTGACCGGCAGCCGGTTGATGCTGGAAAACCTGGGTGATTTGACGATTCACATCAGCGGCTGCCCGAATTCGTGCGGGCGCCACCCGGTGGGCAATATCGGATTCTCCGGCGCCGCCCGGCGTGTGGACGGCCGATTGATTCCCTACTACGCGGTGCAGCTCGGCGGTCGCGTAACGGAGGGGCAGACAAGATTTGGAACCAATGTCGGAGCGATCCCGGCACGGAATGCTCCCGCGTTTGTCCGCGATTTTCTGGCCGCATGGCAACAGTCTGCTGAATCGTCCGATTTCCACCGCTTCGTGGACAATGATGGCCGGGCGGTTGCATCGGAATTGATCGAACGGCATCAGCAAGCGCCCAGTTCCAAACAGAACAAGGAATTTTTCTTCGACTGGGACGCGAAGTCGGCGTTTTCACTTGCCGGTCGTGGTGCCGGTGAATGCAGCGCCGGGGTGTTTGATCTGATCGAAGTGGATCTCGCCAACGCGCGTGAATCTTTGGAAGCGGGCCGGCTTTATGACGCGGCGCTTTCAGCGGCGCGGGCATTGCTCATCGCCCGCAACTTGCAGCCCAAAAGCGACCGGGAGGCTTTCGAGTTGTTCCAGAATCATTTCGTGGCCGAAGGGCTCGTGGACGCTGTGCTGGCTGAAGTAATCCGCGCTGGTTCGCGTGCCTCATCCGAGCCGGACCCGGCGAAAGCGTTTGCCGGACGCGGCCCGGATGTGACGGCGCTGGTTGCTTCAATCCGGCTGTTGTACGAAAACATGGATGCCTCCTTGCGTTTCAAGCCGTCATCTGGCGCATCTGGTGCAAAATGGGGAGCCTAAAATTTCTTAAAATAATCTATTGACAATTTTTGTATTTGGTACAAAATAACGATATAACAAGTCGTTAATCAAAACGTCTTTTAAAGCAAGTGACGTTCTTTGAGTAAAAATGACCGCAATGCTGGAAAAGTTAATTTTTATTTGAAATTAATAACGACATGTCGGGTCGCTAATTTGAAAATATTAAAAATATGAGCGCATCGGAACCGGATTCAGTTCGTTCAGCCAATGACCATCCTGAGTGGCTGGAAATTGTGCGGCGACAAGTGGCTTCATTGCGCTACGGCGTGGTGCAGGTCGTCGTGCATGATTCACAGGTAACGCAGATTGAAAAGACCGAGCGGGTGCGGCTGGACAAGTCCCCCGCTCAAACCAAAACCATTTGGGCCGACCGGAAAGCTGGAGCCTGAAACAAACGAGTGCCGGCCGGACAGCCGGAGGCGAAACAAAACAACACAACAAAGACAACATGAAACTAAATCAGTTGATTCTTGCGACCTTTGCCGGGATGCAGCTTGTCTTCCCCGCATGGGCTGCCGATGACACGGCCACCAACTCCACTGGCGCCGCGCAAGCCGAAATCCCCGCCTATACTGCGAGTGGCGGGGCCGCCCAGTCCGTGGAAACCGCGGAGATTGAAGCCTTGAAAAAAGAAGTTCAGGAACTGAGTCAGCAAGTCCGGGCGCTCGCGCATCAGCGCGATCTGGACCAGCAGACCAACACGGCTGTGGCTGCGGACCAAATCCAGGATCTGGACCAGAAGGTGCGGATTCTCGGGCGCCAGCGGGAACTGGACCAGGAGTCCGCCGTCGCCGCCACCAAGGCCCAGCCGCGCTTCACGGCCGGGGCCAACGGGTTCAGTTTCGGTTCCGCCGATTCGAATTTCGTGGTGGCCCTGCATGGCGTAATCCAGGTGGACAGCCGCACCTTTGAGCAAAACGACAAGGTGCCGGGCAACGACAGCATTTTGCTGCGCCGGGCGCGGCCCATTCTTTCCGGAACCGTGTACCGCGACTTTGATTTCCTTTTCGTGCCGGAATTTGGCGGCGGCACACCCGGAGCCTCCAGTTCGGCGACCACTCCGAGCATCTACGATGCCTATGTGAATTATCGCTATTCGCCGGCATTCCAGATCCAGGCGGGCAAATTCAAGGCCCCGATTGGGCTGGAGCAATTGCAGGCGGACGTTAACACCTCTTTCAATGAACGTTCGCTGGTCACGGATCTGGTGCCGAACCGGGACCTGGGTTTTGAACTGCACGGTGACATTGCCGGCGGCGTGTTGAGTTATGCGGCAGGCATCTTCAATGGTGTGGGCGATGCGCGCAACTCGAGCAACATCGGCTTTCAGGATGACCGGGAAGCCGACGGACGATTGTTCATCCAGCCATTCAAGCAAACCAGCCTCAAGCCCCTGCAAAATCTTGGCTTTGGCGTCAGCGGCAGTTATGGGGATTCATCCGTCACCAATACCCTCGATCTGCCTGCTTCGACCGGCGGTTCGTCATCTGCCGCGGGATATTTCACGGACGGACAGCAGCAGTTCTTCGCCTACACCAACGGCGTGATGGCCGCCCACACGCACTGGCGCCTTTCACCGCAGGGCTATTATTACTATGGCCCGCTGAGTTTGATGGGTGAATATGCGATTTCCGACCAGCAGGTGGAACGAAACGTGGGCACCTCCACCTTCAATGCGGATTTGCACAATACGGCCTGGGAGATTACCGGCGGCTGGGTATTGACTGGGGAGGATGCCACCTTCAATGGTGTGACGCCCAAACATCCGTTTGATCTGCACAACGGACAATGGGGCGCCGTGCAGTTGGTGGGACGTTATGCGGATCTGGCCATCGACAACGCCGCTTTTCCGTTGTTTGCGAATCCGGCCTCGGCCTCCGAAGCGCGGGCGTGGTCGGTGGGATTGAACTGGTATTTGAACCGGAACATCCGGGTAAACGCCAGTTATTCCCACACCTCGTTCACGGGTGGCGCCGGCGGTTCGCCCAGCGCGGCACCGGGCAGTGTCAGCAATCACCCGGAAGAGGTGTTTTTCACCCGCATCCAGTTGGGATTTTAATGGCAGTAAAACTTGAAAGATCATCACCCATGAAAACATTTTTAAAAATTGTGGTTCTGCTGGTTCTCTCGCTTGCCGTCGTGGCCGGCGCGAAGGACATCAAACTCCTGAACGTCTCCTACGACCCGACGCGCGAGTTATATCAGGATTACAACGCCGCGTTCGCCAGGTATTGGAAGGCGAAAACCGGCGACACCGTGGTCGTGGCGCAATCGCACGGCGGCTCCGGCAAGCAGGCGCAATCCGTCATCAACGGGCTCGAAGCCGACGTCGTCACGCTCGCGCTGGCTTACGACATTGACGCGATTTCGCAACAGGCACAACTATTGCCCGCCGACTGGCAGAAGCGCCTGCCGGACAACAGCACGCCCTACACCTCGACCATCGTGTTTCTGGTGCGCAAGGGCAACCCGAAGCACATCAAGGATTGGGACGACCTCGTGAAGCCAAACGTCGTGGTCGTGACGCCGAATCCGAAAACCTCCGGCGGCGCGCGCTGGAACTACCTCGCCGCGTGGGCTTACGCGCTGGACAAATATGGCCACGACGACGCCAAAGCCCGCGACTTCATCAAGCGGCTTTACAAAAACGTGCCCGTGCTCGATTCCGGCGCGCGCGGCTCCACCACGACGTTCGTGGAGCGCGAAATCGGCGACGTGCTGCTCGCGTGGGAAAATGAGGCGTATCTCGCCATCAAGCAATTCGGCGCGGACAAGTTTGACATCGTCACGCCGCCATTGAGCATCCTGGCTGAGCCGCCGGTGGCCGTCGTGGACAAGGTGGCGAAGAAACACGGCACATCCGACGTGGCGAGGGCTTATCTCGAATACCTTTACTCCGACGAGGGTCAGGACATTGCCGGCCGGAATTTTTATCGTCCGCGTTCGGAAAAGGCCGCGGCGAAATATGCCGGCCAGTTCAGCCCGGTGAAACTCGTCACGGTGGACGAAGTTTTTGGCGGCTGGCAAAAGGCGCAGAAAACGCATTTCGCCGATGGCGGCGTCTTTGACCAGATCTTTCAACCCTGAAACCGCTTTGTGGTTTCCCGCAAACGGGAACCATCGACTTAAATCGAAAACAGTATGCCAATTGTTGCAACTCAATCTTCGGCCATCACCCAGCCGCCGCCGGCGCGCCGGCGTTCCATCGCCGACCTGCTCGCGCCGCTGGATTCAATTACCGCCCAATCACCGAACCTCGTGGCGAACCACGAAGCGCGCTTTGAGGCCGGCGGCGAAACCTACACCCTGCCGCGCTATTTGTTTGTCGGTCCCACGGGTGGCGACACGCCGATCCGCGTCGGGGTTTTTGCGGGCATTCACGGTGACGAGCCGGAAGGTGTGCGGGCGGTGATTCGGTTTATCAAGTTGCTGGAAGTGAAGCCCGAACTGGCCGCCGGTTATTATTTGTCGTTCTACCCGGTTTGCAATCCGACCGGCCTGGAGGACGGCACCCGCCATTCGCGCAGCGGGAAGGACTTGAACCGCGAATTCTGGAGTAGCTCCAGCGAACCGGAGGTCCGGCTTTTGCAGGCCGAACTCGTTTCACGTTCCTTCAATGGCATCATTTCGCTGCACACCGACGACACCAGCGCCGGTTTTTACGGTATCGTGCGCGGAGCGACGCTCACGAAACATCTCATTGAACCGGCGTTGCAAGCCGCCGGGAAATTCCTGCCGCGCGACCCGCGCTCCATCATTGACGGTTTTCAGGCGCGCAACGGGGTCATCCGCGACGCCTACGACGGTGTGCTGAGCGCGCCGCCGAAAGTGCGGCCGCGCCCGTTTGAAATCATCCTCGAAACGCCCCAGTCGCCGCCGACCTTTTTGAAGGAATGCGCGTTTGTCGCGGCGCTGAAAACCATTTTGACCGAATACCGCCAATTCATCGCCTATGCACCAAACCTATAACACCGACATTATATGAGCCGAATATTCAATGACATCACCGAAACCATTGGCAACACCCCGCTCGTGCGCCTGAACCGCACGGCGAAAAAGCACGGCGCCATCGCCGACGTGCTGCTCAAACTCGAATTCTTCAACCCGCTGTCCAGCGTCAAGGACCGCATCGGCATCGCCATGATTGACGACGCACTCAAGTCCGGGGCCATCCGCCAGGACACCGTGCTCATCGAGCCCACCAGCGGCAACACCGGTATTGCGCTGGCGTTTGTCGCCGCCGCCAAGGGGTTGAAATTGATTTTGACCATGCCCGAAACGATGAGTTTGGAGCGCCGCAAGCTGTTGAAAATTCTCGGCGCGAAACTCGTGCTCACCGAGGGCGCCAAAGGCATGAAGGGCGCGATCGCCAAAGCCGAGGAACTGAACAAACAAATTCCCAACAGTTTCATTCCCCAGCAGTTTTCCAATCCGGCCAACCCGGAAATCCATCGCAAGACGACCGCCGAGGAAATCTGGCGGGACACCGACGGCAAGGTGGATTTTGTCGTCGCGGGCGTTGGCACCGGCGGCACGATCACCGGCATTGCCGAAGTCATCAAAAAACTCAAACCGTCGTTCAAGGCGATCGCCGTCGAGCCGGCGAAGTCGCCGGTCATTTCCGGTGGCGCGCCCGGCCCGCACAAATTGCAAGGCATCGGCGCCGGTTTCATTCCCGCCAACTTGAACGTGAAGATCGTGGACGAAATCATCCAGGTGAACGAGGACGACTCCGGCCCGGTTTCCAAGGAGGTCAACCAGTTGGACGGCATTCCCGTGGGCATCTCCAGCGGCGCGGCGATTTGGGCGGCGTTGCAACTGGCCAAACGCCCGGAAAACACGGGCAAGACCATCGTCGCCATCGTGCCGTCATCAGCCGAACGCTACCTTTCGACGTGGCTGTTTTCCGATATTGACACCAACGCCGACGACATCAGCGGTCTGATTCCCGCTGGTAAAACATCCAATTAAACCGATCAGAAAACTGAAGGCCCTAAAACTATTAATCAATGTTTGTTCAGCCCGACCGGACCACCGGAGGTTTGCTGGCTAAAAAATAAAATCAGCCAATGAAAATGAATCTGTTTGTCCGAGTCATTCAATCCATTCAAAACCGGCGCTCGCGTCTCGTGTTCCTGTTTGCGGCGCTGCTGCTCGCCTCGGCGGCCGGCGTCAGGGCCGAAGATACGACCACCAATGCCACGCCCGCAAACGCCACCCCGTCGGCGAAGAGTGAGAAGCCGCCGCCGCTGCCGCTGCATCAGATCGAAGGCAACGGCGGCATTTTCTCGACGCTGTCGGCCTATATTGTAAATCCGCCGCGCAACGGCGAACCCGTCGGCCGGCCCGCCGTCGGCTTTGCCTACGTTGACCTCGGCCACGGCCAGAACCTCGAGGCCTTGACGTTGACGGAAGCTCCGTTGAGCCGTCTTGAACTGGGCTTTGCTTACGACAACTTCAACCTCGGCAATTTGCCGCTGGATGTTTACAAGGCGACCGGACTCAACCTGTCGGAAACCGACGTTAATTTGTATAACTTCAACGCACGGGTGCAAATCCTCAAGGAAGGCGAGTTTGACCAAAAATGGATTCCGGCGCTGACGGCCGGAGCGCATTACAAATACAACGATTCCTACAACGACATCAACAGCCAGCTCAATGGAACGTTGAAAGCCATCGGCGTCAGTCAAAACGAGGGTGTGGACTTCACGCTCTATGCGTCCAAGCTGTTCACCCAGTTGCCGCGTCCGGTGCTGGTGGAACTGGGCGGCCGCGCGACCGAGGGCATCTGGAACGGATTGCTCGGTTTTACGGACAGTTACAGCTTCCTGTTTGAAGGCAACGTCGTTGTGTTTGTGACCGATTCCCTCGCGCTGGCGGCGGAATACCGGCAGCAACCCACCGATTACAAGACCGTTGCCGCGGGCGGTCAAAGTCTGATCGGAAAAGCGGGCGACTGGTGGACGATTGACGCCGCCTACGTCGTCAACAAACACCTGACGCTGGCCGTGGGCTACGGACATTTCGGCACTGTGCTGAACAACGAAGCCAACGGTGTCTGGGGAATCACCACCAAATGGGAATTCTGATTCACAACCAATTCAGGCTGGAGGCTGGACGGCGGTTTGCGCTTTCGTCGTGCGTCTCCTCCGAACGCGCCAGTTTACGCAGCTCGTTTCGGCCTCCAGCCGTCAAATTTTACCATCCCTCAATCCGCAAACATCCCGTGGCGGCACAGGTTTCGCATCGCGGTTTCCCACGATCCGGAATTGCCATCAGCCACCGTTTCAGTATCGTAAATAACAATAACAAACATAATTAATCATGAGTACCAAAACACAAGGTCCCAGCACGCTGGCGCTGCACGCCGGCCAGGTCCCCGATCCCACCACCGGTGCGCGCGCCGTGCCGATTTACCAGACGACGTCCTACGTCTTCAAAAACACCGACCACGCGGCAAACCTGTTTGCCCTGAAAGAATTCGGCAACATTTACACCCGCATCATGAACCCCACCACCGATGTCTTCGAACAGCGCATCGCCGCGCTGGAAGGCGGCACTGGCGCGCTGGGCGTGGCGTCGGGGTCGGCGGCCATCACCTTCGCGCTGCTCGCCATCACCCGACTGGGCGACGAAATTGTGGCGGGCAACAACCTCTATGGCGGCACCTACCAGCTTTTCCATTACACCCTGCCCAAGCTGGGCCGCACGGCGAAGTTCGTGAACTCCCGCGACCCGGAGGCGTTTCGCAAAGCCATCACGCCGAAAACCCGCGCGCTTTACATCGAGACCGTTGGCAATCCCAAGCTCGACGTGCCGGATTTCGAGGCCATCGCCAAGATCGCGCACGAGGCCGGTCTTCCACTCGTCGTGGACAACACGGTCGGCGTCGGTCTGGTGCGGCCGTTTGATCATGGCGCGGACATCATCGTCACGTCGGCTACGAAATACGTCGGTGGTCACGGCACGTCCATTGGCGGCGTCATCGTGGACTCCGGCAAATTCAAGTGGAACAACGGCAAGTTCCCGGAATTTACCGAACCCGATCCGAGCTATCACGGCCTGGTTTATTGGGACGCGTTGAGCAATGTGCCCGGCATGGGCAACGTGGCCTTCATCCTCAAGGTGCGCGTCACCCTATTGCGCGACATCGGCGCGGCGCTCAGTCCGTTCAACTCGTTCCTCTTTTTGCAGGGACTGGAAACGCTGCCGCTCCGCCAGAAACAACATTCCGCCAACGCACTCGAAATCGCCAAATGGCTCAAGACGCATCCACTGGTGAGTTGGGTGACTTATCCGGGTTTGCCGGACGATCCCAGCCACAAAATTGCCTCGAAGTATCTGAAGCACGGCTACGGCGGTCTGGTTGGCTTCGGCGTCAAGGGCGGACTGGAAGCGGGCAAGAAATTCATCAACTCGGTGAAGCTGCTCTCGCATCTGGCCAACATTGGGGATGCCAAGAGCCTGGTGATTCATCCGGCTTCGACCACGCATTCGCAGTTGACGCCGGCCGAACTGGAAGAAACCGGCGCCACGCCGGACTATGTCCGCCTTTCCGTTGGTTTGGAAGACGTTGAGGACATCAAGGCGGACATTGACCAGGCGCTCAAGCAGGCGGCGTCATAACATTCAAGGATGGGGAAACGGCAGGCGGAGCCAAAAAATTGGTTCCGCTTGCCTGTTATTTCCGGCAGGCTGGACGGACGGGAAGCGCGAAATTATGTCTGAAAAACAAATGCTCGAAGGCGATTTGCAGGACCAGGTGCTCGGGGAATATCACTCCGACCTGGGCGTGACGCATTCGCAGGTGGCGACGCTGCCGGGCTTTGTCGCCGAGTCCGGACATGAGTTTAAGGAAATCCAAATCGCCTACCAGACGCTTGGCAAATTGTCGCCGCGGCGGGACAACGTGATTCTCGTATGTCATGCGCTGTCCGGCGACGCGCACATGGCCGGACTCAACCCCGCCACAGGCCGTCCCGGATGGTGGGATTTTCACGTGGGGCCGGGCAAGGCGATTGACACCAACCGTTTTTTTGTCATCTGCCCCAATGTTTTGGGCGGTTGCTCCGGCAGCACCGGCCCGTCGTCCATCAATCCCGAAACCGGTCGTCCTTACGCCACCGACTTTCCGCCGGTGACCATTCGCGACATGGTGCGCGCGCAGGCGGCGTTGCTGGACCATCTCAAGCTCCCGGAAATTTTCGCCGTCACTGGCGGTTCAATGGGTGGGATGCAGGCGCTGGTCTGGGCGACGGATTATCCGGAACGGGTGAGAAACTGCGTGCCGATTGCCACCTGCACGGCCCATCACGCCATGCAGATCGCCTTCAATGAAATCGGGCGGCAGGCGATCCTCACCGATCCCAATTGGCGCGACGGCCATTATTACGACAACCCGGACGGCGCCCGTCCCGCGCACGGGCTGGCGGTGGCGCGCATGGTCGGCCACGTGACCTACCTCAGCGAATATTCATTGCGCGCCAAGTTCGGCCGCCGGTTACAACGCGCTGCCCAGCCGGAGGACTTGTTCCCGGATTTCTTCTCGGTCGAAAGCTATCTGCACCATCAGGGCGACAGCTTTGTCCGCCGGTTTGATCCCAACTCCTATCTTTACCTGACCAAGGCGATTGACCGTTTTGATTTTCTGGCGGGCCGCGAGGCGAGTAAGACGCTGGACCAGGTGCGGGCGCGGTTCCTGGTGATTTCCTTCGAATCCGACTGGTTGTATCCGCCGTCCCAATCGCGCGATCTCGTAAAATTGCTCAAACGCCACAATCTGGCGGTGACCTATCTAAACCTGCCGACGCCTTACGGGCACGATTCGTTCCTGATCCACAACCCGGAATTTTCCAGCGCGTTGAGCCATTTTCTCAACCAGGAATACAACTCCCGTACGGCAAACACCGCCGCCTGAATTTCATGCATCCCGCGCTTTATGACCAGGTGATTGAGTGGCTGCCGCCCAATGCGCGCGTGCTGGACTTGGGGTCCGGCGACGGTGCGTTCCTGGAGCGGCTGGTGAAAACCCACAAGGTCCGCGCCGAGGGCGTCGAGCGCGATCCGGTCCTGGTTTCGCGGTGCATCGAACGCGGGCTGGTGGTGCATCAGGGGAATATTGCCGATGGACTGGATCAATACGCCTCCGGTGCGTTCGATCATGTGCTGCTGCTGGGCACGTTTCAGGAGCTGCTGGCTCCGGCGGACATTCTTCGGGAAGCCTTCCGCGTCGGGCGCGAGGTTATCGTTGCTTACACCAATTTCGCCCACATCCGTGTCCGCCTGCAAATGTTGTTCGAGGGCCGCACGCCAATAACCCGCTCGCTGCCGGCGCCATGGTATCGCACGAGCAACCTGCATTTTCTGTCCCTGCTGGACTTTCAGGAATTTTGCCGCGACCTCGGCGTCCACGAAGCCGGCCGCGCCTGTTTCGACACGCGCGGCGCGGTGAATTTCCTGCCCAATCTTCGGGCGGAAGAAGTCGTGAGCCGGCTCCAGGCCGGAACCCTTCAAACACCATCACCCAAATCTTATGACGCGCAGATTTAACCGCATCACCAAAGCCGACATCACCGGTCTGATTCCCGGGGGCGCATCCGCGCGCTGCCCCCGTGGTAGGGCGTCGCTGCCGCGACGCCCAAACTGCCGTAAAAACGAGCGAAGCGATGTTTTTGCTTGTCCGGTCGCTGATGCCTCTCCGCTTGCCGGTACTGCGATCATGGCAAAGCGGCAGCTTTGCCCCACCAGAATCGGGTGCGGGGAGAGGGAGTCGGCGGCAGCATAAAGAATTGCTTTCGTTGCAATTTAACAACGGTTATACCGCTCAAAAGGATCTGGCATGGCGAATAAAAAAAACAGCGTGTTGCCCGGCTTCAAGCTGACGCTGGGCTACACGGTGCTCTATCTTGGGCTTATCGTCCTGATTCCGCTGGCCTGCGCGTTTTGGAAGGCGAGCGCGCTGACGTGGGACCAGTTCTGGCACATCGTCACCGCGCCGCGCGTCATGGCGTCGTATCGCCTGAGTTTTGGCGCGTCGTTTCTGGCGGCGCTGATCAATCTGTTCTTCGGCCTGCTCGTCGCCTGGGTGTTGGTGCGCTACCAGTTCTGGGGCAAACGGTTCGTGGACGCGCTGGTGGACCTGCCGTTCGCGCTGCCGACGGCGGTGGCCGGCATCGCCTTGACGGCCATTTACGCGCCCAACGGCTGGATCGGCCACTGGCTCGCGCCGCTAGGCATCAAGGTCGCCTACACCTGGCTCGGCGTGCTGGTCGCGCTCACGTTCATCGGGTTGCCGTTCATTGTGCGCACCGTGCAGCCGGTGCTGGAAGATTTTGATGCCGAAATTGAGGAATCCGCCGCCAGCCTGGGTGCGAACCGCTGGCAGACGTTCTGGCGTGTCACGCTGCCGATGCTGCGGCCGGCGTTGCTGACCGGCTTCACGCTCGCATTCGCCCGCGCGCTGGGCGAATACGGCTCGGTCGTTTTCATTGCCGGCAACATGCCCATGAAAACGGAAATCACGCCGCTGCTCATCATCACCAAGCTCGAGGAATTTGATTATCCCGGTGCCACGGCCATTGCGGTCGTGATGCTCGTCGCTTCCTTCGTGCTGCTGCTGGCCATCAATTTCCTCCAATGGTGGAGCCATCGCCATTACGCGCCAACTTGATTTATGGTACCTGCCTCAACCATTTCCACGCCGCGCCGCGCCGTTCCTCGCCGCGTGACAGCCGAGCCGCCGTTCGTGCGCTGGCTGCTCATCAGCGTGGCGCTGGTGTTTCTCGGTTTGTTTCTGTTCGTGCCCTTGGCGGCGGTTTTCACCGAGGCGTTTGCGAAGGGCATCGGCTTTTATTTTCACTCGTTCACCGATCCGAACACCCTGGCCGCCATCAAGCTGACCCTCATTGTCGCTGGCATCGCCGTGCCGCTGAATTGCGTTTTTGGCGTGGCGGCGGCGTGGGCGATTGCCAAGTTCGATTTCCGCGGCAAAACCGTGCTCATCACGCTGATTGACCTGCCGTTCTCGGTTTCGCCGGTGGTTTCCGGAATGATTTACGTGCTGCTGTTTGGCGCGCAGGGACTGGTGGGTCCCTGGTTCATCGCGCACAACATCCAGATTATTTTTGCCGTGCCGGGCATCGTGCTGGCGACGATTTTTGTGACGTTCCCGTTTGTCGCGCGCGAATTGATACCGCTCATGCAGGCGCAGGGTCGCACCGAGGAGGAGGCGGCGCATGTGCTGGGCGCCAGCGGCTGGCAGACGTTCTGGCGGGTGACGATGCCGAACATCAAATGGGGTCTGATCTACGGCGTCATCCTTTGCAACGCGCGGGCGATGGGCGAGTTTGGCGCGGTCTCGGTCGTCAGCGGCCACATCCGCGGCCAGACAAATACCATTCCCTTGCACGTTGAAATTCTGTACAACGAATACAATTTCGCCGGGGCCTTTGCCGTGGCGTCGCTGCTAACGTTCCTGGCAGTCATCACGCTGGTGCTAAAAACCTGGGCGGAACGCAAGCACACCGGCAGCGCGGGACGGAAAATTGATTTAACCACATGAGCGTCGAAGTCCGCAATGTCTGCAAAAAATTCGGCCAGTTCACCGCGCTCGACAACGTGAACCTGAAGATCGAGTCCGGCGAACTGGTCGCGTTGCTCGGCCCATCCGGTTCGGGCAAGACGACGCTGCTCCGCATCATCGCCGGACTGGAGTTCCCCGATCCCGGCGACGCGCAGGTTTTGTATTACGGCGAGGATGTGACCATGATTCCCGCGAGCCAGCGCAAGGCCGGTTTCGCCTTCCAGCATTATGCGTTGTTCCGGCACTTGAACGTCTTCGAAAACATCGCGTTCGGCCTGCGCGTCCGTCCGCGCGAGACCCGGCCGGTCGAGGCCGAAATCCGCGCGCGCGTGGAAAAACTGCTGAAGCTGATCCAGCTCGAGCCGCTGGCGAAGCGGTTTCCGTCGCAACTTTCCGGCGGCCAGCGCCAGCGGGTTTCGCTGGCCCGCGCGCTGGCGGTCGAGCCCAAGGTGCTGCTGCTGGACGAACCGTTCGGCGCGCTTGACGCGAAGGTGCGGAAGGAACTGCGCCGCTGGCTGCGGCAGTTGCACGAGGAAATCCACATCACGACGCTGTTCGTGACGCATGACCAGGAGGAGGCGCTGGAAGTGGCCGACCGCGTGGCCATTTTGCGCGTGGGCCGGGTCGAGCAAATCGGCACGCCGGAGGAAATTTACGACAACCCGGCCTCGCCGTTCGTTTATGATTTTCTGGGCAACGTGAATTTGTTCAGCGGCCGGCTGCGCAACGGCACCGTCGTCATCGGCGAAACCAAAATTGACATGCCGGAAACCGCCGGCGAGTCCGACACGGACACCATCGCCTTTGTGCGGCCGCATGACATTCGTGTCACGCGCGAGCCGGGCGGCCCGGCGACGCTGGCGGCGCGGGTGATTCGCAGCAACGCCGCGGGTCCGATGGCCAGTCTGGAGCTGGAGCGGCTCGACACGGGCGGACAATTCACCGTGCAATTGAGCAAGGAACAATTCCAGCAATTGCAGCCGAAGGCGGGCGAGCCGGTGTTCGTGGAATTGCGGAACGTGAAGGTTTTCTCCGACGATTATTCGATTTGAACTTGGCCGCCAACCGTGGGAGACTGCCGTTGATGATAATTTTTCTCGGAAAATTATTCTTCCCGCGCCTGCAGCCCGATGTGCAAAGGCGCAAAATGCTCATCATCCTGTCGGTCCTGTTTGTCAGTCTTATTCTGGGTGGCGGCATCGGGTTGATGCTGATCTATCGAAACAAAATGGGCGTTCGTTGAACCTTTATTGGAACAGGCACTGAGGGAAATGGGGTGGCCGACGGGATTCGAACCCGCAACAACAAGCTCCACAAGCTTGGACTCTACCGTTGAGCTACGACCACCAACCGGCTCATAAGCTAGTTTTTCCCGCTGTCCGCGTCAAGTTTGCGCCGCCGCATTTTCATTTTCGTTCCGCCATTGCCAAGCCCGCGCCGCCGCCTTAGAATTTTGCCGTTTCATGGCCGAATACAAAGTCCAGTTCGAGGTCTTCGAAGGCCCGCTCGATTTGCTCCTTTATCTCATCAAAAAGGAGGAGGTGGACATTTATGAAGTCAACCTCACGCGCCTCGCCACCCAGTTCATCGAGTACATTGACCTGATGCGCCAGTTCGACCTCGAGATCGCCGGCGAATTTCTCGTGATGGCCTCGACGCTCATGTACATCAAGAGCCGCGAACTGCTGCCGGTGGACCAGCAGGTGCAGGTCGAGGGCGAGGAGGAAGGCGAAGACCCGCGCTGGGAATTGATCCGGCAGCTCGTCGAATACAAAAAATTCAAGGATGCCGCCGCCCGCCTGCAAGTGCTCGAAGCTGAGCAGGAAAACATTTTTCCGCGCCTGCCCGGCAAGCTCGAATTTGAAAACGCCGCCCCGCCGCCCAAGCCGGATGTTTCGATCTTCGATCTGCTGAACGCCGTCAACGGCGTGCTGCAACGCTTCAGCAAACGGGAGGACCCAGGCACCATTTTTGAGGACAAATGGAGCGTCAGCGAAAAAATCGAGTTCATTCTCCGGGCGATTTCCGAACGCGGCGGCCTGCGCTTTGCCGAATTGTTCGAGAGCGCCGCCAACCGCTCCGAGGTCATCTGCACCTTTCTGGCGCTGCTCGAATTGATCCGCCTGCGCCAGCTCGTCTGCTCGCAGCCCGAACCGTTCGGCGAAATCGAAATCCGCCGCGCCGAACCAGCGGCGGACGGAGTGCCGGCCTCCGGCACGGCACAAGGCGATGCCCCGTCGATGCCGGCCGAACCGGTGGCAACGCCGGCAACTGAACCCGTTGCCGCGTCCGCGCCCGAACCGGTTGTTTCTCAGCCAACTGATGCCGCCAGCGAGACCGGCGCGGAAGGTGAAAGCACGCGTCAATCGTAAATCGTAAATTTAAAATGGAACTCAAATTCATTCTCGAATCGCTGCTGTTCTCCGCGCAAAAACCGCTGAGCGTGAAGGAACTTCGCGACGTACTTGCCGCCGCCACCGAACAGGAGGGCGCCGATGCCACCACCAAATCGCTGGCCAAAACCAAGGACACCGAACTGACGCTGGCGCTCGAAGAACTGGCGCGCGATCACGAAGCCGCCGCGCGCAGCTATCGTCTTGCGTGTGTTGCCGGCTCGTGGCAGTTCGTCACCCAGCCGGAATTTGCGCCGTGGCTCAAGGCGCTCGTCGGGGTGAAGGCGCGTCCGCCGCGGCTGTCGCAGCCCGCGCTCGAAACGCTGGCCATCGTCGCGTATCGCCAGCCCATCACGCGCGCCGAGATCGAGCAGATTCGCGGCGTGAACGTGGACGGCACGATGCAGACGTTGTTGGAACGCGGATTGGTTGAATCCGTTGGCCGCGCCGAAGTCGTCGGGCGTCCGCAGATTTATGCCACGACCGCGTTCTTCCTCGAATACTTTGGTTTGAGCAGCTTGGAAAGTTTGCCCGCCGCGGACGAACTCCGCCGCATTGCCGTCGAAAAGCCGCCCGGCCCGGTCACCGCCGAACCCGGCCTGGCCACGAATCCGCCTGAGCAACTTCATTTGAAGGAAGAAGGCAAAATACAGAATGAAGAAACTCAGGCAACCGCCTCCAGTTCAAACGACGAAAATGCAAAAACAACTCCCCCAAATTGAAACAGTTTCCCGCTATGCCAAGCCAACATCCCTCCCCATTGAATGGTTCCTTTCCAAAAATCGGCATTCGCCCGACCATTGACGGCCGCCGCCAGGGCGTCCGCGAGTCTTTGGAAGGCCAGGTGATGAACATGGCGAAGACCGCCGCGAAGTTTCTTTCCGCCAATCTGCGCTATCCCAATGGCCGGCCCGTCCAGTGCGTCATCGCCGACACCTGCATCGGCGGCGTGGCCGAGGCGGCGGCGTGCGCCGAAAAGTTCGCGCGCGAGGGCGTCGGCGTTTCCCTCACCGTCACGCCGTGCTGGTGTTATGGCAGCGAGACGATGGACATGGATCCGCTGATCCCGAAAGCCATCTGGGGTTACAACGGCACCGAACGGCCCGGCGCGGTCTATCTCGCCGCCGTGCTTGCCGCCCACAACCAGAAGGGTTTGCCCGCCTTCAGCATTTACGGCCGTGACGTGCAGGACGCCGGAGACGGCTCCATCCCCGCCGACGTGCGGGAAAAACTGCTCCGCTTCGCGCGGGCCGGCCTTGCCGTCGCCCTCATGCGCGGCAAAAGCTACCTGTCGCTTGGCGGCGTTTCCATGGGCATCGCCGGATCCATCGTGGACCAGTCGTTCTTCGAGGAATACCTCGGCATGCGCGTCGAATGCGTGGACATGAGCGAGTTGACCCGGCGCATCGAGGAAAAAATTTACGACGAAAAGGAATTCAAGAAGGCCCATGCCTGGACGCGCAAGAATTGTCCGGAAGGCAAGGATCGGAATCCCGCCCAAAAACAGCGCGATGCCGCGCGCAAGAACTCGGAATGGGAAATTGCGGTCAAAATGACGCTCATTGCCCGCGACCTGATGCAGGGCAATCCGCGCCTGGCGGAACTAGGCTTCGGTGAGGAGGCGCTGGGCCACAACGCCATCGCCGGCGGTTTCCAGGGCCAGCGCCACTGGACTGACCACTTCCCTAACGGCGATTTCATGGAGGCGATCCTCAATTCGTCGTTCGACTGGAACGGCATCCGTCCGCCCGTCATCATGGCCACCGAGAACGACGCGCTCAACGGCGCGTGCATGCTCATGGGTTATCTGTTGACGAACACGGCGCAGATTTTTGCCGACGTGCGCACCTATTGGAGTCCCGACGCGGTCAAGCGCGTCACCGGCACGAAGTTGACCGGTGCCGCCGCCAACGGGTTGTTACATCTCATCAATTCCGGTTCGGCCACACTCGACGGCACGGGCCGGCAGGAGCGCGACGGCAAGCCGGCATTGAAGCCGTTCTGGGAAATCAGCAAGGCCGAGGCGGACGCGTGCCTAAAAGCCACCTCGTGGCCCGCGGCCGTTTACGAATATTTCCGCGGCGGCGGTTTCTCATCGTGCTTCCTCACGCGCGGCGGCATGCCGATGACGATGTGCCGCATCAGCCTGGTCAAGGGCCTGGGTCCGGTGCTGCAAATCGCCGAAGGATGGTCGGTGGACCTGCCCGCAAAAGTTCATCAGACACTCGACGAACGTACCGATCCATCCTGGCCGACCACGTGGTTCGCGCCGAACCTGACGGGCCAGGGCGTATTCCGCGATGTTTACACGGTGATGGCCAACTGGAGCGCCAACCACGGTTCGATCAGCTACGGACACATCGGCGCGGACCTGATCTCACTCGCGTCCCTGCTGCGCATCCCGGTGGCGATGCACAACGTGGCTGAGGACCAAATCTTCCGGCCCAGCACCTGGAGCTTGTGCGGCGCCTTGGAACCGCAAGCTGCCGATTATCGCGCTTGTACGACTTTCGGCCCGCTCTACGGCTGAAACAAAACACGGGCCAGAACATGGATGGACAGACTGTCGCATCGCGGATTGTCCATACGCCGACCGGCTTCTTTCCCGGGTGGACTCGATTGTGTCCCGGCAGTGATTGAGATGCTGTGCGATCTCAAATCAAGTTTTCCCCGAACCGGCCAGCGCGTTGTTCACGATCTTCTGCGCTTCGTTGACGATGGTTTGCAGATGCCGCTCATCGCGGAAACTCTCCGCGTAAATCTTGTAAATGTTTTCCGTGCCGGAGGGACGCGCTGCAAACCACCCGCTCGCCGTCACGACTTTCAAGCCACCAATGGCGGCGTTGTTGCCTGGAGCCCGCGTCAGCTTGGCGGTGATCGCATCACCGGCGAGACTGGATTCCTTCACCGCTTCGGGTGAAAGCCTGGCAAGGCTCGCTTTCTGTTCCGGCGTCGCCGCCGCGTCAATGCGCGTGTAATACGGCGTGCCGAATTCCGCCGTCAGTTCGCAGAAATGTTCGCCCGGATCTTTGCCGGTGACGGCGGTGATTTCCGCCGCCAGCAGGTTCATGATCGGTCCGTCCTTGTCCGTCGTCCATACGGTGCCGTCGCGCCGCAGGAAACTGGCGCCGGCGCTTTCTTCGCCGCCGAAACCGAACGAGCCGTCAAACAATCCGGGCGCAAACCATTTGAAGCCAACCGGCGTTTCGCACAACTTGCGTCCGAGTTTATTCACCACCCGGTCAATCATGCTGCTGCTGACGAGCGTCTTGCCAATCGCCACGCTGGCCGGCCATCGCGGACGGTGCGTGAGCAGATAACCAATGGCCACGGCGAGATAATGATTCGGGTTCATCAACCCCGCCGATGGCGTGACGATGCCATGCCGGTCCGAGTCGGGATCGTTGGCAAACGCGACGCGGAACTTGTCCTTGAGCCGCACGAGGCCGGCCATCGCATACGGGCTGGAGCAGTCCATGCGGATTTTTCCGTCGTGATCCACCGTCATGAACGAGAATGTCGGGTCGAGCTTCGGATTAACGACCGTGATGTCCAGTTTGTAAATGGAATTGATCGGCTCCCAATACGGCAGCGCCGCGCCGCCGAGCGGATCCACGCCCAGCTTCAAACCGGCGTTGCGGATGGCGTCCATGTCCACGACGTTCCGCAGGTCATTGACGTAGGGCAGAATGAAATCGTCCTGATGCGTGGTCACCGCCTTGAGCGCTGTGATAAATGACACGCACATCACTGCGGAATTGTTGCCACGCAACAATTCGTTGGCGCGGTCCTGCACCCAGCGCGTCACGTCGGTGTCGGCGGGACCGCCGTTGGGCGGATTATATTTGAACCCGCCGTCTTCCGGCGGATTATGCGACGGCGTAATGACAATGCCGTCGGCCAGGCCGGTCTTGCGTCCGCGATTGTGAACGATGATGGCGCGGGAGATGACCGGCGTCGGCGTCACGCCGTCGTCGCGCTGAATGACGGTCTCGACGTTGTTGGCTGCGAGAACTCCCAGCGCGGTGCGCTGCGCGGGTGCGGACAACGCATGCGTGTCCTTGCCCATCTGAAGCGGGCCGTTGATGTTCTGGCTGCGCCGGTAATCACAAATCGCCTGCGTGATGGCAAGAATGTGCGCCTCGGTGAACGTGCCGAGCAGCGACGAGCCGCGATGCCCGCTCGTGCCGAAGCTGACCATTTGGTTCGGGTCGCTGAGTTCAGGGCGCCGTTCGTAATACTCACGTTCGAGCCGCGCCAAATCCACCAGCATCTCTGTGGGCGCCGGTTTGCCTGCAAGTGGTGAAATTGCCATAGCTGTTAAAATTGTCTTTATGTTACCGGACACGGTTTCGCGTTCCAAATTTCTTTTGCGGATTTGGCAATGGCGTGGCCGCGCGGAAAATTTTCAGACGCGGCCACGTGTAAAATCGCCCTGCACATTCAGGCAAAATGTCCGAGCGCGGAATGTTTTCCGATGCGATAGCTCCGCGCGATGGCCGCGGTCACGTGGCGTTTGCCGATTTCAACCGCGCGCGGCAAATCATGGTTCGCCGCCAGCGCCGCCACAATGGCCGCCGAATATGTGCAGCCGGTGCCATGGGTCAAAACGCCCTTGATGAACGGCGCGCTCAACAGCAGTTCCGTCCGGCCGTCATAAAAAATGTCCACCGCGTCGCGCAGGCCGCGCAAATGGCCGCCCTTGACCAGCGCGGCGCAGCCGAACCGCGCGTGAATTTCCCGCGCCGCCATGCGCATGTTTTCGACGGACACAATTTTGCGTCCGGTCAAAACTTCAGTTTCGTCGAGGTTCGGCGTGACCAGCGTTGCGAGCGGCAGCAATTGTTCCCGCAACATTTTTAACGCCGCCGGTTTCAACAATGGCGCGCCGCTGGTTGAAATCATGACCGGATCCACCACGAGCAGCGGGCGTTTTGGCTGGTTGAAAAAAACGGCGACGGCGCGAATGATTTCGGCTGAAAACAGCATTCCGGTTTTCACCGCCGCCGGACGCAATTCCTCGAACACGGCTTCCATTTGCCGGCGCACGATTTGAGGGGAACACGGTTCGATGGCAAGAACGCGCCGGGGATTTTGCGCAGTGAGACAGGTGATGACGCTCGCGCCGTGGACGCCCAGCGCGGCAAAAGTTTTCAAATCGGCCTGAATGCCGGCACCGCCGCCGCTGTCGGAGCCGGCAACGGTCAACGCCACCGGCCATTTCACGATCCGTGACATGAGTTTGAACTTACCGGGATTCACACAAAACGGCACGAAAAAAGACCGTCCGACGGCGGGCGGCTTCGGTGCCAGGAACGAATCAAGCGTTGCGCTTGCCCGGTGCGGTGACGCGGAGAAGCAGGTCGTTCAATTCCTGCATGCGCGGCGGTTTGCCAATAACTGCGTCCACTTCTGGAGTAGTTTCTCCATCTTCCCGTATGGTCGTGCCCCAGCCGGTCATCATAATGACAGGTGTGTGAGGGGACTCGGCTTTGATGGTTCGGGCCACGTGGTATCCATCCATCTGCGGCATTCCCAGATCCGTGATGATCACTTCAAAGGGCTGGTTTTTAAGCATGGCGGCGTGGAACAATTCCATTCCTTGCTTCCCACCTTCGGCAACCATTACTCGATGATTGAAGTGGGTGAGGCAATCATTCAGGAGTTGCCGGACCTGGGCGTCGTCGTCAATACAGAGGATGTTAAGGGAACGATTCTGGCTGACTTGTGGCGAGGCGCCCCGCTTGGTTTGCAGGGCCTTATCTTGGATGGGGAAAATCAGCCGGATACAGGTGCCGTGACCGGGCGCACTGTCAATTTCAATCAAGCCGTCGTGGCGTTGCATCATGCCATAGACCATCGCCAGACCGAGTCCGGTGCCGCCGCGCTGGGCCTTGGTGGAAAAGAACGGTTCCAGGCAACGTTGACGGGTTTTCTCATCCATGCCGATGCCGTTGTCCTTCACCTCGACTTGAAGGTGCTGCTCGGAGTCCCCAGTTTCTTTCGAAACAGGACCCCTTACGGAACGGGTGACAAAGGTGATGGTACCGCCTTGGGGCATGGCGTCCACCGCATTGAAGACCAGATTGATCAACGCTTCCCGGAGTTCACTGGCATCGCTGTGCAACATGGGCGACTCCGGGTCCAGTTCGCATTGGACGTTAATGGAGATCCCCTGGCGTTGCGAAAGGTCTCGCCAACGGGGGCGGGTGAGATCAATCACTTCCTCAATGACCTTGCGGATGTTCACCTGGGTCAATTCCTCATCGTCAGAGCGGCGGCGATAGAATTCCCGCATGCGGGCGACGATTTGAGCTATGTCCCCGCCGGCCTGGTTGATGGTTTGCAGGTAATGCTTTGAGACCTCCGGCAAATCCGGCAGCGTGCTGAGCAGCAGTTCCGAATAGGCGACAATGGGAGACAGCGCGTTGTTGACGTCATGGGCGACCCCGCTGGCCATTTGTCCCAAGGCCCGGAGGCGTTCCTGCTGTACCACTACGTGCTGGGTCCGGCGCAACTCTTCGTATGCCTTTTGCAGGCCCTCAGTAAGTCGCACTTGATCATAAAGGCTGCGGCATTGTTCCTCGGTGGAGAGAACTTTGACCTGCAGGGCTTCCTTCTCCGAACGAACGGCCACGATTTCGGCCATGGCCTGCTCATTTTTGTATCGGACTTCCTCGAGAACGAGCACGATCATGCTGACGGCGATGAAAAGCTGTAGCACGGCCGCCATGAAAAAGCCGGCGCTGTAAAGGTGGTCATCCTCTTGGGACAGAGGGTAGCTTGCGAGGTAAAGGCCCCACAGAAAAAAGCCCAGCGCCAGCATGCCCGCTCCCACAAACGGCATTTTTTTCCGCAACCGGTAAAAACAAACCCCGGCGAAAACGCTGCCCAGACCCAGCAGGATGAACACTGGCAGTTGCATTTCCAGATTTCTCATCTTCGGATCCAGCGCGGAAGTCAGGACCAGCGGGCTGACGAATATCCAGACCACAAGGAAGGCTAGAAACAAACCAAACAATCTCTGTGGAACCGGAAGGCTGAGAAAACGCAAACTGCCCCACAAAAGAAACACCGCCGAAACAGCCACGCAACACTGCTTGAGTTTGAAAACAACGCCGTCAAGCGGGGTGACCGGAAATCTGAGATTGAGTGTCAGCCACAGGGCATAAAACAACCAGGCCGTGGTCCAGACGGTGAAATACTCCCGCTTGGTGTAACGATTGAGGTAAAAGAATAGCACCACCAGCATCCACACGCTCAACAGCGACACCATCAGCGCCGCCTGCATATATTGGTGTACAAGAGGCGACTGCGAAGCATCCGCATTCACACCCAAAAAATACATCACTTCTTCCATACTGGAAACCTCACTATTTCAGTTGCGGCCGCACATCAATTAATTCTGGCAGCCTTGATCATTAAACCTTCAGATTTTGCACGAGTCTTCCCGAACAATTTAACTACATCTAATCACAAAGGTGAACTCTGTCAAAATCTTTCCGATAAACCGGAAAGTAATCAGCATTTTTCGAGCCGGGATTGGGAAAATATGCTTTCACCCACTTTCCCTTTTGAGCACGTTTGTAAACGCTTATACTCTAGCGCATGGACAAAGAGCAAGTCGCTGAAGTTTTGGTCGAAATCAGCACGCTGCTGGAATTGAAAGGCGAAAATCCGTTCAAGACCCGCGCTTACGCGAATGCGGCACGCACGATCGAAGGCTTGAGCGAGCCGCTCGCAAAAATCGTCGCCGAAAATCGGCTCGGCGAAATCAAAGGCGTCGGAGAAGCGCTCACGAAAAAAATCACCGAACTCGTCACCACCGGAAAATTGGAGTATTATGACGAGTTGAAGTCCTCGATTCCAGCCGGTTTGATTGAAATGCTGGAGATTCCCGGCTTGGGACCGAAGAAAATTCAGACGCTCAACCAGAAACTCGGCGTGGATTCGGTCGAAAAACTCGAGGCGGTCTGCAAAAAAGGCAAAGTCGCCGAACTCGATGGGTTTGGTGAAAAGACGCAGGCAAACATTCTCGAGGGCATCGAACGCCGCCGCACTTACGCCTCGAAGCATCTGCTCAACGATGCACTGAGCGCCGCCGAATTGTTGCTCGACGATTTGCGCGAGCATCCGGATGTGATTCGTTGCAGCGCGGCCGGCAGTTTGCGGCGGTTCAAGGAAGTGATTGGAGACATTGATTTGCTGGCGTCGTCAAAAAAGCCGGCGGCGGTGATTGAGTTTTTTGCCGCCCAACCGGGCATCATCAAAGTCACGGCCAAGGGCGAAACGAAGGCGAGCGTGATTTTGGACGGCGGCATTCAATGCGACTTGCGCGTGGTGAGCGACCGGGAATTTCCATTTGCGCTGGCGTATTTTACCGGCAGCAAGGAGCACAACATCGTCATGCGCCAGCGCGCGATCCAGCGCGGCCTGCGGTTGAACGAATACGGACTGTTCCAGTCGAAGGCGGAAACACGTGACCCGAAACTGCTGGTGCCGTGCCAGGACGAGGCGGAAATTTTCGCGAAACTGGATTTGCCGTTTGTGCCACCGGAACTGCGCGAAGATCATGGGGAATTTGCGGCAGGCGAAAAAAACGATCTGCCCCGGCTCATCGAATGGACGGATCTGAAAGGCGCGCTGCACAATCACTCAACATGGAGCGACGGCCACAACCGGCTTGAGGAAATTGCCGAATACATGGAAGATCTCGGTTTGGCGTACTGGGCGATCACCGACCATTCAAAGTCATCGTTTCAGGCGAAGGGGCTGGACGCAAAACGCGTGCGGCAGCAAATCGTGGAAATCAAAAAAATTAATGGGCAGATGGCTGACCGCGGCAGCGATTTTCGCCTGCTCACCGGGACGGAGGTGGACATTTTGCGCGACCGGCTGGATTTCGACGATGAATTGCTCGCGGAGTTGGACGTGGTGGTGGCCAGTTTGCACGTTCCGTCCAACAACGAGGCTGAGAACACCAAACGTTTGATCCGGGCGGCGGAAAACAAATTTGTCCACATCATCGGCCACCTGACCGGCCGGTTGCTTTTGGAGCGCGAGCCTTATCCGGTTAACACGCAAGCGGTGATTGATGCGTGTGCCGGGACGGGCACATGGATCGAGTTGAACTGCAATCCGCACCGGTTTGACTTGGACTGGAGGTTGTGGCCTTACGCAAAAGGCAAGGGGGTGAAGTGCGTCATCAACCCGGACGCGCACCGGAATGAACACGCCGGTTTTCTCCGACTGGGTGCGGGAATCGCGCGCAAGGGCTGGCTGGAACAAGCCGACGTCGTCAACACCCTGACATTGAAGTCCTTATGGAAGGAATTAAAATACAAGCGATTGGATGGTTGAGGCCGGCAAGGTTTTGATGGCCTTTTTATTGTTCAAATAAGTAAAAATTGGCTTTGACTGTAAAAGCATTATTTTGGTAAGCTCAATTAAGTTGTCGGCTATTAGCATATTTTTTTAAATATTTGAATGCAAACGGGCCTGAACGGTCAAAGAAATAATCCAGTGCGATAGTGGATAGTGATATGAAGAAGTTTTTTGTCTCTGTGGGGTTGATTGCTGCTGGGACAGCCAGCCTTCAGGCTACCTATGCCCCCGAGTGGAGTTCCACGTCGGCTTCCATGTGGAGTGTTTCAAGCACACTGCGGGGGTTCTATGATGACAATTACAACACTTCGTCATCAGGTTCCAACAAGGGCAGTTTCGGTTTTGAGGTTTCTCCCCAGATAAGTTTAAACGTGCCATTGCAACAGACCGAGTTGGGGCTGCGCTACGCTTACGGATTGTATTATTATCAAGAGCGGGAAAATCTTAACCAAAACCCCATTGACCAGACACATCAACTCGATTTGTGGGTGGACCACGCATTTTCCGAACGTTGGCAGGCACGAGTGCAGGATTCGTTTGTCGTGGGGCAGGAACCAGAATTGCTTGATCCCAATACTTCTGTGACTACCCGCACGGACGGAAATAACATCAGCAATGTGGGTTCTGTGGGCGTGAACACAATTTGGACGCGGTTATTGAGCACCGCATTCAACTATCAGAACTCAATCTTTGATTATCAGAACAGTGGTGCTAATGTTTCCAACATCTCAACTGATGGCGCCAGCCTTGCGGGTGAGATGAATCGCATTGACCAATCGGTTTCATTGGATTTTCAATGGCGGGTCGCTCCAGATACCATGGCCTTTATAGGTGGCGCGTTCGAGTGGGTAAACTATACGGGAGATGAACCCATTGCCATCTACGGACCTACGGTTTATTACAGCGACAACCGCAACAGCCGTTCGTATTTTGGATATGTGGGTGTCCAGCAGAGCGTGCTTGCGAATTTGAACTTTACCGGCAAGGTGGGAGTTCAAAACACTGACAACTATAATGATCCCTCTGGCGCAACCTCATGGAATCCCTATGCGGATCTTTCATTGATTTACACTTACTTGCCGGGCTGTTACGCGCAGGTTGGTTTTACCCAAACAGAGAATGCAACCGACCAGATTTCAGTGGACCCGAATAACGGCAGCATTGCCATGTACACGGAAAGTTCCACGACTTACGCTTCCATCAACCATAAACTGACACCCAAGTTGTTGGGGACAATCATCGGGCGTTGGCAGCATTCGGTCTACAGTCAGGGTTTATACAACAATCAGGCGGATGATTACTATAGTTTGGGTTTGAACCTGTCTTATAGTATTACTCCGCATTTTTCGGCTGATGCCGGCTATAACCTTGATAAGGATGTCTCTGAAATTCCAGGAAACGGTTACACGCGCAATCGCGTTTATTTGGGAGTCTCAGCCGCCTATTAGCCAGCTGTGTTAAATTAAGTATTTTGAACGTTTGGACGGGAGCCGGGTAAATTACTCAGGCTTCCATTATTATTTATATATGGATTCATTACAACAAAATCAGCCGCAACCAGAAGCCCGACTGCACTTCTTGGATTACTGGCGCATCATCCGTATTCGCAAGGCCATTATTATCACTGTTTTTCTGATTACCGCCATTATCGCCACGGCGGTAACGCTCCTTTTGCCCGAATCCTACGCCAGTACGGCCCAAATCAGGATCGAACCCGACATTGTTTCAGACATTCAGGGTGTTGGCGCTAGTTTGACATACACTTCTTACGACCCCTATTTTATTCAGACTGAATTCGAAATTATTCAGGATCGGGTTGTTTTGGGGAAAGTCATCGAAGCCCTTAACCTGAATGAAGTATGGGGCAAAAAGTATTTTGGCGGCCAAACGCTTAAAACCACCGAGACCATGGAGTTTCTCAAAAGACGCATGAGCCTAAGTCCCGTGCGCAATACCAAGCTCATCGGGATCACCGTCTTTGGCGAAGATAAAAATGAAGCGGCACGCCTTGCCAATGCCATTGCTGAAGCCTATCGTGACTACCGTCTTGATGCCCGCAAACAGCAGACCAAAGGTGGCATCAAGGTGCTGGAAGAGCAATTTCAAGCCGAGGAACAGCAAATCCAAACCGTCCAATCGAATGTGGACATCCTGCGCCAGGAATTCAAAATCAACGACAATGATCCCAACGCCACGAGTCCCTCGTCCACGCTCACGCAGGAGCAACTGCACGATTATAATAGCCGACAGATCGAAGGTGAGACAGTTTACATGAAAATGGAGAAACGGCTGACCGAACTTAAGGCCCTAAGCCTGGATAAATTGAGGGACGTTCTTCCCACAGTCGAACCTGATCCAGCCCTGAACGATTTGTTGAACAAACTGCATGATGCTCAACAGCAATTCGTCACTCTGACCAACGACTATGCGTCAGCCTCTCTGAATATCACCCGTGTCCAATCCATGATTGACGAACTAAATCGCCAGATTAACGACCGCGTCACCGGGATCATGGCCGGCTTGGAGAACCAGCTTGAGTCGGAGAAGGCCGCGCTTGACGCACTTACTGCCAGTGTCGAGACGGCCAAAGAAAAAGACCAGGCGGAAGCCGTCCGAGGCCAGCCCTACTGGAATGAAAAGCGCCGACTGGAAAACCTGAGGGAGTTTCACAAATTGCTTGCCGCCAAAATTGAGCAGGAAAAGCTCGACATTGAAATCCCCAAAACCTCAATCGTGGAAATTACGGACCCGGCCCAGCCTGGAGAAAAGCCAGTCAAACCAAACAAACCCTTGAACATCGCCCTCGGCGTCATCATTGGTTTGATAATGGGTGTTGGTTTGGCTTTCTTCATTGAGTATCTGGATACCAGCGTCAAGACCATTGAAGAGGTGGAACGCGCCTTCCAAACACCGGTGCTTGGTGTTATCCCGCAAAATGTCGGATACCTGTTGGACGAGGGCCCTGAAAGTCAGCACGCCGAAGCCTACCGTGTGTTGCGTACCAACATCCTGTTCTCGCGCAAGAACGAAAAACTCAACACCATTGTTGTCGTCAGTGCCGGTGCGGGGGAGGGCAAATCCATCACCGTGCTGAATCTGGCCACGGTGTTTGCTCAGGCCGGCCAGCGCGTGTTGATCGTGGATTCCGATCTGCGCCGTCCGACGCTGCACAAGCAAATGCACGTTGGCAACAACCTTGGCCTGACCAATTATCTCCTGAAGCAGAACAAACTTGAAGAAGTCATTCAGACCAGCGGCGTGCCGATGCTTGACTTCATGGCCAGCGGCAAACTGCCAAGCAGTTCGATGAGCATTCTCGGTTCGGCGCAGATGAAGGAAATGGTTGCCGAATTGAAACAGCGATATGATTTCATCTTTTTTGATTCACCGCCCATTCTGGGTGTGAGCGACGCCTCGGTTTTGGCCAGCGAAGTGGACGTGGTCATTCAGGTTATTCAATACCGCCGTTATCCACAGCCCATGAGCATCCGCGCCAAGCAATTGATCGAAAAAGTCGGCGGCAACCTCATCGGCATCCTCCTCAACAACATCAACATGTCGCAGGACGAAAGTTATTACTACTACACCGGCTACTACCACGGCGGTTATTACTCCTCGCAGAATGAAGAGGGGCAGGAAATTGCCGCAAAGGGAAAAGATTCCGGCGACACCGAACCGGTTGACATTAAACAAAAGTATTGATTGTGCGCCCGGTTTCGTAATGATTGGAGACAATGAAATTATTTTGGAAAGCGTCAAATTGGGGATTGTTTGTTTGTGGCCTGTTGTTTGCCGGTGTCAGTTTCACCGGATGCCACTCATCATCGATTGATCCCATCTTTTCTGACAACCCCACTCCGCCGGCAACGACCAGTTCGCCAGCCACGGGCTATGCCGCGGCGGAGGTTGCCCGTTTTCATGTCGGGGACACCGTCATCGTGACTTTGTCTGGCCCTCCGCAAGATATTCCCGTGCATCAGGAACCCATCAAGGAAGACGGCACCATCACCATGCCCGATATCGGCCATGTTCAAGCTGCGGGCAAAACGGCGGGCGAGCTCCAAAACGAAATCTATAACCTTTATGTGCCGAACTTTTACCGCCACCTCACCGTCACCGTGAGTACGGGGGACCGTGTGTACTACGTCACCGGGGAGGTCAAGCAACCCGGCCGCCAGCTTTACGCCGGCCAAATGACCGTTACCAAGGCCATTACGACAGCGGGCGATTTTACTGATTTTGCCAATCACAAAAAAGTTTGGCTCATCCGCTCCAATGGCCAGCGGATCAAGGTCAATTGTGACAAAGCGTTGCAAGATTCGTCCCAAGATCCGCCGGTCTATCCCAACGACCAAATCCAGGTGCCGCGCAAGATTTGGTGATGATTCAACTCAACATCCTTTCAGGAAAAAAGGCGGGCGCCCAATCGGCAGCACGCCGTTTTCCTTTCCGCATCGGTCGGGCGCCTGGTAATGACCTGCAACTCGATGACGACGGTATTTGGGATCAGCACCTCACGTTGGAATTTAACCGGCAGAAAGGTTTCACACTCGCAGCCGCGCCCGACGCCCTGGTCGCCATCAACGGCGGACCCGTTCTGACGGCAATTCTTCGGAATGGGGACATCATCACCCTTGGTTCCGCCAAACTTCAGTTCTGGCTTGCCGCCGCCCGCCAGCGCAGCCTGCGCCTGCGTGAAGCAATCGTCTGGGCGTTGCTGGTGGCTGTCACCGCCGCCCAATTTGCATTGATTTACTGGCTCATCCGTTAATGCCGGAAGTGCCGCATGCCGGTGAAGGCCATGGCCATGTCTCGTTCGTCCGCCGCCGCGATGACTTCCGCATCGCGCACCGAACCGCCCGGTTGAATCGCCGCTGTGGCGCCCGCTTCCGCCGCCGCAATCAAACCATCCGGGAACGGGAAAAATGCGTCGCTGCAAACCACACTGCCTTTCAACGAAAGCCTGGCCTCCCCCGCCTTCCAGACTGCAATCCGGCTGGCATCCACACGGCTCATTTGTCCAGCGCCAATGCCCAGCGTCCGGTCGGCCGCCGAGTAAACAATCGCGTTTGACTTCACGTGCTTGACCACCCGCCAGCCAAACAGCATCGCGCGCCATTCATCGTTTGTCGGCTGCCGGCGCGTGACGACTTTCAAATCCGCGCGCCCCGCGGTTTTCAAATCGCGCTCCTGCAATAAAAATGAATTTGCCCCAACGCTTCGCACGTCCAGCGATCGCGCGGCGAGCGGTGATTTCAAGACCTTGAGCAGCCTGAGATTTTTTTTCTTTTTCAAAATCGCCAGAGCCTCCGCCGAAAAGTCTGGCGCAATGATGACTTCGCTGAAAATTTCCGCGATGGCCTCCGCGCACGCGCCGTCGAGCGGACGGTTCACGGCGATGATGCCGCCGAATGGCGCCTGTTTGTCCGTCGCAAACGCCTTGTCCCACGCCTCGCGCAAACTGGCGCTTTGGCCGACCCCACATGGATTGGTGTGCTTCAAAATCGCCAGCGTCGGCGGCGCATCCGAAAATTCCGCAATCAAACTCGCCGCCGCCGTTAAATCCAGAATGTTGTTGTAGGAAAGTTCCTTGCCGTGCAGTTGCTCGAAAAATTCATTGAAGCCGCCGTACAGTGCCGCCGCCTGATGCGGATTTTCCCCGTAACGCAGCGGCTGCGCCAAGGGCGCGGAAATATTGAGCACCGCAGACAGGCTGGAGGCTGCCGGCTGAAATTCTTTTTTCAAATGCGCGGCAATGGCGCCGTCGTATGCCGCAGTGCGTGCAAAAACTTTCGCCGCCAGTTTGCGGCGCAGTTCCAACGTTGTGTTGCCGTTCCCGGAAATCTGTTTCGCAACCTCCGCGTAATCAAACGGGTCAACCACCACCGAGACACTGTCATGATTCTTCGCCGCGCTGCGCAGCATCGAAGGACCGCCGATGTCAATGTTCTCAATCGCGTCGTGCAGACTCACGTCCGGCCTGGCGACGGTTTGCTCGAACGGATAAAGATTAACCACGACCAGATCAATCGGGGCAATACCATGTGCCTTCACCGCCGCCTCGTGGGTTTGATTGCCGCGAATGAACAGCAAACCGCCGTGGACTTTCGGATGCAGCGTTTTGACGCGGCCATCGAGCATTTCGGGAAAGCCGGTGTGTTCGCTCACGTCTTTCACCGTAAGCCCGGCCTCGCGCAGCGTCCTGGCGGTGCCGCCGGTGGAAAGAATTTCAATTCCGGCTTTTGCCAGAATCTGTGCGAACGGAACCAGGCCGGTCTTGTCCGAAACTGAAATCAGTGCTCGTTGAATTTTCGTCATGGCCCGACAAAATCCCCCATGACCACCGTCGTCGTCAACGGCAAATCACAGATTTGTCATCGCGGGCTTTTGAATGATCGTCTTGCCGATGGCCCGTTCAAACCGGGCGCGGGCGGCGTCATAATCGTGCAACGCCTGCACCTGCGTGCTGCGCGCCTGCGTGAGCGAATTCTCGGCGTCTAACACGTCGAGCTGCGTGCCGGTGCCGGCGTCGGCGCGGGCATTGGCTTCGCGCAGGGATTCCTCGGCCTCGGCCTGCACGGTTTTTTGCGATTCCAAAACTTCCTGTGCTTCGAGGAAATCGGAATAGGTGGTGCGCACTTCCAGTTCAATATTGCGCCCCTCTTCGTCCACGGCGGTTTTGGATTTTTCGTAAAGCGCATTGGCTTGGACGACCTTGCCGTGCGTCAACATTCCGTCAAAAATATCCCAGCTCACCTGGGCTCCGGCGTTCCAGCCGTTAATGTCGTGATCAATTTCAATCGGCGGCGTGAATTGCGCGTTGAACCAGTTGTAGCCGGCGAAGACCGACAGGTTCGGTTTGTAGCCGGACTTGGCGTTGGTGATGTTGAGTTTCTGCAGCTCCTCGGTTTTGCGCAACGCGACCAGTTCGGGGCGTTTCGCCAGCGCCGCCTGTAGCGCGTCGGACAAATTGATCTGGTACGGTGCCGCGTCGAGCGTGTCCGTCAGGTTCAGCGGAATGTTGTCCCAGATTTCGCGCGGCAGGTTGTAACCCAGCAGGTTGGACAGGTTGTTTTTGGCGATGCGATAATTATTCTGCGCCTGAATCAAGGGCGGACGCGCATTGGCCACGGAAACCTTGGCGCGCAGCACATTGAAATGCGGCACGGTGCCCGCGTCATAACGGCGTTGCTGATCATCGAGTTCCTTTTCCAGCAGGTTGACGGAAGCCTCGTTCACGGTGATTTGTTCCGCCGCGAGCAACACATCGTAATACGCCAGACGCACGGCCAACAGCGTGTCTGCGAGCGTCGCCTGATATTGCGCCAAGGCCTGTTCCTTGGTGAACTTGGCCGCGCGCACAGCCGCCGTCAGCTTGCCGCCTTGATAAATGGATTGAACGATTTGCAGGCCCGCGTTCCAGTTTTGGTCGGGTGAGCTCGGGGTGCCGGGAAAATTTTCCATCGAACTCCGGTCGGTATCTTTGTATTGGCCGGTCGCCTGCAATTGCGGCAACACCACTGCGCGCGTCTGTACCACCACGCCATATTGCGCATCCAGATCGTTCTTGGCCTTGAGGATCGTGGCGTTTTGCTGAAGCGCGATATTAAGGCAGTCAGCCAGCGACAGCGGACGCGCGAGATCGTTGGTGGAGATGTTTTGCGCGGCGGCGTTCCAGCCAATGACGGCGCAAACCGTCGTCAAGAAAAGCACCTGGCTGCAAAAAAGTTTTTTCATACGGCCATGAATCTATCATTTGGTCCATTTAGCGCAAACTTGCAATTTCTTGCCGCATGGGCTTTCCTTTGCCCCATGTGGCGGCAAAGAATTTTTATTTCAATCCTTAGTTTTGCGCTGGCCGCGTTTTTTGTCGCGGGTTGCTCCCCGAATTCTTCGAATGTCTTTCAAGGCTACATCGAAGGCGAATACGTTTACGTGGCGTCACCGCTCGGTGGCGCGCTGACGAACCTGGCCGTGGCGCGCGGCGACGGGGTCAAGGCCGGTCAGTTGTTGTTTGAGCTGGAACGCGGGTCGGAAACCGCCGCCGTCCAACAGGCGGAAAAAAATCTCGCGCAGGCAAAAGCCAACCTTGCGCTTTCCGAAGCTGAATATGGCCGCCGCCAGCAATTGCGCAACAATCAGGGGGTGATTTCCGCCGAGGAGCTCGACCAGACCCGCGCGCAGCGCGACGCCGACCAGGCGCAGGTGGAATCGCAAACCGCCGCGCTGGACAAGGCGCGCTGGTCGTTCGACCAAAAACAGCAATTTGCGCCGGCGAATGCGTTGGTGCAGGACACCTTGTATCGCACCGGGGAATGGGTGGCGTCGGGCAATCCGGTCGTCGAGCTGTTGCCACCAGGCAATGTGAAAGTACGTTTCTTCGTTCCGCAGGCGGTCCTGCCGCGAGTCAAAACCGGCCAGACCGCCAGCGTGACTTTCGACGGCGGCCGGCACGCGTATTCGGCCACGGTCAATTACATTTCCACCCAGGCAGAGTTCACGCCGCCGGTTTTATACAATCGCGAGAACCGCGCGAAATTGATTTTCATGATTGAGGCAAAAATTTCTCCGGCGGACGCGGCGGACCTTCGCCCCGGCCAGCCGGTGGACGTGAAATTGAAATGAGAGCAATGAAGCCAAGTGCTAAAATAATTGTCTATTGCCTTTGGATTGGCCTTCTTCTTTGGTTTTCCACTTTCAACAACGATTTTTTTTTAAAATTCATCGGCATCATCAAAACAAAAGTCTTTGGAGCAGATGTTCCTCCGCCAATTGATTTCGCGATAAGCTTTATTCCGTGGAATTGTTTTATTTCGTTGTTGATCTGGTTCCCGATTTTATTTCTGAAACAGCGACGTCTCAACGCCGCGCGGGAAATTGCAGCAGGTGTAATATTTTTCTTTTTTCTCGTGGCGATTAATCTTTCTAGCATTGTGATTTGGGATGTCTTTTTCCCTGAATTCATTGGCGATTCTAACGGCGAGCCAAAATTCTCCGTGCTTCAGCAATACGCCGTTAATGACGGTTGGACTCCGCTTCAATTCAAATGCGTATGGTGGATGTATATTTTAATTACAACCGCTTTTAGCGCGCTGATGCCATTTACGATAGCGCAGATAAAAAAAGAGGGCATTATCAGAACACTTTCTTCATGAACGGCGATTTCGTCATTGACGTTCACGGCGTCACGAAAAAATTCGGCGGACGCACGGTCGTCAACAATATCCCGATGCAAGTGCGCCACGGCGAGATTTACGGTTTCCTCGGTCCGAACGGCAGCGGCAAGACGACTTTTTTGCGGATGCTCTGCGGTTTGCTCAAGCCCGATGCCGGCAGCGGCCAGTGCCTCGGTTTCGATTTTCGCACGCAAAGTTCCGAAATAAAAAAGCAGGTTGGCTACATGACGCAGCGGTTCAGTTTTTACGAGGATTTGACCATCGAGGAAAACCTGGATTTCATCGCGCGCATTTACGGCGTGCCGCAGCGCAAAGCTGCCGTTGAAAAAAGTCTCGAACGCCTCGGCATGACCAAGCGGCGAAAGCAACTCGCCGGTGAATTGTCCGGCGGCTGGAAACAGCGGCTGGCGTTGTCCGCGTGTCTGATTCACGAGCCGCAACTGCTTCTGCTCGACGAGCCGACGGCGGGTGTTGATCCAAAGGCACGCCGCGATTTTTGGGATGAAATCCAGCAGCTGGCCGGTGGGGGGTTGACCGTGCTGATCACAACACATTACATGGATGAAGCGGAACGCTGCAATCGCGTGGCCTACATCAGCTATGGAAACCTGCTGGCCAGTGGAACGGTTGACGAAGTTTTGAAAAATTCAAAACTCACGACCTGGGAAGTGGCCGGCGGAAATTTGCACGAATTCGCGGAAAAAATCCGCGGAAAACCCGGCGTCGAACAAGTCGTAGCGTTCGGCTCAACGCTGCATGTCAGCGGGCTCGACGCGGAAAAAGTGCGCGCGAGCGTGAGTCCGTTGATCACGGGCGATTATCACTGGACGCAAATCCAACCGGGACTGGAAGACGTTTTCATCAGCCTGATGGAAACGGCGAAGGACAATTACTCGTGAAATTCAACTGGCAACGTTTTTGCGCCATCGTCGCGAAGGAATTCATCCAGATGCGCCGCGACCGGCTGACGTTCGCCATGATGATCGGCATCCCGATGGTTCAGCTCATCCTGTTCGGCTACGCCATCAATTCCGATCCAAAGCATCTGCCCACGGCCGTTTATTCCGCCGACAACAGTGTTTTTTCGCGCACGATTGTTTGGGCCATGCGCAACAGCAGTTACTTCGACATCACGCGCGAACCGCAGAGCGAAGCGGAAATTCAGCAACTTCTCGCGCAAGGCACGGTGCAATTCGCCGTGGAAATACCGGTGGATTTCTCGCGCCAACTGATTCGCGGCGAGCAACCTGATTTACTGCTCGAAGCCGATGCAACCGACCCGATGGCCATCGGCTATGCCGTCGCTGCCATAAGCGCGCTGACGCCAGCCGTTTTGAATCGTGATTTGACCGGACCGCTGGCAAAACTTCACGCAGGTTCCGCGCCTTTCAATCTCGTTGTTCATCAACATTACAACCCCGAAAACATCACGCAGTATAACATCGTGCCCGGACTCATGGGCGTGATTTTGACGATGACGATGGTCATCATCACGGCGCTGGCCATCACGCGTGAACGCGAGAGCGGCACGATGGAAAACCTGCTTTCGACACCGCTGCGACCAAGTGAAGTGATCATCGGCAAAATCGTGCCTTACATAATGGTCGGCTACATCCAGATTTTTTTGATTCTGGTGGCGGCGAAATTTTTGTTCGACGTGCCGATTGTGGGCAGCGTGCCGTTGCTGCTGGCGCTGGCATTTTTGTTCATCGTCGCGCATCTGGCGGTCGGCGTCACTTTTTCCACCATCGCCCGAAATCAACGTCAGGCCATGCAGATGGGAATGTTTTTCTTTTTGCCGAACATTTTGTTGTCCGGCTATATGTTTCCGTTCCGCGGAATGCCGGGTTGGGCACAGGACATCGGCGAGATTCTGCCGCTCACGCATTTTCTGCGCGTCGTGCGCGGGATTCTGCTGAAGGGGAACGGTTTCACCGAAATTGCGCCCGACCTCTGGCCGATTGCGCTGTTTCTGGTCGTGATGCTGGCGATTGGAATCAAGCGTTACCGTCAGACGCTGGATTAAGTTTTTGAGTCGCCGACAATTGAATTGATTGCCTGCCGCCGCTGCCGCACTTTCCAACCATGCAAATCGTCAGTTCCATCGCCGCGATGCAGCGTTTGGCCAGACAATGGCAGCGCACGGGCCAGCGCGTCGGCTTTGTGCCGACCATGGGCTGTTTGCACGCCGGCCACCTGAGCCTCGTCCGCGAGGCCCGTAAGCGCGTCGGCAGGGCGGGCAGGGTGGTCGTGAGCATTTACGTGAACCCGACGCAGTTCGGACCGAAGGAGGACTTTTCCAAATACCCGCGCGATTTGAAACGCGATTTGAAATTGTGCCGCGCCGCGGGCGTGGATGCCGTGTTCACCCCCGGCGACAAGGAAATGTATCCTGGCAAATCCGAAAATGGATTCAGCACCTACGTTGTCGAAGAAAAATTGTCACAACGCATGGAAGGCGCGTCGCGTCCAACGCATTTCCGCGGCGTCACGACGATTGTGGCGAAATTATTCAACGTCGTGCTGCCGGACGTGGCGGTGTTCGGCGCGAAAGACTGGCAACAGGCTGCCATCATCAAACGCATGGCCGCTGATTTGAATTTTCCGGTGGAAATCATTGTCGCGCCGACACTGCGCGAGCCGGACGGTCTGGCGATGAGTTCGCGGAACAAGTATCTCGCCGGCGATTTGCGCCGGCAGGCCACCGTGCTCTGGTGCGCAATACAAACCGCGCGGGCTGCCGTGAAAAAATCAAAAACCGTTCCGGTGGCAAAAATAAAAAGTGACCTGAAAAAGTTGATTGAAACCGAACCATGCGCGAGATTGGATTACATGGAATTTTTTGAACCGGAGACACTGTCGCCCGTCTCAAACGTAACACGCGGCGCACACATGGCGCTGGCGGTGTTCGTCGGTAAAACGCGGTTAATTGATAATGCGCCACTTTGAATGAAACAATTTGAGCCTTTCGTCCTCAACAACGGCCCCGCGGGGTTGTTCTTCACATTGAAGGCTGCGCCGCGCCGCGCCGCTTCCTTCCCTGTCGCAGGCCGCATTTTCATGGGTGCAGTTCTGGCTGCTTGTTCGGCCTTCTCATTGCCAGCCGCCAGTCTCCAGTTTACCCAGGTTGAATTCGTGCCCACGGGCATTCATCTCGTCTGGAACGCGGCCTCGGGCCAGTATTACAGCGTGCTGGCCAGTTCCAATCTCCTGAATTGGACGTCAACCTCGGTCCGCGCGGCCGGTCAATTTATTGATACGAACGCCGTGGGAGGCCGGCAGATGTTCTACCGCGTGAAGGAAGACATTAATCCCAACCCAATAATCTCAATCGGGAAAACGGCTTACGCAAACACTTCCAATCCGAATGTGGTGACCGATGGAAAATTCCTGACCAGTGGTTGGGGCGGTGGTTCTCCCTCGCCTGCGGCTCCGGTGTGGGTTGCAGAAAACTTGGGTTTAATCCCCACACGGACACGGGTCTTGCTGGAATGGAATGCGGGCTACAATTACAATTATGCCGATCCGATAACGCCGACCTCGACTCCGGCGCCCGATTACGGTTCACCGCTCAACTATTCGATTTATACCTCGTCGAATTCCACCACCGGCGCGGATGGGACGTGGACGCTGGTGGCCAGCGTCACCAACAATATCTACCGCACTCGGTCGCACAGTTTCGATTTTACCGGCATGAGCTGGATAAAAATGTCGGTCACAGCCATCCCGACGTTCAGCGCCAACGGACTTTCCCTTGACGAAATCGAGGTTTATAACACTACGGTTTCATACAGCCGGGGACGGATTGCAGAGGACACATGGTTTTTCATGGGAGACAGCATCACGGCGTTTTGGGGCAATCGCGCGACCGCCACCGGCACCAACGACCCCACCAGCCATATGCCGGACTTCGCCCAATGCATCAAGGGTTACAACTCCTATTATTTCCCGTCCATGATTGATGGTGGCATTGGCGGCGAAACGACGGCCAACGCGCTCGCCCGCCTGCCGACCAATCTCGTGGCCAATCCGGACTACTATTATTGGGCCCTCGGTTACGGTTCAAATGACTCTGCGGGAAACAACGCCAACACGACGACTTTCAAAAACAATATGCAGGCCATGATCGACCTGCTGCTGGCCAACGGGCGCATGCCGGTGATTCCGCACATTCCCTACGCCGCGGACGGGCAGCACAATTTCATCCCCAATTTCAACACGGTCATTGACAATCTGGTGGCCACCAACCATATCCTCGCCGGCCCCGACCTTTACACCTTTTTCCAGGCCAATACGAACCAGCTCCAGGCCGATGGGCTGCATCCCAACGACGCGGGGATGCGCTCGGATAATCTGCTTTGGGCCCAAGCCATGCGCCATTTATATCCTTAGGAACGATATTTTGCCTTCGCGTCCGGCGGTCTTTGGGTTAAAGCTTTGAAGCATGAAGCAATTTGATTTTCTCGTTCTCGGCAGCGGCATCGCGGGGTTGTCCTTCGCGTTGAAGGTCGCGCCGCGCGGGCGCGTGGCCATCGTCACCAAAAAGGACCGGGCGGAGTCGAACACGAATTACGCGCAGGGCGGGATCGCGGCAGTTACGAGCAAGGAAGACTCGTTCGAATTACACGTGCGCGATACGCTCACGGCCGGCGCTGGCCTGTGCAAGGAAAACGTCGTCCGCACCATCGTCGGGGAAGGCCCGGCGCGCATCGCGGAACTGATCGACTTGGGCATGAAATTTTCCGAGCGAGACGCCCCGAGCGAGGACGGCGGCAGGGAACTGGACCTCGGCAAGGAAGGCGGCCATTCCAAGCGGCGCATTTTGCACGCCAAGGACGTGACCGGCCGCGAAATCGAGCGCGCCCTGCTCGCCGCTGTGGCGCAACAGCCGAATATCCAGATTTTTGAAAATCATCTGGCGATTGACCTGATCACCAGCCAGAAGATCGGTTATGTTGGCACGAACCGCTGCCTCGGCGCGTATGTGTTCGACAAAAAAGCCGGGCGCGTCTGGACATTCACCGCGCCGGTTACACTGCTAGCCACGGGTGGGTGCGGCAAGGTTTACCTCTACACGACGAACCCCGACATTGCGACCGGCGATGGCGCGGCGATGGCGTATCGCGCTGGCGCGGCGGTGGCGAACATGGAATTCGTCCAGTTCCACCCAACCTGCCTTTATCATCCCAAGGCCAAGTCGTTTCTCATCAGCGAAGCCGTGCGCGGCGAGGGCGGCATACTCAAATCGCTCGAAGGCGTTGAGTTCATGGATGCCTGGCATCCGCTGAAATCGCTCGCGCCGCGCGATGTGGTGGCGCGCGCCATTGACAGCGAGATGAAAAAGAGCGGCGCGGAGCACGTGTGGCTCGACATCACGCACAAGCCGGCGCGATTCATCATCGAGCGTTTTCCGAACATTTACCAGACGTGCCTGCGCTACGGCATCGACATCACCAAGGAGCCGATTCCGGTCGTGCCGGCGGCGCATTACCAGTGCGGCGGCGTGGTGACGGACGTGGACGGCGCAACAGACATTGCCGGGTTGTATGCCGTCGGCGAGGTGGCCTGCACGGGGTTGCACGGCGCGAACCGGCTGGCGAGCAACTCGCTATTGGAAGCGCTGGTTTGCGCGCATCGCGCGGCGAAGCGCATGGCAAAAAATCCGTTGCCCCCGACCGATTTGAAAATTCCGCTGTGGCAATCCGGCAACGCGCACAATCCGGATGAAATGGTCGTGGTGTCCCACAACTGGGACGAGATCCGGCGGCTGATGTGGGATTATGTGGGCATTGTGCGCACCAACAAGCGGCTGGCCCGCGCCCAGAAGCGCATCGCCAACCTGCAGGAGGAAATCCACGAATATTACTGGAATTTCACCGTGACGGCCGACCTGCTCGAGTTGCGCAACATCGCCACGGTGGCAGAACTGATCGTTCGCTGCGCCGCGATGCGCCCGGAAAGCCGCGGGTTGCATTACAATCTGGACTTCCCGGACGCAAATCCTGAATGGGCCCAGCGCGACACGGTCTTAAGAAAATCTTGAAATAACGCGGATGGATGAATAACCTGTCAGACGGTTGCGCGCTTAGCTCAGCGGTAGAGCACCAGTATCACACACTGGGGGTCGCAGGTTCAAAACCTGCAGCGCGCACCATTTCCTTGTTTTGCGACGTTTGCGTCGTTCCGTGACACACCATGACAGACAGCGTCTGTAGCCCCATATTGATTGGCTGTTTTTCACTTTTTACCACGGCTCCTACTGTGCCAGCCGGTGACGGCAAAAGACCCCTCGCGCCATTTCTTTGTGCGTCTCTTTGTGCGTCATCCGCCGGACAGTTCCACGGCAGCTTTTCAATTGCCGGACGCAGGGCGAACAGGGACGAGTCGGCATAAATGCTCATCGTCAACCGCGCATCACTGTGCCGCATCAATTCCATCGCCTCACGCAACGGCACGCCGGCCAGGTGCAGGTTGGTGCAGAACGTGTGCCGGAACGAATGAAAGTCCACCACTTTCCCCTGTGAATCATTTTTGGCGATGCCCGCCGCCGCCAAATGCCGTCTGAATATTTTTGACTTTGGCACCAGACCGCCAAATATCAGAGCGCCAGCGGAAACCTTTGCGGGCCGAAAGGCCAGCAGGTCTTTCAGCAAGGCCGGGTGAAGCGGCAGACAGGCCTGCTTGTGATTTTTGCTCACGGAGGCGCGCACCATCACGGAAGGTTTATCAGGGTTGAAATTCAGATCACCCCAGCACAGTTCCTTGAATTCGCCGTGACGAATGCCCGTTAGTGCCGCCATCATATAAAGAACACGCTGCGGCCCGGCCACATTGAGCAGGGCGTTCATTTCCTCATCGGTATAGGCCCGCCGCCGAAGTTTTTCCATGCCGCGCGTCTCGACGCGTTGAACCGCTGCCAGCGGATTTGCCACAATCCGGCCTTGTTTCACCATCCAGTTCAGCAACCCCTTCGCGGTGCCAAAATATTCATTCAAAGTTTTCTTGGCCTTGGTTTGTGCGCTGCGCCATTTCACAAACGAATCGGCGGTGACATCTTTCACCTGTTGCCAGCCGCATTCATTCGCCAGCGCGGTCAGCTTGAATTCCATTTCAACGACGTACCTTTCGTTCCGTCCCTTGGCCCGCAAGTCACCAATGAAATCCTCAATGTGCTTTGTGAACGACGCTTGCGCCGCCTCACGCTGGACTTTTGGCGGCAACAGCCCTTGCTTTTCTTTTTCCAATTCCTTTACCAGCTTGTCCAATTTTTCACGCGCAGCATCTTTGTCCGAAACGCCCAGCGCGACCTGTAAGATTCGACATTCCCCGTCTATGCGGATTTTTGCGGAATACAAACGGGATGTAATTCTTCCCCCATTCCGCCACCGTTTGGGTTTGTAAAGTGTCTTGATCATATTTTTATTCCATTTCGCTTTTCGGCTTTCCGTCGCGTTCGTCCCGCAACCGGTTCAAATATTTTTGCACATCCGATTCAAACAAGCGCGCCGGACGACCGGGAACCGGCTTGGGCAGCCTACCACGGCTGATCTCTCGCCACACTTCGCGGACGCTCCGGCCAATTGTCCTCCCAACCTCGCGTAAATTCATCAGCGGATCGAGATTGTCTGCAATGTCGTTCCGGGTTTCCATTATTTGATTTCCTTGGCCCGCAACCGATCTTCCAAATACGGCCGGGCCTTCAACCGTATCCCCAAATCAATGCTGAACCACTTATCGCGCAATTCCAGGTCCGCATGGTCGAATTCAGCAGAAAAAAACAATGTTTTTGAGACCCGCACGGCCATATTTTTAGGATTTTTTACTTCTTTGTCTTTGAATAAAAATTCCGTTAGAGGCGTCTTGGTCTCTTTTTGGAAGGTCAGGGCATATGGTTCAAGGAGGTCAAAAAAGGCGTTCCAACTTTTCTTGGGATCATTCAGCGCCTTGGTAATCGTTACTGGACTCAATTTGATACTTTGCTCCTTTTCCAAAAAACGTCCGATCGCCCGCGCGCTCATGCGCTCATTGGCGGCAAAAATATAGGGGAACAATTCCACCACTGCACCACGCTTGGCAGAAAAATCCGCCCGCTGGGAATGGTCGAGCAGCTTCCGACCAATGTCAGTCAGGCTTGACCTTTTTATGTCGTCTGTTTTCATAATTTATACAACAAAGATACCAAAGATAACAAAGGTGTCAAATATTATTTAGTGACCATACTTGGCAGACTCCATTCCGCGCTGGCCTGGACTCAACTCCGCTTGTGTGCTCGCTCGTCGCGTCAAAATCCACCCGCCACCGCGCAAGACTTGTGGAAAAAAGCATAATAATCACCATCATTTTAGATGCACTTTTTCCCAAGACTTGCTCGCCCCAGGAACCCACGCGACCGGACTGCGCCACCGCTACGCTCGCCCATGCCATCGCTCCATTCCGACAGCCAAGTTTCGTCACTCAGCAGAATTGTATGGTGCGACCAAAGCAGCGTTGGATTCTCCGCTATTGGGGCTACGAACCTAACCCCGCTCTCGTCGCAAAACGGCTGGCGCACGCTGGTATCGGTTGCTGGTATCGCTTGCTTTGACACGGCACACCGGATTCTTTAGGCTCCACGCATGGCAAAAATGGCCGCTGCGAAACCAACCGCTGCTTCACCACGGTTAAAATCATCGTCCCTTCTCGACACCCGCGTCATTTATTGCGGCGACAACCTGGAACAGCTCGCCAAGCTGCCCGACGCCTGCGTGGATTTGATTTACATTGACCCGCCCTTCAACTCCAACCGCAACTACGAAGTCTTCTGGGGCGAGACCAAGGAGAAGCGCGCCTTTGAAGACCGCCACGAGAACACCAAGGCATACATTGACTACATGCGCCCGCGCTGCGTGCAACTCGCCCGCGTCCTCAAAAAGACCGGCAGCTTTTATTACCACTGCGACTGGCACGCCAGCCACTACGTCAAGGTCATGCTCGACCAGATTTTCGGCGAAAATAATTTCCAGAACGAATTGCTTTCAAATTAAAGTGTTGTTGCGTTTGGAAAACGCCGCCATAATTTAACAAATGCAAAATTTTCCGATTCCGAGACTGGACGAACACGACAAGTTGAGAAAGGCTCTTCTAAAATACTGTCGTCTTCAGAAAGGTCATTTTTGGGAGGATCCTTCGGGGAATCATCGTATCGGTTGCGTTGACGCCGCGAACGCTGAAGAAATTAAGGGGTTAATGAAAGGAGAAAAAGCTGTTCTCGCGCTCCATGATCCGCCCTACAATCTTGTGGCCTTCGAACAAAGGGAAATCAATAAATTCATCTCGTGGTGCGAAGGATGGATTGCCAACACCTCAAATTCACTTGGTCAAAATGCTTCATTGTATGTTTGGCTCGGCGCTGACCAGCGAAACGGCTTTCAACCATTGCCGGATTTCATGATTATGATGAGAGAAAAAGATTTTTCGCCCAGGTCTTTTCTCACAATGCGGAATCAGCGTGGTTATGGAACGCAAAAGAACTGGATGGCCATTCGCCAAGAATTGCTTTACTACACGAGAGGGAATGCCGTGTTCAATGTGGAGGCAGAATACACTGACATTCCCAAAATATTGAGGGGCTATTACAAAGAGATTAATGGGAAGGTCACTGAAAATCTTGAGCGGAGCAAATCCGAAAATATTCGCGCAGGAAATGTCTGGGTGGATATTCAGCAGGTGTTTTATCTGATGCACGAAAACGTAAATGGTTGCTATGCGCAAAAACCTCTTAAGTCTTGCGAACGAATCGTGAATGCCAGTTCAAACAAGGGTGATTTGGTAGTTGATTTTTTTGCTCATTCCGGTTCGACCCTTTTGTCTTGTGAAATGCTGAACCGACGCTGTTTCACCGCTGACATTGACCCAGTGTTTTGCGAAATCGTTATTCGGCGGCTTGAACATTTTAGAAAAACGGGAAAAACTGGTTGGCAAAATAGCAATCCGTTTTACCTTGAACTTCACGAAGATATTACACTTCGAGAAATAATGGCAGAAATTCAACCCGTCAATGGGTTGGAAAACGATAAAAAGAATTCTAGGCAAACCAAGCAACCAGCAACAATGCTATTAAACTTAGGGGCATAGCAATTTGTAAAGTTCATCATAGGTATTGCAAAACAAATTCCCGGTGTTGAGCCGGGTGTAGCATTGATGCATAGAACATTAAAAGTAGTATTTTATGGTCAGCAAACTCGGCAATGGCCGCCAGAAGCTACTTTTGGACTGGTCGAGTATTGCGCTGAACGAGGATTGGAAATTGAGTTTCATTACGGCGTAATGACCGGAATTTAGAATTATGCCCCTCATCCAATGCCACGAATGCAGCGGACAGGTCAGCGACCATGCGCGGAGATGGTTGGTTGTCCTGTTCACCGTTGCCGCCATTTCCACCTTCGCCCAAATTCCCGCGCCATCGCTGGAACAGATCAAAATCGCCGCCGATGCCGGCGACCCGGTTGCCCAGGACAAACTAGCTGCCCGTGTGGATTACAAACAGTCGGAAGTCTTGTATCGCAAAGCCGCTGTGCAGGGATACGCCCATGCGCAGGGAAAACTTGGAGATATGTTGTATTTACGTTGCCAGTTGGCCTTTGGCCTCAAGCCCGCAGACAAGGCGGCGCTGGCGGATGAGGCCGTCAAATGGGTGACGCTCGCCGCCAATCAGGGCGACAAGCTGGGTCAGGTGGATCTCGCCCGGATGTATCTGGAGGGAAAGCTGGTGAAACCGGATTTGATTGAAGCCTATAAATGGGGGGAGTTGTCCGCCCGCAATCCATCGTGGGATTTCGTCATTTATTCCGGTGCCTCCACGCGGGACGCGGCGGTGCTAAAGATGAATGCCGACCAGATGGCCGAGGCGCATCAACGGGTGGCTGCGTTTGTGCCGCACCAGCCCAAGCCGTCCGAGGTGCCAGAACCCGGCTGGGTTCAGAAAGTAAAACTTGGCGGCATCAATGGCACTCCTGACCATCGTTTTGCCATCATCAACGGCAAGACGTTTGAAAAGGGCGACCAGACCACCGTGACAATTGACGGCAAAAAAGTCACGGTCAGTTGTCTTGAGATTCGGGCATCTTCCGTGAGCATTTCCATTGAAGGGATTGAAGGTACACGCGAATTGAAGATGTCAGATCATTGATTTATGTCCCTCACGGATGATGCTTCCAAGGTGACGGACAAATCCAGCAGTTGCGGCAATCGCTCCAGCTAGAAATCCGCATGGACATAAAACCGGCTATCCGGCGGAAAGCTCGCCGGACGGGTGTTTTAATCCCACGGGTTGAACGTTTTGGCGTGGCGAAAATCTTTTCCGTTGCGCGTGGCGACAATCAGATCGTTCCGCACCGCCATTGCGTCAATCAAGCTGTCCCATAACGCTTGCGGCTGGCGTTTGACTTCGGCGGAATGTTTCAGCCGTCCCCAGGTTCGTGACGTTTCTGCGTCCCAAGTTAAAACCAGTTCTTCAAAATCGTCCAAAAAATCATCCAGCCGGGAATTGATTTGCACCTTGCGGGCCTGATTGGGGTCGCTTTCCGCGCCGGATTGGATTTCCGCAATCGCCGGGGCCGGCACAAGCCAACCGCCCCGCTCCAAAAAGGATACGATCTTTGCATCCGGGGCGGGTTTCCACCATTCCGACAGGACGTTGCTATCCAGAATGTATTTCATTGACGCGGGGGCAGGTTCACCGGCCCGATGGCTCGCAACGCCGCCGCCGCCGCCTTCCAGTTAATTTTGCGGACTCGTTGCAGCTTGTAGCGCGGCTCGCCGTGCTCCGTCAAAATGACCTCCTCGCCATTGTCCGCCGCCCGGACAACCCGCGAAGTATCCCGCCGTAACTCTGTTAATGTTGCTTCCATGAAGCTAAAATACACACTTTTCACACTCGCACAAGCCCTATTGTTAATTGTCGGCTGTGGAGTAATCCAGCCACGACTTGAACACCGGGCGCAACTGGTCAGTTTGTGGCATGGGTTTGAACCGGACACGCCGTTTGAAATCCCAATCCGGGCGCACCCGTTGATGATGCAACTCAATTTCCTTGGCCAATACAAACGCCTGCAAATGGGATTGCTGCACAACTTCCACCGGCGGTGACAAATCAGGCCCCGGCCACGGTTCACCCCGTTCATTTACCAAATCCCAACCGTCCATTTTTGCCAGTTTCATGTTTTCGTAATGCGGCAGATCAATCAGGGCGATGGCTGGTTGCAGGTGATATGCCCACTTCGGCCCAAACCGATCCGCAAACTCATCCAGTGACTTGAGGTTCAACAATCCCGCCAGAATCCCCAGCTTGGCCCGCCATAACTTGCCACCGCCGCCCGCCCACGAGAAACGCTCAATGCAAACCCGTGACACATTCCGTGTGCTGCCCACCAACCGCATTCCTTTGTCCTCGGGCCGGCGATGCTCAAAACCCTTGGAAATGTATTTGGAGACATACACCGCCAAGGCTTGAGCCGTACTGATAATCGGCAGCAGATGACACGCATCAAATTTGTAATAGCGCGCCCCTTTGTTCCGCCGGCGGGCCTTGAATTCCCCAATGCCGCACAGTCGCCGGAACTCCTTCCAGATGGCTTTCAGATTTGGCGAGGCCAGCCGCTTGATGCCGCTGTAATAAACCGCCTTGCTGATTTTTCGGTCCTTCTTGTCCTTTAGCAGTTGATTCAGGGCCACGACATCCGTGCCGGTCCGGATGTCTTCCTTGGTGGCGACCACGTTGTGAGCGTGCCAAGCCCCGCGCTCTTGCCGTTCAAACACGCGCAGCCAGTCCAGAAAGAGCTTGGGAAAGACATTCGTCGAGATGGATTTGAACCGGCGTTCAAACTCTTTACGGTCGGTCACATTCTCTCGAATCGTCATGGTTTGCAGGCCGACATGTTCAATGCCGTAGGTTTTGACCATCCATTCAATCTTCAAACGCAGGGCGAAAATCTTTTTGCGGAGGCGGGAGGGAACGGAGCGCATGATATTATCAACCGCATTCTTTTCCTGTTCAGCCAGGAATTCATCCCGGAGGACAGGCAAATTGATCTCAATGCCATTGTTTCTATTTTGATGAATAAGGGCCGAGGCGGGGCGCGCTTCGCGCGCACCCGCCTCCGGCCCTTGTTCCCATCCCCACAGATCAATCGGAAGCGAGGCACTCATGGCTCGACCTCCGGGGAAGAAGTGACAGAGCCAACAATGGCCAGAATTGCAGCTTTAAGTAGCGGAGGAAGTTTTGACCACGCAATGACGACTTGTGCCAGATCGTGACCGAGCGGGACTAGCCTTTGTGCGTCTCCTTGTGCGTCATTATCTAAATCCCCTGATATTTCAGATGGTTTTGCAGGTTCAAAACCTGCAGCGCGCACCATTTCTCAATTTTCGACAGGACACGCCACGCCAGTGAGTGACTTTACACCTTTATTTTCACGGGTTTCGCTGCTGATTGCTTTCGTAGAATTATAGACGGGCTGCGACCCCGATTGACCGGCTGCGCCTGATTTTTGTGAGGCCGGGAAACCGGGTTTTTGAACCACACTTTTCAAAACAGCCGAGAAATTTTGCAAATCATGCACCGTCCTTTTGAAGCAAGATGCCAATCGCGCAACGAGCATTTCGGGGTTGCGAATGTCCCGGCCGAAATGACAAGTTACACGGGTCAAGTTAAGACGATTTGAACCGGAAAAACCAATTTCCATTGGTAACATGGATAAACACGGCATTTGTGCCGGTCGAATAATCAGACCAGGTCAGCAGGTTCGAGCTTGATTGCAGTTTCCACGCTCCCGCAGGGGGCTGAGAAATCCAAAAACCGGTGAAAACATAATTTGTGGAAACCGGCGGGTATTGCGCGATGATTATTCTACCAGATGGCAGGGTGATGGTCCTGACCCGGATAAGGTTTGTGTAGAAAACAGCGGTATAGCTGTTGGAATAATTCACAAACGGGAGAACCTGATAGGACAATTCGCTTGAGAACGGACTTTCCACGCTGGCGGCTGTATGCGTTGTCGCCGCAAAATAGTAGGTGGCTCCCTCAACCAAACCGGAAATCGTTACATTCGTTGCATTGCCAACGGAAAGCTCATTGGTGTAGGTGCCACAGGCGCAGCCGTAATAAACGTTATAACCGGTAACGATGGGGTTGGTGCTTGCATTCCACGCCAAACTCACGCTCCCGGTTGCAGAGGCTGAAAGCGTCATAATCGCAAATAAGATGCTGAAGAAAAAAGAACCCAAAATGGCACGTCTTCCAACAAATACTTCCACTTGGTACATCATAAGAGTTCTCTACGCATAAGGCTTGCCAACCTGTACGCAGGAATCCCGGAAGGGTTTTTGAAACGAGAAACATACTTTGGGACAAGGAGAGTTCCTAAACTGATACAGAAACCGTCACTTTCAACGCGTTGGTCGGATGCGGGCAATTATTTTTTGCCACCCTGTCTCAATTGGTGGCATCACATCCGGTTTCGACGAATATTTTTCAAGACAGGGGTTGTCTTGAAAAAGAGTGAGATTATTTTCCGTTCCTACCGCATCATCTTTCGGATGAATAACACCGATCAGAGCCTTGGAATTATCCGCTTCTGGCATGGAGCGCGGGGATTGACACACATTCCAAGCGCGTGATTTGTTTCAACTGAAAGACTGTGCGCCGCCCAAGGTGCCTGACTCAGGCGATTGCGTTCGTCCTGCGCGAGTCTGGCCGGCAGGGTTATGGTCCATTCGTCGAACCAATCACTTTGCCTGCGGAATAGAGTTGTAACAATTGCTCGTCTATCGCGGCCACTTCCGGTTGGCGTGTCAGCAGGGCGATGTCGCGCGCTTTTTTAGCCATTTCAACGGCTTTGGCATGTTGGCCGTCTGTGGCATAGACGGCAGCCAGGGTTCCGATTAAAACCGGGTCTTGCTCACCGGACAACTCAACCGCCTTGCTGGCCAGTTGTACCGCTTCCCTGCTATTGCGCAATTCCCGCTGGGGATTTGCCGCCAGGCTCCAGGCCAGATTGTTGTTGGTGGGGCCGATCATGTCCGTCATGAAAACACGCGCATCCTTTGGCAAAACCAAATCGTAATACCAGCCCACCCCTGAAGCCGCATGAATTTTGGAACTCCTGACTGCGATATTAGGAATTCTTGCCAGCACCAACCCTCGAAGAAAGGACTGCTCCGTGGACGAATACGGTCCATTTCCCCCTCCATCGTAATGTCTCAATTGCCAGGTGATCACGAGGCTGGCAAAAACCACCAGGGATGCCGCGATGAGGGTTGCCCAACGACTATTCATGGAATTCAAAACGCATGCCGATTAAAAGGGTTTTGTGCAATCCGTGGGATTATGCACTTGACGGAAGCGAATAGTTTTGGTAGGTTAAGGCATGAAAACGAAGTCAGCACCAAAAGACCTTACTCTGATTCAATTATTCGACCGTTTCGGCACTGATGACAAGGC
>Ga0302320_10000039_pt1 | contig 234985 bp, 186 predicted proteins | sample Bog_T0_3_FD_202130 | JGI IMG/M metagenome (GOLD analysis project Ga0302320, IMG submission 202130) | Peat permafrost microbial communities from Stordalen Mire near Abisko, Sweden - Bog_T0_3 | ecosystem: Environmental > Terrestrial > Soil > Wetlands > Peat | place: Sweden: Abisko, Stordalen... | reverse complement strand
GCCAGATAACTGTAAACATCATGGCTGGCTTTGTAGGCTGCAAGTTCAGCCTGCTGCTGTTCGACAGCCACGGCGGGCAACGGCTTGTGTCCCTGTGCATAAACAGCAGTCCGTCTGGTGAATATGTCTTCCACCCCAGCGTGATAGTTCTCAAGCATGGTCAAGTAGGCTGCTGCTTCCTCCGGATTCGTGACCTTTGTCTTAGATGTTGAAGCATCAAACTCGTTGTCCAGCTTGTCAGAGTCTCGATTGATAGCGGCCATCTGCTCGTTGAACGTGTCGGACGGAACGGTCTGAACAGTCTGAACAGACTGAGCGGTGTTTGTGCTTTTGGCAGAGAAGACAGTGTAGGTAAGGAAGCCGACGAGCAGGGCAACAACCGCTGCGACTGCGACAATCAGCCGTCTGTCCACCGTTTTAGGTGTTGACGACGACCTGAATCCCCTCCACGACAGTACCGTAAATCCGCCAAACAGCATCGCTACTGCAAACTGGACAACAATATTTTGCATGACCTTCATCGAGGCCCCAACAGTCGCCGTGTTGAGCCCCGCATAAATGAGCAGCCCGACCATCGCACACAAGGCTCGAAAACTAGCGAGTCCGCAAAAAGCGACGCCGATAATACACAGAACTTTCTTCATATTGTTCTCTCTCACCACTCACCATCTGCCGACGGAATCTGACGGCTTGTCTCCACGGACACTTTCCGACATAGGGCGCTGTGATCCCTATCATCCCCATCTTTGTCCATACTGCGAAAGTGACCGAAGTCACTCGACGCGGCGCTGGTTGGTGGCTACGTCAGGTTCGCGGCAGCAAGCCGAAGATAACTTCCGTAAGTTGATCGGTCCTCGATTCCCTGATGGAATTCAATGGGGGAGAACGCAGGTCTGCGCCCCCGGTGCGAAGGGACCTCATTCATGAAGTACATGGCAGCCGTTCTGTTGCTGGTGGCGGCGATGTCGGCACAGAACGCGCCAAGCTCCAACAAGGGCCGCCATCTAGATATCCCAGCGATATCCCGAGAAGCGAATGGGTCGATTGTCTCCATAGTCATGTCCGACAAGGATGGCCATCCTATCACCCAAGGCAGCGGTTTCCTCATAAGCAAAGATGGCCGCATCGTTACCAACTACCATGTCATCAAGAACGGCAGCTCTGCTGTCGTCAAACTGCCTAACGGTACTTTCTTTGCGGTCGATGGTGTGCTTGCATCCGACAAGAATCGCGACGTGGCTATCATCAAGGCGCACGGGGCCGATTTTCGCACATTAACTCTCGGCGATTCTGATCGGCTCCAAGTCGGAGAGGAAGTCGTTGCTATAGGGAACCCCCTGTCACTCGAATCGACGGTATCAAACGGCATTGTCAGCGCGTTCCGCACAGACGAGAACGAAGGGGGCAAGTTTGTGCAGATCACCGCGCCTATATCCCCCGGCAGCAGCGGCGGTCCATTGTTCAATATGGCAGGGGAAGTGGTCGGCATCACGACCTCTCATCTTGTGGGTGGAGACAACCTGAATTTTGCCATCCCCATTAACGATGTGAAACCCATGCTTGTGGCGAGATTGTCAAAAGCCCGCGCTCTTCCCGATGAGCCGGAGGCTGATGAGAAAGCCGAGGCGACCATTCCAGCGCAAGCAGAAAACAATCACTGTGACGAGGAATACGATTCGTTGAAGCGCAACATTATCGCCATTGTTGGGGTGCAACGCAAAAACCTACCGCCGGCAGTCTTAGCTCAAATTACAGAGCACAATAAGAGATGCACACTTGCCGTCGTTCCTGACCACATCTTGCAGCAAGAGAAGGCTGATGCGGAAGCGCGTGCTCAGAAAGCACGGCATGAGGCAGAAATCGAGGAGGTTCGGGCGGATATGCTGGCGCAGTGGAAGCGGAAAGTCGCTTCAGACCCATTTGTGCCGCCCGTGGAAGGTTGGATGCACGTCGGTCCGCAGCCAAATTCCTCTGCCTACATAGTCCTTCCGGGCAAAGGGGTCACATCCGATTGCCATTTTTCTTATAGCAGCGCAGAAGTTTTGGATTGCCTCGGAGCCACTGGCCGAAACGAATATTTTGCGGTACAAAGTGGGGATCGTTGGTACCTTCTGAAATCAAAGCGGTCAAGGACGGAAAGGGATTTCGCTGGTAGGGATTACGCTGGTACCGTGAAGGACGGAGGCTCCACAATATGTTTCCGCAACGCCGGATGCTACCACGTTCTAGCGGAATTTCGCCCAGTGCCAACAGAGGCACCTGAGGAACTATCAGCAGCCCCTACACATGATCGCGTAAGGCTTTCTTCGCAAGCAGAAAACAACAATGACTGGCGCTTGAGGTCATACCTTAATGGGGTTGTCACCGTCGAACAAGGCAAGCATGTCTATACAGGCGCGTGCGAGGACACAAAAATCGGTAGTGAACGTGATGTGCGGACAATTGCGGGTGACTGTTCGCGGCTGGCGACCTATCAGGGTGAACTCTTCACTACCTGCGTAGTTGGTTTTCGAGGGGACCAATGCGCGGCGAGAGATGGTGATCAATTTGGATTTCTTATTAACCTAGATCGGCTGTTTTGGGTGATTGAGTTCAAGATTCTGTCGGGGCAGCAAACGGAATAAGCCGAAATGTATTGGTCAGTCCGCAAGACGGGCGCTGTTCGCCCAATTCGAGAGCAGTGGCTGCCATTGACATCCTTGTGCCTTGCTGGGCCACTACCAACGCCAGAACAGTGGAAGGATGCGCCGATTTGAAGTATTGAAAACGCCAGAGGGGTACGCGCTCCGATTGCATGAGGAACTCTCAGCAGCACCCGCCGTAGGCGGAACTCTATTCGTGCGCATACCAATCCGAACGTGGCGACCGCGGTCAACCCCGCTCAAGAAATCTACACCTATACTATTCTTGAAGAAACAGAATAACTCGGAGGTTTCCCATGCCATCACGGTGTCTGCGCCCCACTATACCGGGCGCGGCGTTTGAGATATTAGACCTGCTTTTCCGAAAGGAACGACGCGGGCAGATGTTCGTCGATGTATTTGCAAAATGCCAACACCTCTTCGATTGCAGCAGCCAGCTTCTCTGAAGTCAACTCGATTCTTACAGGCTGAGGAAATGCTGAGCCCTTCCGAAGCAGTTTCTCAAACTCATTAGCAAAAAAACCATCAGGGAATCTGGCGTGATAGTCGTCACTCTGCATCTTCACGAGGCCCGTCTTTGGTCCAATGTTTGCTGACTCGCCGCCGTGCTGAACGCAATTGCGGGCGAGTGTCAACTCTTCCATTGTGCTGAGGGAAACGGGTGCCTTGTCCCAGTCCATGGCCACTTCCACCAGGAACCAAGTTTTGTAGGCGGCGAACCAATTATGGTTCTTTACTTTCGGTTTGTTGTTGGCGTAGTCGCGATGTTGTAGAACTGTTCCATCGAGAAACTCCTTGAACGACCGCTGCAGCACCGTGAGGCAGACTTGCTGCTGTAGCTCCAGACCTTCCTCAGCTTCAAACCACTCACCCAAGAACGGCTGCTGGTCATAGCGTTCTGGGTCGGCGTTCGGGACGAAAGGTTCCTCGCTGGCCTCGATTTTTCTCATAATCTCCCGAAGCGGTTCGGTAGTCAGTTGGTAGAAGGAGCGCAGGAAGCTGAGTTTTCCTTCGAGAATCTCGAAATTGCTCATCACGTCGTTCCAAAAGTAATTTTACGCTGTCTCGCTTTTCGGGCACCCGACAAGTGGTGCTGAATGCAGTGTATCCTTGCCAACCAGCGCCTCGCACAGCCGCCCCGTCTGCTCTTGAACGGCTGGCGGAAGGTTCTGACTAAGTGATTCTCCCCCACTAAAGTGGGCCTAGGACGAGAAACCTCACCCGTCTAGAATTTAAGGTGAATGCGCTTCTCGGGGGCGAATCAGCAGACGGCCCTAGGTCGGGTAGAAAAATATTCGCTTTCGATAGAAAAGCGGGGTTGGCTTCATTGGGCCGGCTGTCAAGGGCCGGAGCGAAGCGGAGGGGATCGAGCACGGCGGGGAGTTAGTTTTTCCCCCGCGCGCGCGGAGTTGCACAAGCGTCCTTGACAGCCTGCTCCATGAAGCGCATCTGTGGCCATCGAAAGCATGACCTGAAAAACGTGCGGGGCTCCCTTCAGCGGTTTCCTGACTCAAGGCTTTCGGGCAGCGATATCAGCTCGGATCACGTTCAAGTAGTCGCCAGCGGATTGAAGCGCCTGTTCGGCTTCATGGTGAGAAACAAATCCGGTGTCATCATAAAGGGCCATATTGCGCTTCCGGCGTAGGCGATCAAAGACAGTTAGCAGACCAGCATGTTTCTTGTCGATGCGCGACCCCACAAAATCGATGATGGCGATGTGGTGCCCAGGCTGACTTCTCGCACGAAACCCATGGCTGAACATGAACCCGAGGGAAGCTTTCAGCATTGCTTCGTAGGCTTGCTGAAGACAAGCTTCCTCGTCAAACGCGAGAATTCTGTGGGCCGAGGCGAGCTTCTTGTCTGCGCTCGTCAGAAAGCGTTCAATCTGTGCCCAGTCAACGGTGTGCGGCTTTAACTTCTTCATTTGGACTTATGAGCGAAACACGCTTATTGTGCCAGACATTTTCCAGAAAGGCATCGTTCCGGGCGCGGCGCGAGTCAAATTCCTTCGGCGTGAGGACGGTGTAGTTGATTTCGCGTCCGAGCTGCCGCTCAAGCTTTCGCACGGCTTGTGCTAAGACTTCCTCACGCGGGAAGCCGATCACGAGCACGTCTATATCGCTGGCAGTGTCCTGCTGGTTGTTTGCAAACGAACCGTACAAGTATGCCTCGTCTATTCCCTCAATTCTCTTGAGGGATTGTGCGATCACGGGTGCCGCACCAATAGTTTTCGCAATGATCTTGCGCACTTCATCAAAAAGCGGATACTCCCGGTTCAGTTGGAAATACTTTTGGCGGCCACTCACTTCCGACCGAAATAGGCCGTCGCGCTCCAGGCGTCCTAACTCCTTCGACAGGTTAGACGGATCGATGCTTAGGCGCTCCGCCAAGTCCCGCAAGTGGTGACGGGCCGTGGGGTTCGTGAAGTAATAGGCCAGCAGTTGCTGGCGCGCCTTTGAGCGAAGGTCAAGCATGTGGTAAAACTCTACCACACATGTGGTAATAGTGACAATATTGAAAGCCGTTATACTGCGCGGGCACCCTTCGCCCAGAACTGGCGGCGAATAGATGGTCGGGTGCTGATCCCAACGGGCCGGACGAAAACCGAGGGACTAAACGAGGGACTGGGGTGTGTTTCTTGCGCGAACTTACAGGTGCTTAGGTGTCATCCGTGCGCTTGTAAGTTGTTTTGTATCAGTTTCCCTTCGAACTCATAACCCAAAGGTCGGTGGTTCAAATCCACCCCCCGCAACCAACGCAATCATAGACTTGGGGCCGACCAAGTAAGCGGCCTTCTTGGATTTGTCCGCGTTTTGTCCGTTTTTAGTTTGATAACGCCCCACGCCACAAGCGTCGCCGTTCCTGTACTTTCCGCTGCGTCGTTCTCCGTTCGTCCTCACTGAATAGATCGGCATACCGCTTGAACATGGCAGCCGTCGCATGGCCGGTCACTTCCATGAACTCATCGACAGTAGACCGTGCCCTCCACATTTCGTGCGCCGCGCTCCGTCTGAAATCGTGCTTGATCCTGCCCTCGTACTTCGGGACTTCCCATCTCTTGCCGCATCTCGGACAGTTGCGCTCGGCGTGCCATAGTCCCGGTTGCGCTTCTGCGGTGCCGTTGGCTTCAATACCGGCTCCGCCGAGGCGGATGTGTCCGCAGGAAGCATTCTTTCGGACTTCGTTTTTTCACAAACCCCGGTCGCTAGGATCCTGGGCCAAACACGTCTCCCCGCCGTGAGCACAAACTCGCAACTGTGCCGTAATTCCCCCACCGCGGTGTTGGCTGTGGACCGAAGGATCAATTACTGAAGCCTCATGCACACGGGGAACCTTGACGCCTCCGCCTCGTGGTGTGATCTTGAAAATGGAGGATTCAAATGGAGCGAGCAAAAATCCTGATAGTCGACGACGACCCTAACCTGAGGCATGGACTCAGAACACGTTTGCGGGCCAATGATTATGACACCGTGTCGGCCTCGGATGGCTATTCTGCGATTGCAATGGCGCAGAAGGAGCACCCCGGTCTTATTATTCTCGACCTCGGACTGCCAGCCGGAGACGGCTTTGCGGTTCTAAAGCGGTTGCAAGAGAGCGACACTCTGTCGAGCATTCCGGTGGTTGTGCTAACCGCCCGAAGCGCCGACTTTAACGAACAGAAAACGCTGCAGGCGGGAGCAACCGCTTTCTTCCAGAAGCCTGCGGACAACCGCGAGTTATTGGCTGTGATCCGCGCAGCACTTCCGAGTAACTTGCCAGCTGTGGCTCTGCCGTCGTAAACAACCATACGGGTGCGGCAAGCTCACCTCTAGCTAGAACTGTTCTCATAAATAAGGTGGGGCGTGGTAAATTCTTGCGTTTCAGGTGATCCAGACTTATTTATGAGACCACTTCTAGTGTTGGGAGGCTTTGAAGTGAATCAGGGCCATCCTCTCTCCTTTAGCGTCACGACTGCTGAGTAGAACCTAAAGAGGTGACCATGGGACGCTGGAGTGCGTGTCCAGAGACAACGGCTTTCGCGGGAGTATCTGATGTCTGGTGATCTTGCGCCAAACCGCGAGGCAATCCAATCCTCCCTCCTGCTTTCCCGGGTTGTGGAGCAGACCGCCGACAGCGTGATACTGACCAATACTCAAGGCGTCATCCAATATGTGAATCCAGCCTTCGAGGTGACGTCCGGCTATGGCCGAGAGGAAGCCGTGGGAAAGACCCCGCGAATTCTTAAGTCGGGCCTACACGATGCGGAGTTTTACCGGCAGATGTGGGCGCGGCTTGCTCAGGGTCTCCCATTTAAGGGAATGGTCATCAATCGCAAAAAGACTGGTGAACTCTATTGGGCCCAACAAACCATCACGTCGATGCGCGACAAGACCGGACGTCTGATTCACTTTGTCTCGGTATCTCAAGACATCACCGAGTCGCGGAAGAAGCAGGAGCAGGAATTCCAATTGCACCTGGCTCGTGCTGTGCAGCAGCGCTTGTACGCCGCCCCACCCGCGATATCGGGCTTTGACATTGGCGCGTCCGTTTACCCGGCCGACGAAACCGGCGGCGACTACTTCGATTTCATCTCCATGGCCGATGGCTCTCTTGTGATTGCCGTTGCCGATGCCAAAGGTCATGGCTTCAGCTCCGCATTGGTCATGGCGCTCACTCGAGCCTATGTGCGCTGCTTTGCCGCCATGCAGTTGGAGTTGGACGAAATACTGGTTCACGCCAACAAAATGCTGCTGAAAGATCTCGAACATGGTCACTTCGTTACCCTCTTTTTGGCGCGATTGAATCCCAGGCATCGCACTCTGTCATACGCAAGCGCCGGCCACGTCCCGGGCCTGGTATTCCTCGACTCCGGCGAAGTGAAATGCACGCTGGACAGTACCGGGCCGCCCCTCGGCCTATTTCCTGGGAGCAAGTTCTCGCTGCAGGAGCCAATTAGCCTCAATCCAGGAGAGATCGCAGTGTTTCTAACCGATGGGGTCACCGAGTCCACCAGGCCCGATGGCCACGAATTTGGCACCCAGCGCGTGCTTGATCAGATTCGCAATCTCCGCCACAATTCGGCGTTGAATATTGCAGATGGTATCTACCATGCGACACGAGAGTTTGTGCAAGGCAATCTCCAGGATGACGATATTACATCGGTCGTCATCAAGTCCGATCGTGCTGGCAATCTCTGCTAAGTCACCAGCGATGGGCCGCCACCGCCGATTCACGATGGGGTTTTGCTTATTCCGCAGTGTTTGTGCCATCCCTTTGCTAACAATGTAGGTATGGATTTCGCCAATTGTTAGGAATCAGCCGAAATCGTAGACCTGTTCCCTTTTGCACAGATTTCCGCCTTCGTCACGTGGTATGAGTGTTGGAGGAGAGCGATGTGCCGTTCTACGAAACATTCATCATCGAGCGTGGAACGGACTCCGAAATACTACTCCACAGTTGTCTGGAAACCATCGGCGTTTCCTCGCTTAGTGAGTGGGATATGTTCGTATTCGTATACCGCCACGGACCATGTCTCACCAGCACCGACCGGATTGCACGGCTTATCGGCTATGAAAAAACGCTAGTTGCCGCCGCGCTTGACCACCTCGAAAACCGCGAGCTCATCGAGCGTGTAGGGCCACCTCAGGGAACACGTATTCACAGAGTATTCGCTTCGTTGATTGTCGAACAGCGGCGCTGCATTCGACAACTCGTCGGTATGTCGGGAAGTCGTGCCGGGAGGCTGCTGTTGATGAAACTCTTGATGCCCATCCAAATAGAGTCGCCCACAAAGAACAATTAGCTCGATCGCATAAGTGAAAGGACTGTTTATGTCTGAAGGCGGTCTGATTAAGACGGGAATTAGGGGTCTCGACACTATCCTGCTGGGAGGAATTCCAAGGACCAATGTGATTCTGCTGCGGGGCGTGACCGGAAGCGGAAAGACTCTGATGGGTGTGGAATTTATCTATCGCGGGATTGCCTTGTATGGCGAGCCTGGGCTGATCGTGGTGTTTGAGACAAGCCCCGAGAAGCTCATCCGAGACGCCGCCGAATTCGGATGGGATCTGAATGAAATGCAGGAACAGAGGAAGCTGCAAATCATCTTTACAAGTCCGCAGGTGTTCGAGCAGGAATTACGTTCGCCGAGCAGTCTGCTGCTCGAAACCGCCGAGGAGATTCGTGCCCAGCGGATCTTCGTGGATGGCATCGGATTGTTAGACCCTGCCCTGAGCGTTATCGACGCTCCACGTGGTGCGTTCCGCGAGTTGTTGCAGCAATTGATCGAGTCGTCGAACAGGGAGAATCTTACTACAATGTTTTCGATCGAGAGTGGCTGCGCCAGTTGCTCGGTTTCTACCGTAGAAGCGACCGACTTTCTCGCCGATACGGTTATCCAGTTGAATCGGGAAAGGCGCGACCGCCGTGTTCGCCGCTCCTTGGAAATTGTGAAAAGCCGAGGCCAGGATTATGAACCCGGAGAGCATACGCTGCGTATCACCGGGGGTCACGGCCTCGAGGTGTTTCGGCGGGTCCAGGCGCCTTTGCGGCCCTGTTCTGTGCAACAACCCACTTCCAGTGCCAAGCGATCAGTCATCGGGGTTGAGGCTGTAGATACCCTTATTGGCGGCGGCATTTTTGACGGTTCCACGACGATGGTGGTTGGGGTTTCGGGAGTGGGAAAGACCGTGCTGGGAACGCAAATTCTGCGGGAAGGAGCGCTAAAACAAGGAACGAGGGGATTGCTCGTGTCCTTGGATGAACATCCAGCACAAATCATCCGTAATGCGCAGACTCTGGGACTCAACCTCGAAGAGCAGATCGCCGACGGAACGATTCAGATCATGTTCGAAAGTCCTCAAGAGTTGGATATTGATGCACACTATGCACGTATTGTCCAACTCATCGAAGAGCGTGACGTACAACGAATGGTAATCGATGGGATGACAAGTTATAGCACTGCCATCGGAGAAACCGGCGTGTATAGAGACTTCTTTCACGCCATCGTAGCCTATAGCAAGCAGCGGCTGATGACTACGTTCTTCAATTATGAGAATCCGGAGTTCCTGGGAATCTCATCTTATATGCCGGATTTCCCGGTCAGCTCCATCGTGGATAACCTCATTCTGATGAGCTTGGTGGAAATCAACAACTCGCTTCACCGATGCATGTCGGTAGTCAAGGCGCGAGGGAGTAAACATTCATTTGAAACTCGCGAGTTCGAGATCGGACCAGGAGGGATTTCTCTCATACCGCTAGAAAAAGACCTAGACCAAGCCTTGCCGCTGCAGAGCTACTCCAGTCTCTTGAGTAGAGCCCCCACTAGGTTATCTCTCCCAAAGAAAATGAATGGCCCAACAGCAATACAGGATAGACAATGAGGGCGCAGGGCCGTGGACGAACTGACTCATTCGAATTGCCGCCCCTTGCGATTCCGATAACTAGCTCCATCGAGAATAGCCTCGCAGATAAAGGTGACGCAGTGGATCTGTCGCCCAGGCTGCGCGCCGATTTGCTAGATCTGGACGCCTGGGGCGAAATTCTGACGACGTACGGTCGAACCATGAGGGCGGCGGTCGCACTCACCGATACCGACGGTCACGTATTGGGGAAATGTCACAATGCCCAGCCGGTCTGGACTCTTGTTCATGACGCCGCACCTAATTGGACCGGCTGCCCATTTTGTATAAACACGGATCAGCCCTGTACTGCGGTTGCTAGGGCACTCAGAGTCGGCGGAGTGGCAATGTCGCATGACCAAGCTGGCCTGACTCACATCGCCGTCCCTCTCTTATTGGGCAAGCAATGCTTAGGGGCCATTATTGCGGGGCAGGTGTTCTGCCGATATCCCGAACCACTACCGCTGCAGCATGTGGCAAAGGAGTGTGGTATTTCGGCGCAGACACTTTGGCATGTGGCGAGGATGCAGCGTCCAGTAAGTATCTCCGTCCTTCAGGCATCTGGCGATTTGCTCTTTGCTCTGGGTCATGCTTTTCTCCAGCAACGTTATGGTGCGATCCTCGAAGCGAAACTGGCGCAGGCCAATGGACACTTCCGCTTACTGGTCGACGGTGTCAGAGACCACGCGCTTTTTACCGTCGATCCCACTGGGCGCGTGACCAGTTGGAGTGTTGGAGCCGACCGAATGTTTGGCCACTCTGAGGCAAACATCGTAGGTCAGAATTTCTCTTGCATGTTTACGTCGGAAGACATCCAAAATCACGTGCCCGAGAAACAGTTGATCGAAGCTGTGCGAGTGGGGCGGCTGGAAGATGAGGGATGGCGCATCCGGGCAAACCACGAAAAGTTCTGGGCTCACGTCAACATCGCAGCATTGTTGGCGAATTCAGGCCCGAGTTGCGGCTTTGCCGTTATCGTGCAAGACGTGACCGAGCGGAGAAAGATCGTAGTGGTATTGGAAGAGGCTAGGCAGGAACGCTCGCGCCTTCAGGAGGAACTTCTTTCTCACGTCTCGCACGAACTCCGGACGCCGCTGACAGCGGTCTATCTTTTTACAACCAATGTTTTGGATGGCCTCCTTGGTGATCTGACTCCCGCACAGCACGAGCACCTGACCCTCGCGTTAGACAATGTCAAGCAACTCCAGACGATGGTCAACGATCTTCTCGACATCACTCGCGTCGAAACGCACAAACTCGCGGTAGAGCCTCAACATGTGAATCTGATCCAGCTGATTGCCGACGTGCTCATCACATGCCGTGCGAATGCGGCATCGAAACACATCAGCCTTCGCTCTGACGTTGCACATGATTTTCCGTTTGCTTGGGCCGATCCTGCTCGTTTGCGGCAGGTTCTTATCAACCTGATCGATAATGGAATTAAGTTCACGCCGGAATGTGGAAGTATCACCGTCAATAGCCGACTCTTTGCGGAAGACGACAGCTTTCTGTGTATATCAGTGTCCGACACGGGATGCGGAATCAGCCCTGAAAATTGCGCTATGGTTTTCGAGCGCTTGGCGCAGGTAACGAGCACTGCCCAAGCAAGTCGCTGCGGCCTGGGTCTAGGGTTGTTCATTTCGAGAGATTTGGTGTTACGCCAGGGAGGGAAGATTTGGGTCGAAAGCGATCTGGGGCACGGCAGCACTTTTTACCTTACGTTGCCAGTGTTCTCGCTGGCTAGACTGTATAGCCACATCTTCACCGTCCCCAACCTGGAGGCTGGTTTCGTGACCCTGATTGCGGTGGACGTGGTTTGGGCCCACGGAGTCGTGCCTGAGATTCGGATGATTTTGGAGCGGTGCATTCATCTTGGCCAGGATGTGCTCTTGCCCTCGGTGAGTGACGCAGAGCCGGTTGGAACCTTTCTCATTATTGCATGTACCGATGCGAACGGGTCTGCGGTGATTGCAAGTCGCATTAGCAGAGAGTTGCAAGATTTCAATGCTTCAAAGGTGAAGCCATCAATTTCGTCAACGACGCTGCTTGTCGGAGCGGGTCAGTCTAGAGATGAGCAGATAGGCGCAGTAACTGCACAAGTCGACCGATTGGTCCAAGCACACCTCGTGGGCAAGCAGAAGGTGAACTGACTGGAAGGGACAATTCTGACCATCGGCGACGAATCGTACCGGGTCCCAAAGGTTCTTCCTCACGTCTGCGGCTGTTTTTCGGACATGCCGGCGACGCTCGACTGCGCAATCACATTCAAGCCCAGCGGAAAAGTAGTAGTCAGCGCCTATGCGAGTCTGCGGAAGGTTAGCGTGGTCGCCATCAACGCCATCCACCTCGAACTATAGGAAAATCAAAATTTCGTGTTCGGCGTAACGAGCATTATGGCGGCTCGCATCAGCGATCCGTGGCTCTCCTGGTCGCGCCAAAAGGTCACCCTCACCTGTGATGAACGGTACAGCCGTCAAAGGCGCTAAGAGAGAGGATAACCAGTAAACATTCTTCGCCGGAGGGTCACTCTATGAAGAGAGTTTTGATTCTAGGAGCCGCAGGCCGGGACTTCCACAACTTCAACGTCTTGTTTCGCAATAATGCCGAATACCAGGTAGTGGCTTTCACCGCCACGCAGATTCCCGACATCGCCGGGCGCCGGTATCCGCCGGAACTTGCCGGGCGTTTGTACCCGCAAGGCATTCCTATTTTCGAAGAGAAAGATCTGGAGAACCTGATCCTCGAACACCGGATTGACGTAGCGGTTTTCTCCTATAGCGATGTCTCTCATCAGAACCTGATGCATCTCGGCTCGCGCGCGGTGGCTGCGGATGTGGATTTCTGGCTTCTGGGAACCGCTCACACGCAGCTCAAGTCGTCGGTGCCCGTCATTTCCGTGTGCGCGGTGCGAACTGGATGCGGCAAGAGTCCGGTGTCGCGCCTGGTTGCGGAGCAGTTGCGCCGGCAAGGTCGGAAGACCGTGGTCATCCGCCACCCCATGCCTTACGGAGATCTGGCGGCGCAGGCCGTGCAACGATTTGCCACCCTGAAGGACCTCGATCTGCAACAGTGCACGATCGAGGAACGCGAAGAGTATGAACCGCACATCAGCCAAGGGACGGTTGTCTACGCGGGGGTGGATTACGAAAAGATTCTCCGCCAGGCGGAAAAAGAAGCCGACGTCATTTTGTGGGATGGCGGCAACAACGACACTTCTTTTTATGTCTCCGATTTGGAAATCGTGGTGGTCGATCCGCACCGGCCCGGGCATGAACTGTCGTACTTCCCCGGCGAAGTCAATCTGCGGCGCGCGGATGCGATCGTGATTAACAAGGTCGACACAGCCGAGCAGCGCGACATTGAGACGGTTCGTCAGAACATAAAGCTCCACAACCCGAAGGCAGTGGTTTTTGAGATGGCCTGCCGAGTCTCCATTCCCGAACCGAGTCTGGTGAAGGGACAGCGCGTGCTGGTGGTGGAGGACGGCCCCACGCTCACTCACGGCGAGATGCCCTACGGGGCCGGGGTGGTGGCGGCGCGGCAATGTGGGGCGGCGGAATTGGTGGATCCGCGGCCGTATGCCGTGGGATCGATCCGCGGCACCTTCGAGCGTTTCAACCACCTCACGAACCTTTTGCCCGCCATGGGCTACAGCGCGATCCAACGGCACGAACTCGAGGAAACCATCCGCCGTACTCCTTGCGATCTCGTCCTGATCGCCACTCCCATTGACCTGGCGCGGGTGATCAAAATCGATCGACCCAATCTGCGCGTGACCTATGAAGTCGAAGAACTCACCAAGCCCGGCCTGGCTGAAATGCTCGCCACGTTTGTGCGGGAGCACGAGCCAGCCCTGGCGGGAGGCGGAAGATGAATGGCAATGCGAATCGCAAAGACTTTCTCTCGATTCGAGATTTTTCGCCGTCCGACATCCAGTACCTGCTCACGCTAGGCCGTCAGGTCAAGGCGCACCCAAGCGCCTACGGCAGTGCGCTTCGAGGCGAGACCCTGGCCATGATCTTCGAGAAGCCATCCTTGCGCACGAGGGTGACTTTTGATGTCGGCATTCAGCAACTGGGCGGCTTCTCGCTCTATCTCTCGCCGGTCGAGATCAATCTGGGCAAACGCGAGTCGGTGTACGACGTGGCCAAGAACCTGGAACGCATGGTGCAAGGCATCATGATCCGCACCTACTCTCACGAAATCGTCGAGCAGATGGCAGTGTATGCGAGCATTCCCATCATTAATGGGTTGACCGACTACAGCCATCCCTGCCAGGCGATGGCCGATTACCTCACGATCTGGGAGGCGAAACAGCATCTCGACGGCCTGAAGATCGCATTCATCGGCGACGGCAACAACGTCGCACGCTCGCTGATGTTCGCCGGAGCGCAGGTCGGAGCGCACGTTTGGGTGGCTACGCCTCCGGGATATGAACTCGACGCGCATTCGGTGGCATGGGCGCGCAAGCGTGCCGTCGAGACAGGCGGAACTTGCACGGTAACCAATGATCCCGACGAAGCGGCCTCCGGCGCGGATGTGATCTACACGGATGTCTGGGCCAGCATGGGGAAAGAAGCCGAAGCGGAAAAGCGAAAACACATCTTCCTGCCGTACCAGGTCGATGCGACTCTGTTCCGCCGCGCCAAGCCGGATGCGATCTTTTTGCACTGCCTGCCGGCGCACCGTGGCGATGAAGTTACCGACGATGTCATCGACTCGCCACGGTCGCTGGTGTTTCAGCAGGCGGAGAACCGGCTGCACTCGCAAAAGGCGATCATGCTGGAATTGATGAAAGGCGAGTTCGTCAAATTGCCGGGTTTGGTCGAGTTGCAGGAGTTGGCACACATATAGTGCTCGGGGGCTAGTGGCTAGGAGTTAGGAGAACCGCGTGGCAACTGCAGTGAACGCGTGCGGGCATCGAGGCCTCGTAGCCTGGCAGAAGGCCATGGAACTGGTGACCGAGATCTATCGAATGACCCGAGACTTTCCAAAGGATGAGTTGTACGGACTAGTAAGTCAGCTCAGGCGGGCAGCCGTTTCGGTTCCAAGCAATCTTGCGGAAGGGTACGGGCGGAATTCACGAAATGAGTTCCATCAATTCGTGGGTGTGGCGCGCGGTTCATTGGCAGAGGTTGAAATGCAAATCGAGATCGCAAAGAACCTGGATTACGTAAGCCAGGAATCCTGTTCTAAATTGCTGTCGAGAATCGACGAAGTTGGGCGCCTGCTGACCGGGATGCGTACATGGTCTGCAAAGCCCGAGCGCAGTGGCTAGCAGCTAGGAGCTAAGGAATCAAAGCCAGCCCCTAACTACTAGCTACTAGCCACTACTTATGAAGACCATCCTCCTTGCCGTGGGCGGCAACTCCCTGATTCGCGCGGGAGAAAAGGGAACCATCGCCGAACAGCGGGCAAACGCCCAGCGGACCGCCGCCCAGATCGTCGGGCTGATCCGCGCCGGTTACCGGATTGTGCTTACCCATGGCAATGGCCCGCAAGTGGGAGCGGCGCTTCTGCGGTCGGAACGAGGAGCAAGCCAGGTGCCGGGCCTCCCGCTGGACGTCTGTGACGCATCGACTCAAGGGGAGATCGGATATCTATTGCAGCAGGCGTTGCAAACCGAGTTGCAGTCGGCCGACTTGCATGTGCCGGTGGCGACGGTTCTCACGCAATGCCTGGTGTTGCCGAACGACCCCGCGATGCAGCATCCGAGCAAGCCGATCGGCCCTTTCTATTCCCATGCCGATGCCGAGGAACGCAAACGCCTTTTCGGATGGGAGATCGTGGAGGACGCCGCCCGCGGCTACCGCCGCGTGGTTCCGTCGCCCGATCCGGTTGGCATCATCGAACTGGAGGTCATTCGAGATCTGGTCGGGCACGGCGTGCTGGTGATCGCCTGCGGAGGCGGAGGGATTCCGGTGGTCTGGAGGGACGGTCAACTGCAAGGCGTCGAGGCGGTCATCGACAAAGATCGCGCCTCCGCGTTGCTGGCGTCGTGCCTCGGCGTCGATCTGTTTGTCATCTCCACCGACACCGAATACGTGTATCTGGATTACAAGAAACCCGCGCAGCGTCCGCTGCGACAGGTTGGAGCGGCGGAGTTGCAACAATACGCAAGCAGCGGCCATTTCCCGCCCGGAAACATGGGCCCAAAAGTCGAATCCGTGCTGCGCTTTCTGCGCAGCGGCGGCAAGGAAGCTATCATTACTTCGTGCGAAAATCTGTGCCAGGCGGTGATCGGATCCGTCGGCACGCATATGTTCCCCGATCATGACTGCGGGGAGATCGAGCGCAGAGCAGGGCTCGAACTTCCGGTGGGAGGACGCTAATGCCACAACCGAATGTCATCCCACTCCAGTCTCCGGCATCGGAACCGGCGTTGCGAGACGGTATGCCACTGAAACACGTCATCGAGTCGCAGCAATTCACGGTCCCCTTGCTCATGGAGTTGTTCGAGCGTTCGCGCGGCATGGAGCATGTGGTGGCCCGCGGCGGCACGCTCGACTACCAGAACCGCATCATGACCGCGCTGTTTTATGCGCCGTCGACGCGTACGCGGCTTTCGTTTGAAGCGGCCATGCATCGGCTGGGCGGGCGCGTTTTGTCCACCGAGAATGCGGGTGCTTTCTCTTCTGAGATCGAGGGCGAGCAGGTCGAAGATTCCATCCGCATCATCAGCGGCTATTCGGATGTGATTGTGATTCGGCACACTGCCGAAGATGGGGCGCGGCGGGCAGCAGAAGTCTCGATAGCGCCGGTGATCAACGCGGGAGATGGGAATGGCGGACAGCATCCGACCCAGGCCTTGCTCGACCTGTACACTATTTACCGGCAGCGACCGCTGGATGGACTTAGTGTGGCCATCATCGGCGAGTTGGACAAGGGCCGTACGGCGCGATCGCTGGCGTATCTGCTGGCCAAGTTTGATCGGGTAAAGATGTTTTTCGTCAGCCCGCCGCAAATGCAGATGAAACCGGACATCCTGGATTATCTCGACGAACACGGCGTCCGCTACGAACTGGAGTCGGACATCGACCGCGTGATTGGCGAAGTCGATGTGGTTTACCAGACGCGAATCCGGCCCGAGCGACTGCGAGATGCGGACGGTCTCAGACGCTATGCCATCGATTCGAAAGTCGTTCAGCGCATGAAGGCGGACGCGCTCATTCTTCATCCGTTGCCTCGCACGGTCGAGTTAGATAAGTCAGTCGATGCCGATCCCAGAGCCATGTATTTCCGCCAGGCCATGAACGGCCTCTATGTGCGGATGGCACTGTTGACCATGCTTCTGGACAAGGAACCGGCGGCGGGGAGTGCGTGGTGGTAGGGAGCGAGAGGAACGCTGTCCGGCGACTGCTGGCGAAATGGTGACTTTTCGGCAGTTACAATTGCCAACATGAGTATCGATAAATCTGGCAAGTGGTGGATTGGCACGAGTGTTGACGACCTCAGGGAATATCTCGAGGCCTATTCTGCAGACAATTACTGCATTCACGAGTTCCGTCCAGCAAAATGCAAATGCGGCGGCGAGACGTTTGAACTTCTTGCGGATGATGACGAGGGCTGCGCGAAGCGAACGTGCACATCTTGCGCTATAGGGAAGTTCATATGTGATAGCGAGGAGTACTGGTCTGACGCAACGCCTGAGCAGTGGAAATGCATCGAGTGCGGCTCTACAAGCGCCAACATCGGCGTTGGTTTTTCCCTGTATGAAGATGGTGAGGTTCGTTGGCTCTACGTTGGTGAGCGATGCGCCAACTGTGGCATTCTTGGCTGCCTTGCGGGTTGGAAAATTGCGTACTCACCATCCAAACAGCTACTCGAACGGGCGTGAGCAGACTTAGCGAAAGGAAGTTATGACCACCGAACTAATAGAAAAATCCACGCGCACCGATTATTTCGTTGAACTCGAAAACGAATATGGAGCTCACAACTATCATCCCCTCGACGTAGTCATCGAGCGCGCGGAAGGCGTCTGGGTGTATGACGTCGAGGGCAAGCGCTACCTCGATTGCCTGGCGGCGTATTCCGCGGTGAACCAAGGGCACTGTCACCCCAAGATTCTGCAAACTCTCAACGAGCAGGCGCGGAAAGTCACCCTTACCTCGCGCGCATTCCGCAACGAGCAACTCCCGCTGCTCTACAAGGAACTCCACGACTTGACTGGCTTCGACATGGCGCTCCCCATGAACTCAGGCGCCGAGGCCGTCGAAACCGCGATCAAGACGGCGCGCAAGTGGGGCTACAAGATCAAGGGCATTCCGCAAGACAAAGCCGAGATCATCGTCTGCGCCAATAATTTCCATGGACGCACCGTCACCATCGTCAGCTTCTCGACTGACGAACAATATCGCGATGGCTTCGGCCCATTCACTCCGGGATTCAAAGTCATTCCCTTCGGCGATGCGCAAGCCCTTCGCGCAGCCATCACGCCCAACACCTGCGCCTTCCTGGTCGAGCCCATTCAAGGCGAAGCCGGAATCGTCATTCCGCCGGCAGGCTTTCTGAAAGAAGCCGCCGAAATCTGCCGTCAGAATCGCGTGCTGCTGATGACGGACGAAATTCAGTCCGGCCTCGGACGCACCGGCAAGCTCTTTGCCTACATGCACGAAGGTATCATGCCCGATGTGTTGATTGTCGGCAAAGCGCTCGCGGGAGGCTTCTACCCCGTCTCGGCAATTTTGGCCTCGAAAGAAATTCTCGGCGTCTACAAGCCCGGTGACCACGGCAGCACCTTCGGCGGCAATCCGATGGGCTGCGCCATCGCGCGGACTGCGCTGCGCGTCCTGATCGAAGAAAAAATGGTGGAGCGCTCCGCCGAACTTGGCGCCTATTTCCTGACCCTGCTGCAGACCTTGTGCAGCCCCGATCTAAGAGAGGTTCGCGGCCGGGGCATGTGGATCGGCATCGAACTCCACAGCGCAGCGCGTCCCTATTGCGAAGCGCTGAAAGAAGAAGGAATCTTGTGCAAGGAGACGCATGACCGCGTGATTCGCATCGCGCCACCGCTCGTTATCACCCGTCAGGAGATTGATTGGGCCTTTGAGCGCATCGCGAAAGTGATCCAGAAACATTGAGAAGAAGAGAATGGGATCGTTCAACCCGCACGAGATCTTAGCCCGGCAGTGCTGGTACATGGCACACAGGAGCCATTCCCACGGTGAGGGTGAGAACGTAGGCTGGTGGTGAGCAGACTTCGGGGGAGGGCTGTTCAACGATAGCGCTCCACGACTCTAACTAGAGTTTGGGGCGCTTTCGTTCGTTTACCCTACACAGGCACTGGGTGGCCTGTGTCTCCGTCATCTAGCGGATTAAGGAACGCGCCTAATTGAAGGCCATCCCGTCTTTGACGCTCCGGCATTCGGGCATCTCTGCCAGCCGAGCTGTTCCCGTCGGCTGAAGAGAACACCTGTTCTGGCTTTTGTGGGTAATGTCGCGAACGGGCAGGATGGGTGTAAACTGAGTTCCGTTCTTGAAGTTCAAGAGGGAATTCCGAGTGGGCGTTTCGAAATCGAAGGTGCTGCTGGTCGAGGACAGCAAGTTTCTCCGGGTCATGACCGAGAGGGTTTTGTCCAGAGCGGGATTCTTGGTCAGCACCGCCGCTGACGGCGAGGAAGCGTTGCGGATCGCCAAAGAGCAACTGCCCGATATCGTTTTGCTCGACATGATGATTCCCAAAATTAGCGGCCCCGATGTGCTCAAGGCGCTGAAGGAAAACCCCGCCACCACGCACATTCCAGTAATCGTTCTAAGCAGCCTGTCGCAGCAGAACGAGGAGAGACTTATCGGCCAAGGCGCAGCCGCGTACTTCGAAAAATCGACTCTGGAACTCGACAAGGGTTCAGACCGCTTGGCGACCACAATCCAATCGGTACTCAACCGAGCTCGCAAGCAAAGCAAGCCACAGGCATAGTTCCAGACATCCTCCAGCAGTTTCGCCTATGCCACGGCTGGGGATGTTTTCAGCCTTGTGGATGGAGTGACTATCGTCTGCCAGAATTCACGCCATTACAAGGCGGCCTCTCTGGGCAGGGTTGCGAGGAATTGCCGGATTCGCTCAAGATCCGGTTCAGCAATTCTGCTGAATTTCATGCCCGTTCCGAATCCCGGTGAGCTGTAGGCGACCTCGCACTCCGCCCACAGCTTCGTCTCTCCGATCCACATGCCTATTTTCAGCTTTGTCCCCTTTGGCAATGGGATCGTCATTTCGATGAAACATCCGCCGACGCTGAGATCGGAAGTCGATGCCCAGAAGGAAGCCCCTTCTTGGGTATGAAGCTCCACCGAATTCTGGCACTTGAAACGAGAGTACTTTCGGTGGTCCGCAACTTGCAGCGCGTGAGTGTCGGGTGCAGGAACCGGTAGTGGAAAGTCCCAGAGAGGTTTTTCGGGAGAAGTGTTGAGCAGACCGACGTGGCCTTCTTTTGCTGTGCCGGGCTCGCCCACCCACTTGACGCGAAAGTGAACTCGGTTCGTGCCATAGGACAAACCAATGATCTCGTCGAGGTTGAGTGTCGGGTGGACGCCGCTCAACTCCGCTCCATTTCGGCTGACGTTGACCGTAACCGCTTTGTCGGAGAAGACCTTGCCACTGCTGTCGGTGCCGAAGATGCGCACCTGCGCCTGGATCTCTTTGCGAGGCTCACGGCGCCGGCCCATCCCCGTGGTTAACCTCCGTCGTTGAAGATAAGAGGTAAGAGGTGAGAATCATACCGCAAAACCCAGGGTTCCGCTGCTCACAGCAGGACGTCCCAGGTAAAGCGAGAAAGCATCGCGATCCTACGCCCGGCAATCATAGATAGACGGGCTCCGCATTGCGAATCCTTCGGCGGTATCCGCCGGATGCCGAGAGTTCGGATCGATCCTTTCGTCCCCGGCGGCGGGAGCCTGCCCCCGGCGCTCGATGTTATCTTAGGCTGGTAGTGCAGCGCTGGGACAAACCTTCATGGAAGTTTTGAAAAGACTCTTTGAGCGGCATTTCCACTGCCCGGTCGAGCGCGCGGAGCCGCTACAGGGACAGCTCGGCGGTTCGGGCCGCAAGATCATCCGGTTTTGCGGCGGAACGAGCAGCGCGATCGGCATTCTTTATGGCGTTCGCGAAGAAAATGTCGCTTTTCTGGAGTTCTCTCGGCACTTTCGCCGCCACGGCCTGCCGGTGCCAGAAATATATGGCGAGGATTTAAGCCACGGCGCTTACCTGGAAGAAGACCTGGGCGACACCACGCTTTTCGAGTTTCTCTCCGGCCATCGGAAAGGCAGGACCATCGCCTCCGAAGCCGTTGCGGCGTATCGCAAGGTTGTCGCCTTGCTGCCGCGCTTTCAGGTTGACGCCGGTCGCGACCTGAACTACAAAGTGTGTTATCCGCGTGCCAGCTTCGATCGCCAGTCGATCGCGTGGGATCTCAACTACTTCAAGTATTATTTTCTGCGGCTCGCCGGCATTCCGTTCAACGAGCAGGCATTGGAGAATGATTTCAGCCGGTTGACGAAATTTCTGCTCAGCGCCAGCCGCGAATATTTTCTCTATCGCGATTTCCAGTCCCGCAACATCATGTTGCGCAAGGTTCTGAATGAAGACCAGCCGTTCTTCCTCGACTATCAAGGCGGACGCAAAGGGGCGCTGCAATACGATATCGCGTCTCTTCTTTACGACGCCAAGGCCGACTTGCCGCCGGACCTGCGCCAGCAATTGCTCGATCATTACCTCGACACCCTGGGCGGTTTCCTCGATCTCGATCGTGCTGTGTTCATGCAGTTTTACTACGCATATGTCTATGTCCGCATCATGCAGGCGATGGGCGCTTATGGCTTTCGCGGTTTTTACGAACGGAAAGAGCATTTTTTGCAAAGTGTGCCCTACGCGCTGAACAATTTGCGCTGGCTGCTGCACAATGTGGAGTTGCCCGTCGCGTTGCCGGCGCTGACGGAAGCCTTCAAGAGCATCGTGGCTTCCGAAAAATTGCAGGGCTTGACCGCCAAGACGGAAAGAACGGAAAAGCTGACCGTGCGAATCTTCAGTTTTTCCTTTCACCGCGGTCTGCCGAAGGACGAGACCGGAAACGGCGGCGGCTTTGTCTTTGATGGACGCAGCCTGCCCAATCCTGGGCGCGAAGAGCAGTTCAAATCCCTCACCGGCAAAGACGCGCCGGTTATCGAATATCTGAATCGGCAAGAAACCGTGCACCAGTTTCTGGCCAGTGCCGTGTCGCTGGTCGATACCAGCGTGAGTGCCTATCAACGTCGCGGCTTCAAACATTTGATGGTGTCGTTCGGCTGCACCGGAGGTCAGCATCGCTCCGTCTATCTTGCCGAGCAACTGGCGCAACATCTACGCGCCACCGGCGGAGTCGAAGTGGTGGTGCGTCATCGCGAGCAGGAGCAACTGAATCCATGAAGGCAATGGTTCTAGCCGCCGGCCTCGGCACGCGCCTGCGTCCGCTCACCGACAATCGTCCCAAGGCGCTGGTCGAAGTCAACGGCCGAACGTTGCTTGAGATCACGCTCTCACGCCTGCGCACGTTTGGCGTCAGAGAGGCGATTGTCAATGTGCATCACTTCGCCGACATGGTTGTCGCGTACTTGAAAGCGAACGACAACTTTGGCATGCACATCGAAGTTTCGCGCGAGGAGGATTTACTCGACACGGGAGGAGGACTGAAGAAAACCGCTCATTTCTTTGTCGGGAACTCCAGCCAGTCTGAACAAGCATTCATTGTTCACAATGTGGATGTGCTGAGTACGATTGATCTTGGGCGCATGGTGAAGGATCACAGCGAAAATCAGGCCTTGGCAACGCTTGCAGTGCAAGACCGCAGGACCTCTCGATACCTGCTCTTTGGTGATCGGCGACAGCTTTGCGGGCGGCGATCCGGGAGCGATGGGGAGCCTGAACTCGCTCGACCTGCTGAGCAGTTTCAGGCGCTGGCTTTTTCGGGCATTCACGTAATCTCGCCTCGTCTGCTTGCGATGTTGACTGAAGTCGGAGCATTTTCCATCATAACCTCGTATCTGCGACTCGCTGCTCAAGGGGAACAAATCCTTGCTTTCCGCTCCGATGAATACTACTGGCGCGATCTGGGCCGGGCCGAAAACCTGGCGCAAGCCGCGCAGGATCTAAAGGACAAGGTCATCGCGCAATAGGCTCAGCGGCGAGTCCCTTCGAACTGATACTCTCAAACACAGCATCGAAATCCCGGAGACCGCAAAGCATTGCCGCCCATATCGTCGCCCATCGTTAACGCCCAGGAGATCACCAAAGCCTTCGGAGCGAACCCGCTCTTCCAGCGCGTTTCCTTCACCATTTCCGACGGAGATCGCATCGGCCTCATCGGTCCGAACGGATCGGGTAAATCCACGCTGCTCCGAATTCTGGCTGGCGAGGTCTCTGCCGACAGTGGGGAAGTGTCGTTTCGCAAGCGGACGCGCCTCGCCTGCGTCGAGCAAGACTCGCGCTTTGAACCTGGAACGACCGTGCGCTCGGTGATCGAAGCTGCGCTTGATCGCTGCGGAGTCACGGGCACAGACCGCGGCGCGCGCTTTGCCGAAACGCTCGGGCGCGCTGGCTTTGAAGATCTCGATGCGCAAGCGACCGAGTTATCGGGCGGCTGGCAGAAACGGTTGGCCATTGTCGAGGCACTGGTGCAGCATCCCGACATTCTGCTGCTCGACGAGCCCACCAACCATCTCGATCTTCCCGGAATCACGTGGCTCGAAGACCTGCTTGAGGGAGCGGCATTTGCCAGCGTGATCGTCAGCCATGACCGTTATTTCCTGGAGAACGTCACTACGGACATGGTCGAACTCAATCGGATTTATCCCGATGGTTCGCTTCGCGTTCATGGCAACTACAGCCAGTTTCTCGAGAAGAAAGAGGAATTCCTGCACGCGCAATCCAAGCGTCAGGAAGCGCTGGAGAATCTGGTTCACGGGGAGATCGAATGGCTGCGGCGCGGTGCGAAGGCTCGGACTCGCAAGTCGAAAGCTCGCATCAGCAAGGCTGGCGAACTGATGGGAGAACTGGCCGACTTGAACCAGAGGACGCGCAGCACTGCCACGCAGATTGATTTCTCCTCGACTGATCGCAAGACCAAACGGCTGATCGAGTTGCAGGACGTCACCTGCAACATGGGAGATCGCGCGTTGTTTGAAGGCCTCAACTTCATCCTCACGGCCGGAATGCGCGTGGGTTTGGTGGGGCCGAACGGCAGCGGCAAGACCACTCTGCTTCGTTTGCTACAGGGCGACCTTGCTCCGACTGGAGGCGAGATTCGCCGCGCTGATTGGCTGCGCATCGTTTACTTCGACCAGACTCGCACGCTCGATCCCGATGTGACTCTGCGACGCGCGCTCGCGCCCGACGGCGATTCCGTTGTCTATCGCGATCGTGTCATTCACGTCGCTGGATGGGCCGCAAGATTCCTGTTTACGGGCGAGCAACTCAGCCAACCTGTCGGACGTCTTTCCGGAGGCGAACGGGCGCGCGTGCTGATCGCGCAGCTTATGCTTCAGCCTGCTGACATTCTTCTGCTCGACGAACCGACCAACGACCTCGACATTCCGACGCTGGAAATCCTGGAAGAAAGCCTGATCGATTTCCCCGGATCGCTGGTGCTGGTAACGCATGATCGCTACATGCTCGATCGCGTTTCTAGCATCGTGCTAAGATTGAACGGCAAAGGCGGAGCTGATACTTTCGCCGATTACGGGCAATGGGAGCAATGGCAGGCGCAGCGCTCGAAGTCAGATCTAACGCCAAACGCTGCAACGACGCATGGTTCGCTGACTTCGGGCAGTTCTGCGTCGGCTGCTCCAGCAAAAAAGAAGCTCTCGTATCTGGAAGCGCGAGAATATGCGACGATCGAGTTGCGCGTGGAAGAAGCGGAGCAGTTGGTGCAAGGGAAACGCGCGGAACTGGAAGATCCAGCGAATGCTACGAATGCTTCGCTTCTGGTTAGCACTCAAGCTGACCTCGATTCGGCTCAGGATGCGCTGGATGCGCTCTATACGCGCTGGGCTGAACTGGAAAAGAAGAGCGGCTGAGTCTCCGCAACACCGCCTGAAAATAAACTTTCTTCTTTGGGTATGAAATGTGGAAGAGATTTGGATTTTGCGAAGCATGTTTACTACCTGATACCCCCACCCCCCTCCCCCCGGGTCTAATGGAATCAGTGAGTTAGCGGTGATTTTTTGACTCGGTCTTTGAATCGAAAGCACTTATATCAAAGTATTACGGAATAAGGACTTACGGGATTTGTCGCATTTCCTACCCCTCGGAGGGGGGTAAATCGTGTCAAGGGGAAGAAACCTTCGCCTTGACATGGTCGCGCCGCTAAACCGTCTCAAATTGTCAAAGAACGCAGAGGTGATTTAGGAGGCCAGCGCCCAGGTTAGCGCCCAAAGGGCGGACGGGAACCTGGAGCACCTTCGGCGCGATAGACCTGTCGATTGACGAGCACGCGCTTCGCTGCCCCAACCAAGGGCCATTATTGCGATGGGTGGATCAAAAAGTCTGTGATGGGGGTACGGCAAGTTTGTGACGAAAAGCTGGTCGCGTGAGTGTCGGCATCGTTGTGGCAAACATCCATTTATGGCTCGTATAGCTCGGACGGAACGGGCTGGGTGACAGTGATTGCCGAAGTTTCCTGGCCGGTAATGAGAACTCTCCCGTTGTTCAAAAGAGTAGCCGACAGGAAGAAACGCATGGAGTTTGTTGGCGCGTTGAGAATGAACACACCTGAGGCCGGATCGTAAAGTTCCGACGAGTTGAGTAGCTGCTGAGCAATCACATCAACCTCGCCGCCAACAAGCAGCACTTGACCGCTTGCGAGCAGTGTTGCGGTTTGATCGGATCGTCCAAGATTGAGCGAGCCAGTGTCGGAGAATGTCGCGGCGGAAGGATCATACAGTTCACCGAACATAGCAGCGCTGTTGGCGCCCGCGCCACCCGCGATGAGAACCTGCCCGTTTTGTAGGAGCGTCTGGCTGTTTCCGGACCGTGCCGTGATGAGAGATCCAGTGTAAGAGAAGGTTCCCACGGTTGGGTCATAAATCTCGGCAGAGCCGAAAGGAGCGCCCGTGCCAATGCTGCCACCCCCTGCCACAAGCACCTTCCGGTTGTTCAGCAATGTAGCGGGGGCGGAACGCGCGGTGTTGAGCGATCCAGTGTAAGAGAAAGTTCCCGCGACCGGGTCGTAGAGTTCGGCGCTGGCGAGCGTGACAAAGTTGTAGCCATTGTTACTATTTACCCCTCCCGCAACCAGCACTAGGCCGTCTGCCAGAAGGGTGGCGCTATGGCTATAGCGTCCAGTGCCGAGGGGCCCAGCGGCGGAAAAAGTTCCGGTGGTTGGGTCATAGATTTCGGAAGCGGTGATGGTAGGCAAACCGTTGCCGACGTAGTATCCGCCCGCGATCAGTACGGTGCCATTTTGCAGCAGGGTGGCGGAATGGTCGCAGCGCGCGGTCAAGAGCGAACCGGTAAGAGTGAAAGTTCCCGTGGTCGGGTCGTAGAGCTCGGCAGATGAGAGTGTGTTATTGCCGCTGCGTCCGCCGGCGATCAGCACCATACCGTTTTGCAAGAGAGTGGCGGTGTGGCAATCGCGTGCGAGGTTGGGTGTTCCGGTGTTAACGAAGGTTCCGCTGACTCCCTTAATGGTGATCGTGGCAACGTTGCTGGCAACGCTCCGGTTGTAGTTATCGCTGACGACGACGTAGAACTGGTCGCCGTTATCCGTGGTGGATAGAACGGGCGTGGTGTACACGGTGCTATTGGTCCCGCCAATGGCTGTGCCGTTCTTATACCTTAAGACCTCATTTAAGAAATTCCGATTTCCGGCTTTCACGGCGATGCCGGGTAACCCGTGAGTATATGATTTAATCGCGAAATCGGCAGTGCTGTTTGTCACACTGGGGAGTGATGAGTGGATTTCTCAACAGTTACAGAAGAGGGCGTCAGCAGCTTCAGCTCTAGGCCTTCACGAAGTCAATAAAACCGCGCTGCACGTCAGTGCGGGTGAGTTTGGCGCGGATTTTGTCGCCGACGTGCAAGCCTTGGGCTCCTTGCGCCAGCAGTCCTTCGATGTGCGGCTGCATTACGCGGACGAAGGTTCCTTTTGGAGTGACTCCGGTGACGATGGCGTCGAAGGTTTCACCGACGCGATGGCTCATGGCTATGGCGGACATGCGCTTGGACATTTCGCGCTCGACTTTGCGGGCGGCGTCGCCTTTCGCTGTGCAGTTGGTGGCGATGGCGGCTAGTTCGGTGTCGGAGTAGGGGCCGGGTTTTCCATCGAGCAAAGCCTTGATCAGCCTTTGCGTGACCACGTCGGCGAAGCGTCGGTTGGGCGCGGTGGAGTGGGTATAATCCTGCACGGCGAGGCCGAAGTGGCCTTGCTCGGGATCGCCGGGACGCTCGAGCACATATTCGCCGGGTCCGATGAGCTTGATGACGGCGAGCGAGAGGTCGGCGAAGTGGTCTGGGTCGGCGGCTTTGCGCTGCACTAGAAAATCGTTGAGAGCCTTGGAATCGGCTTGCGCGGGAAGAGTTACACCCTGCGCGGACGCGAGGCGCACGATGCCATCCCAATGGGCGGGAGTTTTTACGATGCGGCGGAGAGAAGACACTTTGAGCAGGAGGCGCGCGACCACGCCGTTGGCCGCGATCATGAAGTCTTCGATCAGTTCGGTGGCGCGGTTCTTGGGCTGCTTCACGACGTCGATCACCTGCGCATTGAGCATTATGGCGTTGACTTCGTTGGTGTCGATGTTCAGCGCGCCCTGCTCGTAGCGGAGTTTTTTGAGCGCCTGCGCGGCTTCATCCTGAAGTTTGAGTTGCGCTTGCAGTTCGGAAGACGCGGCGACTTTTGGCGGAGCGGCAGCCGTCGCTTCGAGCCAGGCTCCGACGGCATTGTAGGTGAGTTGAGCCTTGTTGCGGACGATGGCGCGATACACGTTGCTGGAACCGATCGCGCCGCTGGCGTTGACGACGAATTCGGTGACCACGGCGGGGCGGTCCACGTCAGGGAGCAGGGAAGATGCGCCGGTGGAGAGGGCGTTGGGCAGCATGGGAAAAATGCTGACGCCGGTATAGACGCTGGTGGTCTCGCGGGCCGCGTGCTGATCGATGGGAGTGTCTTTGGGGACAAAGGCATCCACGTCGGCGATGCCGATCAGGACCTTGATGTCGCCATTGGGCAAGCGCTCGGCGACCTCGATCTGGTCGAGATCTTTCGAGGTGTCGTTGTCGATCGAAGACCAGAGCAGGTTGCGCAGGTCGGGCACTTTGGCGGAGGGCGTGAGTTGGGGCGGATGAGCGGCGATGTCGGCGAGTTGCTGCTGGGTTGCGGGCGGGAAATTGGGTTCGAAACCCGCTGCCAGCATGATTTGTCGGGCCATAGCGGGAAGGTCGATGGCTGGAAGGTTGATGGGAGTTGAGCTTGGATCGTTCGTCACGTTGAAAAGGCTAACATGAATCTTCAGTTTGGGGCCGCTTCGAGTGTGGACTTAGACGTCAAAGGCGTAACCACTAAGGGCACGAAGGTATACGAAGGGAAGCGATCTTGTTTGGCGGGCGTGATATTCTATTTACAGTAGCTGCGTTTTCTTCCGAATTGGATCGATTCCCGCAGTTCCCTGAATATCATGATTTCAGTTGGCAATGTTTCCATGCGCTACGGCGCTAAAATTTTGTTTGACGAAGTATCCACGGGCTTTGTTCCGGGGAAACGCTACGGGCTGACCGGGCCGAATGGCGCGGGGAAATCCACGTTCATGAAGCTTCTGACGGGCGAACTGGAGCCGCAGAAGGGAACGGTGGTGCGTCCGCGGAAGCTCGGCGTGCTGAGCCAGGACCAATTCGCGTTCGATAAGTATCGCGTGATCGACGCGGTGATCATGGGGAACAAGCGGTTGTGGGCGGCTCTCGAAGAGCGGGAACTCATTTACGCGAAGCATGAGATGACCGACGCCGACGGGATGAAACTCGGCGAACTGGAAGGCATTGTCGGCGAGGAAGACGGCTATACGGCCGAAACGGACGCGGCGATTCTGCTGCAGGGGCTCGACATTCCCGACGAGATGCACGAGCGGAAAATGTCGGAGATTCCGGGCGGGCAAAAGATGCGCGTGCTGCTGGCGCAGGCGCTGTTTGGGCATCCGCAGGCGCTGCTGCTCGACGAACCGACGAACCATTTGGATCTCGATTCGATCCATTGGCTGAAGAATTTTCTCAATCAGTATGAGGGCGTGTTGATTGTGATTTCGCACGACCGCCATTTTCTCAACGGCATTTGCACGCACATCGCCGACATCGATTACGAGACGATCATCACTTACACGGGGACGTATGACGACATGGTGATCGCCAAGACGCAGGTGCGCTCGCAGATTGAAGGGCAAAACGCGCAACGCGAAAAGAAGATAGCGCAGCTCAATGAGTTCATCGCGCGTTTTGCGGCCGGAACGCGGTCGAGCCAGGTGCAGTCGCGGCGCAAGGAAGTCGAGCGGCTGCAGGTGACGGAACTGGCGAAATCGAACATTCAGCGTCCGTACTTGAAGTTCGAGCAGAAGCGGCCGTCGGGCAAACATATTCTTGAGATCGAAGGCATCTCGAAAGCGTACGGCGACGCCAAGGTGATTTCCGGTTTCACGGCGAGCGTGATCCGCGGCGAGAAGATCGCGCTGATGGGGCGCAATGGCTCGGGCAAGACCACCCTGGTGAACGCGCTGCTGGCGAACTCGCCGACGACATCGGAAGCGGAATTGCGCAAAACGAGCGGCTACGACGGACCGTTTGTGGACAGCGGGAAAGTCATCTGGGGTCACGAGGCGGCGGTGGGATATTTCGCGCAGGATCATAAGGCGCTGATCGAACCGGGGATCAAGGTTTTGGAGTGGCTCCATCAGTGGGATCCAGCGGCTTCGACCGAGGAGATTCGCGGCATCCTGGGGCAGATGCTGTTTCCGCGCGATGACGCGGAGAAGCGGACCGACATACTCTCCGGCGGAGAAGCGGCGAGGCTGCTGTTCTGCAAACTGATGCTGCAGAAGCCGAACCTGCTGGTGCTGGACGAGCCGACCAACCATCTGGATCTGGAATCGATCAACGCGCTCAACATTTCGCTGCAACGCTACCAGGGAACCGTGCTGCTGGTTACGCATGACGAAGATTTGATCGATGAGGTCGCGACCCGGATCTGGCACTTCGAGGCCAACCACGAGATCACCGATTTCAAGGGCGCGTACGGTGAGTACGAGGCAGTTCTGGCGTAACGTTCTTACGACTTCTTCTTTGGTCGCGGGCTGGTTCGCGCGCTGGGCGGCTTCGGGTGCTTCTGCGGCGGGCCGGCGATGTCAGCGACGGAAGTGCTATCCAAAATCTTGGCGGCGGCGTCGCGCACTTCCAGGAAAACGCTATAGAGGGCGCGATGATCGGGGTCGGTGGTGATGAGGCCGCGGAGTTGATCGGCGTCGCCGAAGGGCGCCAGTGGGCCGTCAATCAGGCGAATGATCTCGCTGAGTTTGATCTCGGCGGGCGCACGGCGCAGACGATAGCCGCCCTTGGCGCCGCGAACGCTTTCGACGATGCGGGCGTTCTTGAGTTCCAACAGAATCAACTCCAGGAACTTTTCCGGCAGGTCGCTATCGATGGCGATGTCCCGAATCTTGACGGTTGCAGTTCCGTAGCGGCGGCCGAGGGTCATTAACGCTTCCAGCGCGTAGAGACCTTTTTGCGAGATCTTCAATTCCGTATCCTTTCCAACCGATGCTTGCGATCCGCGGATACCGCGTGCGGATGATCGCGCGGCGGCGCGCTTTTACTCTCGACGTACTTTAGTGTTACTGGGCCTGCTTTGCAACTGATCTTTAGTTTCGGGAGTGGCTCAGTTTGCGAAACCGCTCACCACCAAGGCCACGAAGGTACACGAAGGAAAGCCTCGAAACCACAACTCCCCGTGACACTTCGCGGCCATAATGGTTCATGGGTTCTGTCGGACTCAGTACACTAGCGCGTCGACGCCATTCTTTGTGCCGGTTCGCCAATTTCCGCGTGAGACTCGCCTTCGAGACAGACGCGATGCCACAACTCAAGATTGAGCAACCGCCAGATACGATCGTAGTTGTCGCGATGCTTGGCGCGATGTTCGTCGAACAGCTTCTCAATCGCTTCCCGCCGGAAGTATCCACGATTCAGGCTGCGCGGCTCCAGCAGCATGGCGCGGATTGTTTCTAGCCGGGGGCCGGCGAGCCAACCGCTCCACGGGGTGGGAAATCCGAGCTTGGGCCGGTACAGAATGGAGTGCGGCAAGAGATCTTGCACAGCTTTTTTAAGAACCCCTTTGCCGGCCAGTCCCTGAATCTGAGCCTCGCGAGGAATTCGCGTGGCGAATTCAACCAGCACATGATCGAGAAACGGCACACGGCTTTCGATGGAAGCGGCCATGCTCATGTTGTCCTGCTTCATGAGCAGTTCGACGAGGTAGGTTTTGATGTCGGTGTAGAGCAGCCGTTGCAGCATTTCGCCCGAAGAATGCTCCCAAAAGGCTAGGACGTTGTTGTATGCCGTGCTGGGCGCGGCTTCCTGCGCGAAATCAGCAGTTAGCAATCCGTTCTGTTCGGCTGCGCCGAAGGCGGAAAAGAAATTATCGAAGTAGAAAGAAGCCCAGGAGTTTCCATCTTTGGCGAGAAACGTGTGTTCGAGCTTGCGGCGCAGGGTTGCGGAGAGCAGGGAAGAGGTTGCGATGGCGTCGCGCAACCCGCGGCGCGCAAAGCTCGGGACCATGCTGCGATAGGCGCGATCCATGGCGGCGTTCTTCAACGTGAAGGCGTAACGAGTGTAACCGGCCAGGGTTTCATCGGCGCCTTCTCCGGTCAGAACTACGGTTACGCGTTCGCGGGCCAGACGGGCGACAAAGTAGAGAGAGACGCTCGATGGCCACACGATGGGCTCGTCTTCGTGCCAGATCAGATGCGGCAGCGATCCAAAAAAATCGTCTTCACTGACGAAGACTTCATGATGCCGGGAGTGAATGTGGTCCGATACGGTGCGAGCAAAGGGCAGTTCGCTGTAGGTCTGTTCAGTGTAGCCGACGGAAAAAGTTTCGACCGACTCGCGCCGCAATTTTGTCATGAGCGCGGCCACCGCGCTTGAATCCACACCGCCGCTCAGGAACACGCCCAAGGGCACGTCGCTCATCAGGTGGCTCTGGACGGCGCCCTCCAGTAACTCACGGTAGCTCTGGACGTAGTGATTTTCGTCGCGCGATTCGTGGGTCGTCGACGCGTCGAGGTCCCAGTACTGCCGGATATTCGCTGTGCCATCCGGAGCCACGGTCATGGTGTGTCCGGGAAGCAGCTTGAGGATTCCGTTGTAGCAACTTTCCTCAGCCGACAAATAGCCGAACGCCAGATATTCGGGCAGCGCAGCACGATTGAACTCGGGACGAACTCCGCCGTGCGCAAACACGGCTTTGATTTCGGAACCGAACAGGAGCCGCTCGGGCGACAACTTGTAGTACAGCGGCTTGATGCCCAGACGGTCGCGGGCGATGAAGAGCGTTTTCGTATTTCGATTCCAGATGGCAAAGGCGAACATGCCGCGCAGGTGCTGTACGCAGTCGGCGCCATATTCTTCGAAAAGGTGGATGATGGTTTCGGTATCGCTGTGGGTGCTGTAGCGATGGCCGCGGGCGATGAGTTGCTCGCGCAAGGCAAGATGGTTGTAGATCTCGCCGTTGAATACGATCCACAAGGTGCCGTCTTCGTTTGAAATGGGCTGGTGCCCGCCGGCAACGTCGACGATGCTGAGGCGGCGCATGCCGATGCCGACCGCGCCGTCCGTGTAAAAGCCTTCGTCGTCGGGGCCGCGATGGGTAATGGCGCGGCACATTTCGCGCAAGGCGGCGGGGTTGGCCCGGGTGTCGCGTCCGAATTCGAGAATGCCGGCAATTCCGCACATTTTGTGTGTCCGTTAGTGTGTCTTTGCGTAGGGCGCTGAACCTTGATTCGGTGAACCCTGGCTCGCTGAACCTTGACTCGAAGGACCCGGGCTCGAAGAACTGCGATTTAGAGTTGGAGATGAAGGAATCGAGCCGCTGGCCAATTCCTCAATCAGGGCCGTAGCCGACAATTTTCCGGGCGATGAATTGGTCAACGCATCCTGTTTGCGCCACTCGAAAAATTCAAATGGCGCCGACTGCAACAGCGGCTGTCCTTGCCAGGCGACGTGGGTTGCGGCGATTACGACCAATTGCTCGAGCCTTTCGTTCGCGATGCGGCAGTAGAGTAGGCGCGCATCGGATGACCAAGGGCCGAAACTCCACGACTGATTGGCATTGCCGAGTGCGAAAAAGAATGCATGGCTTTTGCCATGATAGTCGAGTTCGTACACTTGCACGTCTGGCTGCCCGACACTGGCCATGTGCGGTCCGATCAGCGGATCGTTGTTCTGATGAATTTCGACCGTGCCGGGCAGTAGCGCAGTTGCGGTTTCCGCCGGGAGCGATAGCCGCGCGGAGGATTGGACGAGCGAAGCGGGCTGCGATGCGCCATACGCGGGAGAGAGAAGAGTTTTCGTAACTTGCGTCGAGGCGTGCCATACGGTTTCGTCGGGCACGATTAGGCTCAACCGCGATTCACCCGATTGAGCGCCTTGTCTCGATATTTCGATCCGTCCCGGGCTGACGGCTTGAACCTCCAAGTCGGGCGCGAAATGCCATCGTATGTCGAGTTGGTGTTCCCCTCGCCCGAGGGCGATTTCGCGCACGAGGTACACACTGCCCGCGATCTTTAGAATGTGCCGCCGATGAACTACAGGGTCTTTCAGGCGCGCATATCCGTTGTGACTACCTGCAAAATAGGTGAAGGTTCTTCCGGCGATCCAGCTTTCCGTTTGCACGGTTGGAATGTTGGTCCAGGAGAACGGTTCATCGGCAACGGCCTGGTCTGCCCCGTCTACGCGCAGTGTGTTGTGCGCGCTGGTGCCGCGAAAATTGTTGCGGTCGGCGGGATCTTGCGAAATGTAGACGCCGCTCCCGGAGTCCACCAGCCAGCGCCGTCCATCCATGACGAGACGCAGGCTCAGCGCGTCGGCGTGTCCGTGTCCGGAGCGGCCCACGCCTTGAGGACCGGCATCGACGACAATCGCCTGCGGGTAAGGATCGGAATCGGCCAGGACGTAAAGGCCGCCGTCGGGAAAGGCAGTCGAACGGAGCGGTGCGGATGTTAGCTGGGGCGAGCGTGTTTTCGAGAGCGCATCCACGGCTGGATTTCCAAACAGCCAGATTGCTTCCTCGGTCAATTGCGCGGCGGGGAACGGGCGCGAATAGATCATCGCGCCTAAGGCCAGGGGGTCGGTCATGTGCTCGGTCCGGTTGCGCCGCGGATTCCACAGGCGGCCGCCGTCATCGTCGCCGAAGCCTTCGGCCGGGCCTGCCTGCGCGAGGGCGGCGACGACGTCGAGCATTCGTTGGAGCACGGCGTCGTAGGCTGGGGGGATTTCGAATCCATTGCGCGCCTGGAGCAAGCGCGCATAGAGGAAGAAGTCGAGCGCGTAGACGTGGTAATAGAGCGATTGCTCGAAGTACACTCCATCGGGACGCACCTGGCGCTGCGCTTCGTGCAGCACAATTTTCCAGGCGGATTCTCTCCAGCGCGCGGCGCTTTGGATTTGGGGATACAGAGTTCCGAGAAAAAGCAGGGCAACCGCTTCTCCCAACAGATGCGTGTTCGGAGAAAAATAGGTGGATAGATAGCGCTCGATATAACGGCCGTGAAAGGCGAGCGCCGGCAGCAATTCCGCGTGAAGGTCTTCGTGCTCGGCCGTTCCCGACAGCAACTGGTCTACCCAGATCCAGGACAAACTGCGGAAGGCGACTTCGAGCGAACTGCCCCAGTTGATGCCGAGCGGGTAGGGATTCGCGTTGATCCAGTTGCGCCATTGCGCGATGAGTTCGCGAACGCACTTGTCGTTCTTATTGCCGCTCAGCAGTTGCGCTTTGGCCAGCGTCACCAGATGCTGGTGACGGTTCAATTCCCAAATGACCTTGTGGTCGCCGACCGCCGCGAAATCGAGAAAAGGGATTTTGCACCAGGGATCGAGCGGAGCGCGCTTGCCATGCACGGGGTCGAGATGCCAGTCGATTTCACTGCCGAAGTCGAGATTCTCATAACCGAGCAGGCGAAAACGATGGGCGCAGATCTCATCGGCGTCGCGCAGAATGGCGGACACTTCTTCGGGCAAATGTTGGCGCAACAATTCGGCGCGGGCTGAGCATTCTTTGCTAGAAAAAAAGAATTGAGGCGGCGTTGCGGAGCTTGCGCGCAGCCGTGTGGCCCCTTGAGGCACGCCCATCCGGTGCAGGAGAAGGTCGCTGTGCTTGTGGAATTCCTGTGTGGCGCGCACGCGAAGCTCTTCCCAGTCCATGCGGGAAACGCGGGCCAGCTTGTTTTGCCATCGAGAAGCCACAGATTTACCTATCTTACATGGTGAAAACCACCGCTCTCGGCCTCGCGATTACCCCTGTAACTTCGTCAATTGTTGGTAGTGACCAGGACTTGGCCGGCTGCGGTACGATGGCATTGCGGGCCCGGTTGAACCGCGGAGTTTCCGGCGAGACGGAATTGCTTGGCGCCGTTTGCCCAGCCCGTGGCTTCTGGGGGGCGACTATGGATGATGCTTGTAATATATTGACTCTGTGTGGGTTGTTCGATTCTCAGGAGAATTCGCTTGGGCTTGTCGGTTAGCGTTTTTGGGTTAGGATACGTGGGCTCGGTGTCGGCGGCCTGCTTCGCCTCGATGGGGCACAAGGTCATCGGCGTGGACGTGAGCCGCGCCAAGGTTGAGATGATGGACTCGGGGCGGACTCCGATCATCGAGGCTCGCATGAGCGAAATGGTCACCGAGGCGCAGCGGGCGGGGTTGTTACGCGCGACCACCGACGCTACGGAAGCGGTGCTGAATTCCGAGGTGTCGTTCGTTTGCGTCGGAACGCCGAGCCTGAAGAATGGCAAGCTCGACCTCAGCCATATCGAGAGCGTGGCGCGGGAAATTGGCGCGGCGATCCGGCAGAAGAAGTCGCCGCATGTTTTTGTGCTGCGCAGCACGGTGCTGGCGGGGACGACGGAGACGGTGGTGCTGCCGATTCTCGAAAAGGAAAGTGGCAAGAAGTGCGGCGCGGATTTCACGGTTTGTTATAACCCGGAATTCATGCGCGAAGGCAGCGCGGTGGCTGACTTCCTGAACCCGCCGTACACGATTCTGGGAGCGAGCGACACGAAACACCTGGCGCCGCTGCGCGAACTGTACAAGAACACGCCGGGCACGCTCTACGAAACGACCATTCCGGTGGCGGAAATGGTGAAGTATTTCTCGAACTGCTATCACGCGCTGAAGGTTGGCTTCGCCAACGAAATGGGAACCATGTGCAAGCATCTCGGCGTGGACGCGCATGCGGTCACCAAGATTTTCACGTCGGATACGAAGCTGAATATTTCTCCGGCTTATCTTTTTCCAGGGTTTGCGTTTGGCGGGTCATGCCTGCCGAAGGATTTGCGGGCCATCACCTATAAGGCGAAGGAACTCGACCTTAAGCTGCCCTTGCTCGAATCGCTGATGCCGAGCAACGCCGAGCATGTCGACCGCGCGGTCGAGATGGTGGTGAACACGGGCAAAAAGAAAATTGCGCAACTCGGTCTGAGCTTCAAGGCGGGCACCGACGATCTGAGGGAGAGCCCGCAGGTGCAGTTGATTAAACGCCTCATGGGCGAAGGGCTGGAAGTTCAAGTGTGGGATGAAGACGTATCTCTGGGGCGGCTGGCTGGGTCGAATCGCCAGTACATCGAAGAGGTGATCCCGCATATCGGATCGGTCCTGTCGGCCGACCTGGAAGGCGTGCTGCGCACGGCCGAGGTGGTGATCCTGGGCAACAAATCGGCGAGCAAGGAACAACTTGCCAAGTATCTTCGGCCCGAGCAGATCGTGATTGACCTCATCCACCTGGATAAGACTCGACGGCCTGAAGGGGCTCGGAGGTATGAGGGAATCTGCTGGTAAGTCGGCCGCAATGTGCAAGATCCTGCATATTTCCCTTGTTTTTTATTATCGAGTGCTTTTTGTCGGCGGCGGGTTTAGCATTAAGGGAGTGCGAAGCCCTATATCAGGGTGAGTGCATCCAAACTGGAGCAGATTCAAGTGTTTTGGGAGCATGATTCCGGTTGGGGATTTAGGATGAAACCAATGAGATTTTCTTTGGCGGTTGCGGTGGTGTTGGCTGCGATCAGCGCGAGCGGGTGGGCACAGCAGGATCAGTTTAAGGTAAAAAGCTCAACCCCCGTGGAGAAAAAGGCTGCGCCGCTGCCGGTGGGCAAGACGGCTGGCTCTGGTACCGCAGATGCGAACGCGAAGAATTTGCAGGCCCTGGAACATGAAACTGCGAAGACATACGGGAGGTCCGGAAGTGTGGCGAAGAAGGCTGCGCCCCCGCTGAAACCGCTAAGAAGTGAGTCCAATCCGCCGATCAGCTTTAGTTCAAGCGGCAGCGCCAAAGGTCTAAAGTCGGGTGGGGTTTACAAGGAAGAGCGAGTCCGGCAGAAAAGCTCTCAACAGTAGCAGGCGGAATTCATCGCGCCGCATCCGGCGCGGGGCTGGCCGGTGCGATCGGTCTGGTCTGTGGCTCTTTGATGGAGTACTTCAAGAGGCAATACAAGGCGCGCACGCCGTCTTTCCACCCGATCTTCTTTCCCTCTTCGTAGGTGCGTCCCCAATAGCTGATGCCCACTTCATAAATGCGGAGGTTCCGGCGCGCCACTTTGACGGTGATCTCAGGCTCGAAGCCGAAGCGATTCTCCTCGATCGGGATGGCCTGAATTACTTCGCGGCGGAACACTTTATAGCAGGTTTCCATGTCGGAGAGGTTGATGTTGGTGAGGCAATTGGAAAGCAAGGTGAGGGCACGGTTGCCGACCGAGTGCCAGAAATATAAGACGCGGTGTGGCGCGCCGCCGAGAAAGCGCGAGCCAAACACCACATCGGCCTTGCCCTGAACCAGGGGTTCGATCATCCGCGGATACTCCGCCGGATCGTACTCCAAATCGGCGTCCTGAATAATGACGTATTCGCCGGTGGCTTCCTGAATGCCGCGGCGGAGCGCGGCTCCCTTGCCCATATTTTGCGGCTGCAGAACGAGGCGGATCTGCGGATGTTCCGACTGTAGTTGGGCGAGAATCTCGCGCGAGCCATCCTGCGATCCGTCATCCACGCAAATCAACTCGATCTCGAGGGAAACCGCGAGCACCTTCAGGACCACCTCCTGAAGCGTGGCGCGTTCGTTAAAGACCGGCATGACGACGGAAAGCTTCATGGCGCGTGCGGGGGACAGCGAGGCTCCCCTCAAAACCATCTCGATTGTAAATGGAGGGTTGGCGGCTGGGAATTACACGCCAGGGATCGGGCTAGGTTGTCCGCCGGGATCGATCCGGGAACCGTCAGGGGCGGGCCGCCGGATTGGCAATCGAGGCAGTGGAGGACGGGCGAGGGCTGAGTTCGACCCCCTGGCGGGCCACCCTGGAGGCACTTGCCAGTTGTCCGGGCCGCAGCGCGAGCAGTTGCTGCAGAAGCGCCAGATCGCTTTCAATATCGGCGCGAGCCGCTTTTCGAGCTGCGGTCGCCTTCAATTCCTCGCGTAAGCGCGCTTCCATCAGGTCCGCGGCAAATTCGAAAGCCGCCGGAAGGCTGAGAATATTGGCTCGCGCAACCCCCACGGGAGTGACCAGGTCTCCGACGCGGATCTGCATGGCTGGCGCTCCAGATGCGTCCACGGCTGGCGCGGCTGCGGCGAGGCGAGACTCCCAATGGCGTTCGTCTGCCGCGTCCGCCGATGGCGCGGTTTGCACCAACTTGTCCTGAACGAGTTCCTGCAATCGACTCTGAAAATTGCGGCGATCCTGGCGCGTTGCCGGCACGTCCAATCGGTCGGCGGCGTCGAGGATCTGCACGTTGCGCGACGGATCGAAGCGCCCGTGTCCGATATATCCGGCGATCAGGCTGCCGGCGACGAACGGGTGCAACGCGAATAGAGGCAGCATGTATTTCTTCGCGGTCAGCGCGCACTCCACAACGCCGTGCACCGGTTTGGAGCGCGGAATCGTTCCCGGCACTTGCGGGATCACGAAATGCGATGCTTGCAACGCGGGATGGTGGCGGCTGTATTTGGAAAGCGTTCTGGCCAGCTGTTTCGGCGTGGTGACGCCAAGGTCGCCGACAATGCTGCGATGCACGGCGCGGGGGTGGTAGAAGTCGATAATCTCACGGGCAAAATCGGCGCAGTTCGCGGTCACCAGTTTCCAGCGCTCCCGGTTGGGCCGGTGGTTCAGTTTCCGGATCAGAGCGGCGTCCAGTTCGGGGTTGGTTTCAATCTCGTATGCGTAGATGGTGCGGAGGTACGAGGCTCCGACCAATTCGTACCAGTTTCCATCGGGTGTTTCGCCACCGGGAGAATCGGGGATGAGTGATTCCAGGTGATCGCGCCGATAGCGGTCGCGCAGAAATGCCACTAACTTTGCGTCGGTGAACAGCGGCATGTCTTCCCGCTTTTCCACGGCGTAGAGGTAAGGGACGAGGGGAATGGCGATCCAATCGTATCCGGCGACAGCCTTGTAACGGCTGAGCACGATGCCGGTTTCACCCGGTGCGCAAAGACGGAGAACGACCGGGGATGTAGCGCAGACGCCGCTGAGGTAGACGGCGGCGTGGCCCGTTCCGGCGAGAGCGCCATCGTAACCGTAAGGCTCTCCCAGAAACAGAGTGGCTCCGGCCCGCGCCCGTGAAATCGAGCAAAGGCAAAACAGCAGAATCGCGCTTAGCTTGCTGAGACTCAAAACAGCTTTTCTCCCTATTCTTACGATTGTGCTACAAAAACAGGCGTTGCAAGTTAGATGTTGGTGCCACGACTTTGGTTTTGCGTTTTTACTGCTTTCGAAGGTGCGAGGCCAGCGCCTAAGAGCGCATTGGAAACACGGCACTTGCGGCATGCCTTTAAGGATACGAATCCTGCTTACACCGCAGCCTGTCAGCAATCGCGATGGACGGTCTGAGGCGAAAAGGCTGGAAGGCACAGAGCGATATACTCGGCGCCGCCAGAAAATGGCGTTGAATAGCGGATCCACTCGCCGCGATGCGCGATGAGGGCTTGGCCTGCGGCTACGTCGATTTCTCCGGATTTGTGATGGACTCGCAGGGTGCCGCGCAAGACCAACGTGTACTCGTCAAACTCCGGAGTCTGGCCCGGTTCCTCCCAGCCTTCAGGACTGTGCATGTGAGCCACGCTGATTTCGGCGGTCGAGGTATGGACTCGGCCTACGTATTCTTCAATGACCTTCGGCTTGTTGCCGGCGGATTCGATGCGCGTGGGATGGGGAATCAGGGTTGGCATGTTGCGGTATGGTAACAACCTGCGCGGCGGCCGCACAAGACATCGTTGTGTAAGAACATGGTTATATAAGGCGTGGTGTACCAATTGGCGGCGTGCAAGGTCACTGCAATCGGGCAAAGCCAGAGCTATACTCACCTGTCGCGCAAGAAATTGGGCTATTTGGTTTCGCTTAGTAACGAGGTTGCAGGGTCCGATTCGGCACCCTGCACAAAGCTATCCGAAAACGAACTCAATCAGAGATTCCTTAGGCGGCAACGCGTGACGATGATCCGCGTGACAATGATCGATGAGAGCTTCCCGCAATCTTAAATTTCTGGCGGCCGCGCTTGCCTTCGTGGTGGGCCTGGGCACGGTGGGCTTTCACTACATTGAAGGATGGCCGTGGTTCGACGGTTTTTACATGGTCATCACTACCCTGACCACGATTGGATATGAGGAAGTTCATCCCCTGTCGCATGCGGGACGGGTGTTTAACATCGTCATCATTCTGAGCGGAGTTTCGCTCTTGTTTTTACTGATCGGATCACTCACGCAGGCTTTGCTAGAATTCGAACTGCAGAGCTTCTTTGGAAGGCGCCGCATGGAGCGCGACATCGACCGTCTGACCGGTCACTACATTATCTGCGGCGCGGGACGCGTTGGCCGCAGCGCAGCCCGCGAATTGGCGCGCCGTCCGGCGCAGTTCGTGATCATCGAAAACAACGAGGCGAAGGCGCAGAAGTTCGCTGGCGAAAACTGGCTGGTGATGGTGGGCGATGCCACGCAGGAACAGACTCTGCGCGATGCGCAAATCGAGCGTGCGGCTGGCTTGGTGGCCGCAACCACCACTGACGCGACCAATCTTTATATTGTGCTGACGGCGCGCAGCCTGAATCCGAAGCTGCGCATTATTGCGCGCGCCAGCGAAGACATGGCGGAGAAGCACCTGCGCAGCGCGGGCGCCGATGCGGTGGTTTGTCCCTATGTGTTTGCGGGACAGCGCATTGCCCATTCGTTTTTGCGTCCGCACGTGGTCAGTTTTCTGGACACGGCTACCACGCATCTCGGCATGGATCTGGAAATCGGCGAAGTGCCGATCACGGCGCGCAGTCCGTTTGCCGGCAAGACGGTTGAGAACTCGCGCATTCGCCAAGACCGCGGCGTCATTATTCTCGCGATCAAGCGCGACGCGGGGATGCGGTTTAATCCTGCGCCCGACGATCGTATTGAAGCCGGCGATTTTCTGATTGCCATGGGCGAGCCGCAACAACTGCGCGAACTGGAACAGACGGCCGGGAATCAAGCATGAAAATCGTGAGCGCAGCCGAAATGCGCGAGATCGATCGCGTCACGTCGGATCGCTTCGGCGTGCCTTCGCTTACGCTGATGGAAAACGCCGGGGCGGCGGTTGCCCGCTTTGTCGTCTCCGATTGTCCGCGGGCGGAGCGCGTCAGTGTTGTGTGCGGCAAAGGGAATAACGGCGGCGATGGGTTTGTTGTGGCGCGCAAGCTGGTTGAAGCAGGGCGCGCGGTGCGCGTTCTTCTGTTGTGCGATGCGGCAGAGCTTCGTGGCGATGTGGCCATCATGTATCGGAACATGATGAAGGCGCTGCATGCAGTGAACGTTGCGCCTGTGGTCGTGCGAGAGGCTAGCGGGTTCGAGTCCTCGGATGCAGCGGAGATTTTTTCCGCCGACGTGATCGTGGATGCAGTTCTTGGCACGGGATTTCGTCCGCCGGTGAGCCCGCTGTATGCGGCGGCGATTGCGAAGATGAACGCGGCGGCGGCTCCGATTGTTGCCGTGGATATTCCTTCCGGCGCAGATGCAGATGCCGATGCCATGCAGGCGACAGCCTCTGGCGATACGGCGCGTGCCGATGCCGTCGTGACTTTCACTGCGCCGCGCCCGGCGCACGTTTTTGCTGGGCTGACTGCCGGGCCGACGCTGATTGCGCCGATTGGTTCGCCGCCGGAAGCCATCGTTTCGCGACTCGGGCTGCACCTGAGTACTCCGTTCGATTTCGCTCCTCTGCTTGCGCCGCGGGCGCGTGACGCGAACAAGGGCAGCTACGGGCACGTGCTGGTGATCGGCGGATCGGTGGGCAAAGCGGGCGCGGCGGCGATGGCGGGGTTTGCGGCGTTGCGGGCGGGTGCGGGACTTTCGACTGTGGCGACGCCAAAGTCCGTGCTGGCTGCGGTGGCGTCGTTTCATCCGGAAGTGATGACCGAGGCATTAGCGGAAACCGAAGCGGGCACGATTTCATTGCGGGCGGTCGGAATGAGCCTCGACACGCTGCTGGATCGTACGACCATCGCGATCGGGCCGGGGATCTCGCGCAACTCTGAGACCGCGGCGTTCGTGCGCACAATTGTTACCCGCGGTGACAAGTCGTTGGTTGTCGATGCCGACGGGTTGAACGCTTTTGAGGGAACCGCCAGTAAGTTGAACGGGCGCGGGCGAAGCGTCGTCATCACTCCCCACCCAGGAGAGATGGCGCGATTGACCGGCTTGACGATTGCCGAGGTGCAAACGAATCGCCTGGAGGTTGCGCGGAAGTTTGCGCGCGCGCACGAGGTGATTGTCGTGCTCAAGGGACATCGGACACTGATCGCAGCGCCCGACGGCACTGTCTGGGTGAACCCTACGGGCAATCCAGGGATGGCGACCGGAGGGACGGGAGACATTCTTACCGGGATGGTGGCGGGGTTGATCGCGCAGCATCCGCAGAACGCGCTTGAAGCCACCGTTCTTGCCGTCTATCTGCATGGACTGGCGGGGGATCTCGCGGCGGAATCGGTGGGGGAGAATTCTCTGGTGGCTACGGATCTGGTCCGTTTTCTGCCGCCGGCTTTTGCGCTGACTCGCAGTCTGCCAGCTGGGGAGATTCGGATCCACGGATAGGAGTTTCCGGTCGAGGTTTTCGAACGCCGAGATTGGGCAAGTCGGGTACAGAGGCTCTTCGCTTCGCGAAGGATGACAGCTTTCTGGGAGCTATCGGGGGATGTAGTTGTCGAGCAAGGGGAGTAGTTGCGCGCCCAGCTTCATCATGCGGGCCTGGGCGGCATCGGGGGACTCGCCTTCGAACATGGGGGTCATGAGACGGACCAGGCTGCCGTCGCTGCGGTGCAATTGGATCGAATCGTGGATCAGATAATACTTGGCCGAATACTCGCTGGCCACGGCGCGGCCGTGGGCCTGGAACCAGTACAAGACGAGTTGGCGATGGCCCGATTTTTCGACCACGTAACGGTTGACGGGGAACAAGGAGCCGTCGGGACTCGTAAGCTGAATGATCTCGCGCGAAGTGGGAACCCATCCCGCGCCCGGCAGGCAATGGTTGGGGGAATGGATGGTGTCGCCCGCTTTTTGCGAGGGGAAGTAGGCGATGTAGAGATTGATCCACGGTTGGGGATCGCTGGAGTTTTCGGAGTCTCGAACGTAGTTGCGAACCAGGAAGTCGCCGGGTCCGAGGATGTCTAGCGTCTCCTGGTCGAGGGTTTCGTCGGTTCCGGTCCAGCCGTCAATTTGCGCCGGGAAGAATTTTAGAAGCTGGCGCGGCGGGAAGACCTCATCCCGGGAGTGCGCCTGCAGCAAGAGCGCAGCGGCCAGCATGAGCGGGGCCACCTTCCAGAATCGCAGCGATCCGGATTTCATGCGGGTTTCACCTCGGCACCGTCTTTCCAAATCAGAGTGATGACGCGGTGAACGGCGAAGAGCATGATCAATGCCACCACGAAGATCGCCCAGCCCCCAAGAGCATGGTAAAAACCCTCGGCCAGGGCGGGATCCCCATACTGCGTCACCAAGGCTGTGCCAAAAATGCGAAAGACATTGGCGGCCACGGCGATCGGGACGGCGGAGCAGGCCAGAATCACGCGCACCCAGATCCGTCTCTCCATCAAGTAGCCGTAGATGATGGCCAGGGTGACGAGAGTGAGAAGAGAGCGGATTCCACTGCACGCTTCGGCGACGTTCAGCGGCCCCGAAGGGATCGTAATCACATTCCCCTCGAGTAGCACGGGAACTCCGACGAGTTCCAACAACGCGGTAGCCAGCTTTGCGGCCAGCAACTGAAGAGGGAATGTGACCTGTTGCAGGAGCAGGGCGGGGATCGGGATCATGAGAATCAGAAATGCCCAGGGAAACAGGACGGCGCGGAAGAACGTCCATCCCAGAAACAGGATGATCAGGCCGGCCAGCAAGATTAGAAGCGAGACGCGCGACAGAAACAACTCCGCGCCCAGGACTCCGAGAACCAGGGTGCATAGAGCGATGACGACCAGGGGGAGGCCGGTCCATGAGGGCACGGGTGCAATGGCTTGCCAGCGCTTGCGGTCTTGCCAGAGAACAAACAAGGAAAAGATGGGGACAAAGATGCCGTGCTCGAAATTCCGGTCGGCGTGGGGACCGACCCACTGTAGAACCAGGTGGGCGAAGATGGAAGCGTACAGCCAGGCGATCAGCAGTAGCAGAGCGACCCCCTGCCAGCGGGGCAATCCGTCCCAGGATCGACCGTCGCGGGTGGAGAGGAGCGGGCTTGCCTGGGCTGAGTTACTCATAAGTTGCTCGTGGGGCCGCGCACTTGCATGTTGAGGATATGCGAAAGTTAGCCGTCGCGCCAAGGGAAACGGGTAATTGGTCCGGGGCCGGTTGCGAAAGTCTCCAACACATCAGAACACGAAGGCACACTAAGGAAAACTGTGGGGATACGGACCTTAATCTAAAATCTAATTCTTCGTCTCGAGCGTCGTTCCTTAGGTTAGGTTTCCGGCGTTGATCGAGGTCGTGGTCTTCCAAAACCGGTCAAGAAGTGGAAAAGTACTTCCTACCCAAGGGGTGCAACGTGGCCTATGTGCTGGTGTAAGGATGGAAATTGCCGCACTTGCAGCGGGTAGGGGGCTTCCTTAGCTTAGGTGGAAAGTAATCCCCAAAGTTACCAAAGAGGTGGGCAATTGTTTTCCCATTTGTCCGCAACGTGATAAAGTGATAGCTTCGGATTTGTTCATGAGTAACGGCTGTAAGTTGTTGAAACAGTGGACGGTATTGTTGCTAGTGTGCTCGGGCTACGGTTTTTATGGATTGGCAGCGAGTGTGCTGTAGAGATGCAGGCCCTTCGTCCAAGACGTATCCCCCAGGTCTTGGTTTGAAATCACGGGAGTGGAATCGAAACAGAATGGACTTGGATCGCGACGAAGTCATGTCGGTTGTGGAAAACGCGCGAAATGGCGGAGCTCGGGTGTGGGTGGAGAGCGTCAGCGCAGGGATGCGCACGGTCGAAGCCGTGATCCGGGAGTTGTCGCAGAATGACGTGCCCGTACTGATCGTGGCGGAACATGGCTCGGGAAAGGCGGCGGCGGCGGGACGCATTCATGCTCTTTCGGTCCGCGCGGCTGAGCCGTTTCGGGTCTATCAAGGCCGGGAAGCCAGCGCGGAGATTCTGGCGGCGTGCGACGGTCAAGGGGGCACAGTGTACCTGCAGGAAGTTGCGGACCTGCCGGGAGCGGTGCAGAAGGAACTGGTTCGACAGATCGGTTTGCATGGCAATGGGGACACGCAACGGCGCGTGCCTCGGTTCATTTGTGGAACTTCGTGCGAGTTGGAGCCGGAGGTGAAGGCGGGGAAGTTCCGCGAAGACCTTTACTACGGAATCAGCGGAGTCTGCTTGCGGCTGCCGCCTTTGCGGCAGCGGAAGGAAGACGTTCCGGTTCTGCGGGATTGGTTTCTTTCGGCCGCGGCCCGCGATTTTTGCCGTCCAGTGCCGGCGCTCAGCCCCGAAACGCAAAGCTTTTTTCTTGAATACAACTGGCCGGGAAACATTCGCGAATTAAAAGATGCGGTTCGAGCCATCGTGGCCCTGGGCGACGAGACGCTGGCGATGGGTGGATTGCGCTCTCTGATGCGGCGGGTGAATCACAACGGCAATGGCGAGAAAATCTCGCTGAAGGATGCGGCGCGCGCCGCCTCGCGCGAGGCCGAGAGAGAGATCATATTGCAGGTGTTGACCCGGACACGCTGGAACCGACGCCGGGCCGCGCAGGAATTGCAGATCAGCTACAAGGCGCTGCTTTATAAATTGAAGCAGATTGGATACGAGGAATACGGGGCATAGCGCGATTTTTCCAGTTTTCAAGGAAACGCTGAAGCCCGAGAGGAATTCATCGAGAGGTACATGAGGATTATGAGGATGAGATCAACATGGACGGCGGTTGCGGCATTGGTCCTGGTCAGCGGCATGGCGTGGGCTCAGGATGCGCCGGCGCAGCCCGCTGCGACTCCCGATTCGGCGAAAGCCGCTTCCGACAAAGTGGCGGCCGATAAGGCGGTTGCCGATAAAGGCACAAATGCCGTCCCGGCCAGCCAAGCGGGCCCCGATTATGTCATCGGTCCCGAGGACGTCGTGCACGTCCAGGTATGGAAAGAAAACGACCTAACCGCTACTTTGCCGGTGCGTCCCGATGGCAAGATTTCGCTGCCTTTGCTGAACGATGTGCAGGCCGCGGGGTTGACGCCAGAGCAGTTGGCCCAGTCGCTCACGGAAAAGCTGAAGAAATACATTGCCGACCCGCGCGTCACGGTGGTGGTGACGGCCATCAACAGCAAGCGAATTTACCTGATTGGCGAAGTGTTGCACACCGGGGGCATGCCATTGCTGCCGAACATGACGGTTTTGCAGGCGTTATCCAGCGCCGGGTTGAACCAGTTTGCCAAGACCAAGGGGATTTACGTGCTGCGCACAGTGAACGGCAAACAGGAGAAACTGGCGGTGAACTACCGCAAGCTGGTCAAGGGCCAGGAGATTGAAGAGAATTATGTGTTGCAGTCTGGGGATACGATTGTCATCCCGTAGGTGGAATGCGCGAGTGAAAATTATGGAAACAAGGCAAACAATCCAGTTGGCGTTGCTGGTGTTCGGCATGAGCATTGGTGTGGCTGCCCAGAACGCGCAGACTCCGGCGGAAACCACACCGGCGCCGGCCATGGGCCAGAGCGCGCCCGTGTTGAACCCGGAGAACCCGCCGGTGACAGGGTTGGACGAGCCTGGGTTGGATCTGCATCCGGCGAGCCGGAGCTTTATTTCGCCGGCGTTGCAGGCCAGTGAATCGGCCGATACGAACGCGGAGAACGATCTCGGCACCAGCAGTGTGTCGTCGGTGGCGCGCGTGATCGGAGCGCTGGATCTACAGCAGTTTTGGCCGAAGAGCGATCTGATTCTCGAGTATCTTGGCGGGGGAGCGTTCTACAGCAGCCCCTCCGATGTCAAGCAAATGGAGGCCTTCGGCCTGGAGGCGGTGACACGCTGGCGCACCGGACAGGTCACGCTGCGGGACGCTTTCAGTTATTTGCCGGATGGTTCTTTTGAGTTGGGCTTCGGCGGCAATCCGGGGCTGGGGATTGCGACCAGCGGCGGCATCGGCAGCGGAGAGTCGGGCGGGGGATTGCCCGGCACGCACGTGTTCGGCACCGGTCAGTTCGGGGCCGTCGGAAATATTCCGCGGCTGACGAATACGGCGATTCTGGACGCGGTGCAAGCCATCAACCCGGTATCGGCGTTCACGGTGGCAGGCGGATTCAGCAACGCTCATTTTTATGATTCCGCGGATTGCACGAATAATCCGCTCCTCGTATGTCTGATCAACAGCGATCAGGTGACGATTGAGGGCGGTTACAGCCATCTGATGAACCGGCACGATCAAATCGGCTTGGTGTATGCCTATCAGGTGTTTCAGTTTCCGCAACTTACTGGCGGCTCTCTCTACGTGAACGTCTTGAATCTGCGCTACAGCCATAGCATCACGGGCAGGATGAGCTTTGTGGTGGGAGCCGGTCCGGAGTACACCGAACTGGAACAAGGCGGCTACGCCTCGACGTGGTCGCTGAGCGCACGGGCGCAGTTGCGCTATAAGTTAAACCATGCATCGATCGTTGCGTCCTACGAAAAATACACATCGTCGGGATCGGGCTTCTATGCCGGATCGAATGTGCAGGCGGCTCGGCTCGGCTACACGCGGCCGCTGGGACGGACCTGGGACCTGTACGCCGATTTGGGCTACTCCCATAACACGCCGGTGCAGAACACGCCGGGTTCTGACTTAGGTGTGAGTGCGTTCTCGTCCAGCTATAACGAAGGTTCGGCGGGGTTCATTCTGCGCAAACATTTGGGACGCGAGTACGATTTTTTTGCCGCGTATCACTTCAGCGAGTTGGGCCTGGATGGCATACCCGGCGTTGAGCAGCGGCAAGTGGGGACGGTTGGGGTGGAATGGCATCCCCGTCCGACTCGGATCGAGTAATTTCTGGGCCGCCGAGGCGGCCGGATTGGTGAACCGACATGGCTGATCGCGAACTGACGATGGAAGATTATCTGGCAATGGCCAAGCGCCGCCTGCGGGTGGTGCTGATCCCTGCCTTGGTTGCCCCGCTGGGAGGGTTTCTGGCGTCTCGAATCCTGCCGCCGCGCTATACGACGCAGACGACGGTTCTGGTGGAAGGCCAGAAGGTGCCGGAAAACTACGTCATGCCGGTCATCACCTCCGATTTCACGCAGCGCGTCCAGACTCTGAGCCAGGAAGTGGTGAGCCGGAGCAAATTGATTCCCGTGCTGCAGGGCCTCGGGGTCAAGCCGGAAGAACAGAATGGTTTGATCAAGGAGATCCAGCAGAATCTGGACGTGGAGCCGGTGATTACCACGATGAGCGCGGCGGCGGCGGCGTCTCCTGGCGCCAAAGCCAAGAAGGGCACTGTCAGCAACGAACCGCTGCCTGGGTTCAATGTCATCTATACGGACGGGAATGCGGAGCGCGCGCAAAAGATCTGCGATGCCATGACCTCGCTGATGGTGAATGAAAACCTGCGCAGCCGGTCCGAGGCCGCCACGAGCACCACCAATTTTCTCGACAGTCAACTGAAAGACGCCAAGCAGGCGGTGGACGATCAGGATGCCAAGCTGGCGGCTTTCAAGAAGCAATACCTGGGCCAGTTGCCGACGGACATCGATAACAACATGCGCATGCTGGGGTCGCTGAATTCGCAACTCGATGCCACGACCGGCACTTTAAGCCGCGCCCAGCAGGACAAGGCGTACACCGAAAGCATGCTAGCGCAACAGGTGGCCGCCTGGAAGAGTTCGCTGTCCAGCAGCAATCCGGTGACTCTCGAACAAGAACTGGCGCAACTCCAGGGACAACTTCAGGAACTACAGGCGCGTTATACCGACGATTATCCGGATGTGATCAAAACCAAAGCGGAAATCGCCGACGTCCAGAAAAAGCTGAAAGAGGCCGGGACCAAGACGGCCTCCGGTTCGACCGAGGGAGATACGCCGAATGCCACCGAGCCGCCGGAAATCGGCCAACTCCGGCTGCAGATTCACCAGTACCAGGAGGTGATTCAGCAGGCTGCCCAGGACCAGAAGAAGCTGCAAAGCCAGATTACGATCTACCAGAGCCGCACCGCGATGAGTCCGGGGATCGAGGAGCAATACAAGCTGCTTACCCGAGACAACGATAACGCGCAGGCCCAGTATAAGGAGCTGCTGGCCAAGAAAAGCTCGGCCCAGCTGGGCACCAGCATGGAAAACCAGCAAGAGGGCGAGCAGATGCACATTGTGGCCACGGCCCCTTTGCCGCAGACGCCCACGTTCCCGATTCCATGGGTTTTGTCATTAGGGGGCCTGGGTGTTGGTCTGGGATTGGGGGTTGCGATCGGCATGATTCTGGAGTTTACCGACAAGTCGATCCGCACCGAAAAAGATGCCGCCGCTTGTACGGATCTGCCGCTGCTGATTTCCGTACCGTGGCTGGGGGAACAAGGGGAAGTGGCCGCGGCTGCGAACGGGAATGGGCACCGCCGTTTCTGGGGCAAGGGTGATTCCGCTCCGCCAAAAGATCAAGAGGCGGTTAAGGTCTAGAGCACGTTTATGTACAAAGAATTTTTTGGACTTCGAGCCAACCCGTTCAACGTCAATCCGGACCCGCGCTACCTGTATCTCACGCGGCATACCGAAGAGGCGTTGGCATGCCTGACTTACGGTATCCAGAGCCGCAAGGGGTTCGTGCTGCTGACCGGCGAAGTGGGCACTGGAAAGACGACGCTGATCAATAAACTGCTGGAGTGGCTGCGCCTGCAACAGGTGGCGACGGCCTTCATTTTCAACTCCCGCATGGACGTGCCCCAACTGCTCGACTTTATGATGGCCGATTTTGGGATTCCCTGCGATACCAAGGCGAAGAGCCAGGTGCTGCAGCGGCTTTACAACTGGCTGCTGGATCGCTATCGGGCGGGGGAAACGGCGGTTTTGATTGTCGATGAGGCGCAGAACCTCTCCGATGAGGTGCTGGAAGAGATCCGGATGCTCACCAATCTGGAGACCTTCACCGAGAAGCTTTTGCAGATCGTGCTGGTGGGGCAACCGGAACTGGAACAGCGGCTGAAACAGCCGCAGTTGCGGCAATTACGGCAGCGCTTGACGCTGCGGGCCAAGACGCATGCTTTCAATCTCGAGGAAACCAAGTCCTACATCACGCAGCGGCTGCGCATCGCGGGGTCGAACGGGGAGCCGATTTTCGAGCCGGACGCCACGGTGGCGATTTTCCGGTATGCGCAGGGGATTCCGCGCATCATCAATTTGCTGTGCGAGCACTGCCTGGTGAGCGCGTTCGTCGACCAGAAGAAGACGGTGCCGGCCGCAGTGGTGGATTCTGTCGCAACGGATTTCGACTTGATCGATGGCGCCCCCGCTGCCTCCATGGCGGGGCCGGCACCGTCCCCGGAAAAGTTCGATCTGGTCGAGGCTTTGCGCACCCTGGCAACGCTGGCCGACCGGCTGCGCCAATCGGAACCACAGGATCTCCCCAAGGAAAGGAAACTATGAGCCGCATCCATGACGCGTTAAAGCGCGCCGAGCAGGAACGAGCCGCCTCCACGGGGACGCATGTCGAGCCCGCTTATGCGCAACCGGAAGTGCAGAACGAATCCATGCCTGCGCGGCAGGTATTGGCCGACTCCAGGATCACCAGCATGTCGACCGTATCCCCTGGAGTCTCGGGGCTGACCTACGAAGCGCTGCTGGCCCGGTGCGCCCAAACCGAGTGGAACCCGGATCCGCGCACCATGTTGTTCTTTGGGGACAGCGATCGGCGCGCGGGCGCAGAAGAGTTTCGCAGCCTGCGTTCGCGTCTCTATCAGATCCGGGAGAAGATGCCGTTGAAGCGGTTGCTGATCACGAGCGCGCTTCCGAAAGACGGGAAGTCGTTCACGGCTGCCAATCTGGCGCAGGTGATGGTGCGGCAACACGGGCGTCGCGCCCTGCTGATTGACTGCGATTTGCGCAAGCCGGGCTTGCATCGGCCCCTGGGAGCGGCGCAATCGCCGGGCTTGGCGGAATACCTGTTGGGCGAATGCGACGAGTTCGCGGCCCTGCAACGCGGGCCGATGGAAAACCTGTTCTTCATGGCGGCGGGGCGGAGCGTTCCGAGCGCCGCCGAATTGCTCGCGAACGGACGTTTGCAGCTGCTTTTGCAACGCGTCGAGCACATGTTTGACTGGATCATTCTGGATACGTCGCCGGTGGTGCTGGTTTCGGATGCGACGCTGGTCGCAGGCGTCAGTGACGGCGTGATTCTGGTGGTGCGCTCGGGAGCGACGCCGGCCGATTTGGCGCGGCGCGCGCGCGAAGAGTTTCCGGACAAGATGCTGCTGGGAGTGGTGCTGAACGGCGCGTCTCCCGAGCATATGGCGCAGTCGAAGTACTACTACGGTTATGGCTACGGATACGGATACGGTTATGGCTATGGCCATCGCCCCGACGAAGACAAGAACAGCCAAGCCTGAAATGAACCGAGGTCCCATTGATTCGGCTGTTTCATGTCTACTACCCGATTCGAACACTCATCCTGCTGCTGGGAGAGGCCCTGATTATTTGGACCTCGTTCCTGGTGGCGGCGGTTCTTGTGCATGGGGAAAACAGTTACCTGGTGCTCAATTATGAGGGAGGTTACCTCAAGATCTTCGTATTCACCGGGGTGGTGCTGCTGTGTTCGCATCTGTTCGACCTCTACGATACCGCCCGCTTGAATACGAAGGGTGAGCTCTTTTTCCGCTTGTTTCTGTTGCTGGGCGTGCTGGCTTTTGTGACGGCTGGCATCAGTTATGTCCACCCCAAATTCCTTTTGGGCGGCGATTCCTCGGTGCTGGGCCTGGTCATCCTGACCTTTGCCCTTTTCGGATGGCGTCTGGGTTACGGCTGGCTGGTGCAGTTGCCGATGTTGGTGGAACGCGTCTATGTTCTGGGAGCCTCCGAGAGCGCGCAGCGCCTGGTGCAAGGGCTGCGGAAGAATCCTGAAATTGGAGTGGAGATTGCGAGTTGGACGGGCAAACTCGAAGGTGAGGTGACGCGGGAGTCGGTGGCGGCTCACATGATGGAGATGGTGAAGAAGGAAAAAGTCCATCGCGTGATCGTAGCCATGCCGGATCGCCGCGGCACCATCCCCATGAAGGAACTGCTGGAACTGCGCATGCAGGGCGTCAAGATCGAAGAGGCAGCCTCGTGGCTGGAAAAGATCTCGGGCAAGATCGAAGTCGGAAACCTGAACCCGAGCTGGCTGGTGTTTAACGAAGGGTTTCGCCGCGGCACGCCCTTCCTGTTGGTTCGCCGGGCGTTCTCCGTCATCATTTCGCTGATCGGCCTGATCCTCGCTCTGCCGCTGATCCCTTTGGTCATGCTCGCCGTTCGGCTCGATTCCAAAGGGCCCGTGTTCTACACGCAAACGCGGGTGGGCAAGGGTGGGCGTCTGTTCAAGGTGGTGAAGTTCCGCACCATGCGGCAAGATGCCGAGTCCGGCACCGGGGCGCAATGGGCAGCCAATAACGACCCGCGCATCACGCGGGTGGGCAAGTTCCTGCGCACGTCGCGCCTGGATGAGATTCCGCAAATGTGGTGTGTGCTCAAAGGCGATATGGCATTTGTCGGGCCGCGTCCGGAGCGTCCGGAATTCATCGAAATGCTCCAGGAAGAGATTCCTTTTTACTTTGTACGGCACATGGTGCGGCCCGGGGTTACGGGATGGGCGCAGATCAAGTACAAGTACGGCAGCACGGTCGAGGATGCGCGTGAAAAACTTCAGTACGACCTGTACTACATCAAGAACGCTTCCATTGGCCTGGATCTGGTGATCCTATTTCTGACCGTGAAGACGGTGTTGCTGGGCCGTGGCGCGCAATGAAAATGAGATGGGTATTCTGGCTGGCGGCAGCAGTGATCGGCTACTCCTATCTCGGGTATCCGGCGTGGCTGTGGCTGCGCAGCCGGTGGTCGCCGCGCCCGGTGCGCCGCGGTTCGGGCGAGCCATCGGTTTCGGCGGTGATGGTGGTACGAAATGAGGAGGCGGCGATCGCGCACAAGCTGGAGAACCTGCTGACGCTCGACTATCCGCGGGAGAAACTGGAAGTGGTGGTGGTGTCGGATGGTTCGAGCGACGGAACGGCGGCGATTCTGGGCGAGTTTGAGCGCGATCCGCAGGTGCGAACGGTTATGAAAGCGGAGTCGCAGGGGAAAGCGGCGGGCCTGAACGATGGGATCCAGGCGGCGCGCGGCGAGGTGTTGTTCTTCACCGACGTGCGGCAGCAGATCGAGCGGGGCGCGTTACGTTTTCTGGTCGAGAATTTTGGCGATCCTGACGTTGGGGCGGCGAGCGGGGAACTGATGCTGGGAGATCCGGCCAGCGGCGAGACAGGAAAGGGGATGGGGCTGTACTGGCGAATCGAAAAGAAAGTCCGGGACCTGGAGTCGGCCTCGGGTTCGGTTGTGGGCGCCACGGGAGCGATCTATTGCGCGCGCCGGGAACTTGTCGATCCGTTGCCCGAAGGCACTATTCTGGACGACGTTTTATTGCCGATGCAGGTAGTGCGCAGGGGAGCGCGCGTGATCTTCGATTCTCGGGCCCGCGCGTGGGACTCGCCGAACCTGGGGGGAAGCCGCGAATTTTCGAGAAAGGTGCGCACGCTGAGCGGGAACTATCAGTTGCTGCAGCTTGCGCCCTGGCTGCTGAGTTCGAAGAACGCGATTCGATTTGAATTCGTGAGCCACAAACTTTCGCGCTTGGCAGTGCCGTTCGCCTTGTTGGGCCTTCTGGTGGCTTCGATGTTTCTGCGGCAGCCTTTTTACCGGGTGGCGCTGGTGGCGCAGCTTGGGTTTTATCTGCTCAGCCTGGCGGCATGGGGAGAAATTAAACTGGGCCCGCTGTCGCGGCTGGCGGATGCGGCGCGCACGTTCGTGGTGCTGAATTCGGCCGCGTTGGTCGCGTTCGTGAATTTTGTGACTGGGAGGAAGGCAGTCTGGGTGCGCTGAGCCGTTATGAGAATCCTCTGGGTCAAAGCCGATAAGCTGCTGCCGGTGCAGAATGGCGGCAATATCCGCAGCTATCATGTGCTGCGATTTTTGTCGGCACGGCATGAGCTCACGTTTTATTCCTACTATGGAGGGGACCCGGACGCGGACTACGAGCGTGAGTTGCAGCGGCAGTTGCCGGGAGCAGTCGCCGTGTGCACGGGCAAGAGGGAACTGGCGGGAGTCGCGCGCGGCCTCGATTATCTGGGGCATGTGGGAGCGCAGCCGCCGTATGCGGTCAGCCGTTTTGCCAACGCCCGGGTGCAGCAGCGAATTCGGAGATGGTTCCGAGAGCAACGCTTTGACGTGACGGTATGCGACTTTCTGGATGCGGCGGTGAATTTTCCGGGGCGGCTGAACATTCCGAGCGTGCTGTTTCAGCACAATGTAGAGAGCGAAATCTGGCGGCGGCATGCCGAGACGGCAGGGAACCCGGTCAAGAAGGCGATGTACCGCATGGAGTTCCGGAAAATGCTGCGCTACGAGCGGAGCGCGGTGCGCAAGTTTCAGCATGTGATTGCGGTCTCGGAAAACGACCGCGCGCTGATGATGCAGTGGGTGGATGGAAATCGCGTTACGGTGGTTCCCACGGGAGTGGATCTTGCGCACTACACGCCCGGTGAGAACGCGGCGGATGGCTGTGTGCCGCAACCCGCGCCGCTGGTCACCTTTGTCGGTGCCATGGATTGGGAGCCGAACGTGGATGGGGTGGAGTATTTTTGCAACGAAGTCTGGCCGGCGATCAAGGCTGAGGTGCCGGAGGCAAGATTCCGCATCGTGGGGCGCAATCCGGTCCGCCGCGTCGAGAAATGGGCCTCGGACTCGATCGAAGTGACGGGACTCGTACCCTCGGTGGTTGAGCATCTGCGGGAATCGGCGGTGGTGATCGTGCCTTTGCGGATTGGCGGCGGTACGCGGCTGAAGATCTACGAGGCGATGGCGGCGGCGAAGGCGGTGGTTTCGACGACTGTGGGCGCGGAGGGATTGGACGTGCAGCACGGCCGCGACATTATTCTGGCCGACGACGCCCGGGCATTTTCGCAGTCAGTGGTCCTGCTGTTGCGCGATCGCGAACTGCGGCGGCGCTATGAAAAGGCGGCTGCCGAGACGGCCGCGCGGTACGACTGGCCGGCGATCGGGCAGCGGTTCAGCGAAGTGTTGGAGTCGGCGGCGGAAAAGAAATCGCACGCGGCGGCCGTGGTGCCGGCGCGTTCGGCGTAACGTCGGTCGGCAGATCACCGCCGTAACCAGGGAAAGAGGAATTTGTGGCGATTGGCGAGAGCGGCAACGCGACACCGGCGGAGAGAGTGTCGAGAGGACGCGGCTACTTCGAGGTGACCGACCCGACCAAGAAGCCGTTCTTCTGGCTGAGTGCGTTTTTTGTGGTCTATTGCGCGCGTCCGGAAGACTGGGTGCCGGGCCTCAAGTATGCTCCCCTCGCCAAAATTACTGCCATCCTCGCGATCTGGGGCTTGTTCAAGAGCTTCGGGCGCACCAAACGCACGTTCAAAGATCTTCCGAAGGAAGCGTGGCTGCTGCTCACCATGATCGTCCTGCTTTTCATGGGCGGTTTTCTCTCGCCGGTTTGGAAGGGGGGGGCGGTATCCAAGACGATCGATTTTTCCAAGATTTGGATCGCCTGGGTGATGGTATTCCTGCTCATCACCAGTTTTGGACGCTTGCGGCGGATCATTTTTATTCAAGCCTCGTCGGTGGTGGTGGCTTGCGTGGCTGCTCTGGCGAAAGGCCGTGGTGTGGACCGTCTGGCTGGCGTGCTGGGAGGCATTTACTCAAATCCGAACGATCTGGCTTTCGCCATCGTGCTGGCGCTGCCTTTTGCGCTGGCGTTCATGGTTACGGCCAAGAGCTTTCTGGTCAAAACGGTGTGGCTCGGCGGCATGCTGGTCATGCTGCTGACGATCTTCGTGACTGCCTCGCGGGCCGGTTTTATCAACCTGGTGATCTCCGGAACCGTCACACTCTACTATTTCGCGATCAAGGGCAAGCGCCCGTACCTGATTGTCACGGCCGCGTTAGCCGCCGTGCTCATCATGTTTACGGCGGGCGGCAAACTCTACGATCGGTTTCAGGCGCTCTCGGGCGCCACTACAACGGAGCAGTCGGCATACGGATCCTACGAAGAACGCAAGTTTCTGATGTACCGCGCGGTTGACGCCATCGAAGCGTATCCCATTTTTGGCATCGGAGTGGGCGACTTTCCGACATATTCGGGTGTGTGGCGCGACGTTCATATGACGTACCTTCAGGTGGCCGCGGAAGGGGGCATTCCGGTTCTCATTATTTACCTGCTGTTTTTCCGAAAAGCGTTTCGGAACCTGAAGATCCTGCGGAAGCGGACCGATCTCGATACCGAAGTCATCCTGTTCGTGGGAGCGCTTACCAGTTCGCTGGTGGGGTTTATTGTGGGCGCGCTGTTTGCCCCGGAGGCCTACCAGTATTTCCCGTATTTTGCGGTGGTTTTCACGGCAACTTTATTGCAGACAACCAAAGAACAAGATCAAGGCCAGGGATCGGCGCTTCCACCGCCGCCGAAACGGGGCCGTCATTTTCTGGAGGTTTATGCCGATCGAGGAAAAACAGGCGCAGTCACTCCTGCCCGCTGAATTACAGGCAATACTGCGTTGCCTGAACTGCGGATCGAAGCTCGATAGCGACGGTGGCGGAGGCTATGTGTGCTCCGCCTGCAAGCGCGCGTATCCCTTTGTCAATGGGATTGCGCGTTTCGTCGATGCGCAGCACTATGCCGCGAGTTTTGGATTCCAGTGGCACCGCTATCAGAAGACGCAACTCGATCACGACGACGTACGCGAGGCCGACCTCAATTTCCGGATGAAGACGGCGCTACGGCCCGAAGATCTCAAGGGTAAGCTGGTTCTGGATGTGGGTTGCGGCATGGGACGGTTCGCCGAGGTTGCCACGGCGTGGGGCGCGCGGGTGGTCGGCATCGATCTGAGCGCGGCGGCGGAAGTGGCAGCGAAGAACCTGGCGGATCGCGAGTTCGTGGCCTTCCAGGCGGATGTATTCGCGCTTCCGTTCGCTCCGGATAGCTTCGATCTTATCTACAGCATGGGAGTGCTTCATCACACACCGGATTGTGAAGCGGCGGTGAAGACGCTGGGCAAGTATCTGAAGCCGGGCGGCATTCTCGCGGTATGGCTGTACAGCGGATACAACAAGTGGTATCGCTTCAGCGATTTCTGGCGACGCTACACGCACAAAATGAAGCCCGAAACGCTGCACAGTGTCCTGAAGGTCGCGGTGCCGGTTCTCTACAATACGCAAGAGGTGTTGCGGAAAGTGCCGCTGGTGGGGCGTCCGGCCGCGGGTCTGCTGCATCATGTGTTTCCGGTGAACCGGCAAAGCACTCCAGAGGCGCGGATGCTGGACACCTTCGATTGGTATTCACCGAAGTACCAATCCAAGCATACCTATGAGCAAGTGTTCCGCTGGTACGAGGCGATGGGGATGGAGGACATGCGAATCGGGGAATTCTCGATTGCGGTTCGGGGACGAAAGCCGCTGCGCTAGAGGTTGCCGCCCAGAGATCCGCAACGCCGGTGGTGGCGCGCGCAGAATGCAAAGGTCCGTCGCTCGCGCAGGATGACAGTGGGAAGCTTGCTGGATGTAATCAGACGGTACTTAGGACTGGAACCGAATCTTTGGATTCATGGATTGAAATGGGCCTTGTCAACAAACTTGCGTATGCGAGGAAAGTGCTGCCCGGGGCGATGTGGCGCGGGTTGCGCTCGTCGGTGGCGGGTCCAGTGCATCTCATTTTTGTTTTGGCGGATCACTTTGAGCCGGCGATTGACGCCCAGGACGGACGCAAACGCGTCTCGCGCTTCGAACAGGAGCGCCGGGTGGAATGGTGGTGCCGCGAATATCCCAAGATCGCCGACCGGTGGAGGGATGAAGAGGGCCGGCCTTTTGTTCACACGTATTTCTATCCCGCCGAACAGTACGACGAAGGGCTAGTGGCGGCGCTTGCCGAGCACTGCCGCCAAGGGTGGGGCGAGATTGAAGTGCATCTGCACCATGGCATTTTCGAACCGGACACCGCCGAAAATACGCGACGGCAGTTGGTGGAATTTCGGGACATCTTGGCGTTTCGTCATAGGTGTCTTGCGGTGGAGGAGGGATCGGCGGAGGCGCGCTATGCCTTCGTGCACGGAAATTGGGCGCTGGCCAATTCCGCCGGAGGCGAGCTGTGCGGCGTGGATTCGGAGATGCAAATTCTCGCGGAAACCGGGTGCTATGCGGACCTGACCATGCCGACCTCGGTTTTAAACCGGGCGCAAATCGGGAAGATCAATAGCGTCTACGAATGCGCGCTGCCGCTGGATCAGGCCGCACCTCATCGCAAAGGCAACGACTTGGTTGCCGGACGGGCGGCCAAGACCTTTCCGCTGATCATCCAAGGCCCACTCGTCGCCGATATCGGCCGCACGCTACGCCGCAGGAAGCCAGCGATTGAAAATGGAGAAATCAACGAAAGGAGTGCGATGACCATCGAGCGCCTCGCGCTGTGGAAGCAGGCGCAAGTCGGGGTGGCAGGGCGTCCCGACTGGATTTTCATCAAGCTGCATTGTCACGGGATGCATCCGAACCAGAGGGACGCGGTTGCGGGCGAGGCATTCGGCAAATTTATGGAGGATCTGGTGGGCGGCGCTCCGGAGCGAAAAGAGACTTTGCACTTTGTGAGTGCGCGCGAGATGACGAACATCCTGCTGGCAGCCTGCGATGGGCGGGGGGGGAACCCCGGCGACTATCGCGACTATCGCTTCCAACGATTGGCGGCGGTGGCTATGCCAGAAAATTCCAGGCCCGTGCCGGTGAGCCAGAAAGGGTAAGATCCGATCATGTGTGGAATCGCCGGAGTCGTCAGCGCCAGCCGCGAGAGCAATATTAGCGAAGCCCTCGTGCGCCATATGTGCGATCAGATCATGTACCGGGGCCCGGACGATGAAGGCATCTACGTGGCAGACGGCGCGGGGCTTGGCATGCGGCGGTTGTCGATTATCGATCTTTCGGGCGGCCACCAGCCCGTGTTTAACGAGGATCGTAATGCGTGGATCGTGTTCAACGGGGAAATCTACAATTTTCCCGAGCTGCGGCCGGAACTGGAAAGCCGAGGCCATCGCTTCTACACCAAGACCGATACTGAAGTCATCATCCACCTCTACGAAGAGATGGGCGCCGATTGCGTTAAGAAACTGCGCGGCATGTTTGCGTTGGCCCTCTATGACAAGACGAAGCGCAAGCTGACGCTGGCCCGCGACCGCCTGGGCAAGAAGCCGCTCTACTACGCGCTGCACAAGGGCAACCTGTACTTCGCGTCGGAGGTGAAAAGTATTTTGGCGGTGGCGCCGGAATTGGCCGAAGTCAACGGGCAAGCGCTGCTGGAATATCTCTACTATCAATACGTGCCGGAGCCGATTTCCGCATTTACCGGCATTCAGAAGCTGCCCGCCGGACACTTGCTGGAGTTCGAACGCGGGGAGATCACGATCCGGCAGTACTGGGACCTGCCGCGATACAACACGCATTTTCCGAAAAGCGAAGAAGAGTGTCTGGAAGAGCTGGAGCAGCGGCTGTTGGAAGCGACGAAGATCCGGCTGATTTCAGACGTGCCGCTGGGCGCGTTTCTGAGCGGCGGCACGGATTCCTCGACCATCGTGGCCCTGATGGCGCGCGCCAGCTCCAAGCCGGTCAAGACGTTTTCCATCGGGTTCACGAAAGACGACTTCAACGAAGCGCGCTATGCGCGCATGGTTGCGGAAAAGTTTGGCACCGAGCATCACGAAATGATTCTCGAGCCGGATGTGGTGCAGACCGTCGAACATCTGACCAGTTCGCTGGAAGAGCCATTTGGGGATTCGTCGATGCTGCCGACGTACTATGTGTCGCAGATGGCGCGGCAGCACGTCACGGTCGCGCTCTCGGGCGACGGCGGCGATGAAATCTTTGCCGGCTACGATCGCTACCGCATTCACGCCGACCGCAAGATTTTCGAGCACATTCCGGAGTGGGCCCGCAAGTTCTATCGCGAGAGGATATTCCCCCACGTGCCTCGCGGGATGCGGGGTCGCACCTTGAGCTACAATCTTTCGCTGCCGTGGCAGGAGCGGTATATCGACCGGATTTCGTTTCTGCCCGATTTCGAACGCGATACGGAGCTGCTCTCGGACGAGTTCCGCGCGATTCTTCGGCGCGGGGACGATCCCGGCAATGTTCTGCGGCGGCGCTTTGCCGCCGCGCCGACCGACGAACCGGTGAGCCAGTTACTCTACGTCGACACGAAAACCTACTTAGTGGACGACATTCTGACCAAGGTTGACCGCATGAGCATGCTGAATTCGCTCGAGGTACGCGTTCCGATCCTGGACCACGTTTTTGTCGAGTGGGCCACCGGGCTCGGATCGGAGTGGAAGCTGCGCGGCCGGGAGCAGAAATACATTTTGCGCAAGCTTGCTGAACGAATCGGCGTGCCGCGGGAGACGCTGTACCGGGAAAAGCGGGGATTTTCGCTCCCGCTGGTGCACTGGATGCGCCACGAACTGAAAGACATGCTGATGATTCTGCTGGAGCCGCGCACGCTCGAACGGGGCTACTTCCAGCCGAGCGGAATTCGCACGGTGATGGACGATTATCTTCTTCGCGGTCGAGCCAACACGGGGCGGCTCTGGCGGTTGCTGATGTTCGAACTGTGGCACCGCAATTTCCTGGAGAAATACGTCAAGCCCGCCGGACTGTTCTCGCTGCCGGTGGTCGCCGATTCCCGGCGGAAGGTTCCGGGCCCTGCCGTGTTCGCGTCGGCCCCGGTGGGGGAATGACCGGGTGGGCGCCGCGAACGCTACCAGCATAACGGCGAGCCGTCTCGACAGATCGCCGATCAACCTGTTTCTCATGATCAACACGTTTGAGACAGGTGGATCGGAGCGGCAGTTCGCGGTGCTTGCGCAAAATGCCCGCGCCGCCAGGTTTCAGGTTCATTTGGGATGCGTCAACCCTCGCGGCCCCCTCGCCGGCCAGTTTGGGGAGGTCGCTCAATTTCCGTTGGGCAACAGCCTGTTTGGATGGCAGTCGCTGCGCACGCGGCTCAACCTGGCCCGCCATCTGCGGCGGAACCATGTTGAGATCGCCCATGCTTTCGATTTCTACACGAACCTTACGCTCATTCCAGCGGCTCGTCTGGGGCGCGTGCCGGTTGTCATCGGCAGCCACCGTCAACTCGGCGACTTGATGACGCGGGCGCAAAATCGCGCGCAGGCGGTGGCATTCCGCTGGTGCAACGCGGTGGTGTGCAATTCACGGGCTGGAGCCTCTTACCTGGCGGCGGCGGGGGTGGCGCCCGAAAAGCTGGTGGTCATTGGGAACGCTCTTCCAGCGGAGGTGTTTGAGCGGGCATCGCCCGCGCTGCTGCGAAGGTCTGGGGTTCTGCGCGTGGTGATGGTGGCGCGCATGAACGCCGAGTACAAGGGCCATGCCGGGTTCTTGCGGATCGCCGCCGACATTCGCAAGAGCATGCCGGAGGTGGAATTCGTGTTGGTGGGCGATGGACCGTTGCGTCCTGAACTGGAGCGGCAAGCCACTGCGCTGGGGCTTGGGGAGCGGGTCGTTTTTCTCGGCGATCGCCGCGATGTTTCCGCTGTTCTGGCATCGACCGACGTTGCTGTGCTCACATCCGATTCCGAGGGTCTATCCAATGCGATCCTGGAGGCACAGGCAGCCGCCTTGCCCGTAGTCGCTTACGATGTTGGCGGCAACGGCGAACTGGTGGATGCGGAACGCGGAGCGCTGGTGGCTGCGGGCAACGAACGCGAATTCGCGAGCGCGGTTTGCCGCCTTTTGTTGGATGCCAGCCTTCGCAAGGAGCAAGGCGAGAACGCGCAACGGTTTGCGGAAGAGAACTACAGCGTCGATCGCGTCTGCCGGCAGTACGAAGATCTTTACGTGAGACTTCTCAATCAGAAACGGCGGAACCCGTGCGTATGAGCGGAGCGGTCAAGCCGGAAGCGCCCACGCGAATGAAAGTTGCGATCGTCGCGCCGAGCCTGCGTTATGTTGGCGGGCAAGCGGTACAGGCCGATCTGCTAATGCGCCTTTGGCAGAACGATCCGGAGGTCGAGGTCTGCTTCATCGGCGTCGACCCTGCGCTACCGGGTGCACTTGCGTGGGCGGAGAAAATTCCGGGTCTGCGCACAGTTCTGCGCGAGCCGATTTACTTCTGGCGCTTGTGGCGCGGGCTGAAAGACGTCGATGTGGCGCACATCTTCTCCGCGTCGTACTGGTCGTTTCTGCTTGCGCCCGCGCCAGCGTGGTTCTTCGCGAAGCTGCGCGGTACAAGAACCATCATTAACTACCGGAGCGGAGAAGCGCGCGATCACTTGCAGCGCTTCCGTTCGGGAAAGTTCGTGATGTCGCGTGTGGACTGCATCGCCGTGCCCTCTGGATACCTGGTGGATGTGTTTCGCGAATTTGGGCTACCGGCGGTTGTGGTTCCCAACCTGGTCGATCTTTCCCAATTTCGCTATCGCGAGCGCAGGCCGCTTGGGCCGCATCTGGTGTGCACGCGCGGGTTCTCGGAGTACTACAGCGTAGATGTGGTCGTTAAGGCGTTCGCGGAAGTGAAGAAAGAATATCCGGAGGCGAGGCTCGATCTGGTGGGCAGTGGTCCGCTTGAAGCGGAGATCCGGAAGTTGGCTTCGGATCTGAAGCTTAGCGGCGTCAACTTCATGGGAGTGGCTTCGCGACAGCAGATCGGGGATTGTTATGACAACGCCGATATTTTTATCAACGCTTCGTGGCTCGACAATATGCCGGTTTCGGTGATCGAAGCATTTGGGGCGGGGACGCCCGTGGTGACGACTTCGCCGGAGTCGATGCCATATCTTGTTGAAAACGAGCGCACCGGGTTGCTGTCAGCGGTTGGCGACGAGAAAACGCTTGCTGCGAACGTCATTCGCCTGCTGCGCGATCCGGAATTGGCTGCGCGGCTGGCACAGAATGCTTACGAAGAATCGCGCAAATGTACGTGGGACGCGGTGCGCGGGCAGTGGCTCAACGTCTATCGCGAAGTACTAAATCACTGACCGAATGTCTTCATTTGACCGCGCGGACGCGAACCAGTTGATCGGAGGCGAGCCAGTTGACGGCTCGGTTGCGAGCGAACTGATCGCTGGCGCGGCAGAACCCTCCCTGAGGGAAGAAACGCTCCACGGCATAGCATCCCCAAGCGTGACAAACCCAATCCTCGAGTTCGAGCTGGTGAGAGCGCAGGAGCTTCTCCCAACTGCCGCGGCGATAGCGGCGATGTTCAACTTTGGGCAATGTCTGAGCGGGACGCGGCTTGCCGCCAAACAGGCTTCGCACCACGCTGGTCGCCGGACGGATGGCGAAACGAGTGCGAACGAGCACACGATCGAGATAGAAAAAAGGACAAATGCTGCTGGGAGTGGTGATGACCGCGCAGCCGCCCGGCTTGAGCACACGATGAATCTCGGTTAGCGCCGGGCCGTCGCTGGCGAGGTACTCCACCACGCCGAGGCACACGATGCCATCGAAAGTATTGTCGGGAAATGGAATCTTCTCGATGTCGCCTACCTGATAACGATCCTGGTTATAGTTGGCGCGGGCGTAGTCCACCATGCCGGCCGATAAATCCGTGCCCCAGGTATCGTAGCCGCGGCGGGCAAGTTCGGCGGCAAGATGGCCGGTTCCGCAGCCCACATCGAGAATCTTGGACCCTTTGGCCAGCCGGTCTTCGATCATCTGGATGGCAAAACGGCGTCGCGACACGAAATTTTGAGCGGTCAGATTCGGGGGCGCCGGGTCGTCGTAATACCGGGCCCAGTCGTCAACAGTCTGGGTGAACAGATCGTTTACTTGTTGCTTAGAACTCACGTTGCCCTCGTTTTATCAATCAGTTAGCGAATGCAGGCGACACAAATCGGCTGCGATTGACGCCTTCACACGTGCTTATTCTGTAGTCTTGGGTGTCCGCCCGCTGCGGTTGGAACCCACCAAATCGGTATACTATCACGAGGCCGTTGCGCGTTTCGGGGCCCGGGGAGCGTTGAGAGTGCTGAGGTCGACATCCAAGCGCTGGTTCAAGAAAGCGCTTGTCCGCAGTCCAATTTTCAGCGCGGCAAGGCGCTTTTTCCCTCCCGCCGCAGTAATCCTGTCGTACCATTCGATCCTCGAAGAGCCAGAAGCTACGGACCATATTCTCGGTATTTCGCAGTCGCGCGCCAACTTCGAAGCGCATATGAAGGCCCTGGCGCAGCATTTCTCCCCAGTCACCGTGGAAGATGTTGCGCAGTTTGCCCGGTCTGGCCGCGAACTTCCGGCGCGGGCAGTTGCCGTGACTTTTGACGACGGTTTTGCCGACAACTACGAAGTAGCGCTGCCGATTCTCAAGCGCTACGGCATCCCCTCGACCTTCTACATTATGGTCGATGCGGTGGAAAACGGAATATTACCTTGGTACTGTCGGATCCGTTACGCTTTTAACAGCACGCGCCAGTCCAGGTGGAGTCATCCTGAAAGCCAGCGAACCTACGATCTGACCATACCGGAAGAGCGCAAGGCGGCGAGGGCGTCAGCTTGGGACTGGGGCGCGGCATTGACGGGCAAAGTGCAGCAGGATTTCGTCGGCGGAGTCGAAAGAGCGCTGGAGACTGAACCGGTTCAGGCGAAGCGTGGATTCATGATGGATTGGGAGCAGGTGCGTGCCTTGAGAAAGGCAGGGCACACCATTGGCGGTCACACGCTCTCCCATCCGAATGTGGCGCAAGTGAGCGAGAGCGAGGCGCGCTCGGAGATCATGGGTTGTAAGAAGAGACTGGAAGAAGAGATCAGGGAACCCATCGACCATTTCTCGTATCCGCACCCTGCGCTGAATCCGCAGTGGTCGAAGCAAACGCTGGAGCTTACGCGAGAGGCGGGATTCAAGTCCGCGGCACTGACGATGGCCGGACCGGTGCGCGCGGGAGACGATCCGCTGGCTCTGAAGCGGATCTATGCGGCCAACGATCTGGATCAGTTCACCTGGAACCTGCAATGCACCTTTCTCGGGCGGGCGGTCTAGCGGGCAGATTGCTTCCGAGGGCTAACCGCTCCGAGGCCATTGGTGTGATTACCGTCGGGTGCGAATCTCGCATTGCGTACTGGACTTGGATTGGGGTTGAGCGATATTCTGTAATATTATGAAAACAATACCCTTACTGTTCGTAATGAGAGTGGATAAGCGATTGGGGAGCGATGAAGCTGCACCAGATTGACGGCAAGACGGCGGACTGGAAGCTGCTCGACAGCTTCGAGGATCGCACGGTCTTCCAGACGCGCGCGTGGGTGCAATTTGTGGAGGAGGCGCAGGGGGCGACTCCGGTGCTCGCGGAGCTGCGGGAGGGGACCGACGTCGTTGGATACTTTACGGGCCTCACGTTTTCGAAGTTTGGCATGAAGGTGCTGGGCAGTTCGTTTCCTGGCTGGACCACGCCTTACATCGGGTTCAATCTGCGGCCCGGTGTTTCGCGGCGCGCGGCCCTGGAAGCCCTCGTTAAGTTTGCGTGGGACGATTTGAAATGCCTGCACATGGAAGTCTCCGATCCGCACTTTACGGTGGCGGACGGCGAAGGACTGGGGTTCAAGGCCGAGTATTACGCCTCGTACCGCACGGATCTGGCTCGGTCTGAAGAAGAGTTGTTTAACGGAATGGACAGCGCGTGCCGCCGCTGCATTCGCAAGGCGGAAAAGAGCGGCGTGACGATTGAAGAAGCGCACGACCTCGCCTTTGCCGACGAATACTACGAGCAACTGAAAGACGTATTCGCCAAGCAGGGGCTGGTCCCTACGTATACGGTGGAGCGGGTGCGATCGCTGGTGAAGCACGTCGGGCCGAGCGGCAACGTGCTGCTGATTCGGGCGCGCGATGCGGAAGGGAAGTGCATCGCGACCGGAATCTACCCTGGATTCAATAAGATTGCGGAGTTTTGGGGAAACGCGAGTTTTCGATCGCATCAGAATCTGCGACCCAACGAAGCATGCCATTGGTATGCCCTTCGTTACTGGAAGGGGCGCGGAGTCACCGTCTATGATTGGGGAGGCGAGGGCACATACAAAGAAAAGTATGGTTGTGTTCCGCACCGCGTGCCGTGGTTCACGATGTCGCGCTATCAGATTGTCGGCGCACTACGGGACGAGGCTCGCAATATGTTTGCGCGCAAACAGAAATTTCTTGGTTGGTTGCATGGGGAGCGCAGCCAGCGCGACGATGCGACATCCGGGTAAGGAGAATATTGCATGTTGATCAAAAGGGGTCTGAAGCATTTGTCGCGGGTGAACGATGTGCTGTTCCGGACGCTGCGCATCGAGCGCGACATCACGATTTTCCCCGATGACGTGTTTCTGACTTCTTACCCGCGATCGGGCAATACGTGGACCCGGTTTCTGGTGGGCAATCTCGCGCATACGGAAGAGGCGGTCACGTTTCTGAATGTGGAGCGGCTGGTTCCCGACATGTACAAGCACGGCGACTATTACCTGCGGCACTTGCCGCGGCCGCGCATCCTGAAGAGTCACGAGGTCTTCGACCCGAGGTACAAGCGGGTGATTTACATCGTTCGCGATCCCAGAGACGTGGCCGTGTCGAACTATCACTGGGAAATGAAGCAGAGGGCGATGAGCGACAATTGTCCGATCGAACAATTTTTGCCGCCGTGGATCGAAGGAAAGATCTGGGACCGCCTGGCAAACTGGGGCGACCACGTGACCAGCTGGTTGAGCACCCGCAGCGGCAGAGATGGTTTTATCGTGTTGCGGTATGAGGACATGATTGAAGATCCGGCGCGCGAGTTGGTCAAAGTGGCCAAACTGCTGGGCATTGAGCCGACGCGGGAGCGGCTGGTGCGGGCTGCGGAACTCAGCTCCGCCGACCGGATGCGCCAGTTGGAGGAAACGCAAGGCAAGAAGTGGGTACAGACTCGCTACACACGCCAGGATAAGCCGTTCGTCCGGAAAGCCGCATCGGGCGGCTGGAAGGCCGTGCTTCCCCCGCAATCGGTGGCGCAGATCGAGGCGGCCTGGGGGCACGTGATGATTTCGCTGGGCTATCCGTTGTCGTCGGAGGCGAGCAAGGAAACGCTGGTACACAAGGGAAACTAGCCGCAGTTAGAAGTTTGCGGGAAGCCCGTCGCCGTCGGCACGAGTGATGTGAAACGACGGTCGAGTTTCGTCGAGCGGCTGCAATAATTCCGTCAGTCTTTTGGAGGCGGCAAAGACGAAGGTCGAGGGGCCTTTCAGAAAGCCGGCGCTCCCGAAAGCACCACACCACCCTTGATGACTCTGATTGGAGGCAATCAGATCGACGCCTTCTTTCTCCAATGACTGAATCGCTGCGCGGACCACTGCCGCAGAGTTCTCCGGCGATGCCCAGCAATCCACGATTGAGCCCACGCGCATGTTTCCAAACTTGGCGTCTTGGCGGCGCTCGCCGACAATTGCCCATCCAAGCGCAGCGCCGTTGCGGCTGATGCGCAAGCGCTTGATATTGGCGGCCTGGGGTGGGTACAAGAGTCGCAGGGTGTTCGCGTCGCGAACGGCCGCCAGGCTGACGGTGTCCTTGACCTGATTCCAGAGGTTCTCGGTCCAATCCGAAAATTCGGAGACTTCTTCGGCCGTGAAGTTCCCAGGGCGTCCGCGCAGCCGCGCGACTGCTTGCGCCGACTTGATGGCGAGCCAACCCGTGCCAGTCGCGGCGGCTAAGTTCATCAAGATTGCGCGCCATCGCTTCTGGCGCAGGGCTTGCATTTCCAGGAGAAACTTGGCCGGATGCAAAACGTGAAAGTAAAACGGAATGGGCGTCAGGCTGAAACCGAGTGCCTTCAGCATTTTTGCTATGGGACGATCAGCGCCGCCCATGCCGAGCGCGTAGAGAAAGGGCTGGCGCGCCAGCGCGTCTCGCGCCAGCAGCGCGCCAACGCTCGCATAGGCGCGATCGACGATTCCCTCGGAAAGCGGGTGATGGTAGCAGGCCACGCGGTGCAGACCTTTTCCACGGGTGAAGATCTGTTCCTGCTTGAGGGCGTACGCGCCTCGCACCGACGATCCTTCGACCGCGACGAAGAACTCATTCCAAACTGGATTGTTGCTGGCGGGCGGCAGCCAGCGCGGAATGGCGTTTTGAGAAAATACGAGATTGGGGTCGCCTGAGGATTGCTGGAGCCGGCGATTGAATTCCTGGACGGCCGGCTCGTGTTCCTGGCGATAAGGCTGGATGACGATGGCCAAGAACTACCTCGGAGCGGCTTGGAGTTTGCTTTCCACCAGTTTTGCCGTGTCGCCGACAGTTTTCATTTGCTCGATTTCTTCCGGAGAAAGTTGCAGGCCGAACTTTTCCTCGACGGCGAGTACCAGGTTCAGATGCTGGATCGAGTCCCAGTTATCGAGGGTCTGCGCCGAAGACGCGGCGCTGATTTGATCCACGGGAACTCCGAAAAGATCGGATGCCATGGTTCGAATCTGATCGAAAACAGTAGCGGTCAATCGTGTGCTCCCTGCGCCGTGATTAGTTTAACCCATTCGGGAAAGGGCACTTGCTGGCGGGTGAGATCGAGCGACCAGAGGGAACCTTCGCCATTCTTTTCCACGAGTCCAAATTTGTGCTGGGAGTAGAAATCGCGCGCCGGAGCATTTTTCTTCGTCGGCAGGAACCGACCGACCAAGCGCTTGCAGCCGCGCTCGGCTGCGCTTTTTGCGATGTGGGCGAGGAGCGCGGTTTCGATGGTGCGGCCGATGACGCGGCAGCTTAGAAGGAAGGTATCGACTTCACATTGGTCGCCCTGGTCATGAGTGATGGCGACGCCGACGATGCCGTGATCGCCGAAACGGTCGCGCACGCGGATGGAGAAGATGTTCCAGGCGGGATGCTTCGCCATCTCCGCAATCTGGGACTCGGTGTAGCGGCGCGTGGTCAGGTTGAACTGGTTGGTCTTTTGCGTGAGTTGGGCGACGCGCGCGAGCGTAAGGTCCGATACGGGATTCAGTTCGGCTTCCTGCTCGAGGAAGCGGAAGAAGTCTTCCTTCGATTGGAAGCTCTGTTCGGCGCCGGCACGCTGGCGCTGCGCGGCGTACATGGCGGTGCGCTGTTGATCTTCGTCGGATAAGGTAAGGCGTTCGAAGACGGGACAGTCGCGTACGATGGCGGCGTAATCGAGCGGATTCTGCGAGGGATCGATGACGGTGACTTCGGGCATCGCGGCGCGGACCTGCTCGCGCTCAAAAGGATTGTCGTCGAGGAAGGCGAGCGAGTCGAGGCCGATCTTAAGTTCCTGGGCGATCTCGCGAAGGTTCTGGGATTTGTCGGTCCAGTTGATGCGCAACGCGGCGAAGTTCTGGGAGCGCACGAGCATCCCCGGATGCTTGTCGAGGGCTTCCATGGCGTCGTCGAGATTGTTCTTGCTGCACGCGGCGAGCAGGATTCCCTTGCGCGAAAGATCGAGCAGCGCGCGTTGCAGCGCCTGATAGGCCGCGCCGGGATATTCGGGACCGACCTTGATTCCGGCCATGCCGTCTTCGCCGATGACGCCGCCCCAGAGCGTGTTGTCGAGATCGATAACCAGACATTTAGCAGTGCGGCCGACGAGAGGCACTACGAAGCGCATCCACTCGCGGGCCATGTGGAGCAGATGGCCCGCGGCGATGGGCAGGCGGGCAGTCAGCCATTTGCGTTCGTCGTGCCAGTGCTGGCTGCCATGACGCGCGACCAGCGCGTCGTAATCGAGTACGTAGACGCCGTGGTGGCTTGCGGCAATGAGGCGCAGTTCGCGGTTGATCTGGCGCGTGAGTCCGGATTGGCCGGTTTCGGATTGGCCGTCAAGAACGCCGAGACTCGGATGAGTGGGTCGTTCGAGCGCGTGGACAACGAGCGCGGCCTGACTGTGCTGGCGGAACGAGCTGATCCACTGCTCGTAGCCGCGCGTAACGCGAGCCGCGGCTTGGTGGGCGACTTCGGGCGAGAGATCGGCGAACTCGCGGACGAGATCCGGTGCCACATCCTCGGTGCGAACTGCCAGAATGACCGCGTTGGGGGCGAAACGATAGAGAGAACTGTTAGCGTCGACGATATCCTGCACGTAGGCATTGAAGTCGCCAACGTGGACTTCGAGATCGATGCCGTACGTGAAAGCCTCGGCACGCAACAGGGGTACGATGGGCTCGACCGTGAAGGAGCGGAGAATGGCTAGCTTGAATCTAGCGAGCGGGAGTTTGTCGCGAAGTTGATCGACGCGCGAGGTGACGAAACTGGCGGTGGCCGATCCGGGTTCGCGGCGCCAGAGCTCGGCGAGGAGTCGAGAGGCTGCGTCGGGTGCTCCTTCGGCGAGGAGGCGGTTGACTTCCGCGCGCAAGGTCGCCGGATTATGCTGGTGGGGCATGTCAGCACCCGCTCGGCATCTTGCAAGGGTCTTCCGTGAGCTCTAGCGCGGAAACATTGGCGAGGCGGCCCACAGGAGTATTCAATTTGAGCCAGAGCTTGGTGCCGAGAAATGCGGGGTACATTAGGCGCATCCAGGAACTGCGCAAGCTGATGCGGCGCTCGGGCGCGGGAAGCGAGAGCTGGTAGCCGTTTTCCTCGAGACAAGCGCCCACAGCGCCTTCGAGAGCGGCGATGTTCTCCGGGGAAAGGCGTTCCCTCCAGCGGCCCAGCGGATTGATCTTTTCCTTCCCCTCTTCGCGGAAGGATGAATTGGTCTTGGAAAGTGTACCCCCGGTGGAATTCTGGATCCGATCGTAGTCGAGATCGTGGTCGATGAAACTGCCCAGTTTGCCCAGAGTTTCGTGGGGATTCGTAACCAGATCTTCGTAGCGGATCTCGATGTAATCGGCGGGGAAGACTTTTGCGGCTTCGCGTCCGCGGCGCACCATCCACTCCCAGTAGAGGGCGGTGGCGACCAGACTATTGGTTTCGCTGCGATCCCAGGGCAGGGGAGCGAAGCCGGCCATTTTCTTGAGCGAAAGAGCGATGTCGCGACCGTCGCGGATGATGTGCACGAACAAAGCGTTCGGAATGTCTTTCTTGATGCGCCGGAAGTGCAGGACGTTATCGCCGTCATGAAACGCCCAGCGGTGAGCGTCCTGGCGCTCGGTGACGGAGTCCATTACGAGACGAATGAAGTCGCCACCGGTCCTGCATTCGTTCACGATGCGGGGAGAGAAAAGCTCGGCTCCCAGTCCGGTGCGGCGGAAGCCCTTGCTGCGAAGCCAGGTGGCGACAATCTTCTCGCGGTTGGCGAGGCTCGCCATCGAACCGTGCCGGGGGATCAGAATCTTATAGACGGGCAAATACCCGCGGTACATGGCAAAGCCTCCGGATGACAACAACATGTCATAGAGGAGGTTGGTGCCAGAGCGATGGCAGCCTATCACGAAGACAGGGGAGTTCCTGCGATCATTTGGATTTGGCGTGGGCAAGGTCAAGAAAATTTTACCACGCATAATCAGAGCGACGGTTCGATGCACCGGTCAAGCGCACGTTACCAAAGTCACCCGATGGTTCGATACAGCGAGGTGCCTTTTGATGCCATCCTGGAGGTCGCGGAGCTTAGGCACTCGTCCAGACTGGATTACTCGCGCCCTGGAAAGCGCGCCGGATCGGCGGCATCGAGAGGTAGAAGATGCAGGCCGCGTTCAGCGGGCTAAAAACGAGGGCAAACCAATTGGCATGGATGGCGGCGGGAAGAATCAGCGCAAGTTCCAGGGCAGAAACTAAGATCGTCAACAGACGCCCCCAGTTTCGCCGGCGCAGAACGCCATAGCCCGCGAGCGCGTGCACGACAGCAAATACGACGATAACGATGCCGGCCGCGTGGCCGATGTTGGCCATCCAGCGTTCCGCGGCATTGCCTTGGGAGGCTCGGGCGACGAATTGGTTGGTCGGCCCGGTATAGAGGACAATGAAAAGTCCAAAGACGAGCCCAATCACACCCCGCAGCAGCTGATATAAGCAAACCAACGTCACACCAATTGGACGCATACAACTCCTAGTCTAATCTGGGGAAATATAGCACACGCGAACGCCGTACTTGGGGGCAGCGCACCGACTCACTGTTCCTCGCGTGTTCGCCATCAGGTTCGCTTGACCAGGCGGCAGCGCACCACCGCAGTGGTAAATTCCCGCGTGAAGCGGTTGTGGAAATGTCGAAGCTTCTTGATGGGCACAAGTTCGAGGCTGGCTAACTCGAGGGGGCTGCCCGCGATCAGTTCCTCGAACTTTGCGATCGTCATTTGGTTCAGGCCCCCGGCCACCTCGCTAAAACGGGTTGCTCCATCCGTCTTAAAAGTGGATCGCCAACGGATCAGGGCCTTCTCACTGAAGATCAGATGAGCCCATGGAAAAACAGAAAACAGATGACCGCCCAACGGGTGATACCAGGTTGGCCCAAAGCAGACGAGCACCTCGCCGGTCGGCTGCAGGAGATGGTTCATGATACTTAAGATTCCCGCGGGGTCGCCGAAATGCTCGAAAGCGTCCACGGAAACGACGATGTCGGCAAGTTCCTTCGTCGAACAGGCAAACAGACAAGTCTCTTGAACACCCTTGGCGACTGCGTTCTGTCTGGCGGCTTGGAGAACATCCTCACGGATATCAATCCCGATCACCCGCTTGGCCCCCCTGCCAGCCATCTCTACGGCGTCATTTCCATCGCCACAGCCGAAGTCGATGACCACCTTCCCTGCAATCTTGGGGAAGAATTCATCCCCCATGAGAACCGCGAGCTTCGATTTGCCTTTATAAACGCCCCCTCCACAACAATGTGGGCCACCGGGAGAGAGTTTCTTTAATATTTGATATTGAAGGTTTGTGAACATTGGACTCCAGCTGGACTACCCTTTCGATCATACGAATCCTTACACGGACTTCAAGAAGGAAATGTGGCTTAATGGTCTTCCCGGGCTGTGTGCGCAGACGTTCATCTGAGGATATGTTGAGTTAACTTGTAGGGGAGACTCCAGCGAGGATAAGATTGCTGCAATACACAAAGAATCACTTTCGGTTCCGTGTGCGGCACTCTGCAAGCGAAACAAGCGCGGTCCGGCGTCGACGAAATGAACCAAATGCATTTTGGTGCAGCTGATTCGCAAGGATTGCGGCACAATCGCACGACCACATCGGGAATGGAGAAGCTTTGAGGGCTATTTTTCGTCTGAGCGCAATCGGCAAAGCTGGTATGGCTGCGATCTTATTGTTGTGGACTTTAGGGGCGATTGGCTGGGCAAATGCGCAGGCCATTAAATTCAAACATGTGGTGGTGATTCTTCAGGAAAATCGCACCCCGGACAATATTTTTGGAAGCAATCCGCACTTTGAGCCGGGAGTAGACCTGGCCACCGAAGGGCTCACTTCCACGGGCAAGATGGTTCCGCTGACTCCAATTCCGTGGCAAACATGTTTCGATATCAATCACAGCTATCATGCCTTCGTCGTTGCTTACGACGGCGGCAAGATGGATGGAGCCGATAAGAACACATCGCAACCTGCCCCGGGATGCGTGGTTCCGCCGCTTCCGCAATATAAGTACATCGACAACTCCAACGGGCAGGTTCAGCCTTATTTCGATCTCGCCAAGCAGTACGGGTGGGCGAACCGCAATTTTCAGACCAACCAGGGGCCCAGTTTTTCAGCGCACCAATTCTTTATCGCCGGCACGTCGGCGCCGGATACCTACAGCAAATTGTTTGTGTCGGGAAATCCCATCAAAGAGCCGGCCGGTTGTACGGCCACGCCCGACAATACCGTAACCGTGGTGGACGAAGATGGAGATGAAGATTCCCACCCGCCGATCTTCCCCTGCTTTGAGCATGCGACGTTGCCAGATGTGCTGGATGCTGCCGGAATCACATGGAGATACTACAGCGAGGTGCCCGATTCGATATGGGTTGGGCCGAACGCGATCCGGCACCTGTGCGGCGCTAAGGAAAACCATGAGGGAACACTGGATTGCACCGGTCCGGAGTGGACGAACCACATGGTCATCGGCACACCCCACGTCTTGAAGGACATCAAGGATTGTCAACTGGCGCAAGTTTCGTGGATCACACCGACGCACGAAGAGTCGGACCATCCGCGCATGACCGATGGCCGAGGCCCAGGTTGGGTGGCGAAGGTCGTCAACGCCCTCGGCACCAATCCAGCGTGCGCCGGGACGGGCGAAGAGTACTGGAAAGACACGGCCATTTTCATCACCTGGGACGATTGGGGCGGTTGGTACGATCATGTGAAGCCCTTCCGCCAGGCCCAGCCCAATGGCTGGGGCAAGGGCTTTACCTACGGATTCCGCGTGCCGCTGCTGGTCGTTTCGGCGTACACTCCGGCTGGCTTTGTCGACAACGCGGACCACGATTCCGGAAGCCTGCTGAAATTCATCGAAATGAACTTTGAATCCGGCGGCAAGCCGTTGGGTCTGATCGGACCGGGTTTTTACGCGGATGCCTATGACGACAACAGTCTGCGAGCGTTTTTCACGCTGACTACCCCCCGGCCTTATCAGCCGATCAAGGTGAAATTCAATTTCCGGTTCTTTGTGATGGAAGAGGAAGACAAGGGACGGCAGGTGTTCAAGGAAATGGCGCGATGTGGAATGGGGTGCTGGTTCTAAAGTGGCGACTGGATGGGCTCGCTTTAGGCCGGAGCGGACCGAAATATCGTCCATGCTATAGTTTCTGCACGGGGCTTTGCCCACGTTTCACCATGATCTGCATCTTCAAGTTGCACCTGCGCGCGCCGGTTGGCGCCGGGGTTGGGGAGTAAGTGCCGATGGGGGCCTCAGCGAAGCGCGGGCCTTTTTGGGGACGCGCGCTCCTAAGCTTTACTTGTCGCCTGCGCGGGGTGGATCTCATGGGGAAACTCCGGGAGATCGAGAACGCCCCGTTTCGCTCCCCGGAAGAAATCCGTGAAAAACAGTTTGAGGATCTGCGCGCACTTCTGGCGCACGCCGAGGCCCGCGTTCCTTACTATCGCGATCTGTTCCGCCGCCTCGGGGTTCGAAGTCAAGACATACGGACGTGGAACGATTTCATTCAGCTCCCAATTCTGACCAAAGACATCATTCGTGCAAATCAGCGCGACCTGGTTCGTGAAGATGTGCCGCTGGAAAAGCTGTCACCGCACTTTAGCGGCGGATCCACGGGCGTTCCCCTGAAGTTCTTTCGCAGTCATGAGTACATGGTGGCGAGCGATGCCGGCACGTACCGAAACATGGAACAATGCGGGTGGCGTCCCGGGGAGATGATCGCATTCTTTTGGGGCGGCAACGACAAGCTGTACGCGATGTCGGGCGTGGAATTTGAGCTGCGGCAGTTTGCGCGACGGCAGTATCAGTTCGACCCGTTTTTTTCGGGAGACGCGGAGATGGCGGATTGGGCGCGGCGTTTCGCCCGAATTCGGCCTCGAGTGATTCTGGGATACGCTTCAACCATCGCGCGTTTCGCGGCGTTTCTGGACAGCCAGGGCGAGACGATTGGCGGGATCAAGGGCGCATTTACGACGGCGGAGAAACTGTATCGGCCGCAGCGCGAGGTGATTGAGCGCGTGTTTGGGTGCAAAGTCTACGACTGCTACGGGTCCAGCGAAGTGCAGAACATCGCTGCCGAATGCCCGGAAGGCAAAATGCACGTCAATGCCGATTTCGTGGCGATCGAAGAGGACAAGGTTGAGGGCGATGGGCCTCGGCCGTTCCTGTTGACGTCGTTGCAGAACCTGTCGATGCCATTCATTCGCTATCGCAACGAAGATTGCGGCTATCTGTCGCAGGAGAGTTGTTCGTGCGGCAATCACTTTTCGCTGATGCGGTTGGAGATCGCCCGCACTAGCGACAATTTCCTGTTCCCCGGTGGAAGGGTGGTGCACGGGGAATTCTTCACCCACTTGATGTATGGCAGCGACGGAATCGTGAACTTCCAGTTTCACCAAACCAAGCTGGATGAGATCGTTTTGTCGATTGTGCCCGGGCCGGGCAACGCAGCGGCGCGGGCGGAGAAGATTCAGGAATCGATCCGGCAGATTCGAGCGGTCTCTCCCGGACATCCCATCCGCATCGAGGTGCGTGAAGTGGAATCGATTCCGCTGTCTTCCGCCGGGAAGTATCGGTTCACCCGCTCGGATGTAAACTCTACGGGCGCGCCGGTCGAGAGGGAGACGACGTCCAGTTCCTGATCATGACGGAAGACGCCCTAGCGAGTCGCGCGTTCTCTCCCACGGTGGGAATTGCCCGCTTGCCCGCATGTTCCTATCCGTCCGCGAATGAGAGCGACAGTCCTATCTCGCAGGCATTGGTTCGCCTGGCAGACGGACTGGGCTGGTCGAGTGAAAAAGGCCCCTTTGGCATGGTCATCCCGCCGGGATCTCGCGTTCTGATTAAACCCAATCTCGTGCTCCATCAAAATGAAGGCACCGGGGGAATGGATTGCCTCGTGACCCACGCCTCGGTGATCCGGGCCGCAGTGGATGCCGCATTGCAAACTGACGCCGCAGAGGTGCTGGTGGGAGATGCGCCGATCCAAGGGTGCGACTTTAACGCCTTGATCCAGACGACGGGCCTCGACGCCTGGGCGCGCGAGCGGATGGCTCAGGAACCTCGCTTCAAAGGCGTGCGCGATTTTCGCAGGACCACCTGCGTGCTGGTGCATGGCGTCCGCGTCGCCGAGGAGAATATCCAGTCGGAAGATCATTTCACGCTCTTCGACCTGGGACGTGAAAGCCTGCTCGAACCGATCAGCGACAACCGGAGCCGGTTTCGGGTGGCGTGGTACGACCACCGCCTCATGGCGAAGACGCATCATCCGGGCGTGCATCAGTATCTGGTCGCGAAAGAAGTGGTGGATGCCGATGTCATCATCAATCTTCCCAAGCTGAAGACGCACAAGAAGGCGGGAGTCACCTGCGCTCTCAAGAACCTGATTGGGATTAACGGCAATAAGGAATATCTTCCGCATCACAGAGTGGGCGGACCCAAGACCGGAGGCGACAACTATCCCGACGACGGTATTGTGAAGCGGGCGCTCGAATATGTAAGCGACCGCCAGAACGTCACGTCGTCATACACGGGCGGCATGGTGTGGCACCTTTTCTTTGCGGTGCTGGCGCGAGCGTCGCGTTACGGTGGAGACCGCGTAGGGATGGATGGCTCCTGGTCGGGTAATGACACCATCTGGCGCACGTGTCTCGATCTGAATCGCATTCTGCTGTATGGACGTGCAGATGGCACGATGAGCGACGAAATGCAGCGGCGCGTGATCCACATTGCGGATGCGGTGATTGCCGGGCAGGGTAACGGTCCGCTAGCGCCGGAACCACTCGACCTCGGGCTGCTGATTGGCGGGAGCAACGCAGCGGCGATCGATTGGGTGGGCGCGCAACTGCTCGCCTATGCGCCGGAAAAGATCGCTCTGGTGCGCCACGCTTTCGATCGGTTTCGCTGGCCGATTGCAAATGTTCCCAGCAGCGGCGTGCGTCTGATCGGAGACTTGGGCACGGGCGCTCCGAAAACACTTCTCGACCCCATCCGAAGGCCTGTATCTCACCCGGTAGGCTGGCAGGATGCGGGAGCCGATCCGCTGCCCGGGCAATCGGGCGCGGACGAACCGCAATCTGGCATGGCGGCCGCATCGGTGGAACCGCAGGACGCCTAAAAGCTGGATGCCACAGTCCCGCCTGCATCTAGTCTCGAACTTGGCTAGTCGCCCCCAGGTTATTCAACGCCCGCGATGGCCGCCTCAACGGCGTCAACATCGGCTCCCAAATCGCGGCCATCGGAGGCTGCGGCGACGCCGGGAGACCTCTTGTGACAGCCAGGGCCCTTCTCGTGGCAGAGTCGGGGATCACTGCTGATGCCATCCTTGAGGTCGTGGACGCCAAGATCCTCCGGAGAGGCAACAATCGTGTTTTCCGGCGGCCAGCCGCCGCTGAGCCGCTCGACGGAGATGAGGTTGTGGACGAACTTATAGTTGGAAAAACATGCATTCAGCGCGGCTTGTACGCTGGGCTGCTTTTCCGAACAACTCCCCGGACCGGCGGAGTTGACCGGGGGGCGAATGCCGCCCACGGCAAGCACGCTGTTGATGAGGCTGAAGTTGGGCATTTTGTCCCCGCGACTGAGGATGGCAAGGAGGGGGCCGGGCCCGATGGATGTCACATGGTCGATCTGCACGTCATGAACGGCAACCTTGGAGGAGGCGTACTTGAGGAAAGCGCCACCGCCCTTGTAGTCCTTCTCGTGAACATTGTCCGCAATTAGGTCGTGAACACTGATGCGTCCGCCGTCCGCCGCGCTCCCGCCTCCTTTGCTTTCCATTGCCAGAGGCGTGGCGATCACCAGGACCCCGGCCACATTGCGGATCCGGATGTAACGCATCGTGATATCGGTGACGCGGCACTTGGGACACTGACTGGCTTGGCTGACCGGGGTCAGCAGAATGGAAAATCCCGTTTGGCTGAAACCACCCCAGGAATTCTCCAGCAAATTCGCTTCAAACAGGACGCGGACCCCGCTCTTGAGCTCAAGATTGTTCTTGACGATGAAGGGGCGCCCCGATGCGCTGGGAGTGTATCCCGGTTCGCCCTCTTTCCAGATCATGGGACGAAACAGGTGGTTGCGGCGGATTTCAAGATCGGTGGGACTATTTTCCGACGGCCCACCGCCAAAGAGAATGTTCTCGCCCGCGGACTCGAGAAAATTGTTATAGATCTTGAAGGTTCCGAAGGGGGCGTCGCTGTGGGCGCCTCCGATCGCGGTTGCGTCGGTGCATTTGCCCGTCCCCGCAATGCAATTGAGGCCGCCGATGTAGGAGTTGACGATGCCGACGAAACGGCTGCCTTCGACCATCCCGATGCCGTGCGCGACCTCGGCGTTCTCGCCGGGGTGAATGTAGTTGCGATCGAAGACGATGTGATCGCCATGCTCGGTGCTGATCATGCGGTTAACAGGGGTGTCGGCGCGCGTGGTCCACTCGATGCCGATGAAACGGACATGGTCTCCGACTACTACGCCCGCATTGCGCTTCACCAGAATCGTTGGCATGAGCTTGGCAGCGCCTCCGGCGGGCTGAGCGAATGCCGGTCGGCCGGGAAGGCTCGGGACGCCAGCCCAAGCGGGAGAAATGCGTGTGCCTTCCGGAGGCAGTTTGGAATCGGGTGTATCGGTGCGGATCGTAATGTAGTGACTCGCGTCGCATTTCTTGAAGGGAAGCTCGCCTGCTTCATAGGCAGCGCCGGCTGGAAGAAGCAGAGTATCCCCGCATTTCGCGTGGTCGACCGCGTCGGCGAGATTTTCTTTCGCGCCTACGTGAATCTGTTTTCCCGGCGATGGGGTGGCATCGAGACCGGTGTAGTAACAGGTTTTGGGCAGCTCGGCGGGACCGTCTTTCTCGCCAAACTGGGGCACGTCGCCCTTGCCGCAGTAAGCATTTTCACCGGTTGGAGGCGCGGTTGCCGCTGCCACCCCTGTGGACAAAGTTACAAAAATCGACAGACCCGCGAAAAGAAGGGAGCAGTGGAATGGTATTGAGCGGGGAAACAGCCATCCAGTCCGGACCATTCTTGTTTTCTCCTGAAGCATGCCCCATTTTGAGGATATCACGGTTGTTTTCAGACTGATAAAATCGCGCTGCAACAGACAAAAGATAAGGTCCGCGAGAGAAACCGCGGACCTTTAGGATGCGGAACCGGTACAGACTTATTGCACTCCAGCCAGCGCTGCAGTGAGTCCGGCAATATCGGCTCCAAGATCTTTGCCGTCCGTGCCCTTGTTCTTGTACGGGCTGCCCGGTAGCAGCGCATAATTTCCGCCGTTGCCGTTGTTGTAGTTGACAAACCCGACGGCCAAGACCGTAGCCGGGAAGAGATTCTCTTTCGGCCAAGCGGATTCCGGGAAGGCGGACGGACTCGCGATCAGTCCATTGTTCTGGAACACATAGGTGGTGAAGCAATGTGCAAAGCTTTGCGCTGGCACATCCCCAGCGGAGCAACTGTTCAAGACTAGGTCGTTCCAAACGGGATGCTGGCCCGTCGTCACAAGATTGTTCGTGAAGACGAAGCCAAACATTGGATCGTCTTCCAGGAAGTTCCCCAGCAACATGACGTGACTGGTGGGATCGGGAAACGCGGTAACGTGGTTGATGGTGAAAGTGTTGATGGGGTTCTTGGGCCAGGCGTTCGTGATTTTGAAAGCATCGCCTCCGCCCACGTACTTTGTGCTGAGGTCATCGAGGACGAGGTCGTGAAGGCTCCAGCGTTCCCCCGCCAGCGCCGGAGCGCCTAAGGTCCGGCTGGGAGAGATCTCAGTGGCGAGCGAGATGCCCCCGCCCGCATGCGAGATCTGGTTGTAGCGCATCGTCACATCGGTAACCTGGCACAGCGGACAAACATTCGCGCCCGATTTCGAGTGTTGATTCGAAGGCGACATCACGATGGCATGTCCAGCCTGCGTGAAGCCGCCCCAGACGTTCTCCAATAGGTTGGCTTCGAAGAGGACGCGCACGGCATTCTTGAGCTCAAAGTGATTCTTAACAATGAAAGGTTTGCCGTCCGGCCCGCCGACGAATGGCGTGTTTCCCGGCATCCATTGCCAGGGCTTCCAGAAATGATTGCCGATGATTTCGATGTCGGCGGGGTTTTTGGTGGCGGGTCCGCCGCCGAACAACACTCCTTCGCCCGAAGCCTCGAGGAAGTTATTCTGGATCAGATAGGGACCGTCTTGGGTTTCGGTGTTGCCACCCGCAATGGCGTGAGCGTCGGTGCAGCTGCCGGTGTCTGCAATGCAATGGAAGTCGTTAAAGTAAGAATCCACGATTGCGATGTAGGTGCCCCCACCCAGGTTCATGCCAGTGCGGGTTTCGTCCTGCGCCTGTCCATGCAGCCAGGAGCGATCAACAATGATGTGGTCGGCGGTTCCTCGCACGTCTCCTTTGTCCTCGATTGAGATGAGGACGGCGCTCCCCTTGACTCCAATCGGGCGAGTGAGTTCCAAGCCAACCAACCGGTAGAAGTTCGCTCCGTTGGCCAGACTGAAAGGACCGCCGTCCGGGTTTGGCATTTGCACCTTCGCCAACACATTTTGTGGATTCGGGCAGTTGTAAGCCGGGCGTCCTTCGAGGGAACTGACGCCCCCGTAGCAGGGCGTCACGCGCTGCCCTTCGGCGGGCAGAGCGCTGTCGGGAGAGCTGGTGCGGACGATGATCCAATGGTTGTTGTCGCAATTCTTGGCCGGCAACGTAAACGAGCCGTTGAAGGTTGCGCCGGCTTGAAGTTGGATGGTTTCTCCGCACTGAGCGCTGTTCAAAGCCGATTGCAAATCACCGCCGGCGTTGACGTTGATGACAGCGCCGGGCGCGGGTGTATCCGCCATGGCGGTGGCAACCGTCACCAGGGGCAGTTGCGCCGGACCATCGTAACCACTGCTGGCCACGGTGGTGATGCCGAATGTACCTGTCGCCGTTTTGCCGTTGGCATCCTTCACCATGACCGAGAAGCCGGACGTCCCCAGCGCGCTTGGCGTGCCGGTCAAGTTCCCGTTCGTACTCAGCGTGAGTCCTGCCGGAAGAGTGCCAGTGGTCAAGCTCCAGTCGTAGGGCTGGGTTCCACCCGTGGCTGAGAAAGCCGCGACGTACGTTTCCCCCTGCAGCCCTTGGGGAAGACTCGAAGTGGAGATTTGAAGGGACTGCTGTCCCTGGGATGGGTTAATCGTGACCGCGGCGCTGGCGGACTGAGCCGAACTCGCCTGACTCGTCGCCGTGACAGTTGCGCTCGTTGCCGATTTTACCGTGGGCGCGGTGTAAAGGCCGCTACCGCTAACCGAACCCGCTGTGGCCGACCACGTCACGGCAGTGTTTGCGGTCCCGGTCACGGTAGCGGTGAATTGCTGCGTTCCACCGGAGGACAAGGTCGCGCTCGAAGGCGAAATGCTAACCGCGATCCCCTGGCCGCCGTTACCGCCATTCTTGATTGTGACCGTGTACGTCTGGGTTCCGCGATCGGGGCGTGGACTGTCGGTAACACTTACCGCGAATGTATAGTTGCCCGCGCTGGAGGGCTCGCCGGTGAACGACCCGGTGGCCGCGTTCAAAGTGAGGCCCGGCGGCAACTTGCCTGAGGCGACGGAGAACTGATACGGCGAACTGCCGCCGCTGACCGACAACACAGTGTTATAAGAGTGGCTCACCGATCCATTCGGCAGCGATCCCGACAGCACCAGACCCGCGTTGCCACGAGGGTCAGCCTGCGCCACCGAACCGCACGAGATGCAGATTAACGCGATCGCCAGTACAAGAGCCGAGGCTCCGATACGTATTCCATGCTGCTGCGAAAACCTTCCATGATAACGATAAGACCCAAATCCAGTAATCAACATTTGCGAGACCTCGACCCTACAAATTGGGGGACTAGTCGAACAAGTCCACATGCTGAATCTATCGGCATCTACCGGTGGCTCACAGATATCAGAAGTTCACGCAGCAACGCATTAGTGCATGTGGACCTGGCGTGTACGGTTTCGCATCGGGCAGTGATCCACCGGGTGCACTTGCGAGTAATAGCCGAAAACAGGCGCGGGACGCCGCGTTTGGCCAATGAAACATCAGGTTTTCGCCATGAGATTGCAGGGAGGCAGGGAAGAAATCGCGAATTTACGAAAGTAATCTCGTCAGGTTACTAGCTGGGTTCGCTCAATAGAACCGCGCGCAGCCGGTCGTAGGCGCGGTTTCCAAGCAGGCGCTGCACGCCGCGGCGCGTCCGGTGCTGAAGACGTTTTTTCCACAAACCACGGCCGTGGCACAGGGAACTGAATTCGTCGACCCGGAGATCTCGCAGCATCGCGACGCGGCCGAGTTGGTAGGCGTTGGTAGCCGAACCATTCGCATGGAATTCGCTATTGGCAACGGTTTTGAATCCGGCGCAGCGCGCCATCGCCAGCGCACGTTGGTTGTAGCGTCCTCCGGGACAGGAGAGATGCTCGATCGCGTGCCCTACAATCTGCTCGATCCGAGTTTTTGCGTCTACGACTTCGCGTCTCAGCTCCTCCTCCGACAAGTCGGAGAGGTAGGCATGGGTCATCGAATGGCAGCCGATCTCAAAACCCTGCGCGTCGAGGGCGCGCACCTGTTCCGCGCTCAGGTAGCCCGGCTTACCCAAAAAACCAGCGGTCAGATAGAAGGTTGCGTGAAAGCCAAATTCGAGGAGCACGGGAGCGGCGGCCATGCCATCGGTTTCGCAGCCATCGTCGAAGGTGAGGCAGACGCTCGGTTCCGCGGGGAACAGAAGAGCCTCGCTCACACTCAGGCCGCGAAAGCCGGACTGTTTGACCCACTCCATCTGGCGACGAAAGGCGTCGAGTGGCAGAATGTAGCGCACGTAGCCAGGCTCGGACTGGCAGAGTTTGCGTCCCGCCAACTCGAGTTCGTGGTACATCAGGAAAACGATAGGCGAACGAACCATGATGGCAAGCTCCGAAACGTCAGCTTTGCTTCTCGGCGCCGGTGGTCTGCGCATGTCGATCCAGTATGGCCAGCAGTGCCCCGCGGAGGAACGGACCGCCCGCCAGCAGGCCGGAGATCAGCGGATCCTTCTGATTGCAGCGCAGCGGCGATTGATCGAGCTTGAGCGTCCAGCCTCCGGCGCTCTCGACTAGCGCAGCCCCGGCGGCCACGTCCCACTCGTTTTTCGGAACCAGAGTGAAGGTGAGGTCGGCACGGCCGGCGGCAACGAGGCCGAGCTTATAAGCGACGGAGCCCATCGGACGAATGTTAAATTCGGCGGCCTCGAACTGCTTCCACTCGCCGCGTTTCACTTCGCTGCGGCTGGCGAGCACCAGGGCTCCGTGCAGATCCTTACGCTGGCTGGGTTGCGCGGGCTGGCCGTTGTAGGTGACGCCGGTATCGCGCGATCCAAGAATCAGTTCGTCGGTTGCGGGATTGCAGATTCCGCCGGCAACCGGTACACCATTTTCAACCATGGCAATCGAAACGCAGAACTCGGGAATGCCCTGTACAAATTCGCGTGTGCCATCGAGGGGATCGACGACCCAAACTCGCCGCTTGTCCAGGCGCGAGAAATCGTCGACGGTCTCTTCCGAGAGCCAGCCTTCGCCCGGGCGAAGCAAGGTTTCCTTGAGGACGGCGTCGACCGCCCGATCGGCCGCCGTCACGGGATCGTCGCCAACTTTAAATTTGGCCTCGATGGCGCCGGGAGTGAAGTCGTTCAGAACCGTGCGCGCCGCTTCGAGAGCGGCGTGAATGCGTTCGAGAGTTTCTGCGGATGAGGATGACGTCATTGATGCTCCGTAAAAAAGTACCCAGTACCTAGTACCCAGCAACCCAAGTTTTGAGTGACCAGTTTTCAGTGACCCGGCACTCACTGGGTACTGGGTACTGACAACTGAGTACTGTTTTCACGCCCACAGCATTCTAGCTCCGGTCATCAGCAAGACCGTGCACAGGATGCGGCGCAGCCAGAGTACGGGAACGCGCGTTGCCAGATACGAGCCAACTATGCCGCCGGGAATCGAGCCGAGCAATATGGCTCCGACCAAATGTCCGTCGACGTTGCCCGCCAGAAAGTGCATCAGACCGGTGACCCCGGTCAAAATCACAGCATGGGCAATGTCGGTTCCAACCATGATCTTTGGGGGGAACGAATAAAACAACAGAAGCAACATCATGATGATGCTGCCCGATCCGACGGAAGTGATGCCCACCAGAAATCCGCCGACCAGTCCAATTACGCTCATGAAGGCAAAAGACTTCATGGTGGGCTGGCGCCCGACGAGACGATCTTCAATGCGCTTTTGAAACAGAAGCAGCGCGGGAATCACGACCAGCAGCAGTCCCACCGCCGACTTGATGAAATCGTTCACGCCCGCCCCGTGGAGTTCGCGCAGATGCACCAGCAGTCGCACGCCGAGAAAAGAGCCGGGGATACTGCCGACCGCCATGGCCAGGACGACTTTTCGCCGCACTGTCCCTTTGACCAAGTGAATGATGGTCGCGGGGATTTTGGTGAAGAAGTTGCACATGGCATCGCTGCCGACAGCAACGATGGGGGAGATGTGCAGGCCAAATATCAGCATGGGCAGCAGCAAGACGCCGCCGCCCAGCCCCGTCAACCCGATCAGCGTTCCCACCGTGAAGCCGATCAGCACTTTTAGCAGCAAGAGTTCCATGCGGTCTTTCGAAGAGTTCTCCGTTCCCAGCGATCGGTTCTCAGTCGAGCGAAGCAGGTTCCGGAACTGAGGAAACCGAGAACCGGTGCTGAGAGCCGTTTTTCAAGGACATTATCGCATAAAGTCCATTGAAATACTCGACTTTCTTGACGCGCGAAGCGCGTTGGTAGCTCCCAGTTCCCAGTTCCGCGGAACCATGAGAACCGGGAGCCGGGCCCTGCCTTTAGCTGTTGCCGTTGGCGCCGATAAAGCCTTCCCGTTCGAGGTGCAGAATGATGGTCTGCGCCGCCTCCTCGGGGCTGAGCTTGTCGGTGTCGATCACGACTTCGGCATCGGTGGGCGCCTCGTACGGATCCGAGATGCCGGTGAACTCCTTGACGATGCCGGCGCGGGCCTTGGCGTACAAGCCCTTGCGGTCGCGCTGTTCACAGACTTCGATCGAGGTCGCGGCGTGCACCAGGATGAAGCCGCCGACCGGCTCGATCAGCTGCCGGACATGTTTGCGAGTCGCCTCATAGGGAGCGATGGGAGCGCAGATGGCGATCCCGCCGTTTTTGGTAATTTCCGAAGCGACGTAGCCGATGCGGCGAATGTTGATGTCGCGGTGCTCCTTGGAAAAGCCGAGCTCGCTTGACAGGTTCTTGCGCACCAGATCGCCGTCGAGCAGGGTCACGGGACGCCCGCCCATCTCCAGGAATTTCGTGATCAGCGCGTTGGCAATGGTTGATTTGCCCGATCCGGAAAGTCCGGTGAAGAAAATGGTCACGCCCTGCTTATCCCGCGGGGGATAGCTGCGGCGCAGTTCCTTCACCACTTCCGGATAGGTGAACCACGCCGGAATGTCGCGCCCTTCGTTGAGGCGCTGCCGCAATTCGGTACCCGAAACATCGAGGACCTTGGCGCCCTGCGGGACTTCATCGGCAGGAACGTAGCGGTCTTCGCTTTGCAGATACACCATCATCTGGAAGGGAACCATGGTGACGCCCATTTCCGCTTCATGTTTCTTGAACAGTTCCTGGGCGTCATAAGGGCCGTAGAAGTTCTTGCCGTCGGTGTCTTTTCCTGGACCGGCATGATCGCGGCCGACGATGAAGTGACTGCAGCCGTGGTTCTTGCGAATCAGCCCATGCCAAACCGCTTCCCGCGGCCCGCCCATGCGCATAGCCAGCGGCAGCATCGAAAGCTTGGCGGTACCATGGGGATACTTCGAGAGCAGGAGTTCGTAGCAACGGGTGCGGACGAAGTAGTCCACGTCCCCCGGCTTCGTCATGCCCACCGAGGGATGAATCAGCAGGTTGGCTTCGACTTGCTTGGCCGCGCGCATGGTCAGTTCGACGTGGGCGCGGTGCATGGGATTTCGGGTCTGGAAGGCGACGACGCGCGTCCATCCCAGGCGCTTGAATTCCGCCCGCAATTCAGCAGGCGTCAGGCGCAGCGCGCGGAAATCGTAATGCGACGGCGGCTGCACTCCCTGAAGGCTGCCGCCGACATACCAGGGATTCGACTTGTTGATGGCGTAGTCGGCGCCCGGGTGCGCGCTACTGGTCGAACCAAACACAGCTTTTGCCTCCGCCGTGCGATCCGGTTGCCATACGTCCCCGACATTCAGCACGGCCAGCATGACGCCCTCGCCGTCGCGCAGGGCAACCTTGCTCTGGCCCGGGGTCAATTTCTTGGCGAATTCTTCGGTGACGTCAAGCGTGATCGGCACGGGCCAGAGTGTTCCGCTGGCTAGGCGCATGTTGTGGCACACGCCTTCATAATCGGCGCGGTTCATGAAGCCAGAGAGCGGCGAGAAGCCGCCACTCATCAGAAGTTCGAGGTCGCAGAGTTGGCGTGCTGTAAGGTCCCAGGAAGGCCATTCTTTCGAATGTCCCTTCAGTTCCGCGGCAACATCGGCCGGCACTTGCAGTTGGATAAGTTCTCCCCCGTGCGGGGCAATAAGATGACTGGTCGAAGCGGTCAATTCGGTGATCCTCCCGATGCGTAGATCAAGTTTTTTCGTGATATTAGAATCGCTGTGAGTCAATTTCAGTCTCCTCGGACTCGCTCCCGTAGTCTCGCGGGGGTGGCGAGGAATGGTCTGAAAGGCAGAGTCTTTCTAAATTGTATAACAGCAATACGACAGCAATGTGAAGTCGGTGCAACTTCAATGAAGTGCAATTTCAATTCCGTCGTGCCCCCTGGGCAATTCCGTAACATATTGTAAGTAATAATGTTATCTCGATTCCATCGAAGGGCGGAGGCCTTTCTTCGGACCGTGTGAAAGACTTTGCAACATTTCCCTATCTCTTGGGCAGGCCGTGCCACAGTAGCGGAATCCTCCGACTTCCTCACGATTCCAGTTAAGAGCGCGCTCATATTGGCTGTCAAGAGTACAACGGTGTCTTTGGTGCGCCGGACCGCAGGCCAGCCTAAAGGAATCGTCCCGCGCCCGGTCACTGGTTAACAACTACAGGTTGGGCCGCGGGTGGTTGCGATCGATTCGCGGCGCTAGCCCATCGCCAGAGTTCGCTAGTTCACCGTCAACGGATACGACGCCGACGTGCTAGTGGTGTTGCTGGGGTTACCCGCGTAGGCCGCAGTCAGAGTCGTCGGCCCTGGGTTACTAAACTTCAATGTGCAACTGCCGGCGCTCAGCATTCCAGTGCAGGTTTGCCCGGTGGCGGCGGTCACCGTGACGTCGCCCGTCACCGTGTTCATTCCATTGCTCACCGCGAAGTACACCGTCACCTTTAGAGGATTTGTCTCCGGAACCGCGTTGGTGATGGTGGTGGTCGTGGCCAGCGGCGTTGCAGTAACGGATTGCGTGAGGCTCGCGGCCAAGTAATAGTCGTTGGTTGCCCACGCAGCTTTCACGGTGCAGGTCCCTGTACCGCTCTTCATCGTAACTAAGTTGCCGGCGACCGTGCAGACGCTCGCCGTGGTCGACATAATGGTCGGTGTGACACCGGAGTTCTGCGTCGTTGCCACCGTGAAGGTGGACACATACGCGGCGCTGGCCGGTGCGCCGGTGAAGGTCACGGTAGGCGCAACCTTCGTTACTGTCGCAACCGCGGTTACGGGCACAATCAGTTGCGGTGCCGCCGAGTAGTTACTATTGCCCGCCTGGTTTGCGACCACATAACAGAATCCGGTGTTGCCGGTCATGGTGAACGTGGCGCCGGAAATAGTGCACACGGAGCCAACGCCGGCGGCAAAGCTCACCGGGTTCCCGCTTGCTCCACCGGTGGCTACCACGGTGAATGTGTCATTCCTTCTGGAGGTTGCGGGAGGCGGCACACTGAACATAATGGCCTGGCTCAACGGAACTGCGGCTACGGTTTCCGTGGCCGGAGCCGCCGCCGAGTAGTTGCCGTTGCCCGCCGCGTTGGCAGTCACCGAGCAGGTTCCGCTGCCGCTGGTCATGGTGTAGGTCGCGCCGGAATTGGCGCACGATCCGGAAGACGAGTAAGCGACGGACAGGCCAGAACTGGCGCTCGCCGCCACGGTGAAGTTGCTGAGGTAGGCGGCGCTGGCCGGTGCCGGTGTAGTGAACGTGATGGTCTGACTCGCCGGGGCCGCGGTTACTGTTTCCGTGACCGGCGTGGCCGCCGAGTAATTGCCGTTGCCCGCCGCGTTGGCAGTCACCGAGCAGGTTCCGGTGCCGCTGGTCGTGGTGTAGGTCGCGCCCGAATTGCTGCAGCTTCCCGCACTGCTGAAGTTCACCGGCAAGCCCGAACTGGCGCTTGCCGCCACAGTGAAGTTGCTGCCGTACGCGGCGCTCGCCGGAGCTGGGGTGGTGAAGGTAATGGTCTGATTTCCCGGCGTGGCGTTGACCGTCTCCGTGACCGGTGTCGCGGCCGAGTAATTGCTGTTGCCCGCCTGGCTGGCGACCACCGAGCAGGTTCCGGTGCCGCTGGTCATGGTGTAGGTCGCGCCGGAATTGCTGCACGATCCGGACGACGTGTAAGAGACTCCCAATCCCGAACTCGCGTTCGCCGCCACGGTGAAGTTGCTGCCGTAGGTGGCGCTGGCTGGTGCCGGCGTAGTGACCGTGATGGTCTGACTCGCCAAAGCCGCGTTCACCGTTTCCGTGACCGGCGTCGCAGCCGCGTAATTGATGCCGTCGCCTGGCTGGTTGGCGGTGACCGAGCAGGTTCCGGTGCCGCTGGTCATGGTGTAGGTCGCGCCGGAATTGCTGCAGCTTCCCGAGCCGCTGAAGGTCACGGTCAAGCCCGAACTGGCAGTAGCCGCCACCGTGAAGTTATTGCCATAGGTGGCGCTGGCTGGAGCAGGAGTAGTGAAGGTGATGGTCTGGCTCGTCAAAGACGCGGTCACGGTCTCGGTGACCGGTGTTGCAGCTGCATAGTTACCATTGCCCGCCTGATTGGCGATCACCGAGCAAGTTCCGGTGCCGCTGGTCATGGTGTAGGTCGCGCCGGAATTGCTGCAGGACCCGGAAGATGTGTACGAAACGGTCAAGCCCGAGCTGGCAGTGGCCGCCACGGTGAAGTTGCTGCCATAGGCAGCGCTGGCGGGAGCCGGTGTGGTGAACGTGATGGTCTGACTCGCTGGCGTGGCGGTTACAGTTTCGGTGGCCTGCGTCGTTGCATAGTTGCTGTTGCCCGCCTGGTTGGCGATCACAGAGCAGGTTCCGGTGCCGCTGGTGATGGTGTAGGTCGCGCCAGAATTGCTGCAGCTTCCCGCACTGCTGAAAGTCACGGTCAAACCCGAACTGGCGGTGGCCGCGACGGTGAAGTTGCTGCCATTGGCGGCGCTGGACGGAGCCGGCGTTGTGAACGTGATGGTCTGGCTGCCCGCCGCCGCGATTACAGTCTCGGTGACTTGTGGCGCCGCCGCGTAGTTGGCGTTGCCCGGCTGGTTGGCGATCACCGAGCAAGTTCCAGTGCCGCTGGTCATGGTGTAGGTCGCGCCAGAATTGCTGCAGCTTCCCGCACTGCTGAAGGTCACGGTCAAACCTGAACTGGCGGTGGCGGCGACGGTGAAGTTGCTGCCATTGGCGGCGCTGTTCGGAGCCAGTGTCGTGAACGTGATGGTCTGACTGCCCGGAGTCGCAGCGACAGTCTCGGTGACCTGCGGCGCAGCCGCGTAATTGCTGTTGCCCGGTTGATTGGCGATGACCGAGCAGGTTCCGGTGCCGCTGGTCATGGTGTAGGTCGCACCGGAATTGCTGCACGAGCCGGAAGACGTATAAGCCACGGTCAAACCCGAACTAGCAGTAGCGGCTACGGTAAAGTTGCTGCCGTTGGCGGCGCTGGTCGGTGCGGGAGTCGTGAACGTGATCGTCTGGCTCCCCGAAGCCGCGTTTACGGTCTCGGTAACCCGTGGCGCAGCGGCATAGTTGGCGTTGCCCGCTTGATTGGCGATGACCGAGCAGGTTCCGGTGCCGCTGGTCATGGTGTAGGTCGCGCCCGCATTGCTACACGACCCGGAAGACGTATAAGCCACGGTCAAGCCCGAACTGGCAGTGGCTGCTACGGTGAAGTTGCTGCCGTTGGCAGCACTCGCCGGAGCCTGAATGGTGAACGTGATGGTCTGGCCCAAGGGAGTTGCAGTTACGGTATCGGTGACCTGTGGCGCAGCCGCGTAGCTGCTGTTGCCCGCCTGATTGGCGATGACCGAGCAGGTTCCGGTGCCGCTGGTCATGGTGTAGGTCGCGCCGGAATTGCTGCACGATCCGGAGGACGTGTAAGCCACGGTCAAGCCCGAACTGGCAGTGGCGGCTACGGTGAAGTTGCTGCCATTGGCGGCGCTGGCCGGAGCCGGAGTGGTGAACGTGATGGTCTGACCCGTCTGGCCGGTCGACGTCGAGGTGACCACAAAGGTTGCGCTGGCATATCCAGGGCTGGACGCGGTAATCGTGACGGTCGCGGCTTTCGGCGGCAGAGTGTAGGAGGTACTGGCGGTCCCTGTGCTGCCGGTAACGGCGCTGGGGTTCGAGAACGAGCCCGTCTTATTATTGGCGGTGAAGGTAATCGGTATGCCGCTCGTTTGAATCGGGTTGCCGGAATAGGGATCCTGAAGCGCCGTCTGCAACGCGATCGGCAGCGTTGTGCCGACGAGTCCGCTCTGATTGTTGCCCGCCGTGGCCGTGATGATCGGCAACAGTCCATACACGGTTAACTGGGTTTTACCGTTCACGTACACCTTGCCATTGGCGACCACTGGCATCTCGAAGTGGACCACCGAGCCTAATGCGTCGCGATTATTTGCCGCCGTCGTGCTGCTGTAAAACTGGTTGGCAAGATTGGTGGCGTCGAAAGCAAGAAGATGGGCGGTGGGAACCGTTACATACCAATAGATCCCATTGGTCTGGCCGCTGGAAGAGACGATTCCACCCTGTGGATTTGCCGTCGACGCTGGGGTCTGCGAGGTCGGCGTCAAGGAAATCTGGTCATTGGCAAACGAGTATGCCGCGACCCGCGTCTGGTACGCGGCGATGTAGATGTTGTTGTTCCAATACGTCAGTCCGGCGTGTACCTCTCCATTCACGGGAACATCGAGTTCCTGTGGAATCTGGGTATCGCTCAGAGAGTTGTAGCCGCCCAGGCTGTTCTGATTGAGCAGATACGTGGTTCCGTTCTTATCGATGGACAGGACGAAATTGCTGCCGTCGGGCTGTTGGGGCAGCAGTTGCACCAAGCCGGAACTGACGTCGAGATCGTTTTCCTGAAAAAACTTCTGGTTATACGGAGTGAAAGAACTGACCAGATTCAGCACCCCATCGCCCTGGTTCAATTCAATCACGCTGTCGCCGTAATGCGTTCCCCCGGGTCCATCGAAGAGGCCATCGCCGGTACTGAAGTAGATGTTCCCGGCGCCATCGCCGGCCAGGCCACCACCCGACAGCCAGACTGCCGACGCCTCGACTCCCGGAGATGTATCGAACACGCCAACCTGCTGCAGTGTCTGTTCGTTGTAGGCCATCACCCAGCCCATTTCCGTGGGGATGTTGCAACCCGGGCTGCCGAATCCTATGTAGATCGTTCCGTTCTGCAACAATAACCCCGGACGCTGCTGCTGATAGTGATCGACGAACGGGTAGGTCAAGCCATCGACCACGACGGACGCCGCAATGACCACGGGCCCGCCAAACAATTCCTCTCCCGTGCCCAGATCCAAAGCGTGCAGTCGATGAACATAGCTGCCGTTCTCCACCGTCATCGCCAGGAAGAAAATGGCATGGAGAGTCGTATCAATGACCGGCGTGCCCTGAATTCCGAACTCGGTGTAGTCAATACTGCAGCCCTGGTCGGACTGAGGAACGGTGGTGGCGCCATTCGTGAGCAAGCTCACATACCAAAGAGGCGATGCATTACTGCCCTGATTGTTGTCGGCGTCGAAGGCGTAAATGCCATCGTGCATCGTGACCGCATACATGGCGTTGTGCGTCGAATTCGTTGCCGGGATGAAGACGTTGGGAACATAGAGCGGCTGGGCGGGCATTTGTCCATCCAGGCTTTGCGTGAAAAGCTTACCAAACTGGACCGCATTGACGTTGGCCGGAGTCAGGATCGTTTCCCGTGTGTTTTGACCGGTGCGAGCGTTGTCGTAGTGCTGGGTCAGGACGCTGATCTGGCTGACGGCGGCCGAGTTCCAAGACAGAAGAAAAAGGACGGTTGCCGCAGTGCAGAAGAACGCCTTGGTGCGGGTGGGTGAGGTTAAGTATTCAAGGCGTCGCAAATCAGATATCTCCCGGGGACCATGGATTCGTCATTACTTCTGCAAACTAATATTTCACTTCTGCCTACCGCGATGGCGTCGATTTTGGATGAGCCGCAAAGAACAACCAGCGTGCGGTGTTGTATTGTGGCTCGAACGCATGCGCGACGCCCGGCTCCCAAATGAATTGCACTTCGACATTGCTCTCCGAGCAGCTTGAAGCAACATTGCCCGTCAAGCCCGTCATGCCCGGAGTAGGCGCATCGTTCGTATTGTTCGGCGCATCGTTCAAGCACAAAGGCTGCGAGGTCTGAAACGCAGTGCAGGCGTTGGCGTTCGGTCCAGTCCAGTAATTGAAAGTGTCATCGACCGTGTCCAGATGGTAGATCACGCCCGAGTACCCGGTCGTGCCGTAGTTGCATGGGGGTAGTTCCGTATCCAGCGTGCCTTGCCATTCCTGAACGGAAATGGGCGCAACCGCGGGGCCGGGCGTCAGCACCGGCGGAGGAGCAGCCTGCTGCCCCTCCATCTGGCCCGAAGCCGGAACAATGGCCGCCACCAGATCGGAAATTTCGACGCCCACGCGCTCCGCCATCTGTGCACCCGACGAGAACCCTGCCACGTATACCATATTTGGATTCACGTTGTACTGCGCCGTCAGATTGACGATCAACTGGCGCAGGAAGCCGGCGTCGTCAGGACACCCGGTTGCGGGTGGCATGGTACAGGTTCCCACATCGGCCGCAGTAAACGATGCATCCATGAAATACGAGTTCCAGTTCCACTGGTGCGAGTTTGCGTTGTAAGTGGAAGCGGGCTTTACCAGAATAAAACCCTTCAGCTCGGCGAGGTTCTGCCAGCCCCAATTGAGGGTAATGACCGGCGTAGGGTCGGAACCCGTGGAAGCGGTGGATTGCGTTCCATGCAGCATGAGCAGCAGGGGCGGATTCGCCGGGAGAACCGTTGGCACATAAACTTCGTAATATCGGGTGACGCCATCCCAGGTGATCGAAGAGTCAATGAATGTTCCGGAACCCGCAACCTGACTCACGGCATTTGATGTGCTGGTGGCGAAAGAACTGTCACCTTTGTAGACAGCGGTAATCGAATCGGTGCCAGCCGGCAAATTCGCGGTCGTGTAGCTGGCGACTCCGCCCGAAAGCGATTCGCCCCCCAAGCGAGCGCTCCCATTGTAGAAAGTCACGTTTCCGGTGACGGTGCCCCCGAACGCCGGTGTCACGCTCGCCATGAACGTCACTGACTGACCCACATTTGCCGGATTCAGCGAGGAGGTCAACGTCGTCGTCGTCGGCGCTGGGTCTACCACCTGCGCCACCACGCTCGATGTGCTGCCGGCAAAGTTTGAATCTCCCGAGTAAAACGCCTTTATGTTATCCGTGCCGCCCGTCGTCAGCGTCGAGATGGCAAACGTGGCCGATCCAGAACTCAGCGTCCCCGTTCCCAGCACCGTGTTTCCTTGCTTGAACGTAACCGTTTCTCCATTCGGCGGCACAGGAGTGACCACTGCCTTGAAAGTCACCGTCTCTCCGTATGTGGATGGATTCAGCGACGAAGAGAGCGTTGTCGTGGTTAACGGCAAGCTCAGGCCCGAAGCGGTTCCCAACAACAAAACCGTGATGATTCTAGCGATCTTCATGCAGATTCTAGCCTCGCACCGTCGATTGGTCTTGCTCTCCGAAGACCACGGTAAGGTGGTCGCGTTTGCTTCCGTTATGCCTGGTCAATTAGCTTGATTAGACACGAGTACCGGTCGGCTGGGGGCGCCGCCTGCTTGAGATCAAGATTACCATCGCCCGCACTCTTGTCAATACCACGAGATTCCCTCAAGGTATTGCATGTAAGCTGCTGATAATAAGCGATTAGGAATGTAGGCGCAAGGGGAATCGAAGCCAGCCATCCCATCTGAATCTCCCTACTTGATCCCATGACCCAAATCGCGCGCAAAAGGGCTTTTTGTGGCGTGCCCGGCGAAGACCATAGCGGGATAATCGCTCCCTTCGCGATCGGTCCGTCGCTCGGGCTCTGCATAGCGTTGTTGAGGTTACTTGCGGAACACAGTGGGCCGAAATTCGGATGGTACAATTTTCTTTTCGTCCCACAATTGTTCGGGGGTTGCCGATTGTAGTTTCGAGGTGAGCGCGGGCGCGGAGCAACAGTTCACCGCACACCGCTCCGTCGGCTGAATCCTTCGGCGCAACGTGTTTTTGCCACACCAATCTATCTATAACTATGAGCAAGAGAATTGTCATCATCGGAGGCGGACCGACCGGACTGGGTGCGGCCTACCGCCTTCACGAGCTGGGCTACGACAATTGGGTACTGTACGAGAAAACCGGCGACGTCGGAGGTCACTCCACTTCGCATGTCGATGAAAACGGGTTCGTGTGGGACGAGGGCGGCCACGTCATCTTCTCGCACTACAAATACTTCGACGACCTCATCGACAAGGTCATGGGCAAAGAAGTCCACGAGCGCATCCGCGAGAGCTGGATTGTGCAAGGCGACGATTCCTGGGTCCCCTATCCGTTCCAGAGCAATCTGCGCTACCTGCCGAAAGAAGTTCAGGTTTCTTGCCTTATCGGCGCCGCCAAGGCCGCAGCCACGGGAGCCGCCGGCACAACGGGGAACTTCCGCGACTGGATCCTCGCTACGTTTGGCGAGGGCATCGCCGATGCCTTCATGTTCCCCTACAATTACAAGGTCTGGACCACGCCGCTCGAACAGATGTCCAAACATTGGATCGCCGACCGCGTCGCGGTGGTGGACTTCAAGAGACTCCTCGAAAACGTGCTTTATCAGCGCGACGATGTGGGGTGGGGTCCCAACAGCAAGTTCAAGTTCCCGCTGCACGGCGGAACCGGCGAGATCTACCGCCGGATCGCCAAGTATTTCGCCGGGAAAGTGAAAACCGGAAAACAGCTGGCCGAGATTGACCCCGTCCGCCGCCAAGTCTCTTTTGCCGACGGAACTGGCGACACCTACGATGTGCTGATCTCGACCGCACCTCTCGATCTGTTCGTAAAGATGATGAAGCCGGCGGACGGCAAACTGCTGGAGGCCGCGACCGGCCTTGAACACAACAACCTGCTGGTGCTTGGGCTGGGACTCAAGAAGAAGATCGAGACCGGACGCTGCTGGATCTACTTCACCGATTCCAAGATGCCGTGTTATCGGGCGACCTATTTTTCCCACTATTCGCCGTACAACGTTCCCAACGGTGATACCGAACATTACAGTTCCCTGATGTGCGAAATGTCGTTCCGCGTGGGCGAAACGCCCGACCCGGAGAAAATTCTTGAGCAGGTCACGTCGGGACTGATCAAAGCCCAAATGCTGGAAGAAGCCGACCGGAGCCGCATTGTCTCGCGCTATCATCGCATCGTGGGCTACTCCTACCCGATCCCAACGCTCGGCCGCGACCAAGCCCTCGCCGTGCTGCAACCCGCTTTGCTGGAAAAGGGAATTTACTCCCGCGGTCGCTTCGGCGCTTGGCGTTACGAGATCGGAAACATGGATCACTCGGTGATGATGGGAGTGGAGGCGGTCAACCATATTGTTGCGGGAGACAAGGAAGAAGTGTTCCACAGTTCGTAAGTAGGAGTGTGTAAGTACCTGGGGAGGGCATGCAGACAGCCGATTCCATTTCGCAGCCGAAGCTCAGCGGACAGACGCCGCCGCTCGGCGCAGCGCCGAAGGTCAGCGTGATCATTCCGACCTACAAGACAGCTCATTTCATTGCGGCATGCCTGGATTCGGTTTTCGCCCAGACCTATCGGGATTTCGAGGCGATTGTGGTGAACGACGGCTCGCCCGATACGCCGGAGTTGGAGAAGGTGCTTGCGCCGTACCTGAACCGGATCGTGTACGTTAAGCAGGAAAACAAGCGCACGGCGGGAGCACGAAACAACGCCATTCGGCACGCTCGCGGCGAGTATGTCGCCTTCCTCGACAGCGATGACACTTGGATGCCCGATCACTTGGCTGCGCAGATGCAGCTGTTTGACGACAACCCCGCGCTCGAGCTTACGTACTCCAATGGCCTCGTCGGCGAGCGGGGCCAGGAACGCGAATTCATGAAGGGGTGTCCCTCGGCCGGCGAGGCGACGTTCGGTTCTTTGCTGGTGGAACGCTGCCAGATACCCATCTCCACCGTGGTGGCGCGCAAAGAGGCGATTGTAAGAGCGGGAATGTTCGATGAATCGCTCGCCCGCTGTGACGATTACGATATGTGGGTGCGCACGGCGTTCTACGGTGCGAAAATTGGATATACACAGAAAGTACAGGCATATATGCCCGTCGGACGCCCCGGTTCGCTCAGTGCGTCGCGGGCGAGGCTGGCCGAAGGGTACTCGGCGATTCTGGAGAAGTACAAGCAGACCCTTCCGCTGAAAGATGCGGATCGCGTAATGGTGGAGAAGCGCGCCGCGGAGATCCGAGCCCGGTATTTATTGGAGGAAGGTAAGAGCAAATTGGAGGAACGTCAGTTTGATCAGGCCCGGAAACTGTTTTCAGAGGCGAACGGCTATTTGCACCAGACAAGCTTGAGCCTGGCGACGATCGGTTTGGCGATTGCGCCGGGCGCGACGACGAAGCTCATCTCGTTTTGGAATCGAATGCGGCAGGGAACGTAGCGCGCCGAACTGCGCGAGCCGCTCAACTTTTACTTTGACATGCTTTGGACTTCCCAATGATCAAGCGACTCATCGCGGGCGGAAAACAGCTTCTCGGTTTACATTATCCCGGCCGCAATCTGCGGATTTTTCCGGACGATGTATTTCTGGTCTCCTATCCGAAGTCCGGCAACACCTGGACGCGGTTTCTGATCGCGAACCTCGTCTACCCCGAGAAGCATCCCGACTTCGCCAATATCAACGAACTGATCCCCGATCCGGAAGGAATCTCCAAGCGCCATCTCGAGCAGTTGCCGCGTCCGCGTTATCTCAAGAGTCATCAATATTTCGATCCGCGCTATCCGAAGATCATTCATATCGTCCGCGATCCGCGCGACGTAGTGCTTTCGGAATATTACTTTGACATCAAGCGGCGCGCGATTCCCGACGACTTTCCGCTGGACAAATTCGTCTCGCGCTTTGTTTCTGGCGAACTCAATCATCCCTACGGAACGTGGGCAGAAAATACGGCGACATGGTTCTATACCCGTGGCCAGAGTCCGCGCTTGCTGCTGGTGACCTACGAAGCGTTGCAGTCGGAAGGCGCGCGGCAGATGGCAAAGATCGCGGAGTTCATCGGAGTTCCCGCAGATCCTGCACGGATTGCCTTCGCCCTCGAACAGAGTTCCGCCGACCGCATGCGGGAACTGGAAAAGAAGCAGGGCCATCTGTGGTCCTCCACCAAGCAGACCCGGCAGGACAAACCATTCGTTCGCTCCGCCAAGGCAGGCGGCTGGAAAAACGAGCTGTCGGAATCCAGCGTGGCCGAGATTGAGTCCGCGTGGGGACGCCTCATGCGCGAAATTGGATATGAACTCGCGGTAGCCAACGCAGTCTCCGTCGGCGCGGATCGACGCTAGTCGACGAAGTTCGTTCCTGCGCAGTTCAAGATGCAGGGAAGAAGGGTCGGGGGTATATAAGGTGCGGATTCCAATCGTAAAGCATTTGATTGCCGGAGGAAAGCGCGCCCTGGGCTTGCACATTCCGTTCCGCAGCCTGGTCATTCTGCCCGACGACATTTTTCTGGTGTCGTTTCCGAAGTCCGGCAATACCTGGACCCGCTTCCTTCTCGCCAACCTGAGATTTCCCGGCGAACCCGTGACCTGGGCGAATATCGATCGCCTGATTCCCGATCCCATGGGCACCACCAAACGCGATTTCGACCGCATGCCGAGGCCCCGCATCATCAAGAGCCATGAGTGTTTCGATCCGCGCTATCCGCGCGTTGTCTATATCGTTCGCGACCCGCGCGATGTCGTGGTTTCGCAATATCACTATCATCGGAAACTAAAGAAAATCGAGGACGATTCCCCGATTGAAAAATTCGTCACCCGCTTCCTTGCCGGCGAGACGTGCCCGCACGGTTCTTGGGGACAAAACATCGCAACCTGGTTGTACACGAGCGAGGGCAACGCCCGCTTCCTGCTGCTGCGCTATGAGGACCTGCTGGCCGATACCGCCCGCGAACTGGCCAAGGTGGTCACATTTCTGCAACTTTCCGCAAGCCCGGAGCAGATTGCGCAAGCCGTCGAACGAAGTTCGGCCGATCGCATGCGCAAGCTCGAAAAGGAGCAACCCGACCGGAACACGCTCATGAAAGGATCGCGCAAGGATCTTTCCTTTGTCCGCGCCGCCGGCGCTGGCGGATGGCGCTCCGATTTGCCCGCTCCCCAAGCCGCAAGAATCGAGGCCGCATGGGGACACCTGATGCAACACTTGGGATATGAATTGAGTTCGCAACCTCTGGTGGAACCGCGTGAATACGCCTCTCTGCCAATTCCGAGCGGCGTTCCGCGATGATGGAAACATTCTGCATGCTGGCTTCGGTAGGCCGCTCCTTATGATCGGGCAGCTCAAATACGCCGTGAAGTACGCGCTCGGTCTCGATCTGGCCGGCAACAACTACACCGTCTACCCCGACGACACGTTCCTGGTGTCGTATCCGAAATCCGGCAACACCTGGGTGCGTTTTCTGCTGGCCAACCTGATTCATCCCAACGAAACGGTCGGCTTTGCCAACATCAATCGTCTGCTACCAGCGCCCGGAGTTCTCTCCAAGCGCTTCCTCAAGAAACTGCCTCGGCCTCGCATCCTGAAGAGCCACGAGCCCTTTGACGTCCGTTTTCAAAAAGTCATTTATCTGGTCCGCGATCCGCGCGATGTCGCCGTGTCGGAATATCACTTCGATCTCAAGAAGCGCTACATCGCGGCGGACATGACCCTGGAGCAGTTCATCAAGCCTTTTCTCGCGGGCACAACTTCGTCCTACGGCTCGTGGTGGGAACATGCGGCGAGTTGGATCGGTCCGCGCTATGGCAATCCCTCGTTTTTGCTGGCTCGCTACGAGGATCTGCTGGCCGATCCAGTCGGCGAGACGGCCAAAATCGCCCAATTCCTTGGGATCAAGGCGGACGAGGAGAGACTGAAAACAGCCGTCGCCCGCAGCTCCGCCGACACCATGCGCAAGCTCGAACAACAACAAGCGGACAAGTGGACCGGAACGAAAAATACCGTGAAGGAGATTCCCTTCGTCCGCGCGGCAAAATCCGGCGGCTGGAAGGAGAGCTTGCCGCGCCACTCAGTCGAAGAGATTGAAGTCGCGTGGTTCCCGCTCATGAATTTTCTCGGCTACGAGTTGCAGGCGCGACAACTGGACAGCAAAGCCATGCCGGTATGGTCGAAGACCGGCCAGCCATCGTAGGACTCGGCGTTATTATCCGATCAACAGCAGAGAGAAGTTGTCGTCCGGTACTGAGCGGGATCAGTGAGCGGGATCAATGACTAGGATCAACAAACGGCAAATCGCCAAGAATGTCGGCTCCAGCTGGGTCTCGCTGGGGTTTGACGTTTTGGTCGGCCTGTTTTTGTCGCCCTTCCTCATACACTGGCTGGGCGACACCGCCTTCGGCATCTGGGTCCTCATCTTTTCCATCACCGGCTACTACGGCCTGTTCGATCTCGGAATCCGTTCCTCGGTGGTTCGTTACGTTTCCAAGTTCGCCGCCACCGACGATATCGAAGATCTCGCCAAGCTCATCAACACCAGCCTGTTCACCTACAGTTGCATCGGCGCTCTCAGCCTGCTGGTTACCCTGTTCCTCTCGTTTTACGTCGATCACATTTTCAAGATTCCTCCCGAATTGCATTCCACCGCGCGCTGGCTGCTTCTGCTGGTGGGCGCTTCCGTGGGGATCGGCTTTCCACTGGGCGTGGTGGGCGGCTACCTGGATGGCTTACAGCGCTTCTACGTCAATAACTGGGCCAACATCGCCGGCGACATCGCACGACTGGTTGGAATTCTGCTCGCAGTCCACTATGGACGGGGATTGCTTACCATTGCCGCCATCACCGTCGTTCTCCCGGTCATTCTCTCCGCCATCCGCGGCGTCATCGCCTACCGCATCCAACCCGTTCCCTTTGGCCTGAAGTACGTCGATCGCACGACCTTCCGCACCATGGTCAATTACAGCAGCGTCACCATGATCATCATGATTGCGACGCAGCTGAAGTTCAAGACCGACAACATCGTCATCGGCACGATGATCTCGGCCGCTGCGGTCACTTATTTCAGCATTGGTTCCCGGATCGTCAGCTACGCGCAACAGGTGGTCATGGCCATGGCCCAGAACTTTCTGCCCATTGCCAGCCAGTCCGAGGCGACCGGAAACATGGACCGCCTGCGCAAGGTCTTCGTCGTCGGCAACCGCATCTGCGCTTTAACCGCATTCCCAATCACCGCCGTGCTGCTCGTCCTCGGTCGCTCCGTCATCGAACTGTGGGTCGGCAAAAAATACGTTGCCACCAGCTATCCCGTCCTCGTCGTCCTGATCGTTCCCGCCACGCTCATGTGGGCGCAGGCCGCCTCGGGGCGAGTGTTATTTGGAATCAGCAAGCATCGCACCTGGGCATTCGTGACTCTCGCCGAAGGCATTTGCAACCTGATTCTCAGCATTATTTTGGTGCGTCCCTATGGAATCATCGGCGATGCCTATGGTACCGCCATCCCACTCGCCTGCAGCATGATCCTGTTTATGCCGCGACATTTGTGCCGGCAACTGGGGATTCGTCTCGGAACCTACCTGCGCGAAGCCTTTGTTCTGCCGCTCCTCGTCACCGCGCCGTTGATGCTCGCGCTTTTGTGGATGCAGCGCTGGTTTATCCCACACACGTATCTGCAACTCGCGGCGCAGTTGCTGATCGCTGGGACCGTGTACGGACTGGGGTTGCTTTGGGTGGTGTGGTCGGGCCGGGCTTTGCGAGTCGGAGAACTCGCCTCAAAGCAGGCGCTCATGACAGCGGAAGATGCCACAGTCGAAGCCGCCGAAACCTATCAGCCCGAACGATAAGTTTCGGAACCGCCTCAGTCGTTGTCGGGTGCCGTCGCCGGCGACTTGTCATGCAGAAAATAGTTCGCGTCCAGCGGTGCCGCAATCGGAGTGAATGGCAGTGGCGTCTGGCTGAAGTCGAAGCAATCGGACAGATTATCCGTTTGCGAGTCGGCATACCCCACCGTCTGGTCAATCTCCCCGAGTCCGAACGCCCCTTCCGTAAATTTCAAAATGCTGCCAAAATCGTGGGTCACGTGCGAGATGTACGCCGCCTTCGCATAGGGTGAAATTACGATCAGCGGCACGCGTAGCCCCGTTTCATAAGAGTTGCGAATCGTCGGCGCCACATGATCGTACCATCCGCCCCAGTCGTCCCACACAACGATGATCGCCGTGTCCGCCCAGTACGCGCTCTGACCCACCGCATTCACAATGGCCGATACCCATGATGGCCCTGTGTCTTTGGAGTTGCCGGGGTGATCCGAGGCCGAGCCAGTGGGGATGACCCAGTTCACGGAAGCAAGTGCTCCGCCATTGATATCGTTGATGATCTGTGCATTCGACCCTTCGATCACAACTTTCGGTTCAGCGTTGGTCCAGTCGGGTCCGTTGCACACCGTGTCGTCGTACTTTCCATCCGCGGAATAAGGCTGGCACATGTGCTCGATCGCATCCGGCGCCGTCCAGATAGAGCCGGGCACGGGCGCGTAATATTTCCAGCTGAGACTGGCGGCATCCAGCACGTCGGTCAGCGTTGGATGTTCAAAGCACAATGGAAAGTTGACCACGCCTTCGGTCGTCTCCGGACTCGGGTTGCTGATGTCGAGGGTATTGTTCGTGGAACCGGGAGGCGCTAGGCACCCCGCATCGTTGCCACTGCCTTCCGGGTTTTCGGCCACCGAGATGGTACTCGTAGTCGAGACTCGCGACGTGCCCGAAAGCAGGTACTGATGCGCCGGGAAACTCGGCCCTTCGTTGGTCTGGAACATGTGATCGCCGAAGGTGTACGTCTCGGCCATCGTGAAGTAGGGTTGGATCACCCCGGTGGAGTTGTCCACATATTGATATTCCGGATAGGCTGGACAATTCTGAGATGGACCACAAGTGTTCAGGTCCGCGGTGTTCATCTGGCAACTGTTGCTTGCGGGATCGTAGCCGCAGACGTCAAGAAACGCCGCGTGCGTGTGGTCCAGGTCGTAGTTCGTGACCAGCGTGACCGGCGTAATTGGCACCATCGCTCCCGAAGAGGTTAGCCCCTGGCTGGCGATGTCGGCCCCAGCTGCGATCAGGATGGGATCATGAAAAAGGTTATCGGGGCTGCGGTTCTCCTGCACAATGATCACAACGTGATTGATTTTCCCCGTTGCAATGGGCCCGCTGGTGGTGAGACCGAGCGTGGTGCTGTTCGTCAACGAACCCGAAGTTCCCGCGATGGACGCTGTGACCGTTCCGATCGACGCGGTGGCGCTCGCGGTAAAGGTCAGCGTGCTGGTGGTGGTGGTTGGGTTCGGGGCAAAGGAAGCAGTCACGCCGCTCGGCAGACCTGATGCAGAAAGAGTGACGCTGCCGCTGAACCCGTTCGCTGGATTCACCGTGACCGTGCTGGTCCCATTGCTCCCTTGCACAACGCCCACGTTGTTCGGTGAGGATGAAAGCGTGAAAGATTGCACCGGATTGACGCTAGAACCGGATCCTGCGCAACTGCTGAGGGTCAATGCAAGGCAAGCCGCAGAAGCAAACTGTAGCCCATGTTTTAGCCGAAGCATGCGATCCTTCCTTCACCGTCAGTCACTGATTCTAGGGGAACACCTCTATTTGGATGCAACTCGTTTGTTCGCCGGTTGGCCTTGCCCCCATCGCGGCGCTCGTCCGTTTCAATCCGGCGAATTGCACGGATTGTAAGTGCTTATGTATAAGCAACTTACGAGCCTCCCCGGAATTCGGTGGTATTGACAAGCCGATTGAGAGTGCTATTCTTTGCCAAAGCAATCGGTATCCCCATCAGACTGAGACCCGCGTCGAACCCCCGGTTAAGTGGGCAGGCGTCCCTAATGGACAGTGACAAAAGTTGCGATGGTCTTTCGGAGAAAAGGAGCAATTCTGGAATTTTGCCATCAGCGAGGCCAGACTGCATGAAAATCGCGAGACTCCTGATCGTTGTATTGCCCGTCGTATTGCTCGTCGCAGCTTCCAGCGTGTGCATGGCGTTGACCACAACCACGACTACGCTCACCTCTTCACTGAACCCGTCCATTTATGGGCAGACGGTGACCTTTACCGCAGTCGTCGCTCCTGCGCCGCCGAACGGAGAAAGCGTCACGTTCGAGCAGGGAAGCAGCGTACTGGGCACTGGGACGTTGAGTGGCGGCACCGCCATTTTTGCGACCTCGACGTCAGCGGGTGGTACAGATACGATCAAGGCGGTGTATGCGAGTGACGGCACCTACGCCGGCAGCACCTCGAACGCGGTGAAACAGGTAGTAGACGCGGCCGCGACCACGACTACTTTGGTTTCCTTGTGGAATCCGGCCAATGTTGGGCAGTCGGTGACTTTTCAGGCGAGCGTAACGCCACAGTTTAGCGCTACCGTCACGGGCAACGTCACGTTTTACAATGGGAGCACGAGGCTAGGCAGTGCGTCGCTTTCCGGCGGTGTGGCCGACTACACGACTACAAATTTGAAGGTCGGCTCCTATTCGATTACAGCCGTCTATAAGGGCAGCAGTTCATTCGCTACCAGTACCTCGGGTGCCCTGAGCCAAACCGTGGGTGCCGGAAACTACTATTACCCCACCATGACTTGGCCTCTCCAAAACGGTATCACCCGCTATTACGAAGTCTTTGTGCCGACGGTTCTCCCTGCCAATCCGCCGTTGCTCCTGATGTTGCATGGAACCAGGACCACCCCTGCCACCGGCTCGAATCCAACGCCCGTGATCACACTGAATTGGGGCTGGGCGGCTCTGGCGAATCAGTACGGCTTTATCCTGGTTCAACCCGCTTCCACCTTTGATCCAGCGACGAACCAGTGGAACTGGAACTCGTACTTCATGGCTTCCGCCTTTCCCGCGAGCTTTGGGCCGAACGGGCCCGACGATTCCGGCTTCCTGGGACAGTTGATCCAAAATCTCACAGCGCAGTACAACGTGAACCCCAACATGGTTTACGTTACCGGCTTCTCTTCGGGTGCGCAGATGACGGAACGGGTCGGCAACGACCTTTCCAATCTGGTCGCGGCCATTGTCCCCGTGTCAGGCCAGATCGTCAACGAAGAAGGGATCGTTTCGCCACCGCTGCCCCTGCCGACCGCCCCCAACCCGTTCCCACCCATTTCTGTCCAGGAGTGGCACGGCACCGCGGACGATAACTTAATCCCCTGCGGCTACGGCACGACCTCGTACTCGAATGTGAGGTTTACGTTGGATACAGTCGACGATACCTTCAATAATTGGGTGGCACTGAACAGCTGTACCACGCTGCAAACCACGCAGCCTCTATGTACCGACGCAACGCCCAGTGTGCCCAACAATTCAAATGATTGGCCCACTCCCGGCATGAGCGGCAATACGGGGAACATCGCCACCGGCTGCGCAAACAATGTGGAAGTCCAGTTCATTTGGGAGCCGGGTGTCGGACACGCATGGACTCACGACCTCTCCGCAATCTGGGCTTTTCTCTCCAGTCATCCGAAGTGAGGATGCGGGAGGGAAGTGCGAAAGAATAATGAAGATCGTCGGAATGAAGATCTCCGGGGCGCTGATTGGCCTGTTGCTTGTCGCGCCGGCAAGCGCCGGCACGAACCCAAACGCGAAAGGCAGCGGCGCCGTCGTCGATTCCACCATGGTCTGGAACGGGATCACCCGCTACTACGAGGTATATCTCCCGCCCCATCTTCCGGCGAATCCGCCCATGGTTTTTATGCTTCACGGCACCAGTCACGAGGTTCCTCCAGCGAACCCCAGCACCGATATGTGGGGCTGGCAGAGTGTTTCCAATAAGCACGGCTTCATTCTGGTCAAACCCGCTTCGACCTATAACCCGCAGTCTGGGCAATGGAACTGGGACGCCTACACCATGGACGCAGCTTTTCAATCTCCGCCGGACGATTCCGGTTTTCTGCGCAACCTGATCGTCACCCTGACGGGGCGCTACAACGTGAACCCAAACCAGGTCTACGTCGCCGGCTTCTCCTCGGGCGCGCAGATGGCGCACCGGGTCGGCGTCGAGATTTCGGATCTGGTGGCGGCGATTGCGATTGGCTCGGGCACGATTGCCGGTCAGGAGTCTGCACTGCCGATTACTTTGCCCGGCGCGGCGCTCGGGCCGGTCTCCGTTCAGGAGCGGGGCGGCACGCTGGATCGCACGATGCCGCCATGCAACAACGGCATCACGAAGTACTCAGGCCGCAAGTTTCACCTGGCCACCGTGGACCAGTCTTTCAATTACTGGACTCGGCAGAATGCCTGCACCGTGTTCCAGAATCGTGATCCATTGTGCGAAAACGGATTGCCCAACCCGAAGTCGACCGGCAACGACGCCACGGGATGTGCGAGCAACACCGAAGTCCAATATATTTGGGAGGCGAACGTCGGGCACATTTGGACCGCGCAGCAGAACGCCGCTCGCTGGCTCTTCTTTGCGTCGCACCCGAAGCAACCGCGTCCGCCGAAGGGCGCGCCTTCCGCGGCGCTTTCCTCAGTTAAGACGCCAGGCAGTGGCGACGCAAATGGTAGAGTTGGATCTGAACAGTAGGGACGCCCCTCGGGCCAAGGAATTATGAGCGTTGAACAGGTAGCGGATGCCAGCGAGCCGATGAAGCAGCTCACCGCCTATATCGTCGACAAAGTGATCAAACGCAAGGGTGTGGAGATCAACGAGGATACGCCATTGGTGTCTTCCGGCCTCGTCGATTCTTTTGCCATGATCGAGATTTTCATGGAGCTACAGCGCGTTGCCGGACGCAAGATTCCGGCAAGCAAGGTGCAAGCCAAGGACATGGACACCGTGCGCCTCATGTTCGCCATGGCCGAAAAATTCGGCAAGCCGGCGAAAAGCTGATTGCAAAGGCCAGAGGTTAGATTGCAGAGGTTAAGATCCGTTGGCTCGGCTGTACGGTTGTACGGTTGGAAGCTAGGGGTTTTACTTCTGCAATCTGACCTCGCACCTCTGACCTAGTCCTTCCAGTTCGCCAGCATCTCCGTAATTTTCCCCCGGTCGATCTTCCCGTTCACATTAAGCGGAATCTGCGGGAAATGATAAATGCGGTTGGGAACCATATAGCGCGGCAGGCGGGCTTCGCAAGCGGCGATAATCTGCGCGTCGTGCGCCGGGTCGGCGCCCGAGACAACCCCCACAATGCCGGACGCCGAGCCTTCCGAGAGTGGCCACGGAATCGCCACCGCCAGTTCCGTCTTCGCCGCTGCCCGCAGCACCAGGTCGATCTCCTGCAACTCCACTCGATAGCCGCTGATCTTGACCTGGAAATCACGCCGCCCCAGATAAAAAAGGCAGCCGCGATCGTCTTGCCGCACCAGATCCCCCGTGCGATACCAAATCTGATCGCCGGTATGCGCCAGCCGCACGAAGCTTTTCGCGGTCTTTTCCGGATCGTTCAGATAACCGCCGGTGACCTGCGATCCACCCAGGCAAAGTTCGCCGCTCTCGCCCAGCGCAACCGGCGCCAGTTCCTCGGTGACAGCGCACACCTGTTGGCCGTCAAACGGCCAGCCGATTGGCACCAGCCCGCGCACGCATTCCTCCGGCGAGGTTGCCGAATCCCAGCGGTAATAAGTGATCGCGATCGTCGCTTCGGTCGGGCCATACAAGTTTTCGAGAATGGACTTGTTCGCTGCTTGCTGCCAGGCCTCCGCCAGGCTCGCGGAAAGAGCCTCGCCGCAAAACAGGCTCCAGCGCAGCGTAGGGAATGCTCCCGGCTCCAGCAGCCCCAGCTTCGATGCGAACATGGCCACCGACGGTACCGAGAACCAGCACGTCAGTCCCTTTTCCTCAATCAGCGTGGCCGGAGTCAGCGTCTGTTCGGTGTAAGGGCAGAGCGTCGCGCCCGCGTCCCAGCAGGTGAACAGATCGTGCACGCTGAGGTCGAATGTCAAATCGAAATTTTGAGAGCAACGATCCGCCGCATGAAAGCCAAATCGCTTCGCGGCGTATTCCATGTACGCAACCGCGTTCGCTTGGCTGACCGCAACGCCCTTCGGAATTCCCGTGCTGCCGGAAGTGAACAGCAGGTATGCGGTCGCGCCTCCATCCACCGCTGGGTCCAAGGGATCGGCCACCTTCGACAACTGACGCGCCGCGATGACACGGTGTCGCGCCAGCGCTTCGCTCTTCAGCTCCCAGCCTGGATCGGGAACGATCAAGGTCAACGGCTTCTCCAGGCGCGGCAGCAAAGCCTCCAGCGTGGCGGCGCATTCCTGCCCGACCACAAGAGTCTTGCACCCCGACGCGTTGAGCATGGTCAGCGTCCGCTCCAGCGGGAACTTTGGGTTCAGCGGACAATAGCCTCGCCCACTCCCTAGAATCCCAAGGATGCCGCCGTAGGCACCCACGCTGCGGCTGGCCAGCAGGGCAACGACATCTTCCGAAGGATCGAGACTCTCCTTGAGACATGTCGTGATTTTCCCGGCATAGTTCCACAATTGTTCGTACGTCAGCACATCGTCGCCAATTTCGAGCGACGGACTGCCCGGATTCGCGCGCAACGAGCGGAAGAAACCGCTGATCAAGCTTCTAGGTTGTTTCGGCGGAGCCATGAGTCACCTGAGTTCATTGAAATGGGAAAGTCGGAAGCAATACCGTTAATGACCATGGCCGTGATCGCTCGGCGTCGATGCCCGAGCCTGCGCCGGGCTGGACTGATGTTCCAGGATGTCGAACAGACGGTCGGCAACAATCTGGTTGCCCTCCGGCTTCAGGTGCGAAATGCCAACATAAAGCGAATCCTTCTGATCGTCCAGCAGATCTCCCAGATAGAGAAGACCTGGCGGGTTCAGTTCGTGTGCCCTCTTGTAGACTGCCGCGTACATCGCGTCCATGCCCTGAAACTTCTTGTTCTCCATGGCCAGCACCTGCTGCTCGTAGGGCGTGAGTGCTTTGTGCCCGACCGCCATGTTCGGATACCACGCGAAAATCGCGCGGAATCCGAACTGCTTTCCCAGCGCGTTGATGATCTCCATATTCTGAACGTAATTGTGCACCACGTCGTCCGCCATCAACGTGGGATCGGGCCCCGCGGCCGCGTTTTCCACTGGCTTGCGGTGAAAAAGACCCTTGGCGGAAATCTTGTCGAGAAGGTGATACGTGTTGGTCTGGCTCAGATAGGAAAAATGCGCTTTCTGCCCCGCGCTCCATTTGTCCAGAAAATTCTTAAAGGAAGCGAAGTTGCTGTGTACATCCACTTGGCGGCTCTGGAGAGCGGTGAACGCCTCCGTGCCGCCATCGTAGAAGAGCACGAGATCGGGCTTGCGGCTGGTATGTTTGAGTTCCTCCATCAAGCCGATCATTTCCTGCGTGCTCGACCACCCCTTTTCGGCATAGTTGACAATGCACGCAGGCCGCCCCGCCTTTTCATAGTCGGCCGCCACAAGGGTGGGGATGGTGTCCGTATCGGGCGCACCGGCGCCCCACATGACGGAATCGCCGAACATCCAAATGGTGAGAGCCTTGTCGTCGCAGCGAGTGTGCAGCGTTCGCCGTACGCCGTTCTCATCGATCGAAATCAACTCGCCCTGGTAAGGCTGACGGCGCCAGAGGACCCACGGGTGATACGTGATCTTGTTGGCCTGCGCGAATTCCTTCCAGTATTCGTGTTCGGCCGGGCTTTCGTTCTGCGCCAGTTCCAGCTTGACCGCCAGCTCCATAACATCGCCGGCGGCAGAGGTGTAGCGCAAATACGAATAGATTTCAACGGCCACAAGCAGACCGACGCACAGGGTCACCACGACGCAGAGGCGCAAGGCGAAGCGTTTGAGAAGGGGCTTGTATTGCATGGTAGATGCCTGGCGGCTATCCACGCTCGGATCGTTCTCGTTTAACGGCACAAACGGCTCACCCTCGCTTTTCGCCTCATCGTTGCTGTGAATGCTAGCACAGCGTTTCCTCTCATCAAAAACCCGCTCGTAACCAGACGGATGCGGATCATCCTGCTGTGTTCCCGAACCCTTCCGCGTCTAGGGAAACTCCGATTACGTTCCGGTTTCCCCCGTGCACCTCTGTGTACCCTGTGGTTTATGCCTTCTGCCGGCACTGAATCAAGGTTTTTCTAGAACAGCGCGTACATCACCGGCCCGGTTTCGGCGTGGCCGGGCTGGAAAATCACGCTCAAATAGATTGCCAGCACCACGATCACGGGAGTGATCCACACCCAGCGTTCGTTGGCCAGGATGCCGAGCCAGTTCGACAAGCGGCCCGGCGCGGTTTCCTGACGAGTGCGCGCGGCCTCCGCCAAATGATCGAGTAGAATACTGCCGCCGATGACCGCGAAGTACCCGCCCGCCGCCAACAGCATCAGCATGTAAAAGCTGGGGTTCAGATTCCGGTGTGTGTAACCGTGCGGCGAAACGAGCGCCTTCAGCATGGCAAAGGCCTGATGGACGCTTTCCGCGCGAAAGAAAATGTAGCCGATGCACACTGCGGAAAACGTCAGCCACCAGGAGATCGCCGTGGCCATGACACCGGTCCATTCGAATCCCATTCGCTTGCGAAACTCCTGCCACTGCCGGTGCAGTACCAGCAAAATGCCGTGCCAAATTCCCCACAGCATCAGCAGGAAACTCCCCTGGTGCCACAAGCCGAAAACAAACATGGCGATCACCAGCGACAGGTTGCGCCACCACGCTTCCCGCCTCATGGTCGCGAGCGGTAGAAAAAGAAAGTCGCGAATCCAGAACGACAGCGACATATGCCACCGCGTCCAAAACTCCGAGATCGTGGTCGACAGATACGGCCGGTTAAAATTCTCTTGCACCCGGATCCCGAACAGGCGAGCCCCACCGATCACGATGTGACAGAATCCACAGAAACTGAAGTAGAGCTGGAATCCATAACCGATAATCATGAACCAGACGTCGATTCCGCTGAATCGCGCGGCCGTGTTGTTGAAAACCGCCTCCACACCCGCACCCGCATAGAGACCGCCGGCCACGACCAGGGCGAGGCATGACATCAGGATGCCAATCGCAACCCGGCGCACCCCTGTCTTGAGATCGTCATCGGTTACCGACCACGCCTCGCGAAATTGCGGCAGCATGCTTGACATCCGGCAGATTGGCCCCTGCAGCACCGTCGGCCAGAACGACATGTACAGGCAAAACTCCAGCAGCGTCGGGTTCAGCTCTTCTTCGCGATAGATCTCGAACAGGTAGCTCAGAGCCTGGAATGTCCAGTAGGAGACTCCCGCGGGAAACAGGATTCGCTTGAAGATTAAAAGCGGCGAACCGGACGGCGCGGACGTGCCCAACAGCGGCAGGTACTTGAAAACGCTAAGCAGCGCCAGATTGAAGATGATCCCAGTCCACAGGCGGCCTGCGCTAATTCGTTTTTTCAGCCACTCGCCCAATGCGTAGTTCATCACCGAGCTGAACAGCAGCACGACAATGAGCCACGATCCCCAGGTCAGGTAGAAAAGCCAGCTGGCAACAAGATAGAGCGCTTGCCGGACGGTGACGGAGCGGATCCGCATCGCCACCAACCACATCACCACTACCCCGATTACGTATGCAATAAGCTTTGTCGTCATTCGTGATCTGTCGACGCCTTCAAGCTAGCCGGGGCCCCGGCTAGGGTTGCCGACCCATCGGCGGCTATAGCAGTTTCGACGAATTTGGTCGTTCCTAATCCCGGTGCACTGGCGGTAATGGTATATTTCCCGGCCGTGTTCGGGAGTTGGTAGCTAGTTTCCGCCAATCCGTTCGCGTTGGTCATGGCGCTGCTCGGATTAAGGACACCTTCGTTGTTGTCCGCAAATGTCACCGTGATGCTCGGGATACCGTTGCCGTAAGCGTCCTCGATCCTGGCCTCCAGTGCTTTGGGAAGGATTGATCCCTCCGGCCCCGATTGCTTGCCTCCGGCATAAGTGTATAGTTTCACCGCGGGCCCAGGGACCGCTGTTTCCGCAAAGGAAACGTCCCCGGCACCCTGCAAACTCGCCGTGATAGTAACAACGCCAGATTGTTTTGGCGAGGTATAGATGGTCGACACGTCCCCGATGGATCCGGCAGTACTGGAAGAGACGACGCTGGCCGGATTAAAGGATCCCCCCGCGCCGTTGTCGCTGAAGGTTACGGTCACACCCGAAATTCCATTGCCGCTGTAGGGGTCGACGACCTGCATCATGATGGCAGCAGGCAAGGGTTGCTTCACCGTACCATTCTGATTGCCCCCGCTCACCAACGTCAGATTCTCCAGGATTCCGTACACCGAGAGCGTAGTTTGCGTGGCAATATAAACCTTGCCGTTGGCGATGGTCTGGGTCACGAAGTGAGCGACCGGAGGGAGCGTGTCGCGGGCGGGAACCATGTTCGAGGCGTAAAGCTCCTGCTCCAAGTCGGACGCGTTGAATGCAAGAAGTATCCCGCCGCTTAGCACCCAAAGAATGCCGTTGGTGGTTCCATTGGCCGAAATCGAGGGGGAATGAGATCCCACCCACCTCCGGTGGGTCTGCATCACAGGCTCGGTGGAAACGGGCGGATACGTGCCGGTCAGTTGGAAAGCCTTGATTTCGTCGGCGTCGCCCGCGTAATAGAGCATTCCATTCCAATAGGCTGGAGAGCTGAACATGGACCCGACGATGCCGTCCAATTTGTTCTCTTCGCCGTCTAACTCCTGACCGCCGGTTCCCGTGGGCAGCGCCGACAACTGACTATCCTGGCTATTGAACAGCCCCAGGTCGTCCCGATTCAGAACGTAAATCCTGCCGGTCTTGCCCGCCGCCACCACCAGGTGCGGAGCCGCCCCAGCCTGGTCGGGCAGAATCACGGGTCCGCCGGAACTGAGGTCCAGATCGTCCGTGTTCAGAAACAAAACGTCGTCGGGCGCGAACCACTGCGTCAGTACGAGGTTATTCGGAAGGGCTGGGTTCGGCTTAAATTCGATCACGCTGTTCGAGTAGCTCGATCCGCCAAAAGCCGCATCGTTTGCGGAGACACTGCTCGCATCTTCCGCCGTCACCGCGTAGATATTGCCAAACTCATCCGCGGCCAGGCCATTGCCCGTCTGCCAGATCGAAGTAAAACCGATATCCGGCGAGGTATTGAACGATCCAACCTGCTTCAGGTTCGACTCTTCGTAAGCAAGGATCCAACCTGTGTTGTTGTCATTGCACCCGTTCGAGCCAAAGCCGATATAAACCACGCCGTTGGACAGCAGAAGAGCGGGCCGGTTCAACTGATGCAAGCTACTGAAGTTGGTGACGTGCCCCTTGGCGCTGGTACTGGTGGCGGTGATCTGAACCGGGCCACCCTCCACTTCCAGCCCGGTGGCGATATTGAGCGCATGCAGATAGTGGTAAACCGTTCCGTTTTGCACGGTCTTCGCCACCACGTACATCGTGCCCGTCGTCGTATCGATGGTCGGAGTCCCGGCAATCCCTTCCTGCGTGAAACCGGTGGTGGTGCCGCCCGAGCAGGGCAGCGTCGCGAGCGTATTCGCCGTGGTAATTCCGGGACCATAGAGGGCAGGATTTGTGAAATTCACCCACCACAGCGGAGTCGCATTCGTTCCGGCATTGCTGTCGGCATCGAAGGCATACACCGAATCGGCCATGGTCGCCACGTAGACAACATTATGGGTTCCCTTGCCGGGGATGGTCACATTCGGAACGTACAGCGGCTGCGCCAGCGCCAGGTAGTCAATCGGATAATTGAACAGGGCTCCGAATTGATCCTTGTTCACGTTATTCGGTGTCAGGATGGTTTCAGTGACATTGGCGCCGCTGCGCGCGTTATCCGAGCGGTTGGTTGGGATCGGACTTGGCGTCGTGACCTGTTGTCCGAAACAAACCGAAGCAAATGCCACACACGCAAGGATAACGACAGCGACTGCAGATAGACCCCTGAAGGGATTTGAGTTCTTTCCCGTCCCGATGGGTCGTACAGAATTGACCATCATCTCGGTACTCCTTTGAAAAGGCATGGGCGAACCGCTAGGTCGTACAGGGGGAAGCAGCACTCATCGTGCCGGAGAGGCTATGGGTACCAGGATCGCAAGCCGAACTTTACAAACGACTTCCTACTTAACGGGGCTCTCCGGAACCAAATAACTCATTTCTGCGGAAGAAAGATCTTGCACCTATGCAGCACAAAGTCTACCACGGGGAAGTTCGCCAGCCCCCACTAAAGTGGGGGCTGGGCGGATGGCGCTCGCGTCGCGGAGAACTCTATTCCTTCGGAAAGTTAGGGTCCGCCTTCACTTCCTCAATCTGTTTGGTGTGCCGCTCGGTGTGCGCGGAGATCAGCAGAATCCACTGATACGCATCCATCGGTCCCAGAAACGGGTGCGGGCCGAAGTGGTCCCGCAGATCGTCGTTGGTGGTGCGGACAAAATCCATAGTCGCCTTCCGCGCGTCTTCAAACGCTTTGATGGTGTCTTCCCGCGTCGCAAAGCGATTGGTCGGCTTCAGAATCTCCGGTGCTTGCACCTTGTGACTGCGGTCCGGAACCATCTTCAGGATCATCTCGTCCGTAACTTTCACCTCGGCGCGCTTGGCGGGATCGGCCGGCGAAGCCATGACCTTTCCCTCGATCATCCCAAAGATCGTGGATTCGGAGACGGCGATGTGCTCTGAGATCTCCGCCACCGACCAGCGGTCCGGAGCTGGTTTGAACCTCCATTGCTTCTCCGATAATCCCGCGATGGATTTCAGAAAGGCATCGCGAGAGGCCTGCAGGTTCTTGAGTGCATTCTCACGCTCTTCGGTGGTCAACGTCGTCGGCGCCGGGGTCGCGGCGGTTTGAGCAATGCCCGAAAGCGCGACCGAGGCGATCAGACACAACACGGCAGAAAACTTCCATTGAATTTTCATTTGCTCCCCTGTGCGATTGGAATTGCGGTTGGGTAATTATGAAGGGTGGTCGAAAAAAGATCAAATCAAGCGCTGATTACTCAAACCAGCCGCTGCGGTAAGCGATCCACCATGAGGCGTAGATGATTGGAATCGTCGCGCCCACCGCCCACCAAAGCGGCAGAACGAAATCCGCGAGCAGCCCGAGCACAGTCATGGATCCCCAGAAAATCTTGCGCTCCATACTCTGGATTGTAGTTCTTTTCCGCCACCGGCGATCCCGGCCGCCAGCCTGCGAAGAAAACTTCGGTCACCTGGGCATAATGGCGCACCGGACGCGCCCGGCCTTCAGGATTTCGGCTTCAGTTCTTCCATCACGCTCTGCATCAGTTCTTTGGCGTCGGTGAGGTGTTTCATGATGAGTTGCACATCCATGACCGGCTTGCCCGGCCAGCGCTGGCTCTGGCAATAGACGCCATGTTGCCCCACCAGCGCCATCGCGTCGGTGACCAGATCCATGGTGACGGCGAGGCGTCCGCGGGGCACGCCCATGCGCGTTTCGAAGTGTTCGAGCTCTTCCTGCTTTTCGTTGAACACGGTCATGGACAAATTGTAAGGGGAATTGCGTATAATCCGTAGCGGAACAGCACTCATCAATAGCAAAGGTCAGAAGTCAGAGGTCAGAGGTCAGATTGTAGAGGTGAAAAGCCTGGCTCTTGGTATTCATGGCCAAGGTTTTCAATTCTACAATCTGACCTCTGACCTCTGCAATTGATGGTTGCTCCCCGGAGGAACAATCCATGAAGAAACTTGTTGTAGTGGCAGCGTCTCTGTTCGCAATCGCAACCATCGCCTCGGCGCAGATGGATATGTCGAAAGACAAATCCAAGCGCCCCAGTCCGCCCGCCAGCGCGGAGTGCAAATTTTCCGACGGCAAAACGATCAAGATCGACTATTCCAGTCCCCGCGCCAAGGGCCGAAAGATTTTCGGCGAGGCCAGCGACAAGGCTCTGGTGTCGTATGGTGAGATCTGGCGTACGGGCGCGAACGATGCCACCACCTTCGTCACCGACGCGAATGTGACGGTGGACGGCAAGGCCGTTCCCGCTGGCAGCTACACTCTCTTCACCGTCCCCAAAGCAGACGCGTGGACGCTGGTCATCAGCAAGAAGACTGGCGAATGGGGAACCGATTACCCCGGCGAGAAAGAAGATCTGCTGCGCGTGCCGATGAAGGTTTCCAAGAACGGCCCGCCGGTTGAAAAGTTTCTGATCGCCTTCGATCAGGCCGGCAACAAATGTAAGCTGCGCATGGAGTGGGAAACTACGGTTGCCAGCGTCGAGATTGCGAAGTAGAAATTGCGAAGCAACGACCAGCGAGTAGGTGGAGTGCCGGGCATCCGCGCCCGGCCTTCACGGTTCGGACCGCGTGCCCGGCGCTATACTGGAAGCCGATGCGCCCAATGATAATGCTGCGTTTTCTCTGGAATTCCACCCGTGGCCACCGGATTGCCCCCTGGCGCAGTCCCTATCTGCTATGGCGCATGGAAACCTACACCGGCGTCAAAATGACGCAAATCGGATTCCTGGAATTCTGGGAATTTTTGTGGACCGAACGCGGCAGCCTGTGGCGCTTCCTGAAGTGGACTGGCGAAATGGATCGCTACGTCCATCCCGGAGCCAAGAACCCATAGCAGCTCGTCAATACGTTTAGAGTTTGTCATCCTTAAGTCTTATACGTTTGTTATCCCGCCTTATACGTTTGTCATCCTGAGCGAAGCGAAGGACCTGTGCACTCGTATGCGCAGGCAAGTGCGTATGTCCCTCGCCCAGGTGACAGAACGATTGATTCCGCCAAGGCAAGCCAACGCCCCTCATCCTTCCATCACCACATTCACTTCGCTGCCCTTACCCGCCCCCAGCAACTGAAACGCTGATCCCCGGTTCGTCGCCACTTCCAAAAATCCCATGCTGCCCAATATTCCAAACACTTCGCCGGGAGCGCCTTCCGCATAGCTGGTGCAGATCCGCGTTGCCGGTGCTTTGGTTCCAATCGCGATCTGAAAAGCCGGGGGTGTCGCTCCAAAGAGTTGCGGCGCGTCCGCGGGCGTGATGTTGGTGATGAGATTGCCGAAGCGGTCGACTTTCAGCACCACCCCGCGCAAGGTTCGCTCATCCACCGGCTTGGGACGCGGTGCCGCAAAGCGAACGTAATCCGCGATCTCCTCTCCAAAGCGGTCGGGCGCCAGTCCTTTGGCAAGATATGCCGCCACCGGCGAAAAAATGTCGCGCCCGTGAAACGTGTTACTGCGCTGTGGCAAGAAATAATGTTCGGCCGTGACGTGGCGAACCGAGAGCCGCTCTTGCCGGTCGCAGATCAGCGAAAGCACCCCGTTGTCGGGAGCCACGAACAGATGGCGATCGCCGGTCAGAATCAAAGGCCGCCGCGCCGTCCCCACTCCGGGATCGACTACCACCATATGTACGGTTCCGGAAGGGAAGTACGAGTAGGCCTGCGAAATCGTCAGCGCGCCATCCAGGATATCGAACGCCTGCACCGCATGGCTGATGTCGACGATCTGCGCCTCGGGCGCGATCTCCAGAATCACGCCTTTCATGGCCCCTACGAAATGATCGTTGAGTCCAAAATCCGTGGTCAGAGTAATGATCGGAATGTGCGCCAAGGTCAACCTCGCCAGGCCTGAAAATTTTCAGGAACTCACGAAGTATCGGACGGAGCGCGAGGGCGCGTCAAGGTACGCGCACATGTACGCGCACATGAACGACTGGTGCGGTTTAGTTTTCGGCCAGCGCGTGTCCGAAAGCAATCAGGTTTCCATCCGGCGCCAGCACTAGCAACTCCCGTTGGCCATAGGGCTGGTTCACCGGCCCATAGACATCGCCCTTGGGCAAAGTGTCAAGCTTCGGCTTCAGTTCCGCATAGAGCTGGTCGACGTCGCGCACGTCGATGTAGTAGGCAAACCGTCGATTGCCCGGCGGAGCCCCGTCGGGTCCGCACTCTTCCAGGATGCGGAAACCCACTGTCTCGCGGTGCAAATACGCGTAGTTCTCCTGGCGAAAAAGCGTCTTGAACCCAAGAATGTCGTTGAAAAACGCCAGTGCCTTGCCGATGTCCTTCACATGCATGAAAGGAGTAACCTGAATGAAGTTTGACATCGAGTTCTCTTACGCGAATTAGTCTACCTGCACGTCGCCCGACCCGGTGTGCACCGAAACCACCGGCCCGCCGCCGCGTACTTTGCCAACCACGCTCTTGCGCGATTCCTGAACGCGTCCCTGCACCGTCGTAGTCACGGGATGGCCCAGCGTGACGCTTCCGGAACTCGATGAAATATCGGCATCGAAAGCGGCGTCCGCGGGCAACTGCAGGTTCACATTTCCCGACCCGGTGCGGATGCTCCACATGCTCTTGGGCACGCCTTTGCCGTGAATGTCGCCGCTGCCCGCCTCGGCATGAAAGCCGCCATTGATGCCGCTTACCGTGATGTTGCCGGACCCGGTGCGGATATCCACCTCGCCCGCCCCTGTTTCTTCAAGATCGATATCGCCGCTGCCCGCCTTGATCTTTGCCGGACCCGCAAGCTCGTGCCCGCGAACATTTCCCGACCCCGTCTGGAAATGCATTTCGCCGGCGAGCCGTGCCAGTTTCAAGTCGCCCGACCCGCTTTCCAGATCGATATTGCCCTTCAGGCCCTCTATGGTCTGATCGCCGCTGCCGGTATGGGAACGCAGCGCTGTGTTCTCCGGGACGGTGATTTCGTAATCGACCGAAATATTGTTGATATTCACGTAATCGACGCGAATGCTGTTGCCAGTCTGGCGAATCGGCGGATTCTTCTGCAATTCCTCTACTTCCGCCTTGTGGTCGCCCCCGAACCATGAATTGTTCGACTGAATCTTGGCATGAATCGAAACCGTCCCCGCGGCGCCGTTGCGGACGGTGATGTCGCCGGAGCGAGTGAGCACTTCAAGATCGACATTGCCGTTCACCGGAAACGAACGGTCGAAGGTTCCGATAACCCCGGCAAAACTGGCCACCGCGGTGACCACAATAAAGACTAGCGCGCGGACTGCTCGACGCCGAAAAAGGGAATCGTTGTTCATAGTGCTCCTATCTGATAACCAAATGTCAGAGTTGATGTCGCAGAGTTTCCACCTCTGCAATCTGACCTCATACCTCTGCAATCTCTACCTACTGCAGCACCACCTGATCGCCTTCCTTCAGCCCTTGCAGCAACTCAGTCTTGGCCCCATTCGAAATGCCAATGTTGACGGCAAGCTTCTTCTTGCCTTCCTTGGCTTTCGGATCGGGCACTTCCACCGATGCCTTCTTATCCTTGTCGTAAATAATCGACCCTTCCGGAATCTGTAGCACATTCTTGTGCTCTTCCAGAATGATCTCGGCATTGGCCGTCATCATCGCCTTCAGCACGCCCTCGGGATTGTTGATCGAGACGCGCACCTCGAACGTCGTGACGTTATCCTTCTCGACGCCCATCGGCGAAATCTTCGTCACTTTGCCGGTGAAGGTCTTGTCCTTGAACGACTCAACTTTGATTCGCGCCGGCTGTCCCAGATAGACCTTGCCGATATCGCTCTCGTCCACTTTGCCCTTGACGTAAACCTCGCTCGTGTCGCCCAGCGTCATCACCAGCGTGGCTGTGGAACCCAGCACCAGAATCGAACTCACCGCATCGCCGATTTCCACATCGCGCGACAGCACGATCCCGTCAATCGGCGACTCAATCGTGGAGTAACCGAGCTGTTCTTCCAGTTGTTTCAGGTTGGCGCGGTCCTGCGACACCTGCCCTTGAGCCTGCCCAATCTTGGCCTGCAAAACCTGCAATTGCGCCTTCGACACATTCTGCTTGTTCAGTGCCATTTCATAGTTCTTCTCCGCATCGTCGAGCGCGGAAGCGGAAACCACTCCATCCTTCGCCATTCCCTGAGCGCGGTCGTAGGCGCGCTTCAGCAGCGGCACGTCGGGTCCTTCGGCGTCCACTTTGGCGCGTTCCAGGTCAGCCCGCGTACCGTTTAAGCTGGCGCTCGAACCTTCCAACTGTGCCCGGGCCTGATCGACGCGGGCCTGGAGTTCTTCCTTGTCAAGTTCGGCCAGTACCTGCCCCTGCTTTACCTTGTCGCCATAATCCACGTAGAGCTTCTTCACGATACCGCTGGCTTTGCACTTGATCTCCACCTTGGTGATGGGCTCAATCTTGCCCGTAGCCACGACGCTCTTCGCCAGGTCTCCGCGCTCTACCTTGGCCAGCTTCGAGGCGTCGATCTTGGTCCCGCCGCTGGACGCAATCAGCCCACCCGCAACCGCCAGAACCAGCAAGGTTACCCCGATCGAAATCCAAATAATTCGTCTGCGCCGCTTTTTCTTGGCGTTGCCATTGCCATTGCCTTCCACGACCGCCTCCTGTGTGCTTGCCAATCTTAGAACCGGCATCCACCTGTTGGTACGGCAGAAACCGGCGAATAGTTCCTGGAAAATTCTGGGGCTTCGTATCCGGGCATCGCTCCCGCAGTGCCGCTCCCTGCTTAGACCGCGCCCGCACGAAAAGGAAAGCGACCCGTTGCGCGGATAATCAATACTTCACCTTCGATTGTATCGCCCGCGCACTTCCAAGGCAGGGAATCGTCCCTTTGGAATGTTAGAATTGGGGTTCCATGATTGCATACGTGCTGCTGCGGGTGTTCGTCATCCTGCTTCTGGTGGCGGCCAATGCCTTCTTCGCCGCAGCCGAGTTCGCGCTGGTCAGCGTGCGCGAAACCCGCATCCAGCAGTTGATCGAGGCCCACCGCGCCGGCGCCCGCACCGTCCTCAAACTTCACCAGCAACTCAGCCGTGTCGTCAACGGCGTGCAACTGGGAATCACCGTCACCAGCCTGACTCTCGGCTGGCTGGGCGAACCCGTTTTGGCGCGCCTGTTCGAAAGCTGGATCGGAAGCATCCCCCACGCCATCCTCTATGCTCATGCCATCGCCGTCGGCGTCGCGTTTGCCATGATCACCAGCCTGCACGTGATCCTGGGCGAACTGGTTCCCAAGTCGCTCGCGTTGCAACGAGCCGAGCGCGTGGCCCTCGCCGTAGCCGCGCCCATGGAAGTTTTTCTGACCCTCACCGCCCCCTTGACCTTCGGCATGAGCCGCGCTGCGGGCTTTGTCCTCCGGGCCTTTGGCACGCGCGAAATCCGCCACGGCTCCGTCCACTCGCCCGACGAACTCAAACTGATCGTAACCGCCGCCCACCACTCCGGACAGCTCTCCAACGCACAAGAAGAGATGCTGCTCAACGCGCTCGAACTCGACAGCATTACCGCGCGTCAGGTGATGGTGCCGCGCACCAGGATTTTCTCCCTGCCCTCCGACCTCACTCTCGACGAAGCCCTCTCGCGCGTGGTCGACGAGCAACACTCGCGCGTCCCGGTCTACGACCCGCAGCGCGGCCCCGAACATATCGTCGGCGTCCTCTACGCCAAGGATCTGACGCGCTGGACGCGCCTGCGTCTCCGCTTCGGCCTGGTCGCCCCTCCGTCCGCCGACCGCGTGGCTCAGATGAAGATCGGACAGATCATGCACGATGTCCTGGTCGTCCCAGAGACCAAATCTTTGCTCGACCTGCTCGGCGAATTCCAGCACCGCCGTCGCCACCTGGCCGTCGTGGTCGATGAATTCGGTTCCACAGCTGGAGTGATCAGCGTGGAAGACGTGTTAGAGCAACTGGTGGGCGAACTGGAAGACGAATTCGACCTGGCCTCCACGCAGCCCGAGGTGACCGACGCCAACGCCCCTCTAGTACTGGATGGAACGGTCAACATCCGCGACCTCGAAGCCCAATATGAGCTGACCCTTCCGCAAGACGAGGGCTACGAAACTCTAGCCGGCTTCCTGCTTTCGCGCCTTCAGAAAATGCCCACCGGAGGCGAAGCCTTCGATTACGAAGGCCGCCGCTTCGTAGTAGAAAAAATGGAAGGCCACCGCGTAGCCACCGTCAGAATCGAGCCGATACCAGCAGCCCCGGCGCCGATGACTCCAGTGCCGGCAGATCCTGTGCAGCGGGCCGGAGACTAAGATCAGTTGCTTAATGTGGCATATGTAAATTGACAATATGATACGAATTGTCATCCTGAGCGAAGCGAAGGACCTATGCATTTCGGCGTCGCGATCAAATCCATAGGCTTTTCGCTTCGCTCACGATGACAACTTAGTTCTGATTCCCCATGCCGCGCTACCTCATCTCCCGCGTCCTCTACACCCTGCCAGTCATCTGGCTCGTCGTCTCCACCGTCTTCCTCCTAATCCACTTCGTCCCCGGAGACCCCATCCAGCAGATGCTAGGAGAAGGCGCAGCCGCCGGAGACATCCAAGCCGCAAGACACGCCTACGGCCTCGACGTCCCGCTAGGCGAGCAATACCTGAATTACTGGAAGGGCGTCCTCCACGGAGACCTGGGCAAATCCCTCCGCTTCAACCAGGGAGTAACAAGTCTGATAGCAAAGCGCTACCCGTACACCCTGCAACTAACGTTGGCGTCATTATTCGTAGCGATCATCCTAGCCATCCCCGCAGGCGTCTACTCGGCCCAACATCGCAATCAATGGGACGACCGCGCCCTAAGCGTAGTAAGCCTCTTCGGCCTGAGTTTTCCCAATTTCGCGTTAGGCCCTGTGCTCATCCTTTTCTTCTCCGTCGAGCTAGGATGGCTCCCCGTCTCCGGCTCCGGCACCCTAGCCCACTTAGTCCTCCCCGCCATCACCATGGGCGGAGCCTTAGCCGCAATCCTAACTCGCATGGTCCGCACCTCCATGCTGGAAGAGTTAAGCCAGGACTACATAAGAACCGCCCGCGCCAAAGGCCTGTCCGAGCGCACGGTCGTCTATCGCCACGCCCTGCGCAACGCCATGATCCCCATCCTAACCGTCCTGGGATTACAATTCGGAGCCCTCTTAGCCGGAGCCATCGTGACCGAAACCATCTTCTCCTGGCCCGGCATAGGACGCCTAACCATCCAAGCCATCGCCAACCGCGACTACTATCTCGTACAAGGATGCATTCTGGCGATCGGGCTGACCTATGTAGCCGTGAACTTTCTGACCGACTTGCTGTATTCAGCGGTGAACCCGAGAATTAGACAATGAAAACAGGCCGCAACGAGCCATGTCCATGCGGCAGTGGAAAGAAATTCAAACGCTGTTGTGGTGCCGCCTCCCAACCGAATGAGAGTGCGCCCGTTGGTCACTCCGTCAGCCGGAGAAACATACCTCCCGTTGCGACAAGTGATATTCTCCGCAAGACCATCAGCCAAGATGGACCCCGCATAGGATGAGAGTGAAGTTGCTCCACACCTCTGCAATCTGACCTCTTACCTTTCTCGCTTGACTCCACCTGCTAAAATAGAAGTTACAGCAAGCAACTCTTGCATCAATTTTCCGCCTCTCAGGAGGCGGCGCACCAAAGCGATCTTTGACATCTTTACTGCACGACCCCGGTGAGGTCATGCCCCTTCGGCGATGCGAGCCATCTACTGGCAACCCTAGTGTTTTCAATATTGTGTCAATAAAGCATCTGGAATGAATATTTTACGAGCGAAAAAAGCCTATGCAGGCGCTTTTTGACTGCTAACTCCTACTCGCTCAATATTTTGCCTCTAAGTCTATTCCTTTGAAGATTTTGGCGGGAAATTCTCGCTAACATATTGATTATAATAGACCGAGGGGGAGGGGGGGAGGGTACCCACCGATAACAACAACAAGCGGCAAACTCCAACGGCACAAACCGAACTCAAGCCCCGATGGCCACAAACGCACAACCGACATTCAGCAACTGGCAACTGAGCCGCACCACCCGCGTCGCTCGCCACAACCCGCTGGCGGCCATCGGAGTCGTGTTGGTAGCCATCTTCGCCCTCTGCGCAATTTTCGCGCCTTGGATTGCTCCGCAAGATCCCGCGCACATCGATCTCCCCAATCGACTGCAATCGCCCTCGGCGCAGCATTGGGCTGGAACCGACGAACTCGGCCGCGACATTCTCTCCCGCCTGATCTGGGGAGCGCGTATTTCTCTGTTCGTCGGCAGCAGCGTCGTGGCTTGTTCGCTTCTGCTCGGCCTCATCATCGGCAGCTTCGCCGGATACTACGGCGGAGGCATCGACCGCTTCACGAACGTCGTCCTGATGAATGCGTTTCTGTCCTTCCCCGGAATTCTCATCGCCATCGCCTTCGTAGCCTTCCGCGGTCCCGGCATTTTCAATCTCATTCTCGCCCTGTCGCTAGGGGGATGGGTCGGCTACGCGCGCCTGGTGCGGGCGCAGGTTCTGTCAGTACGCGGGCGCGAATTTGTCGAAGCCGCTCGCGCTCTCGGCGCCGGAGATCTCCACATTGTTACGCGGCACATCCTGCCCAACATCATTCAGCCGGTGATTGTGCAGGCGGCGATTGGCATGGCGGGCGCGGTTCTTGCCGAAGCTACAATGAGTTTCTTGGGCCTGGGCGTGCCGCCGCCGACGGCGAGTTGGGGATCGATGCTCAACGACGCCCGCTCGCATCTGTTCGATTCCCCGCATCTGGTGCTGTTTCCGGCGGTCACGGTGATGTTCGCGGTCCTCGCCTTTAATTTTATTGGCGACGCTCTTCGCGACCTGCTTGACCCAAGATCGAGGATTGAGGCGGGGTTGTAGTTCGAGGCATAAACAAAAAGCGTCATCCGACCGAAACCTTCGCTTCGCTCGGATGACCCCCAAGACAAAAGTGGACACAAACGCTCCAGACCGTTAGGCCGCCTTGGCTGCTTGCGACGCTTTGCGCATCATCGCCAGACGTTCCTGTGTCTGCTTCAAACGCGCGGATCCTCCCTCGGAGGTCAGAATGAGCTTTTCCACGTTGGCAAAGATTGTTGGACTCTGCATCTTTTCGCGCAGTTCCTTCAGGAAGGGCTCAACCTTGCCGAAAATGACAAACATCTCGCCGGAAAAACTGGGCTCGAGAAACAGTTCGCGATTTAACGTTCCGTGCAACACGAACGAAGCGGCCATTTCCCAGTATCCGCCGGCTTGGCGAAGCCAGGCATTTTCCTGGGTTCCCAGCGCGGTTGCGATCTTCAGGATGTCGTCCGTGGATTCCGGCCAAAAGCCGAGCCACCAGTTGCGCGCTTTTCTGAGTTCAGGTTCACGGCGGAGGTCGTAGAGTTTTACGATCAATTCAGCATCAGCGGTTGTCGGGGTGCTAGCCATTGCTATTCTCCTGTCAAAGGTTAAGGATTTGTGAAACGCGCTGCTTGAAGCTTGGAGCCTGAACGATGAGCGCGACGAAGTGATGGATGACCTCGCCACGCAAGCGATTCAGTTTATTCGGAATTCAGTTCCGAGGCAGCTCTCCGTTGCTCACTTTCCCACTTCTTCCGCGTCCAACTCACGGGCAGCAAATCAGGGAACTTCTTCCCAGGCAGGTGCGTATGAATAGATATATGGAACTCCAATATCAAGTCGAATGCTTACAGGATGTCGCGGTCGTGAACTGCTCGGGACGCATGGTGCGCGGAGCCGCGCTCGACGAATTTCGCCGCCGGATCGAGAAGATTGAACGAGTCCGCGTGCTCGTGCTCGATGTGTCGGAAGTCGGTCAACTCGACGCCGGAGGCTTGGGAACCCTGTTGCTCGTGCGTCGCTGGGCCACGCAGAAGAACGCGAAGGTGAAGCTGGTAAACCCGCCGCCGTTCTTCCGGAGGATGCTCGAGGCCACGCATCTGAACTCTGTGTTCGAGATCTCATCCTTGAAAGACGCAATTGCCATTCTGCGTGGCAGGGAATGTCCGCAGCGCTTCGCCGTCGCCTAAGTACGAGGAATTCGTTGGACGCGATGCGATATAATTCGCGCCCATGAACGTAAGGTGTCAGGTCTCATTTGTTGGGTCTCAGCTTCCTCGTCTCTCCCGATGACCCAACTCGCCCGCAAACTGCGCATCACCGATTACTTCTGCCTCGGCTGGGGAACGATGATCGGTGTCGGCTGGCTTGTCGTCATGGACGATTGGCTCTTGCGCGGCGGCACGCTTGGCGGCATTTTAGGCTTCGCGATTGGCGGCATTCTCCTTCTTCCGATCGGCTACGTCTACGGCAAGCTGGTGATGGCCATGCCCGACGCGGGCGGCGAAGTGGCCTACACCGCCAGAGTCTTCCCGCGACCAGTGAGCTTTTATACCGGGTGGATGATGATGCTCGCTTATTTCATCGTCTGCCCGTGGGAAGCTGTGGCTGTTGGCCGTATCGCCGGTTATATCTTTCCCGCGCTTAATTCGATCGAGTTGTACCGTGTCGCCGGTAAGCCGGTTTACCTTCCACACCTGGTCATTGGGTTGGCTCTTACGGCGCTGGTAACGGTAGTGAACTATCGCGGCATTCGCCTGAGCGCGACCTTCCAAAACTGGAGCACCTTTGGCACGCTGGCGCTTTTCGTTGTCTTCGTAGCCATCGGCGTTACCCGCGGATCGCCCGCCAACTTTCCGCCTTTGTTTACGCACACTCCATTCCTCTCCATTTTGCTGGTGCTCCAGATTGTGCCGTACTACATGACGGGATACGAATCGGTGACCAAGGCGGCCGAGGAAGCCAACCCGCAATTCCGCGCGCAGGGATTCTCTCGCGCTATCTTCGCGGCGATCGTTGTCGGCGCGGCGTTCTACGTCATTGTGATCGCCGCCGTAGGCTTTGTCGCGCCGTGGCGCACGATGACGGGCCTGCCATTCATGACTGCGGTTGCTTTCGAGCATGCCGTCGGTTCGCGCTGGATTGTGAGCGTGATTCTGAGTGCCGCGTTGCTCTCGCTGTTTAAGGTATTCAACGGGAATTTCGTCGCCGCCAGCCGCATCCTGTTTGCCATGGGACGGCGCGGTCTGGTCGATGGCAGACTGGGCAGCGTGCATCCGCGGAATCAAACCCCGGCAGCGGCGGTGGCTTCGCTGGGCGTCGCCACGGCCTTGTGCATGTTTCTCGGCACCGCGATTCTGGTTCCAATCTCGGAGGTTGGATCGGTTGCTTGCGCTACCGGATGGTTCGCGGTCTGCGTTGCCTACTTGTGGATGAAGCCCCGAATGGCCGACCGCCTCATCGCTCTGGCTGGCGCCTTGGTTGGATTGGCGATGATTCTGATGAAGCTTATGCCCTTTGTGCCGGGCAGCTTCTCCGGTTGGGAGTGGCTCGCGCTGGCAATATGGATTATCCTTGGCACGGTCGTTAGCCGAAACGTCGTAAGGCCGAACCCGTTGCGCAAAACCGATTAGGAAGATACCTATGACCGCAACTTGCCGTCTCGCCCTGTTAATGTCGTTGATCTTCTCCACGTTTGTCTTCGCCGCCGACTCGCCCTTTGACCTTGTTATCACCAACGGACACATCATCGACGGAACCGGCTCTCCCTGGTACTCGGGCGACGTCGGAATCCGCAACGGACGCATTGCCGCCATTGGGAATCTTTCCGCCGCCGCGCGTGCGCGCACAGTCGACGCCGAGGGCAAAGTCGTCGCTCCCGGCTTTATCGATATGCTCGGTCAGTCGGAGACAACCATCCTCGTGGACCCGCGCTTGCCCTCGAAGATCTACCAGGGCATAACCACGGAAATTACGGGCGAAGGCGGATCGGCGGCTCCGTTAAACGACACGATGCTCGCCAACGATCGCCCCGGCTACGCGCATTACAAGGTCGAGCCCGACTGGCGGACGTTCCGCCAATATTTCGCGCGGCTCGAAAAGCAAGGCATGGGCATCAATCTCGCCAGCTACGTGGGGGCGACGCAAGTGCGGCGCATGGTGCTGGGAGACGCCGATGTGCAGCCCACGCCCGAGCAACTGGAGAAAATGAAAGCTCTGGTTCGCGAGGCCATGCGCGATGGAGCCGTTGGTGTATCCACCGCGCTGGAGTACGCGCCCGCGCCGTACTCGAAGACGGAAGAGATTATTGCGCTGGCTTCGGAGGCTTCGAAGTTCGGTGGCATCTACGCGACCCACATGCGCAATGAAGGCAGCAGCGTCCTCGAAGCCATCGACGAAGCGGTTCGCATCGGCCGCGAGGCACATATTCCTGTCGAGATCTGGCATTTCAAGGTCGCGGGTAAGGAGAACTGGGGACACATGCCCGAGTCGATTGCGCGGGTCAATCGGGCGCGCGCTGAAGGCGTCGATGTCACGGCCGATACCTATGCTTATACCGCGTGGTTCAACAGCATGTCGGCTTTTGTTCCGGCATGGGCGCACGACGGCGGCGATGCCAAACTCATTGAGCGGCTCAAAGACCCCGCCACTCGCGCCCGCATTCGCAAAGACATGGAGACGCCTTCCAAAGACTGGGATAACGAGTGGCAAGAAATCGGCGGCCCACAGGACGTGATGATCGGAGTCGTGCAAAATCCCGAGCTAAGAAAGTTTCAAGGCAAGCGCCTTAACGAAGTTGCCAAGGCATTGAATGAGGATTCAATGGACGCGCTCTTCGACATCCTGATCCAGGACAAAGCCTACACCGACTGTGCCGTCTTCGGAATGTCTGAGCCCGATGTCGCGCTCGCCCTGCGGCAGCCGTGGGTTTCGGTGGACAACGATTCTTCCGGCACATCGCCCGAGGGCATTCTGGGCGAAGATCACCCGCATCCCCGAGCCTACGGGACCTTCCCACGCATCCTGCGAAAGTACGTTCGCGAGGAAAAGAAGCTGACTCTCCCGGATGCAATCCGCAAGTTCTCAGCATTGCCTGCCCAGCGCCTCCGCCTGACCGATCGCGGCGTTCTGAAGCAGGGAATGTGGGCCGACGTGGTCGTGTTCGACCCTGAAACTGTGCGCGACCTGGCAACCTTCGACGATCCCAACCGGTTCTCGGAAGGCATGGAGTACGTGCTTGTCGATGGAGTGCCAGTGATCGCAAACGGAAAGATGACGGGAGCGCTGCCGGGAAAAGTGCTGCGGGGCGCAGGGTACGCGCCGTAATTGATCGCCGTCAACGGTGGAACTCGGACGGAAATGTCAGGAGAAAACTACGCGGGTTATTCGCTGGACCCCGAGTCTACGAGAAACGTCGAGGGAAACATGAAGTGGAATCCCATCCCGGCGCGAGGAACGTGCAGGGATGGGGCATCCAGAGGTTGAGGAGATTCTAGGCGTTGTAAACCTGCTCGTGCTGGCGAGCTTCGTACCACAGTGCCAACTCGACGCGGTTCCACAGTCCCAGCTTGTCGTAGATCAGACGCAGATAGTTCTTCACCACGTGCTCAGTGGTTCCGAGAGAATCGGCGATCTCTTTGTTCTTGCAGCCTTCGGCTACGCGTTGAATGATGATCTGTTCGCGTTCGCCGGCGCTCCGGCGGACTGCTGTTGCTCCAACCATAATTGCCTCCGATAAAGTAAAGTTGCAAGCTTGACGCGCTTGATGCCGCCCTTGATACCGAACCGCATAAACAAACGATTGAAATGCGCCTTCACGGTGCGCTCGGCTATGTGCAGATCCCGAGCGATTTCTGAGTTGTCACAGCCCTGCAGCAGCAGATCGATGATCTGCCGTTCCCGGGGTCCTACTGCTTCGAACTGCTCTTCCATGGTCGCTGCACCTCACCGATGTGCGCCTCGGTCGCGGCAAGTGGCGCTGAAACCAGGCCCCTCGGCACATCTGGATTCGGGTCTTTCCGTCCCATTTTGCATTCGATTGGCCAAATTCGGCTTTCCATGTTAACGAATCGTAAAAAGCCGTACGGCACAGGCTTATTCCTTGAAATTGTTGATATAGAAGTCATTACCAACGATTTTCAAGGGGCAGAGCAGCCCAGTTTTCCACCGCGCCTAAGGTTAAACACTTAGTACAAACTTCCGATAAGCGGCCTACCCAAGCGCATATTTACACATAGGGGCATTCCGTACCCACTCCATCAACCTCCCCTATAATCAAGCGGTGGACTTCAAGCTGGTAAGCACCTACAAGCCCCAAGGCGACCAGGGAAGGGCGATTGACGCTCTGACCCGCGGCGTCTTCGATCGCGAGCAGCACCAGGTCCTGCTGGGCGTCACCGGATCGGGCAAGACCTACACTGCGGCAAAGGTGATCGAAGCGGCGAACCGCCCCGCCCTGGTGATGGCTCACAACAAGACCCTGGCCGCACAGCTGTACCACGAATTCAAGAGTTTCTTTCCCCACAACGCCGTCGAATACTTCGTCTCCTACTACGACTACTACCAGCCAGAGGCCTACGTGCCTGCGGCGGATCTTTACATTGAGAAGGAATCAACCATCAACGATGAGCTCGATAAGTTGCGGCTGTCGGCGACGCGGTCGCTGTTTGAGCGGCGCGATGTTTTGATCGTGGCCTCGGTCAGTTGCATTTATGGCTTGGGATCGCCCGAGGCTTATTACGGGATGATGCTGTTTCTGGAGAAGGGGCAGAAGATCAAGCGGTCGGACATTACGCGCAAGCTGGTCGACATTTTATACGAGCGGACGGAAGGGGACTTTCGGCGCGGGACGTTTCGGGTGCGCGGAGACGTCATTGAGATTTATCCGACCTACGACGACAACGCCTACCGCGTGGAAATGTTTGGCGATGAGGTTGAGTCGCTTACACAGATCGACCCGTTGTTCGGAACGGTCAAGCAAAAGTACATGCGCCTGCCGATTTATCCCAAAACTCATTACGTGATGAAAGAAGAGACGCGGGCCTCCGCCGTGGCTTCGATCAAGACGGAACTGGCCTGGTGGGAAGCGGAACTGGAAAAGCAGGGAAGGCTTGTGGAATCGCAGCGCATCCACCAGCGCGTGATGTACGACCTCGAGATGATCAAGGCCATGGGGTACTGCCACGGCATCGAGAACTACTCGCGCCACTTCACGGGAAGGCTCCCTGGCGAGCCTCCGCCGACTTTGCTGGACTATTTTCCGCGCGATTTTCTGATGTTCATCGACGAGTCGCACCAGACTGTGCCTCAGCTGCACGGCATGTATCACGGCGACCGCTCGCGCAAGCAGACGCTGGTCGAATATGGATTCCGCATGCCCTCGGCGCTGGATAACCGTCCGTTAACGTTCGAGGAGTTTGAGCATCGCACCAATCAGCTTGTCTATGTCTCCGCCACGCCGGGACCTTACGAACTCACGAAATCCGCCGGAGTGGTGGTCGAACAGATCATCCGGCCTACGGGGTTGATCGATCCGCCGGTCGAGATTCGTCCAGTGAAAGGACAGATTGACGACCTGCTGCACATGATCCGCGACCGCGTCGCACGAAACGAGCGCGTGCTGGTGACCACCTTGACCAAGCGCATGTCCGAGGACCTGGCCGAGTATTACAGCGAGGTTGGAGTGAAGTGCCGTTACATGCACTCCGAAATTGAAACTTTGGAGCGGGTGAAGATTTTGCGCGACCTGCGCAAGGGCGAGTTCGATGTCTTGATCGGAATCAATCTACTGCGCGAAGGCCTCGACCTGCCGGAAGTCTCGCTGGTGGCCATTCTCGACGCCGACAAAGAGGGCTTCCTGCGCTCGGCCGGTTCACTGATTCAGACGATTGGACGCTGTGCCCGCAACCTGAACGGCCGGGCGATTCTCTACGCCGACCGCATGACCGACTCCATGAAGAAGGCGCTCGACGAGACGAACCGGCGGCGCGCCATCCAGCAGGCCTACAACGAGGAGAACGGGATCACGCCCGAATCCATCATCCGTCCGCTCGACATGACATTAGTCGCCATCGTCGGCGCCGATTACACCGATCTGACCGGCCCCGAGGCAGAAGGCATGCCGGAGATGAAATCGCAACAGGAATTGGACGTTTACATTGGCAAGTTGGAGAGCGATATGCGCGAGGCGGCCAAGCGGTTTGAGTTTGAGAAAGCGGCCAAGCTGCGGGACAGGATCAGGGAGCTCCGAACCAAGGAATTTCTGTTTGCGTGAGATCGCGCAGGGTGAGACGGAGCAGGTTCAGAATCACAACTATAAAGTTGTAGGCTCAGGGATTACGTGCAAGTTTATGGTGTCTGCGAAATGCGAGCAGTGCTAGAATCCGTGTTCGCATTTGTCTTTGCAAAGACTTCAATGAAATGACAGGAGACGAGCCATGCCGAAGTACGTCATCGAGCGCGAAATTCCAAATGTTGGAAAACTCACCCCACTGGAACTCCAGGCTGTCTCGCAGAAGTCCTGTGGCGTTCTCCAGAAGCTTGGCCCACAGGTGCAGTGGCTGGAAAGCTTCGTCACCGACGACAAGATCTACTGCGTCTACATCGCGCCGAATGAAGAGATGATCCGCGAACACGCCCGCCAGGGAGGTTTTCCGGCCAATCGAATCTCGGCGGTCCGGTCGGTCATCGGTCCAACCACGGCGGAAGGCTGAACTCTGCCCACCGTACCTAAATCAACCGTACGGCGCAGGCCGACCATCGGCGTCTTCGACTCCGGCGTTGGCGGGCTGACCGTCCTCCGCGCGCTCGTCGAACGCATTCCGGGCGCCGATTATCTCTATTTCGGCGATACGGCACGCCTTCCGTACGGATCGAAATCGGCGGCCACGGTGGCCCACTACGCGGTGGGCGCGGTGCACTACTTGCAGGAGCAGGGCGCGGAACTGCTGGTGATCGCCTGCAACACGGCCACGGCTCTGGCATTCAATGAAATCAAGGCAGCGGCGGGCGTGGAAGTCATCGGTGTCATCGAACCGGGAGCGGACGCCGCCGCAGCGGCTAGCCGAAAGCGGCATGTAGTCGTCATCGGCACCGATGCGACCATCGGCAGCCACGCATACCGGCGGGCGCTCGAAGCCCGAAGCGTCGCGGTGCGAGAGAAGGCATGTCCTCTGTTTGTACCGCTGGTCGAAGAAGGTTGGGTGGAGCATCCGGTGACCGAGCAGGTGGCACGTATCTATCTGTCGGAGGCATTTTCGGGCGACGCACGCGATGCCGACGTGCTGGTACTCGGCTGCACCCACTATCCGCTGATCAAACCCCTACTGCGGCGGGTCGCGCCGGAGCACATCACCATTGTGGACTCGGCCGAGTCGACCGCCGAAGACGTGGCGCATCAACTGCACCGCCAACGGAAGCTGTTCACGACGTCGTCAGACAAGAAGAAGCAGGAAACGATTCCTCGGCTCAAGTTCTTTGCGACCGATTCGGCGGAGAAATTCAGCAAGATGGGAACGCAGTTTCTGGGACTTCCGGTGGAAGATGTCGTGCACGTGGATTTGAAGGAATAAGCGAAGGAAGCCGTGCCTCGCGTCTCCGCCTCAGTACAAACGGAAGCTGACTTCGACGCTAATCTGCGCAGCGACCGGCTTGCCATCCTTATAGGCGGGCTCGAAGCGCCAGTTCCTCACCGCTTCCATGGCCTTTTCATCCAAACCCAAACCTAGAGTGCGCCGCACCTGCACGTCGCGGGGCTTGCCATCCGGACCGACGATCAGCCAAAGCACGCAGGTGCCTTGAAACTTGGCCTTGCGGGCTTCCTCTGAATATTCAGGGTCCGGTTGATAAATCACTTTTGGGGCGGAAACACCGCCGCCAACCTTGAACACCCCACCACCGGTGCCGCCGCCGTAACCGGGGCCGTATCCGGGACCCTCGCCCGAGCCGACACCGCCACCGCTGCCGGAGCCAATACCGCCACCGGATCCAGTTCCATTCGAAGGTACAGACGGCAAATGCGAAAGCGGGTTGCCCAGGTCGGGGACGTTGGGTTGCGGAAGTTTAATGTCGGGAGGAACCACGATCGTGGGTTCCACCGCCAGTTTCGGGGCCTGGTTGCGGACGACTGCCATGGGCGGAGTGATCTGCTGCATGGATTGCTTGGGCAAGCGTCCTGGCGACGCCTGCAGTTTGTCGCGATCGCCGCCACCACCGCCGCCACCGCTAATGCTCTTCGACGGCGGCAGAGCGGGTATGTCGTCGGGCGCGATCAACATCACGGTCTGTTTCGGCTTGGCAACGTCAACGATCTTTCGCCCCAGGTAGGTAGCGGCAATGATCAAGGCGATGGCCAGCACGTGAATGGCAGTCGAGCCAACTGCTCCGCGTCCCTTGTAGCTGTAGAAGCCCCAAATATCGCGCACCGGGACCGGCTTCGAAGTCAGGACCAGCGGAGGCAGCTTCTTGGGAAAGAAGAATTCGTCAATATTGCGAAACAGGGATTTCCAGATGGGCTCGTCCAGGGTTTGATTCGTCAGAAGGAGGTGCAGCTCCGGCTCTGGACCCAGCGGACTCTGCGGTGTTTCAAACTCTGCCATATTCTCCCGAGCTCTGACCAGATTTACGGAACACGCCTCGCACAACCGGCAGCCGCTGAATTAGATGCGCGAAAGCCCCCCAAAGGTCGCTTGCAAAAACGGGCAAGCCGTTCCGCCCCAACACTTCCAATCAATTTGGATGCGCAAAGGCTTAAGTCTGCTGAAAATTGTACACGCTTTTCTTGGGCGGTAGACATTACTTTTTGAGTTCGTCATCGGCGCGATTGCCGGAATCGGCGCGTCCTTTGGTACTCCCTATATAATGAGACGATTCAATCAGTTGGGAGAACCTAGCAAGTGCCGACGGACCTGAAATCCACGATCAATTTGCCCAAGACCAGCTTTTCCATGAAGGCAGGATTGCCCCAGAACGAGCCGAAAATGCTCGAACGCTGGGAGCAGATGGGCCTCTACGAGCGCATCCGCCAAGCTCGGAAGGGTAAGCAAAAATACATCCTCCACGACGGCCCACCCTACACCAGCGGCCCCATCCACCTGGGCACGGCAATGAACAAGTGCCTCAAGGATTTCATCGTCAAGTCGAAAACCATGTCCGGGTTCGACGCCCCCTACGTTCCCGGCTGGGACTGCCACGGCCTGCCCATAGAAATAAAAGTCGACAAGGAACTCGGCGGCAAGAAGCTCGAGATGCATCCGACGGCGGTGCGCGCCGAGTGCCGCAGGTACGCGCAGAAATTCCTCGACCTGCAGCGCCAGCAGTTCAAGCGCATCGGTGTCTTCGGTCGGTTCGACAAACCGTACGCGACGATGACGCCGCAATACGAGTCGGTGGTGCTCTCCACTTTCTTTTCTTTTTATGAGAATGGATTCGTCTACAAGGGTCTGCGCGCCGTCTACTGGTGCATGCATGACGAGACCGCGCTCGCCGAAGCCGAAGTCGAATACGAGAATCACACCAGCAGCACCGTCTGGGTAAAGTACGCCCTGCTCGACGATCCGGCAAAGCTCGACGCCGCGCTCTCCGGCAAAAAACTCAACACCATTATCTGGACAACGACTCCGTGGACGCTGCCCGCATCGATGGCCGTTGCATTTCATCCCGACGAAGAATATGTGGCTCTGGAATCCGGCAGTGAAGTCTACATTGTTGCTTCCAAGCTTGCGAAAGACGCTGCCGAGAAATGCGGCCTCGCCGATCCGCGCGAACTGGCCCACTTTCCCGGACGCAAGCTCGAGCGCCTCAACTTCCAGCATCCCTTCCTTGATCGCAAAGTGCTAGGCGTGCTTGCCGACTACGTCACTATGGACACCGGAACCGGCGTCGTCCACACTGCGCCTTCACATGGCGCCGAGGACTTCGCCACCGGCGTCAAGTACGGTCTCGACGCCACCAGCAATGTCGACGAAAAAGGCATCCTCCGTAACGGCCTGCCCGAATACACTGGCAAGCGTGTTTGGGACGCGAATCAACCCATCATCGACCTGGTCAAGAGCCGCGGCGCTCTGCTGCACACGGAAAAGACCGAGCACTCCTATCCTCACTGCTGGCGCTGCCACAATCCCGTGATTTTTCGCGCTACCGAGCAGTGGTTCATCTCGATGGAAACGCCGATGCCCGGCGGAAAAGGAAAAGATGACACCCTGCGCACGCGCACCTTGGCCGAGATCAAGAACGTGAAATGGGATCCGGCGTGGGGTGAGGAACGTCTCTCCAACATGATTCAAACCCGCCCCGACTGGTGCATCTCGCGCCAGCGCGTCTGGGGCGTGCCCATCGCTGTTTTTCTTTGCGAGAGCTGCGGCAAGCCGCTGAACGACCGCGCCATCAATCGCAAAGTCGTAGAACTCTTTGCCCGCGCGGGCGCCGACGCCTGGTTCACGCCCGAGTCCGACACGATTCTTCCCGCCGGAACGAAGTGTCCGCATTGCAACGGCGCGAAATTCGAAAAGGAAACCGACATCTTCGACGTGTGGCTCGAATCCGGCGCGAGCTATCTCGCGTTGATCGCCGCCGAGCCCGAATACCCGTGGCCATCCGATCTTTATCTGGAAGGTGGCGACCAATACCGCGGATGGTTCCAGTCGTCTCTGCTTTGCGCGATGGGCACGCGCGCCACGCCTCCGTATCGCGGGGTGGTCACGCCCGGTTGGACGCTCGACGAAAAAGGTCAGGCGATGTCGAAGTCGCGCGGCAACGACGTCGATCCGGTCGATATCGCGAACCGCCTTGGCGGAGAGATCGTGCGCCTCTGGACCGCGTCCGTCGACTTCCGCGAAGATGTGGTCGGCTCCGAAGCCCTGATGCAGCGCGTCGGCGACAACTATAAGAAGATTCGCAACACGTTCCGCTACATCTTGAGCAATCTCTACGACTTTGACCCGGCCAAAGATGCAATTCCGTTCGACAAGATAGAGGAAATCGACCAGTACATGCTGCGCCAGACGTGCGCGTTTGCGGACGATGTGCGCAGCGGGTATGACGAGTTCGCGTTCCACCGGATCTACCATCGCGTTAATCACTTTTGCATCGTCGACCTGAGCGCTTTTTATTTCGACGTGCTCAAGGATCGTCTCTACATTTCCGCGCCCAAGTCGCAAGGGCGCCGCAGCGCGCAAACCGCGATCTGGCGCATTGGGGAAGCGCTCACTCGGCTGCTCGCGCCCATCATGACGTTCACCTGCGAAGAGGTTTGGCAGCACTTGCCCAACACAGAAGACGGTCGCGAAGAGAGCGTGCATCTGGCGTATTTCCCCAGCGCCGGCCAAATCACCGGCGAAGTCAAGCCGTCGCCAGACTCCACGCAAAGCGACTGGACGACACTCCGCTCCGTGCGCGACGACGTGCTCAAGGCACTCGAAGAGGCGCGCAACAACAAGCTGATTGGCACTGGCCTCGAAGCCCAGGTGTCAATTGCCGCTCCCGAGTCGCTCCATGCGGTGCTGAAGCGCAACGAAGCTCAACTGCGCTATCTGTTTATCGTCTCGTCCGTCAGTTTGACTCAAGGCGCTGGCAACGGCACGAGCGGCATTTCGGTTGAGGTTCGAAAAGCCGACGGCCAGAAATGCGATCGCTGCTGGAATTATTCAACCCGCGTCGGCGAGGACCAGGACTATCCCACGGTGTGCGAGCGCTGCAGCGCCGTGCTGAAGGAAATTGAAGGTGCGTGACCGCGGTCTTCGCGAACGCGATAAAGTATAGGGAAGAATTCTTTTCGGTCATGCGCAAATATCATTTTCTGATCGCCTTGTTCGTCGTCGCTCTCGATCGCGTCACCAAAATCGCGATCTCGCGGCGGCTTTCCCTGCACGACAGCATTCCCGTGATTCCGGGATTCTTTCGCATCATCCACGCCGAAAATCCGGGCGCGGCGTTTGGCATTTTTGCAGATTCTCCCTCGCAATGGAAAGTCGGCCTGCTGATTGGATTTTCAATCGTTGCGCTGCTGATCGTCTGCACGCTGCTCTGGAAGAACAGCCATAGCCTGACGTCCACCGGCATCGGTCTATCGTTGATTCTCGGCGGCGCGGTCGGAAATTTATGGGACCGCCTCGTCAGCCGTCATGTGGTGGATTTTCTGCTCTTCTATATCGGCCCGCACCAGTGGCCAGCCTTCAACGTGGCCGACAGCGCCATTGTCGTGGGAGCGGGGCTGCTGGTGTTTGAAATCCTGTTCACAAAGTCGCCGAGCCAGCAGTCGGCGTAGCAGGGTTCGCCCCGCGGGACAGCCGAAGGCGCTGCCCCTACACAGGCGCTTTATTTCTTCGCGGCTGCTTCGCGTTGGCGCAAGGCTGCCATGGTGGCGGCGGAGGGGTCTTTCCGCTTGCTGTTTTTCGGACGTCGTTTCGTTTTGGTGGTGTAATGATTTTGCGCCAAGGTGTCTCCTGCATTTTCGGCGGTTGGGGACGCCTGCCCTGATTTGTGCGAGAAATAGCAATCCGGACCGCAATCGCGGTGATGTCTTGCTAACCATCATAACGCACCGGCGAAGGAACACACTGCCCGAAGCTGATGCTTCCTGAACAGACGATGGCGGCTTGGTCCCTTTGGAAACTGACTACGGCGTTCCGTATAGCTTTCGGTAAACGCTTGCATTCCGCAGAATCGCTTGGACATATTCGCGGGTTTCGGTGAAGGGGATCGATTCGACAAACTCCTGGGCATCGCGGTAGTGGCCCTGACCCAGCCAGTCGCCCACGCGGTCGCTGCCGGCATTGTAGGCGGCCAGTGCGTATTCGAACTGTCCGTTGTACTTGTCGACCATGTCTTTGAAGTAGCGGGTGCCGAGTTCGAGGTTCACCGCGGGCGTGTAGAGTTGTGGCGCCGTGTATCCCTTGAACTTGACTTGCTTGGCCACGGTCTTGCCGGTCTTGGGCAGAAGTTGCATCAGGCCCACGGCGTTGGCGTGGGAGATGGCTCCGGCATTGAACTCAGATTCCTGCCGGATCAGCGATGCCACCAGATAGGGATCGAGTCCGTTTTGCTCGGAATACTTACGCAGATCGGCCCAATACGCTTTAGGAAACAGCGCTTCCCAGTAGGGCCGCGGGAGGTCGGGAAGGTCGACAGCGAAATAGTTGGGCGTCGAGCGCTTCATGACTTCAATGCCGCGATCGTAGCGGCCGCCATCCTGATAAACGCGGGCTATTTCCGGTGGCGCCCAGGTTCCGTCAACCTGGCTGGCGGCGGCTTGCAACTCGCGCACCGCCAAATCGGACAGGCCGCCGTTGCAGAGCAAACGCGCCCGTTCGACGCGCAGGTTGTCGTCGGGTGGTTCGGCGGCCGCAATTTTCCCGGTGGTGGGCAGCGGAGAAATTCTATCGAGCAGGGCATAGTGCGGCGCGCCGGCATTGGACGATCCGCTCCCTGGGCCCGGCAAGTTGTTCAGGCGCTGCCGGCCGAACTCCGCGTAATAGTAGTTGCGGAAGCGATCGGAAAGCTTCTGATAAAACGCCCGCGCCATGGCGGGATTGCCTTCCTCTTCGGCGAGGCGCGCGCGCCAGTACAGCGCATTGGGAATTTCCGCCGAATCCGGATAGAATGCGATTTGCTCTTCGAAATCCTTGCGCGCCTCATCGGTCCGGCCTTGCCGGAAGGTCAGCCACGCCGCTTTCCAGTGTGCGTAGGAGGCGCGCGTGCCATGCGGGAAGCGCTGCTGCAACTCGCGGAAGTAATCAATGGCCCGGTCGTAGTCGCGCTTCAGCAAATACATGTTTCCAGCCGATAGCAACGCCTGCTCCAGCCACGGGCTTGAGGGACCAAACTTGCGCAAATCGTCCAGTGTGCGCTGCACGGCCTCTTCGTCGCTCGTGGAACGTTGGGTCTCACTCAGCAGGTAGAGGCGCTCGGCTTCGGCGTCGCCCGTCTGCGGTCCCATCGAAGTTAGCAAGTTACGGGCATCGTGACTGCTGCCGCTTTTTTCAAGCGCTCCCGCCAGTGCCAGTTGCACATTTGGCCGGTCCGACGGACTGACTTCTTCGGAGAGGTCGCGGTACTCATGGGCCGCCTCGCCGTAGTGTTTGGCTTTGGATAGCAGATCGGCGCGGCTGCGGCGCTCGGATGGCGAGCCCGAAATTCCGAGCTTGCGCAATTCCGTTCCCCCCACATCCGCCTCGGAGCTGTTGGGAAGGTTAAAGTACAGATTGCGGAAGGCGCTCCCAGCCTTTTCTTTCTCGCCCGCTGCCAGGTAGGCGCGTCCCATGGAGAGTTCCCAATCGCTGCGCACGGGAGAGCGGTCTTTTTCTAGCAGAGCCGCTGCCTCCGGTGCACGGCCTTCCTCGAGCAGGGTATTGGCATACACCAGGTGGGCATCGCGGATCAGAAGCGAGTCAGGAAAGTTCTTGCTGAAATCGGCGAGTGTGGAGAGCGCCTCAGCATTGTGGCCCGTCCTCATGTAGGCGTCGCCGAGGTAGTAAGCGACATAATCCCCCAGTTCGCTGGCTCCGGCCTTGGCGCGGTTGAGCGGGTCGATGGCTTTGGCGTAGTCGTGATCGAGCGTGCGCGCATAACCGACGACGAGCCAGGCCAGCGCTCCGGCATCTTCTTTGGTGTGGCGTCGCGCGTAGCCTTCGACCCCCTCATAGGCGCTGGGGATGCGGTCCTGCAACAACTGTTGCGCCATGGGGCGAAGACTGGCCGAGGCAACAAAGGCTCGCCGTACCCGGCGTACGCGGGGAGAAACGCTTTTGTGCTTTCTCTTCGCAGCGGCGGAAGCGGTGCCGGTTTTTCCCGTCGGGGGCGTGGTCTTTCCGCCAGCGGATTTCGGGGTTGAGCCCTTCGACCCTGTGCTCTTCGACACCGTGTTCTTAGCGGGTGCGCTCTCAGCGGAGGGCAACGCCTGGGGAAGCGCGAGTGCGGGCGGTAAAAAGCCAAGCGAGGGCAGGAATAAAATTCCAGCGTAAACTGCGACTGCAAAACGGCGCACTCAAACCCTACCTACTGCCGAAAGTTGGCACCCATGAGAGACGGATCGTCTTCTGCAAGACTTCCTATTATTTCATGTTCAAAGTAATTAGCGGGGCCGGCAACCGTGTTCCCATAACGCTTCTGGTACGTCGCGCGGCTCTTCTCGATCTCTTCTTGCAGGCGGTCGTAGAGATCCTTGTTTTGGCGGCCTTGTGCGACCGTCGCCTGATTGTAGAGTTTGATCTCATCGACCAGCAGACGGGCAAAACGTTGTGCTTTGCCGTGAAGATCGCGATCCTCGGGCGAAAGCGATGGAGCCGGCTCTGCCTCATGTTCCGACATGGACTCCGCGTGCCCCATCTGCTGCGGTTCGGACAAGGCGGGTTCCATTGCAGCAATCGAAGACTGCACCGCAGTGGCTGCGAACCGCCCCTCGGCGTTCGCGCTCTGGGATTCAGCAATCGACATCGGCGCGGCCATCGTCGGAGCCTCAACGTCTGTGCTGATGGCCATCGCCATGCCGTCTCCCGGTGCCGCCGCCGCTTTGGCTTTGGCAGGACCGGCAAACCCAGGAGTGTGCGAAACGAAAGGATCGTTGAAAGCCGGCGCGGCGTGGGCTGGGGTGAGATCGGTTGGCGCATCCACCGCCGCTGTGCCGTGATCGTCGGCATGTGCTGCAGACGGTTCCTTATGCCCTTGCTTGCGCAGCGAGTTGACTTCGAGCCACGCGCCGGTCGAAAGTACCAGCAGTTCGAGTGAGCCGGCATCGACCCAACCCGCAACATCGGTTCCGCTGTCGGCATATACCAGCGCGGCAACTTTGTCTTTCAAGATCAACGGAAGGATTCGTGCCTCTCCTCTGGCGGGCGTTCCAAATTCGTCGAGGAAACGCGCGTCCATCTCGGCAAATGGTGCGGTTACCCCTGCGCGGTGGCCGATTGCGCGGTTGACGGCCGCAGCGTTTTCGTCGAGCGCGAAGTCCTTCAGCGCATCACCGTTGGTGAAACCTCGTCCCTGCCACCCCTTGGCATGGCTACCCTTCACCACAAAGAGCGCCACACGGGTCGCATAGCGGGCGCTGGCGTCGAGCAACGCGCTCAAGATCTCGCGTTGCGAAGTGCCCAATTGGATTTCGGCGACGGCACGTGCCAGATCCGTCGAACTCGCATTGTCTTGGATCGGTTCAGTCGGCGTGAGTGTGGACAGTCCAGGTTGGTCCGGCGTTGCTTCGTCCAGCCTTGGTTCGGCGGCGATCTCGTCCATCACCCGGCAGACAATCTCGGTGCGTACTTGGGTCGCATGGCTCTCGAGAACCTCGCCAACCACCCGTTCCACAATTAGTTCAATCCAACCGCGCTCCATCATGCGTACTCCGGCGTGAGACTATTTTGGTCGACCTCGACGAAGCTCTTTTGGGGAATGAAAGGCTTAGCCTTCTAACCTCTGATTATAGGACCGCGAACCGATGTCCCTCGGAAACCTTAGTACCTGCCCTATTGGGTGCCGAATCAGCCCGTGGGCCGGCGGGGAACCGGTTTGGCAATCGGCGTCAAAACAGGCCCCCAAAAAGCCTGGCTAGCAAGTACAATAGCAGCGGGAGAATCGCTGGAGTTTTCGGAAAAATCTGCATCAAGTTACGAATGAGTACCATCCAACCCAACATAGAGCAACCGGTCAGCGAAGAAATGCAGCTGGTCCGGCGTGCCAAACGCGGCGACGTTCAAGCGTTTGAAGAACTCGTACGGCGCTATGATCGCAATGTTTTCCGCATTGCACAGCACATTACGCAGAATCGCGAGGACGCCGAAGATGTGGTACAGGAGGCGTTTCTCAAAGCGTATCGCAACCTGGCGAAGTTTCAGGAACAGTCCAAGTTTTATACTTGGCTGGTGCGCATTGCGGTCAACGAAGCGCTAATGAAGTTGCGCCGGAAGAAGCCGGGACGCACGGTTTCTCTGGACGAAGAAATAAAAACGGAAGATGATTCGCTTCCCCGTGAGGTTGCGGATTGGAGTCCCAATCCCGAACAGATGTACAACCAGGCGGAGTTGCGGGACATCCTGACTCGCACCATTCAAGGATTGCCGTCGGGCTTCCGGACCGTGTTCGTGCTGCGTGACGTGGAAGGCCTCTCGACCGAAGAGACGGCGGAGGCGCTGGAGTTGAGCATTCCGGCGGTGAAGTCGCGGCTATTGCGGGCGCGCCTGCAGTTGCGCGAACGGCTGAACCGCTTCTTTCAGAAAAAGGCGAGTGGAGATGGCGACCAGTGAAGTGTTCTGAGTTTCTCAACGAGTTAACCAACTACCTCGATGGCGAGCTCGACGCCCAGACGAAGACCGAACTCGACGAGCATCTGGCGTGGTGCCACAACTGCTACGTCGTCTGCGATACCACCCGGAAGACCATCGAAATCTACCGTGACTCGGAACTCTACGAATTGCCCGACGATCTGCGTACCCGTCTGCGATCGGCCATCATGACCAAATGTGCGGCGCACAAGAAACCGGATCCGCCGACCGGCTAGGCGGACGGTCCCACGGTTTTTGCTGTGTCAGTGTTCCTCTCAACTCTTTTTACTCCATTCCAGTAAGTGCCTTTTCCGAGTTGTCTCCGGAGCACCTCGCGCGGCACTCCTGCACGCGAACCTTTTCTGCTGTACTGGAATCTAAACAAATAGAGAGCGTCTCAACCCATAAGGAAGGGGATGAGTCGTTTTTCTGGCTTTGTGGGAGGTCACCTAATGCTTTCGAAGCTGATGGACGCCATGTTCGGCTGCCGGCACGCTCGTTACAGTTTTCCGATCACCCTGCGCGCCGGTTCGCGCCGCAACTCGGCGATCTCGCAGACCGGAACCTACGTCGTGTGTCTCGATTGTGGCAAGGAATTCCGCTACAACTGGCAAGAAATGAAGATCATGGGATCGCAAGCAACAGAGGTCGCGCGCTCCCTGGTGACGAAAGAAGCCGCCTAAGACGCCAAATAGGACCCGCTGGCAAGACAGCAGCGTTTTCTACCGGCAGTTTAGCGACCCAAACTGAACATTCCTCGGTAGCCATTCCCGAATTTTGCTCCGCGTCATCCCGTTTAAGTCCCCGGACTCAAAAATTTCACTAACGGCCCGTCCCCAGCGAGGCGCATAATGGTATCAGCGCCGATCTGCAAGCAAGCTTCGGCTGTCCTTCAGAAGCGCCCCCGCTTGCGGTTCTCGCCGGAGGTATTTATGCCTCTCTCCATGCTTCGCGAATTTCTGGATCGTAACCGCATTCAATACCTGGTGATCTCGCATTCGGTGGCCTACACCGCTCAGGGGATTGCCGCGCTTACTCACATACCCGGAAAGGAGCTGGCAAAAACCGTGATGGTCATGGTGGATGGTCGCCTGGCTATGGCGGTCGTGCCCGCTTCGTTCCGCGTGGATTTATACCGGCTCAAAAAGTATCTCGGGGCGGACTCAGTTGAACTGGCCACCGAGCACGAATTTCGCGGCCGTTTTCCCGACTGCGAAACCGGATCCATGCCGCCGTTCGGCAATCTCTACGGCATGGACGTTTTCGTCGACCAGGCCTTGGCCGAAGACGAGGAAATCGCCTTCAACGCGGGCTCGCACCGGGAACTGGTGCGCATGAGATTTGCCGACTTCCGCGGTTTGGTCAATCCGGCAATCATTCCGCTGGCGGCGGGCAAAGCCCACACGCACGCTGCCTGAGTGCTGCGGAGGCGATGCTGACTCCGTGCGCGAAGCGGTCGCCGTATCGAGGGCCGTCGGCGGCCGACGGAGCGTTCACCGGGAAAATACTGTGTCCTTTTCTTTTTTCATACAATCTTCACAAATCACTGTGTTAGATTTGCCCCTCAGACCAATAAACTAAAGAACTGCGCATGAAGAGCAGCGCACGATTTCCTGGAGGAAACTGCATTGGGCAAGGACATGGTTCCCAAGAAGATCTTCTTCACCAAAGGCGTGGGGAAGCACCGTGAGCGGCTCACCTCATTCGAGCTCGCTTTGCGCGACGCCGGCATCGCGGCGCAAAACCTGGTGCGGGTTTCGTCCATTTTTCCGCCGAATTGCAAACTCGTCCCCCGCTCGCAGGGGCTCACGTATCTTTCTCCAGGAGAAGTTGTATTTGCGGTGGTCGCCGAAAACTCCACGCACGAGCCGCACCGCCTGCTAGCGTCCTCGATTGGCGTGGCCATCCCCGCCGATCGCAACACCTACGGTTATCTGAGCGAACACCACTCCTTCGGCGAAACCGAAGATGCCGCCGGAGATTACGCCGAAGAACTCGCCGCCGAAATGCTGGCTACGACTCTGAACGTGGAGTTCGATTCAGACCGTTCTTGGGACGAGAAAAAAGAGATCTATCGGATTTCGAACAAGATCGTCCGGACGGCCAATGTTACGCAGTCGGCGGTTGGCGATAAGCGCGGGCTGTGGACTACGGTGATCGCGTCGGCCGTACTCATCTTCGACTGAAAGATGGCGGGCGATAGAGTCAAGCGGATGGTGTGGCCGGTTTTGGTGCATTCCGCGCGAACGGCTATGGCCGCTGTAGCGTCGTTGCTGGTTGCGCGGTTGTTTGGGTTGCCGGCGACCTACTGGGCGCCGATTACAACCCTGGTGATCACGCAGTCATCGCTGGGGGACCGCGCTCAAAGTTTCCTGGCAGCGTTTTGTCGGAACCGCGCTTGGAGCTTTTGTTGGCGGACTTGTTGCCAGTCACTTCGCGCCACGCGTCTTTGTCTTCGGTGCTTGCGTGTTCCTGTTGGGGTTACTCTGCGCCGTGGCGCGCTCGGATCGGAGCGCATATCGTTTCGGGGGCGTTGCGCTGACGATTGTGCTTTTGGTGCCGAGAACGGACCCGGCATGGCAAGTCGCCTTTCATCGCTGCGCCGAGGTTTCGATCGGAGTTGGTGTCGCGTTGATATTTGCCTGGGTGTGGCCGGAGAGGGAAGTCGCATCCGCCGTGTCGAGGTGAGCTCTTCCGAGTTTCTTGCGGAGACGGAGAGGTTTGCGTTTTCCGGTAACCGGCGGCGCATCGCTATCTTGCGATCTTGGCAATCGTCTTCTTCGCCGCCGGTTTCTTCTTCAGTCGCTCCAGCACGGCGGCTACGATCAGCGGCAAGCCTACGGTAGCGTCCACAAAAACTTCGCCAAACTTCCCGCCTTCCGCTGGAGGCACAAATTTCCCCCACGAAACCGCCTCGCTGTAAGGACTCCCAGAAAGGCCGCCCCAGTAAACCGGCTCAGGGCAGATTCGCAATCCATAGTGATAGCGCTTCAGCGGCAGATCTTCGCCGCCGCGGCGATGCCTGAGTTCAATGAACGGGCCGAATTGCTGCGACCAGTTGCGCGGTACGCCTCCGCCGATGGTGAAGATTCCCAGGCGCTTCTGGCTGAGCAGGGTTGCGGCAAAATGCTCCAGGTCTTCGAAGGGATCGAAGCGGAAACGCGCCTTGCCTTGCGTGTCGCGTTCACGATTCGTCAAGGCGTAATCAAGGCCTAACTCGGAGTCCGAGAATGCTGGCACAAATACCGGGACATTCTTCTCATAGGCCGACTTCAGGATGCCGCGCTCGCGTGGGGCGCGCTTTGCCAGATACGCCCCAATCGCGCGGTTCAACTTATATGAGCACATCACTTCGTCGGAATCCCAGCCGCCAAACACCGCAGCCATCACGCGCTCCACGTCGTCGAGGTTCTGCTCGGGTTCGAGGGTGTCGTAGACGCGGTTGTATCCGGCTTCGTAGAGTTCCTCGTCGCTGAGCTCGGGATTATGCCGGAAATGCGCGCGCCCAGTCGCTTCGACCAGACCATGTGCCATCAGCGCGCCGGTCGAAACGATGGCATTCACGATTCCGCGATCGATCAACTCGGCAATCACCAGTCCCTGTTTGGCGACGGTCATCGCGCCGGCGAGAGTCATGACGACGAAAGCGTCCTTGTCGCGGGCCATGGCTTCGAGCACGTCGGCCGCCTCGCCGAGTTGGCGGCCGGTGAACGCGGTCTTCGACATGGCGCGCACCAGGTCATCGATGGATCGGATCTTGCCCAGATCGAGCGGTTCCAGCGGAATCAGTCGGTCGGAAACCGGGTCGTGCAGCTTGCGGTCGATGCCCGCGCCTTCATGATGACTTCCATGCTTCGCGCCGCTTTTGTGCTTCACGGAGGAACCTCCAGAATGAAAACTGATTTGGACCGAAGAAACAATTTACTAGAAGTGAGAGAATTGCGGCGGCCGCTTTCGCGGAGTTGTAACAGTCACGCCCGTATCGGGGCACTTTGATATCCTAGGACGCGATCATAGGTTGGAGAAGCAAGAGTTGGAAAAACAAGTGCGAGACAAGTTCACCGTCGCCCTGATCCAGATGTCGTGCGGTTCCGAACCGGCCGACAATCTGGCCAAGGCGGTTCACCGTGTGGTAGAGGCGGCGCGCGAGGGCGCCGACGTCGTCTGCTTACCCGAACTGTTCCAGACGCAGTATTTCTGCCAGCGCGAAGACGCGGCGCTGTTCGATCTCGCGGAACCAATCCCCGGCGCGACCACCGAAACGCTTGCCGCTGCTGCCCGGAAGAACAAGGTCGTGCTGATCGCGTCGCTGTTCGAGAAGCGCGCGCCTGGCGTCTACCACAACACGGCTGCGATCTTTGATGGGGGTGGCGATTCGGATGGCAGGCTCGCTGGCATCTACCGCAAGATGCACATTCCCGACGACCCGCTCTACTACGAAAAGTTTTATTTCACGCCCGGTGATCTGGGCTTTAAGGCCTTCGACACTTCCGCGGGAAAGCTGGGCACGCTGATCTGCTGGGATCAGTGGTATCCCGAAGCCGCGCGCCTCACCGCGCTGCAGGGAGCTAGTGTTCTGTTCTTCCCCACAGCGATCGGATGGCATCCTGCGGAGAAGGCCAAATTTGGCGCGTCGCAACACGATGCTTGGCGGACGATTCAACGGGCGCATGCGATTGCGAACGGGGTTTACGTCGGGGTCGTGAATCGCGTCGGCTTTGAGACCGGAGACATTCGCGGCAATTCCGTGCCTGGCAAAGGGCTGGAATTCTGGGGAGGGTCGTTTTTCTGCGATCCTTTCGGCCGCGTTCTCGCCGAGGCTTCGCATGACAAAGAAGAAATTCTGCTGGGCGAAGTGGATTTGCGGCATCTGGAGGACACGCGGCGGAACTGGCCGTTCCTGCGCGATCGGCGGATTGACAGTTATGCGCCAATCACGAATCGAATGACCGATGGAAAGTGAGTTCTGGGTGATCGCATCTTGATCCCTCTGATCCCGTCTTTTAAAATCAAAGACTTAGCGGCGACGTTTGGCCAGGTCTTTGAGAAATAAGGACTTATCGCTAAAGTATTTATTCTCCAATCATTTACATGGCATTTGCATGACAAAGACGGGTTCTGCATCGAAACCTCCTTCCGCGCTTCCTTCCGCCCTGGGCTATCGCATGCCGGCCGAGTGGGAGCCGCACGAATCCACCTGGCTCGCTTGGCCGCATTTTCGCGGGGACTGGCCGGGGAAGTTCGAGCCGATTCCGTGGGTGTATGCCGAGATCGTACGCAACCTGGCACGGCATGAGCGGGTGGACCTGATCGTCAACTCCCCGAACGCGGAACGGCGAGCCCGGGCGGTGCTGGAGTTGGCCGATGCGCTTTCTGAAAACGTCCGTTTTCACCATTGGCGAACGGATCGGGTGTGGACGCGCGATTCCGGGTGCATCTTCCTCACGCGAAACTCGGCACCTCAGGGGCGAAAGCCCCCCGTGATTGAGGACGCAAACGGCACGGCTGAAGCCGTGCCCTTCCCAAAGCCCTCTCATAGAAAGAGTTCCACGGGAAAGCAAGACGGGCCGCGCATCGCGCTGCATTTTCAGTTCAACGGCTGGGCGAAGTATCCGAATTACAAGCTCGATGAAAAGATCGGCGGACGCATGGCGAAAGCGGCTGGGGCGCGCGTGGTGCGTCCGGTCGTTGTGCATCCGAACGGCGGCGAACACCGCGTGGTGCTCGAAGGTGGATCGATCGACGTCAACGGTTGCAGCACTCTGCTCACGACGGAAGAGTGTCTGCTCTCGACCACGCAGCAGCGCAATCCGCCGATGGACCGCGCCGCTTACGAACAACTTTTTGCCGACTATTTTGGAGTGCAGTCCGTGATCTGGCTCGACAGCGGCATCGCCGGCGACGACACGCACGGACATGTCGATGACATCACCCGCTTCGTCGCTCCGAATACCGTGGTTACGATGGTCGAGCAGAATGAGCAAAGCGAAAACTACGCGCCACTTTATGCGAACCTGTGGCGATTGAAGGCCGCCCGCGTCTCATCTGGGAGTTCCGACGGACAGAAACTCGAGATCGTCGAGATTCCTATGCCGCGTCCAGTCGTCTTCGAAGGCCGGCAGTTGCCCGCCAGCTACGCCAATTTTTATATTGCGAATGGCGTGGTGCTCGTACCGGTTTTCAACGATCCGAACGATCGCATCGCGTTAAATGTCTTGGCGGAAGTTTTTCCGACGCGTGAAATCGCACCGATCTATTCGGGCGATCTGATCTGGGGATTCGGCGCGCTGCACTGCATGACGCAGCAGCAGCCGGAAAATTAACGGTAGCTGGTCTCGGCCTCAATGCTTGTCTCTGACTCTGAATGCAACGAGATTCCTTATTGTGCGTAAGCCAGCACGGTTGCGCCCGTGAAGATCAAGAGCCCCCCGACCCAGTGATGCCAGGTCACCGGCTCGTGGAGAAAAATTGCGGCTAAGGCAATCGCAACCACAACGCTCAGCTTGTCTACAGGGGCGACGCGGGAAGCCTCACCAAGTTGCAGGGCTCGGAAATAGCAGAGCCAGGATAAGCCGGTGGCAATGCCGGATAGAACCAGAAAGATCCACGTTCGTCTTCCAATCGTTGCGATCGACTGGCTCTTAGTAAAAAGAACGACGGACCAAGCGAAGATCAGAATCACTACGGTTCGGATCGCGGTCGCCAAGTTGGAGTTAACATGTGCGACTCCAACTTTCGCCAAAACTGCCGTAAGACCCGCAAAAAATGCCGATAGCAACGCCCAAAGGAACCAGTTCATATTATTTCCTAACCTCCGATTTCTTCGAACGGCCGCAGTTTCGATTCAGTCAGTTTGGCAGTCTCCCACTGTTATACACATTTGCGACACACAGCAATCCGAACGGCCTAAGCTCTAGCAGGCTGCGGAAATCACTGGCGTATATAGCACATATAATATAGGCATCATATGATGCTATACTTAGTGCCTAGGAGTTCCCATGAGAACCACGATTGCGCTGGATGACGACCTGGTACGAATCGCCCAGGAGTTCACCGGGGTAAAGGAGAAGACGGCGCTGATTCGTGAAGCGCTCAAAGCGCTGATTGAGCGGGAAAGCGCTCGCCGGCTGGCGTCCCTGGGAGGCACCATGCCGGGATTGAAGAATGTCCCACGGCGCAGGGCGGCGGCGCATTGATTCTCGCCGATACCTCGGTTTGGATCGATCATCTCCGATTGGGCAATCAACAACTGCAGAAGCAGTTGAACCTGGGGCAGATTGCGGTCCATCCCTGCGTCATTGCGGAGTTGGCCCTGGGATCTCTGAAAGAACGCTCCCGGACACTTGCCCTTCTGGACCTGCTACCCCAGGTGCGAGTGGCACAATTGAACGAAATTCGAACCTTGATCGAGGCCCGTCGTTTGTACGGCCTCGGCATTGGTCTGACCGACGCACACCTGATCGCTTCGGTTCTGATCAATCCGCCGATGCTTTTGTGGACAAGAGATAAGCAACTCCGAAAAGTCGCCGAGTCTCTCAGCATTCACGCCAGCCTCGCTTAGAAACCCATTGCAGCAAAATGCAGATCCCTCGCTGCGCTCGGGATGACAACACTATGGAGGGTGTAGTCATCTTGCATCGTTTACACTTTACCCGTGAATGCCGAGATCATCGCCGTCGGGTCGGAGTTGCTGACTCCTCATCGCCAGGACACAAATTCGCTTTATCTCACGGAACAACTGAACGACCTTGGCGTGGAAGTGCGCTTCAAATGCATTGTCGGCGACGATCGGGAAGGCCTGACGGCGGCGGCCAAGCTTGCCATGCGGCGGTCGGACATCATCATTGTTTCGGGCGGTCTTGGTCCTACCGAAGACGATCTTACGCGCGAAGCGGTGGCCGACGCGCTCGGCCTAGAATTGCGCCGCGATCCGGAGATCGCTGCCAAGTTGGAAGAACGCTTCGCCAAGCGCGGCATGAAGATGTCGGCCAACAATGCCAAGCAGGCAGACGTTTTGACCAGCGCAGCGGCGTTGCCCAACTCGCTCGGCACCGCGCCCGGCCAGTGGATCGGCGGCAAGTACGACGGCCAGGAGCGGCTGCTGATGCTGCTGCCCGGTCCTCCCTACGAAATGAAAGCGATGTTCGAAGCCGAATGCATTCCGCGGCTGCGCGCCCGGGTTCCCGTCCAGCACATCGCCACGCGCACGTTCAAAATGGCGATGATGCCGGAATCGCAGGTGGACGCGCGGGTCGCGCCGATCTACAAAACCTACACCGACGTCGAGACCACGATTCTGGCGGGCGCGGGCGAGATTCAACTTCATCTGCGCTGCCGGAAGGATTCACAGCCAGAGGCCGAAGCGCGCGTCGAGGAGCTCTCCGAAAAAATCGAAGACGAGCTCGCCGACTCCATTTTCTCGCGCAAAGGCGAAACCATCGAACAGATCGTCAGCTATCTGCTGCAGATGCGGAGCATGACGCTGGCCGTGGCGGAATCCTGTACTGGCGGCCTGTTGGCCGAGCGCATCACCTCGATCGGCGGCAGCTCGCGCTATTTTCTGGGCGGGGCCGTGGTGTATTCGAATGAACTGAAAACACAATTTGCCAATGTGCCCAAGGCGTTGATCGACCAGCATGGAGCGGTGAGCAGGGAAGTGGCATCGGCGATGGCGGAGGGCATCCGCAAGCGTTGTGTATCGAGCTACGGAGTGGGGATTACAGGCGTCGCAGGCCCGGGGGGCGGAAGCGAGCAGAAGCCCGTCGGCCTGGTTTACATCGCGCTGGCGGGAGAAGAAGGCACGCAGGTCGTCGAGCGAAATTTCCCCGGCGACCGCAAGCGTATTCGTCAGTTCGCAACGCAGCAGGCGCTGGAGATGATTCGCCGGGCGCTGCTGTAAGGCGCTGCCCTTAAAAATGCGAATATTTATCGGCATCGATCTTGACGCGGAAGTTCGCGCCCGCATCGCGCGCTTCCTCGACGGCGTGCAAGGTTTCGCGCCCGAGGCGCGCTGGGTGCGGCCCGAGTCGCTGCACATTACGTTGAAGTTCATCGGTGAACAAAAGACGGAGCAACTCGAGGCCATAAGCGAACGTTTGCGGCATGTTGAAGGCGGCGCGTTTGAGATTCGCTCCGCCGCATACGGATTCTTTCCCACGGCCAAGGCTCCGCGCGTATTCTGGATCGGCATTCAAGCGGGACCGCAACTAGCTGCGCTGGCGGAGAGCATTGATGTGGCTGTCGCCGAACTCGGCGTTCCGCGAGAAGACCGGCCCTATAGTCCGCATCTGACTTTGGCGCGCGCCGGAGGCAGATCGGGCTCGCCAAAATGGCGCAAAGGCGACGGCCCGAATGCGGCGTTCGCGACGCTGGAAAAACGCCTGGCCGCGATGGGCGAACTCGATTTCGGCACGATGACGGCGCGGGAGTTTATTCTTTATCAGAGTCAGCTTTTACCGGGAGGATCGAAGTACACAAAGCTGCAACGATTCCCGCTCCGGCAGACTTGAATCGAAAATCAGTCGTGGACATGAACCCCTATTTCATCACCGCCGCGGTCAGCTACCTGTTGGGGTCGATCCCATTCGGCTATCTGCTGGTGCGGATTTTCAAAGGGGAAGATGTGCGCGCCAGCGGCAGCGGCAACATCGGCGCAACGAACGTGGCGCGCAAGTCACCGGCGCTGGGAATTGCGACTCTGGCGCTCGATGCCGCCAAGGGACTGGCTGCGGTTCTGGTGGCGCGGGGGCTGTTCAGCGGACCGCATCCACAGCTGATCATGACTGTGGCGGCGTTCTTTGCCGTGCTCGGCCATCTTTTTCCGGTGTGGCTCAAATTCCGCGGCGGCAAGGGCGTCGCCACCAGCCTTGGAGCTTTCATCCTGCTCACTCCGAAATCCATTTTGTGTATGGTGGTGCTGTTTCTGCTCATCGCGGTTGCGCTTCGTTACGTGTCGCTTGCATCCGTCGCTGTGGCGGCGGCCTTTCCGCTGCTGGCATGGGCTTGGCGCGAGTACAGGGACTCGCGGCAACTGCTTTTGATCGCTGCGGTTTCAGCGCTCGTCATCTGGAAGCATCGCCAGAACATCGGCCGCATTGCTACCGGAACAGAGTCGAAACTCGGACGAAAGCCTCACACGGAACCCAGAACGTTAGGAGCGACCCGCCCATGACAACGACACCTGCGACGACCCGCATCGCTGTCATCGGCGCAGGGGCATGGGGCACCGCTCTGGCCATGGTTCTTGGACGCAAGAGTACGCACGAGTGCCAGCGCAAGATCCGCCTCTGGGCCAAAGAGCCTGAGGTTGCGGAGAGCATCGCGAGCGGCCGAATCAACCAGCGTTTCCTGCCCGGCTTCACCTTGCCCGAGTCGATCGAAGCGACCAGCGATCTGCACCGCGCGCTCGAAGCCGCCGACATCGTCGTTAGCGTGATGCCCTCGCAGCATTGCCGATCTCTGTTCGAACAAATGGCGCCGGCGCTCCGCCCCGAGACGCTTTTCGTCAGCTGCACCAAGGGACTCGAAAACGGCACGCTGCTGCGCATGACGGAAGTGATTGCCGATGTGTTGCGAAGCCGCAGGTTCACGCCGCGCGTGGCAGCGCTGAGCGGTCCGTCGTTTGCCAAGGAGGTGGCGCGCGGCGATCCAACGGCCGTGACCGTGGCGTCTACCGACAGCGCAGTGACCCGCGCCGTGCAGGTGGTGTTCAACGATTCGCGCTTCCGCGTTTACACCAACGACGACGTGATTGGCGTAGAACTGGGAGGCGCGCTGAAGAACATCATTGCCATTGCCGCTGGCGTCTGCGACGGCCTTGGCCTTGGCCACAACTCGGTGGCGGCGCTGATTACGCGCGGTCTTGCCGAAGTGGCGCGCCTGGTCGTGGCCTGCGGCGGGCGGCTCGACACCATGTCCGGACTCGCCGGGCTCGGCGACCTGGTTCTAACCTGCACCGGAGATCTCTCGCGCAACCGCAGCGTGGGGGTTGAGTTGGGCAAAGGCCGCGAACTTCCCGACATTATCGCCGGCATGCACGGTGCCGTTGCCGAAGGGGTGTTCACGACCAAAGCCGCGGCCGGCCTGGCCCACAAGAAGAACGTCGAGATGCCGATCACCGAACAGATGTATGCCATTCTCGAAAACGGCAAGTCTCCCCAGCAGGCGATCGAAGACCTGATGACGCGGGCGACCCGGTCGGAAGTCTACTAGGCATGGTTCTTGCATCCCCATGCCCAGACTGCTATTTTCAGTGAGCTAAGCGGGTTCGTCGGGTTGGGGCGGCAATCCAAAGCTCATTCTGCGACGTACTTCAGGAGGATGAAGATCGGCGTGGCGAGCGCTGACAGCAACGCGATACCGTCCGACCTGGCGCTGGTGACGGCGATCCGGTCGGCCGATCAGAGCGCCATGGCGACGCTCTACGATCGCTATTCCTCCATCGTGTATGCCGTGGCTTTGCGCGTGTTGCAAGACACTGCCGCCGCCGAGGACGTGTTGCAGGATATCTTCATGCAGCTGTGGCGCAATCCCGGAGCCTTCGACGCCACACGCGGCAACATGGCGGCATGGCTGGCGGTGATTGCGCGACACCGCGCCATCGACGCTCTGCGCAAACGCCGTCCGCAAGACGATATCGAAGACGTAATCGTTTCAGTTGAGCCCGATCTCGCCAGCGAAGCCGACCGCTCCCGCGCCATGGAGAAGGTTCGCGGCGCGATGCAGACGATGGCGCCGCCGCAGCGATCGGCGCTCGAAATGGCATACTTCGAAGGCTTAACTCACGTGGAGATTGCCGAGAAAACCGGCGAGCCTCTCGGCACGATCAAAACCAGGATTCGCACCGGACTACTTTCGTTGCGAAAGGCGTTGGCGGCATGAGCGCACACGAACAATTCGCGGAAGATCTGGCGCTTTACGCGCTGGGGTCGCTCGAAGGCGACGAGCGTCAGGCGCTCGAAACGCACCTGGATGGGTGCGCCGCTTGCCGCCGCGAACTGGAATTGCTGCGCGGCGACGTCAGCCTGCTTGCGTTGACCGCCGCCGGACCGAAACCGCCGGTGCGAGCAAGACAGCGGCTCATGTCGGCGATTGCCGCGGAACCGCGCCTGCCCGTTGTCGTTGCAACTCCGCCAGACCGCAGTCAGCGCTCCTGGTGGCCAACGCTAGCCTGGGTCGCCGTGGCGGCGCTGGTTCTGGCCTGCATCGGTCTGCTGCGACAGAATTCAGCGCTCCAGCAAAACCTGGCTTCGCTGCAAGCGCGGTTCAGCGAACAGGGAAGTAAGCTCGACCAGGCGAACGATGTGGTCGCCACGTTGCTCGATCCTGAAGCGACAAAGATAGAACTGGTCGCCGCCGGAAGCAAGCCGCAGCCGCGAGGCAAGGCGATTTATCAGCGCCGCAATCGCAATCTGATTTTCATCGCCAGCAATCTTCCGCCGCTACCAGCGGAGAAAATTTACGAGCTCTGGTTGTTCCCCGCCAACGGCGGCGCGCCCATCGCAGCCGGCTTGTTCAAGCCGGATCAACGGGGCAGCGCGACTCTCGTGAATCCTCCACTGCCTGAAGGCGTTACGGCTAAGAATTTTGTGGTCACGCTCGAACCCGAAAGCGGATCGCACGAAGCTCCGCGTGGAACCCCCGTGATCGTTGGCCTTGGCGAGGGCGTTGGCGAGTAAATAGTCGAGGTTGGTGCCCGGAGACGGAATCGAACCGTCACGTCCTGTTAGGGACCCGGGATTTTAAGTCCCGTGCGTCTGCCAGTTTCGCCATCCGGGCGATGAGTGTTGTTTGCATTCTACAGCAGGAATTTAGAGGGTTTGGGCCCCGCATCGACAAGACAAGTAAATCCACATCAGCTATCTGGTTCGCCAGCGCCTCTACTGAATTGCGTTCCCATACGTCGGCACTCCCTGCTGCACCAGGAAGAGCAAGGTCTGCCCGCGCGACGCCCAGTCGCTTTGCGGATACTGGGAGATTAACTGCTGGGCGAGCGCGATGGCCTGGTTTTTCGACAGTTCCGTTTTCTTGGGCTGTTCTTCGGTCTTATAGATCTCGATCAGGGCGGCTCGCCGGGAAGCGGCGTTGTAGAGCGCTTCGGCAGCGGCGGGAGACTGCGGATATTCCTTCACATACTTTTCGTAAATGTCGGCTTCTTTCTCCGGGCACTTGGACGAGGCCTGCCAGTCTCCGCAGAGTTTGTTGTCGATTAGATGAAAAGCTGCGAGCTGCGCCCACTTAGAGTCGGGAAACTTCTTCATGACCTGCTTCATCGACTGCTCTTCGATGCCTTCTCGAAGGTAGGCTTCCTTCTCGCGCGCCGAGGGGCGAGACTGCGTATCGGCCTTTTCAACCTGCCACTGAATATCCGCGGCGCGGTAGAGGCCTTCGCCGGCCAGGGGGGAGTTCGGGAAAATATCGTAGACGCGGTGATAGAGCCGCAAGGCGTCCTGCGCCGCGCCGCGGCGTCCGTGTCGGCGGCTGGCCTCTTCCTCGGAATCGACAGCGGCGCCGAACAGGATGCGGTCGCCGTTCGGGGTGGACGCCCAGACCACGCCGGTATCCAGCACCCACCCGCTGACCGTCTTACCGCGATCTTCATCTTCGAAAACGAAAGCGGGGTCCGGAGTTGGCGAACCCAGCAAAGCCTCGACGTGGAGCCATTTGGGGCTCCTGTCGAGTAGAATCAGTTCCCGTCCGCGTTCGATTTGGGCCAGTTTGTTGGAAGTGGTGTCGGGAGACAAGTAGAGGATGGCTTCACGGACCAAAGTGCCGCGATCGGCGGCGAGCAGCGGGGAATTTCCCAGCGCGACCACGATCAAAGTAAAGACGAACAAATTAAGGACGAACAAAGGCAGAGGCCTGGCAGTTGGTTTCACGGTCGTCGTCTCCGGTTCGAGGGTAGCATGTTGGTTAGGATGCGTGGAATTGGCTGCGAGGCTGAGAAGCACCACAGGGTGATTGCCGTTGACAGCTACGTACCCTGTACTCCACGATGGATTCCTTTACCGTCGGACTTGCGCGCGGAGATTGTGATATCCGGCAACGAAACTGCAGGCGCAAGAAGAGTCGCCAATGACATCTCGATCGAGCGCGCACCACATTATAATTCGCGACCTCAAGACCATCGACGACCTCAGCCAGTTAAGAGCGGTCGAGAAGGAAGTCTGGGGCATGGCGGACGACGATGCCTTGCCCCTCACCCTGGCCATCGCCCTGAAAGCCTCCGGCAACATTTTTGTGGGGGCGTTCGATGGAGCCTCCGGTAAAGACAAGATGGTGGGATTCGCCTTCGGATTCCTCGCTCGCGAGCACGGCGAAACGACACTTCACTCGCACATGCTGGCGGTGCTCGACCCGTACCGGCATCTGGATCTGGGCGCGCGCTTGAAGCATGCTCAGCGCGAGCGGGCGATGGCCATGGGTGTCCATGAAATGACTTGGACCTACGATCCGCTGCAAAGCCGCAACGCGCACTTCAATTTCTTCAAACTAGGTGTGGTTTCCGATACCTATAAAGCGAATTTCTATGGACCGGAGACCTCGAGCATGCTGCATCAGAACGGAACCGACCGGCTCTGGGTGCGGTGGATACTGAATTCGAAGCGCGTGCGGAATCGACTGACGGGTAAGAGTAATGCGCGTGGGGAAGCGCTCGATGCGCTCAAGCTGTTGGCTCCGCTGGTGCGCTTCGATCCCAGCGGGAAGCCCGCCCGCGCCGGTCTGGCCGAATCTCTGGCACGGCAGCGCGTGAGCATTGAAATCCCCAGCGACATCCTGGAGGTCGAGCGCGTCGACATGGGATTGGCGCGAGAGTGGCGCGAAGCCACCCGATGGGCATTCGACGAAGCCGTGAAGGCGGGATTCTTCGTGGCCGAGTTCTGTCGTTCGATTCGCGGACAGCAGGGCCCCGGAGCCTATCTGCTACAGCGTGGAACGGTGAGCGAAGTAGGATCCGAGCTGTAGGGTTCCCGGAAACGTAGAAAGATAAAAGGATCGGAACCGGCGTGCCCTATCGCGAATCCAGAGCCTGACGCTGCTCCTTCATCTGCTGCAGGAAGATTTCGACCGGCTCTTGAAAATTTTGCCGGAACAGATCGACCAGCGGGTCTTCGGTGCCCGAGATTTCGGTTGCGGCGGTTTGCAGGGTCGCCAGGCTGTCCTCGGCCGTTGGCGGTTCCATTCCGTCGGGCGCGACCAGAACTTCGGGGTGTTTTTTTTCGTTGGCGTGCAGAGTTGCGATCATGCGTTGCGACTGCTCGGCCTGCTCGCTGTTGCCTCGAAGGAATTCCACCCCCATGCCCACTTCCGGGTGCGCGACCAGCACCGTGCCGGCGGCGCGGACGTCGGCGTCCGCATTCTTGATGGCAAGAACCACGCGTGTGCCGCGCGGGAACGGCGAATTGGTCGTGAGATAGCATCCTCCGGCGCTTAGGTCGGAGAGACTGCAACTCACCGGCGGGTCATCCTGCTCGGGTTCGGGAAGTTGCTTGTTCAACCACCGGCGCAGAGCGTTGCGCTCATGATCGGTGGCGTCCTTAAAGCGAACCCCCGCCAGATCGCCACTGCCGCCCCATGCCACCTCTCCATGAATTTCAATGGGCTGGTCGATGCCCGGCAAATCGAGCGAAAAACGGAGCGCATTCTCTTTAGGCATGCGGCCGATAAACTGAATCGCCATGCCGCCTTCGCACAGGTCGATGGTCTTGGCTTTGTACCGGTTGGCCCCAAAACACTCGACCGGAATCTGCACCGGAACCCGCATCTGGAGCCGGCGCTCACGCTTCATCAGAGCGCGCACCGCGCGGAAGCTGGCCTTGGCCCGCTCGACCGCGAAGGGTTTGTGCAGGACAAAATGGGCTCCCAACTCAAAACCGCCTTTGAGTCCGACGGCAGCTTCGACCAACACAATCGCGAGGGCGCGTTTGTTGACGGGAGCGGCTTTGGCTCCCAGCAGCACCCGTCCCGCGTCCTCCGGGTTGGCTCCGTCTACGATGATGGCCTCGAAACGCTGGCGGGTGACCCGGCGAATGGCGTTCTCCGCGCCAAGGCAATGTTCCACGTCAATTTCCAGGTCGCTGAGGACTCGGCGCAGAACCCGCACGGTCCTTTCGTCGGAACTCATTAGTAAGGACTTTAAATTCATGGTTCGAGTCACGATGATACCGAGGCAGAGCCAAGAAAATTACTCTTCCCGTTTGAACTCTACGGGCCGGCTAACTCGCGGTCAACGCCGCGACCGCGTCTTCGGGTTACTGTCGTCATCACAGCTCTCGCGGCCGACATCCAGGTGCTAGGGCGAGCCCGGGTCTGGCAGATGGTTACCGTGGCCATCTCAGCACTGTGATTAAGGGTCACATGGATTGCGCTCGCTGGGTCATGCGCTCCATTGCACGTCGCCTGCAAGTGATTGTGCAGAAAGGAAATACCACTTAAGGGCCATACGGCTTCTTAATTCTGTTGACAAATGTCATAAAGCCTATTATTATCAATAGCTTCCATCGGGTATGCTGGGATTGATTCGATGGCGCGTATTTTATCGAAACAGTGGGAATCCTTGGAGCCTTCATTGGAATCCAATCCCACCGAGGCTCCACAAAGAGAGAAAGTCGTCATTTTTTGCGAGAGGGTATATTTTTCATGGCTAAGCGACGCGGAAACCCGAATTGGGGCAAGCCCGAACCGATCGGGCCGGTGGTTCCAACTATCACGGAATTTGAACAGGTTGTGCACGAGTACAAGCTCTCCCCGGACCAGTATTTGCGGTCCACCCGGCTGCGCGAGTGGGCGCGCCGGAACAAGAATTCCAAGTACATCCCCGAGCCCTTGCTCGAAGCGTGGGGTTTTGAAATCGAATCCACTCTGTAACCGCAAGCGAACGCTTTTACCGGAAGGGTCGCCGCAGGCGACCCTTTCCTGTTTTACACTGAATCCAATGGGAGGCTTGATCCCAATATGCTGGCAGGCGTGAAGTTTAGCGGCCCCGAACTCGTCGGCTTGATCGTGGCGGTCAGCTTCGCCGCCGGACTCAACGTCTACGCCACGGTCGCCACGCTGGGGTTGCTCGCCCATGCCGGCGTACTCGACTTGCCCGCCGGATTGCACCTGATCGCCAGTTGGTGGGTAATCGCCGCCTCGGGCGTGCTTTTTGCGGTTGAATTTTTTGCCGATAAGATCCCAGCTTTCGATTTGTTCTGGAATGCTCTGCACACCTTTGTGCGCATCCCTGTAGCCGCACTGATGGCATACGGCGCAACCTCGCAACTCTCGCCAGAAAAGCAGTTGCTGGCGACAGTAGCCGGAGGCGTCATCGCCCTCGCAGCCCATGGCGGCAAGACAGCAGCCCGAGTCGCTGTGACCCCGGCTCCCGAGCCGGTTTCGAATTTCGCGCTCTCCGCCGGAGAAGATACTCTAGCCGTGGCCCTGACTTGGCTGGCCACGCAGCACCCGATTGCGGCAGGCAGCATCGCAGTCTTATTTTTGATCGTGATCGCAGTCGCGTTGCGATGGGTAGTCAGGGAAATGAAGAATTTGTTTCGCAGCCCGAACAGGGAACTCGCGCCTTCGAAGCGCCGAGACTTGAACGCCGCGTGACCCACATGACTCCTAACTCACCTTTTACCGACGTCCCTACCGCGATCGAAGAGATTCGCGCCGGACGCATGATTGTCGTAGTCGACGACGAGGATCGCGAGAACGAAGGCGATCTCACGCTGGCCGCCGAAAAAGTCACTCCCGAGGCCATCAACTTCATGGCTAAGCACGGACGCGGCCTGGTTTGCCTGGCGATGACCGAGGAGCGCCTCGACCATCTTCGCCTCGGCCCGATGTCCAGCGAAAACACCTCGCAATACGGAACCGCGTTCTGCGAAGCCATCGATGCCCGCGAAGGCGTGACCACCGGAATCTCCGCCCATGATCGCGCCCACACCATCAAAGTGGCAATCGATCCTAAAACGCGGCCCTCGGACCTGGCCCGCCCCGGCCACATGTTTCCCCTGCGCGCACGAAAAGGCGGAGTGCTTGTGCGTGCCGGACAAACCGAAGCTTCCGTCGATCTAGCCCGATTGGCCGGCATGATCCCCGCCGGCATCATCTGCGAAATTATGAAAGACGACGGCACCATGGCCCGCGTGCCTGACCTCATCGATTTCTGCCGCACGCACCAGATGAAAATGCTGACGGTCGCGGAGTTGATCCGCTACCGCATGCAGCATGAACGCTACGTCCACCGCGTGGGCGAGGCGATGGTAGAAACCAGGCACGGAGAATTCCGCTTGATCGCCTACGAAAGCGAAGTCGACGGCGGCGCGTCCCACATGGCATTGATTCGCGGTGACATCGATGATGCCTCGAAGCCGGTCCTGGTCCGCATGCACGCGCACTGCCTGCTGGGCGATGTGTTCGGAGCCACCGGCTGCGACTGCCATCGAACGCTTGAAGCTTCCCTGAAAATTATTGCCGAGGAGGATCGCGGCGCATTGATCTACCTGCACCAGACCTCCAAAGGGTTCACCGCGGAAAAAATCGGAGAGCAGTCGTTTCTAACTTTCCACCGCGAACGCCGCTTGCCGTCGCTTCCAGAAAGTGAACGCAAGACGCACCGCGAGATCGGCCTGGGAGCGCAGATTCTCTCGGACTTGAATTTGAAACGGATTCGATTGCTGACTAATCACCCGAGAAGAGTGGCCGCGCTGGAAGGATTCGATATCGAGATTGTCGAGCAGGTTCCGGTGAAGCTCGCGGCCCCGAAAACGTAGTTGCTCGTGTGGAGACGCGAGCTCCGCCCCGTCCAGCTAGAACGGCTTCCGTATCGTAATCACCTCATCCTTGATAAAAAACTGCGCCGAGCACACCGCCGAACCGCAAATCGTCGGCAGCAGCCCCGCCATCTGCTTGCGCGTAATCAGACCCAGCGTGCCGCACGAAGGGCAGGAGAGCACCGCCCAATAGGGATCCTCTTTCTCTCCTACTTCACCCGCGTTCTCCAAAACGAACACGGTGCCGGGTTCCATCTGCTCGGGAATCCACTCGTTGATAATGCTCAATTCGCCGATCATCATGCTTACCCGCCTTTCTTATGCTCTCCGAGTTCGCCGTAGAGGCTGAACCCGTTCCGAACCCGCCGCTTTCTTGCGTGCCCGAATTTCCGCTCGAACCCGCCGAACTTCGTCGCTCAGACATATATCGAACATCGGCTGCCGCGCATTTTTTAACAGGTCCACGACCTGCCGTGCCGAAGTCCGCAAATACAGATGTATGCCGTCGGTCAGAAGGTGATACTCCGATGAGGCGCCAACCGTAGCCGCCAGACTCGTCCCAAACTCCTGCTGGAGAAACCTGATCACCTTGCGCATGCGTTGCAGCGAAAAACCCCGCCGGCGAAGTTGGCAAATCACGGCCACTGTAACCAGTTCGTCCCAGCTATAAATGCGGCGGTGCCCCTGGCGAGACGGAGCCACGATGCCGCGTTCGTCCCACCATTGCAACTGGCGGGCGGTGATGCCGGTCAGTGCGATCACGTCGCTGGATGTGAACTGTCGTTGCATCTTGAAGCCATTCTGTTTCAAACAATAAGACAAAGAAATGTTTCGAACATTCTAGGGGGGCAAGCGGGAAATCCAACAGTGTTTCGCGCTTTCGGTATTGACTAAGCGGATACGTCGGCGGAGGAGTGCGCGGGACGACCCGGTTCTAACGCGCACTCGGTTGTGCCTTTGGCGCCCCTGGCATTACCATGAATGAACGACAAATTCTCTTCTCCGGGGCCATTGAATTCATGATTCAGAGAGTGCAGATTCGCGCTGCCGTGCTGGTGTTGTTCGTCCTGTCTTTTACACTGTTGTCCGCTACGCTGACTTTCTGCCAGCAAAAAGAGCGGAATCGCAGACTCGATGCCGCGCAAAAAGACACCCCCGTCACCTCCGAGTCGGCGGCGAAAGACGACAAAGATAAAGACGACAAGAATGAAGACCCGCTCTTCCGGGGAATGAAGTACCGCTCCATCGGCCCGTTTCGTGGCGGACGTTCCCTGACCGCCGCCGGAATTCCGGGCGACCCAACCACCTACTATTTCGGAGCCACCGGCGGTGGAGTGTGGAAATCTACTGACGGCGCCAACACCTGGTCCGCGATTTTCGATAAGGATGGTTCTCCATCGATCGGCAGCATCGCGGTCGCGGGGTCCGATCCCAACGTGGTTTATGTGGGCACGGGAGAAGCCTGCATTCGCGGCAACATCTCGAACGGCGACGGCGTCTGGAAATCGGTGGACGCAGGTAAGTCCTGGAAGTACGTCGGCCTGAAAGACTCGCGCGCGATTGGCAAGGTGATCGTAAACCCGCACAATCCCGATATCGCTTTCGTCGCCGCGCTGGGGCACCCCTACGGACCCAACACAGAACGCGGCGTCTTTCGCACCACCGACGGCGGCAAGACCTGGGACAAGGTTCTCTACAAAGACGAGAACACCGGTGCGATCGACGTGACGTTCGATCCGCAAAATCCCCACATCCTGTTCGCCTCGCTGTGGGAAGCCCGGCGCACGCCCTGGTCGCTCTCCAGCGGCGGTCCCGGCAGCGGCATTTACCGCTCCACCGACGCCGGCACAACTTGGAAAAAGCTCGAAGAACATGGCCTTCCAAAGGGTCCCTACGGTCGCATCGGCTTGGCAGTAGCGGCGAATTCCGAGCGCGTCTATGCCATCGTCGAGGCCAAGGAAGGCGGCGGATTTTATCGCTCCGACGATGGCGGCGACACCTGGGATCTCGTAAACAGCAGCCATTCGCTGCTGCAGCGCGCCTGGTATTACATGCACGTGATCGCCGATCCGCAGGATGTAAACACGGTCTACGTGGCGGACGTGGAGTTCTTCAAGTCCACCGACGGCGGACGCAGCTTCAATAAAGTGAAAGTTCCGCATGGCGACAATCACGGCCTGTGGATCGACCCGAAGAACACGAAGCGCATGATCGCTTCGAACGACGGCGGCGTTACCGTCAGCCTGGATGGCGGCAATTCGTGGACGCGCGAGGATAATCAGCCGACCGCGCAGTTCTACCACGTCATTACCGACACGCGGACGCCGTATTACGTTTATGGCGCACAGCAGGACAATTCCACCGTCGCGATCGCCAGCCGCAGCGACGACGGAGCGATTGGCCGCGACAATTGGTATACGGTCGGCGGCGGAGAAGCGGGCTATATCGCGCCCAATCCCACCGACCCGAACATTGTGTATGCCGGCGACTACCAAGGCAACATCACGCGCTTCGACCGGCGCACCAATCAGATTCAAAGCATCAATGTGTCGCCCGAAATCTCTGATGGCCGCGGTGCGGCGCCACTCGATCACCGCTTTCAGTGGACCGCCCCCATCGTGACCTCGCCCCACGATCCCAACACCATCTACTACGGAGGCGAGCGCGTTTTTAAGACCAGCGACGGTGGCATGCACTGGGAAGCGATCAGCGGCGATCTCACGCGTAACGACAAATCCAAACAGCAGCCTTCGGGCGGTCCGATCACCATCGACGACACCGGCACCGAATACTACGACACCGTGTTTTCGATTGCCCCGTCGCCCCTGGCGAAAGGCCAAATCTGGGCGGGCACCGACGACGGCTTGATTCAGCTCACTCGCGATGAAGGCAAGACTTGGACCAACGTTACGCCCAAGGATCTCGCCGAGTGGAGCCGCATCAGCCTGATCGAAGCTTCTCCGCATTATGCTGGCGCAGCCTACGTGGCCGTCGATCGCCATCAGAACGACGATCTCGCACCGTACATTTACAAAACGGCCGATTACGGAGCGACCTGGAGCCGCATCACCGCCGGCATTCCGGATGGCTCGTTCGTTCGGGCTGTACGCGAAGATCCGAAACGCAAGGGTCTGCTCTATGCCGGCACCGAGCGCGGCGTCTTCGTCTCCTTCGACGACGGTGCGCATTGGCGCTCGCTGCAAATCAATTTACCGATCGTGCCGGTTCACGATCTGGTCGTCAAGAACGACGATCTGGTTCTGGCGACGCACGGGCGCGCGTTTTGGATTCTTGATGACGTCTCGCCGCTGCGCCAGTTCGCCGATTCCGTTGTCGCCGAAGACGTGCACCTCTACCAGCCTGCAACCGCCTATCGCGTACATGCCGGAGACGCTCCCGAGCACTTGACGTTTGACGGGAAGAATCCGCCACATGGCGCGGTGATCTATTACTACTTCAAGAAAGCGCCCAAGCCGGAAGCGAAGCCGGGTGAAGTAACCATCGAGATCCTGGATGCTTCGGGAACCGTGGTTCGCAAGTTCTCCAGCAATAAGACCGAACCGCTCGAGGAACCGCTCGACCCGGACGACAAGAAGCCCGAGAAACAGATCAAGCCAGAAGACGGTCTCAATCGTTTCGTGTGGGACCTGCGCTACGACGAGGCCAACCGTGTTCCCGGTTACTTCCTGTGGGAATACAACGAGGGAGCGAAAGGCCCGCTGGCGCTGCCGGGCAACTACCAGGTGCGCCTGACTGCCAATGGCAAGACTCTCACCGCTCCACTGGAAGTGAAGATCGATCCGCGAGTGACGGTCTCGCAGGCGGATCTGGAAAAGCAATTCAAACTGGAAATGAACGTCCGCGAGCAACTCAATCGCGTCTACGATGCAGTGAACCAGATCCAGGACGTTCGCGAGCAACTGGAGGGTCTGAAGAAGCGCGTGGTTCCGGGCGACTCGACGAAGCCGTTATTGGATGGCGCGAGCGCGCTCGAAGCCAAGCTGATCGCGGTTCGCGATCCGTTGATCAACTTCAAGATCAGCGCCAGCGAAGATTCTCTGGCCTACGTTCCAGGCATCGACGCGAAGCTGGCATTTCTTTCCATGGCCGTTGCTGGTTTCGCCGACTCGGCTCCCACCGAAGCTGAGAATCGGGAATTCGACAAACTGAAGAAGCAGACCGAAGAATTGCTGGCGCGCTGGGATCAAGTGCGGACTGCCGACATCGGCACTTTTCAAAAGCTCGCCGCCGAACAAAACATCCACTCGATCTACGTGCCCGATGTACAAAGTGAGCGCGTGCAGGGCGGCGGGGAAGAATAATCGAGGGCGAGTGCGAAAGCGCGAGGTTCAGAGGTTAGATCGCAGAGGTCAGGCTCTCCTGCCGCGTGTGGTTTCACCTCTGCAATCTGACCTCGAACCTCTGACCTTGCTCTAAATAAACATCTCGTCCTGCGACCCGCCCGAGCCATTCCGAGGATGGCGTTTTTTCTGCCCGAGGAAGACATCGACGCCGGTCGAGATTGCCGCCATCAGTCCGTTCACCTGGCGCAGCGGAGAGATTACCGTCTTGTGGACCGCCTCGCTGGTTTCTTCGACCCGGTCCATGGTGCGATTCAGCAGTTCATCGGCGCGGATCACCTGCAGTCGCGTGCGATCGAGCGCATCGGTGAGCGTGGCATCGATGCGGCATAGTTGATTGCGTACCAGATTGCTGGACTCAGCGAAATTGGTCGTCATCACGTCGATTTTGGGGCGCAGTTCGAGCAGCATGCTCTGTACAGTTTCCATCGTGGGCAGAGCCTTGCTTCTGACTTCGGTGGCCAGCGCTTCCATCTTCGCCGAACTCTTGCGCACCGCCAGGTAAAGCCCGATTAGAATTCCCGCCTGCACCACGACCGCGAACGTAGTCGCCGCAATAAAAAACCTCAGCAGAGTGTCATCCATACCTGCTCCCATTGTTACGCCGCAGTGTTCGCCGCAGACTCCCTCGCAGCCGACTAAATATTCTTGGCCGGTTCGGCCCCGGCGGTGGTTTCGTTATAGGCCTGCCGGCCCGCCTCGTAAGCCGAGCGGAAGCGCTCTTTCTGCTGGTTCACCACATCGCCTCCGCGATCCACCCACTCACTGGCCTGTTCCCGCACTCGCCGCGCTTGGTGCCGCGCTCGCTCGCTGCCTTCCTGCGCCCGGGAGCGAATGAGGTCGCGCATTTCATCGCCCGATTTCGGCGCGTACAACACGCCCACCACGGCTCCCACACCGAGCCCTGCCAAAAACCACAAAAAGCCGTTGCTGTCACGTTCCGCCATAACTACCTCCTCAAAATGTCTCTGTACATCGGATGGTAGCACCCGGATATGTGAAAGACAATTCAGGGGCGACCTTCCGCTCTCGCTTCGCATGGGCTCGAGGTTTCCCCGCGACTCCGCGGTCAAAAGAAACCCGCTGGTTCCATCCGACCAAAGAAACGCTTGTGCCTGAGGCGCGAAAGGCGGACAATGAGCGCACCGACCACAAGCAGCGCCGTAGCAAAGCATTTCCAGGAGGCAACCTTTGTCCGACCGCAAGTATCGCCAACACGGATACCAGGATTCCGGTGGCGGGGCGAAAAAAGAGTTCGACAAGTCCGCGGCCGCTACGGCGCCAAAGAGAGAAAACACGTTCGGGCCGCGTCCCATGAATATGCCTGGAACGCGCACCGTCTCGCGCTGCGCGGAGTGCGGCGCGCTCTTGCAGAATCTCGCGTCTCCCGTCGGGCAATGCCCCAAGTGCGGATTCGATCTGCACGCCTGCAAACAGTGCGAACACTTCGACCCTTCCAACCGCTTCGAATGCACTCAGCCGATTCCGGCCCGCATCTCTCCCAAAGACAAAGGCAACGACTGCTCGCTCTATTCCATCCGCGTGATGGTCGAGAAGGAAACTTCCAGCAAGCCCAGTCAGCGTCCAAACGACGCGCGCGCTGCATTTGATAATCTTTTCAAGGATTGAGAAGGTCCGCTCTCAGCGTCAGCCATCAGGAGAGACGTTGGATGGGCAGTTTCGCGTTCAAAGTGATGTGCTACTTGTCGTCCTTGTCGACGCTTGGCGTTTCGTCCAGCGGCTTGCATTGGTGCGCATTGAACTGCTTTTGAATGGCAGATTCCGCGTTCCCCGAGTTCGGGTCCCCTGAGAATTGGGCGCTACAGAACTCGCAGATTCCGAGCACGGCAACGTTCCTGACTCGCTTTACGATCCGAAGATGGCGCTTTGGCATGAAGCAAGTCTCCCACAGGCCGTGGCCGATTGCTACCCCTGTGGATTTCAAACTGCACCACTACGAAAATTGTTTCACATTGACGCGCAACCGCGGCTGGGGGACAATGGCAGCCGTTCTTGAGGTCGGAAGGGAACTTCCTGCTGATTCCAAGCTTGGAGCAACATACCAGTGAACGTCCCTACGGGCCGCAAATTCCGTATGCTTCGAATCACGCTGACGTTAGCGATCATTTTGCTGCTCGCCCTCTCTCAGACCCAATTGTTCGCGCAGGCCTTTGCGCCGGCGACCGCGCCTTTGAGCGACGTGTCGGCCCAGCAGTTGCAACAGGCGCTGGATCGAGCCCGGGAGTGGTCGGAGGCTCCGGGCGCTTCGGTCGCCATTATGAGTGACGGGCAACTGTTGTGGCAGGGCTCCAGCGGGTTGGCGGACGTCGAGTCCGGGCTGGCGGTCGACGAAAATACGCTCTATTCGCTGGCCAGTGTCACCAAGACCTTTACCGCGACCATGGTGCTGCGCCTGTATGAAGAGGGCAAAGTCGGTCTGGACGATCCCATCCGGGAGTATGTGCCGCCATATATGCCGAGCACCGAAGAGGTGACGGTCCGCGAGCTGTTGGGGATGACGAGCGGGTACTACGATGTCGAGGGCGACCCGATCATCATCGACTGGCTGAACAACCCCAACTTTCCCTGGACGCGCGCCGATATCCTCACCCGGGTCAAGCCGGTGATGTTTAAGCCGGGCAAGAGATACAACTACTGCAACACCAACTTCGTAATTCTCGGCGGCATTATCGATCACGTCAGTCCGCTGGGAGTCGGGGGCGAGTTCCAGAATCTCATCGTCGGTCCTGTCGGCCTGGATGGAAATGCGTTTATCGACAGAGTGGCCATCGCGGCGCCGCGCATTGCCCACGGATACGACTTCGAAGACGGCAAACCCGTGGACGTTTTTAAGGGAGCGCATCTGCTGGGTGTGCCGACCAGCGTGTGGGGCCCGGTATGGACCGACGGTGGAGTCGTAGCGACAGCCACCGGCGTGGCGCAATTTACCGACGCGCTCTACGGCGGCAGAATCCTTCAACCGGCAACGCTGGCTGCCATGATGCAACACGGTCCCAAGACCACGTATGGACTGGGAAACTACGAGATGTGGTCGAACGGCCACGCCTGGCAGGGAAACGACGGCTACTTCTGGGGTTTCACGTCCGTGACGATGTACGACTTCAGCCGTAAATTGACCGTCACCGTGCTCACCAATTTCACCGCCAATTGGGATGCCGCGTTTATGATCTGGAACCGCGTCGTCGAAGCTTACGACAAAGGCGCCCGCTAGTTTTCCCTCAGGATCGGTTGAATACTCGAAGGCCTCACCTCTTATATACTTCCCCGGCATCTCAACTTGCTGGAATTCAGGAGCGTTCTTATGAATCAGTCCACTCTGCGACGAGCCCAACCCCTTGTCACCCTACTGGGGATTTTGGCTGCGATTCTCATTCTTGCAGCGGCCGACAGGTCCACGCTGCCCGCGCCGCCAATCGCGAAGAAGATCCCGAAGGTTACCGAGATCCACGGACGCAAACTGGTAGACAACTACTTCTGGATGCGCGACAAGCAGAACCCCGAGGTGAAGGCCTATTTGGAGGCGGAGAACGCCTATACCGACGCCGTGATGAAGCCGACCCTGCCGCTGCAAGAGAAGCTCTACAACGAGATGTTGAGCCGCATCAAGGAAGACGATGCGGAGGTTCCTTACAAAGACGGCGGATATTTCTATTACACCCGCACCGAGGCCGGTAAACAATACGGAATTCGCTGCCGGAAGAAAGGCGGCCTGAGTGCGCCCGAGGAGATCGTGCTCAACGTCAATGAACTCGCGAAGGGTCATGCATTTATGTCGGTGGCCGCTTACAACGTGAGCGATGACGGAAATTTGCTCGCGTACACGACGGATGACACCGGCTTCCGGCAATACACGCTGGCGGTGAAGGATTTGCGGACTGGAAAGCAGCTCGCCGATCATGCGGAAAGAGTTGGAGCGGTGGTATGGGCAAACGACAACAAGACAATTTTCTACACCGTGGAAGACGCCACCACCAAGCGTGAATACCGGCTGTATCGTCACACGGTCGGAACCACCCAGCCCGACGATCTGGTTTACGAAGAAAAGGACGAGCGGTTCGAGGTGTATGCCGGAAAAAGCCGCAGCAAAGGTTACATCTCTTTGGTCTCCGCCAGCGCCACCACCAGCGAAGTGCAATACATCTCCGCCGACCAACCGTTGAGCATGTGGAAGGTGATGGAACCGCGCAAGCAGGGCGTCGAATACTATCCCGACCATAATGGCGACTTTTTCTATCTCCGCGTCAACGATACCGGCCGTAACTTCCGGTTGGTGAAAGCGCCGGTTGCCGATCCGCGCCGCCAGAACTGGCAGGAAGTCGTCGCCCAGCGGCCCGATGTCATGCTGGAGGACGCCGATTTCTTCAAGAACTACTACATCCTGCATGAGCGCGAGAACGGCTTGCCGCAGATTCGGGTCACGGATCTACGCGACGGGCGATCCCGAAGAATCGAGTTCTCGGAACCGGCGTACGACGTGGGCAATTACGCGAATCGAGAATACGACACGAACCAGTTCCGCTATGCGTACGAGTCGTTCATCACTCCCCACTCCGTGTTTGACTACGACATGGAGAACGGCACCTCCGTTCTGCTGAAGGAGAGGGAAGTTCCCGGCGGGTACGACCGTACTCGATATCAGGTGGAGCAGATCTATGCGACGGCGGCCGACGGCGTGAAGATACCCATCTCGGTGGTCCATCTGAAGGGCGCGAAACTGGACGGCCATGGACCGCTATTTCTCTACGGCTACGGCTCGTACGGTGCATCCATGGACATCGATTTCGATCCCGAAGTCTTCAGCCTGGTCGACCGCGGAGTGGCTTATGCCATCGCCCACATCCGCGGCGGCGGCGAGATGGGCAAGGCGTGGCACGACCAGGGTCGAATGATGCAGAAGAAAAACACATTCACCGACTTCATCTCCTGTGCGGAATATCTGGTGGCGCAAGGCTACGGCTCCGAAGACCGGCTGGCGATCGAGGGAGCGAGCGCCGGCGGATTGCTCATGGGCGCCGTCCTAAACATGCGCCCCGATCTGTTCCATGCCGCCATCGTGGGCGTTCCGTTCGTCGATGTCATCAACACCATGCTCGACGAGTCGATCCCGTTGACGGTGCCAGAGTTTGAAGAGTGGGGTAATCCCAAAGAGAAGGCGGCGTTCGACTACATGATTTCCTATTCGCCGTATGACAATATCGAAGCGAAGAACTATCCCAACATGCTGGTCAAAACTTCATGGAACGATAGCCAGGTGATGTACTGGGAGCCGACCAAGTATGTGGCCAAAATGCGGGCGTTGCGGACCGACCATAACACCTTCATTTTGAAAGCCAACCTTTCGCCGGCGGGACATGGCGGCGTTTCCGGCCGCTACGATCGCTTGCACCAGGCGGCTTTCGATTATGCCTTCATCCTCACGCAATTGGGAATCGAGAACTGAACGCGGGTCCCGGGTGGGGCGTCTTCTGCGAGACAAACCCAAGCTGTTGGGGGGAAGTTCTTGTATTGCCCCGGCCTTCCAGCGGGTGCAAACCCGCTAGAAGGCCAACTGCGCGGCCGAAGCGCTATTGGGGTTACTTAGACTTCCAAACCACCTGGAAGCTTGAGCCGTCGGACGAGATGGCCGATGGGACTGCTTCATCTACGCTGGAGGCGTTGATCATGGTGATCTTCTGCGACTTGGTTCCGAAAGCGCCGATCGCTCCCGAGATCCCCTTTTTACCCGAATCGGTCGCGTAGTTGGTGTCGCTCACAGACGTGTAGTCCAAGCCAAAAGAGCCTGTGCCGAAGTCGGAAAGAGGCAGGAAGTACCCCTTACTCGTGCAGCATGGTGCTTCAGCAATCCACTCGGCCGATGACCGTGTCGCCCCGGAAACCGTTTCAGTCTTGCTGTAGGTTTTTCCCGTGGTTACGTTCGTGATTGTGGTCGTGAACTCCTTGTCGCTGAAACTGATTTCTGCCGAGATCTGGTCGCCAGGCACTACCGGCACGCTGGAGATCTCCACCGAGCCTGCCGGGTAAAATTCATACCAGGCGTAGTACTCAGCCTTCTTGCCATTACACCATCCAATGGTTCCCGTCTGCTCTACGGTGTCGGAGGAGTATCCGTCGATACCCACCCAGAACGCGGAGTAGGTGTCCGGGGTCTTGGTGCAGTTGACCGCGGAAACAGTCCACGAACCGGTGGCATTGGTGAAATCGGAACCGGTGACGGCGTAGCCGCTCCAGTTGGCGCTCTCGACGGAGCCGTCGGGGCGAACCAAGTGAAATTTCATGGGCGCGTGCTGAAACGCGGGTCGCACAGATGCCGTTTTCGATGCCATCGGCGAGATCGATACCTGAGCCAGCGCAGGGATCGTAGCCAGCCCCAAGAAAACCAAAATTCCCAATCCCTTCGGCAGCATAATTCCTCCAGTTTTTGTTTTCGAGGTCCCGTGTCGCGCCCCTCGAATCGTGCCAGTTTACATGTAACCGAGGCAGCGTCAAAACGCTTCTGCACTAACGAGTGAGAAACTGGTTCTGCGGTTCCGCGTAACCAATCGAATGAAAGTTTCGGGCAAGTTTGTGAAGCAAAGTACGCGAAAATCCCCCGCGGAAGGGCGGACGAAGGAGGGTGAAGCGCAAGCCGCTTGCCTTAGCGGGGGTACATCCTTATAATCCGCTCACCGGAATAATTTCAGGCCGCGCGCGCATCGATAGTCGGCCCATCGTATTCCGACCCGTGCGCGTATCAGTGCGGGACGAGTTTCTGGTGCCGGCCCGACACCAACGACTGACGAAAATAGGGCGAGATATATATTCCAGCTTCCCCGAAGAGTGAAGGAGCCACAGGAAATGAAGAAGATTGCTTTCGCGATGTTGCTGATAGCCGTTAGCGCCGTCGCTCAGACCGCACCCGCGCCAGTTCCGCAAGGTGCCGCGCCCGTGCCGCAAGGCGCCGCGCCGGTTCCCGTCGCGCCCCAGAAAAAAGAGATCAAAGACCCGGCGGAATATAACGCCTACGTGGGCGCGGTGCAGCAATCGGACGCTGCCGCCAAGGTCAGCGGCCTAGAAGCGTTTCTGACGCAATATCCCAACAGCGTGATGAAAGAAGACGCGCTCGAACTTTTGATGATCGCCTACCAGCAAACCAACAATAGCGCCAAGATGTTTGACACGGCGCAGAAGGTGCTGCAGGCGAACCCGTGCAACATCCGCGCGTTGGCCTTGGTGGCGTACTCCAAGCAGGCGATGGCGACAGGCCCGAACGCGCAGCAGAGTCTTACCGAAGCCGGCCAGACCAGCGAAAAGGGCTTGCAGTGTTTGCAGACGGCGAGCAAGCCGGAGGGCACGTCGGATGCGGACTGGCAGAAACTGAAATCGCAGACGACCGGAATCTTCAATAACGCGGCCGGCATGAGCGCTTACTCCGCGAAGGATTACGGAAAAGCCGAACAGTTTCTCAGGGCCGCGGTGGAAGGGGACCCAACCGACCTGACCAAGGTCTATTACCTGGGGCTTGCTGATTTGGCGGCGGGACCGGCGGAAAACGATGCCGAGGGACTTTTTTACATCGCTCGCGCTTCGAGCTTGCAGAAGGATGCCGCCGGCAAAGCCAAGATCGCACAATTCGGCAAGAGCAAGTACACCAAATACCATGGGAGCGACGATGGATGGAACGACGTGCTGGCCAAGGCGGCTGCGTCTCCCACGCCCCCGGCCGATTTCGCCATTGCCAAGTACGTGCCGCCGACTCCGGCCCAACAGGCCGCGGAGCTTGTCAAGAGCAAGAAAGTCGAAGAGATGAGTTTTGCGGAGTGGCAGATGGTTCTTTCCGAAGGCACTCCCGAAGATGCGGAAAAGGTATGGACCGCGCTCAAGGGGAAACCATTGCAGATGGTGGCGCACATCATCAGCCTCGACGCCTCCGGCAAGGCGACAAAGTTGACCTTGGCGGGCAGTTCGGACGACATCGATGCCAAGCGGGCGGATATCGATCTGACCATGGCAGCAGCGATCCCGAAGAAGGATATGCCGAAAGAAGATACGGATTTCCAGTTTGAAGGAACGCCGGTCTCCTACACGGCAAAGCCGTTTGTGATGACCATGAACGACGGAGCTTTGCTGGTGCAGAAAGCGGCGCCGAAGCCCGGAGCGGGTCACAAGAAGGCACAGTGAGAGACGAAGGTCTCCGGTGTCGGGTCTCAAGTATCAGGGAAAAATAAATTAGTCTCCACAGAAAATAGGGCGTCCCGGTCGGGACGCCCTATTTTTTGCTTTTCCTGAGACCTGGCACCTGCTTCACCGCGCTTGCTTTCGCTCCAGCGTAACCGGACGCGCGCTGCGTGGCGGACGCCTGGTGCCGGCGCGCAACGGACGCACATCGATCTTGAGTTCCTGCATGGTCCGGCTCAGGGTGTTCCGGTGCATTCCCAATTGCCGCGCCGCCTTGCACTGATTGCCGCGACTTTCTTCGAGCACCGTGATGATGAAGCGCTTCTTGAACTCGCGCACCGCTTCGGAATAGAGAATATTGCTTTTGTACATCTGAAGTATGAGTGCTTCCAGTTGATCCTTCACTTCTGCCTCGTTTCCGCACCTTATACACCCAGGGACTACTTTTGCGACCCGGACGATTGCGGCCGCATTGCGCCCGCTGCCGAACGCATTTGCCGCATCGAATCCAGGCCCTGGTAGAAGCGGTGGCGCAATTCCGACGGTGCGAGCCAGACTGCTGCCCTTCCGCCCACCAGGAAATATGGAGCCAACTGCGAACCCGCCAGCCACTTCGCCGCGGGCTCGAACGCGGTCATGGCAGTGAGCACTACGGCCACCACCAAAACGCCCTTCAATAAACCGAGTACCGCTCCCAGAAACCGGTCAATCGCACTCAGACCGGCCTTCTTCATGGCCCAGCGCGCGATCCTTCCAGCGAGGCCGGCCACGATCAGGACCGCGAAAAAAATAATCAGAAAACCGGCAATCTCGCCCACCCACGGCGATTTCAAATGCGGCGCGAACCAGTCCGCCAGGCGCTGATACTGCCAGGCGGCCAGGATGTACCCCACGACCAGGCCCGCCAGCTTGAAGGCTTCATGAAAAAAACCTTCGATGGCGGCCGCGGTCACGGAGAACACCAGAAATGCGACGATGATCCAGTCCGCAATGTTCATCTAAGCCAAGCTCACGCTGCGGACTAAATCTCCAACTCGCGTCCCGTCAACTGACGATACGCCCCGAGGTACTTTTCACTCGTCCGCAGCGCAACTTCCTGGGGAAGGGCAGGCGCGGGCGGTTGTTTGTTCCAGCGAATTTCTTCGAGGTAATCCCGTACATACTGCTTGTCATAGGAATCCTGCGCCTTGCCCGGCTGATACGTGTCGGCTGGCCAGAAGCGAGAGGAATCCGGTGTAAGCACTTCATCCGCCAGCGTGACGCCTTTGGCGGTCTGTCCAAATTCAAACTTGGTATCGGCAATGATGATGCCGCGCTGCCGCGCATAGTCGGCGGCCTTCTTGTAAATGCGCAAGGTGATATCGCGCAGTTGGCGGCTCAATTCGGGATCGATGACCTTGCACATTTCTTCGAACGAAATGTTGATATCGTGCCCGGTCGTAGCTTTGGTCGCCGGAGTGAAAATCGGTTCCGGCAGTTGGTCGGATTCTTTTAGCCCCGGCGGAAGTTGGATGCCGCAGACAGAGCCGCTCGCTTTGTATTCCTTCCATCCCGACCCGGACAAGTAGCCGCGCGCCACGCACTCCACCGGAAACATCTCGGCGCGCATCACCATCATCGAGCGCCCGCGCAGTTCAACGGCATGGCTGCGAATCGCCGCCGGATAACGGTTCACATCGGCGGTGACGAAATGGTTGGGAACGATGTCCTCGAGAAAGTCGAACCAGAACAGCGAAATCTGGGTCAGAACGCGGCCCTTGTGCGGAATGCCGGTCGCCAGCACGTAGTCGAACGCGGAAATGCGGTCGGTGGCCACGAAGAGCAGGTGGTCGGCGTCGAGGTTGTAGACGTCGCGGACTTTTCCGCTCGCGTGCAGTTCAAGTTCGGAGTAGTCCGTTCGCAGGAGGACGGGATCGAGAATTTGGGGGCTCATAGTCAAAGTCACCAGTAATGAGATTCGCCATTCTAGCTGGCGCGAAGAATTTGTCAACGCTTTCAATCACAGGCGTCAGTTTGACCCGTTCGCCATTGCGCGGAAAAGAGTTGACACTTTTAGTGTACGGGAGAAGCCTTGTCCGGCGCTGGTTGTCGAGGCACGACGATGTGGAAAAACTGAGGAAGGCTCTGGAAAAAGAGGCCCCCGTTTCGGCGCTGGAGAAAGCAAAAAGCTGCCGACCTGTCAACGCAATTTTCCGAAGTTATACCTTAGGAAGCCACTCAGTCAGAACGACGTCAGCGGCAACCTGCCATCGACGCTTCGGGCTTCTTGACGTTGTACCGCACCCAACATGAGGGGCGTGATCGTGGCAAGGCCAACCGAACGCCATCTTCGCTTTCGTCTCGGATGCCGGAGTCTGCCCAGGCCACATATTCACGACCCGCGACGGAATAAGCTACCTTGTATTCCGCCCTCCAGGTTATCTGCCCGCCCCATTTCGTCTGAAGTGCGTGGTCTGCGACGATTCTTGTATCCTGGATGGTTCCGTTGACTATTGGCCACTCCCCTTCTCCCGGGCCTCGATGCAAAAAGGCAAATAGCACAATGACGAGAATGCACGCGACCAAGAATAGCGCGGTGCTACGCACATCTATTGCCTGTGGGACGCACGCGCATCAATCGTTTCAGCGTCTGCTGGACTTCCTCGTCGCTGGCAAACTCCCCTCGATCGGCCTCTTCTAAGCCCTTCTTGATTTCTTCAATTTGCCACCGTTCCAGATCGTCTAATCCGCGAGCTTCCTCTTCAGAGAGAGACATTCGTTTACGCCGCCCCAAACCGCACTGACACCAACTTCGACACCCCCGGCTCCTGCATAGTCACGCCATAAAGCACGGGCGCAATGCTCATCGTCCGCTTGCTGTGCGTGATCAGGATGAACTGCGTCTGCACGCTCATCTCGCGCACCAGTTCGGTGAAGCGCGCTATGTTCGATTCATCGAGCGGAGCGTCGACTTCGTCGAGAATGCAAAATGGGCTGGGCGTGTACTGGAAGATGCCGACCAGCAACGCCAGCGCCGTAAGTGCCTTTTCGCCGCCGGAGAGCAGCAGCACGTTCTGCAGCTTCTTGCCGGGAGGCGACGCCACCACGTCAATGCCGCTCTCCGCGCTGTTTTCGAGATCGGTGAGCCGCATGAAGCCATGTCCGCCGCCGAAGAGTTTGCGGAACGTGGCCTGGAAGTTCTCGTTAATTTTGTTGAACGCCTCCTCGAATTTCTGCCGCGAGACTTGATCGATTTCCTTGATCGTGGCCGCGGTGTTTTCAATGGCGTCAAGCAGGTCTTTCCTCTGCGTGGAGAGGAACTCGTGACGCTCCGCCGTTTCCTTGTACTCTTCGAGCGCCATCATGTTGACTGGGCCCATGGCGTCGAGGCGAGCGCGCATTTCGCGGTGCGCCTGGTCTTCGGCGGCAAGCTCATCGCCGGTGACCATCAAAATCGTCGTGTCCGCCATTAGAATCGGGCGCTCGATGCCCAGTTCGTTCAGGCAAGTGTCGGCCAGATGCTGTAGGTCCGATTGCAGCTTGGCAGCCGTGGCCTGCAATTCGCCGCGGCGGTCGCGCGCCAGATCAAGTTGCTGGCGCGTGTTCTTCAGCAGTTCGTCGATCTCTGCGATTCGCCCCCGCACTTGCTCGGATTCAAGCTGCAGCAGGCCTTCCCGCGCTTCTCCTGCATTGCGCTCGGCTTCGAAGTCGACCAGTTGCGCCGCCAGTTGCACGTTCTCGCTCTGCCGCTGCTCAATCTCGGCGCTCGCCGATTCCATCTGCGCCTGTAAAACGCCGGCGCGCTCGCGCATCTCAGAGACAAGCGTTTCGATTCGCTCCAGCAGGGTCGTGGCCGAACGGTGCCGCTCTTCGAGCGTAGCCACGCGAGCCGCGCGCTGCGAGGTAGTCTCCGCAGCCGTGTCGCGATGGTTCCGTAACGCGGCCAGGCGGTCGTGCCCGGCGGCAAGCAGCGTTTCAAACTGGGCGCGTGATTGCTCGATGGTCGTCAACTCAATCTGGCGCGATGCAATCAGGCCTTCCTGCTCCTGCCGTTCCGCCGCGAGCCGCTGCCGTTCGCGCTCGCCAATGACAATCCGTTCGCGCACGCGCGACATTTCGCTTTCCAGTTGCTGCAGCAAATGCCCGGAGGTCATCGCCTGCTTCTCGGCCTCGCGCTTCTCCTCTTCGAGGCGGTCGAGCAGGGAAGTATGCTCCTTGATTTCGCGGCCCAAAGTGAGCACGAGAATTTCCTTCTCGCGCAGTGCCCGCTCCAGTTCTTCGAGCAGGCGCAGCACGTCGCGCAGTTCGCGCTTCATCGAAAGCGGGCCTTCGCTGCGCTGCTTCCCTCCGGTCACCGTCACATTGTGGAAGCATTCTCCCGTCTGCGAGAGAAAGAACGCGTCGGGGCTGGAGAGCGCAAGTTCGCGCGCCACTGCCGGATCTTGGACGATGTAGCCGTTGCCCAGCTTGGGCAGAATCACTTCCAGCGACTTGCCGAATCCGTTCAGCACGCGAATCGAGTTCTTCAGCGGAAGGACCGTGTCGTTGAGCGGAGCGTAGTGATGGCTCTCATCGGCGACGAACGAGAACTTAGCCTGCGAGTCTTCGGGATGCACGAGGAACGTGGCACGGCCATCGACGTTGGACCGCAGCAGCCGCAGTCCTTCATCGGCCGCGCCCCACGACTTGACCACAACGAAATTCAACTCGTCGCGCAGAAAGTCTTCGACCACGCGCTCATAGCGCGGCTCGACTTCGAGGAAATCGGCAAGCACTCCGGCGGGAGTGTTTCCGCCGTTCATCGCTCCCGATTGAAACAGACGCCTCACCGACTCGGTGGAATAGCCGTGCTCGGCGATAACCGCTTCGAGCGACCCTTTCTTGCCGAGCGCCGTGGCGTATTCCGAACGGATGGAATCGAGGTGCTTCTTGGTTTCGTTTTCGGCAGAGCGCTTGGTATCGAGCGTTTCCCGGAGGCTCGCAATCTCACCGGCCAAGCCGTTGGCGCGATGCGAAACGCTTTCGAATTCCAGCGCAATCTGGCCGCGCTGGCCGCCAAAGGCTTCCGATTGCGATGAGGCGGCTGTGATTTCCGCTTGCAGCCGCTGCTCTTCACGGCCGATTCCCGCCAGCCGTTCTTCCGACTGGGTCAGCTGATTGCGCAGGCTCGAGGCGGTACCGACGGCTTCGAGAATCGCCGCGCGATGCGATTCCTGTTCGCCTTCCAGCAGCGCCAGATTGATGGCGGCGTGCGCGGCTTCCTGCTGGCAGATGTTGTACTCTTCCTGGGCCGTGGCAAGATCCGTGGCCGCGGAGTCGAGCACTTGCTGGTGACCATCGCGCTCTTCCTCAAGCGCCAGGACGCGGTTTTGCGCTTGCGCCAGCTCTGCTTCTGCGGACGCCGTACGCACAATCAGCTCGGCGCAGCGTTCTTCGTTGGTGCGGATCCGCGCCTTGCCGCGATCGCCTTCAATGGCAATCTGGTTCAGACGTTCGCGATTCTGCCGTGTCTCGGTTTCGATGGCGTATCCGCGCTGCGTGCGCTCGGAGTGCTCGGCTTCCGACTGCTGCACGCTCTCGGTCTGCAACCGAATCTCTTCGCCCAGTTGCTGGATCTGCGTATCGAGCGTCACGTTTTCCCGATCCATCTGGGTGAACTTGCTGGCAAGGACGACGCGCAGCTTGGCGCGCATTTCATCGCGCAACTTGGCGTAGCGTTCGGCCTTGCTCGCCTGGCGCTTGAGCGAGTTCATCTGCCGCGTGACTTCTTCGAAAATATCGTTGACGCGGTTCAGGTTCGTTTTGGCGTCTTCAAGTCGCGCCTCGGCAAGGCGCTTCTTGGTCTTGAACTTCGTGATGCCGGCCGCTTCTTCGATGATGGAACGTCGATCCGTCGGACGGCTGCTCAATATCTGGCCGATACGTCCTTGTTCGATGAGAGCATAGGACTCGGGGCCGAGACCGGTGCCCATGAAAAGCTCCTGGATGTCGCGTAGGCGGCAGAGCTTTCCATTCAGCAGGTATTCGCTGTCGCCGCTGCGGAACAAGCGGCGCGTTACGGAGATCGTGCCGGCGTGGTATTGCTGCTGGTTGAACTTGCGCCGCCGTATCTTCAGAACCACCTGCGGCCCCGCCACAGCCACGGCGGCGTCGGTAGCTTGTGTCTCGCCGCTCGGGGCTTCGGCCGAGGCTTGGGTTCCGGCCTCGCCTTCAAGTTCCTCCGTCTTTCCGGGTTGAGCTTCCTCGACCGCGCGCTCCGTTTCGGCTGCGGCATGGGCGCGAATCTCCGCTTCATCCCAGTTTTCGTCGCCATGGATTCCCGGCGTCGGCAGTTCGTCTTGAATCTCAATCTCGGTCGGCGCGTTCGTGTCCGGGCCGCCGTAGATTTCGGGGTCGATTAACGTGAGGCAGACCTCCGCCATGCCCGTGGGATTGCGGTCGCGCGTGCCGGAGAAAATTACGTCTTCCATGCGCGAGCCGCGCAGCGACTTGGCCGACTGCTCCCCGAGCACCCAGGAGATGGCGTCGGCGATATTCGACTTGCCGCAGCCGTTCGGGCCGATGATGGCGGCAATGCCTTCGCCGTGGAACTTGAGCTCCGTGCGATCGCAGAACGACTTGAATCCCAGGATTTGCAGTTTCTTAAGTTTGAGCAAAGTGACTCCTTCGTGGGCGGACCCTGCGGTCCGCGGACTCGGTCTGCGCTGGCTGGAGTGCGCTGCAAATGGCGGGAATTCGACTATTAACCGTCGAGGTTCCTCGCTGGTCGCATCATTGGATGCCCGTCCCATGAACCAGGAGCGTCACCCATGCTTTTGACCAACTCTAACGGCGAATACCGGGACGGGTCAAGTAATAAAACACCACATATTGTGGTGCCCGTCCGAGCACCGCCTTTAGCTGCATGTACACAACAACAATCGCGCGCAAGTTGTGGGTGAGGAATAGGAAGGCGGGAGACCGCGAGAGCAATTTCACTGTACAGCCCGCAGGGCGGAGATGCAATGCTCAGAAGGGCAGATTTTGGTTCGATCGCAGCGCTAGTTCGCTCCGGGCATGACCGGAAGCACCAGGTGCGATGGCTTACCTCCGGCCCTGGCTTGGAATGTTCACTCCTGTTTCGTCGACCGGAAAGTATAGCTCGGAACTAGCTTTTTCTCTTCGCCAGAAAACGCGCCAGCTCTTTTAGTGTCGTCGCGCTCTCGCCGAACGGGTCCAGTTGCGCGCAGGCCTGATCGACGAGGGCGTCCGCCTTGCGGAGCGACTCTTCGATTCCAAACAACGCCGGATAGGTTGTCTTCTCCGCAGCGGCATCTTTGCCGGCGGTCTTTCCCAGTTGCTCCGAAGTCTGCGTCAGGTCGAGCACATCGTCCACGATCTGAAACGCGAGGCCAATCGACTGGCCATATGTGCGAAGGTGTGCAATATCCGACGCCGTTGCCCCGGCGTATATCCCTCCGCTGACCACGCTGGCCGTGATGAGCGCGGCGGTCTTTGACCGGTGGATGTATTCGAGCGTCGCCAGGTCGGGCTTCGTATGCTCGGCTTCGAGGTCGACGACCTGGCCGCCGATCATGCCATCGATGGTGCCAGTGGCATGAGCAGCCTCGCGAATGATCGCAACCCGCGCCTCCGCCGAACAACTGATCTGCGCCAGCACTTCGTAGGCCTGCGTTTGCAGGGCGTCTCCCGCGAGAATGGCGATGGCCTCGCCGAACGCCTTATGGCAGGTGGGACGCCCGCGCCGCAGGTCGTCGTTGTCGAGCGCGGGCAGATCGTCGTGGATCAAAGAATAGGTGTGGAGCATTTCGAGCGCCGCCCCGACCTGCTCAATCCCTGCGGGCAGTGACCCTGTGTTCGAACGGTCGCGGGAGTGAACGCCCGATGCCGCCGCGATCATCCGCCCCGCTTCCATGCACAAGATCGGCCGCAAGCGTTTGCCGCCGGCAAACACGCTGTGTCGCATGGCTTGGTGAATCGACTTTGGATGTTGGTTGGCGGGTGGCAGGAGTTGTTCGAGCGCGGCGTCGGCCGCCTGGCGCCCCTGCCCCAGAATTTGTTTCAGCATGGCACCGCAGTATAACAAGGGAGAAGAAGGCAGGTCTCAGGTCTCAGAAAACTCCAGGTCGATCTTGTCTTTCCTGAGACCTGAGACTTACACCTGACACCCAGCCGATCAGGCCGCCGCATGGTGCGCGCGTTTGTTCAGCAACGAATGCACCACTTGGTCCTTGCGCGGCTCGCAGATGTCGGACGCGCCCAGGCTCATGGCCTCGGCCCATAATTTGTCGTCCGCCAACCGGTGGGTTCCGACGATGCAAAGGCCGGGGAACTCGCGATGCAAATGCTCGACTTCGCCCGGTCCAGCGGTTTCCAGATCGAGCACCAGCGCCGCGGCGCGATTGCGGGCAAGGGCGGGGCGTACCTCTTCGTAGGTACCCGCCAGGTAAACAAGTTCAAAATGCTGGGAGAGACCGACTGCCAGAGTTTGAGCAGTCCCAGGGTCTTTCTGATACAGGACTACACTGAGTGGTTCCATACATCCCCCTGACGTTGCCGCGATTTCGCGGCGGCCTTGGCTGCGACAGCAGGCTGCTAGCACAGGCGTTGTCATTTCCGAATCCGAGGGCAAACCGCGTTACTTGCGCAACGCTCTCTCGGCCGGGGGCTCGAATGGTTCCGTTTGGAGCTTTCCGTTCTGCTTTAGCAGAATCTCTACTTTTCCTTCCGCGTCTTCCAGTTGCTTTCTGCAAGTCGCCGAAAGTTGCATGCCTTCTTCAAACAGCGTCAGGGATTTTTCCAAAGGAACCTCGCCTTTTTCCAGTTCCTTGACAATCTTCTCCAGACGCTCGAGGCATTCTTCAAACTTGACCAATCCAGTTGCTCCTACCCTTTATTGTATTGCAGCTTCGGACGGGAAATGTCCAGTCAATTTTTGTAATTCGCCCAATATTTTGGGCGGCGGTGTTTCAAAACTAAACAGAAGGCAGCCGCTTCGAGCCGAGCGCCTCCAGAACGTCCACCGCGGAGCTGTATCGCCCCTGCGGAGCGCTGATCTGCGCCCCCTGTACGCGCTCGCGGACGGCTGCCAGCATCTCGCGCGCGATGGCTACGCCCTCCTCGCGAGCCGCTTCTGGACTCGCCGCCTTCGCCATCCGGTTCAGAATCTCATCGGGCACGGAAACCCGCAGCTCGTTCTTCATGAATTCCGCATTGCGGGCACTCACCAGTGGCCAAATGCCGGCGATGACGGGGATCCGGCAGTGTTCGATCCGCCTCAGGAAAGTTTCCAGTAGCGTGATGTCGAACACCGGCTGGGTCACGACGTATTCCGCCCCCGCCTGCACCTTGTATTCGAAGCGTTTGATCTCTTCGTCGAGGTTCGGCAACCCGGGGTTGGCGCCCACCCCAATCACAAAACCGGTTCCCGCTCCAATGGAATTCCCGCCCAGGTCCAGTCCGCGGTTTAGGTTGTGAACGATATTCACCAGTCCGATCGCATCCACGTCAAACACGGCCGTCGCATCGGGATAATTCCCCATCTTGGGCGGGTCTCCCGTGATGCAGATCAGGTTGCGGATGCCGGTAGCCGCCGCGCCCAGCAGATCCGACTGAATGCCAAGCACGTTTCGGTCGCGGCAGGTGTAGTGTAGGATGGCCTCGATGCCCACCTCCTGCTGCATGAGCAGCGATAGGGCCTGGTTGCTCATGCGCGCCGAGGCCCGCGGGCTGTCGGGAATGTTGATGGCATCGACCCCGACCGATTTAACGAACTTCGCGCCCTCGATCTCTTTTCGGATGTCGATGCCCTTGGGCGGCACGATCTCGACCATCGTCACAAATTCCCCAGCCGCAATTCTTGCGCCCAGACGCGAGCGCTCTGCGATCGGAATGCTGGCGGGAGCCGACGGCGCTACTCCCGTATGAATCGCCTCCGAAATCGCGGTCTTGCCGCGGGCTTCGCGCACTCGCAAAGCCGACTTCATGGCGCGAATATGGTCGGGCGTGGTGCCACAGCAGCCGCCGATGAGTTGCACCCCGGCGGCCACGAATTTTCGCGTGTAGCTCGCCATATATTCCGGCGAACAGAGATAGATGTTTCGTCCTTCGACCGAGCGCGGCATGCCGGCATTCGGTTGCGCGGCCAGGGGCAGGGATGTCACGGCCCGCACCCGCTCGATGGCGTCGAGCATGGCGACCGGCCCGACACTGCAGTTGATGCCGAGCACATCCACATTCCATTCCGCCAGGCGGGCGGCGAACGCCTCGGGGTCGGCCCCGTCGAGGCAGTTTCCGTCCTCGTCGATCGTGACTTGGGCGACGATCGGCATCTTCGGGTTCACGTCGCGGCAGGCGAGCACCGCCTGGTGCAGCTCCTCGAGATAACCGAAGGTTTCGAGCATCAGCAGGTCGACGCCGCCCTCGACCAGCGCCTCGATCTGTTCGCGAAATGCGGCGCGGGCTTCTTCGAACGAGGTCTTGCCCAGCGGTTCGATGCGCACGCCGAGCGGGCCGATCGAGCCCGCCACCCACACGTCGAAACTCTTGGCCGCTTCTCGCGCCACCTGCGCTCCCGCAAGATTGATGTCGCGCACGCGGTCCGACATGCTGTGCCGCGCCAGGCGAAAACTGTTTCCGCCAAAAGTGTTGGTTTCGATGATCTCCGCGCCCGCCTGCAGATAGTCGTGGTGGACCGTGCGAATCAACTCCGGTTGCGAAAGGTTCAGCTCGTCATAGCAGCGGTTGATGAAAATCCCCTTGGCATAGAGCAGCGTCCCCATGGCCCCATCGCAGAGCACCGGCGACTGTTTCAGACGTTCAATCAGGTTTTGCGCCATCTGTTTGAGAATACTAGAAGCGGAGAGCTTGTTCCAAGAAGGCGCGCGTTCTCCTGGCTTTTCCTTCGTGTACCTTCGTGTCCTTGGTGGTTAAGGGACTCCAATTTCTTCCTTTGCTATAATCCTTGTTCTTGCATCCAAGTGATTATCCGGCATGAGGTTGGAGTCCCAAGTTTGGAAAAAAGTTTGAAAAAACCCCTGCTTATCCTGTTGCTCCTGCTGCCTGCGTGTTTGACGTTGCTGAGCTGCGGCGGTGCTTCCGCCCCCGCCTCACACACCAGCGGTATTGCGTACCGCGCCTTTGTCACCAATAACGTGTCAGCAGGCACGGCGTCGGCGGGAATCTATATCGTCAACGCGGCTACGGACCAGCGTGGGCATGTGGCGCCAATTAGCGCCGGCAACACTCCTGGAATGATGGTCATTACCCCCAACCTGGTTGCGACCCTGGTCTTCAGTGGCAACGGTTTGCCATCCTCCGACAACCAGCTAACCATCATCAGCAACGCTGGCGAAGCCGCCAACGGTCACGTGACTTTGCCCGGCATGACCCAAAGCTTCGTCGTTTCTCCAGACAGCTCCATCGTTTACGTCGCCGTGCCCACCGCCCCGGTCGTGGATCAGTCTCCCGGCGTCGTGCTCGCTATCGCGGTTGACAGCGCCGCTTTATTAGGACAGGTCGCCATTCCCTCAGTGCAGTATCTCGCGATCGACAACGGCGGCGACCGGATGCTTGGCTTCAGCCAGGGATCCAATGCTGACTCGGTCGCGGTCATCACGCCCTCCAATATCGTGATACCGAACTCGGTAGTCGTAACCTACGTCGCGGGTTTCGACCATCCGGTTGCGGCCTTCTTCAGCAGCGACGACAGCACCGCCTATATCCTGAACTGCGGCCCCGAGTGCGGCGGCACGACAGCCAGCATTCAATCGCTCGACATGACGACAACGCCCCCTACGCTCGGCGCTGCGGTTGCGATTCCGGGCGGCGCGACTGTCGGCCTGGTCGTCAACTCCTCGACCATGTATGTGGCGGGTACACCTTACTCCAGCGCAGGTCCGTCCTTTACCTGCCTGGGACTCCTGGGTGAGACGCTCACCTGCGGCCAGCTCTCCATCGTCAACCTCGGAACCATGTCCGTCACCAACACCGCAACCATCGCTATCACCGACGGCTATCACGCCCGCATGGCCATGGGTCCCAACGGACAGCTCTTCATCGGCGCGACCACGTGCACCGAGATCATCCCGCCACAGCCGCCGCCCACAGGAGCCGAGACGCGCGGTTGCCTTTCCATTTACAACACCCTGACCACCGCCGTCGGCAGCAACCCGCCGGCTGGCGTCGTCATTCCTCCCGAAAATGGAGACGTGACCGGCATCCAGCCCCTCACCAATCGCGGTGCTGGAATGGCGCAACAAGTGGTGTATGTGGTCCAGGGCCAGGGCGTCCCCACGGGCGGAACGCTTTACATCTACGACACCACTATCGACGCGTTGGAGTACAACCCGAACAATATTTATAACCCCGGCGAAGTCGCCAACTTGGTCGGCAATTTCTACGACGTTAAGATCGTCGATTTCTAGGGAAACTTCGATTCAGCCCGGCGGGTTCCCCCCGTGTAACTCTGTGGACCCCGTGGTTTAAGCTTTGGCGTGACAGGAAGTCTAAATCAGAGCATCCCTAGGGACGCGCTGCCACAGCCGTTCCTCTCGTGACACGCAACCGCAGCATTGCAGGGGCTCGCTCCTGATTTAGAATCAATCGCAACCGTACTTTAGCTCTGAAACCCGTTTCGGACCGAGGATTGCTTGGAGTGATGCACAACCCTCTTCATGGCGATTAAGCTGAAAATCCCGGCCGCTCGACGAGGCGGCGCAAGCGCAAGAGGCCGCGGGAAAGGCGGTTTGCTCTCTCGTGAGCCGGTTGTGCGTTTCGCCTTGTTCGGATTCCTCTCCGCTTCGCTCGTGGTGCTCGGCGTTTTTGCCTACTGGTATGTAAAGTACGACCGCATCATCGAACAACGCTTCCGCAGTCCCGCATTCGCCAGCTCCGCGAAAATTTTCGCCGCCCCGCAAGTAGTCAAAGTCGGCTCCAAATCGACTGTCGCAGAAATCGCCGCGTCGTTGCGTCACGCCGGTTATTCGGAAAAAGAGAACGAATCTCCGCTCGGCAGCTATCGTCTCCATGGCGGTTCGATCGAGATCATGCCCGGCCCCGAGTCGTATCACAGCCCGGAACCGGCCACCATTACCGTCGCCGACGGAGCCGTCTCGGCCATCAACAGTCGTTCCGCCGGAGAACTGGAGGCCTACGAGCTTGAGCCCCAAATGCTCTCCTCGCTCTTCGACGCCGAGCAGCGCTCCAAACGCCAACTGGTCAAGTACGACGAGATCCCCAAAGTTGTCGTCGACGCAGTCACGTCCATCGAGGACCGCCGCTTTTTTCAGCACAACGGCGTCAATTTCATGCGCCTGGTGGAAGCCGCCTGGATCGACTTCACCCACCAGCGCCATCAGCAAGGCGGTTCCACCATCACCATGCAGCTTTCGCGGGCTTTCTTCCTGAGCCCGGAGAAAACCTTTCGCCGCAAGCTCATCGAAATGCTGATCGCGGTCGAGTTGGAGCAGAAATTTTCCAAACAACAGATTTTCGAGTTCTACGCCAACCGCGTCGATCTGGGACAGCGCGGTTCGTTCACCATCTCCGGCCTGGCCGAAGGCTCCCGCTCCTATTTCAATAAAGACCTGAAGGATATAACCCTGCCCGAAGCCGCTCTGCTCGCCGGTTTGATCCAGGCGCCGAGCGCCCTCTCGCCTTATCGCCATCCCGAGCGCGCTCTCGAACGCCGCAATACGGTGATTGAGGCCATGGTCGAAACCGACGCCATCACGCGCGAACAGGCCGACAGAGCCAAAGCTACGCCGCTCAAACTCGCCCCGCCCAACGTCGAAGCGAGCGATGCCCCGTACTTCGTCGATATGGTGCGCGACACCGTCGTGAACAAACTGAACGAGCACGAGGTCAACGATCAGGAATACCGCATCTACACCACGCTCGATCCCGACTTGCAGCGGGCCGCCGCCCAAGCCGTCGAAACCGGAATCAAACTCGTCGACGATCAGGTCACGAAGATGCGCACCCGCAAGACCAAGGTCGGAGGCAAGCTGGAAACCACCGTCGCGCCCGGTCCGCAGGCGCAAGTGGCACTCGTCGCCATGGATCCGCATACCGGCGAAATCAAAGCGCTCGTCGGCGGACGAAATTACGGAACCAGCCAGTTGAATCACGCGCTCGCCAAGCGCCCCACTGGCTCCATCTTCAAACCGTTCGTCTATGCCGCCGCCATGAATACCGCCATCGACGGCTCGACCACCGTGATCACCCCGGCCTCCATCGTCCCCGATCAGCCCTCGACTTTCTCCTATGGCGATCAAATCTACGAGCCGCGCAACTACAAAGAGGAGTACCACGGCGACGTCACGCTCCGTTATGCGCTGGCAATGTCGCTCAACAACGCAACCGTGAAATTGGCGGAAGAAGTGGGCTATGACAAAGTCGCGGATCTGGCCCGCTCCGCCGGAATCGCCTCGGTCAAAGCCACTCCTGCCATGGCCCTTGGTGCCTACGACGCGACCCCCGTTGACATGACGTCGGCCTACACCAGTTTTGCCAACGGAGGCACGAAGCTTTCCCCGGTCTTCGTAAATTCCGTGCGCAATTCCAAGGGCGACGTCGTCGTGAATTTCGCGACCGAAAGAAAGCAGGTTCTCGATCCGCGCATTGCCTTCGTTATGACCAGCATGCTCGAGGGAGTCATGAACTTCGGCACCGCTTACACCAACGTGCGCACCCGCGGATTCACAGCTCCGGCCGCCGGCAAGACCGGCACCTCGCACGACGGCTGGTTCGCCGGATACACCACTAATCTGCTCTGCATCGTCTGGGTGGGATACGACGACTACAGTGACATTCACCTGAGCGGCGCCCAGACCGCGGCTCCCATTTGGGCCGAATTCATGAAGAAAGCGGTGACCCTGCCGCGTTACCTTGATGTGCAGCCATTCAGTCAGCCCGAAGGTGTCGTCGATGTGCAACTCGACAAAGTCACCAACCGCCTGGCAACGCCCTCGTGCCCCGACGATTACACCATCGCTTTTGTGGCCGGCACCGAGCCGCACGATACCTGCGACCAATCGGGCGGCGGAGTGCAAGGATTCTTCTCCCGCATCTTCGGCGGAAACTCCGAGAAAGCGCTGCCTCCGCCGACCACGAATGGAAGCGTGAATGGGAACCCCGCCTCCGCCTCCGGTGTCCAATCCGAGGAAGAGGCCAAAAAGAAGAAAAGCCTTCTCGGTAAGATTGTCGGCGCGTTCAAAGCGGACGGTAAGAATGACAAGACCCCCGCCGCGCCGTCTAAGAACGGGAACAGCGCCGCGACGCCGCAATAGCTCTGTGCGCAATAAGCAGGCCGCGGGAAGGCACGCGTCTCGTATCAGGGCATCGCTTTAGCGACGCCGCAAGTTTTTAGAAGGAAGATGCCCCTTTAGGGGCCGGCCGTCCAACGCGCCAAGAACCAGCCATCGGACCGATCAAAGGCCGCCTGGTTTCGCGGCCTCAAACGTGCAGGTGGAGTAACAAAGGGTGCCGAACCACCCCGAAACTGTGAAGTTTGGTAGGTTCGGCCGGGGGTTGGATATGTTTTCCTGTATCCGCGTCAGCGTTCTAGCTGTTCTCCTCGCTGCTCTCTTCGCTCTTCCCTCGCAAGCGCAGAATTCCGAACAGTTGGAAGTCGGACCGCCGCCGCAACATCGCGTCGATCCACCCGCTGCCGGAGCCACGCCCCAGCAACTCGAACAACGCGGCGATGAACTCAAGGAGGAAAAAAACTTCCTCGATGCCATCGACTACTACCAGGCGTCACTGAAAACCGCGCCGGGAAACGCATCCGTGTTCAACAAGATCGGCGTTTGCCAACTCCTGCTTCAGCGCTACAAAGAGGCCAGAAACAGTTTCGAACACGCGATCAAGGCCGATCATAACCATGCCGACGCGTACAACAATCTCGGTGTCGTTTATTACTGGGGGCGGAGCTACGGCGCAGCCATCCGGCAGTACCAGAAGGCGATCAAGCTGAAAAACGATGCCGCCTCCTACTACAGCAACCTTGGCCATGCCTATTTCAGCAAGAAAGAGTTTGAGAAGGCAATCCAGAACTATGCCAAGGCCGTCAAGCTCGATCCCGACATCTTCAACCGAAGCTCGCACGCGGGAGTTCAAGTCAAGCTGGCTTCTCCTGAGGACCAGGCCCACTACGATTATGTTCTCGCCAAGCTCTACGCCAGAACCGGCATCCCGGACCTTTCGTTGCACTATCTCAAGAAAGCCAAAGAGGAGGGTTACAGGGACTTCAAAGACGTGTACAAAGACAGTGAGTTCGCAGCCTTGCGCAAGGACCCTCGCTTCGCTGCACTGATGGCTGCGAAAACGACGGTCATCTCGGATTGACCGGTTGTGCGTTGTGCGGAGACTCAGAGAATCCCGCGCCGCATCGCCGAAACAAATCTCAGTCGAGCAAGAACTTAGGAAGAACTCACGCGAAATTGGGTCGAGCAGCCGAAACTTTCCCGGCAACGCCGGGTTTGCAAGCGTAACCCTCCCGAAAGCAACAGGGTGAGTAGGGAGAAAAACCCGCCGGTTGCGAACCCGAGCACGCCCCAAGCAAGCAACCGGCGGGTGCATTCCAGGTGCCCAGTTTGAGCCGTTCGGGGGGACTCTGCGTCCGGCGGTTTCCTCCGTGTACCTCCGTGGACCCCGTGGTTAAAGCTTTTGGCGTGGCAGGAAGACTAACTTCTCTCCGAAATATAATCCTCGACCGCCCGCTTCCATTTCCCCTGCGCCTTCAGGATGTACTCCACCGCATCGCGGCCCGCACCGTCGCCTCCCGCGTGCGAAGTCGTCCAGTGCGCCTCGGCTTTGACCTCCGGACGCGCGTTCTTCACCGCAATCGCCAATCCGCACTTACGCATCGCCGGCAAGTCAATCACATCGTCTCCAACAAAAGCCGCCTCGGCCGAAGTGATCCCGTCCTTTGCCAGAATCTGCGCGAACACCGAAGCCTTGTCCTGAATGCCCTGGTAAACGTGATCGATCTTCAAATCCCGCGCCCGCAACGCCACAGTTTCCGAAATTCGCTTGGTGATGATCCCCGTCTTGATCCCCGCCAGCCGGGCCAATGAAATCGCCGTCCCATCGTGCGCATGAAACCCCTTCGCCTCGATCAAACTGGCGCTATGCAGCCCAAAGCCGCCCTGTCCCGGATGCTGCGCCGCGCGTTCCAGCACGCTTGGCTGAGCGCCGGATGGCGACCCTCCCGGCGCAGGAAAAATCCAAATCTTGCCGTCGGTAAGAACGCCGTCAACGTCGAAAATGATGAGTTTGATCTTGCGGGCGCGAGCGGAAGCGGAAAGTTTAGCCATCGCCGAAATTCTAGCACCCACCCCTTCGGCAATTCAGGGACGCGCGATCCATAACACCGGAAAATGGCGCCCGAGTTTCTCGAAGTCGCGATCGCCGGTGACCAGGGTGGCGCGATGCTGTAGGGCAAGGGCAGCCGCGATGCAATCAACGTAAGGAATCTTGTGGAGCGCTTTGAGTTCGCCGGCTTTGAGAGCCTGTGGAAGATCCACGGGCACGATCTGGATCGGCAGTCGGGAGAGGCCGTCGAGGGTTTGGCGGGCCTGCTCTTCGCTACGTTTCCGCCAGAGCCAGTAGAAGACCTCGCCGAGATTCATGACCGACATGAAAATGTTCGTTTGCTCCAGCGCCGCTGCGTGCAGTAATTGATCGACTTTGCGCATACCGGGTCCGGACTCGACAAAGTCGATTGCCGCACTCGCATCCAGAACGTAGCGTTCGGTCATTTCTCTAGTCGGTGCTCGCGCTCGCGGGCTTCCGCGATGGAATCGTCGCCCTTGCAGGATCCGCGCAGGCTGCGGATTAACGCTTCCATTGCTGCTTGCGACTCCTGTTTCCCTTTTCCTGGAGTCGCCCTGCCCTCGTATCGAACGTCGAATCCCCAATCCTCTAGGATCTTGACGGCCTGATGAGAATTTGTGGGATCGTTCGGTGGCACTCCCGCAGCCTCCAGTATGAGCGGTCTCGCAGGCAACTCCCGCCCCTCGACGATCACGGTCCACTTCGCGGGACGGGAGGCGCGCAATCTCTTAGCGGCGGCCGTTATGTCCTCTCTCGTTAGTGCGGCGACTCTTGTGCTCGGCATTGTCAATCCTCTTTAAATTATGCATATTCATCATATTCATCGTCATACTCATAGTCAAGCCAACTACTCCTTAAAGTCAGTCTTTTCTAGGCGAACATTTTACGAAACCACCATTTCCCGCTACAATCACCCCCATGCCGTCCCCACCCTCCCCATCCCTAGCCTGGGCTCATCCGCTGGTGCAGGAGTGGTTCACCGCCCGCTTCTCCACGCCCACCGAGCCCCAGGAGCAAGGCTGGCCCCACATCCTCGCCGGACACACCACCCTAATCTCCGCTCCCACCGGATCCGGCAAAACCCTAGCCGCCTTCCTCGCCTGCATCAATCGCCTGGTCTGCAAGGCCCTCGCCGGAGAACTCCACGACCGCACCGAAGTCCTCTACGTCTCCCCGCTCAAAGCTCTCGGCAACGACATCCAGAAGAATCTCGAAATCCCCCTCGGAGAAATTCTCCAAATGGCCGGCGACCGCGGCCTGCTCATGCCCGAGATCCGCACCGCCGTCCGCACCGGCGATACGCTGATGAAAGACCGCCGCCTGATGCTCAGGCGTCCGCCGCACATTCTGGTGACCACGCCCGAATCGCTCTACATCCTGCTCACTGCCGAAAAGAGCCGCGCCATCCTGCGCGATGTCGAAACCGTGATCGTCGACGAAATTCACGCCGTCGCCGACGACAAGCGGGGCGTGCACCTTTCTCTTTCCCTCGAGCGCCTCGAAGCCCTCACCCACCGCCCGCCCGCCCGCATCGGCCTATCCGCGACCCAGAAGCCCATCGAAGAAGTCGCCCACTTCCTCGCGGGGACTCCCGATCCAAAAAATCCGCGCCCCAATCCCGTAATCGTCAACGTCGGCCACAAGCGCAAGCTCGATCTAGGAGTCGAAGTCCCATCCTCCGAGCTAGGCCCCGTCGCCTCCAACGAAATGTGGGACGAAATTTACGAGCGCATCGTTCAACTCGTCAACGCCCACCGCTCAACCCTGGTCTTCGTAAACACGCGCCGTCTCGCCGAACGCATTTCCCATCAACTCGGAGAGCGCTTAGGCGAAGAAAACGTTGCCGCTCACCACGGAAGCCTCTCGCGCAAGCTGCGCCTCGAAGCCGAACGCAAACTGAAAGAAGGCCAGGTAAAAGTCCTGGTAGCGACCGCATCGCTCGAACTCGGCATCGACGTCGGCACCGTCGACCTCGTCTGCCACATCAGTTCGCCGCGTTCGATTGCCGTCGCGCTCCAGCGCGTAGGCCGCTCCGGCCACTGGCGCGGAGCCGTCCCCAAAGGCCGATTCTTCGTCACCACCCGCGACGATCTCGCCGAATGCGCCGTGCTTGTCCGCGCCATTCGCCTCGGCGAACTCGATCGCCTGATTTTTCCCGAAGCCTCGCTCGACATTCTGGCCCAGCAAATCGTAGCGTGCTGTGCCGCCTCCGGCAGCGCCGCCACCGCCAACAAGTCGGGCGACCAGAATAACGACGGCTGGGACGAAGACGCCCTATTCGCTCTCGTCAAACGCGCCTATCCCTATCGCAACCTCAAGCGCGAAACCTTCGACGAAGTGCTCGTCATGCTCTCCGAAGGCATCGCCTCCCAGCGCGGACGCTACGGCGCCTACCTGCATCACGACCGCATCAACCACAGGCTCCGAGCCCGTCGCGGAGCCCGTCTCGCCGCCATCACGAGCGGCGGCGCGATTCCCGACAACGCTCTGTTCACGGTGGTCGCCGAACCCGACGGCGGCGTAGTCGGAACCGTCGATGAAGATTTCGCCGTCGAGAGCATGGCCGGAGAAGTCATGCTGCTCGGCAACACCTCCTGGAGAATTCGCCGCATCGAAGGCAAATCGTCGCGCATCATCGTCGAAGACGCGCACGGCGCTCCGCCCGGAATCCCCTTCTGGCGCGGCGAAGCTCCCGCCCGCACCGCCGAACTCTCACAGCAGCTAGGCGACCTGCGCAAGGAAATCAGCGACCGCCTCCCCGCCGTCGTTCCAATCGAAGGATGGCGCAATCTTCCCATCGTCACCGCCGCCGTTACTTGGCTGCAGGAAGAATGCGGTCTCGACCACTCCGGCGCCGAGCAGTTGATCCAATACACGATCGAAGGCCGCGCCGTATTAGGCGATGTGCCCACCCAAACCACCATCATCGCCGAACGTTTCTTCGACGAAGGCGGTGGCATGCAGCTCATCATCCACGCCCCCTTCGGCGGCCGCATCAACAAAGCCTGGGGACTGGCTCTGCGCAAGCGCTTCTGCCGCGGCTTCAATTTCGAGCTCCAGGCCGCCGCCACCGACAACGGCCTTAACATCGCTCTAGCCGAACAGCACAGCTTCCCACTTGCCGACGTCTTTCAATTCCTGCATTCCGAGACCATGCCGCCGATCCTCGAGCAGGCCGCTCTGGCTTCTCCCATCTTTCAAACCCGCTGGCGCTGGGATGCAACCCGAGCCCTCGCCCTCCTGCGTTTTCAGGGCGGAAAGAAAGTTCCTCCCCAAATCCAGCGCATCCGCTCCGACGATCTGCTGGCTTCGGTTTTTCCCGACGTAGCCGCGTGCTTCGAAAATATCGAAGGCGACATCAAGATTCCCGATCATCCACTGGTCCACGAAGTGATGAAAGACGTACTCACCGAAGCCCTCGACATCGAAGGCCTCGCCGAAGTCCTGCGCGGAATCGAGCAGGGAACCATTCGCTGCCTTGCCGTCGACACTCCCGTGCCGTCGCAATTCTCGCACGAGATTCTCAATGCAAATCCCTACGCCTACCTCGACGATGCGCCCTTAGAAGAGCGCCGCGCCCGTGCAGTAGAAATGCGCCGAGTCCTGCCCGCCTCCGTGCTCGAAGAGGTAGGCGCGCTCGATCCCGCCGCCATAGCGCAAGTGCAGCAGGAAGCCTGGCCCGACGTGCGCGACGCCGATGAACTCCACGACGTCCTGCATACGCTGGTGCTCGTGCCCGCAAGCTCTCAGCTCTCGGCTCTCAGCTCTCAGCAAGAGAGCCGGAGCACGGCTCCATGGGCGCGCTTCTTCGAACGTCTGCAACTTGAAAATCGCGCAGTCGTGGCCGAGGCCGCCGGCAAACAATATTGGATCGCCGCCGAGCGTGAAGAATGGTTCCAAACCATGCGTCCCGCTGTAGCCCATGTGGAGACAGGGCTAGGCGCACGAGTGGTGACGGGGTTCTCCCCCGTCAATCCAGAACCAAGCTCCGCCCCACAAGAAGCTGCCCCAACCCAGGTTTCAGCACCGAGCTTCGACGATGCCCTCCTAACCACTGTCCAGGGATGGATCGCCCATCTAGGCCCCACCACCGCGTCCGAAATCGGCGAACTGCTAGCGTTACCCGCCTCCGACATCGAGAAGTCTCTCCTCCGCATCGAAGCCAGTGGAGCCATTCTGCGCGGCAAGTTCCGCAACGAACCACACGCACCGCTTCCTGTCGATTTTGGGAAGGGCACGAGTTCCACTCGTGCCGTAACCGCCGCCAACTCAACAGCGGCTTTCAGCCGCTGGGGGAACGCTGCGCCGGAAAACGACTCTCTTCGAAATCTGCTCACCGCTGGGGAATGCACACCTGACACTTCAAGTCCCGGAGGGACGACCCACGCCAGCCAAACTGCCTCCCCACCCGAAACCGAATGGTGCGAGCGCCGCCTGCTCGCCCGCATTCACCGCCTCACCGTCGCCACCTTGCGCAAGCAGATTGCCCCAGTCACCGCCTCCCAGTTCATGCAGTGGCTCCTGCGCTGGCAGCACATCGCCCCGGGCACGCAGGTGCGAGGCGAGCACGGCACGCTCGAAGTGATCCGCCAGTTGCAAGGCTTTGAAATTCCCGCGAGTTCATGGGAGCGCTTCGTCCTCGCCCGCAGAATCTCCGACTACGATCCCGCCCACCTCGATCAACTCTGTCTTACCGGGGCCGTGGGATGGGGTCGCCTCTCGCCGCATCCGGCCACGCTCGAAGCTACAACCACCGGCGAGAATGGCCGCGTGATTCGCCGCCGCGTGATTCCCACCCGAGTCGCGCCCATCGCCTTCTTCGTGCGCGAGGATGCCGATTGGATGCGTGCTCATCACCCCGGCGCCGAGGATTCCGCCACCTCGTTCCTGAGTCCAGTGGCGCAGTCGGTGCTCGAACTCCTCAAGCAGCGCGGCGCGCTTTTCTTCCCCGACATGGTGCGCGCCACCGGACGCCTCAAAGCCGAAATCGAAACCGGCCTCTGGGAGCTGGTCGCCGCCGGCCTGGTAACCGCCGACGGTTTCGAAAACCTGCGCGCTCTGGTCACTCCCCCGCTGGCGAACCGAAAGACCCAATCGGGCAGCGCTTCCGGCAAAGGAATCGCCGCCGCCCGCCGCCCCCGTCACGCTCCCGGCCGCTGGTCGCTCCTCCACACCGAGGGTGCCGATCGCGACCGCAGCGTCGAATCCTGCTGCTGGATGCTGTTGCGCCGCTACGGCGTCGTCTTCCGCGATCTGCTCGCCCGCGAAACCAATCTGCCGCGCTGGCGCGAATTGCAGATCGGCTACCGCCGCCTCGAAGATCGCGGCGAGGTGCGCGGTGGACGCTTTGTCGATGGCTTTCAGGGCGAGCAGTTCGCGCTGCCCGTCGCAGTCGAATCGCTGCGCGCCCAGCGCAAGCTCCCGCCCCATGCCAACGCCGAGCGCATCGTAATCGCCGCCGCCGACCCGCTCAACCTCGTAGGCATCGTCGTCCCCGGCGAGCGCATCCCCGCCATCTCCGGCAAGAGCCTCACCTTCCGCGACGGCCTCTGGGAAGCCGAAGACGCGCTCCAAGCCTCCGGCATTGACACGGCGACGGCGTGATCCTGAAGTGTCGGCTGGCCAAGTCTTTCAACCAGGATGCCCCACCCTTTCGCGCCTTTGCGAAGGGTGGGGATTCACCACGATGTCCCGCCCGCCTAAATCCTTAGGGGAACTCTGTTAAGTCCCGGTTTCCCCCGTGCACCCCTGTGTACCCTGTGGTTTATGCTCTCTGCCGACACTGAATCAGAGTTTTCATAGAGGCAGCGCAATGCGAACTCTTCCTCTTGACACCCCGAGTTACAATGGAGTTAGTAAGTCCAGTTCTTTGACAATTGAAACTAAGGCTGCGTGGACGGTGTAAGTAAGGCCTACTTTCCTACTCGGAATAACGTCATTATTATCAAGATTTTGAGATCCAAGCCCGAAAGAAACCGGGAAAACCACCCCTAACTCCCACGCGCTCAAGACTTTACCGATAACCCCATTCCGCTCAAGACTTTGGCGGGAGACCTTCGCTAAAGTCTTGATTCCAATAGACCGTCAGGGAGGGGGGGGCCCCGGCAGCCAGCGAAAGAGCCGAGCGGCAAGAGCCTAAGTCCCATGCAATCAAGATTTTGCCTCTAAGCCATTTCGGTTCAAGATTTTGCAAGGAATTTCCCCCTAACCCAATGATTCCAATAGACCGGGTAGAGGGGGGGTGGAGACCGGTGCACTCCTGGCAGAATTGCGAGAAGCGAATAGCGAAAGACGAACAGCGAAGCCTTACGGCAGCTCCAGTTTCAGCAAAGTCTGCGGGTTCAGGTAAACCCCCTGCCAGCGTACGGCCAGATGCAGATGCGGGCCGGTGGCGCGGCCGGTGCCTCCGCTGAGGCCTATGGGCTGGCCTTTTTCCACGGTGTCGCCTTCCTTGACCAGGAACTTCGACAGATGCAGATACAACGTCAGCAGGCCCTGGCCGTGGTCGATGACCACGCAATTGCCTTCGAAGAACAAAGGCTGCGCCAAAATGACTTTGCCGCGATTGACGGCTGCAACCGAGGTTCCGGGCCCCACGCGGAAATCGAGTCCCTGATGTGTACTCTGTACCGAGCCGTTAAACACGCGCTCGACTCCAAACACGTCCGAGATCTCGGCATTCACCGGAGCCGCAAACGACCCTTGCCATTCGCGCTCGGCAGTGACAGTCTTGAAGGCCTCGGCTTTTATTTCCTTGTCCTGCGCAATCTCGCGCTGGTCCTCGGCGCTGGGCGCGGTATAGCGCGTCGGAACCTTCAGCAGCACGCGCGGATAGCGCTGGTGCTCCACTCGAATCGTCTTCTCGAATGAGATCGTTTCTCCGCTCGCTTGCCCGGAAACCGTCCCGGCGTGAAGCTCAAGAGGATATTCTCCCGCCTTGGTTTCCTGGCTCGCCCCAGCGAGCGCGAACCATGTTTTGCTGCTGGCGTCGAAGCTAAATGCGATCTCGTGGTCGAGCCATTTCCCCGAAAGGGTTTGCACCGTCTTCGGCGTCGTAACCCGGAACAGCACCGGCGATCCGTTGACCAGCCGCGCCGGCTCGCTGACAACAGCCCAATGCGCACCCGTTGCCGCCGCGGATTGCGCGGCCAGCGTAAAGAGCACGCAGGTAATCTGTGCACCGATAGAGAGGCGTAAATGCATCGCGGTCTCAGGCTAGCATCTCAAACGGGGACATACATACTGCAACGATGGCCTAGCTGTTGCCGATTGCGATACCGACAGCCGAGATCACGCGCGGGACGGAAGTCAGGCGACGTTAGAAGCATTCTCTGGACGGCCCCTGCTTCGACCCGTTAGAGTGAATGTCGCCCGGAGGTGAGCTCTTAGCCGCAGCCATGAAACGCGCAAGCCAAATCGCTGCCATCGCACTCATCACTTTGCTGGTTGCGACCTACGCGGCCGACTACTGTTCCCTCCGCTACCAGATTCCCGGAGGCCGCGCCCAGTTCGGTCAGGTTCCGAGGAACGTCCTTTACGTCATCCACGTGAAGGGCGGCAAGATCCAATACGAACCCGGACCGCAGGAAACCGACACCTGCGTCCACTCGCTGTTCCCGCAGAATGGCTATTACCCCTGCTGGTATGTCAGCCGCCACCCCGACAAACTCATCGACATTTGATCGAATCAGTTTTAGTAGTTTGCAAAAAGTCTGGCTTGGCTGGTCGGGAACGTGTAGGATTCGTCGTCATGGGGTCCATGACCGCACGCAACATTTGAGGAGGCCGGATGAAACTCTCCGAACGAATTGAATCACTGCTCAAGAGCAAAGCCGAAAACAAGGTGCTCTCGGTCGAGCCGGAACAGTCGGTCTATGAAGCGATCGAGAAGATGGCCAAGCACGGAATCGGCGCCCTGCTGGTCCTTTCCGGCCAGAGGCTGGTCGGCATTCTTTCCGAGCGCGATTACGCCCGCAAGGTGATCCTGAAGGGCCATTCTTCCAAGGAGATAGCGGTCCGTCAGATCATGACCAGTCCGGTGGTGTTCGTGAGCCCGGAGCACACCGTCGACGAGTGCATGACGATTATGACGAATCATCATTTCCGCCACCTCCCCGTCGTGCAGGATGACAACGTGGTGGGGGTGATTTCCATCGGCGACCTGGTGCGCTGGACTATCTCCGGCCAGGCGCAGACCATTCAGGAGTTGGAAGGCTACATTACGGGAACGTATCCGCGGTAGGAGCGTTGAAAAATCGAACGCGTCGTTAGCTGGCGCTGCCCCTGGTCATGTCGAGCATGGCGAGAGGACAGATGCAGGATGAACACTGGTAACCAAAGACTGGCACCGAAGGGCCAGTGCGGGGTCCTGCTCACGCACATAACATTGCTTCATGAGTTGCCAAAACATCCAGGACGGGCTGCTTGTCACACTCGCCCTCTCTTATGAAGCGGACCCACGTCAATTCGTGACCTTGTCTAGGCAGACCCTTGATTCCTCTTCCGCTCGTGTGGCAGTCGCGGAGTTAAGGAATGGAGGGTTCGTGGAGGAACAGGTCCGAGGCGTGGTTCGACTCACCATTCGTGGGTACAAGAAATACTTAACCACGCTGATGTATGCATGCGCGGGCTAAGCCGGTGCAAGTTCCTAAAGGGCATTCAGAGTGAGCGTCTGCTCCGCTGAGCTTTTAAATACGTACAGGTTCCTACGTAATCTGGTGCAGGTCCTACCGTCGGGAGGATACTTCGGCGCATGACCTCCCCTCAGCCGCAAGCCAAACAGCGTGCCATCCGTGCCCGAATTCCGGGCATGCCTCAAGCAACGATCCGATTTGAGGACGGGCAACACCCTTCAGCCAGACTTCAGACCGTTTCTATAACGGGAGGTTTGTTGCAGGTTCTCAAGCCGCTCAGTCCAGGAGCGGTAGTAGAAGTGATGTTCTGGACCCATGCAGGACCAGTACTCGGCATCGCCGAGCTACTCGGTCCATGTTCAGCCGTACGGATAGGTTTGCAGCCGTTCCGGTTCATCGCCATGGACGACACCGATTTGCGGACATTACGCACTGCAATTGCATCATCGGAGGAGTACCTAACAAAATTGGAACAGATGTAGCTGAGGAGCCCGGGCTGGTCTGATCCCCGAGACATCCTTATCTCGGGCACGCTGTCATCCGGGGAACGCCTACCGGGGTCACGTCCCAAACCGCCAACGAGTCCAGGAACTCCCAATGACTCCCGTTTACGCCCGTGATCCCTTGGCCATGGATCGTGCTCATTTCTCGCCCACAATCTCTCGTCGCCATTCCTTAGGCTCTTCCGGCCTCGCCGTGCAGCGCCGCGTAAACCTTCTTGAGCAAAGCTTTCTTGGTAAAGGGCTTCTCCAGGAGGGAAGCCTCGTGGATCGACATTCCGTGTCTCGAAACTAGATCGTTCGTGTATCCCGACATGAACAGCGAACGAAGCTTGGGATGGCCCTCCTTGACCTGTTGCGCCAATTCAGCGCCGCTTGCTCCAGGCATAATGACATCCGTCAGGAGCAAATCGACTTCTGGTCGAGAAGACGCCATCATGGCGAGCGCCTGCTCCGCGTCTTTTGCCTGGATCACTCGGTAACCGCCGTCTTGCAAGAGCCGGACCGTCACTTCGCGAAGAGCCTCATCGTCTTCAACCACCATGATCGTTTCTGATCCTCGAGGAGCCTCAGCTTCTTCACTAGGCAGCCTGAGTTCTTCCGCCGGCGCCTCTACTCTCGGAAAATACATCTTGAGCGTGGTGCCCTTGCCCACTTCACTGTACACAACAATATAGCCGTCATTCTGTTTCACGATTCCATACACAGTGGAGAGTCCGAGGCCGGTTCCTTGCCCGGTCGGCTTGGTGGTAAAGAAGGGATCGAAGATTTTCGACTTGGTATATTCATCCATGCCGCAACCTGTATCGCTTACCACCAGGACAGAATACTGTCCGGCTTTGCAACCGGAGTGCCGGGAAACGTATTCCTCGTCCAGTTCCGCCTCTGTGGTCGCGATGATGATTTTGCCTCCGGTGGGCATCGCGTCTCGCGCATTGACTACCAGATTCATCAGCACTTGTTCAATCTGACCAGGGTCGGCTTTGACGCTGCCCAGCGGAACGGTCGGCCGGAACTCAATTTCGATGTCCTCGCCGACCAGTCGCAGGAACATCGTTGTGGTCTTGTTCACAACGTCGTTCAGGTCCAGTATTTTAGGGAACACAACCTGTTTTCGGCTGAATGCCAGGAGTTGCTGAGTAAGCTCCGCTCCGCGTTTTGTGGCTTTCTTGATTTCTGACAAGTGCCGGCTTATCGCACTGTCCCGGGCCACCAACCCCAGCGAAATGTCGCTGTAGCCCAGAATAATACCCAATATATTATTGAAATCGTGCGCCACGCCCCCAGCCAAACGCCCAACGGCTTCCATCTTCTGGGCTTGCCGAAACTGGGCTTCCAGTTGCTGCACCTCTGTGACATCCCGAGTGATTCCCAGCAGGCAGGCTTGTCCGCCCAGTTCGATCGATTCCATCCAAGTTTCTGCTTCTCGAATTTCTCCTTTCGCGGTCCGGTATCGCGTATGGCGCCGCACCACGTTTTTCTCCTGGTCGAGTTTCTGCAGTATTTCCTCGCGATCCTGAGGTTCGGCCCAGAAGTGCAGTTCCGCGGAAGTGTGACCAATCACCTCTCGCCGCTCGTAACCCAGCAACTGGAGCAAAGCTTCATTCGCATCCAGATAGCGCCCTTCGGCTCGGGTCGAGATCGTGATCGCCAGCGGGTTGTTGCAAAACGCCTTGCTGAATCTTTCTTCCGATCGAAGTAAAGCCACCTCCGCTCGCTTGCGTTCCGTGATGTCCTGCAACACGCAGGCGATGCGGTCGACGCCCGCAGGACCATGGATGGGGAAGTAAGAAATGGACATATTCTTCTCGCCCACGGTCGCGAAGTTGTACGTCATTTCATAGTGCACGACTTCGCCGGAGAAGCACTTGTCCATCTGTTCCTTGACGATCCCCTCAAAAGCCTCGCGACCCACCACCTCTTCCGTTGTAAGCCCGAGCACCTGTTCGGCGGTCACGCCGCGAAAATTCAAGTACGCTCGGTTGACGATCACATAGCGGTATTGCCGATCCACCACCAGGATCATCTCCTCCAATCCCTCCACGATTCTCACGTATTCCCGTAGTGTTGCCTCGGCCTGTTTGCGCGCGGTGACATCCCGTAGTACGCCGGTAAATAGCCGCTTGCCGTGGGATTCGACCTGCGAGATCGTGGCTTCTATCTCAAACTTCTCGCCGTCGGCACGCAAAGCCCAGAGCGCAATCAGATCGCCCATGTCGCGGTTGGCGGAACCGGATTTTCCCAATTGCCGGTCGTGGCCGGAGTGAGCGGCCCGGAAGCAATCTGGAATGAAGCGTTCGAGCGGTTGCCCCAGGGCATCTGCCTGCGAACAGCGGAACATCTTCTCGGCTGCGGCATTGAATAGCACGATTCGCTGCTGCTCATCCACCGTGATGATCGAGTCCATCGCCGAGGCGATTAACCCGGCCATGCTCCGCTCGCTGTCCTTCAATGCTTCCTCAATCTTCTTGCGCGCGGTAATGTCACGAATGTTGCATTGAATTACGCTCTTGCCATTCACTCCATAAACGTTGCTGACGAACTCGACATTGACGCGCCGCCCACTCCGGGTCTCAAGCGGGAAATTCTCATAGCGGATAAATTTCTTGTCCTGCAGTTCTCGAAACGCCGCCTTCGATTCTTGAACTTGTTTGAACGCCCCAAGGTCCCAAAGAGCTCTGCCAATGAACTCCTCTCGAGGATAGTCCAGCAATCGAATCAGGAAGGGGTTTACGTCGATGATCGATCCCGAGTGCGCATCGAGAATCAAGATTCCGTCCTGGGCTGTTTCAAACAACCGACGATATTGGGCCTCGGAATCGCGAAGCGCGTCTTCCGCGCGTTTACGCTCCAACGTAAGACCGTCTTCCAAAGGGCCTGTCATAGAAGGCTGCTTCCCCCGCTCGTTGTGGTGCACAAGGCGCAGTACTTACCCACAGCGGTTTGAATGGGGGAGGGCCGCGACAGTTATCGCCGAATTTCTAGTGCCCCAACAGGAGTCTGTATCGAGAGGATCGGTAGCGAATTGTGCCCCCCCAACTAAAGTGCCCACTTACGAGTGCTCTTTACCTAGCTCGCAAGTCTGATGCGACGCTGCCAGGCGAGGCAACGCTGTGCAGTGATAGCTCTTTCAGAATAAGGAGAACATGCCTCCCTGTCTGTCCAAAAGTGAACAGTATCAGTGCGGGATCGCTTGGCTCACGACATCCCAGATTGTTCTAAATCCGTGGAACTTATCCAGATTCATCGTCTTTCGTAACTATCGCTTTCCGTTCATTGTTCTCACACTAAAGAAGCTCTTAGATTCGCATAGGTATCAAATTGTCTTTTAGTAGCGAAAGAGATAAGCAAAACCCCGCGAAACCGATGCGGCAAGTCGAAGCGCGCGAGTGGTGGCTTTGGGGATTTGCTGTCACCGTCACACTCGTGTTGACGACGGGAATTGTGTCTCTGACTTTTTCCGGCCCTCATCTCATAAGGACTTCCGAGTGGCTGGATCTCAAGGAGTGGGCACGCGGGTTGGCGTGCCTTGTGCTCCTCTTCGACATCTACACGGTTTACCAGCAACTTCAACTACAGCGAATTCGTCGCGAATTGACTCAACGCAATCAACTGTTTGAAGTGATTACTGAGAACGCGGCCGACATGATCGCTGTCGTTGATTGCGCGGGGAATCGGCTCTACAACAGCCCTGCGTATCAGAAGGTTCTCGGGTACTCGTCGGAGGATTTGCTGGCGATTTCACCAGCGGAGCAAATCCACCCTGAGGACCGGAGTCGGGTACTCGAAGCGGCGGAGAAAGCGCGACTCACGGGGCGGGGAGATCTGCTTGAATATCGCATGCGCCATAAGGATGGAACATGGCGCATTCTGGAGTCGGTCGCCACTGCGATTCCAAATGAAGAGGGCCAGATTGAGAAACTTGTCATCGTGAATCGTGACATCACCGACCGCAAGTGGGCGGAAGAGACGCTGGCGCATAACGCTTTGCACGATGCCCTCACGAACCTGCCAAATCGTACTTTCTTTCTAGAGCGCGTGCGACACGTACTTGCGCTTTCCCAGAGGCACCAGAGTTTCAAGTTTGCTGTATTGTTCATTGATATCGATGAGTTCAAGGTCTTCAACGACAGCTTGGGACACGCGGCAGGAGACGCCCTTTTAATACAGATTGCCCGCCGATTGACAGTTTCCATCCGAGGGGTGGATACGATTTCGCGGTCGGGCTCGCTGCAAGGTGGAAGCGCTCTTGTGAGCGAAGAGAGTTTGGCAAGACTGGGTGGCGATGAATTCACCGTCCTGTTGGAGGACATCCGGGATTGCGGCGATGCCATTCGGGTGGCGGAGCGCATCCAGGAACGTTTGAGCATTCCTTTCGTGGTGGAAGGACAAGAGTTGGTGACGACCGCAAGTATCGGGATCGCTTTTTGCGCGACCTCATATGCTAAATCCGAAGAACTCGTACGCGATGCCGAGATCGCGATGTACAGAGCCAAGCGTGAAGGAAAAGCACGCTGTCAGGTCTTCGATAACGCGATGCACACCTCTGCCGTCAAGAGATTGCGCCTCGAAACCGACCTGCGTCGAGCGCTGGAGTTGGGAGAATTCCGAGTTCACTATCAACCCATTGTGTCGCTGCAGAGCGGAAAAATAACCGGGTTCGAAGCGCTCAGTCGATGGGAACGGCCGGAAGGTCTCCTGTCACCTGCTCATTTCATCCAGATTGCTGACGAGACTGGAATCATCCTGCCAATGAACCGCCTGTTGCTTCGCGAAGCGTGCCTTCGGCTCCGGGCATGGCACTCTCAGTTTCCTTGCGATCCGCCGCTAACGATGAGCGTGAACGTCACCCCCAAGGAGTTTGCCCAGCCGGACTTGGCAGTCCAGATCGGGGCTATTCTGGGTGAAGTGGGAATCGACCCGCGCAGCATCGACGTAGAGATCACGGAAAATGTCGCGATGGCAGACCCACAAAGATCGAACCTCGTTCTCTGGGAACTGAAGACATTGGGAGTTCACTTAAGCATTGATGATTTCGGAACTGGTTACTCGTCACTGAGCCGATTGCAAGGCTTCCCCGTGGACACCTTGAAGATTGATCGTAGCTTCATTTCTAAGATGGACACGGACGGTGAGATCGTGCGCATTATCATCATGATGGCTCACAACTTTGGTCTAAGGGTAGTAGCCGAGGGTGCTGAAACTGCGGAGCAGGTCAGCCTGCTCAAGCAGATGGGGTGCGATCTCGCACAGGGTTACTTCTTTGCCCGACCCGGAGACCACGCCGCCGCTCAGGCGCTTCTCATGAGCACACATGGTCCACTGATAAACAATCAAGTGGGAATTAAGTTGCTAACTGTGTAGGGTCGCCGAAGCGTGCAGATCTGGCCGTGGCTATTCTTTCGGGAGCTTTGAGAACTGTTCCCGCACCGACTGCGGAATCGTTTCTTCCAATTGGCGAGAAAGCCACTCTTGCAGCATGGAGGCTAGATGCGGAGAAAAGAAAGTGAACCGCATTCCGATCTGCGGCTGATTCGCCCAGCACACCGCGGCTTCAACGACAAACTGGAATTCATCACCTGGCAGAGCGAACTGCAACTGTACCGGGTCGCCAGATCCCAGTGAGGCATTGGCAGCGATCGACATTCCACCCTCGCTGACATTGACGGTGGAACCGTGAACCGCTGGCAATGCTGTTCTGAGAATCGCCACTGGAACCTCAACCGGACAGCGGAAGTATCGGCGCTTTTCTCTGACGATCAAACCGTAGGCGGCCTTGAAGCTGAGGTTGATTAAACCCCGAGAAAGAGGTCTTAGTAACACGAAGGTTGAGCCAGCCCGAAATGCCCCTGAAGCGTCGGCACGGTTATCGCTAACGGTGAATACGACTGCATGCTTATTTGAAGGAGCCTGGCGTACTGCTTGCAAAACTACTTCAGCCTGACTTCCGAGCTGCAAATCAATCACTACTGCTTCAAATTTTGCCCGGTTCAGCCGCTCTAGAGCTAAAGAAAGCTTGGGACACTGTTCCGGGAACAACGCGAATCGTTGCAGCGAATCCTTAATTTGTCCGATTGCGACCGCATTGTTGGACACGATCAGAACTCGACCGACAAAGGCGGAAGCCGACGATGCTGCACTCATGGGGCCACCAACGTGCATCCCTATCTATGGGAAATCACCCCGCCGACTGGAATGCCCCACCCCAAGCCGAAGATACAGGTGCCGCCGTTCAATAGGCTTGTAGAGAGGTTCCTGTTACGAGATACCAACACTCTTCCTCAACGGGACTTTGGAAGAGCGTAGAACGATTAGCGACTGGCTGTCTGGTCACAATTGACCATTGTTGCCCAAGTTTCTCATTGCGCCAAGCCAGCGACCCGCCTGCGGGGATCTGTCAAGGAATGGCTGAAAAGGAATGGCTGAAAATCCCATCCTGGTTGGGACTACCATACAGCCTGCGGTAATCGACGGCACTGGAGCTTCTTCGGGAATACAGGGTCTCACCACTATTTTGGGAGCCCCGAGTTACATCACCATCAGCGGATTTGTCGCTCAGGCGGTAGCTCCCCGCTGAGCACAAGGCTATCGGTTTACAGCTTTCTCTCTGAAATCGTTTTGTTTTTGCCTGTGGGTGAACGGGGAAATCTACCACTGCGCCATGATCCCGTATTTCTTCGGGAGGGGTGTGAGTGGACTCGCACTGTGCTTGTCGTGTGAGTGAGCCTGCATCGCTCGTGCGGCCTGCGTTCGTTGACTGCCGAAATTCAAATTGAACTGGCTGACGTGCTCAATGTGGGCACAGTCCTGACAAATCAGGATGACCCCTTCCGAGATCCTGCCGATTGTGTACATGATTCAAGCCTTCTTTCCGAGTTGACAGCAATGTCTAGTGTGGCCGTTGAGGGGTGGCTACCGCCTGTCGGTCAGGGTTAGTCATCGAATGCTACTTGAACCACTTCGGTCGATTCTGCGGGTGCTAGTTCAAACTTCCAACTGCTGACCGCATCGGTGGCTGATCCGATCAGCACCGGGCTTCCCCCTAGCACCTTTGCGGAGCGAACACTTCCATCCTTACGAACGATGACCTCCAGCTTGACCATGCCTTTAATGCGGTAACGCTTTGCAATTTCAGGATAAGCGGGAACGATTTTGCTGATGATCCTGCGCTGCCCGAGGCGACTCTGCGCCTGAGCAATGGCGGTCTGTGTGGACAGAGCGACAACGAGCGCCATCACCACGAACAAGAATCGAACTCGGACCAGGCTCTCCAATGGAGCACGGACTAGGTCTATCTTCATGACTTGCCTCCCGGCTTAGACGGTCGTGCGATAGGCAAGGGACCGGGTCAAGCATTTTGTAGGTAGCGGTGATTTCCTTGCCGCTGGTCGCCTGATAAGTGCAAACAGCCCCTCACCTTCGGCATCTCTCGGGAGTATTGTATGGAGCGCCATCATACAGTTAGATGCCGACAAATAGTGTTTTCAGCGGCACTGGAGGCCAATTACTCTAAATCGCGGTTACTACCATTGTTGTGACTGGTTTGCAGGACGCCAAGAGCAATCGCTCCTCGGAAGTCAACGTCCTTTCGCTCTAACCATCCCGAGCTTCGAAGTGGCAGGAGCCGCGGTGGGCGCTGTTTTCGCTGCGACAGTCTGTCGCGCCCGCATGACGGCAGATCGAGTAAGCGACCGGAACCGGTCATCGATGGTCATCAAGGTCAGCAATGGTTGAAATGTTTGACTTTCGACCTCAAGGGTGAAATCATTACTGCGTCAAGTGGATCGCCGCTTTGCCCCGCGATGGCTTGATGTTGTTCTCCCTTTTGGCGCAAGATTACATTCTCGATCTTAGGAAAATGGAAAGTTCCCTTTGCGGTTCTGCACTTCTTGAAAGGGGGGCTCGTCATGATGACACCCGTGCCAGCGGCCCAAAAACGTCGGAAATTCAATACCCAAAAATTCCTTTCGATTATCGACGACGGAAGGACGATCTCAGCTTTTGCCAAGAAGCGCACAATATTTGCTCAGGGCGACCCGTCGGATGCTGTTTTTTATATCCAGAAAGGAAAAGTGAAACTCAGCGTCCTGTCGAAGAGCGGGAAGGAAGCCACCATCGGCATTCTGAACGAGGGCGATTTCTTCGGAGAAGGGTGCCTTACCGGTCAGCCTCTGCGCCTGTGCTCCGCAACCGCAATGGCCGATTGCTCAGTGATGCAGATCGCCAAGAAGGCCATGCTGGAGGTTCTTCACCGGGAGCACGCGTTTTCCGATATGTTCGTGGCCTATTTGCTGACCCGGAACCTCCGCTACGAAGAGGATTTGGTTGACCAGCTTTTCAATTCCAGCGAGAAACGACTTGCCCGTATTCTTCTCCTGCTTGCTCAGTTCGGCAAGGACGGAAAGCCTGAAGTTGCAATTCCAAGAATCAGCCAAGAGGCTCTCGCAGAGATGGTTGGCACAACTCGTGGGCGGGTTAGTTTCTTCATGAACAAATTTAGAAAATTGGGGTTCGTTCGCTACAACGGTGAGATTGAAGTCCACAGCTCACTTCTCAACGTCGTTCTCCACGACTAGTTTCGGCGTCGAAATCCCGAGGTCCGCGTCCCCCCGACACAAGCCACGACACAAACAGCGTCGCCGTGAGCACTCGCCCCGCTAAGTTGTTGGGAGATTTGGTGGACCTGGTCGGGATCGAACCGACGACCTCTTCCATGCCATGGAAGCGCGCTCCCAGCTGCGCCACAGGCCCACTTGGAATTGCTACCCTTCAATTCTCGCTTAGGTTTGCTGCCACGTCAAACTCACCGAGGTCATTCGGGTGCCGCGCTCGACTGCGACCGTCGTCCTCAACTAGGATATGTGGGACAAACAACAGCACACAATGGGAGCCCCATGTTGAACTCACGGAATATTCTCGTTTGCTTGATCGCCTTGCTGGCTTCGACCTTTGCGTTGGCGCAAGGTCCAACTGGATCGGCCGCTGCCACGCCGCCGGTCGCGTATGCGTCGGTGAGCGAACTCAATGCCATTCTGACGCCCTTGCAGCAGACGGCACAAAGCATGCAGTCCGACCTGACTAAGATGCGCATCGAGAAATGGAAGACCGACGGCGCCACTAAAAAACAGACGTTGGCGAACGTGGACTCCATCCAACGCAACCTGCAGTCGGCACTGCCCGAGACTTTGGCGCAACTTAATGGCTCACCCGAAGACCTGGGCGCAAGCTTCAAACTCTACCGCAATCTCGACGCGCTCTACGACGTGTTTGGTTCGGTGGTCGAATCGGCGGGAGCCTTCGGCAGCAAGGACGAATTTCAAAGCCTAAGCCATGACATGACCGCACTGGAGACCGCGCGCCGCAGCTTTGGCGAGCGCATGCAGAAACTCGCCGCCACCAAAGAAGACGAATTGACGCGCTTGCGTGTGCAAGTCAAGACGCTGTCCGCAGCGCCGCCTCCTCCGCCGAAGAAGATCGTGGTTGACGATACCGAGCCTCCCGCGAAGCCGGTGAAAAAGAAAACGACCAAACCAAAGCCTCCTGCGGCCGCCACAACCGCTCCGCCGCAGTGACGCCAGCCAAACCAGTTTTTAAAAATGACGTTTGCGAAGGGTTCATGAAGTTTGGATTTAAAGTAGCGACCTTGGCCACCCTTCTACTGATTTTCGCCGGTGCGCGGCTGCATTGGCTAGGGAACGCCCACGCGGCTTCTCACAGTCAGATCACCGGCACAGTAAAACTGGAGGGCGTGGCTCCTCGCCAGCGGACCATCGACATGGCGAGTGAACCGAGTTGCGCCGCTCTGCATAAGGACAAACCCGTCACCGCGGAAAGTGTGGTGGTCGGGCCCAACGGCGGCCTCGCCAACGTTGTCCTCTATGTCAGCCAGGGCCTGACCGGGAAAGAAGCCCCTTCGTCTGTTCCGGTCCAGATCGAGCAAAGAGGCTGTCAGTACCTTCCGCATGTGGTTGCCGTCGATGTGGGTCAGCCCATGAAGATACTGAATAGCGACCATGCGTTGCATAACGTTCACCCGCAAACCGCCAGTAATTCCGAATGGAATAAGTCGCAACTGGTGGGCGGAGCGCCTTTCGACGTAACCTGGACCAAGGAGGAAGTCGCAATCCCGATCAAATGCAACATCCACCCCTGGATGAAGGGCTACATTGCGGTCGTGAAGGGTCCGTACGCGGTGACCGACGGCAGCGGTTCCTTTAAACTCGAGAACGTGCCGCCGGGTTCGTACACCCTCACCGCATGGCAGGAATTTTATGGAACCAAGACGCAGGATGTAACGGTGACTGCCGGTAAGCCCGCAAGTGTCAGTTTCACGTTCCAGGCAAGGTAGAGGCCCAACTCCATCCGGCTGCGAACCGCGAACCTACTTCATCGGTGGCACGTACGGAATATAGCGGGCGAACAACCAGCACAAGAAGAACACGACCGGTATATGCACCATCAACTGCAGCACGCCATATCCCACGATGTCCCGGGCCTTCAGTTTCAATAAGCCGAGCAGCGGCAGCATCCAGAAGGGGTTGACGAGATTGGGCAACGCTTCCGACGCGTTGTAGATCTGCACCACCCATCCCAAATGCACCTGGTGCAGATTCGCCGCCTGTAGTACATACGGAGCCTCGATCACCCACTTGCTGCCGCCTGAGGGAATGAAAACCCCGAGCAGCGCCGAATACATCGCGACCAGCAAGGGATAAGTATTGTGTGTGCTGATCGAAGCGAAGAGTCTTGCCAGCGAATCGGCGATCCCCGTTCCTACGATCATTCCGAAGATGACGGCGTAGAACGGGAACTGGATCAGCACGCCGCCTGTGGCCGGAACGCACTCGGTTACGGCGCGCATGAAGCGCTTCGGGCGCCAGTGCAACAGCAGCCCAACCGTGATGAACATGAGGTTGTAAGTATTCAAGTCAAGCGCCGCCAGCGCGCCCTGCGGCGAGGTGCGGAACACATCCACCAGATACCAGCACAACAACGCCGCCACCAAAATTGTCAGCAGCGGACTGTATTCCAGCCACTCTCCCGGTTTGCTCTTGGGCTCCAGGCTGGACCGAATCGGTTCATACTGAATTCCGTAAGATTCAGCCGTTCTCGCGTTCTCCACCGACGGTGTAGAGAGGTAGGCAATCAGCACCGACAGCACGATCAGGATCACCGTCGTCGCAATGCTCTGCCACAAGAAAAGAGTTTGGGTGAGCGGGATCAGACCGCTGATGTTAAATAACGTGGGCGGCATCGCCGACTTGGTGGCCATCAGCATGGCGGCCGAGGACGACAGTCCCATCGCCCAAACAGCTCCCAGCCCCAGATAGGCGGCGCCGCCGGCGGCGCGATAGTCCAACCCCTTGACGCGATGCGCCAGTTCGCGTACAAACAGCCCGCTGAAAATCAGGCTCAAGCCCCAGGAGATCAGCGACGTGAGCATGGAGAACAAAGCCACCATGGCAACCGCTCCACGCGGCGTCTTCGGAATTCCAGCCAGGGCGCGAATGGCTCGATACACAATCGGTGTCGAAGCGACGACATATCCGCCGACAATGATCATCACCATCTGCATGGTGAAGGGAACCAGGGTCCAGAAGTTCTTCCCGCCCTGAATCGCGAGTTTCGCGGGGCTTTGATGAAGCAGCAGCCCGACAATAAAAACTACCACGATTCCGATCAGCGCAAAAATCAACGGATCCGGAAACCAGCGCTCGCTCCAGTTGGCAAGTCCCAAACCAAAGCGAACCAGCGGCTGTTCCTGAGTGGCAGATCTTTCTCGTGACATGTGCATCCTCGCGTCGGCTCGGCTCGCCAGCGACAAGTTGCTTCGTGGCTCGCCGGGATATGCCGGACATTGTAGCGCGTGCCGCAGCTCACCCTGTGACCACGATCACACCCACCCGTGAGCTACGTCGCATCTTGAGGGCCACATTGATACGAGAATCCCTGACGACTCGAATCGTGAAAGCAAACCTCCGCGTCGCGCAGGTTTGCCCGAGGAGCCCATGACGCCTTTACCTGCCCAAGTGCCGACCATTGTCCATCCGAAAGCTCCTCCCGCGTCAATCAATCCTGTGGCGTGGATCGCGGCGCTCATCGCGGCTGTTGTCGCCGTCGTTCTGATTTTGAGAATTCCACCGCTAGCTTCCCCCTGGTCGCAGAACTACGACCCCACGGGACGGTGGTGGCTTTCAACATTAGTCGCCGCACTGCCGATCGTGGTCCTGCTCGGCACCCTGGCGGCGCTGCATATCAAAGCGCACTACGCCGCGTTGCTCGGACTCGCCACGGCCTTAACGACAGCCATATTTGTCTTCCACATGCCCGCGCGACTGGCTGCGACTACGGCCGTCTATGGCGCGGGATACGGCTTGTTTCCCATCGGCTGGATCATCCTGAATGTCATCTTTATGTATCAGCTCACCGTCGAGTCGGGACGCTTCAAGGTTTTGCAGCACAGCATGACCGGAATCACTCAGGATCGCCGCCTGCAATTGCTGCTGATCGCTTTCTGTTTCGGCGCGTTCTTTGAGGGCGCCGCCGGATTCGGAACGCCGGTCGCCGTGACCGCTGCGCTCCTGATAGGCCTCGGCTTTAAGCCGCTACAGGCTTCTGGTTTGTCGCTGATTGCCAACACCGCCCCGGTAGCATTTGGTGCGCTGGGGACGCCCATCATCGCGTTGGCCAAGGTGACAGGCATGAGTGAAATTATGCTCGGCGCGATCACCGGCCGCATTCTGGCGCCTTTCTGTATTTTGGTTCCTTTCTGGCTGATCTGGGCGTTCGCAGGTTTCTCCGGGATGCTGGAGGTTTGGCCGGCCATCCTAGTCGCGGGTGTCTCGTTTGCGGTACCTCAAGTTCTTATGTCCAATTTTCACGGACCCTGGCTAGTCAACATCGTTGCCGCCGTGATCTCCATGATTTGCCTGATTGGCTTTCTCCTCATTTGGCATCCGAAAAAGATTTGGACCTTCGAAGGTGAACAGAGCAAGAGCGCGCGCGCCGACCACGGCTACAGCCGTTCCGAAGTGACACGTGCGTGGATACCGTGGGTCATCCTCAGCGTCGCCGTGTTCGCCTGGGGCACGCAGTCCGGCAAGAACCTAATGAACACGCCCGAGAAGGTATTTCCTTCGCTGGCGACCTGGCATACCCTGCCAAGCGCGATCACCAATCCAACCTTCCCGGTGACGGGCCTTCACAATCTCGTGCAACGCGTCCCGCCGGTGGTTGCAAAGCCGACGAAGGAGCCCGCTGTGTTTGCTCTGAACTGGCTGAGCGCGACCGGATCCGGAATCCTGCTGGCGGCCATCCTTTCCGGTTTGGTGATGGGCATCAGCATTCCCCACATCTTCAAAATCTACGGTCGCACCATCGTCAAGGTGCGTTTCTCGCTGCTGACCATCGCGGCCATGCTGGGGATCGGCATCCTCACTCGTTATTCCGGCGTGGATGCCACCATGGGGCTAGCCTTCGCGCGCACCGGCTCGCTCTATCCTTTCTTTGGAACCATGCTCGGCTGGCTGGGCGTGGCGTTGACCGGCTCCGATACCTCGTCGAACGTGCTCTTCGGCAGCCTGCAGAAAATCACCGCGCAGCAGATTGGAGTGGCGCCGAGCTTGATGGCTTCGGCCAACAGTTGCGGCGGCGTCATGGGGAAAATGATCGACGCCCAGAGCATCGTTGTCGCCAGCACCGCGACCCAGTGGTACGGACACGAAGGCGACATCCTTCGCTATGTCTTCTTTCACAGCCTCGCCCTTGCGGCCCTGGCGGGAATTCTGGTGACATTCATGGCGTATGTGTATCCATTCACAACCCTGGTTCTCCGGTAGAACGCTCTCCGGTAGAACGCTCCCCGGAGACGGGTAAGCGGCTTGCGTATCCTAAAGTGAAGGTTCGAGTCAAGTTTCGAGTGAAGGTTCGATTGTGAAACGCACAGTATCCCTATTCATCCCGTGCTTTGTCGATCAAATGCTTCCTCAGGTTGGGGTCGACACGGTCAAAGTGCTGCGCCGCCTTGGGTACAACCTCGACTATCCCGAAGATCAAACGTGTTGCGGCCAGCCCGCCCTCAACACGGGATATTGGGGCGAAGCTCGTCCGTGTGCCGAGCACTTCGTGCGCGTCTTCAAGAACGCCGATGTTGTGGTTTGCCCCTCCGGCTCCTGTGTGAGCGTGATTCGCCTCCTCTACCCGGAACTGCTCGCCCACAGCCCATTGCGTGAGGAGGCGCTTTCACTCGCCAGCCGTACTTTTGAGTTTTCAGAATTTCTGGTGAAGGTGGAGGCCATCACCCAGGTCGGCGCTAGCTTCCCGCACACGGTGACCTACCACGCTTCCTGCCACGGCCTCCGCGAACTCGGCCTGCGGGAGGAGCCCTTGAAGCTGTTGCGCCAGGTGGATGGTCTGAAGCTGATCGAAATGGTTCGCTCCGAGGAGTGCTGCGGTTTCGGTGGAACCTTCGCCGTCAAGTTCGCTGATATTTCCGGCGCCATGGGAAATTCCAAGGCTGACAGCGTCGCCGCGACCAGCGCCGAGTACGTCACCGCCATCGATCCCAGTTGCTTGATGCACCTGGATGGCATCCTCGGCAAACGCCAATCGCCAACCCGCACCATTCACCTCGCCAGTATCCTTGCGAACGAAGGTCCGAAGAACGAAGGCCGCCAGAATGACGGCCCGACGCAGGCGAAACCATGAGCACCGCAGCCCAACGATTCCTGCAAGACGCCGCCATAAAGTCGGCGGACCTGTTGCATCGCGAGGTCATTCGCCGCGGCATGGACAGCTACGACGCCGCACATCTCAAGGGCCGAGCCCGCATCAAAGACTGGGACGCGGCCCGGCAAAAGTGTCAGGAGATCAAGCGGGAAGCGATCAATCATCTCGACCGCTACCTGCTGCAATTCGAAGAAAAAGTAATTGCGCGCGGCGGACACGTTTTCTGGGCGGCCAACAGTGAGGAAGCCTGCACCTATGTAAAGAACCTTGCCACCAGGCTCGGCGTCCGCACGGTGGTGAAGTCCAAGTCCATGGTGACGGAAGAAATCCGCCTCAGCCCAGCTCTGGAGAAAGCTGGCATCAAAGTCTGGGAAACCGATTTAGGCGAGTTCATCGTGCAGCTCCGTGACGAACCGCCGTACCACATTGTCACTCCCGCGATGCATCTCAACCGCAGCCAGATTGCCCAGCTCTTTCGCGAGAAACTCGATCCCGCCATCGACAGCGACGACCCGGTGGACCTGATGGCAGTCGCGCGCCGCAAATTGCGCGAGGCTTTCTTTGCCGCTGAAATGGGCATTTCGGGCGCGAATTTCCTGGTGGCGGATGCCGGCGTCGTTGCCATTTCCACCAACGAAGGCAATGGACGCCTGTGCACCAGCGTTCCTCCAATTCACGTAGTTGTCACGGGCATTGAAAAAGTAATTCCTCGCCTCGAAGACCTGGCCGTGCTTTGGCCGGTGCTTGCAACCTCCGGTACCGGGCAGGGAATCACTACCTACAGCACACTGATTGGCGGCCCGCGACGAGCCGGCGAAACCGATGGACCGGAAGAGTTCCACGTGGTGCTGGTCGATAACGGACGCAGTGCGCTGCTCGCCGACGCCGAGCAGCGCGAAGTGCTGCACTGCATTCGCTGCGGCGCGTGCCTGAATATCTGTCCCGTCTTCCGCCATGTCGGAGGCCATACCTACGGCACCACCTATCCCGGTCCAATCGGCAGCGTCCTTACGCCGCATCTGAATGGCATCAAGGAATTCAAGCATCTCTCCTTCGCGTCGTCGTTGTGCGGAGCCTGTAGCAGCGTGTGTCCGGTGAAGATCGATCTGCATCACCACCTGCTTCAAAACCGCCGCAATGCCACCGAAGCGGGAGCTACGAAATCGAGTGAACGGGCCATGTTCCGCATCTGGCGAGCAGCCATGGGCAGCCCGTCGCTGTACGCGCTCGGCGGCTGGACTGTGCGCAAATCGCTGCGCTTGCTTTACGCCCTGGGATTGGCGGAAACGTTCCTCGACCCAATGCGGGTGTGGAACCGTTATCGCTCGCCCATGCCGTTGCCCTCCGAATCGTTCCGAGCAAAATGGAGAAAAAACCGTGCCGCAAGCTCAAGCTGAAGCTCAAACTAAAGAAACGCCCAGCGAGAATTCCAGCCGCGACCGGATTCTGCAGCAGATTCGAGCCGGCTTGCGCACCGTGGTTCCAGAACCGCCTGCGCTGGCGTCGGATCGTGTCATTTTTGAACCCGTCGCGAATCCGCTCGAGCGTTTCCAGCAGGAATGTGTTTTGAACCTCATGGAATGCGCGCTGACCGCGGACCGGGCTGCCAGCGCTCGACAGCTATCGCAGGTTCTCCAGTCTCTGCCCGAAGGAGAGATTTTCGTGCAAGACGATCCGTCGTTGCGCCAGTTAATCGAAGTGGCGGCTCCGGGTCGTCCGATTCGCTGGTCGAGTCAGGGCGCACCCGCCGAAGCCTCACAGGCGACCATCACCCTCGCCGACGCTCTCATTGCACAGACCGGATCGATCCTGGTGACGGCTGGGTGCGGCGGACGCGGCGCGTCGGTGATCGCTCCTTGTCATATTGTCTACGCGACGGTGGACCAACTGGTTCCCGACCTGACAACTGCCTTGAGCCGCGCCTCGCGAGACGGGATCCTCGACCGCAACTCATTCGCGTGCGTGATCAGCGGCTCCAGCCGCACCGCCGACATCGAAAAGATTCTCGTGCAGGGCGCACACGGACCACGACGGTTGGTGGTCATTCTGCAGCGTGAAAGCTAGACCTCGCTGCTCGCGCAGTTGCCGGGCTGCACTTTGGGTTTGAAGATCACTCCCTGACTGGTCCGGCTGTTCATCACTACGCTGATCGGTTCGGCAAAGTGCAGGTGACGGACGCAGCCTTGCTCTTCGACCGATGGTTGCTCGCTCAGCCAATGCCAATCTACCGAGCCTTCGCCGGCGTCTGGATTCACAGTGAAATAGCCGATTTGGAAGGCGGTTAGATTCTGGAAAAAATGGCTGCCTTGCGACGGCGTGACTCGGAAGTCGCGGAATCCCGCTTCGACAATGACGCGCGCGCCGCTGATTTCGTCCCACTCCACCGGAATGCCCAGCCACGGTTCGGTCGATCCCCAGCGGCCCACGCCAATCAGCAGGTAAGGCCGGTTCTCTTCATTAAGCTGGCGATTGAGACGCGAGACCGCCTCGGCGACTTCCTGGCTGCGGCTGCGCTCAAAACGCTGCGAATCGACGACCACTACATCGTGAAGATCGTCGATGCGTCCGTTGCCCAGAACCTTGTTGCTCTGGCAGATCAACTGCTCGGGTTGCACCTCGTCCAGAGATAAATCCTCGGTGTTGCGGGAGAGCGTCAGCGGCCGGATTTGCAGGAAGGCGAACTCTGCACTCTGATCGCCCACCTGCGGCAGACGTACGGCAAATTCGATTTCGACGGGATTGCCTAACGCATCCTCGCCGGCGCAGATCAAAACATCGAGAATCTCGGCTAGGGGAAAGGTGTCGTGTTTGAGCATCGGCGCAAAAGTTACAATGCGCGATCCGGGCCGGCTGACGCCATCGTAGACCGCGTGGTTGTCACGGGAATACGTGGACGCCAGTGGTTGCAGCGTGCCGTCGCTTTCGGCGGCCTCGAGCGGAAAGCGCTTCTCGTGCCAATGTCCGGGGCGGCCGTCGGAACCGCCTTGCAGATCCAGGGCCCAGAATTCAGACTGCGAGTTGGCGAGTATGTCTTCGACCGAGGAAAACTGCACCAGGTTTTGCGGATATCGCGGGCAAAACGTCAAGCACTTTCCGCCATCGACCACGGCCCGGCCCAGTCCCAGAGCCACCGCGGCGATGCCGTCCTCGAAGGTCATGGGAGGCACAGGATAGTAATTCCGCGAGCGCACCACGCCTGAAAAATCGGGATAAAAGCGCTGTTCGTGCCGCGAGCCCACCACCTGCTGGAGAATGACCGCCATCTTTTCTTCTTCCAGACGGTAGGGCGTTGCTCGCACGTACGACTTCGCGTGGTGGCTGAACGTCGAAGCGTATACGCGACGGATCGCCCCGGTCAGCGCTGCCAGGCGATCTTCTGGATTGGGCTGTTGGTTGCCCAGCATGAAAGTCTCATAGACTCCGGTGAAAGGCTGGTATTGCGAATCTTCCAGCAGGCTGGAAGAGCGTACTGCCAAGGGGTCTTGCACTTCGGCCAGAAACGCTTTCAGGTCCTCGGTGAGAGCGGCAGAGAGCGGAGCCTCCAGAAACCTGCGCACAACTTCGGCGTCGTCTTCGCAATGCAAGGCAAAATCAAGAAGGTTGTTCGCGGACACAAATTGATCGAAGACATCCGTCGCCAGCACGACCGAAGGAGGGACCGAAACGCGGACGCCAGGGAAGCGGCGCGTGATGCGATCCTTGCGCAACAAGTGGCGCACAAACGCCAGTCCGCGAGCCTTGCCGCCGAGCGAGCCCGAGCCAATCCGCAAGAAGCTGTAGTCCGACCGCTTGAAAGTGTCGGCGCGAAAGTCGCCGATCAGCACCTCGCTCTGTTCCCGGCGATATTGGTTGATCGATTCGATCAGGTCGCGGCGCAGATGTTCTGGGCTTGGGAAATCCGAAACCTTCCGCGGACGCAGTTTGGCCGCCAGCGCGAATTCCGTGCGCGCCATCAGCCAGTGCGAGAAGTGATTGCTTTGAGAGTGGAAGACGATGCTTTCCGCCGGAACTTTCCGCAATTGCTCTTCCAGTTCGTTCATGTCTTTCGCCCGTCCCACTTCGGCTAAATCGGGCAGACGAAACACGAAGTCGCCGAAGCCGAATTGCTCGGTCAGGATCTCGCCCAGGTCTTTCAGCAGCGTTGGCGAACGTTTGCGCAAAAATGAATACCCGGCGGCGTGCGCCCGCGGACGGAATTCGGCGCGGCTGGTTTGCAACACAACGGGCGCGTCCGGCACCAGGCTCCTCACCATGCGCGCCAGTTCGAAGCCCGCCTCGGGATTCAGCTTTCCGTCCCAGGGGAATTCAACGTCCGACACCACGCCGAACAGATAGTTGCGATACTGCTGCACCAGCGCGGCCGCATCTTCGAAATTGGAACTCAACAGAATTTTCGGCCGCGCCTGCAGGCGCACCAGTTTGTGCGCCACGTTGATGCCTTCCTGAATCACGCGCCTCGATTGCTTGATCAGTTCGGTGTAGATCACCGGCAGAAACGACGAGTAATAGCGAATATTGTCTTCCACCACCAGCAGCACGGGCACGCCAATGGTTCGCGTGTCATGCAGCACGTTGCGCTGATCCTCGATGTGCTTGACGATGGCGATCAGAATGCGCGCGTTGCCCTGCCAAAGAAAGATCCGTTCAATGTCGGTGACAGGATTCCGCGCCACGAAATTCTTGATTTCGCGATAGTCGTAGCCCAGCACCACGACCGGAACATCCAGCCCGGCCTGCTTCACCTGGCTCGCCAACTGCGCTGCGTTCATGTCGCCGACGGTTAGGTTGGTCACGATCAGGTTGAATTGCTTTGAGCGGGCCAGTTCCGCCGCCTCGGCGCAAGACGATACGTGCGTGATTCCGGGAATGGTCTGCGGCGTGAGATCGAGCGATTGGTCGATGAGCAACTCGTTGAGCCGTCCGTCTTCGCGCAGAATGAAAGAATCGTAGAAGCTGGAGACGAGAAGAATGTTATGCACCTTGAAGGGCATCAGGTTCTCGAAGCCTTCAAAGCGCTCCTCCGCGTCCATCACGATCTCGGGTTCGGGCGCGCGCCGGACGTTCATGGGGATATCTTAGCCGTTATTCGCCTGCAAACTTCACACAGAACCATGGTTCCACAAAGTCGATCCCGACGACGTGCCCTGCGTTGCCGAAGGCGGTGATGCAGACCACCGGCGGGAGTGATCGGTTTCGGTGCATTCGTCACGGGCGGGCGTGTCGTAGATCACAGATAGCGGTACACTGCTCTTGTTGTACTAATGCGGAGAGCGTCGCCATGTGCCTGGCCATACCCGGTAAAATCCTCGAGATTCAGGAACTGGGCCCTTTGCGGGCGGCTCGCGTGCAGTTCGGCGGAATTGTGCGCCAGGTATCGCTCAGCTTTGTCCCTGAGGCCGGACTGGGCGACTATGTGATGGTCCACGTTGGCTTTGCCATTAGCCGCGTGGATGCGGCCGAAGCCGAGCGCACCTACAAGCTTCTCGAAGAAATGGGAGCGCTCGAGGCGGAATTGCCGCCAGCCGAAGCGTAGCGGGTCGCACGAGCTTCGGAAACTGCGGTGGGGTTGCGGCTTATGAAATATCTTGACGAATACCGCGACCATCGCATCGCCCGCGCCCTCGCAGCGGAGATCGTCCAGGCAACCACCCGCCCCTGGGTGCTGATGGAAATCTGCGGCGGCCAGACCCACACCATCATGCGCTACGGCATCGACGAACTGTTGCCGCGCAATATTGAAATCGTGCATGGCCCCGGCTGCCCTGTCTGTGTCACGCCGCTTGAAACCGTGGACAAAGCCATTGCCCTGGCGCTGCGGCCGGACGTCATCCTGGTTTCCTACGGAGACATGCTGCGGGTGCCGGGATCGCATTCCGACCTGTTTCGCGCTAAAGCCCAAGGCGCGGACGTTCGTATCGCTTACTCGCCGACCGAAGCAGTGAAGATTGCGCGCGCAAATCCTGAGCGTAAAGTCGTGTTTCTCGCGATTGGTTTCGAGACCACAGCTCCCGCCAACGCCATGGCCGCGTGGCAAGCCAAGCGCGAGGGCCTCGCCAACTTTTCCATGCTGGTTTCGCACGTGCTCGTGCCGCCGGCCATTCGCGCCCTGATGGTTTCGAGCAGCAACCGGGTGCAGGGTTTCATTGCACCGGGACATGTCTGCACCGTGATGGGCTGCAAGGAGTATGAGTCGCTGGTCCACGATTTTCGCGTGCCGATTGTGGTTGGCGGCTTCGAGCCCGTGGACATTCTGGAAGCTGTCCTCATGCTGGTCCGGCAACTCGAAGCAGGCGAAGCCAAACTCGAGAATCAATATGTACGGTCAGTGAGCTACCAGGGCAACATCCCGGCGCAAGAGATCATGGCTGAGGTCTTTGAGATTGCCGACCAAAAGTGGCGCGGCATTGGACCGATTCCGCAGAGTGGTTTGCGTTTGAGCAGCGAATACGCCGCCTATGACGCTGATCGGGTTTTCGACTTGGGCGAGATTACGGTCGACGAGCCCGCCGAGTGCATCAGCGCCCAGGTCTTGCAGGGACTGAAGAAGCCGACGGATTGTCCCGCGTTTGGCATGCGTTGCACCCCGGAAAATCCATTAGGCGCGCCCATGGTCTCGAGCGAAGGCGCATGTGCCGCCTACTATCACTATCGGCGCCACGCGGTTGCGAAATAGGAGAGAGCGTGTCCACGAAAACGCCGGTCGACATCAATTTGCAGTTCAGTTGCCCCACGCCTCTGCCGGCCAGGGACACAATCCTGCTCGGCCACGGCAGCGGCGGCAAGTTGAGCGCCGAGTTGATTCGCGACATCTTCCTGCCCGCGTTCCAGAATCCCTCGCTGGCGCGCTTAGATGACCAGGCGATCGTCAACGTAAACGGACAGCGTCTGGCCATCACCACCGATTCTTTCGTGGTCAAGCCGTTGTTCTTTCCCGGCGGAGACATTGGCTCTTTAGCGGTCCACGGAACGATCAACGATTTGGCGATGGGCGGAGCGACTCCGCTGTTCTTAAGCGCCGCCTTCATCATCGAAGAAGGTTTCTCGATGGACGAACTCCGGCGGGTGGTCAATTCGCTGCGTCGTGCCGCCGCGGAAGCAGGGGTGCACGTCGTCACCGGCGATACCAAGGTCGTCGAAAAAGGGAAAGGCGACGGACTCTTCATCAACACCACCGGAATCGGTTTGGTTCCAGAGGGAGTCGATCTTTCCGCCGACCGTGCCCGTCCCGGCGACAAGGTGCTGCTGAGCGGCTCCATCGGCGATCACGGCATCGCGATTCTGGCGCAGCGCGAGGGGCTCGAATTTGAGACCACAATTCAAAGCGATAGCGCCGCGTTGCACGCCCTTGTGGCCCGCATGCTTGGCGTGTCGTCGAATGATAATCCCGGCATTCGCTGCATGCGCGATCCCACGCGCGGCGGCGTCTCCAGCACGCTGAATGAAATCGCCGAGCGTTCGCAGGTTGGCATTGAACTGGAAGAGAGTTCGCTCCCCATTCACGAGGAGGTTCGCGGCGCGTGCGAGTTGCTGGGACTGGATCCTCTGTATGTTGCCAACGAAGGCAAACTGCTCGCCATCGTGGCGCCCGAGGCCGCCGACGCCGTACTCGGGGCGATGCGAGGTCATCCTCTCGGAGCCGAGGCACAGATCATCGGCACGGTACAAATAGAGAACCCGGGCCTGGTGACGATGCGCACGCCGCTGGGCACGACCCGAGTCGTAGACATGCTGGCCGGCGACCAACTGCCGCGCATCTGCTAGGAAGACTATGCACGAGATGGGAATCGCCAATTCGGTGCTCGATGCCGTCAGAACCGAGATGAAGCGCTATCCCCAATCGTATCCGTGCAAGATTGGCGTCCGAATCGGCGAAATGGCAGCGATCGACCCGGAGGCGTTGCGCTTCTGTTTCGAAGCCATGATTCACGAGACCGATCTGGCGTCGCTGGAACTGGCGATCGAGATCTGTCCGCGCCGCCATCGCTGTTCAGGCTGCGGACATGAGTTCGTTGTGTGCGAGTACGATTCCCGTTGTCCGCAATGCGCGAGTCTCGCGACCATCTGCGTCGGCGGAGATGAACTGGAATTGGCTTACCTGGAGGTAGAAGAGTATGGATCGAGTACCGTTGGAGCGAAAAGTACTGAGTGAGAACGACCGCATCGCGGCCGAGTTGCGCGCCCGTTTTCAAGAACACGGAGTCTTGTGCCTGAACATCATCAGTTCTCCCGGTTCCGGCAAAACCACTTTGCTGGAGCGTACCCTCGCCGCCCTGACCCAGCGCGACCGCGTGGCCGTTTTGACTGGCGATATCCAGACGGAAAACGATGCCAACCGTCTCAAACGATTTCATTTTCCGGTAAAGCAGATCACCACCGGCGGCACTTGCCACCTCGATGCGCGCATGATCGAACGACACTTGGCGGACTGGAAGCTCGAAGACCTCGATCTTTTGTTCATCGAGAACGTCGGCAATCTGGTTTGTCCATCCAGCTACGATCTCGGCGAGGCGGCCAAGGTCGTGGTCTTGAGCGTGACCGAAGGCGAAGACAAACCGTTGAAATATCCTTCGATATTCTTCAAGTCCGATCTGCTCATACTGAGCAAAATCGATTTGCTTCCCTACGTTCCGTTTGAGATCAACGCGGCGGCGGAAAATGCCCGCAAGGTCCATCCGGGAATGGAGATTGTGAAAGTGTCATGCCAGACCGGAGACGGTTTGCAGGAATGGATGAACTGGCTGGGGGAACGACGCAAAGCGCACAAAGCGCTGATGGAGACTGCGAGTCGATGAATGTCGGACCTGCCCATGGAAATCCGGCGCCAGATCGAAGTTTCCGGCATCGTGCAGGGCGTCGGATTCCGCCCGTATGTCTATCGTCTCGCGACTAGCCGCCAACTTCGAGGTACGATCCGCAATACCTCCGCCGGAGTCACCATTGAAATTCAAGGGCCGCCAGAAATAGTGCAAGAGTTCGTTCTGCGCCTGCCCGCCGAAGCGCCTCCGCTCGCCCGCATCACCAGCTTGACCGTCCACGACGTGCCCTGTAATGGCGACCGCGAGTTCTCCATCGTTCATAGTCACGAGGGCGAAGAGGTTCGCACCCTGATTTCCCCGGACGTCGCGGTCTGTCCCGATTGCCTGCGCGAAATGTTCGATGCGAATGACCGCAGGTATCGCTATCCGTTCATCAATTGCACCAATTGCGGACCGCGCTTCACCATCATTCGCGACATCCCTTACGACCGGCCAAGCACATCGATGGCTGCGTTTCCCATGTGTCCCGCATGTCTGGCGGAATATGAAAATCCGCTCGACCGTCGTTTTCACGCCCAGCCGAATGCCTGCTGGGAGTGCGGACCGCGCGTGGAACTCTGGGGTCAGTCCGGGCGCAACCTCTCATGCGCCGATCCTATCGCGGAAGCCGTTGCCCAACTCCGCGCAGGATTGGTCGTGGCCGTCAAAGGGTTGGGCGGATTTCATCTGGCGGTCGACGCCATGAACTCCACCGCAATCGACCGCTTGCGCCAACGAAAGCAACGGGTCGAGAAGCCCTTTGCCGTGTTGGTTCCCGATTTGCAAACCGCCGAAGAACTTTGCCAGTTGGAGGACGCAGGACGGTCGGTTTTGCAATCGATCCAGCGCCCAATCGTTTTGCTTCCGAAAAAGACTCCGAGCCTGATTCCCGACGCGGTTGCGCCCTTCAATCGTAACCTCGGAATTTTCCTGCCCTACACTCCTTTGCATTACCTGCTGCTCGCGGAGGGCGAATTCACCGCACTGGTCATGACCAGCGGCAACCTGAGCGAAGAGCCGATCGCCATCGACAATCGTGAGGCGGTCAGTCGCCTCCACGGTCTTGCCGATTCCTTCCTCGTCCATAACCGCGACATCTTGCTGCGCTGCGACGATTCGGTGGTGCGCGTCACCGGAGGAGTCCCGCGCCAGTTGCGGCGCTCGCGCGGATTCGTTCCCGTGCCGGTGTTTCTGAAAGACGATCCAACCGCGGACAATCAGCCCTCGGTGCTGGCCGTTGGCGGCGAGCTGAAGAACACCATCTGTCTCACCAAAGGAACCCACGCATTCTTAAGTCAACACGTAGGAGATTTAGAAAATGTCGAAAGTTATCGTTTTTTCCACGAAGCCATCGCGCACCTCGAGCGCATCTTCGAAATCCATCCCCAAGTCATCGCCTACGACCTTCACCCCGATTATTTCTCCACAAAATGGGCGCTCCAACAAAAAGGAGTCGCCCTCATTGGCGTCCAGCACCACCACGCCCACGTTGCAAGTTGTATGGCGGAGAACCACCTCGCAGGCCGTGTAATTGGTTTTGCGCTCGATGGCACCGGCTACGGCAACGACGGCAACGTCTGGGGAGGGGAGGTGCTTGTAGCGGGCTACGAAAGTTTCGACCGCGCCGCTCATTTCGAGTACGTGCCGTTGCCCGGTGGAGCGGCCGCGATTCGCGATCCCTGGCGCATGGCGGTCAGTTACCTCGCGCATCATCTCGGGCACGATTTCCTGGAACTGGATAATATCCCGTTCGTTCGCGCACTCGACCGGTCCAACGTGAACCTCCTGCTCCGCATGATGGAGCAACGCGTGAATTCCCCTCTCACTTCCAGTTGCGGCCGTTTGTTTGACGCCGTGGCCGCGCTCGCCGGAATCCGCGAAACCGTTAACTACGAAGCCCAGGCCGCCATCGAACTGGAGATGGCGATGGCGCCCTCGGACGGCGCATCGTCAGAGTCAGACGGAAACGCCGCCTATCCGATGACTCTCACGCCAGACGGCAATAATTGGATACTCGGCACCCATCCGTTGTTCGAAGCCCTCCTTGACGACCTGGATCGAAATGTAGCTGTATCAATCATCAGCCGTCGCTTCCATAATGGATTGGTTGAGGCCTTTGTCCAAATGGCAGTCTTGCTGCGCAACCAGACCAATCTCAACCGTGTATGCCTGAGCGGCGGAACCTTCCACAACGGCTACCTGTCGCAGCACCTCGAGGCCCGACTGTCCGCAGATGGATTCGAGGTCTTCACGCAAAAACAAGTACCGGCGGGAGATGGCGGTCTGAGCTTGGGCCAAGCGATGGTGGCCGCCGCCAAGCATGAAGCCGCAAAGAAAAGTTGACCAGCGCCTTACTGCCATGCCGATCCATCTTTGCGCCTACCGGGACACATCCGCCCCTTAGCAGCCCGTGGTGAAAGTGAGATTCGTATCAGGGCATCGCTTTAGCGATGCCGTAAGTGCTTCGTTATGATTGCGCCTTCAGGCGCTGCGGTCGGAGATTCGAGCTTCACCACAGGCTGTCAGGTTGGGCTCAACAGCCGACCATCGCGCTACGTGGCAAGGTATGGATCGACCGCAATTCCATTAACCCCGCTGTTACAATCACAACTGCAGTTTCCCCGCCGAAAGTTGCCTTTTCGGACCCATGCATCCAGCGCGGCAGGAGGCTCTATGCGGCATTCCCTTACCTTTGTTTTCGTCGCTTTGGCGAGTTTGTACGCGTATTCTCAGACGCCTCAGTCCAAGAGCCATCCTCCGCTTGTCGTCGGTCCCGTTGCCCTGAATTGCATCGATAAGCCGTGCGCGGCAGCGACGGTTACGGCCAACGCTCTCGGCAGTGGCGTCAATGGCCCGCTCACAGCCCAGACCGGAATGATCGTCAATATGACCAAAGACAACTGGTGGACGGGCGGCCATGTCGGCGAGGTGGACGGCTTGGATGTCTTCGTCCGGCAGAATGCCCTCGATTCGGACTCCAGCGGCATTTTGATCAACGTGCAGAATCAGGGAAACGGCTTTCTCTCCGCCACCGAGTTTGCTTCGACGATCGTCGATCCCGTCAAAAACGTTCTCACTTACGGCATCGACGTACAGGAAGGCGTTCTCGATCATCTGAACGGAGACTATATTGGCGCGGTTTACACCGCGGATTACGGCGCCCTTGGCACCGGCGTTCTGATTCAAAACAGCAGCCCCAGCGCTTCCTGGCAGTATGCGATCCAATACGCCCGCAATGCCAACGTCTTATTTTCGGTCGATGGCGCCGGCAACATCGTTGCTTCCAGCCTGTATCTTCGCAGTGTTCAGCTGAATGGCGATCGCTTGAACGGCTCGATTGATGTTGGGAATCTCGCGAACAGCTCCGCCGCGCCATACATCGACCTGAACGGTTTTGGCACTTCGCAAAACAATGTGCGACTGATCAACGACGCCAATGGCCAATTGACCATCAATACAGTCACCGGCGGCAATCTTCAAATCAACGCAAACGGGATCTCGACAACCGGAAGTTTTCACCTAAACTTGTCAACGCCCGCCAGTTCTTCGGCGCTCTGCGCAGCCGGCCAGATCGGTGCGGACACGAACTATGTCTACGTGTGTGTCGCGGCCAATACCTGGAAGCGTTCGGCCCTGAGTTCCTTTTAGACCGGGTGATGCACGCTCTGTCCTGCAGGACAATCGCGTCCGTTCGCAAGCGAGTCTTGCTCCGTTGCGATCATGCCGACAGCCGCTGCAAAATCTCCTTGCCCAGCTTCTGTGCCTCGCCAAAAAACTTCTGATATTCGACGAAGATCCGGTTCAACTCCAGCGACTGATCGGCGCTCAGCTTGCGCCGCAGCATCATGTCGCGTACGTGGACGGGATTGGGCAGGGTAGCGTCTTCACTCAATTCCTCAAGCGCGGTGGCGGGATTGTAGTGGTACATCGTTTCATTCTACCGCCGCGCGCTTGCTGTGTGTCTCACGACGCCGGAATCGGCACCCCGTTCATGATCGTCAGCTCGCACCGATTTGCCCCAAACCAATATGGAATCTCTCGATAGTCGCCGACGTCAAACACGGCAAGATCGGCGTCTTTGCCCGCTTCCACGCTGCCTTTGCGGTCGGCCAGTCGAAGCGCCCACGCTCCGTTAATCGTAGCCGCCACAATCGCCTCTGCCGGTGACATCTTCATGTGTGTACAGGCCAGCGACATCGCCATCGGCATGCTCAGCGTTGGCGAGGAGCCCGGGTTGTAGTCCGTGGCCAGCGCGACCGCTACGCCCGATGCAATCAACCGCCGCGCGTCCGGGTATCTCGACAAGCCAAGAAAGTAATTTGCCCCTGGAACAAACGTCGCGACCGTGTCGCTCTGTGCGAGCGCGGCCAAGTCGGCGTCGTTCGCATAATCCATGTGGTCGAGCGATGCCGGATGGTACTGAAGCAACGGCCCGAGCCGCGTTTCGCTGAGTTGTCCCAGATGCGCGCGCACGGCGAGACCGTGTTCCTCCGCAGCCGTGAAAATCTGCCCAGTTTCTTCCGCGCTGAAAGCTCCGCGATCGCAGAAGACGTCCACGAACTGCGCCAACTTGCGCTTCGCGACCGCCGGAATCATCTCGTGACAGACCAGGTCGACATATTCCCGCGGCCTTCCGCGATATTCCGCCGGCACCACATGCGCCCCAAGAAAAGTGGGAACCACCGTCCCCGGCCACTCCCGCGCCGCCGCGCGGATCGCTTCCAGCGACTTCAGTTCCGATTCAAGGTTTAGACCATAACCGGACTTAGCTTCTACCGTCGTGGTTCCATGCCGCGCCATCTCCCCCAGCACCGCCGAAACTTTCTTCGTCAGCACGCTCTTGCCGGCCTTCCGCACCCCGTCAATACTCGACCGAATTCCTCCGCCCGCCTCGGCAATCTCCTCGTAGTTGGCGCCAGAAATCCGCTTCTCAAAATCCACCAGCCGCGGATGCGCAAACACCGGGTGCGTATGCGAATCGACAAAGCCCGGCAACACCACGCGTCCGCCGCAATCGATCTCCGTGATCTTCTTGCGATTCTTCTTTAGCCAAGGATCTCGCAGCGCGTCCCTCGTAGTGCCCGCCGAAACAATCTTCCCGCCCAGGCAGAGCACCGCCGCGTCCCGAATGATCCCCAGCTCCGAAAGCAAAGCCCCGCGTCGCGGCCCGTCCACCGCCGAGCGCAGCGTGAGAAGTTGGCCGATGTTCACCAGCAGAAGCGGTTTGAACTTCAAGTAATCACCATTTAAGTCTTGTCATCTAAAGTCTTGTCATCCCGACCCTGAGCGTAGCCGAAGGGGAGGGATCTGTAGTCCCTGACGGCTGACCCTACTTCGCCATCGGAATTCGCACGCCCGCCTTCTTCGCAAACTCCTTCGCCTCGTCATACCCCGCGTCCACGTGCCGAATCACGCCCATTCCCGGATCGGTCGTCAGGACCCGCTCAATCCGCGAGGCCATCATGTCCGTTCCATCGGCGACGGTGACTTGTCCGGCGTGAAGCGAGTAGCCGATTCCGACTCCTCCTCCGTTGTGGATCGACACCCAACTCGCGCCTGCGGCTGTGTTCACTAAGGCATTCAGCAGCGGCCAATCGGCCACCGCGTCCGAGCCATCTTTCATGCTCTCGGTTTCGCGAAACGGAGAAGCCACCGACCCGCAATCCAAATGATCGCGTCCAATCACAATAGGAGCCTTGATCATCCCTTTCTTCACCAGGTCGTTAATCGCCAGCCCAAATCGCGCTCGTTCGCCATATCCCAGCCAGCAGATGCGCGCAGGCAGTCCCTGGAACTTGATGCGCTTCCGAGCCAGTTCAATCCAGCGGCGCAGGCTGCGATTCTCGGGGAACAACTCCAAAACGAGATCGTCCGTGATTGCTATATCCGATGCTTCGCCCGAGAGCGCGACCCAGCGGAACGGACCGCGTCCTTCGCAGAACAGGGGGCGAATGTAGGCTGGAACGAATCCGGGAAAGTCGTAGGCATTCTTCACGCCGCGCTGGAAGGCGAATGTACGGATGTTGTTGCCGTAATCGAACGTGATCGAGCCCATCTTCTGCAGGCGCAGCATGCCTTCGACGTGCTTTGCCATCGCATCGAGCGAGCGTTCCTGATAAGCCTTCGGATCGCGCGCCCGCAATTCCAGCGCCGCCTCCAGCGTCATCCCATTCGGCACATATCCGTTCAGCGGATCATGCGCCGAAGTCTGGTCGGTGAGGATGTCCGGGACGACTCCGCGTTCGGCGAGTTCGGGAATGATGTCGGCGCAATTGCCGACGAGTCCGACCGAAACATTCTCCTTCTTGCGCACAGCGTTCTTCAGGATGCGCAGCGCTTCATCGAGCGTGGTGACCATGAAGTCGCAATAGCCAGTCTTCAGGCGCTTCTTGATGCGCTCAGGATCGACGTCGATCCCCAGAAACGCAGCGCCTGTCATCGTCGCGGCGAGCGGTTGCGCTCCTCCCATTCCTCCCATTCCGCCGGAGACGATCAGCTTGCCGCTCAAATCGCCGCCAAAGTGCTTGTCGCCTGCGGCGTTGAACGTCTCGTAAGTGCCTTGCACAATCCCCTGCGAGCCAATGTAAATCCACGACCCGGCCGTCATCTGCCCATACATCATCAGCCCGGCCCGCTCCAGTTCGTTGAACTTCTCCCAGTTGGAAAAATGCCCGACGAGATTCGAGTTCGCAATCAGCACGCGGGGAGCGTATTCGTGCGTCTTGAACACTCCGACTGGTTTGCCTGATTGCACGAGCAGAGTCTCGTCGTTCTCCAAGGCTTTTAACGCCCGGACGATAGCGTGATAGCAATCCCAATTCCGAGCCGCCTTCCCCGTGCCGCCATAAACAACCAAATCCTGAGGCCGCTCGGCAACGTCCTCGTCGAGATTGTTCATCAACATGCGCATGGCCGCTTCCTGCTGCCAACCCTTGCAAGAAAGCGCAGTGCCGCGAGGAGCGCGAATGTGGGTGTAAGAAGAGGTGGGAGTTTCGATATCAACGGGCATGGGAATATGGTAGTTCGTCGGGTGGAGAATCATCAATCACTTCCCCATCTTGTCATCCCGCCCTCTCTCGTTCTTGTCATCCCGAACGAAGTGAGGGATCTGCATCTGGCCGCGCACCCTCCCAACTCTGTCATCCTGAGCGGAGCGCTGTGAGCGAAGCGTAGCAGCGCGGAGTCGAAGGCCCCCCTACTCAGCCCGAGCCATCAACGTCCAGAAGACTGGGAGTGGAGCAGCTTTCGTCAATACGCCGTAGGCTGCGAAGGACGAGTGGAGATCGAGTGCGACTGGACGGCAAGAAGGCGCGAGCGAGCGCCAGGAAAACTCTGTCCAGCTGTCGAACTCTAAATTTAGCTGCGCTCAGCGTCACCGCGCGACACTTTCTAACACATGCAGCATTACTCCCGCACTGGCTGCTGGACGGCTTCGCCTTCTTTCATGCCGAAATCTACGATAAGGCGTTCGGTCAGTTCCTTGTACGCTTCAACATGCGCGTGGAGCTTTGGGGCTGCGCCTTGGTGAACATACTTCACAGCGGCGTCGAAAGGCTGCCGTAGCGTCGGATCGGTCTCGATGCGCTCTTCCATTACATCGGCGAGAGTCTTCTTCTGTAGTACCCACATCATGCGCTCCAAACATGAGATGTTCGTGCAAACCAGCGGCGTCACCACGAGGCCTTTATGCGATTTCGTGCTGAGCTGATCCTTGAAACGTTTGTTCAAGTAGGCATTCACGCCCCAACATCCACCGAAATCATCGCGCGTGACGATCACTGGAATGATTTTTTTGATGCTCTTGAGATAAGCCGGCACATCAGGGCCCTTAGCGCCGAATCTCTTGACAGCGTTTAGAATTTGATTGACACCCTTGCTCTTTACCAGTTTGTCTTCGAGATAATCTCTAACCTTCTCGTAATCTCCAGAATACCTATCCGCGGCTGTGCATGTGGCAAGCTTCGCTTCGATAAGCACAGCCGTATTGCCGCAGATGATGATTTGATCGCAGATTTGATCGGTGCTGTTCACGTATGTCGGGCTCGGATAGAGCTTGTGTAGAGCAGGCGCAGCATACGTTTCGAACATCCACGTCACGTATTCCTCAAATACCAACCCCCAATAGCCGAGCCACGGCTCTTTCCTGTTGTCCGGGAGCCTTCGCATCACGCGCCAGATAACCGCGCTCTCCAGTTTGCCGAGTGCGAACTCGTAATCGAGCATGTACATCTCACCATTGAACAGAAAGTAAGGGCGGTCTTTCAGAAACTCAAAATCGCCATATCCAAGCGTGTCTTTCGGCTTCGGCATCTTGTCGAGCGAGAAGGAGACTGTTTCAAACATCTGTTCAAGCGCAGCTTCTGGGATGCTCGTTTTCTTGAACCAGCTCTTACGTAACGTCGCATCAATGGGCTTGTCGTACGTCTGGGTTTGCCGTTCCTGAAGAGCGTGCAGGGCAAATGTCGCGATGAATTCGGCATAGGTGACAACCGAGAACGGAAACACTTTTTGGAATTCCGCCTCGAGGTCAAATTTAAGCAGATTGGTCGGAATCCGTGGGATGATCTTCATTAGCCATATATAAAACCGGAGAAAGCCGAACAGCGGGTCCGTCGCCGACGCGATTTCATATGTCGGCAAGAACTCCGCAGCGATATTTGCGTATCCATCCAACCCACCCTCAACAAAGGTGTGCTTTTTATCAAGTAATTCGCCAGACTTGAGCAGCAATTCGCCGAATTGATCGTTCTCCGGGCCGTTCTCAGGAATTTCAGGAACGGGATGCAGCGGCTGCAGGCGGATTGTCTCGGCAGCGAGGTAACGCAATTGCCCATTGAAAAACGGAACCCTTCCCTCCTGGTGAAACCACCGGTTGACGCGAGGAACGAGGCTGGGTGGAAACACAATCGGGATGTGTAGGTCTGCGACATTATCGGGGGGAACGGTGCAAGCATCTGGTCCATAGCCGAGACCGACACTCAACTTTGTGCATGCGATCAAGATGCTGGTTTTCGGATACTTAGCAAGCTGCGCTTGAAGCTCCTCTGTCGTGGTGCGTGGACCATTCGTCAGCTCCGACCATGTCATCCACACTCTCATCTTCACCGGCGGCACAAACCCCTCCATTTCCGCAAAGAATCAAAGAATCGATGTTAGACGATTGTGAGACTGCCGGCCGGTGGCCCACTCAAGCCCTCTTTTGGCTTGAGTGGGCACTTCCTCGTGACCCAAGTCCTTGGCACCCTCTCTTATAATAAAAGTATCGCCACAATTAATTCTAAGCCTGCGGCCTCCGCCATCCTCGCCCGACCGTCCATCTATTATTCATCACAAACGCGCTGTGTCCACCATCACTGACTCCATTCCTATGCCATGCGAGAATCATTCCCAGTTCGCGGAAGCGAAGCGTGTGCCCGCCTCCAGAGGCGGCTAATCGCTCTTTGACATTTAAGGGGATATACATCGTTTGCACCAGAATCCAAGAAGTTACTAGGGGGTGACGATAACCCATTTTATGTTCAATTCCTGCGAACTATTCTGCTCTTGCTGGATTTCGCGAAGGCAGAAGAAAGCATCACAATTACCTGCGATGAGGACGAAGAAACGGCATGGAATTGTTACCAACTGTATAAGCGCGTCAAAGTCATTCATCCCGTGGCGCGAAGAAGACTAGCAGCCCGTGGTAGAACTACCGAAAAATCGCGGGCGGTGATCATTGCGGCAAGGGGACGATCGTTCCATCCGCGGGCCAGCGGCGGGAGAGTGCAGCGGGATCCGCGAAACGGCCTTCCCCAGACCCAGCAGAAAGCGCGAGAGTTGCGAAAACAACTGCCCAGCAAGGTTTCTCAGCTCCCGCGGCGTGCCCGCTCCCAGCAGTTTCCTCAGAATCAGGCTCAGGTTGAACGCACCCACGTGGACCAGTTGCCGTTTCAGAATGTTTTCCTGGCCGCGCAGATGGCAGCGCCGCATTCCGCCCGTCTCGTAGCAGTGCGCGAAGCTGCGCTCGACCAACTCGCCGCGCCGCCGCAATAAACTCTTGCCGTACTCGCCCCGCACCCGCCGCCGGTTCGCAT